>Ga0156827_101_pt1 | contig 576929 bp, 535 predicted proteins | sample RifOxyD2_FD_112127 | JGI IMG/M metagenome (GOLD analysis project Ga0156827, IMG submission 112127) | Candidatus Lambdaproteobacteria bacterium RIFOXYD2_FULL_56_26
AAATGGCCCTCGACCTCAAAACCCTTTTTAAAAAACTGGCCTAAACAACCTTCAACCCTGCGGGCACAAAGGCCTGCAGGCTCCTGGCCTCACCGCTTCTTTTCTCCTCACTGGACCCGGTGGACTCACCACCGGGTCTGGAGAAAACCGGCGGTGAGGGCAGGAGCAAGTCGGAAGACACACAGAGCAAGATTTACCTGGAACCCTTTTTACAGGAGCTTGGAGGAACCCGGATTACCTGCAGCTCCAGTGCTAAAGCTTTTTTATTGCGATGCAACGGCCCCCTGGCCTCACCGCTTCTTTTCTCCTCACTGGACCCGGTGGACTCACCACCGGGTCTGGAGAAAACCGGCGGTGAGGGCAGGGGCTTTTTGTTTTGCCGGTTCCAATGTCCAGAGGCCGCACCGCAAGGCCCAGGGGGAGTTAAGCCTTGCTTTTTGGGGCCAAAGGTTGAATGGTCAAAGTAGAGGTACAACTTCTTTCCTGGTGCGACAATGCGTCTAAAACCCATAGAACTCCCTGGTGCCCTTGAGGCGATCCAAGAGCGGCGGTCCTTTCGGGCCTACCTGGACCGGCCAGTCCCACGGGAACTGTTGGAGCGACTGCTCAATACGGCCCGCTGGTCCCCCAGTTCCACCAACATGCAGCCTTGGCAGGTCTTGGTCGTGTCGGGAGAAAAAAAAAGGCAATTGGACAAAAAGTTACTGGAGGCTTTTGAAAACAAGCTTCCCATGCAGCCCAAGGTAAATGCCTACATGGACGAATGGACCGAGCCCTACAAATCACGTCGGCACGCTTGTGGGGTTGCTTTGTACCAAGCTTTGGGGATTGGCCGGGACGACAAGGAATTGCGGGTGGAACAGTCCAGACGGAACTTTCATGCCTTTGGCGCTCCCACCGCCTTGTTTTTGGGGATGTCCAGCGCTTTGAAGGAAGGTTCCTTGTTTGACTGCGGGATGTTTTGCCAGTCTTTGATGCTCAGTGCCGTCAGTTTGGGGTTGGAAACCTGTCCAGAAGCTTCGCTGGTCTTTTGGCCGGAGATTTTGCGAGAGTTCTTCCACGTTGGCGAGGAGATACATTTTTTGACTGGCTTGGCTTTGGGTTTTGGGGACTACCAAGCTCCGGTCAACCAGTACAAAACTGACCGAGCGGATCTGGCCGAATGGGTTTCCTTTGTTGAATAGTCGATTGATTAAAAAGGGAATATGCACTTTTACAGAAGGCCGCTCCAAGAAAAAAGTTTGTATCCCCAAGGTGTGGGCTTGACAGGGAGACAGGAAGCGAATAGAAACGATGATTACACGCCAAACGCTATCTTTACCCAAGGCAGACAAAAATGAAGACGACCCCTTTTGTGAGTAACGAAGAGTACCAACAAGGCGAACGCCAGAAAGAATGGTACTTGCTTGATGCCGAGGGCAAAACCCTGGGGCGCATCGCTACTCAGATCGCCATGATCCTGCAAGGCAAACACAAGCCCACCTACACCCCCCACGTGGACACCGGCGATTACGTTGTCGTAGTCAACGCCAGCAAGGTAAAGGTTACCGGGGCCAAGGCCAAGGATAAAAATTATTATTACCACACCGGCTTTCCCGGCGGCTTGAAACAAGCGAATTTCGAGGCCCTGATGGCCAAGAAACCCGGTGCCGCCATCGAACACGCCGTCAAAGGGATGTTGCCTAAGAACCAACTGAACCGTAACGGGATCGACAAACTGAAGGTTTACGCTGGGGCGGAGCATCCTCACCAAGCACAATCCTTGACCACCCTTGATTTTTAATCGATATGAGCCAGCATTACGGTACCGGTAGAAGAAAAACCTCTGTTGCCCGCGTCTTCCTGCGGCCCGGCACGGGTAAGTTTATCGTGAACCAGCGGGAAGCTTCCGAGTTTTTTACCCGGGACCTCTACCTGATCCAAATCAATGCTCCCTTGGCTGCGGCCGAGAAACAGGGCAAGTTTGATGTTTTCGCCACCGTCAAGGGCGGCGGAACCACCGGCCAAGCCGGAGCCATCACCCACGGCGTTGCCCGGGCCTTGGTCCACTACTCGGAAGACTTGCGCAGCAGCCTCCGCAAAGGCGGCTTCCTGACTCGGGACGCAAGGGAAGTGGAACGGCAAAAATACGGCCAGAAAGGTGCGAGGGCTCGGTACCAGTTCTCCAAGCGTTAAGAAAAATTGGGCTTTTGCCCAAGACCCTGCGACTTACAAAAAGGCTGCCCCAAAGGCGGCCTTTTTTTTTTGCCCTAAATCCTGGGTATTGGGTGATTCAGGTGGGCTATGTGGAGTTGGCCCCCCGGAGTAGTCTTCCAAAAACAATGGTTTTTGGAGAAAAAGAAACTAAGCCCGCCGGTACTCAGGGTTTTGTTGGGCTGCCTGAGGGAGCAGTTTTAGAAAGTTGATTTCATTGCCTTTATGGTTAAACGTCACCTCGTCCATCAAGTGCTTGATCAACTCCAACCCCCGGTGCATCAAATCGCCCCCTTCCTGGAGGAGTCGCTCCGATTCAAACCCCTGCCCTTCATCTTTGATTTGTACCAAGATCCGGTCCATCTTGAGGTGGATCTGGAAGAAGATGTTTTTTTCCTGGTCCTTTTGGTTGCCATGTTCCACGGCATTGGCCAAACCTTCATAAATGGCCATTTTAAGGTCCGGGAAGCTGCCGTATTCTTGCGGGTACAGCAACTCGATCAGGTTGTCCACCGTGTCCAACAGCTTGAGAAAGCTCCGCTCCGAAGACTTGATCACCACTTGGTAGTGGTTGGTCATCTGGTAGTTGACCAGCTCGTTTTTTTGGAATCGGCTTTTGTGGTGCCGGATCGCTTTGGCTAGAGAACTTTGGGTCTCTTTGGGGTCCAGCGGTTTGAGCAAAAAGGCGCTGACCCCGTAGTTGACCGCCTCAATCGAACTGGTGATCGAGGCTTGGTCGCCGATCAGAATCACCGGCAGGTCGGCATCCCGCTCCCGTAGCGCCTTGAGGAGCACCAGTCCGGTCTTTTGGTCCGGCCCCAGGTTGATCTCGGCGATGACCAGGTCGTAGTGGTTTTTGTTCAGGTTCAAAAGCCCCTTTTCCACGGTCTTGACGAAGTCCGCTTCAAGGCTCTCTTTGTTGAGCGGTTCCGCAAGGCCGGCTTTGACCGCTTGGTCCGCTACCAGAACCAGGGCTTGAAAGGTGAGGCTTTCCATGTTGGTGCTTGGGTCGTTTTGGTTTGGTTTACCTTAGCGCAGCGCCCCTGCATTTGTCTATTGCCAGAGGCTGTTCCTTTGGACTTGACCTAGCGGTTTGGGCTCCTTTAGAAATAGGGCTTGAGGGCGTAAAAACCCCCTTGGACCAACAACCTCAAAAGACCCCTACAAGGAGCGTTACATGGCGGATTTGGACGGCCTGAAAGACGGCAAGGATTTTGGAATCGGCATTCCCCAGCAAAGTGAGCCTTTTTTCCTCAAAGGTTCCAACAACCTGGATTGGGGGATGAAACACCGGCTGAGCCAGCTCTTTAATCCCAAGACCGGCCGCACCGTGATGTTGGCCTTTGACCACGGCTATTTCCAAGGCCCGACCACCGGCCTGGAGCGGATTGACCTGACCATCGCCCCCTTGATGCCCTATGCGGACGTGCTGATGTGCACCCGTGGGGCCTTGCGCCAAGTGGTGGAGCCGGGTTTGGCCAAGCCGATTGCGCTGCGCTGTTCGGGCGGGATGTCGGTGATGTCCGAGCTTTCCAACGAAGAAGTGGCGGTGGACATTGAAGATGCCATTCGGCTCAACGCCAGCGCTTTGGCTGCCCAGATCTACATCGGTGCCGAGTATGAACACCAGTCGATCATGAACGTGATCAAGCTGATCGACAAAGGGACTAGGTACGGCATCCCGACCTTGGCGGTCACCGGAGTGGGCAAGGACATGGTCCGGGATGCCCGCTACTTTGGTTTGGCCACCCGGATTGCCGCCGAGATCGGTGCCCATTACGTCAAAACCTACTTTGTGGAAAAGGGTTTTGAAACCGTCACCCACGGTTGTCCGATCCCCATCGTCATCGCCGGGGGCAAAAAACTGCCGGAACTCGAAGCCTTGACCATGGCCTACAAGTCGATCGACCAAGGGGCTGCCGGGGTGGACATGGGTCGGAACATTTTCCAATCCGAGTCCCCTTTGGCGATGATCCAAGCGGTTGGGGCGGTGGTCCACGAGATGGTGAAGCCCAAGGTGGCCTACCAGATGTACCTGGACCTCAAAGCCGAGTTGAGCGGCAAAGGCCAAAAGGCCGCCAAGGCTCAATCCAAGAAGAAGTAGCCTGAGGCTTCGGCCCAACGGGGGTGCTGACCGGCACCCCTGTCGCTGCGCTTCTTTCGGCGCTCTTTTCTTCAACCTCCCCTTCCTTTTAAGACAGGCAAAATGCGCAACCGTTGGTCCGAATCCGAACTTTTGGAGCTGGTCTCCACCTACCCAGGGCTGCCTGTGGAGCTGACCGCAAAAATATACAGCAGCCGATTGCTGGCCCAAGAGCCCTCCTTGATCCTCCACGGCGGGGGCAACACTTCGGTAAAGGCCCAGGGGCAGAACTTTTTTGGGGAGCCTTTGGACTGCCTGTACGTCAAAGCCAGTGGATTCGACCTTTCGACCCTGACCCCCGAAGGAATTCCAGCCTTGGACTTGGCTGCCCTCCAGCGGTACAAACAGGTCGAGAAGATGGACGACCAAAGGATGACCAACGAACTCCGCCGCCACCTGCTGGACCCCCAAGCGGCCAACCCCAGCATTGAGGCGCTGGTCCATGCCTTCATTCCCGCCCAATCGGTGGACCACACCCATGCGGATGCGGTCTTGACCCTTTGTTGCCAAGAAGGCGGAAAAGCCCTGCTGGAGGCCACCTTGCCCGGTTTTGTGGTGGTGGACTATGTGGAAGCAGGGTTCCCTTTGGCCAAGGCGGTGCAGAAGGCTTTGGAGGCACACCCAAAGGCCAGGGGATTGGTGCTCGCTTGGCACGGGATCATCACCTGGGGAGCAACGGCCCGGGAATCTTACGACCTGATGATCGAAGCGGTTGGCTTGGCGGAAGAAAAAATCCGGTCCTTGACCCAAAGCCCCCTGCCCGAGGCAAGCGCTGAGGAACTGGAAGAGGCCACAAAACGAATCAAACTGCTTTCTCCCCTCTTGCGGGGCCTGCTCAGCCAGTTGAGCGGCGGCAAACGGTGGGTTTTGCTGCCCCTGATCGAGGCCCCGGTGTTGGCCTTGGTCAACCGGCACCTGGACGCTTTGGTTTCCGGTCCCCTGACCCCGGACCACCTGATTCGCACCAAAGCCCTGCCCATGGCCCTGGCGGACCTGGACGTGGTGGACCCTTCCCTGGCCCGAGAGCGGATCAAAGAGGCCTTGGAGCGGTACCAAAAGGAATATGAAACCTACTACGACCGGCAGGCTGGTCGGTTAGAAGAACAGCTGGAGCGGTTCGACAGCCTGCCCCGGATGATCCTGGTGCCGGGGATCGGTGCCATTGCCGTCGGCCCCAATGCCCGGCACGGCCAGATTGCCCTGGACATCTTGAGGCAAACCCTAGTCACCAAAGGGCAGATCTTGGGCATGGGGAAAAACTTTTTGGGCCTCACCGAAGACCATCTTTTTGACATGGAATACCGGGGCTTGCAGCACTACAAGCTGCGCCACCAGACCCACCTGTCCATGGTAGGCCGGGTGGCGTTGGTGACCGGGGCGGCCGGAGCGATCGGTTCGGGCATCTGTCACGAATTGGCCCAGGAAGGGGCCCAGGTGATTTTTACCGACTTGGCCGGAGAGAATCTGGAACGGGTGGGCCAGATGTTTTTGGCCCAGTATCCGACCCAAGTCTTTTGCCACCCCATGGACGTGACCAGCGAGGCCTCGATCCAAGCCTGCTTTGATGCGGTGGTCAGCCGGTATGGCGGGTTGGACCTCTTGGTGATCAATGCCGGGTTGGCCTATGTTTCCAAGCTGGAGGAGATGGAGCTGGCAAGGTTCCAACTGTTGGAGCGGGTCAACGTGGAAGGGACCTTGTTGATGCTCAAACTGGGGGCTAAACACCTGAAGACCCAAGGTTGCGGCGGTGACATGGTCTTGGTTTCCACCAAAAACGTCTTTTCCCCCAGCGCCAGCTTTGGGGCCTATTCGGCCACCAAGGCCGGAGCCCATCAATTGGCCCGGATTGCCAGCCTGGAGTTGGCCGACTCGGACATTCGGGTCAACATGGTCAGCCCCGACGGGGTCTTTTCGGACGATGACAAGGTCAAATCCGGCCTTTGGGCCACCGTGGGGCCGGACCGGATGAAGGCCAGGGGGCTTGATGAAAAGGGGCTGGAACGGTATTACCAGGACCGCAACCTGCTCAAGGCGAGGGTCACCGCCAGACATGTGGGCAAGGCGGTACTGTTTTTTGCCACCCGCCAAACCCCGACCACCGGGGCCACCATTCCGGTGGACGGCGGCCTGCCGGACGCAACGCCTCGTTAGGGACCCAGGAGACAAAGGATGAGGCAGATCGACCGGTACATCACCAAGGAGTTTGTCCTCTACTTTGCTTCCTGCCAGCTTTCTCTGGTCACCATCGCCCTGACCTTCGTGGTCCTGGGCGAGCTGGACAGCCTCAACCAGCCCGAGGGGGCAAGGTTGTTCAAGGAAGCCGTGTTGGCGGCCATTCCGCTGTTGGTGGAATTGACCCTGCCCATTGCGGTTTTGTTGGGCACCATCCTGACCTTCACCAGCCTCTCAAAAACCAGTGAATCCATAGCCATGCAGGCCGCCGGGGTCAGTTTGCTGCAAATGATCCGGCCCGTGCTTTGGGCGGGAATGGTGATCGCCCTGTTTTCCTACTTCAACCAGAGTTATCTGGCTCCCTGGTGGGGGGCGGAAAAAAAATTGGGTTTTACCCAGCCGGAAGACCCCAAAACCATCTGGCGGTTTTACCAAGGCCGGTTGTTTTATTTCACCGGCCTGGACAAACACGACTTGACGGCCAAGAAGGTGGGGGAAGTGGTGTTCGGCGGGGATTACCAAGTGATCGGTCTCAACCGGTTTGAAGCAGTGACCCAGTTGGAAGGCGGTTGGCAGGTGGGGCCGGGGTTGGGCCTGGAGATCGACCAAGACAAACTGACTTACCAGGACCTAGCCCCGGCTCGGTTGGACGAGGATGCCATGCCCATCGCCTTTAATCCTGAACTGCCCCACCCCAAGTATGCGCCCTTGGAGACGGTGCTGGCCAACTTGAGGATCAAGATCCAAGGGGCGGTCAACTATTCGGAAGACCTCTTTGCCTTGTTCCAGAAGCTTTCAGGGCTGTTGACCATTTTTTGCATGATGATCCTGGCCCTGCCCTTTTCCCTGTTCTCGGGCCGCCAAGCCAACGTCCGGGCGGGGATCGTAATTGCCATTGTCTTAGGCTTCGTCTTCTGGCTGGTCGAGCAGGTCTTCGTCTCCCTCTTTGAGGCCCAAGCCCTTTCCGCCTTTGTGGCCGCCTTTGCGACCAACGGGATGTTTCTGGCTCTTGGCCTTTTCCTGATTGGCAAGAAGCTCAACTGAACGGCCTTGCGCAACGATCTTGTAAAGCTCTTCCAACAGCTCCTCCAGGCCAGTCTTGGCCACCGAACTGATGGTAAAAAGCCGCTCCCCCTTTTTGGCAAACGCCTTTTCCAGCTTTTTGAGGTTCAGCTCCGGGTTGAGGGCATCCAGCTTGGTCAGGAGGACCACCCGGGGTTTTTCGGTCAGGTCTTCGGAAAACAGCTCCAGTTCGTTGTACAGCGCCTCGAAGGTTTCCAACGGGCCTTTGGCGGCGAAGGAGGAGCCGTCGAGCAGGAAGGCCAGGACCTTGGTCCGTTGGATGTGCTTGAGGAACTGGTCCCCCAGCCCCACCCCCAGGTGTGCGCCCTCCAAGATTCCGGGGATGTCGGCGACCACAAAGCTCCGGTAGCCGCTCATCTGCACCACTCCAAGGTTGGGGGTCAAAGTGGTGAAGGGGTAGTCGGCGATTTTGGGCCGAGCAGCGCTGACCGAGGCGATGAAGGTGGACTTTCCGGCATTGGGAAAGCCAACCAAACCTACGTCCGCCATGATTTTGAGTTCCAGGTACAGCTCCATTTCCTGCCCGTCCTCGCCCGGCTGGGCGTGCCGGGGGGCTTGGTTGGTACTGGTCTTGAAATGCTGATTCCCCAGCCCGCCTCTCCCGCCCTTGAGGACCAACTGGAGGCTTTCGTCCACCACTTCAAAGACCACCTCGTCGGTCTCTGCGTTCACCAAAATGGTGCCCAAGGGCAGCTTGATCAGACAGTCCTCTCCGGCCTTGCCGGACTTTTGTTTGCCCATCCCCGGTTCTCCGTTTTTGGCCCGTTGGTGCGGGTGGAGCCGTAGGTCTTGCAGGCTGGTCAGGCTGTGGTCCCCCTGGACCAACACGTCCCCTCCTTTGCCGCCGTCGCCGCCGTTGGGGCCTCCGAACTCAACGAACTTTTCCCGTAGAAAGCTTGCGCATCCGGGGCCGCCGTGGCCGGAACTGATGTAAACATGGGCGGTATCAACAAATTTGACCATCGGTCTCAAGTAGGTAAAAGGTTTTCGTCAGCGAAACTGAAGTAGCGGTTTTCGCTTAAAATGACATGATCCAAAACCTGGATGCCGATCAACTTGCCTGCCTCGCAGAGCCGTTTGGTGATCGCCAGATCCTGCTTGCTCGGCTCCACGTCCCCCGAAGGGTGGTTGTGGATCAACAAAATCGCCGCCGCATGGAGCTGGATCGCCGGGGCAAAAACCTCCCTGGGGTGGACCAGGGTTTGGTCCAGGATCCCTTTGCTGACCATCAGCAAGGAAATCTGCCGGTACTTGTTGTCCAAAATGGCGATGTGAAAGGACTCCTGTTTTTCCCGACCCAGCCGAAAGCGGTAATGTTCAAAAATATCCTTGCTGCTTTGGATCGGCTTTCCGGCGGTGCTGTGGGTCGCTTGGGCCAGCCGAAGTCCCACTTCTTCCAGGGCTTTGGTGAACAACAAAAATTCCTGGTCCTCTGCAGTTTTGGCGTTGACCAACAGTTCGTTGGCCACCTGTCCCGCCAAAAAGGCTTCAATCCACTGGTTTTGCAGAGGGCGGTTCTGCCACTTTTCTCCGGCCAAGTACAAAAACAACTCCCGGCTCTTCAGCTCCGCACTGCGGCCCAAGCGCAGTTGGTTTTCCAGCACCAGCCGCCTTTGTGGGTGGTACTGGTCGGCAAAAAATTTGCAATTGGACCCCAAAAAACAAGAGGGGCAAAGCGGGGCTTCGGCGCACAGCCTGGGCAGAGCCAGCGGGTGTCCGGGGCCAAAGATCAGGTCCAGGCTTCGGTCCAGCAGACAGGCCTGCTCCCAGGTTTTCCCCGACAAGACCAGCGCCAACCAGTCCAGGTACCCCAACTCCTGGGTGCCGCTGTACCGGCCAAAAGCTTGGGCCGCCGCCGGGGAGTGGGGGTAAGGCAGCCCCAGTTGGGCCAAAAACCGGCCCAATCCCCAAAGGTCTCCGCTGGTCGCCGGGTCGAGCAGGCCGGCCAGGGACAGCAAAAATCCCTTGGGGTCCTGCTCCACCTCTGCGACCAATCCGCCTTGGTGCCAAGCCTGGAGTCGGCCTAGCAGGGCAAACAGGCTTGAGGTCAAGGCGGTCTTGGCTTCTTCTTCCAAAAAGGCCAAGGGGCTGGCTTCAATCAGCTCCCTGATCCGGGCCTGGGGCGTAAACTCCCCCAGCCCGGCCAGACGTTCGACCAAGGGCTTTAGCGGTTGGCCGGTTCTTTGGAACAGCCCCGGTGCCTCTTGGGGAAGGCAGAGGGTGAGGGCTTGGGTCCAAAAAAACTTGCCTTCCAGGTTGAGCCTTGGGGGCAAGGGACCCAGCAAGACCGAGACCTTGGGGCCAAAGCCCTGTTTTTGGACCCAGGCCTCAATCTCGCCGACAAAGCTTTCGAACATCTCTTTACCGGTCGATCCCCGCCACTTGGTGCTCTAAGACCGGCATTTGGGCCCGGACTTGGTCCACCTGGGCGAGGTCGATTTGGGCCATGACCAGACCGGTGGCCTCCGGCCCGCCGTCGGCGATGATCTGCCCCCAAGGGTCGATGACCAAAGAGTGGCCGAAGGAATGGCGTTTTTGGTTGTGCCAACCGGCCTGGGCCGGAGCTACGATAAAACACTGGGTCTCGATGGCCCGAGCCTGGAGCAGCGGTACCCAATGGTACCGGCCAGTCTGGAAGGTAAAGGCGGCAGGGACAAAAATCACCTTGGCCCCCAACCTTCGTAGGCTTTGGAACATGGCGGGGAAGCGCAGGTCGTAACAGATGGTCAAACCAAAGGGTCCCAGTTCGTGGTCCAAGCAGACCACTTCCTTGCCGGGGCTGACGGTGTTGGATTCCTTGAGCATCACCTCTTTGATCTTGGTGTCAAAAAGGTGGATCTTCCGGTAGTGGCCCAAAAGCTTCCCTTGGGAGCCGATCAGGATCGAGGTGTTGTACAGTTTTTGCGGTTCCTGGGGGTTGGTTTCGGCGAATCCGCCCATCAGGATATGGATGCCCAGCTCTTTGGCCAAAGCGGAAAACCTCGTGACCATCGGTCCGTCCAAGGGCTCGGCCAGATTTTTGTAGGTTTCCTCAGCGACCCCCAAAAACAAAAAGGATTCCGGGAAGGCGATCAGGCTCGCCCCCTTTTTCTTGGCCTCCCGGACCAGCTCCAAAGCGGTCTGGAGGTTTTTGTCCAAGTCGGCGGTGCTGTTGATTTGGGCCAGGGCGATCTTGTAGGTTGTGGGCATGGAATTATTTTTTAAGGGTTTTAAGTTTCTTTTTGGCCTTCTCGGCCAGCTTCGGGTCTGTGGTTTGTTTGGCCAAAATCGCCAACTGCGCCTTGGCGGCACCGGGGTCTTTGGCGGCCAACAACCCCAAGGCCAACTGCCACCGGGCGGTCAACAGCCTGGGGGATTCGGGGTAAAGGCGGATCAGGTCGTCAAAAGCCGGGTTGGCGGTTTTGTAGTCCTTGAGCAAAAAGGCGCTGAACGCTCCGTAATAAAGGGCCTCCGGGGCCAGGGGTTGGTTGGGCGACTTTTTGGCAAAGTCCAGCAACCCTTCCTGAGCGGCAGCATATTTTTTGTCCTTAAAGTCCTGGAGTCCCTGTTCAAAGACCGCCTCCGATTTGGCCACCTGGGCTTGGGTTGCCGAGGCTTCCTGGGCCTGAGTCTGGGCCTTGATCAATTCTTTGAGTTCAAAAAGCTCCACCCCTTGGGCGTTCAACTTTTGTTCCAGTTCCTCCAGCTTGGCCTGCAACTTCCGGGCGGCCAGATCGTCCTGTTCGGCCCCACGGTTGACCTGGGCAAAGTCTTCCTTCAGCTGGTCCAAGGCCTTGTAAAACTCCTTGTTGGACTTTTGTTGGGCTTCGGCTTTTTTGGCCAACTCCTTGGTCTTGTCCAAGAGCTCGGTCTTTTGCTCCAAACCCAACCGCTCCAGATCCACCAGCCGCTTCTCCAAGACCTCCATCCGGTCTTCGAGCTTGAGCGCCCACAAGGGAGCGGGAAACAACAATACCAAGCCCAAGGTGAGGGCAATCAGGGTTCTGGCCATTCTATCTCCCCTTGGCTCCAGTCGGGATTAAATTCTTCCAGATTGTCTGGAGAAGAGGTCAATCTTCGGACATAGCTGCCGTCAACCCGCATCAGGAAAAGCTTTTGTTTGCCTGCGACCTTGTTGACAAACAAAATCTGCCGTCCGTCGGGCGAGAATCGGGGCTGTTCTTTGGAGCCGGGGCCGTGGGTCAACTGCCGTTGGATCAACCCTCGTTGGTCCATCAAAAAGATCTGGTAGTTTCCCTCCACCAAGCCGGAAAAGGCAAAAAACTTGGCGCTCGGGCTCCAGCAAGGCTCGGCGTTGTATTTGCCTTCAAAGGTCATCCTCTGCTCCAGCCCTGAAGTTAAATTCTTTTGATAGATTTGTACAGCGCCGCTTCGGTCCGAGACAAAGAGCAGCCTTTGGCCGGTGCTGTCCAGGGAGGGGCTCGACTCGGTCGAACCTCGCTGGGTCTCCTTGAACAGCTGGCGACGTTTGCGTTCAAACCAATACAGGTCCGAGTCCCCCTGGATGGAAAGGGTCAGGAGCAGGCGGTTGGGGTTCTTGGTGAAAATCGCCTCCAGGCTTTGGCCCTTGCCGGTCCGCAGCTCCTCGACCAGCCCACGCAATCGGAGCACCCGGGTTTGGGGGCCGTGGTCGCCCAAATAGGTATAGGCCAGTTGTTCCCCCGCCAAGTCCCACCGAGGCAGCAGCACCACTTTGCCTTCGGTGGAGAAGACCTTGTGCCTTTGGCCCAAAAAGTTGGTCAGCTCCAGCCGGTATCCTTGGGCTTTGTTTTTGGTGACGTAAACGATCCCCGAACCGAAGGCCGGTTTTTCGCCGGTCAGGGTTTTGATGATCTCCACCGCCTGGGCGGTGACCTCCTCTTGTACTTCCAGGGTCGGCAGGGCAAAGGTGCCGGTGTAAAAGACCATCCCTTCGAGGCCCACCAGCTGGATCTTGGCGAACTTGGGGAACCGGGAGAATTGCAGCTCCAAGTCGGCCACTGTTCCCTTTTCCACCGGTTCAAAGAGCCCGGACCAACGGAGGGTCGCCAACAGCTCTTGGGCATAGGGGTCATCGGCCCCCTGGCCTTGGGCAAGGGTGACCAGGGAAAACCTCGCCCCGGTGATCTCAATGTAGTCCTGGGCCCAAACCCAGGTGGGGCAGAGGGACAGGCACAACAGGAGCAGCCACTTCATTGGGCCTCTTCGGGATGGAACCGAAACCAAGCCTCAAAGACCGGGGCCCCGGCTAGAACCTCAACGGGAGGGGCGGGGAAAGGAGAAGCGTCCAGGATCGCCTTTTTGGCCCCTTGGTCGAGCAGATCAAGCCCGGAGCTTTCCTCCAGGGAAAGGCTGTCGATTCTCCCGTCCGGCTTGATCTTGCAAAGGTAGAGAATCTGGTAGTCCCGCTCGATGGTCGGAGCCTTCCACAAGGATTCGACCTTTTGGCGCAGCAGGGTTTTGTAGCCGTTTTGGTTGACCTTGTTGCGCCACAACTGGGCCGGTCCGGGAGGTGCCGCCGGAGCCGGTGCGGCAGCGGGGGCCTTGGGAGGAGGTGGCGGCTCGGCAGTAGTTTTTTCCTTGCTCTTAACCGCCTTGATCAGGTCGGCCCGCACCTTGGGGTCCGTTTTGGCGGCCACCGGCGGAGGCTCGGGAGCCTTGGGGGCCGGTTCTGGGGCTTTGGGCTCTTCCACTTTTGGGGGCTCTTCCGCCTTGGGGGGCTCGGGCACCGGCGGGGGAGCCGGTTCGGTTTTTCCCGCCGTCCCCTGGGGGGCCTCGTTTTGCTCCGCTGTCTCGGGGGCCGGGGCCTCTTCTTGGGGCTCAAACAGGATCTCGGCCCCCAGGGGAAGGTTCGGCTCGGGGCTGGAGCGAACCATCGCCAAAACCCAGCCCAAGACCAAAAGGTGCAGGGTCAAGGACAGGGCCAGGGGGGTAAAGGGCTTGAGGCTCTTCATCGGGCTTCTTCCACCAACAGCCCCAGCCTCGTGGTCCCAGCCACCTTGAGTTGGGCCATCAGGTGGGTGATCTTCTCATAAGCCAAGGAACGGTCCGCCCGGATCAGGACCCGTTCCTCCGGGTTGGCGGCCAGCCGCAGGCTGACTGCGTTGAGCAACATGGCCTCGGAAAGCACCCCCTCACCCAAGGAGAGTTTGCCTTCCTTGTCCATCGAAACGATCACCCGCTTTTGGGCCTGGGAGTTGCGTTGGCTCAGCCGCTCCTTGGGCAGGTCCAGGTCCAACTGGCGCTGCAAAAAGGGGCTGGCTACCAGCAACACCACCACCAGCACCAACAACACGTCCACGAAGGGGGTGACGTTGATCTCGGCAATCGGCGGGTGCTTGGGTTTTTTGTACCGCATCAGTCGAGCTGGTCAAAGAGGTTCAAAAGCTCCAGTCCAAAACGGTGCATCTCCTGGCCCAGGTCGTCCACCTTGGCCCGCAGGAGGTTGTGGGCTACCAATGCGGGAATAGCAACCAACAGGCCCAAGGCGGTCGCCACCAAGGCGGCGGCGATGCCCGGCCCTACGGCGCTCAGGTGATCCCCGCCCGTCTGGCCCAAGGAGGCCAGGGCATCGATCACCCCCAAAACGGTGCCAAACAACCCTACAAACGGGGCGGCACTGGAGAGGGTGGCCAGCCAAGAGAGGCCCTGGGCAAGCTTTTGTTCCTCCCCCATGATCTTGGCTTCCAAGGCCCGGTCCAACCGTTCCAGGAACTGGCCGTGTTGCAGTCTCGTGGCCACCGGGCGGCTTTTTTGTTCCAAGGCACTGGCCGGGGTTTGGGCGTTTCTCAGCTCAATCGCCTCAAAGCCCAAGGCTAAAATCGGACCGGTCGGGTGGGTCTCCACCGCCAAGATCAGGCCGTTGAGGCTCATCGGGCGATCCAGGGCGCACCGGAACCGGGCGGAGTCGGCAGCGGCCTGGGAGAGTTGTAGCGCTTTTTTGAGGATCAGCCCCCAAGAGAGGATCGAAAGCACCAGCAAAAACAACATCACCGCTCTGGAGAGCAGGTCCCCATGGAAGACCAGAGCCAAAAGGCCTTGGGTCGGATTGAGCGCAACCATCGATTAAACCCATCTTTTTTCGATCCTACCGGTCCAACAAGACAGGACTTGGTAGGTAACCGTTGAAGCCCAGCGGGCCAGTTGCATGGCGGTGATTTCTTTCTCTCCCTGGGTGCCGATCAGCACCACTTCTTCGCCGGGAGAGACCTCCTGGAGGTGGGAACAGTCCACCATGATTGCGTCCATCGAGTTGCCGCCTAAGATCGGACATTCGGTCCCTTGGATCAACACCGCTCCCTTGTTCCTCAGCCTGGGGTAGCCGTCTCCGTACCCTAGGGGCAAGATGGCCAATTGGGTGGCCCCCGGTGCGGTGTAGTGCATTCCGTAGCCCACCTTGTCGCCAAGCTCCAGGGTTTTGACGAAGGCCACCCGACTTTTGAGGGACAAGGCGGGGGCCAGGGTTTTGCCCTCCCGGTTGATCCTGCGGCAGACCTCGGAGGGATAAACTCCGGCGAGCAAGGCTCCGATCCGAACCATGTCCCCATGGGCAAAAGGCAGGTCCAGGTAGCCGCCGCTGTTGCAGGCGTGGACCAGGGGGGGCCGTTGGCCTTTTGCTTCCAGGGCCGAAACCACTGCGGAAAATCGCTCCCACTGGAGCTTGGCGTAGGTTTTGTCGGCTTCGTCGGACTGGGCGAAATGGGTCATGACCCCTTCCAACTCCAGGTTTTTGAGCCGACTTATCTGCTCGACCAGCTCCAAGACCGCATGAGGCTTGACTCCATAACGGCCCATTCCGCTGTCCACCTTGAGGTGCACCTTGGCCCGTTGGCCCGCCGATGCCGCCAGCTCGTTGAGCCGCTCGGCCTTTTCCAGGGATTGGATCTGCAAGGTCAGTTTGTGCCGCAAGGCGATCGGCAGTTCTTGGTCGTCTCGTTCCCCAAACACCAGGATATCGGGGGCCAAGAGCCCGGCGGCCCGAAGCGCCAGGGCCTCGGAAAGGCAAGCGACCCCAAAGCGTTTGATCCCCAAGGTCGCCGCCAGCTTGGCGACCGGAACGATCCCGTGGCCCAAGGCATCATCCTTGACCACCAGCAGCAGTTCCAGGTGGGCCGGTTTTTCCTCCAGGATCAGCCGCAGGTTCGCTTCGACCACCTTGAGGTTGACCTCGACAATCGCCCGGTAGTGGGGCTTGGGCGGGTTGGCGTAATAGTCGAGTACCGCTTGGCGGTCCGAGAAGAGCCGGGTTTCCTCCCCGATGATCTGGTAAGTCTCGTGCCCCTTTCCGGCGATCAAAACCGAATCCCCCGGCTTGGCCATTTCCAGGGCCAAATCAATCGCCCGTTTCCGGTCCAGTTCCACAAAAAGCTTGGCGTTTTTTTCTTCCGGGAATCCGGCCTGGATTTGGGCGGCAATGGTTTTGGGGTCTTCGGTCCTGGGGTTGTCGCTGGTGATGACGGTGACCCCGGCAAAACGGGCGGCAATGGCTCCCATCAGGGGACGTTTGCCCGGGTCTCGGTCTCCGCCGCAGCCGAAGACGGTGATGTTGCGCCCTTCGGTGAGGTGCACCACTTCTTTGATGATCTTCTCCAGGGCATCGGGGGTGTGGGCGTAGTCGATGTAAACGTCCACCCCGGCGGGGCTTTTGATCTTTTCAAACCGGCCATCCACCTGTCTGGCCGCTGCCAGACCGGCGGCCAAGGTCTCGACATTGACCCCTAGGCCCAAACCGGCCCCAAATGCGGCCAGTGCATTATAAACGTTAAAAATTCCAGCCATGGGCAGCCGAATCTCTCCCAGCGAGTGGCCTCGCAAATAGACCTCGAACCGGCTGGAAGCGCCGGTCATCTCTTTGATCACCCCCAAGAGTTCGGCCTGTTTGTTTTTGATCCCGTAGCTCAAGGCCTGGATACGGCCAATCAATTTGGCATGGTTGTCCAGGACCGACAAAAACTCGGGGCCATAATAGTCGTCCACATTGACTACCGCCAAAGACTTTTTTTTCCCTTGCCCCAGGCCCCGGAAAAACTTGAGCTTCGCTTCCTTGTAGGCCTCCATGCTCAGGTGGTGGTCCAGGTGGTCTTGGGTCAGGTTGGTAAACACGGCGACATCGTATTCCAGGGCTGAGTTGCGGTCAAAGTCCATGCCGTGGCTGGTGACTTCCATCATCACCACTTGGGCTCCTTCGTTCCGCATCTTGTGGCCGATCCGAAAAAGGTCCGGGGCCAGGGGATTGGAGAGGTGGCCGGCCGGTTCCTTGGACTTGGGGTAAAAGGTTCCGATGGTGCCGATCACCCCGGCGGGCACCTTGGCGTGGGCCAAGATGGAGTCCAACATTTGGGTGGTGGTGGTTTTGCCGTTGGTGCCGGTGATCCCTACCAGCTTGAGGCTCATAAACGGCCGCTCCCAGAAGGCCTGGGCCAACAGCGCCATGCCCAGGTTGAGGTCCCAAAGCTGGAGGTGCGTGACCCCGGGGGGCAGGTCCAAGGTGAGGTTCTTGTCGGTGACCACACACACCGCCCCCCGCTCTACGGCTGCGGGCCAATGGGCCAGGGAATTGGGCTTGAGGTGGGATTCCTGGAATTCCTCTTTGGTCAGGGCGAAGTACAAAAAGCCGGGTCCGGTTTTGGTTGGGTCCCAGCTGATCCCTTCCACCGAAACGTCCGGGTCGCCGATCACTTGAAACCCGGTGTCCGGCAGGGCCGAAAGCAGGCTACGGAGGCTGTGTTTCATCGATTATTTCCCGCCAAAGCCAAAGCTCCGTCCGCCCCCAAAGGAGCGCACCGAACCGCCAAAACCTCGATTGGACCCCAACCCGCTGGAGCTGCGGCCAAAGGCGCTGGACCGGCCAAGGGCACCGGAGCTTTGGCCAAAACCACGGGTTGTGCCCGAGCTGAGCGCCTTGGAGCCGCCGGACCGTCCAAAGCCGCCGGAGCCGATTTTGCCGGAGCTTCGAGAGGACAAAAACTGCTTCTGGGTCCCGGTGGGTTTGCGCAGTCCCTTGGCCACCCCGGTGTTGGCCGCTCGGCCTTTGTTGGGGTTGGACAAGGTCCGGTTCGAGTTGCCTTGGAAACTGCTGGGTCCTTGGCGCACCACGGTGTGGTGGACTGCAACTCGGTTGAAGTAGAGCGAAGGGCCCAAAATGGGGAAAAAGCCAAAGTAGGGTGGGTAAAACCCAAACCCGAAGGGGGAGATCCACAAGGGGTGGGGCATGAAATAGCTGGGGTACACCGGATAAGGAGCCGCCTGGGCTTGGGCTGTTTGGACGGGCCGTTCGACTTTGACCGAATCGTTGTAAACGGCGTTGTCCCCGTAGATCTGTTCGTTGCCGACCACCTGGATCTCCGCTTGGTCGCCGTTTTGCTCCACCGTCACCTCGGCGATTTCCTGTCTTTCGCCTTTGGCCGGTTCGGTGTACAGGGAATATCCTACCTTGCCGGTTTCAGGTTTGCCGAATTCCTCCACTTGGAGGTAGTCCACCTTGCCGTCGTCGTTCAGGTCCAGGTTGTTGATGCCGTCTTTTTCGTTGAGCTTTCGTTCCAATTCCTGGCCGGACCGGATCTCTTTGGTCAGGCCGGTCAAGGCGGCTAGGTCGAACCCGGAAGCAGCCGGGTCGGGTTCGGCGGCGGCTTCGGCGATTCGTTCGTTTTCCGGGGAGGAGGAGCCCAGCCACTGGGTCAAGGAATAAACCCCGTTCAAGACCAGGATAAAGACAATGGCAACCTTTAGGGCTTTCATAGGGGACCGGGCTAAAAGTTCTGTACCTTAAGAGGCAAGGGTCGGGCGATCAGTCGGCCAACTCTTCCCTGGCTTTGTCCAACAAGGGCATGTATTCCAGAACCACCGAAACCACCTCGTTCCGGTTCATCTTGACCACCGTAAACTTGTGTGGGCCGACCTGGACCTGGTCGCCCAAGACCGGCATCCGCTCCAGCTTGGACATGATCAACCCTTGGAGGGAGTCGTAGTCCCCTTCCAAGGGCAGTTCTCCGGGGATCAGCCGGTTGATGGTGACCACGTCGTGCCGACCGGGGACCAGCCACTTGTGCTCCCCCATGGGCTTGACGAAGGAAGTGGTGGCATCCTTTTCATCGAAGATTTCCCCGACCAGTTCCTCGACGATGTCCTCCAAGGTCACCACGCCCGAAAGCCCGCCGAATTCATCGACCACAATGGCCATGTGGAGCTGCTCTTGCTTGAGGGTTTCCAGGACAGATGAAAGGGTCTGGGTTTCGTACACAAAGTTGGGCTTTTGGCAGAGGTCCTTGAGGAGTTTTTGGCCGTTGCCGCTCAAAAGTTCCTTGAGCGCTTCCTTGAGGTTGAGGATGCCCACGATGTGGTCCACGCTGTCTTGGTACACCGGCACCCGGGTGTAAAGTTTGGCCAGCAATTGGTCTTGGACCAGGGCCAAGGTCAGGTCCCCTTCCAGCGCAAAGACCCGGGTCCGTGGGGTCATCACCGGGTACACCTCCCGCTCGTCAAACAAAAAGACGTTTTCGATCAGGCTCCGTTCCCGTTCGTTGATGATTCCCAGTTGTTCGCCCTTTTCGACCATGTTGATCACCGAAGATTCGCTGATCCGGTTTCCTCCGATTTGCGCTCCGGTCAATCGGGAGATGAGGTGGGAGGTTGCCGAAAGGGCCCAGGTGAAGGGGGTAAAAAGCCAAGTCAAGGGGTAAAGGATCGGGGAAACCGCCAGGGCAATGGTTCGGTTGTGCCCCAAGGCCACCCCCTTGGGGGTCACCTCGCCAAAAATGAGGATCAAGAGGGTCAGCAGGATGGTAGAAAGGGTGACCGCCAGCTCCGAACTGATCCCGAACTGGGGGCCGTATTCGATGGCCATGGCGGTCCCCAAGGCGGAAGCGCCGATGTTGACCAGGTTGTTTCCCACCAGGATGGTGGAGATCAGTTTTTGGCGGTTCGCCAGCAGATGGGCTACCAGCTTGCGGTTCTTCAGGCGGCTTTTTTCGATCTCGATCAGGTCGAGGTCGCCCAAAGAAATGTAGGCGCTTTCGATGCCCGAAAAGAAGGCAGAAAGTGCGATCAAAACCAAGAGTAACAACAATCCAACGATCACGGATTCCCTGCTAGCCGAATGGGGAGGTTATTCAACAGCCTTGCTTGGGGCTTTCTTTTTCGGTTTTGCCGCCACAGGCTCAGGTGGAGCCGGGGGTTGGTAAAAGAGCAACCTTTTGCAGGTGGTACACTCCCCAAAGCCGCTTTTGATGATTTCGTTGAACGCCTGGGCCCGCAAACTGGCAGCGCAGCCTTTGCAAAAGGGTTCGCTGATCGCCACCGCAGCGGGGATCATGTTGCGCTTCATCAGTTTGTTGTAGAGGACCATCAGGTCGTCGGTGACCTTGGGCTTGAGGCTTTCGACCAGGGTCTTGCCGCTTTCGATAGTCCGGGTGAGGGTGGTTTCTTCGTCCAAAAAGACTTGGTCTTCCTGGGCAAAAGCCTTGGCTTCCTCCTCTCGTTTTGCCACCGCCAGATTGATTTCCGCTTGCAGGGGCTCCATCTTTTCTTCCAGGCCCAGGATTTGGTCTTCCACCTTTTTGACGGTTTTGCCTGCGCTCTCCACTTCCTTTTGGGCGGCAGAGTATTCTTTTTGGTTGTGAACCTCCATCAGCCGGGCGTTGGCCGCAGCGGCTTTTTTGTTCTCCACTTCCACCAGTTTTTCTCGCAGCCGGATCTGGAGGGTTAGGTCCTTTTTCTGTTTTTCCAAAATCCCCAAGGCCGCTTCGGCTTGGTCCAACTGGGCTCTGATTTTGGCTCTTTTGGCAGGCAGGGCTTCTAGCCCTTTTTGGGATTGGAGAATTAGGCGGTCTTGGTCTGCAATCTGAAGGAGGGCCTCACAGGACTCGTGCATGGTTTCTCCAAAGGGGTTTAACTAGGCCATAAGCTTGGGTGGTAGGCCCACCTGGACTTGAACCAGGGACCGTCCGGTTATGAGCCGGATGCTCTAACCAACTGAGCTATAGGCCCCCAAAAGTGAGAGTGTATTGAAGGGTAGAGAAATGGTCAAGACTTTGTCCAACTTGGCGCAAAGGCGGCTTTTGGATTTGATTTCTTGGGTTTAAGGGGTTAGTCTGCGGGAAGCAGAGGTTTTCTACCTTTAGAAGCCCAAAGTCCAAAATCAAGCGAGGAACCATGTTTGACAACGAATTGAGCATTGATTCGATCATTGCCCGGGAGATCCTGGATTCCCGTGGGAACCCTACGGTTGAAGTCGAAGTGGTCTTGGCCGGCGGGATTGTAGGTCGGGCTGCCGTTCCCTCGGGAGCCTCGACTGGGGTTCACGAAGCGGTCGAGCTGCGGGACAATGACAAAAAACGCTACGGCGGCAAAGGGGTGTTGCAGGCAGTCAGCAACGTCAACGAGATCATCGGACCCGAGCTAGAAGGCATGCTGGTCAGCGAACAAGCGGAAATCGACCGGATCATGATCGAACTGGACGGCACCGAAAACAAGGGTAAACTGGGGGCCAATGCTATTTTGGGCGTGTCCCTCGCTTGCGCTAAGGCGGCGGCAGAAGCACACGGGCTCCCTTTGTACCGCTACATCGGCGGGACCAACGCCAAAGAGATGCCGGTGCCGATGATGAACATCATCAATGGCGGCAGCCATGCCGACAACACCGTTGACTTCCAGGAATTCATGATCGTGCCCGCTGGAGCCCCGAGCTTTCGGGAAGCCTTGCGGTTCAGTGCGGAAGTCTTCCATGCCCTCAAGTCGGTTTTGAAGGCCAAAGGCTACAGCACCGCCGTTGGCGACGAAGGCGGATTTGCGCCGGACTTGAAGTCCAACGAAGAAGCGCTGCAGGTGATCATGACCGCCATCGACAAGGCGGGCTACAAGGCGGGGCAGGACGTGTTCATCGCCATGGATCCCGCTTCCTCGGAATTTTACAAGGACGGCAAGTACGACCTGGCCGGGGAAAAACGCAAGCTTTCCAGCGAAGAAATGGTCGCCTACTACGCCGAACTTTGCTCCAAGTACCCGATCATTTCGATCGAAGACGGCTTGGCCGAAGACGACTGGGCCGGTTGGAAAAAACTGACCGAAGTGTTGGGCAAGAAGATCCAACTGGTCGGGGACGACATTTTCGTCACCAACACCAAACGGCTTGGGGAAGGGATCGAAAAGGGGATCGGCAACTCAATCTTGATCAAGGTCAACCAGATCGGGACCTTGACCGAAACCTTGGACTGCATCGAAATGGCAAAAAAGGCAGGTTACACCTGCGTGATCAGCCACCGGTCCGGGGAAACCGAAGATTCGACCATCGCCGACATCGCCGTGGCCACCAATGCGGGGCAGATCAAAACCGGGTCCTTGAGCCGGTCGGATCGGATCGCAAAATACAACCAACTGCTTCGGATCGAAGAAGAGTTGGGCGGGATGGCGATTTATCGGGGTAAAAAGACCTTTTTTAATCTTTAACCCCAACCGTTAAAAAGCCGGGGCCGCTGATCGGCCCCGGTCTCTCCCTTCTCTCTTTAGCCTCCAAGCTGTATGGCCTTCGAGTTGAGAAAAAAAAAGCTTCCCTTTACCGACAAAAAAGTCATCCAAGGGTTATTGGCCCTGTTGATTTTGGTGGTGGTGGTGCTTTCCTTGGTCGGCGACAAGGGCTGGTTGGAGCGGGGAAAGATCAATGGCCAGGAAAAGGAATTGAAGGCGGAAATCAGCGCCTTAAAAAAAGAAAAGCTGGAATGGTACGGCAAGATCGCCTCGTTGCGCAACAACCGCACCTATGTAGAAACCTACTCTCGGGAACAGTTGGGCTGGATCAAAAAAGACGAGTACCTGCTTTTGCCACCCAAGGAAGAAATGCCCCGTTTTGAATACCTGCCCGAGGTGGGCGAGGCCCCGCCGGAAACCACGGAATAACGTGGGCCGAGGTGCAGGGAAAGGTTGGCGCAGGGGTGTTCTCCCCCGTTTGGTTGCGTGTGTTTCTCTGCTAGGACCCAAAAGGACCGCCGGTCTTGGGGCCGCCTTGTGGTTTTTTCTTTGCCCCCCTCCCTTTTTATGGGCCCAAAACCCCATGCGAGCCCCCGAGCTGCCTAGGCCGGCAGAGGAGCGGCGGCCCGAGTTGGGGCTTGGGGCTGCCTTGGGCTTGGGGCTGGTGCGGGGATTCCAGCAGGTGATCAGCCCCGCCGATGGTCCCCGGAGCCCCAGCTATCCAACCGGATCGGCCTATGGAGCTTGGGTTCTCCAGGAGGAAGGATTTTTTTGGGGGGTCTTGATGATCGGGGACCGATTGTTCCACGAGGCAGACCTGCCCTTGGGTCCCAAAGTCTGGATTTACGGGGTGGAAAGGTACTACGATCCACCCTTGTACAACCGTTACTGGCGGGACTGACAAGCAGGACCGACAAAGCCAGTCTGGGAGAGGGAAAAGGAACCTCCGTCCATACTTACCGGAACTTACCGGAACGGGGGTTTTTGGGGGGACCGGCTTAAACCAAATCCCGTCGGTCCACTCGGGCTTTGATCTCTTCTTGCAAGGCACCGATGATCTGGGGCAGGGTTTTGGCCCCCAGCACCTGGTTGCCCGCCCGGACCGTTGCGGTCTCGGATTCGATCTCTTGGTCGCCGACCACCAGAATGTAGTTCACTTGGTCCAGTTGGGCGCTGCGGACCTTCTTGTTGATCGACTCTGCGTCCAGGTCCGCCCCGGCTCGAATCCCCTCCGCCTTCAATTGGTCTGTCACCTTTTGGGCGTAACCGTGGTGGCTTTCGTTGATCGCCAAAACCCGGACCTGTTCGGGGCTCAGCCAAAGGGGGAACTTGCCGGTGTAATGTTCCACCAGAATCCCAAAAAACCGCTCAATCGAACCGTAAATGACCCGGTGGATCATCACCGGCCTTTGCTTCGAGCCGTCCTGGGCGATGTAGGACAGGTCAAACCGTTCGGGCAGGAACATGTCCAGCTGGATGGTTCCGCACTGCCAAGTTCGGCCAATGGCATCCTTGATGTGGATGTCGATCTTGGGGCCGTAAAAGGCACCGTCACCGGGGTTGAGTTTGTAGGGATACCCGCCTTCGTCCAGGGCTCCCTTCAGCCCGTTGACGGCCCGTTCCCATTCTTCGTCGGTACCGATGGATTTTTCGGGCCGGGTGGAAAGTTCCAAGTGGTAGGTCAACCCAAAGGTGGCGTACATCCGCTCGGCCAAGTGCATGACGTTGAGGATCTCGCTCTTGATGTCCTCGGGCTTCATGTAAATGTGGGCATCATCCTGGTGGAAGCTGCGGACCCGAAACAGGCCCGAAAGAGCCCCGGACATTTCGTGGCGATGGACGTTGCCGATCTCGCCGATCCTCAAGGGGAGCTGCCGGTAGCTGTACTGGTTTTCGCCGTAAAAGAGCATCGCTCCGGGGCAGTTCATCGGCTTGATGACAAAGTGCTTTTCCTCGATCTCCGAGCTGTACATGTTTTCCCGGTAGTAGCCCCAGTGGCCGGAGCGCTCCCAGAGTTCCTGGCCCAAGAGGATCGGGGTCTTGATCTTGTGGTACCCTTCGGCCTTGTGGCACTGGTCCCAATAGGCCATCAGCTCGTCCCAGACGATCATGCCCTTGGGGTGGAAAAAGGGCATCCCTGGTCCTTCGGGGTGAAAGCTAAAAAGACCCAACTTTTTGCCGATCACCCGGTGGTCCCGTTTTTTGGCTTCCTCCAAAAAGTTCAGGTATTCCTTGAGCTGCTTGCGGTCGGGAAAGCTGATGCCGTAGATCCGGGTCAGTTGCGGAAGTTTCGCATCCCCACGCCAATAGGCACCGGAGGTTTTGAGGATTTTGATCCCTTGGATCAGCCCAAAATGAGGCAGGTGGGGGCCACGGCAAAGGTCGGTAAATTCGCCTTGCCGGTAGGCGCTTAAGCCCTCTTCCAGATTTTGGATCATCTCGGATTTAAAGGGATTCCCGGTAAACAGGGCCAGCGCTTCCTCTTTGGTCTTGAATTCGATCCGCTTCGGCTCGGGCCGTTCCTTAACGATCTTTTCGACTTCCGCCTCAATCCGTTCCAGGTCGGATTCTTGGAGGCTCAGGTCGGCAAAGTCGTAGTAAAACCCTTGTTCAATGGCCGGGCCGATGGTTGGCTTGGCCTGGGGGAAAAGCCGCAAGACCGCCTGGGCCAGCAAGTGGGCGGAACTGTGCCAGAACAAGGCTTTGCCTTCCTTGGATTCAAAATCCAACAGCCCCACTTCGGTCCCCTCGGTCAAGAGGCTCCCCAGGTCCTTTAAAACTCCATTTTCTACCAAGGCCAAGGCCGGGCCTTGGAGGGCCTTCTTTTGTTTTTTTGCCAAATCGAAGCCGGTGGAGCCGTCGGGGAGTTCTTCGACCAGACCTTCTGGGAGCTTAATTTTCATGAATCCGGTAAACCTAAGGGTGGAAATCTGGGGCTGATTTTTAACATTTCCAACTAACATCCATCGGCCCCTTTTGGCAAGCCCCAACAGGCCAAAAAGTCCCTGTCCATTCTTTGAATCCAAGCAACCTGCAAAGCCGATTTAACTTGGGCCGCAATGAGGCTAAAAAGTTTGACAGAAGGAAAAATCCTCTAGTACCCTCGCCCTAGGTTAAAATTAGCCGAAGTAAAAATCCTTAGGCTTGGACTCACTTGTTTTCTATTCCTACGGCGACCATGGCAACAAAAAGATTGAACCCTTTTGGCGCCGCCCTTTTGGGTGGGTTGCTGCTTCTTTGGCCTCAAACCTCAAGGGCCGATGAACCGCAGCACCTTCGCCAATCCGTGCGGGCCTTGGGAATGGGGAACGCCTTTGTTGCAGCGGTCAACGACGAAAACAGTCTGTACTACAACCCGGCCGGGTTGGCCTCGGTGCAGCGCAGCTTTTTTGAGTTGCTTTCGGTCACCGTCACCGCCAACCAAAACTTGATCGACCTGGGGCAAACCGACAGCGCCGACCAGACGGCTGCAGTGGGCAACTTGGTGGGCAACAAGATTTATGCCGAGGAAGGCCTTGGCCTGTTGAGCTTCACCGCCCCCTACTGGGGTTGGTCGTTTTACCAAAATGCAGTCTTTGATGCCCAGGTCCACAACCCGACCATCCCCTACTTTGAAGCCCTGGTGTACGGACAGGTCACCGCCATCGGCGGGTTTGCCTTTACCCTTTGGGACCAACAGTTGGACATCGGGACCAGCCTTAAATACGTATATCGCCAGGGGATCGGCAAAACCATTCACATTGTGGATGCCTTGGATCCCGAGTTCTCCGACGATCTGCAAAACGAGTTGGTGGACAAGTCTCAGATTGCCCCGGATGTTGGGGTGACCTACCACTATGACCGTTGGTACAATTTCCAGCTCAAGGCCTCGGCGGTGATGAAAAACATCGGTGGCATGGACTTTGGCAGCTCGGGCAGCTTCCCCACCACCGTGGACCTGGGGCTCGCTTCGGAGTCCGAGGTGCTGGGCTTTGACCTGTTGGTGGCCGCCGATCTGGTGGACTCAACCTTCCAGACCACGGCCAAAAAATCATTGGCCCGGAACCTCAACCTGGGGGCCGAGTTGGGAATGTGGAAACGGTCAAATGGCGGGCACCATTTCTTGGCCTTCCGGGCCGGGAAAAAAGGACCTTACCCCACCTATGGCTTCTCCCTTAACCCCCCCCTGTTGCCGATCATGATTGACTTTGCATCTTGGTCCGAGGAAGTAGGTGCCGTTGCGGGAGCAAAGGAGGACCAGCGTACCTCCCTCCAGCTCTCTTTCAACTTTTGATCTAGGATAGGCCGATGAAATCGCTCCAACGACTCCTCCCCATCGCCCTGGCCCTCCTGACTTTGGTTGGATGTTCCAGCCAAGGCAGCTTGACCCACGCCGTTTTTGAACGAGAGGAGGCCAGCTTTCGGGAACTGGACCTTTCGATGAAAGACCTTTACCAAGCCTTGCACGAAGGTTCGACCGATGCTCAATTTAAGGCGGTCAACGCCTTGCGTCACTTGGCCGAATGGTCCGACGAACCGGGGAAACGGCAGATGGCTGCCCGTGGTTTGGTGGTTGCCGCTGCTTTTGTTTCCGATGGCGATGCCCGGGACCGGGCGGATTCGAGGGCGGCCAAGATCCTGACCGGCTCGGACCGGGCCTTGTCCGAAGAAGTGCTGTGGGCCAAAACCAAAGTGGCGACCGGCGCACTGGGACTTACTTTGGACCAAGGAACCCCGGACGAAACCTTTGTGATGGCCGACCCCGATGAACGAGAAGAGGCGGTTGTCTTTTTGACCAAACACTTTGGAGACCTGGACGAGTCCCTCCAGTACCAAACGGCGCTGGCCTTCTCGGCAATCTTGTCCAATCCGCCCAACTGCTTCAAAAAGGGTTACAAAATGGTTACCCGCACCGTGACCGAAACGGTGCCCAACCCTTTGTATGTTGAGCCCAAAGAAGGCAAGGCCCCCATGGCCGGGGTGCCTAAAATGATCACCAAGTCCAAGATCGTCACCGAAGAAGACAAGTCCCAGGTCGCTTGCGCCAAAGACGATGCCAAGACCCAAGAAAGCTGGAAAACGGACTTGGTTGAAGAAATCAAGGACAGCGTTGGCTACGGCGAACTGCCCCAGTATGTTTCTGCCGCCCTGCTCGCCGCCGCCGCCAATCTGGCCTATGTAGAGGACAAAAAGTTTGCCTCCAAGGCAATGCAAGGTTGGGAAGAAGACGGAATCGTAACCAAAGAGCGGCTCCCCTTGCTGCAAGGGGCGATCAACAAGTCCAAGGGCTTTTACCCGGACCTTTACCGTGGCAGCTTTGATCGCTCGGCCGTGGATGGACCTAAATCCGAAAAGTCCAAGATCGATGAAAGTCAACCGGCAACGGTCATCGCTGAACAGTTGAAAGCCGCCCAAAAGGCTTCGGAAGAGGCGGAGAGCAAGGTTCTCTCCAATGCCGCCTTCGAGGCTCGGCCCAACTTCTCCAATCCCGGTGCCTATCCGGGCAACGGCTTTTGGCTGAACAACGCCGACGAGATCCTCCGCCGCCAGTTGTTCAACCCCAGCACGAGGCTGGCCAGTGGCAACGTCCCCGACGGGGAAACCGGCTTTGTCCCCCAGGAATGGATCAATTTTAAGGGCTACGATGGCAGTGCCGAGATGGTGGAGCTAAAAGGCTTGCTCTACCAATCCACCCTCGGGGCGCTCAACCGCGGGTACCGGATCGAAAACCCCCGAGGGCTGGACAAGGTTTTTAAGGGTAAGCTGGACAACTTGGTCAACGCCAAGGAGTGGGATGTTGAACGAGAACTGGCGCTGCTCAAGGCCTCTTGGCCCAGTTTGGCCGATGGCGGAGCCAATTTTGGCGAGCTGGAAAAGGCCCTGCTTGAAGGAGCGGAGCGAAACAAGGAAAACCTTTATTTGCAGCAACGCTACCTCTTGGCCTTGGTCGCCGGGCTTTCGGCTTACCCCAAGGAAGAGCCTTCGGTCTGCAAAGCCTTGGAAGGCAGAGATGTCTATACCCAACTGGCCGCCTTTGAACAGGTGCAGTCTTACCCGGCCTATCGAAAACCCGGCAAGGCTTCGCTGGTCAAGAGCCCCCGGTTCTGTGGAGTTGCCTTGTACGACAATGGGCTGGACAAGGACAAGGTGATGGCCCCGGTAGCACCGGTGCCTGCACCGATCCAAGCGCCCAAGGAAGAGCCCAAACCCCAGGCCGATGAGCCTGCGCCTCTTGAGCCCGCAACGGAACAACCTGTCCCTGCCGCTCCGGCTGGCTAGGCAAAGATGAGTCACTTGGAATTTGAGGAATCGAACATGAACAACTTTAGACCCAAATACAAGAGAGCCCAGGCTTGGATTCTGACCGGAGCCTTGGCCTTTCTCTTTGGCTGCGCCTCGGCAGACAGCGGCAAGTCTTGTGCTCAAAAGTTGGACGAAAAGGATTTTGTTACCGTCAGCGAAGACACCGCTTGCTCCACCTACGAGCGGGGCAGTGCCTACCTGGGCCGGGCCGGGTTTTTGTTCGCCAACTTCCTCAAGGACGGGGCTTCGGACAATTTCCGGGCCGCTTTGGGAATCCCTTCGGATGCCTCTTGGGACACCTGGGATGGGGTCACCTACTACAACCAGGCTCGCATTTTGACCGGCGACGCTTCGACCGACCGCTACTATGGTTTGACCCGCAGCAATGCGGACATTGAGATCCACTACTTTACGACTTTGGCCAAACTGTTGGCCGAAACCTACATCAAGCTGGACACCAACGGGAACGGGACGATTTCGGAAGCGGAGACCCAAGCCTTTACAGCCCTGAACTCCACGGCCGCCCTTGACTACGATAAAAACGACATCTCGGCCACCAACTACCTGCAAATGGTCAAGACCGGCGAGTCCACTTCCTACATCCTGGACACCGGTTCTACCGCCTCTACTTCGGCCAACTGCTGGTCAGACAGTAACTATGACGGGATTGAAGCGGTCAACGGGACTGCTGGTACCGATGTAATTTCTTGTGGGCTTGCCGCCACTACGGCTTCGAACCAGACCATTTCCGGCAGTTGTGCAGTGATTGCCAAAGTGGACGGGGTGCAAAAGATGTTCACCACTACCATCAGCTCCAGCAACAGCGTCTTGAGTTTGACCGAAGGGATTGTTTCATCCATTTCCAGCCTCAGTTCGGACATGAGTTCCCTGGGGTTGGCCAGTGACTCGGACTTGCGTCAGGCGCTCGATGACTTTACTACCAAGATCGACAACGGTGGGACCTGTAGCAGCAGTACCAGCGTTTCGGAGGTCAACCAGTTGCTGACCCTGATCAACAATGCCAACAAAACTGCGATCACCACTCCGTCCAATTATGCCAGCACCAACAAAATCAAAACCAGCGCCTTGACCAGCAGTTCGGACAACTCGGTGACCATCCCCAGCAATTTTACCGTCACCACTGCTGCGGGTACCACCATCACCTTCAGCTGCACCAACAGCACCGACTTGGATGCTAGATTGGTCTTCAAGATCAGCACCAATACCTATACCCCGGATTACGACAGCGCCAAGGACTCCATCAAGACAACCTTCAACAGTCTCTACAACCTGCAACGTGACAGTGCCGGGACCAAAAAGGCAGTGGCCAAGGGAGACAACATCATCTCCTTTGAAGAGCTTTTGTGTATGCAATGACCTGGAGCATAGGCGGGTCGCCAATGTTCGGCCTTGGGGCTCTAGAGGGCCATTTTCCACTGTTGAGGATTTACTAGGCCCATGGAAGAAGTTAACAAGATTGCCCCAGAGCTGCTTTATGAGATCCTTTTCCCGGTACTGGCGGAAACTTGCGAAAAAGTAAACCGCCAGTTCTCACAGGCCCTGGGGATCGACATGTCCTCTTCCGGTTGGTCCTTTATCATCGACAACCGGCAACTCTCCGATTTTCAAAAACCCTTTGTGCTGGAAGCCGACTGGGCTTCTTTTGCGGAGTTTTTCTCCGGGAAAAAGGACCTGTACCTCTTTTTGGAAAAACCGGTGGTCGGGATCGTCAACAAAAAGGCCAAGTATTGGGTCTTTTTTGACCCCAAGATTGCGCAAGCCTACTTCCAGCGGCAGACCGAACGACCCAAGGAATTTGGCCCCCAGGCGATCAAAAAGTTTCCGGTGCCCAACCTGCTCAAAAGCTTGGTGGACCAGGTCCAGGCGATCACCGGGGAAAAGGCGGAAAAGGTGATGCACCAGATCAAAAAGATCGAAACCTTTTACACCATTGCCGACCAATTCTTGCCCGAACAGGCGGCCCAAGGTTTTTCCAACACGGTCAAAAAAACCATCATCGGGATCACCTTAAAGGAAGTCCGTCAGTTGGGCCAAGACGTGAGTGATCCTGGGGTGACCCCCACCTTGCTGGAAAAGCGGCTCCAGGCGGTCTTTCGGGTGTGCCTTCGGCTGTACGCCAAGAAGGGGGATGACCGGGAGCGGGACAGCCTGATGACCCTGCTTTCCCCCAAGATTGTGGTCCGCAAAAAAGCCTTGGAGCTGGTGGAAAAGCGGCTGCAAGTGGACTTGATGTAGCCCCCGGTAAGCTTCTTCTTTGGCTCCCCCAGTCGGGGCCACCTTCCCTTTTTACATCCTTTACTTGTTTCTGCCCCTGCCGGTGGGCCTTGGGGGCCGCTGGAGCCGATCAGGGTTTTCCCCCAAGATTGTGGTCCGCAAAAAAGCCTTAGAGCTGGTGGAAAAGCGGTTACAAGTGGACTTGGTGTAGCCCCCGCAAGCTTCTTCTTTGGCCCCCCCAGTCGGGGCCACCTTCCCTTTTTTGCCTCCCTTGATGGTTCCTGCCGGTGGGCCTTTGGGGCCGCTGGAGCCGATCAGCACCCAAAACCAAGGGGCAAAAAAAAAGCCCCGTGACCGGGGCTTTTTGGGCGTGAATGGAGGTACGAGGCCGGGGGGCTTAGTATTCGATGCAGCCCAAGGATTCGATCTGGACCTCGGCGGCGATTTCGTTGTGACTCAACACCGCCAAGTTGGGCACTGCCCGCTCGGTCAACCTCTTGATCTGGACCCTCGCCTGGGGACCGCAGAGGATCACCGGCTGGTAGTTGTAAACGTTGAAGGCCGAGATGCCCGCCTCAATGGCCGCAATAATCGCTTGGGCCTCTTCGGGGGCGATGCCCAGGTAGGTGCCTTGCCCGGTGTCCTGGATGGCTCCGACGATCTTGTTTTCCATTTCTTGGGACAAGGTCATGACCGGCAGGATTCCTTCCTGGTTCTGGAACTGCCGGGTGATGCTTCGGCTCAAACCTTCTCTGACATGTTCGACTAGGATCTCGGGCACCTTGGTGTATTGGGCGGTGTCGGCCAAGACCTCCAGGATGCTGTTCATGTCCCGGATGGAAACGTTTTCCTTGAGCAGCGCCTGCAACACCCGCTGGACGGTGCCCAGACCCAACAGATCGGGGACCAGTTCCTCGACCAGCTTCGGTTCGTTTTTGCTCACCTTGTCCAAAATCTTCTGGACCTCTTGGCGGCCCAAGAAATCGGAGGCATGGGAGCGGATGATTTCGGTCAGGTGGGTACTGACCACCGTGGGGATGTCCACCACGGTGTAACCGGCGATTTGGGCGGATTCCTTGTCCGCCTCGCTGATCCAAATGGCCGGGAGCCCAAAGGCCGGTTCGACCGTGGCGATTCCGTCCATTTGGCCTTCCACCTCTCCGGCCTGCATGGCCAGGAAGTGGTCGATCATCATTTCCCCTTTGCCGACCTCGATGCCTTTGATCACGATGGAGTAGGCACCCGGTTCCAGTTGCAGGTTGTCTTTGATGTGGACCGGCGGGACCACAAAGCCCATGTCCAGGGCCACTTGCCGCCGGATCGCCTTGACCCTTTCGAGCAGCTCCCCATCTTGGTCTTGGTCCACCAGAGGGATCAGGGCGTAACCCAGCTCCAGGCCCAAGGTATCGATGGGCAAAAGGTCCACGATCGAGTCGCTGGTCTCTTCTGCCGCCTCGGCTTGGTGGCTGTCCACCTGGGCGAGTTTTGTCCGCTCCGCCTCTTCCCGTTTGCTTTTGAGGTTGAAGGCGACCACCCCCAATAAACCGGAGAGCATAAAAAAGGTTACTTTGGGCATTCCGGGGACCATACCAAACAAAAACAAGGTTCCCGAAGCGAGTCCCATGGACATGGGGTTGCCGAACAACTGGAGGTTAAAGTCCACACCCAAGCGGTTCTGGGCCCCGGCCTTGGCCACCACCATACCGGCGGCGATGGAGATCACCAGCGCCGGAATCTGGCTGACCAGACCGTCACCGATGGTCAAGCTGGTGAAGGTCATGGCGGCATTCATGATGTCCATGTGGTAGAACATCACCCCCAAGACCAAACCCCCGGCAATGTTGATTCCGGTGATGATCAAACCGGCGATTGCGTCTCCCCGGACGAATTTGGAGGCACCGTCCATGGCCCCGAAAAAGTCCGCTTCCCTTTGGATTTCTTTGCGCCTGCGTTGGGCTTCGGTTTCATCGATATTGCCGGCGTTGAGGTCGGCATCGATAGCCATTTGTTTCCCCGGCATTGCGTCCAAGGTAAACCTTGCCGCTACCTCGGCGATCCGGCCCGAACCTTTGGTAATGACGATAAAGTTGATCAACACCAGGATCAGGAAGACGATGATCCCGATCAGGTAGTTCCCGCCGACCACGTAGGACCCGAAGGCCTGAATCACATGTCCGGCCGCTGCGGTGCCCTGTTTCCCGTTGGTCAAAATAGCCCGGGTACTGGCGACGTTCAAAGAAAGTCGGGCCAGCGTGGTGACCAACAAAATGGAAGGGAAGACCGAGAAGTCCAGCGGCTTGACGCTGTACAAGGCGACAAAGAGGATCAAGACGCTGAAGGTGATGTTCACCGCCAAGAGGATGTCCAGGATCACCGGCGGCAAGGGCAGGATCATCACTGCCAAAATCAGGATCATGCCGACCGCCAGCAGGATGTCCGGGTTAAAGAGCCTGCCGGGTGCGTTCGCTTTAGCGTTCAAGGGGATCGAAATGGCCATGCGGTAACCTAGAGGTTGGGTGTAAGGTCGTTTCTATTTGGAAATGCAAGGGCCGTACAAAAACAAGACCCCTGGCGGTTCTAGCCGCAATTTTCAACCCTTCCTTGTCATTGTTTCCACCCGTCCTTGGGTGGGGCTATATCTATCACCTATGAAAAAAACGGGCCAAAGGTGAGCAATCCCCCCCAAAGGGGAGAAAGAAAAAAAACTTGTCCTGACCCCTGGAGGTATGAAAGAGAAGAGAAAAGTTTGTTTGGTTAATTCTGCCCCAGGAGAAAGAATGAAGTTTCCAAAAATCAGCTCCAATTGGATCGAAAAACTCAAGTGGCTGGGCAAGGTGGCCATGGGGGCCCTGCCATTGTTGCTGGCGGCCAACGAGTATTACGCCAAGACTGCCGAAGCCAAGCGAAATCGGGCTTTGGAGGCGGTTTACCTGATGGACGATGCCAATTTTTTGCAAGAGACCAACCAGCTGGTGGCGGAAGTGCAGCTGGCCCAGGAATACCCGGAGGTCTTTTCCCTGCTCGACCAAAACCCCGAATTTCGTAGGGCCTTCTGGTCCCGGTACTCCAGTGTGATGAACCATTACCACCGGATCATCACCCTGTATGGAGCCGACCTTGCCGACCGCTGTGTGCTCAAGCACAGTTTCGGTTCGGCGTTGGACTCCCTGTTCCAGGTGGAGATGTCGGTCCGTGCGCTCCAGGAAGAGGACCAGGACTCTGCCAGCCTGACTTCCAAGGACTTTTTGGCAGTGCTCACCCACATGGCCACCAAAGGCGAAGAAGAATGCGTCAAGGAGGTCTTGTGAAGACAAACAGGCTTTTGGCCCTGGCCCTGCTTTTGCCCAGTCTGGCTTGGGGACAGGATTCGCCGGGGTCTCGGTGGGGGTATTCGGTCAAAAACAGCAACCTGCCTTTGGTCCAGGAAACCCAGTTTTCTGCGGAACAGCTCAAACGGCAAGAGGCGCTGGCCAAGGCCTGTAAAGAGGAACTGCGGGGCCACAACCAACGGGAAGCGTTGGACTGCCTACTCAAGGGGCTGGCGGAGCTGGAAAAGTCCTGACAGGCTCCGCCGAGAGGCCTTGGGTTGGGCGGACCGGTAAAAATATTTTTTTTCTGGTCTGCGGCCAGGGTTCCTAAAAAGCGTCTGAGGGGGTTTTTTGTGTCCCCAAACAAAAAGAGTTGTTGGGGTCCCTTTAAAAAACAAAACCCTAAAAAAATAGAGGTGCCGCAACAAAGATTGCCTTGGCAATCGATGAATTTTGTTTGCTTCAAAGTAAGACTGGTGTAGGATGCGCACAGTTCTATGTAATTTGATGCAACCCAAATTCCGAACGCCCTGCCATGACGCTACCCAACTATATCAACCACACCGGTGAACTTTGTTTTGAACCTCCCTTCGATTTACTGGGCACAAACCTCTATGCCCTGCCGGTCAAGGGAGACGCACAAAAGGTTCAGGCTACGGTGAACCAGTTTTTTGGTCCGGCTTTGGCCGGGACCGGGATCCGCTACCAAGCCCTGGGCGACTTTGTGATGCTCGCCCTGGCCTTTTGCGAAAAGGCCACCAGCACTGACCCCAAGGCCCGAGAGACCGGCTGGATGACCGAAAACGACTGGGCCTTTTGGGTGCCTTTGTTGCGGTACAACGGGGACAAACCGGAACGGTTGGTTTGGTTCATGCCCTTTTTGTTTGTCAACAGCCCCTTTGCCATGGCTTGCGGAAGGGAGCCTTACGGCTTCCAGAAAACCATGGCCCAATTCTCCCCAACCACTGCTCCAGCGGACCCTACCGATTTTGAGGTGACCGCTTGGGCGTTCAAGCAGTTTGGGGTGGAACAAGAGGCGGTGGAACAGTTGATCTTCTCCCTCAAGGCGACCCCCAATCCGGTCAGCAAAATCGAGGCGTTGCTCAGCGACCTGCAAGCCATGGCCAGCGACCTGATCAACCTGGGCGAGATCGGCATTCTGGGTCCTTGGGAGTTGCTCAAGGCCCTGTTGGGGGACTTGGTCAAAGGGCAGATCCCCATTGTGCTGCTCAAACAGTTTCGGGATGCCGTCTCCCCCAAGGCGGCCTGCTACCAAGCGGTGGTCGAGGCCCCGGCCCAGATCCTGGACCTCAAAAGCGTGGGCGGGTTGGACAAGATTTTTACCCTCCACAACCCCAACCTTGCCAGTTTTCCTTTCACCGATGCGCTCGGGGTTCCCTCCGGCGCAACGCCAATTGGCCCCGGCCTTCACATCTACATGGACTTTAGGATTGAAATGGGCAAGATCATTGCTGAAAAAAAACAGGAAAATCCAAAAAAAGTAGCGGTTTTGGGCGGCGGATTGGGGGCTTTGACCACCTTGGCCTCGATTGTTACGGCACCGGAGTGGAACAACCAGTATGAATTTACCGTTTATGAGCGCAGTTGGCGGATCGGCGGGAAGGGGGCCAGCGGTAGAAATGCCCAGGAAAACCAAGCCATTGAAGAACACGGTCTGCACATCTGGCTGGGCTTTTACAACAACGCCTTCCACCTGATCAACGGGGCCTACCAAGCGACCTTGGACCTCCTGGGCTACGGGGACTTGGGGCTCACCTACAAGGACTTCTTCTCCCCGACCGATCTGGTGGTCTTCCAGGAAAACCTCAATGCCTACAAAGGCAAACCTGGGTACGACTGGAAGGTCTGGCCGATCAAGTTTCCCGACAACTCCGAAGAACCGGGCACCCCGGACGAATTTTTGGGGCCCATCGACTACGCCGAGATGTTGATCGAAATGATCCTGGAGATCTTTGAGGAGCAAAAGGAACAACTTTTGGGCGAGTTTGACTCAGAGGAAGACCAAGGACTGTTCGGCTGGGTTGAAAACAAAATCGAAGGGGCGGTGGCGGCCCCTTTGATCCAGAAGATCGACCAGCTGCTCCACGACCTCTTGGAGGCGATCCAAAAGGTAGCCAAAAAGATCGAGGAAACCGAAGAAAAAGACTTGGCCGGACTGGAGTCTTGGATCGAAACCTTGATCGGCGATGTTCTACAGGTGATCGGTTGGCTGCAAAACCTGATGCAGGCCATCTTGATGCCGGTGTTGCTCCGCTCGGACTTGTTGCGCCGGATCTGGATGATCATTGATTTTGGCTTGGCCGTTGCCCAAGGGATGTTCAAGGACCACATCTTCACCCGTGGCTTTCGCAACATCAACGACCTGGACTTTTATGCCTGGCTCAAACAAAACGGAGCCGGGGTCTTCACCATCAAAGGGCCTTTGATCCAAGCGGTGTATGACATCGTCTTCGGCTACAAGAACGGCAACAACAATGAACCGGCCTTGGCCGCCGGGGTGGGGCTGTACGGTTCCCTGCGGATGGTAATGACCTACAAGGGGCACATCTTCTGGCGGATGAACATGGGCATGGGAGACGTGATCTTTACGCCCTTTTATGAGCTGTTGACCTCCAAAGGAGTGAAGTTCAAACTCTTCCAGGAAGTGAAGGAACTGGTGATGAACGCCGATGGGACCGGCATTGAGCAGATCAAGATGAACAACCTGATCAAGCTCAAGGACCCGGCCAAGGAGTACGACCCCTTTGTCACCCTGCCCTACCACGTCCCCCAAAAGCCGGGCTTGACCTTGCAGTGGCCCTGCTGGCCCAGTGAGATCAATTGGGACCAGATTGATCCGGCCCAGGCGGCGAAGCTGCAAAACTTTTGGGCCACCAAGATGCTCAACCTAGAGTCCAACTGGCTGCCTTGGAAGGACGAATCGGTGCCTTATGTCCTCAAACAGGGGGAGGACTATGATTTGGTGCTCTGCGGGATCACCCCCCGTGCCTTGGAGCCGATTTCCGGGCAGTTGTATGCCAAAGTGCCAGGGTGGAAGGAGATGCTTGACCACAGCAAGACGGTGGTGACCCGCTGTTCGGAACTCTGGTTCCACAAGTCCTCCCAAGAGTTGGGCTTTAATCCAGGAGACCCGGAATACAAGAACCTGGAGCCGATCATCGGAGGTTATGCCGAGCCTTACGGTAGCGTGGCCGACCTGACCCACCTGATCGTCCAGGAGGAGTGGAACGCCGGGGCTGCGCCCAAGTATCTGGCCTACCCCTGCGGTCCGCTGGAGATGGGCACCATGGCTCCGACCAGTGATTCGGACTTCCCCAAAAAGACCTATGATGCCATGGTGGCCGATTCCTGGGTTTGGCTCAACCAAAACGCCAAGGGGCTCTGGCCCAATGCCTGTAATCCCGACGGCAGCCTGAATCCCAATGAATTGGTTTACCAGTACTGGCGGGCGGGGATCAACTATGGGGAGCATTATGTCCTCACCGTGCCCGGTTCTCCACAGTTCCGGCACCAGCCCAACGACTTTGGGGTGGCCAACCTGTTCATCGCCGGGGACTGGACCCAAAACCTGATCAATGCAGGTTGCGTGGAAGGGGGAGTGATTTCGGGGCTCAACTGTGCGAGGTTCCTCACCGGCTGGGCGATCCCGATCTACAATGCTTCGGTCAAGGATTTGGAGGAAGGGCCTTAAGGAAAAAGGAGAGCCGGGGGCCGGAAGGTCCCCGGTTTTTTGTTTTGCCACTCCCGCCCACTGGACGGGGGCAGCCTATTCGGAGAGCAACAGGTTCTCCAAGACCTTCAAAAGTTTCTCTTGGGACAAAGGCTTGTTCAAGTAGCCGTTGAACTTAAAGTCCGTTGCCCGCTCGTCCAACTCCTTTTTGGAATAAGAAGAAAGCGTAACCACCCAAGGTTTGGCAGGAAAGCTTTGCCGGAGTTCCCGGGTGGTTTCGATCCCGTTTTTGACCGGCATGTCGATGTCCACCAAAAAGAGGTCGTATTTCCCGGCATAAAGCTTCTGCAAGGCCTCGGCCCCGTTTTCCACCATCTCGAAGTCCAGATTCAGGTCCTTGAGCGCCTTGATGGTGGTTTCCTGGTGCAGGGCGTTGTCTTCGGCCACCAGTATCTTTAATGGAGCAATCCTTTTGAGTAGGGTTTCCTTGTCCATGCCGCTATGCTCCACAATGTTGGCCGCCGGGACGGTGAACCAGAATTGACAGCCCTCGCCCTTTTCGCTTTCAACCCCGATCCGGCCCCCGCTTTTTTCAGTAAACTCCTGGCATAAAACCAGCCCCAAACCGGTCCCGGATTCGCTGTTGGTCCCCGGAGTGGAGGAGACCTTTTCGCCGGGTTTAAACATCTTTTTCTGTTGCTCTTGGTTCAGCCCCACCCCGGTGTCCTTGACCCCAAACTTGAGGCTGCCTTCAACCCGTTCCAAGGTGAAGGTGATTGAGCCTCCCTTGGGGGTGAACTTGAGGGCGTTGCCGGTCAGGTTGCGGACCACGGTGGTGATCATCGAAGGGTCGGCGTGGGCGAACATCGGCTCGGGCGGATCAAACAGCAGCTCAATCCCCTTCTGGTTTGCCTGGGCAGAGTAGAGGTTGAGGATGTCCAGGATCAGCGTTACGGCGTTGAAGTTTTCCGGGTGGTATTCCAGTTGTCCCTTTTGGCTCCGGGCCCAGGTCAAGAGGTTTTCCAAAAAAGCGTAGGTGTTGCGGCTACTGACCCGCACCGCTTCGAGCATCTTCGGGTCGATGATGCCATCATCCCCGATCATCTCGTTGAAAAGCACCGAGATGCTGCCGATCGGCCCCCTTAGGTCGTGGGCGATGATCGAAAAAAACTTGTCCTTGGTGGCGTTGGCTTCCTTCAGCTCCGCCCGCAACCGAATCTCCCGGACCATGGTGGCGTACCGGTACATACCGGCCATGTAGCTGATCAGGGTGATGGTGGAATAAAAGAAGAACGTTGCCCATTGGGTCGGGCTGTCCAGGTTCTTCTCAAAAAAGGCCAAATAGGACCCAAAAATCAAGGCATGGGTCGAAAAGGCCAGGGACATCCAAAAGGGGCTCCACAAGGGGATGATCCCCATGGAAACCGGCGCTAGGCTGAAACTACCGACATAAAAATAAAAGAAGTAGCCGTCGGTCTGGTGGAGAATGGGCAAGAAAAAAAGCAACACCATGTTGAGTTCGATGTAGCTCAACAGTTGCATGTGCTGGGGAAAGTTTCTTTTGAACAGGAAAACCAGCGCAAGGTTGGCAACAAAGCCAAACCGGAAGAGGTAGGTTTCCCCGTGGATGAATTGAATGTCGAGGAAATACCAGACCACAAAAATGCCGGTCAGGCCGTAGAGGAACCAAGCAGAATTGATGTTGTATTCGTTCAGGTTCGCAAGGATTGATGCTTCTTCAATCCGTTTTTTTTCCGCCGCCAACATCGTGATACCCCTCTACAGCCGCCTCACCCTAGAGGGTGAAGAACACCCCGATTAGACCAAGGAACCGGACCTAAAAGCAAGAAAAAACTGAGAAATCCTAGGAGGATCAAGCCCACCGACGGAGGGCTCTACCTGTACGGAAAAACCAAACCCTAGGCCCCAGGAAGGGAGGGGGGGAGGGGTCTTTCAGCTGCGCCGCTTCTTTTTCTTGGCCTTAAAGACGAAGGCCAGGATCTCGGCTACTGCACGGTAAAAAGCTTCGGGAATGGTGTCCCCCACTTCGACTTGAAAGTAGAGACCCCTGGCAACGGTTGGGTTTTGGTAGATCGCCACCCCGTTTTCTCCGGCGATTTCGATGATTCTGCGGGCGATGTGGTCCGCCCCTTTGGCGATGACCTGCGGGGCGGCCATGCTGTCCCGGTCATACTTCATGGCGATGGCAAAGTGGGTCGGGTTGGTGACCACCACGTCGGCCTTGGGGACCTCCTGCATCTGCCGGGCTTGGCTCATTTGGGCCTGGATTTGGCGGATCTTGGCCTTCAGTTGCGGGTCCCCTTCGGACTGTTTCATCTCCTCCTTCAGGTCCTGGCGACTCATCTTGAGCTTTTGTTCCAAGTCCCACCGTTGGAAAAAATAGTCGGCCATGGCCAGCACCAACAGGGCCAAAAAGAGCCGAAAACTGAAGACCCCAAAGATCTCCGCCGAAATCTCCAAGAGTGCTCTGGGATCTTGGTCGATCAGGTTTTGCAATTGTTGGGTGTATTCAACAAAGGTGTAGTAGCCGATGTAGCCGATCAAGCCCATCTTGAAGATGGATTTGAGCAGTTCGTTGAACGCCTGTTTGGAGAAAATGCGCCCAAAACCGGCCAAGGGGCTCAGCTTGTTGAATTTGGGTTGGATCGGTTTGAGGGTGATTTGAAAGCCGACCTGCAAAACACTGGAGAAGACCCCCACCAAAATGGCGGTGATAAAAAAGGGACCCACCAGCACCGTGGCTTGGTTGAAAAAGCCCCAGGTCAACTGCTCCAACATGGGGATACTCAGATCCCCTTGGTTGAGGTTGACGAAGGCGTAACGAAAACTCTCCTGGAAGGAGGTCAACATTCTCCCGGAGCCAAAATAAAAGAGCAAAAGGAAACCGCCGAGCATCGCCACTGAGCTCAGTTCCTTGGAGTAGGCGACCTGTCCTTCCTCCCTCGCATCGTCACGCCGTTTTTGCGAGGGGGCCTCGGTTTTTTCTTCCGATCCCGATTCAGCCATTTATTTTGCCATCAAGTTTAGCATTTCAATCACTTGCACCTCCAGCCCGGAGAAGGCCTTGTGCATCGCCCCGGTGGTATAGGGCATGCCGGTCATCAAAAAGAGGAATCCCAACAGGATCGTCAGAGGCATGCCCACCACAAAAATGTTCATTTGGGGCATGGCCCGGGCCATGAAACCCAAGATCAAGTTGGCGAACAGCAAGGCCACAATGAAGGGAGACCCCAGCTTGACCCCCAGGATAATCATGTCGCCGCCCAATCGCAACAAGAACTCCAGGATGTTGGGGTTAAAGGCAAAGGTCCCAATGGCCACCTTGTCGTAGCTGAGGGCGATCACCTCAAAAAAGGTGTGGTGTCCATCGATGATTACAAAGAGGAGGGTGGCCAGCAGTCCCTTGAAGCTGGAGATCATTGAGACTTGGGTTTGGGACTGGGGGTCCATGACGTTGGCCAAGGAAAGGCCCATTTGGAACCCGATCACCGTCCCCGCAAAGTCAACTGCCGCAAAGGTTGCCCGAGGAACCACCCCCAAAAGCAGGCCGATCATGGTCTCCCTGGTGGCCATCAAAAGGTAGTAGGAGGCGTTCCAGTTTTGGGCGATCGGAGTGTTGGGCAGGACGGCAAAGAGCATCCAACTGACCATCAAGACCATGAACAGCCGCAAACGGCGAGGCACGTTGGCGGAGCTGAGGATCGGTGCGGTCACGAACAAACCGCCGATCCGCAAGACGACCAGGATGAAATTAAAATATTGGTCCGGCGAAAACTGCAGTACGCTTTCCATGGCGGAAGGCCTGGAAGGGGGGAAGGTGGCCTTTTGCCGCCACCTAAGGTTGGGTTTACAGTTCTTCCTCTTCGGAATCCATAAACCCGGGCAGGCCGCTGTCCAAGTTGAGGCTGTCCTTGCCCTGGACCCGTTCCTGCTCGTTTTTGCAGTCCACGCAAAGCTCGGCAAAGGGCATGACCATCAGCCGTTTCTTGGAGATGTCCGCCCCACATTCCTCGCAAACCCCGTAGGTGTCTTCCTCGATCCTTTCCAGGGCTTGGCGGATCTGCTCCAATTTACGGCGGTCCCGCTCGCAAAGCAGTTGGTACAGTTCCCGGTCCCGCTCTTCCGAGGCCAGGTCGATGCTATCGCCAATGTCGTGGGTAATGGCGCTGGCAGACTGGCTGCGCTCCAGTTCGATCTCATCGATAATTTTTTTCTGCATATCGGTGAGCATTTTTTTGATTTCTTTCATATCCCAAGAACCGGTGAACGTTAAAGCCTAAAAGGTGGACACACTTTAATCCAACCACCCTATTGGAGCAAGAAAAATAGGCATAAAATCGGTGAAATCCTTATGACAAAGCCTTTTTCAACCGAGACAAATCGGCGGAGACAAATCTCAAGAGGTGGTCGGCCAAAACCAGATTGACCATGGCATCCACATTGGGCACCGCTCGGGGCAGGACGCAGGGGTCATGCCTGCCTTTGGCCTTGAAGGTGAGGGCCTCCCCGCTCCGGTTGACGCTGTCCTGGTCCACCAGCAAGGTGGCGGTGGGTTTGAAGGTGACGTGGCCCCAAAGGGGTTCCCCGTTGCTCATGCCCCCTAAGACCCCTCCGGCCCGGTTGGTGACGGTGCCGATGCGGTTCCCTTTGGAGACAAAAAGATCGTTGTGTTCCAGGCCGGTCAGCAAAGTGGCCTCTTCCCCCAGGCCAAAGGAGACCGAGCGGGTGGCTGGGATGGACATCAGGGCCTTGGCCAAGTCGGCGGTCAGTTTGTCGAAGACCGGTGCGCCCAAACCGGCAGGCAGCCCCTTGACCACAAAGCCGATCTTCCCGCCCAGGCTGTTTCCCTTGGCTTTGGCGGCCAAAATCGCTTCGATCATCAGGGATGCCGCTTTGGGGTCGGGGCAGCGAACCTCGTTGGCTTCGATCGCCTCCAAGGTGACCGTTTGGGGGTCCACCAGGATTTTGGTTTGGTGCACCTGTTCGACCCAAGAGAGGCAAGCGGTGCCCAGCAAGGTTTCCAGCAAGGCTTTGGCCACCGCCCCCCCGGCCACACGGCCCACCGCCTCCCGGTTGCTGGCTCTGCCGCCGCCCCGGTGGTCCCGAAAGCCGAACCTTGCGTCATAGGTGAAGTCGGCATGGCCGGGCCGGTAGAGGTCTTTGAGGTCGTCGTAGTGGTCGGACTTGGCATCACCGTTGTAGATCACCATGCCGATCGGGGTTCCGAGGGTCCGGCCTTGGTAGATACCTGAGAGGACCTGGACCCGGTCCTCTTCCTTCCTGCTGGTGGTGATTCTGCTTTGGCCGGGCTTTCGCCGGTCCAGCTCCCGTTGGATGTCCGCTTCACAAAGTTCCAGCCCTGCTGGACAGCCGTCCACCACGACCCCTAGGCCTACCCCGTGGCTCTCCCCAAAGGTAGTGATTACAAAACTATGGCCAAAACTGTTGTTCATTCACTTTCAAGGTCGGGAGTCCCGGCTTTTGGGGACCATTGGAGAGCGGCCCACACGCCTTCTACCAGGAGCTGGTGGGGGTAAAACCGGGACTTGTAGGCCATGGATTGGCATTCCTTGACCCAAAACCCCAGGTGCAGGAAGTCTTTTTGGTACTGTTTGCAGAGCTCGATCTCCCAAAGCACGCTGAAGGTGCCTAGGCTCCGTTTGCTTTCCTTAGGGTCAAAGGCAAAATAGACGCTGCTGATCGACTGGTGCAAAATGTCCAGCCACCCGACCGCCACCATTTTCCCGGTGTGGTCGTAGTATTTGGCCATTTGGGTGTCCACAGCGGTTTTGACCAAAAATTGTTGGAAATCCTCGGCAGTGGCGCTGCAGTTGAAACGGTCTTGGGTAAAGAGGTCATAAATCGCAAAGGCTTCAGCATCAAACTTGGCGGGTTGGAGCGTCACCTTCAGGTCTTGGTTTTTCTTCCAGATTTTCCGTTGGGATTTGCTGGGCACAAATTGTTCGGCCAAAACCCGGATGGGGACACAAGACTCACAGCCCCGGCATTGGTTTTGGTAAAAGATCCGCCCGCTGCGCCGAAACCCCCGGTTGATCATCGCCTCATAAAGGTAGATGTCGAGGTAGTCCGCATGGGTGAGGTAGGACAACCACTCCTTGCCTTCCAGGTATGGGCAGAGGCCGTTGCTCGATTCAAACAGGGGGATCTCCATAGCCTCTTTTGGGTAGAACCTTGGTTCAAACGTCTTCCCTTGTACCAAATTCCTAAGGGAGGAGCAAGCGCTAGACTATTGTGATTTTTTTTTTTTGCTGGTATAAAATAGCCATAAAGGGGAGCCGCGAGAATGCGGGATAAAAATCCCCAGGTCGGCCAACAGGGCTGGCTTTCGGTTCCAGTCTTTCAGGGCAGAGACGGTCGGTTTGGCGGTGCTGCGATGCGGGACAACAACAAAAACTCGGCTCCAAAGGGGTGATCATGGCAAAATCCATTGCTGAGCAAGTGCAGGACTACCTCAAAGAACATGCCTCTGCCTCCAATCAGGAACTCTACCAGGCCTTTCCGTCGGTGCGGCAGAATACCTTGCGCCACTATCGGTCCAAGTTTTCCCCCCAACCGGAAGCCAAGGAAAAGAGGGCTAAAAAGGAGCTGCCCAAGCCCAAGCGGGGGCGGCCCAAAAAGGTGGGGTCCGAGTTGGAGAACCGGGTGGTGCGGCTGGAAAAGCAGATGGACCAGCTTTTGAAGACCTTGGATGTGGAAGTAGGCAAACGGGGCCGACGGGTAAACCCCATCGACAAGCGTTTCAAGGAGTTTGAAGATGTGGTGCTCAAGTTTCTCAAGGCCCGCACCGCAATGATGCCCCACGACCTAGCCCGGCTTGAGGAACTCCAACTGGCGCTGAGCCAGAAGATCTCCAGCTTTATCAACAACCTTAAAAAGAAATAGCCCCTTGCCTCTGATTGACCGACTGTTTGCCGAGGTTTCAAAAAAACAAAGCCCCATCCTGCTGGGCCTTGACCCCACCTTGGACCGCCTGCCGCCTCAGTTCCACGCCCAAGGGGCGGAAGGAGCAGCGGCGGCGCTGCTCGACTTCAACCTGGAACTTTTGGAAGCCCTGGCCGACTTGGTCCCGGCGGTCAAACTCCAAATGGCCTGTTACGAGCTGTTTGGCGCTCCCGGCTACCGGGCCTTTGGGGCAACAGTCAAGCGGGCCAAGGAATTGGGGCTGTTGGTGGTTGACGACTCCAAAAGAGGGGACATTGGCAGCACTGCCAAACTTTACGCCCAAGGCCACCTGGGGCCGGTGCCCGGCTTTGCCGGGGAGTCCTTCCCGGTGCTTTCGGACTTTGTGACCGTCAACCCCTACTTGGGGGACGATGGGCTGTTGCCTTTTTATGAGGTCGCCCAAGCCCAGGACAAAGGGGTGTTCGTTTTGGTCCGCACCTCCAACCCTTCCGCCCGGCAGTACCAGGAAGCCCAGATCCAAGGTCGGCCCTTGTTCGAGCAGATTGCCTTGGATCTGGAAGCCCAGTCCAGGACCCAGGTTGGGGCTTGTGGCTATTCTCCCCTGGGGGCGGTGGTTGGGGCTACTTGGCCGCAAGAGGCGGCGAGGCTTAGGGAATTGATGCCCACCGTGCCCTTTCTGGTCCCTGGTTACGGCACCCAAGGGGGGAGCGGGGCCGACGTGGTGCCCTGCTTTGATGCGCAAGGCTCCGGGGCGTTGGTCAACAACAGCCGGGGCTTGATTTTTGCCTACCAGAGCCTGGGTTTTCCCGCCGCTTTGTTCGCTAAAGCGGCCACCGAAGCCGCCCTGGCCATGAAGGAAGACCTCAAATCCGCCTTGAAGGCGCAACACAAGCTCCCCAAGGGTTGGTGAAGAAAAAGGCTGGACAGGGATTGCCCGTTTTTCCGAACATAACCAGAACCTTTTGCCGAGCCTTGGACCAGTGAGCCTATTTTTTTGGAGCCTTTTTGTTTTGATCGCCTCGGGTTGGGTGCTTTGTTGTATCTCCTTTTTCCGGGAGATGGACTTGGCCCATAGGTTTGGGGAACGGTTACTCTTTGTTGGACTCGTGGCCCAACTGGTGTACGCCGTTGCCAGCTACATTGAAGAGGGGCTGGACCCGTTCGCCAATCTTGCGGGACTGTTCCTCTTTGGTTCACTGTTGGTGTTGCTGCTGTACTTTGTATTGGACTTTTATTTCACCAACCCGATTTTTGAAGTCATCTTCCCCCCACTGACCCTCTTTTTTCTGCTCCTGTCGGACCTGATCGCCCATGAAGGGATCGGCACTGGCGGTTATTTGGCCAGCTCGCCGGTCTTCGGCAAGGTGATCCTGGTGTTCCACGCCTCCAACCTGATGATCGGCTACCTGCTGTTTGCGGTCGCCTGCGCCACTTCCATCTTTTACCTGATCCAAGAGCGGCAGCTGAAAAACAAAACCCTGCACCTCTCGGCCAACAAGGGGCTCAGCCTGGGCTATCTGGACAAGTTGAACTACAAGGTGATTGCGGTGGGGTTTTTGTTGGTGACCTTAGGGCTACTTTCGGGGGTGGGGATGAATCTCTTTGCCCGAGCCGGGCAGGCAGAACTGAGCCTGCGCCAGATCCTGCCCATTTCCACCTGGGGGATTTATGCGGTCTTTTTGCTGGACCGCTCGATCAAGGGGCTCAAGGGCAGCAGCTCGGCCATTTGGGCGATTGTTGGTTTTCTGGTAGTGGTCTTCTCTTTTGCCTACGAAATCTCCATTCTGCTCAACCGAGTCGCCTGAGTCCCCCGAGTCGCCGAGGCTTTTCCGTCTCCCCTAACGTCGTCCACCCGGTAAGTTCCAGCCGAGCCAGGGCTGCCGCCTTGGGCCGACCAGCCCGGCCTTCCTGCCTTGGGGCCTAGGCCAAACCAAAGCGGTTCAGGTGGTTTTAAAGGCCGAAACCTGTTGGTTCAACTCTTCGGCCATTTGGGAGAGGCCTTTGGATTCCTGGTTCAACTGAGCCGAGCCCTTGGCGGTCTCTTTGGCGGCCAAGGACATCTGGGACATGGTTCGGGCCACTTCGGAAGCCCCTTGGGCCAATTCTTCGGAGGCCCTGGAAACCGAACTGATTTCTTCGCTCAAGGCCTTGGTCAGTTCTGCCACTTCCTCTACCTTGGTCCGAGCGGCCTTCAGCTCCTGGTCCACGGTCATGGCGTTGCCCGCTTGGTTTTGGGCTTGGTCGGCAATCCCCTGGTTCGCTTCGGCCAGACTGGCCACCGACTGGATCATCTCCTTGACCGCCTCAATGCTGGCGTTGGTTTCCGCTTCGATCCCCCGGACCTTGCCGTCAATGGCGTTAGAGGCCTCCCCGCTTTTGATCGCCAGCCCCTTGATCTCTTCGGCCACCACCGCAAAGCCCTTGCCGGCGGTTCCGGCCGCCGAGGCCTCAATGGTGGCGTTTAGGGCCAGCATTTTGGTTTGGTTGGAGATGTTGTGGATCAGCTGGGTGATCTGGCTGATTTCCAGGTTGGATCGGCTCAGGCGGTCCATGGCCGTGGTGACCTTCTGGCTGACCATTTGGGCTTGTTTGGTGGTAATTGAGGCCATAAAGGCCTTGCCTGCCACGTCTTGGATCGACCGGGCCAGCTTGTCCACCGAAGCCCCGATGTTCACGAAGTTGGCCGCCAGCTGGGTGGTGTGCTCGGAGATGGACAGCGAGTTCCCGTTCATGGTCTCGGCGTTTTCGGCCAAGGTCTTGGAATTGACGCTGATCTCTTCGACTGCCGCCGCTGCGGTTCTGGACTCGGCGTTCACCTCTTCGGCAGTGTTGGCCATTTGGGAAGACAACAAAGACAGATGGTCGGAGGAGGTCGCCAATCCACCTGCCTGGATACGGAGCTGTTTGACCACTAAGTTGAGGTCCTGGGTCATTTGGGTGAAGGCGAGCCCCAAGGTATCCGCATCGGAAGACAAGTGGATGGGGACGCTCAAATCCTTGGCTGCCACCGCCCTGGCAATGGTGGCCTTTTCCGAAAGGCTGGTCACCATTTGGTTCAAGGACTGACCCAGGCTGTCTTTTTCCGAAAGCAAGGTCACCTTTTGCCGGAGGTCCCCTTTGGCGATCTTGGCGGCAATCTCGGCCCGGTCGGACAGATCTTGGGAAAGGCCGTTGAGTGCTTGGATCAGCTGGCCGGTTTCGTCCTGGGAATGAACCGGGAGCCGTCCTTCCAAATCCCCTTGGCCAAGCCGTTGGATCAGCTGGGCCATGCCCTTAAAGGGGGTCAAGATGTAAACCTTGAGGAACCCGGAGGTAGCCGCCACCAACACCAGGATAACCGCCGCCGCAATGGCCAGGGTCGTGCCCATCATGGTCAGGATCTGGTGGCTGACCCTGGACTGTTCGGCCTCCAGGAGTCGGTCGATGTCATCGATGTAAACCCCGGTGCCGATCACCCAGCCCCATTGGGGGAAGGACTTGACGAAGGAAAGCTTTGGCTGGGGGCCTTCGGAGCCGGGCTTGGGCCAGTTGTACTCCACAAACCCTTCCCCTTGCTCCTTGCCGACCTTGGCGAACTCCTTGAAAATAAATTTCCCGTTGGGGTCCTTAAAGCCTTTGAGGTCCTGGCCGTTGAGTTTGGGGTCCCCACCATGGACTACCACCCTACCGGCAAAGTCATTGACCCAAAAGTACCCGGAATCCCCGTACCGCAATCCGGCCAAGGAAGCAGCCACTTCCGCCTGTTGGCGGGCCTTGAGTTCCGAATAATATTCCCCGGTGCCGATCACCCAACCGGTGGGCTCAAAATAAAAGACATAAGAGATCTTCGGTTCCACCTTGCCGCTTTTGGGGTTGAGCCATTGGTACTCAACGAACCCTTCCTGCTTTTCCTTGGCGACCTTGACGAATTCCTTGAACAGATAGACCCCGTCCGGGTCCTTCATCTCCGAGACATTCTGGCCGTTGAGCTTGGGTAGGATGGGGTGGATGATCACCCTGGGGGTAAAGTCGTTGGCCCAAAAGTAGCCGGTTTGGTCGAACCGGTAGGAGTCGATCACCTGGATCAACAGGGCTTCGAGCCCCTTGGCGCTGGTTTTGCCTTGGTTGTTGGTGTAAACCCGCATCAGATTGGCCTTGAATTCACGGCCACGGTCCTGCAGTCCCAACTTGGCCGCTTCGGGTTGGGAGGACAGATAGGCCTTTTCGGTGGCGCTCAAGGCAAGCTGGACATAATCTTTGAGGCTTTTTTGGACATCCTGGGTCAAGGTGGCCTTGTAGTCCTCAATCCTTGTTTGCCCTTCCCATTTGGACTGGACCGCCAAAAAGAGGCTGCTGACCAAAGCCAAGATCAGAGGTGGAGCCAAGGTCAAAAGGAGTAGTTTGGCTCTGATCGAAAGATTTTTCATGGGGCTACTGGAGTGAAAAGGGGACCTCTGGTTAGGACAGAGGGACTTTTTTTGTTTTGTTCAGTCTAAGGCGAATCCAATTTTCTTGTCTATGCGCACCAAAAAGAAATAATAATATATCTGAATAAAAAGATAGACTTAACGTATGAGTACCATAAACGACAGGGGGAAGAAATCAAAAAAAGGAAAGTCCGAAATTGTTGCTTTTGGGGGCGATTGAAAGGGCGAACAGAGGGCGGGAGGAACGGAACCCAGCCCCAAGTTTCAGGCTTGGGACTGGGAAAAGGGAGAGGCTGTTGGACAAAAAAGGTCAGGGCTTGTTTTCGCTGTCTTGGTACACCCTTGAACCGGTGGCCTTACGTTGCCCCTGGTATTTGCCGTCATAGGGGTTGAGCGCCGCTTGGTCCATCTGGGCCAAAACCAGCTGGCAGATCCTCCGCCCGGCGACCAGACGGATGGGCAGGTTGTTGGCGTTGAACAGCTCCAAGGTAATCTCCCCTTCAAACCCCGGGTCCACCCACCCGGCATTTTGGATAAAAAGGCCCATCCGCCCGATGGAACTGCGGCCTTCTACAAAGGCGGTCAGGTCGTTGGGCAGGCCGATGTATTCCAAGGTGGTGGCCAAAATGAAGCTGTGGGGAGGCAGGATGATCTCGTCTCGTTCGATGGAGACATATTCCGGCGGGTTTTCCAGGTCCAGGTGGGTGACGTTGTTTTCCGAGACCTTGAGGAAATGGTACCCCAACCGCAAGTCCACCGAAGCGGGCTGGATCTGGTACTCTTCAATCGGCTCTACCTTCAACTCCCCGGTGCCGAGCAGTTCTTTGATCTTGCGGTCAGAAAGGATCATAAGGTCCCTTTTTCCTTTACAATTGGCGGAAAAAAGCCAAGTTTAGTTGGCGGTTCTGCAATCCTCTATGAATTCCCCTCAAAAGGCAAGCGATCACGATGACCAGTCCCTTCGGCTTTAAATTGGAAAACACCGACCCTTCCGGCGCTCGGCTGGGCACCTTGACCACCGCCAGGGGGCAGGTGACCACCCCGATCTTTATGCCGGTCGGCACCGCTGCGGCGATGAAGGCGATGACCCCCGCCCAGCTCAAAGAGGTGGGGGCGGGGATTGTGCTTTCCAACGCCTACCACCTGGAAAACCAGCCGGGCTCCGAGTTGATCGAAAAACTGGGTGGTCTGCACCGGTTTATGGCCTGGGAAGGGCCGATGCTGACCGATTCGGGGGGATACCAAGTTTTCTCCTTGGACAAAAAAACGGTCAAGGAAGACGGAGTGGTCTTCCAATATTCCAAGGAAGGCAAGGCGGTCCAACTGACCCCCGAAAGCTCCATGGCCATCCAAAACCGCTTGGGGGCCGACATTATCATGGCCTTTGACGAATGTGTGGAATACCCCACCACTTATGAATACGCCAAAGCCTCCTTGGAGCGGACCTTGCGGTGGGCCAAACGGTGCAAAGAGGCACACAAAAATCCTGCCCAAGCCTTGTTCGGGATCAGCCAAGGTGGCCTGTGGGAAGACCTTCGCCGCCGCTCCTTTGCGGGCTTGATGGACTTGGACTTTCCCGGCTACGCCATTGGCGGGCTTTCGGTCGGCGAGGGGCTGGACAACATGAAACGCACCTTGGACTTCACCACCCCTTTGATGCCTACCGAGAAGCCTCGGTACCTGATGGGCATTGGCTTGCCCGAGGATATCCTGGAAGCGGTGGAACGAGGGATCGACATGATGGACTGTGTGATCCCCACCAAATTTGCCCGTTCCGGGGTCTTGTTCACCTCGGTGGGCAAGCTGAGGATCAGCAACGGGGAATACAAAAAAGACAAGTTCCCCGCCGACACCAGTTGCGACTGTTACACCTGCAAAAATTTCAGCCGGGCCTACCTGCACCACCTCTTTGCGTCCAACGAGATTTTGGCCTCTACCTTGGCCTCGATCCACAACGTCAGGTTTTATATGAACCTGAGCTTTGGGATGCAAAAGGCGATTGCCAAAGGGGAATTCGCCCAATTTAAGGCCGAGTTCCTCCGCCTTTACTTGCGTAGGGAAGACAAGGCCCCCGCTTCCAGGCCCAAGTCGGGCCGCAAAGGCAGACCCCAGAAATGGGAGAAAAGGCCGCAATCATGAAGCTGGAGATCGGCAACCTGCTCCTGCTGCTCAAAACCAAGCCAGCAGGGCTCAACCCCAAGGAATTCTTGGAGTTGATGGAGCAAAAGCAAAAGCGCAAGGCCCACCTACGCAAGTTGCTCAAGGCGATGTCCCAAGAGGGGCTGATTTTTAAAGACAACAGCCGCTACAAACTGACCGACAAAGGCAAAGCCGCCTTTGTCCCGGCCTCCCCGAAGAACGAAGAATCTCCCAGAACCAAAAAACTCCGGTCCGAAGGCGGCAAGGTCGGGTTTTTCCAAAACCCCGCCTGCCTCTTGGAAGTGGGGACCGGCAGCAAGATCAATCTGGCCCCGGATTCGGAACGGGAGTTTCTGCCCGGAGACCTGCTGGGCTTTGAAAAGGTAGAATCCGGTTTGGCCAGGGTGACCAAGTTTGTGGACCGCAAGGTGGAGATTTTGTTGGGCCGGTTGCGGTTGGCCGAAGAAGAAATGCTCTTTGACCCGGTCAGCGAGAGTTACCCCAAAGGGTTTGTTTTGCGGGGCCTCAAACGGGACGAAAAAATGGCCGGGAAAAAGGCCCTGTGCCGAGTGGCCGCCTATCCGGGACCCAGGGCGACCTTAAAGGGATTGGTCAAGGAAAACGACCAAGCTGCCTACCAGGAAATCTTGGAAGCCAACCAGATCGAACCGGTGTTTCCCAAGGCGGTTTTGGAGGAGGCCAAGTCCTTTGGTACCGAAGTGGTGATTGGCTCCGGCCGGGTGGACCTGCGCTCCAAGGCCTTTGTCACCATCGATGGGGCGGATGCCAAGGACTTTGACGATGCGGTTTACGCCGAAGCGGAACCGGGAGGCTTTCGGCTGTGGGTGTCCATCGCCGACGTGTCCGAATATGTCGGGCTTTCCAGCGGCCTGGAAAAGGAAGCCAAAAAGCGAGGGACCAGTGTCTATCTCCCCGGCACAGTGGTGCCTATGCTGCCCGAGGCCCTTTCCAACGAACTTTGCAGCCTCAAGGGCGGGCTGGCCCGGTTGACCTTGACCGCCGAAATGGGGCTGAGCCCCACCGGCGATCCGGTGGATTTTAAGATTTATGAATCGGTGATCCAAACCCAGGCTAGGCTGACCTACACCGAGGTGGACCGGTACTTTGAGACCGGCGCTTGGGACCAGGCCCCCCATCTGGCCCAAAAGATTGCCGAATACCGGGCGCTGGCCAAGGTGCTCCGGGAAAAGCGCACCGCAAGAGGGTCGGTGAACTTTTCTTTGCCGGAAGCCAATTTTGAGTTCAGCCCCCAAGGGGATGTTCTGGGGCTGCACCAGCAGTTCCAGTCCGAGGCGATGAAGCTGATCGAGCAGATGATGCTCGAAGCCAACGAGGCGGTTGGCCGATATTGTGCGGAGCACCGCCTGCCGGTTTTGTGGCGCAACCATCCCGAGCCGCTGCCCGACAAGGCAAAGCGGCTCAAGGACCAACTGTGGAACCAAAACATCAAAGTCTCCCAGTTGGAAACCGGCAAGGACTACAACAAGATTCTGGAACAGGCCAAAGACTCCCCGGCTAGGGCGTTCATCGAAACCAGCCTGCTGCGCTCCATGGCCTTGGCGGTGTACGGCAACCAACGGGTCGGACACTTTGGTCTGGCGGCGACCCATTACCTGCATTTTACCAGCCCCATCCGCCGGTACCCGGACCTAGTGGTGCACCGTGCCGTCAAGGCCCACCTCAAGGGGGAGACGGTGCCCAAGCTGGCCCATTGGCTGGGCGAGGCCGCCAGTGAGCGGGAACGGTTCGCCAAAACGGCGGAGCGGGACGGGGTGAAGCTCAAACGTATGGGCTACATGGCCCAGTTTTTGGGGGAAACCTACAGAGCCACCATTTCGGGGATCAACCGGCAGGGTTTGTTTTGTGAAGTGATTGAACCTTATTTTGAAGGGTTTGTGCCCTTTGCCTTGGTCACCGACGACCATTATGAATTTGACGAGGACCTCAACCGGGCCATTGGGCGCAAACAAAAACGCACCCTTTGGGCCGGGCAGGGGTTGCAGGTGCTTTTGACCGGGCTGGACCTGGACCGCCGGGCCTTGGAGTTTGCCTGGATTGCCTGGGTCTAGCCTATGCTTGGATCGGCCCTGGTTAAAAAAGACCGGGCCTTTGGACCTTCAGTTTGCCTTCCTGAAAGTGGTTTTCGCCCTCCCCTTGGTTTGACCGCCCAGGGGGCGGAAGAAAATTGTGCTCAAATTTGACCGTTTCCAAACCGTTTTTTGTCTCCTGTCCCTTTTTTTCCGTTAAGCTCGCCGTAACAGGAGTTGTCATGGCGATCATCATCGGTATCGGAAACCAAAAGGGCGGAGTGGGAAAAACCACTCTAGCGGTCAACTTGGCAGGGAATCTAGCCAAGATGAAAAAACGAGTTTTGCTTTTGGACACGGACCAACAGGGCACTGCCTTGGATTGGCAGGCGGTCCGAGAGCAGGAACCGCTTTTTACGGTGGCCGGATTGCCACGGGAAACGGTGCACAAAGAAATCAAAAACCTCTCCCAGGGCTATGACTTTGTGGTCCTGGACAGCCCTCCCCATTCGGCGGCGATCCTTCGGAGCGTCTTGGTTTCCAGCCACCTCTTCCTCATCCCCATCAGCCCCTCGGCAGTGGACGTTTGGGCCTCCAAGGAGGTAGTCAAGTTGGTTGAAGAGGTTATTACGATCAAAGAAGACCTAAAAGCCCTGTTTGTGATCAACCGGCGGATCGGCAACACCGTGATCGGCAAAGACATCGCCGAGGCAGTTGGGCAGTTGGGCTTGCCGGTTGCCAAGACCTCCCTTTCCCAGTTGGTTATTTTTGCCGAATCCATGAGCCAAGGCTTGCTGGTTGGGGAGGTGGACAAACACAGCAAAGCCAAAAAAGAATTGGACCGTTTAACCCAGGAGATTCTCCATTATGGCTAAAAAATCCTTTACCAGTCTCAAAAGTCCCGTTGCTCCAAAAAACGAACCGACAGCTCCCTTGGTTTTGGAAGAGAAGGCCGATGAGTTTGTGCAAAAGGCAGTAGAAACCCACCCCAGAACCAACGAAATTACTTTGGGTGCACCAGAGGTTTTTTTTACCTCCGAGCAGATAAGACGGTCTTCTAAAGAAGTGGAAAAAGAGTTGAAAGCAGTAGAAAAAGCCGAAAAAAAACGGCTGAAGACTGAAGCCAAACGGGCCAAACTGTTGGAAAAATATCCCGGAGAGCTGTCCAGTTTTACGGTCCACCTCCCGGCCACTTTGGTCATGGAGCTCCAACTTCTGGGGGTCCAAAGCCTGGACTATCTGGTGACCAAGGCGGCAGTGAAGTTTGTAAAGAAGGAAAAAAAGCACTGATTTGGATTGGTAATTTCCATTACCATTTTCCCTTGCTTCCTAGACGGAGTGGCTTTCTTGCTTGGCAAGCAGGTCCGAAGGTCTTAGCCTGTAGGCAAACCCTAAAAGACCCCCTTGCCCCAGGACCCCGGATGGAAGACATCAAATTTGACCTCAGAAAGCTGGAAAAGCTAAACCACCCCGACCGATTAAAAATCCAAGATCCCAGCTTATTTTGGCCGGTATTGGGTCTCCAGGACCCCAAGGTGATCGTGGACCTCGGCTGCGGCACCGGGTTCTTTTCCGTAGAATTCCTCAAAAAAGCTCCCCATGCCAAGGTCTATGGCCTCGACATTGCTCCGGTGATGTTGGAGTGGATTCGGGCCAACCGCCCCGAGTTCAAGACCGGCCATTTGGTCCCCCTGGCCATGACCGAAGATGCGGTCCCCTTGGAAGACGGTGTGGCCGACCTGGTGGCCATGATCAACCTGCACCACGAACTGCACAACCCTCTGGGGATTTTGTCCGAATGCAAACGGGTTCTCAAGCCCGGCGGCAGGTTGATGGTCTTGGATTGGAAGCCCACCGGGGATTCGATGGGGCCTCCCCTTTCGATCCGAGTTTCGCCCCAGACCGTGCTGGACCAAGTGGAGGCCGCCGGGTTGACCCAGGGGACGGAGCATTTTTTGTTTGAGCAATTTTTCCTGATCACCGCCACCTGTCCTTGAGCTTGAAATGGTCGGACCGATGCGCTAGATTGGTCCGGTAACCAACCCCCATCCAAGGGCCGCCATGTTCTCGATCAAAGCCACCTATGAGGGAGGCCGTTTCCAGCTCCAAGAACCGCTTCACTACCAAGGGGTGGCCAAGGTGATTGTCACCTTGCTGGAGCCCAAAGGTGAAGAGGAAATCGAAGTTTTGCCCGAAAACGCCGACCGCCTCAGTGCGGAAGAACTGCGGGCGCTGCGTAAGCACGAGCGGTTCCAGGCCCACGGCAGCATCGCCATCCAAATGGGGGAGGCCGAGCTGTTCCAGCGGCTGTTCGACTACTCCTCCGGCGGCTTGAGCTTCTTGAGCAACCGCCCTTTCCCCAAGGGCCGGGTTTTGACCGCCAGCCTCAAGGACCCGCTCAACGCCAGACACACCATCTTGGAATTTGAATTTGAAGTGGCCCGCTCCGTGGCCCATGGCCAGGGGTTCAAGATCGGCTGTAAGTTCACCGATCAGGTGGATGAGGCGCTTTGGCACTCCCTGATGCGGACCCAAGGGTAAAATGCAATTGATCCTCGCACTCTCCGAGGCCTTGGCTTGGGGGTTTAAGATTTACGGCTGGATGATCGTGGTGGCCTTCCTGCTGACCTGGGTGGATGCGGACAAAAGCAACGGCATCGTCCGGTTTATCAACCGCTACACCTACCCCTTCTGGGCTTGGCTTTCCACCAAACTGCCCCGATCCCTGGTGCCCTTTGCGCCCTTGGTGGCCTTGTTTTTGGTGGACTTTGGGGAGATCTTTTTTCCCGGTGCCCTGCGCTCTTTTGGCGGGACACTGGTGGAGCGGTTGGTTTTAGAGGAGGGGCTGTACAACTTGGCCTTATACTTTGGGCTGGCGACGATCCTAGTGGCCCGGAGCTTGGTGATGTTTTTGCTGATGTTGTGCATCCTGTACTTCGTTTTTACCCTGGTGGCCCCGCCGGTAACCAACCCGTTTGTCAGGAGCGTGGTTTGGATGTTGGACCCAATGTTGCGGCCCTTGCAGCGCCTTTTGCCCCGAGCCAAGTTGGACCTTTCCCCGATTGTTTTGGCAGTGGGGCTGTACCTGTTGATGACCTTGATGGCTCCGGTAGCCATCAGCCTGCAAACCCAGTTGACCGTCTAAGCCCATGGGCCTCAACACCGCCGCCTTGGGCGAACAGATCCAAAGGTTGGCCGGGATTGACCCGTTGGCCGAGGTCGATGAAACCTTTTTTCGTCCCACCGGCAACGACCACTTGGCCCAGTTTTGCCTGAAAAATCTGGCCCCCGAACTGGCCGAGCTGGAGCTGCGGGACCAACGGGCCTTTTTGTTGGCCGAGTTGGAGGAATCGCTGGGCCTGAACTTCAACCTGACTGCGGACCCGAATTATGCCGCTGCCACCTTGGGGGAGACCGGCGGTCCCGGTGGTGTGCAGGTGGTTCTGGACTTGGGAATGCCCCAGTTGGTCCTGGTCCATTACCTGGGCGAAGCCAGGGCAATCGGGAAACTGAACGGTCGCCTGACCTCCCTGCCCTTCCTTTCCCCCGCCAGACTGGGCCGAGAAGAAATGTTGGGCCTGCGGGCCTCTTTGGGCCGGATTTTGTTGGTCCGGCTGGGCTTTGAGCAAAACCCCAAACTTTTTGCCGAACCGACCGGACTTTTGGGCACCCTCAAAGGCGGCCAATCCGGACCCCTGCTGGAGCAATGGCTGCGTACCAAACCGGAGCTGGTCCGGGTGGAGGCCCTGGGCGGCGAAGGGGGCGAGGGCAGCGGCTCAAGGATCGAGATTTTGGAAACCGGAGCCTTGTGGGGAAAAGGGATGCGGCTGGCCAACTTCCTGGAACGGTGCCAGAAGGTCGAGGCGTTGCTGGACCTGCGCTACCGGCAGATCGAACAACACCACCTTTGCTCGGTGGTCACCCAGGGGGGATGGAGCCGCTTGGTCGGCGAGCCGGTGCGGTTTGTTTTTGAACAGCCGATCGAGCGGATGGACCGGTTTTTGGCGCTGTTGGGTCAGGGGCTCAAGCCCCTGGAGTTTTATGGCAACCCGGAGCGGCTGAGCCCCAACCTTTGGGGCATGGAGCTTTGTGATGCCACCGGCGGTTGGCTTCGGTTGAGCCTGACCCCCCACTGGCTCAGTTGTGAACTGACCGGCCCCCATTCCATCCCCCTTTTTGACCGACTGGAAGGCTTTTTGGCCAAACAGGTGGAGGCAACCTTGGGCCTGCAACCTTGGGGAGAACCATGATTTTTCCCTTCCGGGCGAACGAACAGCTCCTGGCCGATTGGGTCTTGGCCCAGTCCGGCCCCGCCGGGATCTTTCCCCAGTCCAAGGGCTGGGGCCTCGGTTTTACCTTGTGGCAACCGCCGGGCCCCTACCGTCCTTTGTTTGTCTTCCAGGCGCAACAGCAGGACGAGACCTTGCTGCTCTTTCCGCTCAGCCCCCCTTCGGCGGCCTCCGCTCCGTTGGAATTGCTTTTGAAGTTCCCCACCGCCGGGCAGCGGGTCTTGTTGTGCGGCCAGTCCTGGGCGGAAGCCTTGGTGGCAGAGGCAAAAAAATTGCTGCCCAAACCGGTGGTGCTCGCTTTGGCAGAGAACGGGGCCGAGTTGGTGGCCGGGGAGTTTGCCAACAGTCGGTTGGAATTCCGGCTCCAGGGGCAGAGCCTCAAGCCCCAGGACTTGGTTCCCCAAATGCCGGTCAACCCGGCCTTGGTGGAGGACGAAACCATTTTGACCCGGTGTTTCTTGGGTCTTTTTACCCAGCTGAACCGTAGGTCGGCCTTGGGCGGGGACTGGTTCAAGCTGGAAGAGCTGTTGCAGGAAAGCCTCCCCTTGTACGGCCAGCTGAGCAGGCCCAGGCGCAAGGAACTGGAAAACCTGATGTTGGTGCAGCTCCAAGGGCTTTTGGACGGCCCCTTGAAGGGCGCTCTGGTCCTGGAACATTACAAAAAGAAGGAAGGCTCCCAACCGGTTTGGCGGCTCCGTCTGCCGCCGGTAGAACCGGGCCGCCCCCTGTTGCCCCAAACCTTGCGTCGGCAAGCCCAGGCCTTGCTGTGGCTGAAAAACCAAGTCAACCAAACGAGTTTTTATGACCCAGAAATTGACCCACTTTAACGACCAAGGCCGAGCCCAAATGGTGGACGTTTCGGCCAAATCGGTGACCCACCGTCTGGCCAAAGCCAAAGGTTCCCTCAAGATTTCCGCTGAACTGGCCCAAATCCTGGAGCAAGGCAGTTTGGCCAAGGGGGATGCCTTTACCGTAGCCAAAACGGCGGGGATCCTGGCGGCCAAACAAACCGGCCTTTTGATCCCCCTGTGCCATCCTCTGGGGCTCGACCAAGTGGAGATCGAGATTTGGTTGGATGTCCCGGAGGGCCGGGTGTACTTCGAGGCCACCGCCAAGTGCGAGGGCAAGACCGGGGTGGAGATGGAAGCCCTGACCGCCCTGTCGGTCGCCGCCCTGACGGTTTACGACATGTGCAAGGCGGTGGACAAGGGCATGGTAATCGAACGGATTGGGCTGGCCCTCAAGGAAGGCGGAAAGTCCGGGCGGTTTGAAAACCCGGATTTTCTCTAAAGTCCCACCTCCTAACATTCCCCTAGAAGGTCCATCCCGCCTCAACACCGCTGAGCCAGTTGAAGGGATTTTGGTCCCGGACATAGCCCAGAGAGGACTTGAGGCTGACCATCAGGCTGCCGGTACTGGCGGCCAGATAATAACCCCGGTCGCTTTGCCAACGGTAGCCGACCATCGCTTTGGCAACCGTATGGACCTCCTTGTGCTCGCTGGTGCCGCCCAAAAGTTCCAGGTAAAATTGGGACTGTTGGCTTTGGTTGTAGATCAGGAGCGGACCAGCGGCAATATAGGCCCCAGTGATCTGGAGGTTGGGCCGGTCCTTCGCCAAAGCCAGACTGGAATTGATCCACCCCAGTTCGGCCCCCATTCCCCATTCAAAACTTTCTCTTTGCGTGCCCATGGCAAAGTGCACCGAACTCAACCCGCCCCATTCCTTGGAGTTTTGGAAACCATAAACCCCCAGACCCAAGCTGGTCCACCTGCGTTTGGAGGCTCCACGGCCAAACCAAAAACGGTATGCCGAATCCCGGCCAAGCCAATAGCGTGAGGAAAATATTCCGGATTTCTTTTTGGTGCCGGTTGGCTCCATTTCTTTGATGGGCACGTCTCCCTCGATTTCAGGGCGGTTGGAAGGCAACGTTGCTTCAGGTTTGGCATCGGCAGGTCTGCTGCCTTCCTTGAGGGCGAGCTGGTCTTCTTGGCTTTGGCGATACAAATACCGGACAGCATAAAAGATCAGCACAATCACGATCACCAACCCAAGGATCACTAGAAGGCCAGCCATTCCGTCTCCCCCTCCCTTTCCGCCGCCTCCACCAAGCCCTCTGCCCACCGAGTCCCCGATCCCTCTGCCCACCCCCTCCCTGACCGCTCGCCCTAGTTGACCGGAAACCTGTGAGCCATCTTCGTTGTACATTGTTTGGCCCTGTTCCTGTTGGAAGGAACCAGCAGGGGTGTTGTTAGGTCCAGTCTCTTGGGTTGGGTTTTGAGCGTTTGCAGCATTTGGGTTTGACGGAACCGGAAGGGGCGAGGGGGTTGCCTCGGCCTGGGCCAAGAGGCGGTCCAATTCTGCCGGGTCGGTGACTTCTATGGTTGTCGCACCCTGTTCCTCCATGGTGCGGCGGAACGCTTCGCCTTCTTCGGGGCTCATATACAAAACCTGCACCTGTGCCCCGCCGGTGGCTGACTGGAAGCTGGGCGACAAAGGTTCGGGATGGGCGTTGCCGTACAACTCCTGACGTTGGAACAAGACCAACAAAAGGATCAGGCAAAGCTTGGTGATCGGGGAATAAGGCTTCATTTCCTTTGGTAGAAAAATTTCAGTTTGAAAAATATACGTTGGAAAACCACAAACACAAAGAAAAAGTCAAAAGGCCCAACCTGCTTCAATCCCGCTGAGCCAGTTGAAAGGGTTTTGGTCCCTGACGTAGCCCAAGGAAGACTTGAGGCTGACCATCAGGCTGCCGGTACTGACCGCCAGATAAGCCCCCTGCTCGCTTTGCCAACGGTAGCCGACCATTGCTTTGGCCACCGTATGGACCTCCTTGTGCTCGCTGGTGCCGCCCAGAAGTTCCAGGAAAAATCGGGCCTCTTTGGTGTGGTTGTAAACCAACAGCGGCCCGGCGGCGATAAAGGAGCCTTGGATGTCCAGGTTGGGCTTGGCTTTTTCCAGGGCCAAACTGGCGTTGATCCGGCCTACCTCGGCCGCAAGCCCCCAGTCGAAGCCCAGGTCCTTGAATCCCAACGCAAAGCGGACCGATTCCAGCCCGCCCCATTCCTTGCCGTTGGCAAACCCAAACACCCCTACCCCAAAACTGGACCAGCTTTTGGCCCGCCAGCCGTAGTTGAGGTAACGGTACAGGTAGGTAGCGGCATAAAAGACGAAGGCAAAAACCACGATCAGGCCGATGATCACAAAGATCACCATCGCTGCATCCCCGTTGTTCCCGCCCCCGCCCCCAAGGTTCAGGTGAAAGTTGAAGTTCGGGCTGTAGGACGGCCACGAGGGGGAGTATTCTTGGGGTGCCGGTTCGGGGTTGTAGTCTTGGGGCTGCCGGTCCCGGTTGGGGTCTTCCTCCGGTGTCTCTTTGGCCTGAGCCTGGGCATACAACCTTGCCGCCTCCGGTTGTTCGATGATTTGCACCGAACCTTGGGACTCCAGATTCCGCCGCAACAAGGCCGCCTCTTGGGTGTTCAGGTACAAAGCTTGGGGGGCAAGGGGGTGGACCGTCAGCAGGTTGGGGTCCACCTTGGCAAACAATTCTTGCCGTTGGAACAAGAGCAACAGGAGGCACAAAAAAACCTTCACCCAAATCGGCCTGGACTTCATAAAACCTCAAAAGAAAAGGGATGTTTTCATCAACGTTCCAACAATTCGGGGAACAACAGGTCCAAAGTGGTGCCCTTGCCCAATTGGGAGGAGACCTCAATGGCCCCTCCGTGGCTGGCCATGGTTTTGTGGACGATCGACATGCCCAGGCCGGTGCCCTGCTCCCGGGTGGTAAAAAAGGGGTCGAACAACCGCCGTTTGGTTTCGGCGGTCATGCCTTTGCCGGAGTCGGCAAAACGGACCCGGACCACCCGCAGTTTCTCCCGGTCCCCCTTGAGTTGTTTGGGGAACTTTTCGAGCATCACCGGGTCCGACTCCAGGTAGGCCTTGGCTTCGATCTTCAATTCCCCCCCTTCTTCCATTGCTTGGCAAGCGTTCATAAAAAGATTGAGGAAAACCTGTTTGATCAACTGGGGATTGCCTTTGATCCACAGTTCCCCTTTGGGCCGTTTGTACTTGAGTTCCACCCCTTGTTGGTCGGCGGTGTGCTGGGAGAAGCCGACAAAGTCGCTGAGCAAAGGGACCAAGTTGAAGGCTTCCAGCTGGATCGGCTTGGGGCGGCTGTATTCCAGCAGGTTGGAGATGATGTGGTTGATGCTGTGCAACGCCGAAGTGATGTGGTTGAGCAACTCCATCTCGGCGGATTCGGCGGTGACATCCTTTTTCATCATTGAGACAAACAGCTCAATGGAGCCCAAGGGGTTTCGTACCTCATGGGCCACCTGCATGGCAATCTCCCCCATGGCGGCCAGTCGGTTCTTGCGCTCCGCCTCATCCTGCAACCGTTTGAGCAGGGTGATGTCGTTGAGGTTTAAGATGATCCCTTGGCGGGTGCTGGTTTCCGACTCGATCAAGCTGGTGGAAACCGCCAAGAGAATCTTGGCTCCATCGGCCCTCAGGTAGGAACATTCCTGGGTGTCCCGGGTGGCCAAGGCCTCCACTGCCGCCTCGTCCAGCGGGCTGGGCAGGAGGCAGAGGCCGAGCAGCCGGTTGATCTCTTGGCCCACCGCCTCTTCCGCCCCGATCCCGGTGATTGCCACCGCCGCCCGGTTGAAGCTTTTGATCCGCCCCGCCAGATCGGTGACCACCAAACCGCTTTGCAGGCTTTGCAAGACGTTGCCCAGCTCCTGGTTTTTGGCCTGCAACTCGTTGTTGAGGGTATCTACCTGTTCTTGCAGTCGGGCTTGGTAGGTCCTGAGTTTTTCAATGGACCGGTTGAAGGTCTCGAAGGCCTCGCTCAGGAGCTGCTTTTCCGCCAAGTTGAGGGTGGAAAGGTCTAGTTTTTTGTCCATGTTGTTTTGGTCCTCAGACTGAAACTTTTTCCCGGAAGCGGTGCCCCCAAAAAAGGCCCAATGACCGGCGGAGGCCCGTTTTTGTGGCCAAGACTACGTAAATGGGCAGTTGCCTTTGAGGGCGCAAAACGTTTAAACTGTGCCGAAACTTTAGAAGAACTCCGTTCACCGTACCGAAGGAACCCCCAATGACTCAACCAAAAATCGAGATTTACAGCAAGGCCCAATGTCCATACTGCGACCGGGCCAAGGTGCTTTTGACCAACAAAGGGGTGACCTATGAGGAGATCAGGATCGATCTTTTTCCCGAACGCAAGGAAGAAATGATCAAACGGGCCAACGGGGGGAGGACGGTGCCGCAGATCTTCATTGACGGACAGCACCTGGGTGGCTGTGACGACATTCATGCCCTGGATGCCCAAGGGAAACTGGACCCTTACCTGAAACAGGAAAAAAAAGCCATGTCCGAAGAACATCATCAGGTGATCATTCTGGGTTCCGGCCCCGCCGGTTACACCGCTGCCATTTATGCCGCCAGGGCCAACCTGAACCCTTTTGTGCTCTCTGGCCCCCAAAAGGGCGGTCAGTTGACCACCACCACGGAAGTGGAAAACTTCCCCGGATTTGAGCACGGCATCGACGGGAACCAGTTGATGATGAACATGGAAGCCCAGGCGGCCAGGTTTGAAACCAAAATCGAGTATGGGGACGTTCGTTCGGTGGACCTTTCCAAACGGCCCTTCACCTTGGTCACCGACGACAAGACCTACAAGGCGGAGGCCCTGATCGTGGCCACCGGGGCCAGCGCCAAGTACCTGGGCCTGCCCAGCGAGATCAGCTACAAAAACCACGGGGTTTCCGCTTGCGCCACCTGTGACGGTTTCTTTTACAAAGGCCAAGCGGTAGCGGTGGTCGGCGGAGGGGATACGGCCCTAGAAGAGGCCAGCTATCTGGCCAACATCTGCTCCAAGGTCTTTTTGATCCACCGCAGGCAGGACTTCCGGGCTTCGGTAGCGATGCAAACCCGGGCCAAAAACCACCCCAAGATCGAAATGGTCCTTGACAGCGCTGTGGACGAGGTTCTAGGGGACGGCAAGCTGATGACCGACCTGAGGGTCAAAAACCTCAAGACCGGTGCCACCAGGAACCTGGGCTGTACCGGCTTGTTTGTGGCCATCGGCCATTCCCCCAACACCGAAGCTTTTAAGGGGCAGTTGGAATTGGACTCCATGGGCTACATTGTGATCCAAGGCGGGACCTCCAAGACCAACGTGGAAGGGGTTTTTGCCGCCGGGGACGTGGCCGATCCGCACTACCGCCAAGCGATCACCGCCGCTGGGATGGGATGCCGGGCTGCCATTGATGCCGAACGCTGGCTGGGCGAGCAGGGGTAGGCACAAAACCCTTTGCCTGGGGGAATCCTCCGGGCAAAGGGGGCCTTTTTTCTTGGCCTGAGCTTTGCACCTCCTATTCCTTGGAGGCAGCTGCTTTTGGCCAAACCCCATGGACAAGACCGCCCCTTCGGGCCTGCCCCGGCCCCCAAAAGCCGAGCGCCCTCTTTGGGCACAGACCTCGCCCAGCCTTCCCCTTCTTCAGAGTCCCGGCAAAAAAAATCCCAGTATTGGCCCTTTCTTTGCATTTCCAATAGTGAAACTCTCCTTGGGCTCACGCCGGGAGAAGAACAAAGGAAAGCGATGAGCATCAACCTATTTGACAAGCACTTGACCCTTTTGGAGCGTTCCATCGACCTGCGGGTCAAACGGAACGACCTGCTTGCTTCAAACGTGGCCAACCAAGAAACCCCAGGCTATCGGGCCCAGGACCTAGTCTTTGAAAAACAATTGGACAAGGCCTTGTACTCCGATGAACCAGGCCCGCTCAAGACCACCGACCCCAGACACTTTGACGGGATGCAACGAGAGCCGTTGGAAACGGTGGAAGGGGACCGGATCAACAGTTTTAATCCCGATCCAAGGATGGATGGGAACACGGTCAACTTGGACAACGAAATGGCGAAATTGGCAGAGAACCAATTGATGTTCCAAGCGATGACCAAGGCGATCAATTGGAAATTTCGGATGCTCAAGAGCGCCATCACGGACGGAGGTAGATAATGAGCTTATTTGACGCAATGGAGATCAGTTCCTCGGGGTTGTCGGCACAGCGGACCCGGATGAAGGTGATTTCTTCAAACATCGCCAACGTCAACACGACCCGGACCCCAGGGGGCGGACCTTACCGCCGCAAAGAGGTGATCTTTGGGGCCTTGCCCCAGGCCAAAAGCTTCATGGAGGAGCTGCGGACCCAAGAGAAGGACCAAGGGGCTAGGGAAGTCAAGGTTTTGGGGGTAGTGGAGGATTCCAGGCCGCCCAAGATGAAGTACGACCCCAGCCACCCCGATGCCAACGAAGAAGGCTACGTTGCCTTGCCCAACGTGGACATCGTTGAGGAAATGACCAACCTGATGGTCTCCAAACGGAGCTATGAAGCCAACTTGGCCGCCATCAACGCCACCAAGAACTTGATTGCCAAGTCCTTGGAAATCGGCGGACGAGCGTAAAGTTTAGGGGGAGGTGATGAGCGAAATCAATAAAATCAGCCCGGTTGGTCTGGAGCCCACCAAGGTCCAAGGAGGACCTAAAAAGCCCCAACCGGAAGAACCGAAGTTCCAGGAGTTCCTCAAAAGTGCGGAGGTTTTTTCCCAGGAAGTGGAGCAGTTGATCAAGGCCGCCGAAGAAGGAACGGTCAACGCCAAGGTCAACACGGTGGGCAAAACCATCGACAGCTTGGGGGAGCTGGTCAGCCACCTGAACCCCGACAAGCCCCACGGGCCAACGGCAAAACAGGCCTTGGAACGGTACGAAAAACAAGACCCGAAACATAAAGTGTAACCTCCGGCAAAAATTACCAAGGTAGCCCTATGATCCGCCAAATCAGCCCGATCCACCAAAACCCGGTCACCACCAAGACCTCGGCCTCCAAAAACGTGGTGGAAGGGTTCAAACAGATGTTTGACCAAGTCAACCAGGACCAACTCCAGGCCGACACCAAGGTGGCGGACTTGGCGACCGGCCGGAGCAAGGACGTTCCAGGCACCATGATCGCCTTGGAAAAAGCGGAAACCTCGATGAAGCTGCTGGTGGCGGTCAGGAACAAGATCGTGACCACCTACGAAGAGATGATGCGGATGCAGGTGTAAATTTTTTTTAAGTCCTTGGCCTTGGTTTTGCAAAAACCCAGGAAAAAGGCAGACTTAAAAGCCGGGGGTGACCCCAGCGGAATCAAAGGTGGCGGCCCTAGGCCGCACCGATTGGCAAGGATGCCGGTAGATTCCAAAGACCAGACGGAAAAACCGTCCCACCAGACCCGAAGGGATGCGGGCAGAAAATTCGTTGCGAAAACGCCGGGATTCAGCAAAGATTCCGGTAAACCCTATTTCTGCATAGCCCGACATGGCCGAACAATCCGTAGGACTGGTTGAGGATTTTCAATCCCAGTTTCAAAATTTCTTCTCCGGCCTGACCACTGGCAAGAAGATTTTCCTCTTTTCCAGCCTAGGCGGTATTGTCTTAGGGCTGATCGTTTTTGTCTTCTTCACCCAACAAGTCACCTGGGCACCCCTGGCCACCGGCCTCAAACAGGACGATGCCTCCAAGATCGTGGCCAAGCTGGACGAGCTGAACATCCAGTACGTCTTGCAGCCCGGCGGGGGTGGGATCATGGTTCCGGTGGACCAGGTGGACAAGGTCAGGCTCCAGATTGCTTCCTCGGGGTTGCAACTGGGCGGTTTGGTCGGCTTTGAGTTGTTCGACAAAAACAACTTCGGGGCCACCGAATTCCAGCAACAGGTTCAGTACAAACGGGCCTTGGAAGGAGAGCTGGCCCGATTGATCACCCAAATCGACATCATCGAGTCCGCCAAGGTTTCGGTGGCCCTGCCCGAAAAAAGCCTGTTCATCGATGACGAGGTCAAGACCACCGCCAGCGTAGTGGTGGACATGGCCGGCAGCAACAAGCTGAACCAAAAGGGCGTGAACACCATCGTCAACTTGGTTTCCGGGGCGGTCCCCGGCTTGCAGGCCGAAGACGTGCGGGTTTCGGACTCTTCGGGCAACCTGCTCTCCAAGGGCCTTTCGGACCAGGACGGCTCCGAATCTCGGGACAAGAACTACGCCTACCTGCAACTGGTGGAACAACGGGTGGAAGCCAAGTTGTTGAGCCAATTGGAAAAGGTGACCGGCAAGGACCGGGTTGAGGTACGGGTGTCCTTGGACATGGACTTCAACATCTCCGAAACCACCGAAGACTTGGTGGACCCGGACTTGAGCGCTGTGGTCAGCGAAGAATCCACCTCCGAAAAGGCGACCGGCAGCCGCTCCATCCCCGTAGGGGTCCCTGGGGTAACCTCCAACAGCCCCGAGGTGCGGGCGGGGGCCTCGGAAATCGCCAACGTTTCGGATGTGGACAAAAAGGTCAAACGGACCAACTACGCCAACTCCAAGCGCCATGTGATCAGCAAAAAATCCCCCGGTGGGATCAAACGGATGAGCGTGGCGGTATTGCTGGACGGCAAGTACGAATATGTCCGGGATGATGCCGGAGAGATTGTAGGTTCGCCGGTGTACAAACCCTGGTCCCCCTCGGACATCCAGATCATTGAATCGGTAGCCAAACAAAGCGTCGGCTTTAGCGCCGAACGGGGCGACACCATTACGGTACAAAACATCCGGTTTACCAAACCTTTGGTGGAACAAGAACGGCTCAAACAAGAGCGCAGTCAGGCCACCCGCCGGTTCATCATCGATCTGGTGCGGTACGTGTTGGTTGGTTTGATCGTGATTGTGCTGGTCTTTATGGTGATCCGGCCAATGGTGATGAAGCTTTCCGCCAAACCCGAAGACCTCGACCTCCTCATGGGTCTGCCGACCACCATCGGCGAGCTGGAAGGCGAAGAGCTGGAGATCCCGACCGAAAAGGAAACCGGGATTCCGCCTCGAGACAAGATCATCGAGATCGCCAAGCAAGACCCGCTCAAGACTGCTTCCTTGGTGCGTACTTGGCTTAAGGAGAAAAAAGGTCCCTAACCGATGGAAACCAAACCCGCCTGGGAGAACCAGTTTCTCCCCCCGCAATTTGAAGACCTTACCCCAGGGGCGGCCAAGGCTGCTCCCAAGGCGGAGCCCCTGCCGGTCACGGTCAAGGACACCGAAAACGGGGTGCGGCCTTTCCGGTTGGACTCGTTGCTCAAGGATGCCAAGGCCAAGGTCCTCAAACTGGAGGCCAGCGATGCCGCAAGGTTCAGCAGCAATCAGTTTGTTGAAGAAGGGACCCTGCTGACCAACGTTGAGGAATACGCCAAAAGGATTCGGGCCGAAGCGGACAAACAGGCGCGGCTGATTTCCCGGCAGGCCGAATTGGCCTTGTCCGAAGCGGAAGAAACCTTGGCCCACGCCCAGGTGGTGGAGTCGGAGGCCAAAAAGTCCGCTCAAACGATGATTGAAACCGCCGAGGCGACGGTCGAGAAGATCGAACGGGCGGCCTACGAAAAAGGGTATGCCGAAGGCCTGGCTCGGGGGATGGAACAGGCCCGGGTGGACAACGAACTGGCCACCGCCAAGGTGATGGACCTCCTGGCCGAGCTGCAAGACCTACGGTTGGCGCTGTTTCGGGAACATGAAACGGAGATTGTCGGGCAGGTCTTGTTGTTGGCCAAAAAAGTGGTCCACGAAGAACTGCGGACCCAGCCCGAGTTTGTGCTGAACCTGCTCAAAGGGGCGGTGCATTACCTGGAAGGGCAAGGGAAGGTCAAGATCACCTTACACCCGGTCGAATACGACTTTATCGCCAAACACCAACCCGAACTGGCCGCCTACCTCGAAGAAGGGCAGGTGATCACCCTCAAGCGCAGCGGGGAAACCTCCCCTTCCGCCCCGGTGATCGAGACGGATTTTGCGGTGGTCGAGCTTTCCTTGGCTAGGCAGTTCGAGGAGGTGGACCACCTTTTGGAAAACTGCTTGGACGAACGGCGGCAGCTGTTTGACCCTCGGTACAAAGCGGAACGGGAAGCCCAGAAGGGGACCCAAACCTGAAGCTTCTTTCCACCTCCGACCTTGGTCTAGCCTAATGTTTACCTTAGAACCCTTTTCCCAAGCGATTGAACAAGCCCGCACCGAGCGCCTGGAAGGCAAGGTGGACGAGGTGGTGGGCTTTTTGATCCGAGCCCACAACCCTGGAATGCGGATCGGCGGGCGCTGTTACATCCTCAACCGCAAAACCGGGGAAAAGGTGGCCGGAGAGGCAGTTTCGATCAAAGGGCGCAACGTGCTGGTGATGCCCCTGGGGGACATTCGGGGGATCGGCCCCGACTCGGTGATCCAGCCGACCGAAGAAAAAACCCAGGTCCCGGTAGGCCCCGAATTGCTGGGTCGCTGCCTGGACGGCACCGGGCGGCCGATCGACGACCTGGGGCCGATCTTTACCGCCCACAAGGCTAACCTTTATTCCGAACCGATCAACCCCCTGCACCGAAGAAGGATCGAAGAGCCCCTGGACGTTGGGGTCAAGGCGATTACCGGGGTGCTGACTCCGGGCAAAGGGCAGCGGATGGCCATTTTGGCCGGTTCCGGGGTCGGGAAATCGGTCCTCTTGGGTATGATGGCCAGGAACACCACCGCCGAAATCAACGTGATTGCACTGATTGGTGAACGGGGCCGGGAGGTCCGGGAATTCATCGAACGGGACTTGGGTCCCGAAGGTTTGGCCCACAGCGTGGTGATTGCAGCGACCAGCGACCAGTCCCCCTTGGTGCGGCTCCACGGGGCCTATCTGGCGACGGCGATTGCCGAATGGTTTAGGGAACAGGGCCGGGACGTGATCCTGATGATGGACTCGGTCACCCGGTTTGCCATGGCCCAACGGGAGATCGGCCTTGCCGTCGGCGAACCTCCGACCACCAAAGGTTATCCTCCCTCGGTTTACAGCCTCTTGCCCCGGCTCTTGGAACGGGCGGGCAACTCCAAATCCCAAGGGTCCCTGACCGGGTTTTACACCGTTCTGATCGAAGGGGACGACCCGAACGAACCGATCGGCGATGCCGTCCGTTCGATCGTAGATGGCCACATCCTTCTGAGCCGGGACATCGCCGCCCAAGGGCATTATCCGGCCATTGACGTGCTGCGCTCCAAAAGTCGGGTCATGGTGGACGTAACCGGCAAGGTGCACCAAAAGTCCGCCAGCCGTTTGGTGCAAACCTTGGCAACCTACAAGGAAGCGGAAGACTTGATCAACATTGGGGCCTATGTTAAGGGTTCAAACCAGATGATCGATTATTCGATGAACAAAATCGGCCAAATCAACAAATTCCTACGCCAAGAGGTGGAGGAACGAGTGCCGATGATTGAAGCGGAAGCAAGCCTTGAGCAGATGTTCAAGGATTTCCCGACCTAAAACTCCAACCGCAAAAGCAGGCATATGGGCAAAAAAAGCCGTTTGGGCGGTTGGTGGAAGGCCGCCTTGGTACTGGTTTGTGGGATAGCCCTGTTTGCCGCCGGCGGCAAGGTGGCCCTGATGGCCTATGCCGCTTTGGAGGCGAAGGGTTGCTTTCCTCCCGAGCCTTTGGTCACCATGGACGAATGGAAGGCCCAGGGCGAGGTCACCTTTGTGGCGGTTGGAGACATGGGCACCGGGGAGACCCAACAGCTGCGGGTTTCCCAAGCGATGGAACAGGTGTGCCAGGAAAAAGGTTGCGATTTTGTGCTGGGCCTGGGGGACAACTTTTATCCTGCCGGGGTCCAGGGCCTTCGAGACCCGCTGTTTGGCAATTACTTTGAAGCGGTGTACGGTCCCTTGAACCTGCCCTTTTTTACGGTGCTTGGGAACCACGACCTCAAGGGGAACATTGAGGCCCAAAGGCTTTACACCCTAGTCAGCGAACTCTGGCGGATGCCCAGTTACGATTACCGCTTTAAAGCCGGACCGGTCTCCCTGTTCGGGGTCAACTCCAACTGTGAAGCCTTTTCCTGGCCCCGGCTCCACGGCTGGCTGGCCAAAGCGCCACAGCAGGACTGGAAATTGGTTTTTACCCACCACAATCTTTATGGTTCCGGGGCGCACCAGGATGCCCCGGTTTTGGAGCGGGGCCTTTGGCAGCTGATGTTCGGCAGCAAGGTGGACCTGCACCTTTCCGGCCATGAGCACCAGTTGGAACACCTGCAAATTGCCGGAACCGAGACCGACTATCTGATCAGCGGGGGAGGCGGTGCCGCCTACGGCGGACCCAAGGACCCCAAACCCAGGGAAGGTTCAAAATTCCTGCACCCCGGCCAGGGCTTTTTGTGGGTCCATGCCTCGCCCAAGAGGCTGGAACTGGAGTTTTTTGACCTTTACGGAGCTTCCGTTTACCGGTATCAAAGGACAAGAAAAGAATAACCCCAAGGCTAACGAGTCCCTTTGACCAGACGTGAGTTCTTGCGCCTGCTTTCCACCGGTGCGCTTTCTACAGCTTTTTTATCGACCCAGCTCGGGGAACTGCTCGCCCAAGAAGAAGGCGGACAGGCAGAGTCTTTGGTTTGGCTGACCGGCCACCACAGCCAGACCCACAGCCTGGGCCTGGTGGGGCAATCCGAATCCTTTGCCTTTTTGGGCCGTTATTTCCAGCGGTTGGAAAACGAAGGGGAAGAACCCTTGGCCGACCAACGTCCGCCCATTTTGATCTTGGAAGGGTCGTTTGCCGACGATGCCCTGGAACGGGGCAACCAGATCCTTCGGGCCTGGGTCCCCAGAGCCAAGGTCGTGGTTTTGCTCGGCAACGAAGCGGCCTTTTCCAAGGAACAGCCGGGCGGCTACCTGGACATGATGGGCCAAGCCTTGTCGGAGGTCCCGGTTCCGGTTATCCGCCTCCCCGGCAGCCCTGCCCAACCTCGGCACCTCCTGGGCGTGCTCAACCACCTTTTGATGTACGGTCTGCCGGAGCTTGACGAGTTCCGAAGGCCCAAGATGTTCTTTGGCACCCTGATCTGTGACCGGTGTGAATACCGGGGCCAGTTTGAGGCCGGGGACTATGTGCAGTACTTTGGGGAAAAGGAAGGCTGCCTGTACCTGCTCGGTTGCAAAGGCAAGGTAACCTACAACGATTGTCCGACCGCCAAATGGAACGGCGGCATCAACTGGTGCGTCGGGGCCGGGAGCCCTTGCACCGGTTGTTCGGAGCCCAATTTCCCCGACCACCTGAGCCTGGGCCTTTATGGCCAACTGAGCCACCGCAAGGCGGGGGTTGCCTCCGGCTGGGTGCGACATGCCGAAACCTTGGCCTACGGTGCTCTGGGGACGACGGTCGTCGGGCTGGGGGTACACCAGGGGGCAAAACGTTCGGTCGCCAGATACCGGATCAAGGTTGACGAGGAGGAAATTTGAAGGTCTTGGTGGAACGGGTGCCCAACCTTGAGGGGTTGTTGAAGGTCGCCTACGATGGCGAACCGGGCAAAGAGAAGTATTTCCTTCAAAGTGGTCGGACCTTGCACCAGGAAGGCCGGTTGTTCGGCAAGTATCCCTTAGAAGCGGTCCAGCACACCCAAACCCTTTCGGCCAAATCCGGGGTGGCCCACGGCATTGCGGCAGTCCTGGCCTTGGAAAACTACCTGCAGTGGACCCCCACCTACAACGGCCAAAAGATGCGGCAAATCCTGCTGCACCTTTCGACCTTACATTCCCACCTGCACCATTTTTACTTCGAGGTCCTGCCGGACTACCTGAACCAGAAGCACTTCAAGGGACAGGGGTTGCTGCGTTCCACCTACTACCCGACCTTGGCCTTGCGGGAAAAGGACGACCAGGACTTGAGCCCCGAAGCGGCAAAACAGATTTTTACCCACCTGCCCCAAGTGGTTCGGACCTTGGCGGCGCTGCAACAGGCCATGGCGCTTTTGGGTGGCAAGTACCCGGTGGTGATGAATCTGATCCCCGGCGGAGTGGCTAACACCAATCTGGGCCGGGCGCAGGGGATGAAGCTTTTGCGGATCTTGGAGTCCGCCAAGGAAATGGTCGAGGAGATTTGGCCGACGGACATCAAAACCGTGATCGCCGGGGCCACCGACCTTTTGCAAAGTTCGGACGAGGACCAACAGCTGATCAGCTTCGGCTCCCTGCCTATTGAAAACGGCAAGGAAGAAAAAGCCTATTTCTCCCCGGGGGTTTACGTGGAAGGCAAGCTGGAGCCGTTGAACGTCACCAAGATCACCGAATCCTACGTGGACACCTACTACCGCCCGGCGGACAACCGGAGCCTGTCCAACGACCTGATCTACGACCTGAACAAAAAAAAGGCCCACACCTGGATCAAAGCCGCCCGGTACGAAACCGACGTGGCCCTGACCGGCCCCCTGGCCCGGCTTTTGATCACCCACTACGGCGGCGGCAACGTGCAGGTTTCCGACTCCATCGCCGGGTGGATCGAAAACCTGGGCCTTTCGATCGACAAGGCGAACAGCGGAGCCGCTCGGCTTTTGGCCGGGGCCTTCGAGGGAAGGTACATCCTGCAAAACCTCTTTGACAGCCTGCTCAAGCTAGACTTTACCGGTCCGCTCAACCAGCGCAAACCCTTTGCCTTCAAGGGCCGGGGCATCGGCATGGGCATGGTGGAGGCTCCGGGCGGGGCCTTGCTGCACCAAGTGTACATTGAAGGGGGGAAAATCACCGGGTACCGGATCGTCGCTCCTTCAAACTGGAACCTTTCGCCAGGCGATGAATTCGGCAAGACCGGACTCCTGGAAGCAGGGTTAAACCGTATGGGAAAATTTGGCCCCCTGCGGCCCGAAACGGCCATTCGCTTGGCCCACAGCTACTACGCCCAGGCGTTGGACGCAACCCAGTGAGGGACTATGAATCTACAAGGGTGGTTCTTCTCCCTTTATAACTCGGCAGTGCGGCAAACCCGCCGGTTTGGGTTGCCCATTGCCATGTTGCTTTGTTACCTGACCGCCCTGGGGCTCGAACGGGCGGAGTTCCTCCCTTCTTTTGACCGCAGCGAAATGGACTTGCTGCACCGGGCTTTTGGGTTGTTCCTGTTTGCCTTGCTCCTGCTTTTGCTCTACGACCGGCTCCAAAGGAGCGGTCGGCCTAAGGTGGGGCTTTCCTCCGCCAAAAATGCGGCCAAAAAACAATTCCGTCAGATCTCCGAAAAAGGCCCCCGCCATTGGGTGGACCTGTTGTTTTTGGGCGGCTTGAGTTTGATCGTGCTCCTGGGCCTGTTGCTGCACTTCAAGACCCGGCTGGGTTGGACCGGCTGGCCGGGGCTGGAGGGCTTGGGGATCCTGCACGGCACCTTGGTCTGGTTTTTCTTGAGCGTGATCCTGGTCCGTTATTATCTGGTTTTGACCCGCTGGATGGTCTCCCTGCTTGCCTACCTGAAAGAGCGCTGACCATGATCCTGGTGGGGCTGACCGGGGGGATCGGGGCGGGGAAGAGCACGTTGCACCCTTGGGTTGCAGCTTTGGGTTGGGAGGTACTTGATGCCGACCGGCTGGCTCGGGAAGTGGTGGAGCCTGGGCAGGTAGCCTTTGGCGAAGTGGTGGAACATTTTGGCCCACAGATTCTAGGTTCGGACGGCGGGCTTGACCGGGCCAAGTTGGCCGCTCAGGTCTTTGCGGACCCGGAGCAACGGAGGGTATTAGAAAAGATCGTACACCGGCAGATCCACCTCAAGAAACAAGCGTACCTCAAAGAAATGTATGACCGGAACCCCCAAGCCAAGGTGGTTTATCTGGTCCCCCTGCTGTTTGAGCGGAACCTGGAATCCCAGTTCCAGGCCACGGTGTTGATTGAGTTGGACCCAGAGGAGCAGTTGCGCCGTTTGGTGCAGCAACGGGGGATGGAGCCGGAGGACGCAAAACGGCGGATGTCCGCCCAGATGCCCTTGGCCGAAAAGCTCAAACGAGCGGATTTTGTGGTCAACAACAACGGTCCCCTGGAGAAAACCCAGGCGGAGGTGGAGGTTTTGTTCACCCGTCTCGCCCAGCTTCCCCAGTTGGACCTCCAACAGGTCTTGGACCCCCATGAGCCCCAGTGAACTGACCGGCCAAACCCGAGGGCACATCGCCCAGTTCCAGGAACCCCGTTTTGCCGCCCATCCCTTGGCGGTCAAAGCTTTTGTGGCCATGCAGGAGAAGGCCCGTGGTCAGGGGTTGGAGCTGGCGATTTTCAGCGGTTTCCGGGACTTTGAAACCCAAAGGAAGATTTGGCAAACCAAGGCCACAGGCCAGAGGCCCCTTTATGACCCGAAGGGCCAAGAGATTTCGTTTGATACTTTAGGCCCCGACGGCCTGATCGAGGCGATTCTCCGCTGGTCCGCCTTGCCGGGGGCCAGTCGGCACCATTGGGGCAGCGACCTGGACCTGATCGACCTCAACGGGATGCCTCTGGGCTACCGGGTGCAGTTGCTGCCCGATGAGTATGCCCCGGGTGGGGTGTTTGGGAAACTCAACTTTTGGCTGACCCAAAACATCCGGGAATTCGAGTTTTTCCAGCCCTACCTGGTGGACCGGGGCGGAGTCTCCCCGGAGCCTTGGCACCTTTCTTTTGCCCCGGTGTCGGTCCCCGCCTTGGCCCAAATGCACCCGCAACTGCTCAAGGAGGCCTGGGGGCCGGTGGAGATGGTTTTAAAGGACCGATTGTTGGAACGGTTGGAAGAACTGTTTGAACGGTATGTCACCAACATCAATCCTCCTTAAAAAACAAGGAACTTTCCCTTTAACCCGGTTTGCCCGGTTTCCCCTGCCCCCCAAAGCGCCCAAAGGCTTGGAAACCGAAGGGGACGGTCCTTTTGGGGGTTGCCGCAATTTTACAAATCGGGGATGATGGGAAAAATTATTTCAGGTCCCCCATGTCAACCAAACGCCTGCTTTTGATCGCCCTCCTGGGGTTGATGCCCCTGGCGGCGATGGCCTTTTATCCCGAACAGGTGACCCGGCTGGTCAACACCAAGGCCTGCCCCGACTGCAACTTGGTGGATGCCAACCTGGAGTCCTTGAGCCTGGAAGGGGCCAACCTGCAAGGAGCCAAGCTCAACGGAGCCAAGGCCGACTGGATCGTGCTGACCGGAGCGGACCTGCGCAACGTTAGGGCCGAAGAGGCCAGCTTCCGGTGGGCCCGGTTGGGTTCAGCGGACCTCTCCGGGGCTCGGTTGATCGGGGCGGATTTTAACTTGATCCAAGGGGGGCAGTCCTTTTGGAAAGGGGCCAACCTCCAAGGGGCGGACCTCAGTTTCGCCGACCTTAGCGAGGCCGACCTTTCCGGGGCGGAGTTGTATTTTGCCAAGATGGTGGGGGTCAATCTCCATGCCGCTAGATTGATCCGGGCCAACCTGGAAAACGCCTTTTTGGGCCAGGCCAACCTGACCGGGGCCTACATGGCCGGAGCCAAGCTGGGCAAGGCAAGCCTGGAAGACAGCATCCTCAAACACGCCGACCTCCAAGGGGCCGACCTGACCGGAGCCAAGGTCAAGGGCGCTACCTTCGAGGGGGCCAAACTGGGCGAGGCAACCTGGATCGATGGGCGGGTCTGCGCTCGGGATTCGGTCGGCGAGTGCAACTGAGGCTTATGGGCTTTGAAGGGGAATTTGTCCCGGTGGACGAAGAGGTCCTCAAACGGGAGAAGGCCAAGGCCAGAGAACTGCGCCAGTCCCAGTGGTGGAAAAATCTCCGTGGCCAAGGGGTCTGCTACTACTGCAAAAAAAAGGTGCATCCCTCCGAGTTGACCTTGGACCACAAGATCCCGCTCAGTCGGGGCGGCAAGTCGGTCAAGGGCAATCTGGTTGCCGCCTGCAAGGAATGTAACAACAAAAAAAAATACCTGCTCCCGGTAGAGTGGGAAGACTTTGTCCAAGGCAAGCTCAATGACTAAGCTCCAAAACCTGCCCCGCCCCTTGATGGCCTTGGCCCCCATGGACGGGGTGACCGACCGAGCCTTCCGGCAGATTGTGCGCAAGCTCAATCCTGGGGTGTTGCTGTATTCAGAGTTCACCAACGTCAACGGGATCGTCCATTCCTCCAAGGTGCGGGAAAGGCTGCTCTTTGAGGGGGCCGAGCTGCCTTATGTGGTGCAGATCTTTGGCCGGGACCCGTTGCTGTTTGCCCAAATTGCCCGGGAAGTCCAGGACCTGGGGATCACCGGCATCGACATCAACCTGGGCTGCCCCTCCAAGCGGGTGGTCAGTGGCGGGAACGGTGCGGCCTTGATCAAGGAACCGGACTTGGCTTTTGCGATTGTTGAAGCGACTGCAAAGGCTACGGCCCTGCCGGTGACGGTCAAAACCCGGCTGGGCTGGGCGGATGCCTCGACCCTGGTGGGCTTCGCCAAAGGGCTGGAATCCGCCGGGGCTAGCCTGATCACCGTCCATGGCCGGACCGCCAAGATGGCCTACCGAGGGGAAGCGGACTGGGAACCTATTTATGAGCTCAAGAAGGAACTGAAGATTCCGGTCCTGGGCAACGGTGACCTAAGGTCTCTGGAACAAGGAATGGAGCAGCTCAAGGACCTGGATGGCTTTATGATAGGCCGGGCGGCAGTGGGCAACCCTTGGGTCTTTTGGCCCCAGGAGCAACGAGATAAATTGACCCTCAAAGACAAGGTGGACGTGATGTTGGAGCATTTTACCCTGCTGAGACGTTACCAGTCGGAACACAAAACCCTGGTGGAGTTCCGCAAACACCTGGGCGGTTATCTGAGCGGCTTTCGGGATGCCAAGGCCCTGCGCCGGGAATTGATGGAAACCCAAACGGAACAAGACTTCACCTTAGCAGCCCTGAGGCTGGCCTCATGAGCGAATCGGACCTGTACCTCCGCCGAGGGGTTTCCTCGGCGAAAACCGAAGTGCACCAAGCGATTGCGGGCATGGACAAGGGGCTCTATCCGGGGGCCTTTGCCCAGGTCCTGCCCGACCTGATCGGCGGGGACCGGGATTTCTGTTTTATGATGCACGCCGATGGCGCTGGGACCAAGTCCTCTCTGGCCTACCTGTACTGGAAGGAAACCGGTGACCTTTCGGTGTTTCGGGGCATTGCCCAAGACTCCCTGGTGATGAACCTGGACGACCTCGCCTGTGTGGGGGCGCTGGACGGTTTTGTGCTGTCGAATACCATAGGGCGCAACAAACTTCTGGTCCCCGGAGAGGTGATCAAAGAGGTGATCTTGGGTTACCAGGAACAGGTGGAGCTTTTGGCCCAAGAAGGCATCGGGATGGTCATGGCCGGAGGGGAAACCGCCGACCTGGGGGACTTGGTGCGCACCTTGGTGGTGGATTCCACCTTGGCGGTGCGGCTCAAACGGTCCCAGGTGATCGACCTGAGCCGGGTTCGCCCTGGAGATGTGATCGTCTCTTTTGCCAGTTTCGGCCAAGCGAGGTGGGAGCGGACCTACAATTCGGGGATCGGCAGCAATGGCTTGACTGCGGCTAGGCACGACAGCCTGGACAAAAGTTATGCCGACCGTTACCCGGAAACCTATGCCCCCGAAGTGCCCCGGAACTTGGTTTACATCGGCCCCGGCAAACTGACCGACCCGCTCGAAGGCACCCCGCTCAACCTGGGCCAAGCCCTGCTTTCCCCGACCCGAACCTACGCCCCTTTGATCAAAAAACTGGTGGCCGCCTTTGGTGGCGAGCTGCACGGCCTGATCCACTGCTCCGGCGGCGGGCAGACCAAGTGCCTCAAGTTTGGCCAGGGGATTCACTACCACAAGGACCAACTGTTTGACCTGCCCCCGGTGTTTGCTTGGATCCAAAAGCACAACCGCTACAGCCTCAAGCAGATGTTACCGGTGTACAACCTGGGGGCCCGGATGGAGGCGATCCTGCCCGGCTCTTTGGCCCAAGAAGCGGTGGAACTCTCCCGGTCTTTGGGGATTGAGGCCCGGATTTCGGGACGGCTGGAAGCCTCGGGCAGTAAGGGCAACCGTCTGACCGTCAAGCACCAAGGGGAGGAGCTTCACTTTGAAGCCTAGTTTGCTGAGCCCAAGCCAGAAGACCAAGCTGTTGGTTTTGGCCAGAAAGGCGCTGGAAAAGCGGTTGCTGCACCGGGACTACGACCCGCAAGCCTACCATGACCCAGGGTTTGAGGAAAAACGAGGCTGTTTTGTGACACTCAAGGACCAAGGGGAATTGCGAGGTTGCATCGGCCAGATTAACACCAAGACGACCTTGGCCAAACTGGTGCCCCAAATGGCGGTAGCGGCGGCTTTGGAAGACCCGAGGTTTGAGCCGGTTCGGCCTGCCGAATTGAGCGGGTTGACCTTGGAGGTTTCGGTATTGACCCTGCCCCAGCCAGTGGCAACAGGGCCGATCCAAAAACAAATGGAACAGCTCCGGCCTATGGTGGACGGAGTGATCTTGGAAGCCCAAGGGCACCAAGCCACTTTTTTGCCCCAGGTGTGGGAGCAACTGCACAGCAAGGAAGAATTTTTAACCGCACTCTGCCAAAAGGCCCACCTGCCGGGAGATTACTGGCGGCAAGGGGACCTGAAACTGTTCACCTACCAAGCCCAACACTTCGAGGAAGCAACATGACCGCAACCAACGACCTTTTGATCCGAGCGGCCTTTAAACAGCCCATTGAGCGTACCCCGGTTTGGGTGATGCGCCAAGCGGGGCGTTACCTCTCCGAATACCGGGCGACCCGGGCCAAGGCGGGGAGCTTTTTGGAGCTCTGCAAAAACGTGGAGTTGGCCGCCGAGGTCACGATTCAGCCCTTGGACCTGATCGAGGTGGACGCAGTGATCCTCTTTTCGGACATCCTGACCCCCTTGGAAGGCATGGGCCTGGAGCTGAGCTTCGACCCGAGCCCCAAGTTCGCCAATCCGATCCGCACCCAAGCGGACATTGAGGCCCTCCGGGTGCCCGACCCGGACCAGGGGACCCCTTATGTGGGCAAGATCTTGAACCTCCTGCAAAAAGAAGTGGCGGGCCGGGTGCCGATCATCGGCTTTGCAGGGGCACCCTTTACCCTGGCCTGTTATGCCATTGAAGGAGAGGGGAGCAAGCTGTTCTCCAAGACCAAGGCCCTCTTTTTTGACCAGCCTGCCTTGGCCCACAAGCTGATGGAAAAACTGACCCAAATGACGATCAACTACCTCAATTACCAGATCGAAAATGGGGCCCAGATGGTCCAGCTCTTTGACACCTGGGCAGGCAGCCTTTGTCCCGACGACTACGACCGGTTTGTGTTCCCCTATGTCCAACGGATTTTTGCGGGGATCAAACAGCCTGGAAAGGTGCCTAAGGTTTATTATATCAACGGCGGGTCCCATCTTTTGACCCGGATGGCCAGGACCGGCTGCGACGTGGTCGGGCTTGATTGGATGAGCGACCTCAAGGAAGCCAAAGACCTGATCGGCGGGCAAGTGGGCCTGCAAGGCAACCTGGACCCCAACGTCCTGTTTGCCGGGGAAGACTATATCCGCTCCCAGGTCAAATCGATCCTGGAAAAATGGGGTCCCCAGTCCGGCCACATCTTTAACTTGGGGCACGGCATCGACAAGGACGTTAACCCGGATCACTTGAGGGCGATGGTGCGGGCGGTCAAGGAACTTTCCAAAAGGTAGCCTGTGGGTCTGATGGACCTGGTTTATTTGTTGCCGATGCTGGTTTGCAGCCCCTGTTTGGGGCTGGGGGCGCTGTTTGTGCCCAAGGTTCGCCAAGCTCTCTTGCGGCAGTTTTTTTCTTGGCCTCCCCGTTTGCCCAGGGCGGCCCAGGGGCGGGTTTGGTTCCATTCCGCTTCGGTAGGCGAGATGGCCTTGGCGCTACGTTTGGCCAGAGCCCTTGAGGCCCGAAGACCGGGCTTGGAAACGGTTTTGACCACCAACACCCCGACCGCCTTGGCCATGGCCCAGGCCCAGGGGCAACCGGTGTTTTACAAGCCCTTTGACTTCAGCCTCTTTGCCTCTTTGCTGCTGGGCCGACTCCAGCCCAATCTGCTGGTGCTGGTGGAAACCGAGCTTTGGCCCAACCTGACTCGGGTGGTGTCCCGGAAAATCCCGATGGTCCTGGTCAACGGCAGGTTGAGCGACCAGCATTTTGAGAGCTACCGGAAATTTCGTTTCCTCTTTGCCCCGCTCCTGGGGCGGATCAGCCGGATCTTGGCCGGAGACGCTACTTCCGCCCAGCGGTTTGGGGCCTTGGGGGCCAAGGTGGAACTTTTGGGTAACCTCAAATGGGGTTCAACCGCCGCCCCGGACCCGGTCTTGGTCCAACGGCTTCGGGAACAATTGGGCTTGCAGCCCGATGAATTTGTGTTTGTCGCCGGTTCGCTCCAGCCGGAAGAGCTGGCGGTGCTGGTCCCCGCAGGCCTCAAGATGGCCCAAGGGCACCCCAAGTTTCGGGCCTTGTTGGTCCCCAGGCACCCGGACAAACGGGCAGAGTTTGTGGCCCAATCCCAGGCTTTGGGCGTAGAGTTGTCCCTGACCTCCCAAGGAAGTTGCCTGGGGGCCCAATGGGTCTTGGCCGATCAGATGGGGCTGTTGACCGCCTTGTACTCTCTGGCCAGCTTTGTTTTTGTAGGTGGCTCCTTTTGCAACCGTGGGGGGCAAAACATGATCGAGCCGGTGGGGTTGGGCAAACCTACGGTGGTAGGCCCTTATACCGCCAACTTTGCCGAGCCGGTCGCACTTTTGAGTGCCGCCCAGGGGTTGGCGGTAGTGCAGGACGCAGACGCTTTAGTGGCTCTTTCGCAATCCCCCTCCGCCCTTGAATCTTTGGGGTCCAATGGACTCCACCGGCTGCAAAGGGAAGAGGGGGCTTGGACCCGTACAATTGAGGTTTTGGATGAAGTTTTGGGGCCTTTGGTTTAGTGGTTGTTGGGTCTGCCTGAGCGGCATCGCCTTGGGTGCCGAGGGGGTCAAGATCGACCCGGCTTTGTCGGGACCCGAATATGCCCAGATCAAACCTTTTGTGATCGACAAGACCGAGGTGACCCTCGGCGAATTGATCCACTACCGGCAGGCAAACAAGTTTAAGCTGGTGCCTGACTACCAACACAAGTTCCCTTCCGACCTGAGTATGCCCGCCAATCTGGTGGACTGGTTCGAGGCGGCTGCCTACTGCCGGACTTTGGGCAAACGGCTGCCGACCCGGCAGGAGTGGGAGTTGGCCGCCGGAGTCAACCGCACCTATCCCTGGGGCGAGGCTCCTTTGGATGGTACTAGGGCCAACCTGTGCGACAAAAACTGCAAAACCCCTTGGTCCTTATGGCGGATCAGCGACGGCTACGAACGGCAAGCCCCGGTGGGCAGCTATCCCTTGGGAGCCACCCCTGAGGGACTCCTGGACATGGCCGGAAACCTGTGGGAATGGACCGCCACCAAGGTGGACGGGACTTGGTTGGCTTATAAGGACAAGGACCAGGACCGGGACGATTTTATGGCCGAGGTAATCATCAAGGGAGGGTCCTACGGCAGCAACCCCGAGCAGCTCAAAAACAAGGAATTCGCCAAAAGCCCCACCAACTTCCAGGCCAGCCATGTGGGCTTTCGTTGTGTTGGAGAGGTCCAGTGAACCAAACCCAGTTGGTGGAGCGGATCAACCAAAAGCTCGCCATCGATACAGTCCCGGACCATTATTGCCCCAATGGGCTCCAGGTCGAGGGGGACGGCAGATTGGTCAAGAAAGTGGCCCTGGCGGTGAGCATTGGTCTGGAGGTGATCGAGCAGGCCAACCATTGGGGGGCAGAACTGTTGGTTACCCACCACGGGCTGTTTTGGAAGCACCAGAGCCAGACGGTGACCGGGCCAATGGCAAAAAAGCTTAAGGCTCTGCTGGGGACTGGATTGGCTTCGGCCAGCTACCATCTGCCTTTGGACTTTCACCCCGAACTGGGCAACAACATCCAGCTGGCCAAGCTTTTGGGGCTGACCGAGATCCGGTTTTTGGCCCCCAAAGGGGAGATCAATTCTATGGTCATGGGCCGTCCGGCGCAATCTACCATCGAGGCATTGGGGGCACAAATCGAGGCCCTGCTGGGGGCCAAGCCCCTGGTACTCAACTTTGGGCCACAGAAGATCGAACGGTTGGTGATTTGTTCGGGCGGAGCCCAGTCCGGTTTTGTTCCGGCCATCGCCCTGGGAGCCCAAGCCTACCTGACCGGGGAGGCCTCAGAGTACGTTTTTGGGGAAGCCAAGGAAAACGGGGTTCATTACCTTGCGGCCGGTCACTACAAAACCGAGCGGTTGGGAATCCTGGCCTTGGGGGACTGGTTGGCCCAGGAATTCAAACTGGACTGCCGGTTTTTTGAGGTAGAAAACCCGATCTGAACTGGGCCACCAAGGCCCTCGCCTGGGCCAGCACCTCGGAAATTTGGGATTTTTCCAGCCCTTCGTAATGGATCCCGGCCAGTACCGCCACGTTCCCCGGCAAGAAGGACCGCAACTCCAGGGCCAGCTCTTGGGCAATCGGGCCTTCCTTGTGGGGGGGCTGAACCAGCGCCGTTCCCGCAAAGGCCACCGCCCCCAGGTGCCGTTCTCCGCCGCCCAAAAAGGCCACAAAATCACGACCCCACTGATAAACCTGGAGATCGACCTGCCAAGGCAAGGGACCTGTTGCCTGAAATACCTGTTCCACAAGACCTCTCTTGACCCAGTCTGGGGCAGTCTCTATCCTCAAGGGATGAACCGATCCAACCTCAGCATAAACTCTTTGCAATCTTACGCCACCTTATTGCGGCGAACGCTGCTCAAGGGATGTGAGATTGAGGGCCTGCTCAAGCTGCACGAAAGCCAACAAGAGATGGTAGAAAGGCTGACCCCCCTGGTCAAGGGGAAGAAGCTACACCCTGCCGACGGGTTCGCTTGGGGGTTCATCAAAGAGGTGAAGATCCTGCGGCCCGACTTCAAACCAGAAGCGGCCCGGCTTCGGCCCAGAGGGGCCGGGGTGTTCCAGGACTTTACCGCCAGGGTGATCCGGGTGCAGGAGAAATACTTTCCCGAGCTGGAGGAACGGCCCAAGGTGCGCTGGTTGGCCAAGTTTACGGTCCGAAAGCTGGCCCATTACAACCTGACTCGTGACGAAGTGGCCTTTTCCCTGATCTTTGACCGGCTGGACGCACCCAAGGAGATCCTGGACTATTTGGCCTTCCACGAATTGCTCCACAAGGTGGTGGGGCTCAAGCGGGAGAAGGGGCGGATGATGGCCCACACCCCGGAATTCAAGGCTTTGGAACGCAACTACCCGGACTTTGCCCAGATGGACCCCAAGATCACCGCCTACATCCAAAGCCAGCAAACCCCGGAGCCCAGATGATCCTGGCGATTGAGACCTCCTGCGACGATTCGGCCCTGGCCTTGATTGGGCGGCAAGGAGAGGTGGTTTATGAATCCCTGTCCTCCCAGGTGGATTTCCACGGCAAGTATGGCGGCGTGGTCCCGGAAATCGCTTCCAGACGGCACCTGTTGACCTTGCCCCTGCTCTTTGAGGAACTCAAGGCGGCTCGGGGGCTCAAGGCGGAAGAGATTCGGGCCATTGCGGTCACCCAGGCCCCCGGTCTGGTGGGCTCAATCCTGGTGGGGCTCAGTTGGGCCAAGGCTCTGGCCTGGGCTTGGGACAAGCCTTTGGTGGCGGTGGACCACCTGGAAGGCCACCTCTTGGCCGCCAGACTGGACCACCCGGAACTGGAGTTCCCTTTTCTTTCCCTGATTGCCTCGGGTGGGCATACCCATTTGGTCTTGGCCGAAGGGCTGGGGCGGTACCGGCTGCTGGGCAAAACCCTGGACGATGCCCTGGGCGAAGCCTACGACAAGGTGGCCAAGCTGTTGGGCTTTGAATACCCCGGCGGACCAATCTTGGACAAAATCGCCAACAGCTCCAAAACTGCGAGCACCCAGTTCACCTTACCACTGCAAAAACACAAGACCCTCAACTTCAGCTTTTCGGGGATCAAAACCGCAGTGCTCAACGAAGCGATAGCCCGCAATTTGAGGGTAGAAAATTTGCGGCTCCTTGGGTACTCTGACTTTCAGGCCCTACCGGAACCCAGCCGACTGGCGATTGCCGATCTGGTGAACAGTTTCCAAACCACCGCCGCCAAGATCGTGGTCCAGCGGTTTGAACAGGCCCTGGCCAAGGTTTCGGTCCAAAGAATCTCCCTGACCGGAGGGGTGGCGGCCAACAGTGCCTTGAGGCAGGCCCTAGGGGAATTGGCCCAAAAACGGGGACTGGAGTTTTATTGCCCCTTGCCCAAACATTGTACCGACAATGCCGCCATGATCGGTCAGGTCGCCTTTGAATACCTCAAGCTCGGGACCGGGGTGCACCCCAACCCCCTGAGTCTGGGGGCCAGCCCGAAAAGCCCAATGGGCCTGATGGAACTTGACTTAGGAGAGTCCTTAGATGTTAAAAAAGTTGATCCCCGTCCTTGAACGTTTGGCCCGGTTGGACCCCCAAAAAACCTGGGGGATTCCGTTGGTGCTGGCCGGGGCGCTGGGGCTTTTGCTTTTGGGCAACCTCTTGTTTGTCGGCTCCAAGAACCCTGGGGAGAACCTGACCCAAACCACCCTCAAGGCCGTCGCCACCGAAGATTCACAGGCCCAAACCCCCGAAGAGGACCAAGTGGACCCCCTGCCCCAACGGCCCGAGCCCGACCTGTGGCCGACCCGCATCTTTGAGGTGAAACCTGGGCTTTGGCGGTTGCAGGGCCGGGACTATGTTTATACCGAACAAAACCTCCCCCACATCCTGGCGGTGATGCGCCAACGGAGGCTCTTCCTGCCTTTGGCTTCGGAGCAGCCGGGGCATTTGGATTGGGCCTTGGAATCGGAGCTGAAGCTTTCGGTATCCCGCAAAAGCAACCAGTCCCAAGGCAACCTGAGTTTTGATCGCTCCCGGCAGCTGCGCTACGCCTTGCAGGTGGCTTCGGTGCCCCAGGAGGAGGTTGTTCCCTTGGTGGTTTTGGCGGCCAAATTGATGGAGGCCGGTTATTATTCCTATCTCTACGCCAGCGAACAAACCAAGCCGACCGACCAGGGGAACCAGCGGTTCTTCCAACTGCGGATCGGTTATTATGCCGCCGAACATGAGGTGCTGGACCTGGCCGAAGAACTGAAAGCCAAATTCCCGGCGGAGCCTTTGTTGCAGGCCCGGCTCTGGCCGGTGTTGCCCAGCGCCGAAGAGGTGGACTCCGAGTTGGTCAACTTCCGGGTCCAAAAAAACCAGCCTTGGGGTATCGAACTGGGTGCTTACCGGGACCGGGGCCAAGCGATGCAGGAGATGGCCAGCCTGGGACCGGAGCTGAACTTTTTGTACCTCTCCCAGGCCAAGTCGGAAGGCAAGTGGCTGTACCGCCTCTTTGGGGGATTTTATGTCGGCCAAACCGAAGCGCAAAAGGGGCTGGACCTGTTGCGGAAAAAAACCGGACTTTCTTTGGCCGGGGCTCGGCTGGTGTCCCGGAAGTTTAAGGTCCAACCGGAGAGCAGTAAATAGTGGTCAAAGTGCTGCACCTTTCGGACCTGCACTTTGGGGACGAACTTTTGGGTTGGAGGTGGCTGGCTGGCCAGGGTGGGCTGTTTTCCAAGGCTTCCCTGGGGCTTTTGAACCACCGGTACGGCGGTGCCCGCAAGTTTGACCCGGTGCAGAGAGAAGGCCTGCTCCAGACATTGGCAAAGCAGGATTGGGACCTGTTGGTGGTCTCCGGCGACTTGGTCCACCTGGGCACCCAGCCGGAATTCCTCTTGGCCCGTCAACTCCTGGAACCTTTGATCCAAAAGGGTCCGGTGCTCCTGAGCGCCGGGAACCATGACCGGTACACCCCTAGGGCCAAGGGTTTGATGGAGGAGATTTTTGCCGATTGTTTTCCCTTTGACCGCCCTTGGGGATCGCCCTTTGAGGGGCCGGAGGGCTGGCTGTTCCAGGAATTGCCCCTGTCTCGGCCCAGTGGGCTTTGGGCCAAAGGAAAGTTGCAACCGGATTGGCAGGACTGGCTGGAGGCGCTCAAAGGACAGCCGGACCGGCCCAAGGTCGTTTATGGCCATTACCCGCTCTTTTATCCCCCAGGGACCCAAGAATCCTTTGGCCACAAGGTTTGGGGGCAAGAGCGACTGGCCCGGAGCCTAACCCAAGCGGGGGTCAAGGCCTACCTGCACGGCCACCTGCACCAAACTTGGGCCTTTGAGCCCCCTGGCCAAGGCCTCTGGTCGATCAACGCCGGAGGCAGCCTCACCCAGGGGTACTGGTCTATTTCCCTAGAGAATCAATCGGTTTTCCCGTCAAGGCAAGCACCGCCTCTTTGAGTTTGCCGATCATCTCGTTGATCTGGGGCTGGCCCATGGTGCCGTCGTAGCTGTAAAGCACGGTTTGGTCCGGGCCGATCAAGCTGACCATATAGGTGTCGTCTCCGGCACCCCATGCCTTGACCAGGGTTTTGTTGAGGTCTTTGACGTAGGTGGTCCGGGGGTGTTCCTTTTGGCTCTCTTCCAGCTTGGAGGCAATCACCGAATTGGGCAGCCAAGTGGCCCCCAGGTTGATGATCGCCACACTGACCACTTCAGGCCCCTGGGGCAATGCCCCCAAGGCAACTTCGATTTCCTTGTTGCTCCCCTTTTCGTCCGGGTCCACGTAAAAAAGCAGGACAATTTTGCCCTTGAGGCTTTCGGACTTCCAAGGCCCGCCGGTCACCAGCCCGCCCGCTTCCCCTTCGAGGGTCAGGGGCGAAAGAGGCTTGCCCACCGGCAAGGCCGCCTGGGCAAGCAGAGGGAACAACAAGGCTAGAGCAAGGATCGGTGCTTTCATGAAACCTCTTTTTGTCGGATTAGGGCATCTAAAATCTGTTGGTTGCCGTAAGTGGTCTTGTAACTCAGCCGCACGCCCTCTTCCTCAAAGGATTGGGAGAGGACCTCGGTCAGCTCGAAGTACCGGTTGACCCACTTGGAGAAAGCATAAGGGATCAGCACTTCTTGGGAAATGTAATTTTTTGCAAAATGTTCTTTGACCCGTTCCAACAAACCGGCCAAGTCTTCCTTGGAAAAACTCGAAACGGTCAGACAGCCGGGGTAGCGGCTTTTGAGCCAGACCAGCCTTGAAGGGTCTTCCACCAAGTCGGCCTTGTTGAACACCAACAACTGGGGGACTTGGTCGGCACCGATCTCCTCCAAGACCTTAAAAGTGGTCTCCAGGTGCTGCTCCAGGTTGGGGTTGGAGGCATCGGCCACATGGAGCAGGAGGTCGGCATCCCGGACCACCGAAAGGGTGGACCGAAAACTGGCCACCAGCCCGTGGGGAAGGTTTTGGATGAAGCCCACCGTGTCGGTCAAGAGTAGCTCGGGGTGGGAAAAACCGGGCAGTTTGCGGGTCCGGGACTCCAAGGTGGCAAAAAGTTTGTCCTCCCCCACCTCTTCAAGCTCGGAGACCTGGTGCATCAAGGTGGTTTTCCCGGCATTGGTGTAGCCGGTCAAGGCCACCTGGAAACAGTTTTGCCGTTGTTTGCCCTGGACCCCACGGTCCTTTTGGGCCTGGGCGAGGATCTTTTCCAGCTTGGTGATCCGGTTGCGGATCAAGGTTCGGTCGATGTTGATTTGTTTTTCCCCGGTGCCCCTGGAAGCACCGATCCCGCCCTTTTCCCGGTCCAAGTGGGCCCACATGCCTACCAACCGGGGCAACATGTACTCCAACTGGGCCACTTCCACCTGGGCTTTGGCCTCCGGGGTCTTGGCGTGGTCAAAAAAGATTTCCAGGATCAGCTGGGTCCGGTCGAGCACCATCATCTCCAAGGCCCGCTCCAGGTGCTTGCCCTGGTTGGGGCTGAGGTCGTGGTCGAAGATCACCAGATCGATCTTTTGCTCGGCGATGATCTGCTTGACCTCCTCCAGCTTCCCCTGGCCCACGAAGGTCCTAGGGTCCGGTGAATCTCTGGACTGCATCTCCTTGGCCACCACCTCGATCTCCAGGGTGCGGGCCAGGGCTTCCAACTCCAGAAGCGACTGTTCGGCCGACCAGAGGTCTTTGGATTTGAGGTGAACGCTCAAGAGCAGCGCCTTTCGTTTTGGTTCGTTCATGTTTGTCCCAGCTGGGACCCCACTTGGAGTTGATGGCCTTGGGCAAAGCCGTAAGCAGTCATAGCCCCTTTGGATTCGGGCATCACCTGGGTCAAAAGCAAGGCCCCGGTTCCGGCGGCCACCAAGATCCCTTGGGGGGTGATGGACAGAACTTCCCCCGGTTGCCCTTGCCCCTCTGCCGGTTGGAGGCCCAGGAGCCGGAGCGATTTGCCCAGGGCCTTGGTCAAGACTCCCGGCTCGGGGCTCAAGGCCCGGAAGCGGTTGTGGAGTTCCGGGGCCGGGAGGGCCCAGTCCAACACCCGGTCTTCCTTGGTAATCATCCGGGTATAGGTGGCCGCACTGTGGTCCTGGGCTTGTGGGGTCAGTTGGTCGAAGTCTTCCAGGGTTTGGGTCAGGAGTGCCGCCCCCAGGGTGGACAACCTTTGGCCCAACTTGCCTGCATCCTCGAAAGGGTCGATAGGGGTGGTCCAGGTTTGCAACAGGTCCCCGGTATCCATGCCCACGTCCATCTTCATGGTGCAGACCCCGGTTTCCTGGTGTCCGAGCCAAAGGCTGAACTGGATCGGTGCCGCCCCGCGGAGCTGGGGCAAAAGGGAGGCATGGAGGTTGATGCAGGCTTTTTGGGGCAGGTCCAAAAGGGCCTTGGGGAGAATTTTTCCGTAGGCAACCACCACAAAAAAGTCGGCCTTGTGGGCGGCCAACCGCTCCAACACCTCCGGGGACTTGAGGCTTTCAGGTTGATATACTTCGAGCTGCCGAGACAGCGCCAACTCCTTGACCGGAGGGGCTTGGAGCTTGTGGCCTCGGCCTTTTTTACGGTCCGGCTGGCAGAGTACCAAGGGGACCTCGTGGCCCGCCTCCAGCAACGCTTCCAGACCGGGACAGGCGAATTGCGGGGTGCCCATAAACAGGATTTTAGCCAACCAGGGCTCCCTGGGGTACGCTACCGGCCAAGGCTTGGCCCAGCGAAGGAGGGGCCCAGATCCGGTAGATTTCCTCAAAGGGGCTGGGGCCCGGCTCGATCTCCAGCCCGCCGATGTAGGCTTTGTTGACCATGTACTTCAACTCTTCTTTGATCTTGGCCTGAAACCCGGCCCGCTGGCCTGGGGATTTCTGCAACACAAAAGCGTCCAGCAACCGGCCGCCTTGGCATTCAAACACACCCTTCTTTTGGGCAAATTCCAAAACCCAGCAACCGGTCAAAAAGGCACTAAGCCCCGGCACCAGCCCGTGGGTTTGGGGGTTTTCCAAAAAGACTTCGGTGGGCACCAAGGCCAGCTCTCGGCCCAGACCCAGTTCCAGGACCAAGGGGTCCAACAGCAATTCCCAGGACCCCGGCCCACAAGCTTGGGTCCGTTTGCCCCAAAGGCCAAGCAGTGGGGTTTCTACACTGCCTTGGGCGGTGGAGCGAACCACCTTGACCTTGGTCAGGGCTTCCAGGACCGAGCCCAACAGGCCCAACTGCCGGTCGCTGACCTGCTGTCCTTTTTTGAGCTTGCCCAGCCATTCAAAATGGGTGGTCAAACAAAATTCAAACCGCTCCTCGGTCGCCCGGCCCAGCTGGCGCAGTACCGCCAGCAGGTGCTTGGCCCCCTCGAAGCTGTGTTGCCTTTGGATCTGGTGCTGCAAGGACAAAAGAGTTTGGGTCGGGTCGGCCGGGATCAGCTCGGGCGCTTCGTCCTTCCCGCCGAACCGCAGGCTCACTGGCCCGGTTGAAGCCAGCTGTGGCCTCCGTGCCGCCGATTCTAGACCCGATTCCAAGGCCAAAAGCCGGTCCTCGAACAACCGCTCCAAGACCAGCTGCTCCAGCACCAAAGAGCGGCAGAGTTGGTTTTGGGGCTGCCAAAAGGGGTTGAGCTGTGGGTTGATCTGGTCTTTCCTCCGCCAGACCAGCCGGGGGAAGTCCTGGCGCAGAAACTCCATCTCCAGCCCTTGGGGGGGGGGTTCCTCGTCCTGGTCCAAAAAGAACAGCGCCACCGTGTCGAGCAGGCGGTGGAACCCCGAATCTGGGTTGAGCAACAGGGCCTCGCCATACTGGGGGTCCAGTTCTTTGAGCCCGGCCACCAATTGTTCCCTGACCATGGGCCATTTTTCCTCAACCGAACGGGGCAAGGCCAACAGCCGTAAAACCGTTATCTTGAGGGACTTCAGGGCCGGTTCGGCAAAAAGAAAGTGGCCGATGTCCTTGGTGCGAAACCACAAGGCGACCTGCCGCCGCTGGTCCTGCCGGTTCTGCCCCTCGCCCCCTTGGGCCTCGAACAGCCGGTTGAGCCGGGCCTCGACCTCCGCCAAGACCGCTTCCTTTTGCCCCCCTTGGGCCTCATAGACCCCCAAGAGGAACTGCAAGGAAGAGAGCAGGTCGTAGCGGAGCGAATAGCGCTCCGGTGCGCCTTGGCGGTTGGTACGGATTCCTTGGAACAGCAGCATTGGGGGACCGGGAAAGTTAGGTCCCTAAGATAGGTTGAAATGGGGGGGCAGGTCAAAGGGTTTCCAAAACCATTGCTTAACCCTTCGGGATTCCAAGGGTTTTTGTTTTGGCTTCTGGGCAACCCTTTGAAACCTAAAACTACCGAACCTGTTCTTGGGCCAGTTGGACCGAAGAAGCGCCCAGCAGGCTGGTCCGCTTGATTGCTTCGAGCTGTTCGAGCACAAAGGGGATCATGATGGCATCCCGTTGCTCAAATACCGGCTCTTTTTTCAGGACATGGAGCAACAACATCTGGGTGGCCTGGGTCATCTTGAGGTGGACCTGGTGGTGCAGCTCGCTTTGGCACAAGGGGTTGGGGGTGTTGTCTTCCAGCCTTGCGGGGAACAAGGAATGCAACCAACCGCTCAAGCCCGCCTCCAGGTTGTCCGAAGGGAGGTAGTCCAAAAAGGCAGTCAGAAAGGCGGACATCGCCTTGAGTTCCAAGGCTGCGTTCATCCACATCAGGTGGTGGGCACCAGCTACTTTTTTGGCATTTTTTTCAAACCGTCCGGCGATTTCCAAAAAGACCCCCATGATCTTGGCAATCTGGGTCCCTGCTTGTTCCACTTGGATCCGTTTGACCGTAAAGGGGTTGTTTTGGGCGGACTGGTTGATCCTCTTGAACTCCCAAAACCGTTTGAGTTCGCTCAACATCTTGCCGGGGCCGGTGGTCAGTTTGACCAACAGGTGTTCAATCTCCAGGATCAAGGTGAAGTTTTCGGTTGGGTTGCCGCCGATTTTTTCGCATGCCGATTCAATGGCCATGCAGCCCTCGCCATCGGCAAAAAAGTCCGGTCCCTGGAATTTTTGGTTTTTGTACTGGATCCACCAATGGTAAAATTCCTTGGTGGCGTGGCGCAACAAGGCCGCCTGCCAGGAGAGCACCTCTTGGTTGAGGTCAAAGTCATGGGGGGTTTTTAGGCAATTGATCGCTTTGTGTTGCACCAGTTCGTACCCGTCCCGGTGGTGCAGTCTTTCCTCTCCATCGTCTTCATAGGCCAGGGAGTTTTGCAACCGCATAAAGAGAGCCCCGGCCAAGTATGACTCGGCTCCGGCGGCGATTTCCAGTTCGGTGCGAACGGCTTCTATGTACTGGTGCATGACCTCAGTCCCTCTTTTGTGGCGCAAAGGAAAAACCCAGGAGGGGGTTTTCTTTTTTGCGGTTTGGCAATAGACTACTCAAAAATTGGTTATTCAAGATTCAGTCCATTCTCAAAATCCCCGGCATTTTCGGAGTGTCATGGCCCCTCGAGTCCGCTTTGCCCCCAGTCCTACCGGTTATTTGCACGTAGGCGGGTTGCGTACCTGTCTGTTCAATTTTTTGTTTGCCCGGTCCTGCGGGGGGACGATGATCCTGCGGTTTGAAGACACCGACCAAACCCGCAAGGTGGAGGGAGCCGAAGAAAACCTGTTGTCCTCCCTGGCTTGGGCAGGGATCACCTTCGATGAAGGGCCGACCCAGGGGGGGGGCTTTGGGCCTTACGTACAAAGCCAACGGTTGCCGGTATATAAAGAACACGTGGAAACGTTGCTGTCCCAAGGGGACGCTTACCCTTGTTTTTGTACGGAAGAAGAGCTGACCGCCATGCGGGAAGACCAGATCAAAAAAAAGCGACCCACCCGCTACGATGGTCGCTGCCGGAGGCTTTCCGCCGGTGAGGTGCAAGCCAAATTGGCGGCGGGCACCCCGCATGTGGTGCGGATGAAGATTGTCCATTCCCAAGGGGATTATCAGGTCAACGACCTGATCCGTGGGCCAGTGACCTTTTCGCCCAGCCAGATCGACGACCAAGTGATCTTAAAGACCGACGGCTTCCCGACCTACCACCTGGCTTCGGTGGTGGACGACCATTTGATGGAGATCACCCATGTGATTCGAGGGGAGGAATGGCTGCCTTCTACCCCCAAGCACCTCCAGCTGTACCAGTATTTTGGTTGGACCCCGCCCCAGTTTGCCCATCTGCCCCTCCTGCTGAACCCGGACCGGAGCAAACTTTCCAAACGGCAAGGAGACGTGGCGACCGAAGAATTCAAGGAAAAGGGGTACCTCAAGGAAGCGCTGGTCAACTTCGTGGCCCTCTTGGGCTGGAACCCCGGGGACGAACGGGAACTTTTTTCCATGGACCAGTTGGTCCAAGAATTTAGCTTGGAACGGGTCGGCAAGGCCGGATCGGTCTTTGACTTGGCCAAGCTGGGCTGGATGAACCAACAGCACATCAAGGGGCTGACGGTCGAAGCACTGATGGAACGGCTCGACCCTTGGATGCCCCTGGAGGCAAAGGCCTTGGACCCGGCTTTGCTTTTGAAAATGGTAACCTTGGTCAAAGACTCCTTGGTCCAATTGAGCGACATTGGAGAGAAGTTGGGGCTGTTTTTGAACCCCTCGGCCCAGGTCCAGGACCCGGCGTTGGTCGCCTTGATGACCACCCCGGAGGCCAAGGCGGTGTTCCGGGCGTTCCTGGAGGAAGCGGCACCTTTGGAGCAGTTGAACGGCCAGAACTTTGGGGAACTGATGAAAGGGGTGGCCAAAAAGTCGGAGGTCAAGGGCAAAGGCCTTTGGGTCCCCATGCGCTTGGCGATTACCTTGGCCGAACATGGCCCCGAGTTGCCTCTGGTGGCCGAGATTTTGGGGAAAGCCACCTGTCTGCGTAGGGTGGAACAGGCGTTGGCGCTGTAACGTCCCCTCGCAAAACCACATGGAGCCGAACATGACCTTGCCTGCCAAACGTGCGGAACCGATCAATACCATCGAGATTGTCTTTCCCGAAGACAGCAACCACTTCCAATCCCTCTTTGGCGGCAGGTTGCTGGCCTGGATGGACAAAGCCAGCTACTACGCCGCCTTCCGTTATGCCGGGTTTCCGGCGGTGACCGCTTCGGTGGAAAGCTTGGACTTCAGTCACAGCCCCAAGGTGGGGGACGTGCTCGACATCATCGCCCAAGTGATCCACACCGGTCGCAGCTCCATGGTGATCAAGGTGGATGTTTACTGCCAGGATGTTTACCACAAAAAAGAAAAGGTCTTGGCCAACACCGGTTTTTTTAACTTTGTGGCCCTGGACCATGAAGGCCATCCTCAGCCCATCCCCCCTTTGCTGGTGGAAACCGAGACGGAAAAATCCCTCTGGGAATTGGGTCTAAAGGTCAAGGAAAGGGCTCGGAACCGTCGGCAAGACACCCCCAGGAAAGGACAAAAAAATTGACCTTTGGTGCCAATCCCCTTAATCTGATCTTAAATAGAGGTATGGGCGATGTTGTCGATCAGCAGCAAATGTAGGTACGGGATTTTGGCGGTTCTGGCGCTGGGGGAGAACTACGGCGGGGGCCTTTTGCAGATCAAGGACATAGCTGCAGCCAAAAACATCCCTCGCCAATACCTGGAACAAATCTTCAACCGTCTGGTGAACGCCGGGGTAGTTTCTTCGGTGCGAGGCAAAAAAGGCGGGTATGTCCTGGCCCAAGACCCGGCGAAGGTCAGCGTGCTGGATCTGGTGGATGTTCTTGAAGGCGGGGTACAGCTCTCGGGGGATTCCACCAGCGGCCTGGACGCAATCAACGAATTGTTCAAAAAAGCCGAAGAAAAACTCAAACAAGACTTTTCCATCACCTTGGCCGACCTGATTTTGCGCCAGCAAGCGTTGTTGGAAAACGTGATGTACCACATTTAAGTTTCCCGGTCCGGTCCCCTCCCTTTTGGCTTCCCTGCGTTTCTTTTTAATCCAAAGTAACTGTTTTTTTTCCGCAATCCATTGCCTTAAAGCTTAGGGACATCCGCTACCCGTCTGGGTCGCCCCTGCTGACAGGAAAAAACTTGTAGCTGGCTGCTAGAAATGATAGGTTCAGGCAAAAGGAGAAAAACCTATGAAAGTACTGGTAATCGAAGACAATCCCTCCAGCATGTTGGTGGCCAAGTCCATCCTGGAAAGCCAGGGGCACTTGGTGTTGACCGCCTTTGATGCCAAACTGGGAATGTCGCTGGCCAAGTCGGAGCACCCCAACCTGATCATTATGGACCTGGAGCTACCCGATGTGGACGGTTTCGAGGCGACCCGGACTCTCAAGGCCGACCAACAGACCGCCCACATCCCGGTGATGGCTCTAACCGCTTGCGCAATGCCTGAAGACAAAAAAAAGGCGGTCTTGGCCGGTTGTGATTCCTACCTTTCCAAACCCTTTCGTTTGGAACCCTTCCTGGCCCAGGTCAACGGCTTTGAGCCCTAGGCCCTAGGCCCTTTTCCACCTCCCATTCCGATTGACAAGGACCCATAAAAAGGGGATTGACAACTTTTGCCCTCTGGTCTATAACATGACTAACCTGATCAACATAACAACAAAGGAAACATGGAACTGACAGTCAATGGTGAAAAGGTGCAGGTTGCCGATGGCTTAAACTTGAGCGGATTGTTGGCAGCCCAAAAGGTAGAGAACCCGGACATGGTTTCGGTCCAGGTGAACGGTGAGTTTGTCGAAAAGGACCAATATGGCTCCACCCAACTCCAGCCGGGGCAAGAGGTGGACTTTTTGTACTTCATGGGCGGCGGGGCCTGAGGCCCAAGGACACAAACGATGAAAGGATTTACCACCAAAGCGATTCATGGCCAAAGGAGCAAACCTGATGCCCACGGGGCACTGCGTATGCCCCTTTACGACACTGCCTCTTTTGAACACCCCAGTTCCAGGGAGATCGAGCTGGCCTTCGGCGGGAAAAGGCCCTCCCACGTCTATACCAGGATCAGTAACCCGACCATCGAAGACTTTGAGCAAAAGATGCGGCTCATCTCCGGTGGATTGGCGGTGCTGGCCCTTTCAAGTGGCATGGCGGCGATCAGCAATTTGGTGATGACCCTTTGTGAGGCCGGGACCAACGTGGTGACCAGCCGCCACCTTTTTGGCAACACCGTTTCCTTGTTTGAGCACAGCCTCAAGCCTTGGGGCCTGGAAGTCCGGTATGTGGACATGACCAACCTCAAGGAAGTGGAAGACGCGATCGACGAAAAAACCCGACTGGTGTTTTTGGAAGTGATCACCAATCCCCAACTGGAAGTGGCCGATTGCAAGGCCCTTTCCGCTTTGACTCAGTCCAAGGGAGTGCCCTTGGGGGTGGATTGTACCGTGACCACTCCTTACCTGTTCAATTCCAAGGAGTTTGGGGTCAACGTTGAGGTCCTCAGTACCACCAAGTACATCTCCGGTGGGGCGACTACGGTCGGTGGGGTTTTGATCGACAATGGCAACTTTGACTGGAAAAAAAGCCCCAAACTGGCTGAGAAGGCCAAGAAGATGGGGCCTATGGCTTTTATCGCCACTTTGCGCATGGAGGTTTACCGAAACCTGGGGGCTTGTTTGGCTCCGCACAATGCCTACCTGCAGGCCTTGGGGCTGGAAACCTTGGGCCTGCGGGTGGACCGTAGTTGCGAAAACGCCTTGGCCTTGGCCAAACAGCTGCAAAACCACCCCAAGGTCAAACGGGTGCTGTACCCAGGTTTGCCCGAGGACCGGTTCCACAAGCTGGCCAAAGCGCAATTCGGTGGAAGGTATGGAGGGATTGTTTGCTTTGAATTGGCTGATAAAGAGGCTTGTTTTACTGCCATGGATCGGGTCAAATTGATCAAGCGGGCCACCAATATCAACGACAACAAAACTATGATCCTTCACCCCGCCTCAACCACCTTCATCGAATACAGCGAAGAAGAAAAAGCCAAGATGCAGGTCGGGGAAGCCCTGATCCGCCTTTCGGTAGGAATTGAGGACCTGGAGGACTTGACCGAAGACCTAACCCAAGCGCTGGAGACTTGAGGCATGATTGATTTTACCGAAGAACAACTGGAGCGATACTCAAGGCACATCATCCTCAAGGAAGTGGGGGTCGAAGGCCAATCCAAGCTGCTCCAGGCCAAGGTCCTGATCATCGGTGCCGGGGGCCTGGGTGCGCCGATCGCCCTTTATCTGGCTGCCGCCGGGGTGGGGACCATTGGGATCGTGGATGCCGACGTGGTGGACCTTTCCAACCTCCAGCGGCAGGTGATCCATTTCACCGCCGACGTGGACCGGCCCAAGGTCGAATCTGCGGCCAACAAGATGAGGGCGATCAACCCCGATGTCAACGTGATCACTCACCAGCTCTTTGCCGGGGCGGAAAATATCCTGGACCTCTTGGCCCCCTACGACTTTATTGTGGACGGGACCGACAACTTCGGCACCAAGTTCCTGGTCAACGATGCCTGTGTCGTAGCCAAAAAGCCCTATTCCCATGGCGGAATCCTGCGGTTCACCGGCCAGATGATGACCATTCTGCCCGGCGAGACTGCCTGTTACCGTTGTGTCTTCCGGGAACCCCCTCCGCCGAACTCGGTGCCCACCTGCTCCCAAGCGGGCGTATTGGGGGCGATTGCCGGGATGCTTGGGACCATGCAGGCCACCGAAACCCTGAAGTTTATCACCGGGGCGGGACAGTTGGCCACCAACAGCTTGGTGAGCTTTAACGCCTTGAACATGGACTTTCGTAAAGTGAAGCTCAAGCGGCAAGCCAACTGCCCGATCTGTGGGGACCACCCGGTGATCACCCACCTGGAAGAAGCCGCCATGCCCCTTTGCGACCTCAAGGCGAAGCATTGATGAAGCTGAAAAAGTCGATTTATGAAGCGATCATTGCCCAGGCCCAGCGGGAGCTTCCCAACGAGGCCTGCGGCTATTTGGCCGAGAAGGACGGCCAGGTGGTGGCTCACTATGAGCTGTACAATGTGGATCAGTCCTTTGAACATTTTTCCATGGACCCCAAGGAACAGTTTGGGGCGGTCAAATCCATGCGGAGCCAGGGACAAACCTTGGCGGCGGTTTATCACAGCCACCCCAGCACCCCGGCGAGGCCTTCGGTGGAAGACATCAAGCTGGCCTACGACCCGAAGTTGAGTTACCTGATCATCTCCCTGGCCGAGCCGACCCCGTCGGTGAAGTCTTTTAAGATCGAAGGGGGACAAGTCAGACCTGAAGAAATCACCCTCCTGGAGGATTAAATGCGGTTTTTCCAACTGCCCCCCCAACTGCCCGCCGACCTGGACCTCTTTGAAACCCAGGTTGCGGATTACCAAAAAGGAAGCCTCCCGGCGGTAAAATTTAAAGGGCTGCGGGTCGCCCACGGTCTCTATGAACAGCGCCAAGAAGGCACCTTCATGGTCCGGCTGCGTTGCCCCGGCGGTGCCTTGACTCCTGCTCAGTTGGAAAAGGCCGCTATGGTCAGCGCCAGGTATGGTGCCGAAACCTTGGCGGTGACCACCCGGGGCGGAATTCAGCTTTCCTTCGTCAAACTGGGCGATCTGATTGCCGTGGTTCGAGAACTGGTCTCGGTGGGCCTTTCGGGCCGTGCAGGGGGCGGCAATACGGTGAGAAACCTGATAGCCCCCCATGACTCCGGGGTGGCTACCGATGAAGTCTTTGACATCAGCCCCTATCTCTTTGCCTTGACCAGCCGGATGGTCGCTGAGCCCGATTCCTTGGACCTGCCTCGGAAATTTAAGATCGGTTTTTCCGGCAAAAAAAACGACCCGGCCAAAACCAAGCTCTCCTGCCTTGGTTTTTGGGCCAAGGAGAACGAAGGCCGCCGGGGCTTCGAGGTTTGGGTGGCGGGGGGGACCGGGTCTTCGGTCAAACCAGGGCACCTGCTCTTGGACTGGATCCCCGACCACCGGGTGTATTACGTGACCAAGGCGCTCAAGCGGATGTTTGACCAGCACGGCAACCGGCGGCAGAGGAGCAAGGCCAAAATCAAGTGGCTCTACGAGAAGTTGGGCAAAGAAGAGTTTGAACGGTTGTTTTTCCGGTTTTATGCCCTGGAGCAACAGGAGCCGGGTCTGGAGTTGAAGTTGGAGCCGGTCAAAAACGAAGCCCAAGTGGCGGCAGGTTTGGCCGTTGAATCCCCCCAGGACGAGGCCGCCTTTGGACGGTGGAAACAACGAAACCTCAAGGCCCAGTCCCAACCAGGGCTTTGGCAGGTACGGGTGCCGCTGTTGCACGGAAACCTCAAGAACGAAGAGGCCCAAGCGCTGGCCAAACTGGCCGGTTCCTTCGGTCCCAACAGCCTGCGGCTGAGTACCGAACAAAACCTTTATTTACGCAACATCCCCGAAACCCACCTGGGCAACATTTTTAATCTGGTCAGCCGCCTGGAGAGCACCGGGCTTTCCAACCGCCCGGCTTTGCTGGGCAACATGGTGACCTGTACCGGTGCCCATACCTGCGCCTTGGGCATGACCCTCTCCCGCCCGGCGGTGGTGGAGGTGCAAAAGGCCCTCTTGGCCAGCGACCTGGACCTGGATGCCTTAGGGGACCTCAAGATTTACAGCAGCGGTTGCCCCAACGCCTGCGGCAACAACCACACCGGGGACATTGGCTTTTTCGGCAAGACCGGTAAGCTGGGCCAGGATCTGTACCCGGCTTACATGGTGCAGATCGGTACCAAGATGGAAGGGGCGGAGATGCAGCTGGCCAGAAGGATTGAATCGGTGGCGGCCAAGGACCTGCCTGCCTTTACGGTGGCCTTTTTGAAGGGCTGGCAAAACAAGCGGCCCTTGTGGCCCAAGATCCAAGACTACCTCAACAGCGACGAGGCGGTCGCCGACCTTTTGGCCGTGGCCGGTAAGTTCAACGCCACGGTGCCGACCATTGAGGCCAACGAGGATTATTACAAGGATTGGTCCGATTCCAACCGCTTTACCCTGCTCAAGGGTAGGAAGGCCGAATGTTCGGCTGGGTTGTTTGACATGATTGAGGTGGACTTTGAAACCATCCGGGAGTCAACCAAGCTTCTGGAAGCGGGGCTCAAAGGGGAATCTCGCAAGAAGGAACTGTACCGACTGGTCTCCTCTGCCGCCCACTGCCTTTTGGTGACCCGGGGGATCGAAGCCTTTTCGGACCAGGAAATTTTTGATGCCTTTTTGGAGCACTTCATCGGTGCCGGTCTGGTGCCCAAGCTGTACCAGCAGCCGATCGAGCTGGCCAAGGGGCGAAACCTGGACGGGTTGGACCCGTGGGCCGGAGAGGTGATCGCCTTGGGTGAGTTCATGAAAAAACTTTACGACTCGATGGACGACTCCTTGCGGTTTAACCTGGAACAAATGGCGGGGATCGAGCCGGTAGCGGTGCCCCAAACCAAGGCGGAGGAAACGGTTCCCCAAACGGTGCAGGCCGAGAAAAAGACCGACGGCTTCAAGGACTTCCGGGGCGTTTCTTGTCCGATGAACTTTGTCAAAACCAAGATCGCCCTGGCAGCCATGACTTCCGGCCAGACCTTGGAGGTCCTCTTGGACGATGGGCAGCCGATCTTGAACGTGCCCGAATCGGTGCGCCTCGAAGGGCACCAGATCCTTTCCCAGACCCAGGACCCGGCGGGTCATTGGTCGGTGATGGTTTTAAAGGCGTAAGTTGGCCATGAAAGCGCAACTTGAAGCTTACCAAGCAGCGGTCCAGGGACTAAGTCCGGCTCAGGCAATGGCCTGGGCGCTCCGGGAATTTGGGGTCGGACAGGTGGCCCTGGCCAGCAGTTTTGGGCTGGAAGACCAATTGTTGACCCAGTGGCTGGTAGAGCTTGAGCCCAAGGCCAGGGTTTTTACCTTGGACACCGGACGGCTGTTCCAGGAAACCTACGAATGCATGGGGGCAACCCAAAAGAAATTGGGGTTGAGCTTCGAGGTCTATTTCCCCGATCCACAGAAAGTGAAGGAACTGTACAAAACCAAAGGTCCCAACAGTTTTTACGAGTCTGTGGCGAACCGCAAGGAATGTTGCGGCATCCGCAAAGTCGAGCCGTTGGGAAAAGCTCTTTTTGGGCTCAAACTCTGGATCACCGGGCAAAGACGGGACCAGTCCTTGACCCGGGCGGCTTTGGAGACGGTGGAGTGGGACGAGGCCCATGGGCTTTTTAAACTGAACCCCTTGGCCGACTGGACCGAAGAACAGGTCTGGGCCAGGGTGCTGGCCGAAGAGGTCCCCTACAACAGCCTGCATGACCTGGGGTTTCCCAGCATCGGTTGCTTGCCCTGCACAAGGAAGGTGGAACCGGGCCAAGAGGCCAGGGCCGGACGTTGGTGGTGGGAAGAACCGGAGCACAAGGAATGTGGCCTGCACTCCCGACCCAAATAGGCACCTCGATTCCAAAAGATTCCCCGGTCCCGGCCTTGGGCCTTGGACGGGTGTAACCCCAAACAACCTAGAATCAGGACCCCAAGTGGACCATCTGGACAGACTGGAAGCGCAGAGTGTTTACATCCTGCGGGAAGCCTACAAGGAATTTAAAAATCTGGTGATGCTTTGGTCCATCGGCAAAGACAGCACCGTTCTGCTTTGGTTGGCAAGGAAGGCCTTTTTTGGCCATGTGCCCTTCCCCTTACTGCACATCGACACCCATTTCAAGATGCCCGAGATGATCGCCTACCGGGACAGGGCGGCCAAGGAATGGCGGTTGAACATTGTTTATGGGGAAAACAAGGAAGCACTGGAAAAAAAGCTGACCTACCCGGACGGCAACCTGGATCGATTGGGCTGCTGCAAGAACCTCAAGACCGAAGCGCTCAAACACACCTTGTCGGGGGAATGGCCTCGCTGGCGGTTTGACCACAACCTGGGCCAATATGCTCCCGATACCAACCAAGAGGCCTACACCGGCGTAATCGTTGGGGTGCGGGCCGACGAAGAGGGCAGCCGTTCCAAGGAACGGGTTTTTTCCCCCCGGGATGCCCAAAACGACTGGGATGTCGGCGACCAACCGCCCGAACTGTGGCGGCAGTACAAAACCGACTTTGCACCGGGCACCCACCTACGGATCCACCCGCTCTTGGAATGGACGGAGCTGAACATCTGGGAGTACGTGGAACGGGAAAAAATCCCAATCATCGATCTTTATTTTGACCAGGGAACCGGACAAAGGTGCCGGAGCTTGGGATGTTGGCCCTGTACCGGCAAGGTGGATTCCACCGCCAAAACGGTACCCGAGATCATCGAAGAACTAAAAACCGGCAAATTCGCCAACATCGCCGAGCGCTCCGGTCGGGCGCAGGACAAAGAAGGAGGCGGAGGCCTGGAGGCCTTACGTCGCCAAGGATACATGTAAGGGAACCATGTTTGACCAACAAAGAATGAACATCGTCATCGTCGGCCATGTGGACCATGGCAAATCGACGGTGATCGGCAGGCTCCTGGCTGACACCGGCTCCCTTCCCCAAGGGAAGCTGGAGGCGGTCAAGCAGCAGTGCTTGGCCAACGCTAGGCCCTTTGAATATGCCTTTTTGCTGGATGCCCTCAAGGACGAACAGGCCCAAGGGATCACCATTGATGCCGCTCGGTGCTTTTTTAAGTCCAACAAACGGCATTACATCGTCTTGGATGCCCCGGGGCACATCGAGTTCCTCAAGAACATGGTCACCGGGGCGGCGACCGCAGAAGCGGCCCTATTGGTGATCGATGCCAAGGAAGGGGTGCAGGAGAACACCAAGCGGCACGGCTATCTTGTGTCCATGTTGGGGATCAAGAAGTTGGTGGTGTTGGTCAATAAAATGGACTTGGTGGAAAACAGCCAGGAAGCCTTTGAGCGGACCGTGGCCGAATACACCGCCTTTTTGGCCAAGCTTAACCTAGAACCCATCGCCTTCATCCCTGCTTCGGCCAGGTCCGGTGAAAACATTGTGTCCCCCAGCGAGACGATGCCCTGGTACCACGGGAAAACTGTCTTGGGGCAGTTGGACGCTCTGGAGCCCGAAGGGGAGACGGAAAAGATCAAGGCTCCTTTGCGGTTTCCGGTGCAAGATGTTTACAAGTTCACCGCCCAAGGGGACGACCGCAGAATCTTTGCGGGAACCTTGGAATCCGGGCAAGTGAGCGTTGGTGATGAGGTCGCCTTTTTGCCTTCAGGCAAACAAAGCCGGATCGCCTCGGTCGAGGCGTTCAACGAAGGGCCAAAGACCACGGCCCAAGCGGGGCAGGCGGTCGGCTTTACCTTGACCACCCAGGTTTATATCCCCCAGGGGGAATTGATGGTCAAGGTCAACGAGGTGCAACCGATCCAGGCCCGAAGGTTCCGGGCCAACCTCTTTTGGATGGGCAAGGCCCCGTTGATCCAGGGCAAGGACTACAAACTCAAGCTGGCGACCCGCAGGGTTCCGGTCCGTCTGGTCGAGGTGCTCAACGTCCTGGACGCTTCGGACCTACGGTCGGTGGTCGGAAAGCAGATGGTGGAGCGCCACGACGTGGGGGAATGTCTTTTTGAGACCCTCAAGCCCATTGCCTTTGACCCCAGCGCCTTGATCGACGCTACCGGACGGTTTGTGCTGGTGGACGATTTTGAGATCGCCGGGGGTGGGATTATCTTGGAAAAGGTGGAGTCCAAGGAAACGGTGGACCAAGCGCATGTACGAAAACGGGAACAAGCTTGGTCAACCGGCTACATCTCCGCTGCCAACCGGGCTGCGGCCTGTCTGCACCATGCCAAGTTCGTGGTTTTTTCCGGTCCGCCAGAGGTGGGTAAACGAAAGATGGCCATGGAGTTGGAGCGCCGGTTGTTCATGGAGCGGCGCAATGTTTATTACCTCAGCGATGCCAACCTCAACGGCGGCCTGGACCAGGACATCCGGGTTCTGATGCGAGACAAGTCCGAAGAGGTGCGCCGTTTGGGCGAATTGGCCCGGATCATGACCGATGCCGGGCTGATCTTCATTACCGCCTTGGGCGGGGCCGATGAGTACGACCTGTTGCAGCTCAAGACCCTCAACCTGCCCAACGAGATTTTGGTGGTCCATGTGGGAGAAAATCCACCCGAGCAGTTTAAGGCCGACTTGGTCCTACCTGCCGGGATTGACCCCAAGGAAGCGGCGGAGAAGGTTTACCAGCTGATGAGCCGTTACCAGATCTTGGAGTATTTTATTTAGGGGAGAGAAAAATCCTGACCATCATCTGGTGCAGATAAGGGCCGATCTCGGTCAGGATTTGTTCGGTCCTCTTTGTGGTCTCCAGGCCATCGGCAACAGACAAGATACTGCCCACCGGTTCTCCGCTTTTGGGGTGCAGGCCCCGGTAACCGATGGAATACCCGTCTGCCAGGATGCCCCATTCCCGCACATAGTCCAAAAACTTCAAATGTTTGTCGTACAGCTCTTTTGACAGTTCCCCCCGTTCAAGCTGGGCTTGTGCCGCTTGGTAGGTGTCTTGCCAGTGTTGCAGGACCCCAAACCCTGCTTCCCGAAAGTGGGCCCAAACCACCAGGTCCACATAGTACGCCTGCTCTTCCAGGTAGTTTTGGACATACTGCTCCGGGTAGTTGGTCAGGTGCCAATCCAGGTGTTTGGGGAGCAGGTGCTCATCCAAGGGGCAGATCAAAAAGGCGAAGTGGGTGAAGGGAACAAAGGCTTTCAGCCGTTGGATGAAGATCCGCATTTCCTCGGGGTTGGAGACCAAAAAACCAAAGGAGACCAACTCTTGGAGCTGGATCTGGTCGGCCGGGGAGAAGGCACTGTTGGGTTGCATTGGGTCCACAGGTACAGGCTGTTTGGGCAAGCTCGGCTCAATCTTATCTGGTCTTGGGCCAGAGTTAAAGAGTTTTTTGCGGGGCCGCAAAGGAGGTGGAACCCCCAAGGTCGGCCTTGAGGAAAAAAATTATTCCCTTTACAAAACAAAAGCCGAAAACCGGAATTTTTGGGAAAAATCCTGTTTTCGGCTTTTTTTTGGGCGCAAAAGAAAGAAAAGACAGTGGACAGGGTCTTTGGGCGGCCCCAAAGGTAGAATTTGGATCAAAAATTCAGCACTGGACCTTAATCCGGTTGTGACACCGGAGGAAGTCATAAACATCGGCGGCAAGGCTGCCTACCGTTTCCAAGGCCTCTCTGATGTCGGCCAGAGAGACTTTAAACTGTTCGGCCCAACGACGGAGGTCGTCGTAGCTGTATGGATCAATGCGTTTTTGATCGTCCGGTCTTCTCATCCGTTTCAGCCCTCTAAAAATGTGGGTTAAACCGACCTGATAGCAATGCAAACCGCCAATCGGCGGATCCGAACCTACGGATCAGCCTCGACGGAATAGCCCTTTTGCGAGCGGCTGCAAGCAGCTTAGATGATTTAATCCCAAGATTGTCAATCATCGACAGAGATTTTGACCGACTTTGCCGGAAATAAAAAATAATGTATATACCCTAGGTAAAACACCCTATATTTATAAATGGTTAATAAAATACAATTAGATAAAGAAAGAGAAAACCGCTTGGTCTTGTATTCCTACCGCTGAGAAGATAGACTGGGGCCAAGCCTGACTTTGGAGTAGCGGTCCTGATGTGCGGAAGATTTGGCCTTGCCAAAAAAATTGAAGAACTGCAAACCGCCTTTGCTGCGCTCCCTCTGGAGGTTGGTCTTACTCCCCGGTACAACATCGCTCCCGGCCAACCGGTCTTGGGGTTGGCCAAATCCAAGGTGCCGGGACTGCCCCAATGGGGTTGGTTCCACTGGGGGTTGGTCCCCTCCGGCGCAAAAACCGAACCCAAAGAGCAGGGTTGGATCAATGCTCGGTGCGAGACGGTCGGCCAAAAGCCTGCCTTTCGCACTTCCTTTGAAAGACGCAGGTGCGTGATCGTGGCGGACGGATTTTATGAATGGCAGACCCAAGGGAAACAAAAAAGGCCCTTCCTTTTTGCCCGGTCCAACCAAGAACCCTTTGGCCTGGCGGCGATTTGGGACCGTTGGAGTCCGGGCTTTGGCGCACCGGAGCAGGTCACTTGCGCCTTGTTGACCACCAGGGCCAATCCTTTGGTTGGCCAGATCCATGACCGGATGCCGGTGATTTTGGAACCCCAAGCGGTAGGCTTATGGCTGTACCTGACCGACCTGGGGCAAGCGGCCCCTTTGTTTGAACCCTACCCGGCCCCGAAGATGACCGCCTGTGAGGTCTCCTCCTCCGTCAATTCCCCGCAGTCGGATCGCCTCGAAGGTTACGCCCCCCTGGTTGGGGGTCAACAGCTCACCTTTTCCCCCTAAGATGTTGGAACTTTTTTTGGATGTAGATGGCGTGATCCTGGACTTTGAGTCCACCTTCATGGATTTTGTGCGGGAGTATTACATCCCCGAATTGCCGCTCAACTACCTGCCCAAAAGCTGGGAGCTGAAAGACGGTCTGTTGTCCCGGTTAGACGTGGACCAGACCTGGAATGCTTTTATGGGCTCGGGCCGGTTTGCCCAGTTGAACCTCTTGGCCGACAAGGAGAGCTTCAACCGGCTCAGTTCCACCTTTCCGCTCCATCTGGTCACCAACCTGCCCCAGGAGCATTACGGACAAAGGATAAAAAATTTAATCCTCCATGGCCTCAACTATGCCAGCCTCAACCTGGGGGGGCACCACAGCTTCGGGATCAAGGATTACCCCAGCAAGGCCCAGGTGATTGAGGGGTTGCGGGACAAAAACCGGCAGGTGTTTTTTTTGGACGACCACCCGGAAAACTGCAGGCAGGTCAAGGCTGCTTTTCCCCAGGCTCGGGTCTTTTTGATGCAACGGCCCCACAATGAGGAGGTGCCGGACGAAGATTGGGAGAGGGTCTTGGATTGGCCGGAGTTTGTGGCCGAGGTGGATCAGGCAGTTTTGTCCAGGGGGTGATCCCGAAATTGCATCTGGTAAAGCCGGAAGTATTCTCCCTTGGCCTCCAACAGCTGTTGGTGGTTTCCCGATTCGATGATTCTCCCCGCCTTGAGGACATGGATCACATCGGCATGGGAGATGGTTGAAAGCCGGTGGGCGATCACCAGACTGGTCCGGTTGCGCATCAGGTTTTCAATGGCCGCCTGGACTTCCTTTTCCGATTCGGTGTCCAGGGCGCTGGTGGCCTCGTCCAAAATCAAGATCGGCGCATCCTTGATCAAGGCACGGGCAATGGAGATCCGCTGCCTCTGTCCGCCCGAAAGCAGATTGCCCCCCTCGCCGATCACCGTTTCAAAACCTTGGGGCAATGCGTTGATGAAGTCGTAGGCATAGGCCACCTTGGCGGCCTGTTCGGTGGCCTTGTGGTCGCACAGGATGTTGCCGTAGTTGATGTTCTTGGCGGCGGTGTCGTTAAAAAGCAGGATCTCCTGGGTGACCAGGGCGATTTGGGAGCGCAGGCTTTCCAAGGTCACCTCCCGGATGTCCACCCCATCGATGGTGATCCGGCCCTCTTCGGCCTTGAGGTCGTAAAACCTGGGCAGCAGGTTGGCCAAAGTGGTCTTGCCCGAGCCCGAAGCCCCCACCAGCGCCGTCACGCTGCCCGCCTTCAGTTGGATCTGGATGTCTTGCAGGACCTTTTGGTTTTCGTAACAAAACTCTTTGATTTCAATTTTGATTTCTTTGCTCAAAGGGGCCAGGTTGGCCTTGCCCGAGGATTCATAGATCGGGTTTTTGGCATCAAGGACCTCATAGACCCGGCGAGCTGCCCCCAGGCCTTCTTGCAGCTTGAGGGTGAAGCCGTTAAATTTTTTGATCGGCTCGTTCATCATAAAAAAGGCGACCAGGAAGCTGGCAAAATCCCCGCCAGTGATCTGGTGGTGGATGATCAGGTACCCGCCCACGGTCATAATCGCTGCCCCGCAAATGCCACCGATCAGCTCCAAGATGGGGAAGGAGTAGCTGCTGATCCGGGCGGAATCCAAAAAGAAGTTGAACAGTCGGCGGTTTTCCTTTTTAAAACGATCGTTTTCGTACTCCTCCATCCCAAACGCCTGGACCACCCGAATCCCCAGGATGGTCTCGTTCAGGAGCCCGGTCAGCTCTCCGTATTTGCCCTGCCGTTTGTCGGAAACCTCCTTGTTCTGTTGGCCGAATTTTTGGATCAAAAGCCCGGCAGGGGGCAGCAGCAGCAAGGTCAAGAAAAAGAGGTGCCAGCTCCGGTAGGCCATGATGCCCAAGAGGATCAAGATCTGGGGCAGGTCCCGCAAGGGACCGGCGATGCCCACCTTGACCGCTTCCGAAAGGGTGGTAAGGTCGGTGGTAAACCGGGAGATCAGGTCCCCGGTGTTCTTTTGGTTGTGAAAGGCCACCGGCAGGTGCAGGGTTTTTTCAAACAGTTTTCCCCGCAGTTCCCGGATCAGCCGCTGGCCCATGCTGTTCATCAGGTAGCTTTGCCCAAAAAAGGACAGGCCCTTAAAAAAGAAGACCAACACGATCCCTAGCCCCACCAGGATAAATTTGTTTTGGCTGGGGACATCACCGGCGCTCAAGGCATCCACGATGTCCTTCATGTATTTGGCGGGGGCCACCGTAAAGAGGGCGTAAAGAAGCATGAACAGCACCCCAAACCCCAATTGGAGCTTGTGCTTGAGGACTAATTTGATCAGTCTGGCAGGGATGGTCATAACTTCCTTGGATGGTTCCGAAAAACTAGTAGAAATCTGATGAAAAAGCCACTTATTTTCCTGCTTTTTAGCGTTTTTGCTGCCCTTTCAACTGGTTTTGCTCAAGAAGTGGAACTCCTGGAAGGCCCCAGGTTCGCCGCTTCCTTGGAACAGGCGATAGACGGGGCCCAAAGCTCGGTCCGCTTGGCCACCTATGTCTTTCGCCTCAGCCCCAGGGGAGAAACCGGCAGGCTCGCCAAAGCCCTGGCCCAAGCGGCCAAAAGGGGGGTCGAGGTGGAACTTTATTTGGAGACTACCGGGTTGAAGGACAGCCTGGAACGGGGGAATAGACAAGTGGCCAAGTGGCTCAAACGCAACCAAGTGAAGGTTTATTTTGATACCCCCAACCAAAGGTCCCACGCCAAGGCGGCGGTGATTGACCACAAGTTTTGTTTTGTTGGCAGCCACAACCTGACCGAGTCGGCCTTGAAGCACAACTACGAGCTGACCTTGCGGGTGGACTCCCCCGCTTTGGCCCAAAAGCTGGAACAAAGTTTTACCGCCCATTTTAAGTAGGACCAGCCCCCGCCAGGGCCTTGAGCCCGTTGAGGGCCGCCACCTTGTAGCCGGAGGAGAGGCTGGGGAAGTTGAAGATTTCTTCCACAAAATAATGGACCGTTCCCCCAAAGGCCATCACCGCTTGGCCAATGTGGATCAGCTCGCTGGCTTGCTGGCCCAGGATGTGTACGGCCAACAGTTTCCCGGTGGAAGGTTCAAACAAAAGTTTGATCAGTCCCTCTTGGACCCCTAGAATCTCCCCACGAGCCAGATCCTGGTAATGGGCTATCCCTACTTTGTATTCCTTGCCCGATTGTTTGAGCGCCTCTTCGGTGGGGCCGATCATCGCCACTTCGGGTAGAGTATAAACGGCGCAGGGGTAAGGGCCAGTGATCTTGTGGCCCCTTTGGCCGGTGACCGAATGACGGGCGGCCATACGGCCTTCTTCGTTGCTGATCGAAACCAGACTGGGCATACCGATGATGTCGCCAACGGCGTAAATATGGGGGATCAAGGTTTGGTAGTTTTCGTTGACCTCAATCTGGTTGCGGTGGTTTACCTCGATCCCCACCTGTTCCAGCCCCAGTCCTTGGACGTTGCCCTGTCTGCCGTTGGCGTAGAGCAGGTATTGGCTTTCCAAGACCTCCCCGGTTTTGAGGGTCAGCCGGACTCGGTCGGTTTGGCCTTTGAGGGATTCAAAATCCTGGCCCAGCCGAAACTGCACCCCGCTGGCCGACATCGCCCGGACCAGGGCCAGACTGAGGTCGGAATCCAAAAAGTTCAAGACCTGCCCCCGAGGCTCCACCAGGGTCACCAAACAGCCCAGACGGGCAAAGATACAGGCATATTCGCAACCGATCACCCCGCCGCCGTACACCAAAAGACTTTGGGGTAGCTCCTTCAGTTCCAAGATACGGTCCGAATCCAGGATCCGGGGGCAGGAAAAGTCAACCCCTGGGGGATGGTAGGGGCTAGTGCCCACCGCGATGATGGTTTTTTGGGCCCGCACTTGGGTTGGCCCGGCCTTGGACTCCACGCCCAAGAGTTGGGGGACCAAAAAATGGGCCCTCCCTTGGAGGAAGTCCACCCCCGCCTTCCGGTACCCCGCCAGAATCTCCGCCACCCGAGCGGCAATGACCCGGTTCTTGCGGTCCATCAATTCGCCGACTGTCAGCATCGGTGCCGGTTCGGACCTGACCGAGGCATACCGGTCGAAGGTCCGCCGTTCCAAGAAGATTACCGTTTCCCGCAGGCTTTTGGAAGGGATGGTTCCCGAGAGGGTCCCCGCTCCGCCCGGATCGGCGAGCCGCTCAATGACCAAGGTCTTGGCCCCCAACCTAGCCGCTTCCAGGGCCGCCTTTTCCCCGGCCGGGCCTGAACCGATTACGGCTACGTCGTAGGTGGTGGAGGCCATAGGGTTCCAGGTCAATAAACCTCAACGTTCCAACGGCCAGTGGCTTTGAGTTCTTCCTTGTAGGCTTCCCAATCCATCCCGTCTTGTTCGGCCCAGGAACCAAAGACTTTGTCCACTCCGGCCTCCATGCCCTTGAGGCCGCAGAGGTAAACCACCGACTTCCCGGCCTTGAGCCCCGGCCAGAGGCTCTCTCTTTGTTCGGCGATCTTGTGTTGGACGTACACCCGCTCCCCGGTGGAGGTTTTTTCCTGTCTGGAGAGGGCTTGGAACGCCTGGAAGGTTTCCTTGGTGTAATACTGTCCGATGTCGTTGTTTTCCTGGTTCATGTAGAGGGTTTCAAAGCCGGTTTTGGCCCCGAAAAAGAGGCTGATCTTGCCGCCCCAACTGCCCCGTTCGTGGAAGATGTATTTGATGAACGCACGGAAGGGAGCAATGCCGGTGCCCACGGCCACCATGATCAGGTTGACTTGGTCGTCCTGGGGGAGCAGAAATTTCCTGCCGGTAGGGCCGGTCAGGGCCAAGTCCTCGCCCACCTTGGCATCACAGATGTGGTTGCTGGCCACGCCGCGGACCTCTTGGCCGGTGGCTTCGTCGGTAAAGACCACCCGTTTGACGCACAAGGTCACGGTTTTGGAGGTTCCATCGTCGCCGACCCTGCTGCTGGCGATCGAATAAAGCCGGACCCGGTGTTTCTTGCCGTCTTCGTCCACACCGGGCGGCAGGATCCCCACCGACTGGCCTTCCAGGTAGGCAATCTCGCTCCGGGAAAGGTCGAGCACGATGTTGTGGATGTCGTCGGCGCTGTCCTTGGGGGTCAACCTTGTGTTTTCGATCACCTGGGCCAAAAAGGGGTCGCTCGGTTTGTACACCGTGCCGGGGGTGGGAATGACTTTTGTGATCAGTTCCATAGTTTGGGCCGGGAAAGGTGGAAGGGACAGTTGTTGGGTTTTATGGCTTGATCCTAGCTCAATCTGCCGGTTTCCTCCAAGGGGCAACCGTACAAGCCTCTTTTTTTGTTTTTGGATTGATGGGGAGGAGCCTGGGCTCACCCCTGGAACCGGAGCGGGATCAGGTCTCCCGGCTTGGCATCACAGAGGAAATTACTGGCCGTCCCCCGCTTGACCTCGCCGGTAAAAAGGTCCTTGTACACCAACCGCAGGACCGAAAAGGTCAGGTTCAGAGAGTGGCCCGCACCGTCTTGTTCGGTTTGGATCACCGAATAGGCCCGGAGGTCAAAGGGCCGGTCGTTTTCATCCCGTCCCGGCGGCTGGACCCAAACCGATTGATCGAGGGCCAGGGACACCTGGGCGGAAGCCACCTCCAAAACCAGGTGGAACACCTCGTCGGAAGCCCCTTCCGGGGTGATCTTGCGGTTGGCCAAAACCTTGGCTTGGTAGGGCTCCGTAGGCGGAGAGGCAGCTGGGTCGGTCACCTGGGTCCTCAAAGGGGGCGGTTCAAAAACCGGAGGTTGGAACGTCAAAAGGTTAGGTCGGCGGCTTTTTGAAAAATCCCAGGCCCGCCAAAAAGGCCTCCATGTTCTTGAGCCGGTTCAGGAAGCTGTCCAACTGCCCAAGCAGGGCCTCGTTGTGCCGCCATTTGTGGTAGGGACGGCCAGGCATTCCAGCCAGGGTTTCCTGGTCTCCGGTTTTGCTGGTCACCAAGGTCCGGGCCAGCAGGGTCACCTGGGAGCCGATCTTAAGGTTGTCCCGGATCCCCGATTGTCCACCCATCATCAGGTGGGAGCCGGTCTTGGTGCTCCCGGCGATACCCGATTGGGCGGTGATCAGGCTTTCTTCGCCGACCTCCACATTGTGGGCGATGTGGACCAGGTTGTCCAACTTGGTGTTCCGGCCCAAACGGGTTTGGTCGAACCGGGCCCGGTCGATGCAGCTGTTGGCCCCCACCTCCACTTGGTCTTCGAGCACCACCCTGCCGACCTGGGGGATCTTGTGGTTGTGTCCGTCCCGTTGGTAGTAGCCATAACCATCTGCGCCGATGACCACCCCCGAATGCAGGATCACTTGGTTGCCCAGCAGGCATCCCTCCCTGACCGTGACGTTGGGGTACAGCAGGCAGTCCTCCCCGAGGACCGAGTCTTCCATCACCACCACGTTGGCCCGGAGCACCGAGCCTTGGCCGATTTTTACCCTGGGGTAGATAACCACCCCTGGATCGAGGGTGACGTTTTTCCCGATCTCTGCGGTGGGGTCCACAAAAGCCAAAGGGTGAATCTTGCCGCTTGAGGCCGGGCCTGGGTGCAGGATCAAGGTGGCCCGGACGTGGGTATCCAAAGGGTCGGGGGAAAAAATCAAATGCCGCCCCTCCGCTTCGGTCCCCGGCGGGACGATGATGGCACAGGGAAGGCCGGGGTCCACTTGGTGGAGATTTTTGCCCTGGTCCCGAAAGACTCCGCCGGGCGTAGGCAAGGCCGCCAGCGCCTTGGGATTGGAGACAAAGGCCAAGCCGCCGGGGCCGATCGACTCGAAGCCACAGGCGTGGGTCAGGGTTAAACTGGGATCACCCTTGTAAGGGGTACCCAATTTGTGGCACAATGCTTCTAAGGTGATCATACAGCTTTTTGCAAAGATCGGCCGAACCGGTCGAGAGGTTCCAGGGGATCAGGACCTTTGGGCCCTTGTGTTGCCCAATGTGGCAGATTTTTTGTATATCCTCAAACCCAATTGTAGATTTCGGACCTCCCATCCAGGCACCAACAATGAACTTGGCAGACATCACACGAGTTCCCGAAGAGATTCGCTTTTTATATCTTCGTCTGGTGAGCCACATGGCCTCGGTGGACGGGGAGTTGGCAGAGTCGGAGTTGGCCTTGCTTAACAACATGATCGTCAAGTTCAAGATCCCCAAAAAACACCAAAAAACCATCTTAGGTTCCACCGCTTTGACCGAAGCTGAAGTCAAGTCCGGTTTTGAGGAGCTGAGGACCAACCAACTTCACTACAGCTTTCTGCTCGACCTGATCATCATGGCCATGGCCGATGGTTACCTGCATGATGCGGAAAAGGTCTTTTTGGCCAAGGTCAACGATTGGGTGAAGATCCCCAGGGCGGAGTTCCACAACCTCATTTATTTTGCCCAATCCGCCGCTTCCGTGGGGGATACCTCCAACATCGACCCGATCTTGAGTTATGTTTTTGAGAACTTTTTCCGCTGGGCCCGGCAGGGTCACGTGAAACTGTTCCAGCAGACCCACTTTGCGGTTTCCGATGTGGTGGATCTTTACCTCAAACATGAGCTTTAGCAGGTACAGACCTTGAAATTGTCGTCCCTGGGACCGGGGTGTTTTTACCTGGAAGTCCCGGAAGTGGGTTTGCGCATCCTTTGTGGTTGCCCGCCCGACTCCGTCAAGTCCTTAAAAAAATTGGGGTTCATCTACAACCAAACCGTCCAGGGAGTGGTTTGTGAAACCGGCCCCAACGCCATCCTTTTGGGAGATTTGGCCGTCCAGGCCGATGAAATCTCCAACCTGACCGAGTTCCCGGTCCTCCATATGTTGTACAAACAAGGCTTGGGCATTCCGGGGCACCCCAACCGGGCCAGCGGAAAACCCATGTTGATTGGCCGGTCCCCGGAGCTGAGCGGGCAGGCGGAATACATCCGAAGGGGCAACTATGGGCTCTACTCTGAAGAGGAATACCAAGCCCTGGGGCTGGACGAAAAGACCTACAAACTTTACCTGGAGATCAAACTCCAGTTCGCCTTTGGCCGGTTTTTGGAGACCCGTGAGTTGATGGATCTGGTGGCTTTTGACCAGGAGACCTTGGAACTCAAGGGCGGACTCTGGCTGCAACGGCTGGAACCCAACCACTTTGAAGCCCGTTTGGGGGAGGAGCGGTTGGAGTTTGACCTGAACCTGACCCCCCTGCAGCGGTACCAGCCTACCTATTCCCTGCCCTGGCGACCCCTGCCCCAAGGTCGGTTTGCGGTGGTCCACCTGGGCGATGGGGACGGCTGGGACGACAAGAGGCCCTGCCTGGGCAGCCTGTTGTTGGTGGGGGAGAAACGTTATCTGGTGGATGCCGGTCCCTTTGTCTCGGAAAACCTCAAACACCTGGGAATAGGCCCCCAAGAGGTGGAAGGGCTGTTCTTGACCCATGTCCATGACGACCACTTTGGCGGTTTTTACGGGCTCTTTTGCCAAAACCCCCGGCTCAAGGTGTTGGCCACGACCCGCATCTTTTTGACCTTGCTCAAAAAGTACGCTGCCTTGACCGGAAAGCCGGAAGCCTACTGGCGGGAACGGATCGCCTTTGTGCCGCTGGTGCCCGGTGAATGGAACAGGGTTGGGGCCTTGGAGGCCAGACCGCTGCCCTCGGCCCACCCCATCGACACCACTTTGTTTTTGTTCCGGGTCAACGGAGAAGGGGGCTACAAAACCTATGGGCACTTGACCGACATTGCCAACCTCAAGGTACTCTCCCAGTTTGCCGGCAACCTCAAGGCCCCCGAAGCGTTTGAACGGTTTGAACAGGAGCTGATCGAGGTTTATCGGGCTCCTTTGGACATTAAAAAAGTGGACGTTGGCGGTGGGTTTGTCCATGGGGACGCTATGGACTTTGCCACCGATCCTTCCCCGGTGCTTTTGCTCTCCCACACCACCGACCCGATCCCCCCCGGCACGTACCCAAAAGGGGTGCAGACCGGTTTTGGGGATTTCCACGTCCTGGTCCCCTGAGCGCTTGCCAAGGTTTCGGCCCTTGGGTAGTTTGGGAACTCAACCTTTGGAGCCCCCATGAGCCTACCTGAAACCCTGCAAATCCCCTGTTCCCTTCCGGTCCATGCCGATCTTTCGATCCCCGGTTCCAAGAGCCTGACCAACCGTGCCCTGCTGGTAGCGGCACTGGCCCAGGGGACCAGCCAACTCAAGGGGATGCTCCATTCCGACGACACCCACTACATGACCGAAGCCCTCAAGGCCCTGGGCGTAACGGCGGAACCCTCGGGAACCGAGATGAAGGTGGTGGGCTCCGGGGGCCGGTTTTCCCCTTATGCCGGGGAGATTTACGTGGAAAACGCCGGTACCGCCGCCAGATTTTTGACCGCCGCCTTGGGGCTTGGGCAGGGGACCTACCGGCTCAACGGCAATGCTAGGATGCGCCAAAGGCCGATCTTGGATTTGGTCCAAGCCTTGGGTTCCTTAGGGGTCAAGGTGACCGACCTGGAAGGGACTGGCTGCCCTCCCTTGCTGATCGAAGGGGGTGGGTTCAAAGGCGGGGCGGTGGAGGTCCGGGGAGACCAGTCCAGCCAGTACCTGAGCGCCTTGATGCTCACCGCCCCTTGTGCGCCCAAGGATACAGTGATCACCATTGAGGGACCGTTGGTTTCTCGGACCTATGTGGAAATGACCCGCAAGATCATGGCCGACTTTGGGGCCCAGAGCCATTGGTTGGACCCAACCAGACTTTCGGTCAAAGGCGGGCAGGGCTACCGGGGGCGGGAGTATCAGATTGAGGCGGATGCCAGTTCGGCTTCTTACTTTTTTGGGCTCGCCGCCATTGCCGGGGGCCGAATCCGGGTGCATGGGATCGAGGAGAACAGCACCCAAGGGGACCTGGGGCTGGTGCGGATCTTGGAAGCCATGGGTTGTCAGGTCACCTTCGAGTCGGGGGCGGTGGTCCTCGAACGGGACCCCAACCAGCCGCTCCAGTCGGTGGAGGTGGACATGAACAGCATGAGCGACGTGGCCCCAACCTTGGCGGTGGTGGCGCTTTTTGCGCAAGGCCGGACCCGGATCGGCAATGTGGCCAACATGCGGATCAAGGAATGTGACCGGATCAAGGCGGTGGTGACCGAGCTGGGCAAGCTGGGGGCGAAGGTCGAGGAGTTCGAGGACGGGCTGGCGGTGACCGGAGGAGCTCCCCTCAAAGGGGCCAAGCTGCACAGCTATGACGACCACCGGATGGCCATGTGCCTGAGTTTGGCGGGGGTCAAATTGCCCGGAGTGGTGATCGAAAACCCAAGTTGCGTTTCCAAGACCTTCCCGGACTTTTACCAAAGGTTTTGGCCTCTGCTGGTTCCGGCCACGGAACAGGACCGGGCGCTGTTGGGGCAACTGGGGGGTTGAGGGCTTACCCTCTTACAGCCGTTCGGCCATTTTCTCCAGTTTGCCCACGATCTGTTCCGAGCAGCGGTGCAGTTCTGCAACCAATGAATCGGTGGCGGCACCGGACTGGTGGGCCTTGATCAGGTTAAAAAAGACCTGATGGATCCTTTCGTGGGGTTTGTTGATTTCCTCAAAAAGTTGCAAGGATTCCTTGTCTCTTTGGATCATCGGGTGCTCGGTGCCGAAGTACCACTTGCCCAAACGGCACAGGTGGTGGTCGGCCAGGGAATCTTGGGCGACCAGCTGGATCTCTCCCTTGAGCATCCGTTCGATCCGATGGACCCACCGTTTGTGGTCCTTGATGGCGGTCAGGAGCAGGTTCCTGTCCGAGACGTTCATGGTGAAGATGGTTTTGTCCATCTTCTGGGTTTCTTCGATGGTCTTGCGGATCGCCGGTTCCAGGTGGTCGTCCAGCCGGTCTGATTCTTCCCGCAGTTCTTCCGAAAGGGTCTCGATGGTTTTGGCGGTTTCGCTGATGGCGCTGGCCTGCTCTTCCATAGAGGTGTCCAGGGTCTCGGCGGCCTGATTGACCCCTTTGGCCATTGATTGGATCTGGTTGAAGGCGGCCTGGATCAGGTCCGCTTGGTCCAGGTTGGACTGGGCCATTTTGGCGATTTGGTCGAACCGTTCTAGGGTTTCTTTGACTTTTTGTTGCATCACCTCTACCGACTCCCGGATGGTCCGAGAAGCGGTGGAGGCTCTCCCGGCTAACCGGCGGACCTCATCGGCCACCACCGCAAAGCCCTTGCCGTGTTCGGCGGCCTTGGCGGCCTCAATGGCGGCGTTGAGGGAAAGTAGATTGGTTTGGGCGGCCACTTCGTCAATGATGCTCACCGCTTTGGCGATTCGGTCCGAATCGGCCCGCAGCTCTCCAATTGCTTCGGCAGACCGGGCGGAAGTTTCGGCGAGGTTGCGGTTGCCCACCAGCATCTTTTCTACAATGCCGCCCCCTTCCACGCTGGCATCGGCCATGTTCCGGGCAGATTCCCGGGTTTCTTTGACCAAGGCTAAGACATCCTTGGTGTTGCGGTCCAACTCTTCGGCGGTCGCCGAAAGCTCGGTGGTTTGGGCGGCGGTGCTGGAAACCCGGTCTTTGAGCATCCCGATGTCGTCTCCCGAATCGGTAGCCAAGGAGAAAATAGAAGAAATGCCCTCAACCAGCTGGGTGACCTGGGAGTCTTGTGGAGCGGAGGGAGGAGTTTTTTTTGATCCGAACATAAGCGTCCTTTTTTGTTAATTCAGGTTGGCTGTTGGAAAACTCCCGGAGAACTTTTGCTCAAGGGGCCATCAGCCAGGGTTTTAAGAGGGTCTCCAGACGGAGCCTCTCCTCATCTTTAGGGGCTGGGCCAATCAAAACGAGGGCGCAGCGGTCATTGCCAAGCAACAATCCGGCCAAGTCGTTGAGTTCCTCCAAGGTAATCCCCTTTATGACAGGGCCAATCTGCTCCAACCCCAGGTAGGAGGGGTAAAGCTCCAGGGCTACCTTTTCGTGCAGCTGCCCTTCCGCCGAGTCACAGTAACAGTCCAAAGAGGTTTGCAGCCTCAGTTTGGCCAGCTCCAGCTCTTCGGCAAAAAATCCTTCTTTTAGCCCCCTGGTGATCAGCTGGGTCAAGGCTTCCATCAGTTCAAAGAGATGTTCCTTGCCGACCGTGGCATTGAGGCTCAAGGTTGCCCCAGAGTCAAAAAAGCTGTGGTTTGCCGAGATGTCGTAAACCAAGCCCCGCTCTTCCCGGATGAACCGTTGGAGCCGGCTGGATGAACCGTCGTCCAAGATACGGCCAATCAGTTGCAACATCAACCGCATCCGAGAGCAGAGCGGGGACAAAAGAAAGCTCCACTGGAGGTTGTACTGGTTGTCCGGGTCGTTCACCCAGGTGATCTGGTTTTGGGGAACCAGCTCCTCTTCCACCGGTTTGTAGCTGAACCTTTGGCCGCCATCGAGGTCTCCCAAGTGGGCGGTCAGAATGGCCTCGGCGGCCAGAGGATCAAAGTTGCCCGAAATGCCCAGGATCATGTTTTTGGGCAGGTAATAACGTTTGTACCAGTCTTGCAGCTCCAAGAGGCTGATTTTTTCTAAGGTCTTGACCGTGCCCGAGATGGAAAGGCCCATCGGGTGGTTGGGCCAAAGGGCCTTGGCGGCGATTTGGTCAATGTCGATCAAGGTGTTTTTGTCGTTGTAATCGTTTTTGATCTCCTCCAAAACAATGCCCCGCTCGGTCTCCAGTTGGTCGAAGCTGGGGTAACGGAGAAACAGGGCAAAGTTTTTGAGTGCCGTCTCAAAGTAGTCCTTGTGGCATTCCAGCCAATATTCGGTGGCATCGAAGCTGGTGGCGGCGTTCATCTCCCCGCCGAGCCGCTCCATGGCCAAACTCATCTCCACCGAGTTGCCCAACTTTTGGTTGCCCCGAAAGAGCATGTGTTCCAAAAAATGGCTGATCCCGTTGTTGCCGGGATTTTCATGGGCCGAACCCACAAAAACCCAGGCATGGAGGGTCAGGGTTTTGATGGAAGGGTGGGTCTGGGTGTAAACCTTGAGACCGTTTTGTAAGGTAAAAAAGTGGGGTTGGGTGGCCAAATTCAAAGGCGGTCCTACAGTTGGAAGGGTGGCATACCCTTTTGGAAACGAGCGGCGTTGATCACATTGTACATCAACATGGAAATGGTCATGGGGCCAACCCCGCCGGGCACCGGGGTGACCGCTTGGGCCTTGGTCGAGACGGCATCGTAGTCCACATCGCCCACCACTTTGGAGCCCTTGGGGTGGCTGGGGTCTTCCACTCGGTTGACCCCTACGTCGATGACCACGGCACCGGGCTTGACGAATTCGGATTTGATGAATTCCGGTTTGCCGATGGCGGCCACCAGGATGTCCGCTTGGGCACATTCGGCGGCCAAGTTTTGGGTTCCCGAGTGGCAGAGGGTCACGGTCGCATCCCACCCCTTGAGGGACAAGAGGATCGAAAGCGGGCGGCCCACGATGTTCGAGCGACCCACTACCACCACCTTTTTGCCTTGGGTGGGGATGTTGCTGCGCTTGAGGATTTGCAGCACCCCAAAGGGGGTGCAGGGCATGAACCGAGGCGCTCCGGCGGCCAACAGCCCGAGGTTGAAGGGGTGGAAACAGTCCACATCCTTGTCCGGGTCGATGGCTTCGATCACCTCTTGTTCATTGAGCCCCTTGGGCAGCGGGACTTGGCACAGGATCCCGTTGACCTTGGGGTCCTCATTGTACCGTTTGACCAAGGCCAGCAGTTCCTTTTGGCTGGTTTCCTTGGGCAGCCGAGTGACCAAAGAACCGATCCCCAACCGTTCACAGGCCTTTTCCTTGGAGCCCACATAAATCTGACTGGCCGGGTCTTCCCCCACCAGAATCACCGCCAAACAGACCTCTACCCCAGAAGCCTTGAGAGAAGCCACTTCTTGGGTCAGGTCTTTTTCAATCGCTTCCTTGATGTCTTTGGAGGCCAACCGGATCATGGGTTCCCTCGTTTTTGCAGGTAGTTCTCCAGGGTGACGATGTCGGCGGCAAACTTGCGAATCCCGTCGGCCAGCTTCTCGGTGGCCATGGGGTCTTCATTGTGCAGCCACCGGAAGGCCTTTTCGTCGAGGTCCAGTTTGGGGTCTTGGCCCAGGTCCATGGCCGGGCTCAGCTTGGGGGTTAAGGAACCGGGGGCCTGCTCCAGTTCTTCGAGCAGGTTGGGGCCGATGGTCAGACGGTCACAACCGGCCAGTTCCAGGATCTCCGAGGTGTTACGGAAGCTCGCCCCCATGATCACCGTGGGGTAACCGTATTTTTTGTAGTACTTGTAGATCCGGGTGACCGAAACCACGCCGGGATCGTTGGGGCCGGTAAAATCTTGGCCCGGCTGGTTGGACTTGTACCAGTCCAGGATGCGGCCCACAAAGGGTGAAATCAGGTAGGCCCCCGCTTGGGCGCAGGCCACCGCCTGGGCGAAGCTGAACAGCAAGGTCAGGTTGCACTGGATGCCTTGTTTTTCCAGCACCCGAGCCGCCTCGATCCCTTCCCAGGTCGCCGCTACCTTGACCAACACCCGCTCTGGTCCAACCCCGGCTTCCTGGTAAAGCCCGATCAGCCGTTTGGCCCGCTCGATGGTGGAAGGGGTGTCAAAAGAAAGCCTTGCGTCCACTTCGGTGGAGATCCGTCCAGGGATGACCTTCAAGATTTCCAGGCCGATCCCAACCGCCAAAAAGTCGATCGCCCCGCCCCACTTTTGTGCGGGACCCAATTTTTCCCCATAGGCCAGCGCCTTTTGCAACAGGTGGTCGTACTGGCCGGATTGGACCGCTTTGAGGACCAAGGTGGGGTTGGTGGTAGCGTCCACGGGGGTGAAGCGTTTGATCGAATCCAGGTCGCCGGTATCGGCTACCACTTGAGTGATCTGACGAAGGGCGGTTAAGTGATTTGACATCCAGGCTCCAAGGGGCTTGTGGTCTAGAGGGAGATATGCAAAAAAGACCTAGGCTCAAGGTTATTGGTTCACCTTTTCTTTGGCAAGGGCTGATGGGATTTTTCCTGGTGGAGCGCCCCCTGGCACAAGGGGAGCGGTTTGAGTTGGCAGGGGAGGAGGCGCTGCACCTTTTGGGGTCTCGGCGGATTCGGATTGGCGAGGAAGTGGAGGTCCAGGACCCGCAAGGCCACCGTTTTTTGGCGACCGTCTTGTCCAAGGAACGGAAGTCCTTGGAACTGCTGAATACCAAAGAACTGGTTCCCCCGGCGGAACCAAAATTCCGGCTTTGGCTGCACCAAGCAATAGTCAAGGAGAAGGCCTTGGACTGGATCCTGCAAAAATCGGTGGAACTGGGAGCGGCCGGGGTGTTTTTGTTTGAAACCGAACATTCCCAACCGCTGCCCCAAGGGGAAGAACGGACCCACCGGCTGGAACGGTGGCACAAGATCCTATGGGAGGCCTGTAAACAGTCGGGCCGCCACCGTCCCCCGGTCTTGACCCTCTCTGCGGTCAGCCCCCTGGGGCAAGCCTTTGACCAACCGGCCTTTGTTTTTGACCCCTACCGTCCCCCGACCTCCCTGAAAAATCTTACCCTCGAAAGCCAGGGTGCCCATTTGATCTTGGGGCCGGAAGCGGGATTTGAGCCGGAGGAGTTGGCAGGGTTCAGCGGCCACTACCTGGGGCTGGGTCCTCGGATTCTGCGGGCCGAAACCGCCGCCTTGGCTGCTTTGGCGCTGTTTGGGGGCCAGTTCGGGGACCTGGAGTAGGAGCTTTGGCCCCAAACGACCGGCACTAAAAGAACAGCATCAGCTGTAGGTTACCCCCGTCCCACTGGCGACCGATGATCAGGTCCAGGTCCCAGGTGCTGTTCAGGTACAACCGCCAGTGGTCTGCCTCAAAAAAGACCGCCCCCAGGCTGGCCTTGAGTTGCACCCCTCGGAGGTCCTGGTCGTCACGAGAGAAGGGGTACCTTTGGGTCAGTTCGGCCCGACCTCCTTGGAGGGCTAAAAGCCACTGGAGCCCTTCTTTTTGGGTCACCAAGGCTTGGCCGTAAACTTGACGGCTGGCGAGGTCGCTGGAGAACCGGGAGAGGGGGTCATCGGCACCGACTTGGTCCCAAAATCGGCCTTGCTGCCCGCCCAAGGTCAACTCCCAATCGGGTGCGACCGGCCACCGGGTGTAGAGTTCTTCCCACCGGTAGCCCAGGTCCTGGCGGCGGCTGGAGAGGGCCCATTCCTCCTTAAAAACCCGCTCCCCCAAGACCCGCAAACCCCAGACCCGCTCCGTTCCCCATTCGACCCGTCCCTGGTATTGGGTCCCGGACCGACGGGTCTCCAAGGCTCCCTGGTTCCACCGGTGTGAAGCGGTCGCTTGGTGGGACCAGTCCCCGTTGAGGTACCAATCCCCCCCTCCCTGCCAAGTCACCTCCAACCGGTCGGTCACCGGGTTGTTGACCGACTGGTCGGTGACTTCGGCGAGGCCGGGGCTGCGGTTTTTTTGGTTGTAAAGTAGGTTTTCATAGAGCCTGGAAGCCCGAAAGTAAAAGCCCCGGTGCCGAAGCCCGTAGCCAAACGCCCAGCCTAGGTCCCCGTCCTTTTTTGCGGCCGCCGGGAAGCCGACCAAGTCTAAGTGCCAGGGCTGGCCGAAGCGAAAATAAGCCTGTTGGGTCGGGGTGGCACTGTAGTAGAGGCTGTTTTCCAGGTACCGGTAGCCGAAGCCCACTTGGTCCCCCAGGGGCTGGTCCAAGACCAGTTCCTGGTGCTGGTAGAACCGCTCCTGGCTCAGGCTGCCCACAGTGGCCCGCAGGCCCGAAGGGTGGGCGTGGAACTCCCGGTCCCACTGGGCCGGGTATTGGTAAGACAGGAGGTCAAAAAAGTTTTCCTCCGACAGGCTGACTTCCTCAATCGGCCCCTCTGGCCCCAAGGCCAGAAGGGGGGCCGCCGGGGCCAACAGCCAAGCCAGAACCAGCCAACAGGATTTGGGCATGAGACACCTCCTAGGTTGGGGGCTTCAGTTTACTAGCTTTTTCCCCAGCGGGACAAGCAACAAGTTCGAAAAGGCAGATTTTTCAAACCCCAGAGCCGCCTTGGGGGGGCAAATGGGCTGATTGGGAATAACGGCTTGAAGGGAGAGGGAATCTGGTCTATGATTGCCTCCTAACGTGGCCAAACCCTTATGCCAGACCCCTTCGTGAACCAACCTTTCCGCCTTTTGGGACTGGGTCCCAAAGTCCAACCGGTCCTAGATGCCCTCAACCTGCCGACCGGTTCCTTCTGGCCGGAAGTGGTGGTGGTGACCGAGCCGAATCCGGCGTTGTGGATGGAAGTGGTGTTGGCACAGCGGCCCCAGGTGTTGCTCCTGGAAGCTTGGGGGCCGAGTCCCGAACTGGCGGCTTTTACCGCCGAACTGGGCCAGATGAAGGAACACCGAAGGCCCAGGGTGTTTTTGGTTTTGGAGGACCTCCAGGCCTACTGTGACGAATGGGTTTCCGCCGGTTGGCCGGTGCAGGTCAAAGGAGTCCCATCCTTTCTGCTGGCCTCCAAAGACCAACTGGCCCCGGAAGAGGAAGCGGAAGAAGACTACCAAGCGATCGACCCCAAACCAACCTACAGCTTTGCCCCCAAGGGCGGATTGCGGCCCCTGGGCAACTTGGGTGCCGATGCTTTTGAGGGGTTCACTTGGAAAGGCCGGAACTTCGAGCCCAAAGAGTTTTTTGAGTTGATCTCCTACCTCAAGGAAGGAGCCAGCCCCCTGCCCCAGTCCCAAAGTTTTTTTCTCTACGACCACCAACTGTACCTGCGGCACCGGTACCACTTCAAGGAAATGGAGTCTTTTCCCGGTGCGGGCCTCAACTTTGAACATGTGGCGGACCAACACGACTTGGTCGGGGAAAACACCCAGGTCTTTGCCCTCAAGCTCAAGGACCAACTGCTGGAACTGGGGCACTTTTTTATCGCCCGCCGGGCCTGGGCCGATCCGCTTTGGCTCAAGGAACATCTCTTGGTTGAACTCAAGACCGACCACAAGGTGCTCGACCTTTTTGCCCGGTACCACCTGACCCAAGCCGGATTTCGGTTGGGCACCGGCAAGGGGACGGTTAAACTGGACCTGACTCGGCAAGCCTCGGGGTTTGATTGGCCCGAAGAACTCTGGGCGATTCCGTTTTTTGAAGACCTCAAGGAAGAACAGATGGAGGTAGAGCTGCCTCCGCAAAACCAAATGACCGTTGAGGACATCCTGCGCACCCGGGAGAGCCTCTTCCGGCGCAAGGACACCTTGAACGAACGGCACAAGGCCCATGAAGGGGCCAAGCTGCTCAAGGCCCAGGAAGAGGACATCAAATTGATGGCCAGGCGCAAGCTGGAGCTGCTGGGCCAGTTGATGGAACGGGCGGTGGTGGTGGACCCGGAGTCCCACGAGATGATCCTCAAACTGGGCCAGGACTGTCTGGTGTTTTATGAGGACGACATGGTGGCCCGGCAGATCAGCCGCCACCTCCAGGGGACCGGCAAGATTCTGGCCTTTGACATCGGCGGTTTTTCCAACCTCCAGGGCCTGTTGACCTACAAAACCGACCATTTGGTCCCCTTCCTCAGCCACGGGCATATCCTGGTGACCCAGAGGAGCAAGGATTTTCTGCTCAAAAAGTTGGACCGGATCGCCGAGGAATCCAAACGCCAGCAGGGCATCAAGACCGATCTGGCGGCCCAGGAGCTTTTCGACGAAAAGGAAAAACTGTTGGAAGGGTTTGAAAATTTGGCCTGCCTGGAAGCTTGGTCTCGGTGCCAACCTGCCTTTGCCACCTGGATCCCCCGGGTTGCCGAGGAACTGGCCGAAACGGCCCGCAACCGGGTGGCCTTGGGGATGGGGGGTGTGGACCATGACGCTGTGGTGGTAGCCAAGTCTGGCTACCATTACGCTAGGCTCAAACAGTTGGTGGCCCCCATGAGCCTCAAGGGCTTTGTGGCCCAGCCGGAATTGTTGGCCAGCTTGCCCGAGACCGAAGGCCAAACGGTGGAAGAGCAACAAAAACGGCTGGCCCAAGAGAACGCCACAAGGCTGGCCCGGTACTTTGCCCAGGTGGCCGAGGAACTCCGTTCTTCAGACGCAAACCTGATCTTTTTGGACCAGGACCTCTCCTTGGGCCTGCCGTTGCTCAACCACCTGCGCCGCTCCGAAGGTTTGCAGGACCGGGTTTGGGTCCTGCTCTTGGAACGTCCCCTGACGCTCGAACAGATGGACCTGGTCCTGGACCTCAAGACCCTGCCTTTGTACCTGGGGCGGCACAGCTCGCACCTGGGCAGCAACTGGAGCCGGTTTTTTTAACTCCCGCCCCTCATTTTTTCCCTGCCTTTCCTTCCAGCCTAGGCTAGCTCCGTCTTTTTTTCCAAACCATTCAAGTTTTTTTCCTTGCTGCCGATACCACAAGGAGAGGGAATCTCGCCAAAAAAGTCGAGTCCTTGACAAAAGGGTCAGGGTGTTTTTGGTGAAAAGAACAAAAGTACTAAAATAAAGTGTACAAAAATGCACTTTATGGCCTAAAAGAGTACAAATGTTGCATTTTCCTCTTTCAAGATGGCTGGTCCATTTCATGCAGTTAAGGTAAATAACCCTGTAGAAGCCCAACAGGCTTGAAGGTAAAGAAAGGAGAACCCCATGACTCACAAAAAAGGTCGGCAACTGGTGTTGATCGGAATCCGCCGGAAAGGACAAAAAGGTTTCACCCTTTCAACGGAAGCCACCCGCCCCCAGCCCTAGAGGACTCCAACCGGGAGTTGGAGACCGGCAACGGCTCGGTCTTGCAGCTTCGCTCTTGGGGTCCTAGAGGTTGGAACCTCCGCAAGTTTCACCCGGAATTCAGCCATTAAAAGGGCGATTGCGGGGGTTGGTGGAAGGTACGGCAGTGGGGTTCGTTCCTGTAAGACGCAGAGGCCCTTTGAAGCCCGGTGGCTCCAAAGGGTTTTTTTTGTCCAAAATTCGGCTTTGAGGAAGGGAAAGTGCGGTCGGTCCCAACGGGCGCTTCTACGTGGAAGCGCCGGTCAGATTGCCTTTAGGTTACTGGAGGATGTACTTCTCCGGGTCCACATGCTGGTCCCGGACCAGGATCTCGTAGTGCAGGTGGGTGGCGGTACTGCGACCGGTGTTGCCCATCCTGGCGATCAGATCCCCCCGCTTGACCTTCTGGCCCACCACCACTTCATACTTGGACAAGTGAGCGTAGCGGCTGACGATGTTGTAGCCATGGTCGATCACCAAAAACTCGCCGTAACCGGCGTTGTTGAAGGTGTTCACCACCACCCCGTCTGCCGGGGCATAAATCGGGGAGAAGGGGCTGTTGGAGATGTCCATGCCGTTGTGGAACTTGGTGCCACCGGTGAACGGGTCGGTCCTTAGACCAAAGTTGGAGGAAAGGTGACCCTGGGTTGGGGCGATGGAGGGGGTTCTGGCCAGTCGGTCTTTGCGTTCCTGCAAAAAGGCATCCAACTGGAAAAAGCTCGCATCCCGAACCCGGATGTCGTAAGCCAGCCGGTTGAGGTCCGAAAGGGCCTTGCGGCTTTGGTCCGTTTCGGACACCTCTTCCTCCCGAGGGCTGAACCGGACCGAGGGCCGGATGTCTTGCAGGTCGGTGATGATCCGCAATTTGCGGTCAAACTCTTCGAGCTTGCTCAGCTGCTCCCGGGTCCCGATCAGCTGGTTGCGGATCGACTGGATCTCAAACTGTTGCAGTTTCAGCGACTTTTCGAGCCGCCGCTGGGCTTGGCCCTTCTCGATGATAAACAGATAGTCTATAAAGATGGCCAAGGAGACCAAAAAAACCAGAGTCAAAGAGACCAGGATCGTGCGGATCACTACCGCCGATAGGTTGAGCCGGATTACCGGACCGTCTTTTTGGGGGACCACCAAAATGGTCAACTGGTCATTTAACATCACAACTGGATTCGAGGTTCGTGGGGGGCATGGTACAAAGATCGTCGGAAAAAAACAAGTCGGCCCCACAACATTCCTGCTCGGCCCATTTGACCCCGGCCCGGCTCAGTCGGTTGGGGTCTTTGATTTTTCAGGCTTCCGAACAGCGGCAGATCCAAAAATCCGAACGGCTGGCGCTCACCTGGGGGAAGGGGTTGGAAGGGGCGCAAACCGAGCTTTTGGGCCTGCTGTTCCGGTGCTTGGGGTATTCCCACTACTCCGAAGCCTTTGAGGCCTTGGCGTTGCGACACCCTTGGGGAGAAGTGGCCCAACTTTTGGCCTTGCCCCAGGCCCAGGGTAAGGTCTTGGGCCTGTGGTTGGGCGAGCTGGGGCTTTGGGAGGGCACCCAAGGCTATGAAAGTTTGGCCCAACATTGGGGACAATTCAAATCCCTGCACCCCGGCCTCAACGCCCTAGCCAAGGTAACCCCCAAAGGTAGGCCCAGCAACCATCCCGCCCGCAGGCTCACCGGACTGTACTACCACCTGGAGGCGGTTCACCAGGAAGGGCTGGCCAAGAGTTGGCTCCGTTTTTTTTACCAAGCCGAACAGCTGCTCCAGGCCCACAAAAATCCCTTGCCCAAGCTACTGGCGGCTTTGGACCAACAGTTCCCCTCTCCAGAGACCGAGCCGCTGGTCCACCTGAGCGCCCCGTCTTCGGTCAAGCTGATCGCCCCCCAACGGCTGATCGGCGAAAGTCGGCAGCGAATCTTGTTGATCAACGGCCTGATGCCTTTTTTTCTCTCCTGGGCGATCTTCTCCCAAGACAAGGGGCTACAAAAAACCCTCTTTGCCCTGTTCCTGCTCCTGCCCGCCGAAGGGGAAAACCACAAAACCCAAGCGATGGAATCCCGCCTTGGCCTCACCGGCCCCCAAATGACCCTGCGCCGCAACCTCGCCTACCACCAAGGACTGATCCAGTTCTACGACCAACTCTGCGAAACCTACCTCAAAAACCAATGCCAAGGCTGCCCCTTGCCGGGGTGGGTGGGGGGATAATGCGAGTCAGGACTAAAGACAGATTTCCAAATTGACCTGGATTTTAGAATACCGTACAATGTACGCACGAAGGTAAGTGATGCCAACCTTGTTGATAGTCCAAGGGTTTCGATTTTTCTTTTACCTGGATGAACACGAGCCCAAACATATCCATGTTGTGTATGCCCAAGAGACCGCCAAGATAAATCTGAACAGCCTTTTTGTGGTTAAACACAAAATGAAGGAACAGACTTTGAGAATGGCATTAGCCCTCACCAAAGAACACCAAAGCTTTTTCCTGGAGAAGTGGGATGAATACTTCGGCGATTGAACGGGAGGTCCGGCTGACCGGCTTTCGTAGCCAAGGGGTGAAGGGAATTGCCTGCTTTGAAAGTGGGATTGAGGTAGTCTTCCCGTTGGCATGGTTTCCCGACCTGGAACGGGCGACTCCGGCCCAGCGCAGTCACTGGGAATTGATCGGTCCGGGGGAGGGATTGCATTGGCCGGAATTGGACATCGACATCAGCGCCGAAGGGTTGCTTTTTGGCCGCAAGGCCTACAACTACCGCCCCTTTGAAAGCCCCCTCAGCCCGGCGGGGCTAAAACAAATCAGGCTGGAAAAATTGCATCTTTCCCAACGAAAACTAGCGGAGCGCTTGGGTTTTAGTGAATCTGCCCTCCGCCACTTTGAAAGCGGCAAACGGCGGATCACCAGACGATTTGAAATGGCGTTGGCGGGGTTGGTTTAGCCCTACTTGCTACGGTTTGCCTACAGTCGTCCCACTGCTGCCATTAAGGTCTTTTTGTTAATTTCCGGATCAGGCACTTGGATAAACTCTCGGACTTCAAGATTGTCGCCGCCTTTTCTGTTCTGGGGCGTCTCAAGGGACTCAATCAGAATGGACTCAAAGGCAGCAATCAAGGTGCCGAGTTGAATTTTTTCGAACTCTTTTTTTTCCTCTAGGTCTCCGTTTTCTGAGACAGGGAGTAGGCCAAACCAAGAAAAACGGTCCCACCTGCTGCCGTGGCGGTCCTTGGTGTGCTCAAAAAGCCTGACCCCAATTGGGCGGTCCACCGAACGACCCACATAGATCACTTCTCTGCCATCGTACAGGAGATAGATTCCCTTTTGTTTCCCGCAGTCCACCTGAACATCTGCGTTTTTTTGATTCCCTAGTATTTTGCAGGAGTTTTTCCCTTCCCAATCGATTTGGTCCCGTTTCCAATACATACCGAAGGCCTGAATGATGATTTCCAACGGCTCGTCTACTGGCACTGGGGGACCTGTTTTTTTCTGCCCTGGGACATTTGTTCTTTCTGGCTTGTTTCTTAAAGAGTAAAATCCTCGACCCGTTTCGGATAGAACTCGTGTATAAGGGGATGAATCACCGTATTTTTTGATTGAGAAAGTAATTCGGGCGTTGACGGTAGAGGCGGGGGTGGCCCCAAGTGAAGACCGTAATTTGAGTTCAATGATGCGCTTAGTAATTTCCTCATAATGCATTGGAAATTCTGCTTCTTCCAAGACTTTTCGGATGGCTTCTTCCCAAGGCAAATTCAAATTTTCCATTTTTCCTCTTTTTGGTTTGAGTCAGTAAAACACTTGATGCGGTTTTTTCTACTCCGAGTACAATAAAACTACAACCCTATACGAGCCGCTTACTTTTTGGTTCGACAGCCTTTGCTTTTTTCCTACCCCACAATCATCGTCCCCGTGCCCTTTTGGGTGAAAAGTTCGGCGATCAGGGCGTGGTGGTCCATGCCGCTGATGATGTGGGCGCTGGTGACCCCGTGCCGTAGAGCGTAGATCATGCCTTCGACCTTGGGGACCATGCCGCCGTTGATCACTCCTTTTTTGATCAGCTCTTCGACCTCTTGGGTGCTCAGCTGGCTGATCAGTTTTTTGTCCATCAATACCCCCCGAACATCGGTCAGGAAGATCACCTTTTGGGCCGACAAGGCAGCGGCAATATGGCTGGCGGCGGTGTCGGCGTTGATGTTGTAGGTTTGGTGGTCCAGGCCGATGCCGATGGGGGAGATGACCGGGATGTATCCCCGTTCGATCAGGGTGTAAATCAGGTCCGGGTTGACCCTGGTGATCTCGCCGACATAACCCAGGTCGTGGGTTTCATGTTCGAGCTTCTTGGCTTCCACCAGCCGCCCGTCCTTGCCCGAAAGGCCAACGGCGTGGCCACCGGCGGCAAGCAGGCTGCCGACGATCTCCTTGTTGACCGCCCCTGAAAGGACCATCTCCCCTAGTTTTAAGGACTCCAAGTCGGTGACCCGCAATCCATCAATGAACTTGGGGGTGATGCCGTGGGTCACCGCCACCCGGTTGACCTCCGGGCCGCCGCCGTGGACGATCACCGGCTTGAGGCCCAAGGACTGGAGCAGGACCACATCTTCGGCAAAGGTCTTTTTGAATTCCTCTTGCACCATCGCCGCACCGCCGTACTTGATCACCACGATCCGACCGGTGAAACCTTGGATAAAGGAAAGAGCTTCTCGGAGGAGAGCCCGTTTTTTCTGGGGCTCCACTTCCGGGGTTTGGTCCATGCTAAATTCCATAGAGGCCTTGAGTGAGAGGGAAAAAGACTGTACTAATAAGGGCGAATTGCGGTACAAAGACCCAAATCTAGACCACCTGTAACAATTTCCCCTGGAGGAAGCAATGCCGGTCGTGAACTTTCAGCAATATTGCAAGATGCTCGACACCGCCAAGGAAAACCACTATGCCTACCCGGCGATCAACGTCAGCAGCATCGCCACCGCCAATGCCGTCCTCAAGGGCCTTGCCGATGCGGGCTCGGATGGGATCATCCAGGTTTCTACCGGCGGCGGAGAGTTCGCTTCGGGCAGCAATGTCAAGGACATGGCCTTGGGCGCTATTTCCTTGGCCCAACATGTCCACTTGATGGCCGAGCGGTACAACGTTTTTGTCGCCCTGCACACCGACCATTGTCAACCGGGGAAATTGGACACCTTTGTCCGCCCCTTGATCGAAGAGACCAAACGTCGCCGCCAAAAGGGCCTGCCCAACCTGTTTAACTCCCACATGTTTGACGGCTCCGAGCTGCCGATGGTGGAGAACATGCAGATTGCCGAAAGCCTGCTGGAAGAATGCGCCACCGTGGAGATCATCCTGGAAGTTGAAACCGGCGTGGTCGGCGGTGAGGAAGACGGGGTCAGCCATGAAGGGGCACCGGCGGAAAAGCTGTTCACTACCCCCGAAGACATGCTTTACGCCTACGAAAAGCTGAGCAAAAAGGGCCGGTTCATGCTGGCCGCTACCTTCGGCAACGTCCACGGGGTTTACAAGCCCGGCAACGTGAAGCTCAAACCGGCCATTCTCAAACAAGGGCAAGATGCCCTGACCAAGAAGTACGGCAAGGATGCTAGGCTGGATCTGGTATTCCACGGCGGCTCCGGCTCGACCTTGGAAGAGATCCGGGAGACCTTGGATTACGGCGTGGTCAAGATGAACATCGACACCGACACCCAATACGCCTTCACTAGGCCGATTGTGGACCACATGTTCAAGAACTACGATGGGATGCTCAAGATCGATGGGGAAGTGGGCAACAAAAAGTACTACGACCCCAGGGCCTACATGAAAAAAGGGGAAGCAGGCATGGCCGAGCGGGTTGGGGTCGGTGCCAGCGACCTGCGCTCGAAGGGCCGGACCCTGTTCCACAAGTAGGCAAGAAAAGCAGTCAGTACCAAAAGAGGGAGCGAAAGCTCCCTTTTTTTTGCCTAAAATTTGCTGGCGGAGGTCCCAAAGGCGTAAGCGCCCGGTAAACCCCACCTTCATCGTTCGCTAACGCTGTGCCATGCTCCTGCTTGAAAGACCCTCGATTCCAGGAGCCCCATGAAAAAGCAGAGGTCCAAACGAACACGCAACAAGCCCATCAAGCAATGGCAGGCATCAGGCCTAAGCCAAGCAGCGTATTCCCGAAAGCATGGGATTCACCCCACCACCTTTTCAGGCTGGCTGAGGAGAGTTTCAGAAGAACTCCCCACCAAAAAAATCACCGAGCCCTTGGTCAGCTTGATCCCCTTGGAGCTTGAGCGGCCCAGCAAACCTGAATCCAAACCGATAAAGCTGATTGTCGGTGAGCGTTGCGCTTCGGTCCACTATGCCCTGCTATATCAATCTTGATATGAAAGCGTAGGCGCAAAAGTCATGGTGGCTTTGCGCTTACGTCGCTAACTTGTCACTTGATCCCCACGGCTGTAGATCCAGCTGATCACAACTCCCCCAACCCCCTGTTCCACTACATGCCATAGACCGTTTTTAAACACGTAGCCCAGTGGCTCTGAGTGAGCTCCCGCCATAGCAAGTTCGTGAGGGAATACCCACAGAACTCCCATCAAGGCCCCAAACCAAAGGCCCTGTAGGATGGTTCCAGTTTTTATCCGGTTTGGGCGATAGAAATAGCTCATCAAACCGCCGAGGATCAGGTAAGACACCAAGATCAAGCCGGTCCCCTCATGTTTTGCGCCCGTTTCCGCTTCATAAAAATGGGCCATGATCACCTCATGCCATAATCCAGCGGTGAGCATCATCACAACCGCACTGGCCAGTGCAGCTCCAAATTGTTGTTTCACGTTCATGGTTCTCCTATTTGTTTTCGTTAAAAAGGCCGAAGCCTTATGGTGATTGTCAAAGGTTTCTCATGGAGTTCAAAGGCAGCTTGATCAAACTTCGGAGGCCCAAAGAGCCCAGGGGAGGCTTGATTAGAGAATCCGATCCCTTCCTTAGGTGGACCATACCAGTGGTGGTCAATTTGGCCATTCCGATTGGTGTCCTGGTAAGCAAAGACGGCGTACCGCCCGGGTGTTAAGTCGTCACAGCGAAACACCGCACCCTGAGGTTGCTTGTCGGCGATTTCAAAACAAAGGAGGGGGCTAGGTGAACGATGAAACGGGAAGTCCGCTTGCTGGCGAGAAGAAAACAGGGCAACCTGAATGGGGCCGGAATTGCCGGCAACCTCGGGAAACTCAAGGGTCAATTCAGTGGCGTGACTGAGTGAAGCGGTCATCCCCAGGGTGAGGGAGCTGCAAATCAACGAAATCAAAAGGAACTTGAAAGGGCTCGAAAAACCCTTGGATTTGTGAATCCTAGGGGGACGTTGTCTCTTCATGGGGGCTCCCAGATGTTTTGGCTAAGCTGCGATGAGTCCAAGCTGTTTGATCCAGCTTCATTGATTCGCTGGTTTTAGTTGGATTGGTTCATGGGGCGAGGCACCAAATGGGTGACACAAATCCTTGCGGAGAATTTGCCCCTATGATAAACAGAATCAACATGCTGAGCAAGATCCTTCAGCCCCTTTGTGGGGCTTAGCGCTCAACTTAGGTAGAACACAGTCGCCCCCTCCGGTATTGACCGAAGGTGCAAATCTTTTGACAAAAGGCGCAAGACCGATGGCACACACCACAGCAGGTCTGTTTAAACTGGCTTTAGGAATTTTTCAGCAACTAGGGGTGCAAGTTGCCCCCTTATTAAAGCAATTGGAGCTTTCCCACCTGTTTGAGCTTGAGGACCCTTACCCACTTGAGGTTCAACAATACCGTTCTTTGTGGCAAGCAGCGGTCAGGCAATCGGGGGACCACGGGCTTGGGTTGAGGTTTGGTGAGGCGTTTAGTCAAAAGGCGAAGAACCATTTGTTGCTGTATATCATGCTCCAATGCCCCAGCGCAGAACAAGCGTTAGTCAAGTTAGTTCGATACCATGGTTTGGTGGGAGGGGGGCAATCACTCAGTTTTCGAATCCAGGGCAACCGAGGGATTTTAAGGGTGCTAGAGACAGGAGAAGCCCAGGAGCCACACAGCACCGAAGGTTTTTTAATGGCTTTGGCTCACTATCTCGGTGAACAAAGTGAGCAGCGGATCAGGCCAGAAGCCGTTTGCTTGACTCACTCTAGGCTTTGCCGCCCTGCCGAATACCGAACTCACTTTGGGGTTCTCCCTGAGTTTGGGTGCAGTGAAAATAGTTTGGTGTTTTCGCTAGCCCAGCTTGCCGCTCCTTTGGCGAACAACGACCCCGAATTGCTTGAATCTCTGGAGCAGCATGCCAACGAATTGATGGCTCGCCGACTTCCAGAGCCTAGTTTGTCCGGTCGAGTTCGTCATGAAATCCTCCGGGCTTTGCCGGGAGAATCCCCAAGCTTAGTTGCGGTGGCCAAAAGGCTGAACACCAGTCAAAGAAGTCTCCAGCAAGGGCTTAAACAAGAGAACACCAGCTATCGAGAATTGTTGGACCAGGTGCGCAAAGAAAAAGCCCTTCGTTGGATCGGGAACAAGGCTTACACCTTCTCCGAGATCGCCTTTCTTTTAGGCTTCGCTGAGCAAAGCGCCTTTAATCGTGCCTTTAAACGTTGGACTGGCCAAAGCCCGAAACAATTTCAGCTAAAAGACGCTATCCCAAAGGCAAGCTGCCGGGGGTAACTACCCAGGTGCGTCAGGCCGGTTTGCCTGCCCCCTTCCTGGCCTGCTCCACCCAAAGCTGGACCGAAGGGCGTTGCCACTGCTTGCTGGCGTAGGCGGCCAACCTTGGGGGCACTTCGTCCCCATTGAGGACCAACCGGTTGAGCATCAAGGCCAAGTCGGTGTCCGCAATACACCAATCCCCAAACAATTGCTCCCCGGTGCCCGAAAGCAGACCCTCGGCCACCCCAAACAGGCTGGATACCGCAGCTTGGGCGGCGGTGGACAGGGGTTGGGGGTTGGGTTTTAAAAAGATCACTTCCGTGGAACGTTCTTGGCGGATCGGCAGCAGGTCGCTGCGCAACCAGGCCTGGAGCTGCCTTGCCCTGGCCTTGTGCTCCAGGTCCGTAGGGTATAGCCGGGGGTACTGGGGGCCGGGGAACCGGTCTTCCAGGTATTCGTCAATCGCCGAGGACTCGGAGAGGGAAAATTCCCCATGGACCAAAACCGGAACCCGCCCGGTCAGGCTGCGTTTCAGGTGTTCCGGGCGGTAGTTTTCTTTAGCCTGGAGGTTGATTTTTTGCAGCTCGAAGGGCAGCCCCTTTTCCTGCAAAGCCACAAAGGCGGACAAGGCGTAAGGGCTGACAAACCTGGAATCGATACAAAGAGTCAGTTGGCCGTGGGTCATGGCGGTTTCCTGGGGAGAAGGGTTGAAAGGGGGGCGCTGCCGACCCCTGCCTGGAGGCCAAACAACCGGCAAAAAAAAGCCTCCTTGGGAGTGAACCCAAGGAGGCAGTTTTTACCCAAAGCCGAGTGGGCTTATTCCGCTGCGGCCTTGTACTTGTTTACTTCGTCCTTGTACAGGTCTTCAAGGAAGAGCTGCTTTTTGATCACAAAGAAGTAGAAGGGATAAATGTCTTCATCCTCAGGATTGCTCTTGAGGTAGGACTGGTAAGCGTCCATGGCGGCGACATACAAACCTTCCTGCTCATAAACCTTCGAGAGCATGGCATCGTTGCCCGGGAAGGCTTGCTTGACTTGTTCCACTTGGGCTTTCAAGGTCTGGACCTTGTCATCGGCCAGCCAGGTCAACTCCCGGTCCTTAGTGTCCTTACCCTTGGAGTAGGGGGTCATGGCGAATGCCTGCTTGCCGTCCTTGTACACGTTGATGCTGTAAGCCTGTTTGCCGGAGAAGGCGGGGATATTCACCCTAACCACGGCTTCCTTGGAAGCGGGAACCTTGATCGTTTCCTTGGCCAAGACTACTTCGTAGCTGTATTCGGGACCGGCGCTTTCAAAGACCAAGTAGGGGTATTCGGCAGAAAGGGAAAGTTCCCTGGCTGCATCCACCTTGGCGGATTTGGAGGAAGCGGACCGCCTTACGGTGGTGTAGGTTTGGGATTTGTCGAACCGGCGCATCAACCCGGCCACCAACTCGGAAGAAGCGGCGGCTTCCAACTTGCCTTTGGAGGTCACAGCCTTGCCGTCCTTGATTTGGAATTGGACTTCACCGGCCAAGTTAAAAGCTTCACCGGTTTTTTGGATGGTCAAGGTGCCTTTGCCGTCCGCCCCGCTGCGAACAAAGTAGCCGTCTTGCAGGAACTTGTTGCGCCGGACCGGTTTCCAGGCGCTGCCATCCTTGGAGAATTCAACGGAACCCTGCACTTGACTCAACACCGCTTGCGGGTCTCCCTCAGCAAAGACGGCGGTAACGGGAACGACCAAAAGAATCGCCAGTGCGAAGGTCATCACCAATTTCAACATCTTGTTCATCGGTTCTCTCTGTCTTTGAAGGTTTGGCCGAGCCGGATTGTCGCCAGCACTCGGGAAAAGTAAGAATTGTCACTATTATAAGGCATCCCAGATGGGGATGCAAGGGGAAGCGAAGAATCCCCTTGTAGCTGGACCCTACTTGGTTTTGCGGCCCCCGGCTCCTTCAAAAGGGAAGCTTTTTTCTTCCCCCCAAAGCGGCCCGGTCCAAGAAAAACAGCCTGCAAGGCTAAATCCAGCGGGTTGCCCCCCGGAATAGCCCGCCTTGGCTCCAAGCTACAGCCCCAAGCGGTCGGGTCTCTCTACCGGGGGACGGAGAAGGGTTGCAACTTTGGGGGCAACCATTTAGGCTTTTGGCTGTGGGAATTTCCCCAGTTTTGTACCCCGGAGAAGGATTGATGGACCTCAAGACACATTGGCAGAAGGATTCTTGGCAAAACAGCCCGGCGGCACAGCAGGTCGCTTGGCCGGACCAGGAGCTGTACCAGGGGACCTTGGGACAGATTGTGAAGCTTCCTCCCTTGGTTTTCGCCGGAGAGATCAGGCGACTGAAAAAGGAAATCGCCAAGGCCCAAGAGGGGCAGTCTTTTGTGCTCCAAGGGGGAGACTGCGCCGAAGAGTTCGCCCGCTGCACTGCCAAGGACATCCGGGAGACCTTGAAGGTCATCCTGCAAATGGCGGCGGTGCTTTCTTTTGCCGGGGAAAAGCCGATCATCAAAATTGGCCGCATTGCCGGGCAATACGCCAAGCCGAGGTCCAGCCCCACCGAGATGATCGAGGGCAAGGAATACCCCAGCTACCGGGGGGACATAGTCAACGGCCCGGAAGCCACCGATGAGGCCCGTCGGCCTGATGCCAACCGTCTGCTCCAGGCCTACTTCCACGCCGCCACCACCTTGAACATCCTGCGTGGCTTTACCAAGGGGGGCTTTGCCTCTTTGGAACGGGTGCACGCCTGGAACAACGAATTTGTTTCCCAAAGCAAAGAAGGCAAGAGTTACGAAAAGCTGGCCCAAGAGATCGACAAGGCCTTGGCCTTCATCAAGGTGATCGGCCTGGGGGACGAACGGGCCTTGCAAGAGGTGGACTTTTACACCAGCCACGAGGCCCTGCTTTTGGGCTACGAATCCGCTTTGACCCGCCAAGACAGCCAAGCGGGCGAGTTTTTTGGCCATTGGTACGACTGTTCCGCCCACATGCTTTGGATCGGCGATCGGACCCGTCAGCTGGACGGTGGCCATGTCGAATTTTTGCGGGGAGTGGGCAACCCGATCGGCATGAAGATCGGCCCCAAACACGACCTCGACGAAATCAAACGGATCATCGAGCGGCTCAACCCTACCAACGAACCGGGGCGAATGACCTTGATCACCCGTTTTGGGTCCCAAAAGATCAAGGACCAACTGCCCAACGTGCTGCGGGAGATCAAAAGAGAGGGCTTCAAGGTCCTGTGGAGTTGCGACCCGATGCACGGGAACACCTTTGTTTCCGGGAAGTTCAAGACCCGCAACTTTGTGGACATTTTGAGCGAAATCGGCAGTTTCTTTTTGATCAACCGAGCCGAGGGCACAGTGCCCGGAGGGATTCACTTTGAATTGACCGGCGAAGCGGTGACCGAATGTATCGGCGGGGCGGACCGGATCGAAGAACACCAGTTGGCGCTGAACTACGCCACCAGTTGCGACCCAAGGCTCAACGGGCAACAGAGCCTGGACATCGCCTTTATGATTGCACACCTGCTCAAACACTAAAGGGAAGATGCCCCGAAAAACCGTTCCGGCTCTGGCCCAGCAAAAGGGTGTCACCCCATTGGTGGTATTGACCGCTTATGACTATTCCCAGGCCAGACTGGTGGACGGGATCGTGGACGTGATCCTGGTGGGTGATTCTTTGGGCATGGTGGTGGCGGGGCTGGAGAATACCCTGGCGGTCACCCTTGACCAGATGATCTACCACTGCAGCTTGGTGGCCCGTGGGGCCAAGTCGTCCCTGTTGGTGGGAGACATGCCTTTTTTGAGCTACCAAGTGAGCCCTGAACAGGCCTTGGAATCGGCGGGACGTTTTGTGGCCCAGGCGGGGATGCAGTCGGTCAAACTGGAAGGGGGGATTGATTTTGTGCCCCAGATCAAAAAAATTGTTGCCGCCGGGATCCCGGTGATGGGCCATTTGGGGATGCAGCCCCAGTGGATCAACCTCTATGGGGGCTACGGGAAACAGGCGAAAACGGAAGCATCCGCCCAAAAACTGCTGGAAGAGGCCCTGGCCTTGGAAAAGGCGGGGATCTGGGCCCTGGTGCTGGAAAACATCCCCCACGAAACCGCCCACAAGGTCAGCCAAGCCCTGTCTATCCCGACCATCGGGATCGGTGCCGGTCCCCACTGTGACGGTCAGGTTCAGGTCTGGCACGACCTGTTTGGGTTGGACCCGGAGTTTGCCCCCCGCCATGCGGTCCGTTTTAGGGAGCTGGGCAAAGAGATGAAAGCCGGAGCCGAAGCCTACGCCCAAGCGGTCAAAACCGGGCAGTTGCTGTCCAAATAAAGGTCCAACCGACCCAAATTCGCCGGGCTTAAAAATCTTTGCCTGAAGTGGAAAAATGAAGGTTTTGGTGGTAGAGGACAACCAGTAAAGCGGCGAACTGGCCCAAAAGGCTCTGGCAGCCAACGGGTTCTAGGTTTGCCGGGTGGAGAGTGCCGAAGCAGCCTGGATCAGGCCCAAGAGGAGAGCTTTGGACTGGTTTTGATGGACCTCAAGATGCCGGGGGCTGGGCGGTCTGGAGGGGGCAAAAAAGCTCCACACCCTGCTGGAAAAGTCGATGAAAATTTATGCCCTGACCGGATCGGAGCCCGAAGAGCACTTGGCATTGGGGCTGCCGGTGAGGTTCAACGAATTCTAGGCCAAACCTTTGGAGATGCAAAGGCTGAAGGAGCTGTTCAGGGAAGCAGAGCACTGAAAATGCAGTAGATTAAAAAATAGGGTATTGACCCTATTCCTCAGGCAAAATCGACCCGGAACCTTCAAGAAAAAGCTTCTAAGGGCAGGTTCGGTTGCAGCGAGAGTCAGACCGCCGAGAGCGGGTGTACCAGCAAAACCTTCCCTTCCACCGAAAGCACCTGCACCAGCTGGCCGACCTTCATTGCGGTGCCCGGCACCGTTTTAGCCTCCCAGAGTTCTTCCTCCAACCGAATGATCCCGGTCGTTGGCTCCAATTGGGTCAGCTGCTCCACTATTCCACTCAAGCCCACGGGGCCTCTCTGGAAGGCCCGGTAAGCATTAGTGTTTCCTGGACTCAGTTCCCTACGGGCGAGCCAAGCCCGAGTTTGGGTCACCGAAACCACCCCCAAAACAAGGCAACTGGCGACCTGCAACCAAATGGGGCCACCCCAGCCACCGATGAAGGCGGATACAAAACAGGCGGGGGCCAAGGAGGCCAAAACCAGCCCGGCCGAGTAGATTTCCCCTAGCAGAAAGAAAAAACCCAAGAAGATCCAGAGGGACCAGAACTCAATGTTTGCCATAAGTCTGCCTCAGAAGTGTTGCTTTTGGAGGGACGGCACAGCAAAAGAAAATTTTCCTCCAACGGAATTGACACAAATATAACAAAGTTGATCCGGCAAAAACAATTTTTAATGCAGGCAAAATCGGTCAAAATAGCGCTAAATCAATGCACAAACGGATAGACGGCGGAGCGGAAAAATCTCGGACGAAAGGACAACCCTCGGTTTTGCTCTTGGGGGAGGGGACCGTAAAGCTCCCTCTCGCCGGGGTGAGGCTCCAGTTTGGGCAGGGAGAACGAGCCTTCAACAGGCTTGTTTCGCCGCCTCATAGACCGCTTTGAGGGGGACCTGGGCCTTGAGGGCCAGGGCTTTGCAGGCTTCAAACTCGGGGCTGATTTGGGTCAGTTGGCCTTCTTTGTACCCCAGTTTGACCGGAACCTTACCCCAAGGGGTCTCCACCTCAACCAAACGTTTTTCCAGCCGGTGACAGTCAAGAGGGTGGTACCGGAGCCCCAAGGTGGTGGTTTCGGCGAACACCACATCTTCGATCTTGGGCAGCAAAACCGCCGGGCAAAGGACCTTGAGGGTCACCGCCGGGCGGCCCTTTTTCATCAAAATCGGCACTGCCCAAACATCCTTGGCCCCAGCGGCAAACAGGCGGTCGAACACATGGGCCAAAAACTCCGGGTTCATGTCGTCCAAGTTGGCCGACAGCTCCAGGAGGTCCGGGTCCAGGTGCTCTTTTTCCAGGAGCTTTCCCTTCAGCTCTTCTTCTCGAACTTTTCTCGCCATGCCTCGTAACTGAGCCCCAGGTTGGCGGCCTTTTTCATCCGGTAAAGCCGCAGGTATTTGTAGGTGAAATAATAAGACAAAATGGCCAAGGGGGTCGCCCAAAAAAGGCTGCCGATGACCATGGGGTAGCCTAACTCAAAAATCAGAAAATGCACCCCCTCCATGAACTTTTCCTGCAACGAAAGGGTGGCGGAACCGTCAATGGCCGCCAACCGTTCGGAAAAGTCGGTGTAGCTGAGCATCACTTCGCCGGTGCCGATCAACTTAAAGAACCAAGCTCCGGTCACCAAAAAACCGTAGTACAACGGCCCCATGGTGACGGGGTTGGAGAGCCAGACCATGGCGGTGCCGATCATCAGGTCAAACCGCACCCGAAGGACATATTTAAAGACCAGCCAAGTGGACAAAACCATCCACATCTGGACCCCGACGGTCGGGGTCATGCCCATGAACATCCCCACTGCGCTCCCCAGGGCCGCTTCCCCAATCGGGGCATGGCTTTCGGTCAAGGGGATCAGGATGTGCTGTCGGAATTTTTCTTTGACTGTGCTTCTTAAACTGCGCATTCGGTTCAGCGCCTCTTCAATTGGTTGGGCTAAGAGGCGGGGTCCTGGGGGCAAAGTCATCGTCATTTGCGCCTGGGGGCCCAGCCTGGGATGAATGGGGGGCTCTCGCCGCTGGGGCAGGAGCGCTTTAAACCCGATTCAACCCAAAGGAGGGCTGTGTCCGTGCAAGGGCGGGAGAACGCCGCCGCTGCCGCCTCCCCCTTGCCTGGAGGAGCGAGGGAAGTGGTAGCCAAGGCCAAATTTGGTTTGGTAGGGGGAGATGCGGTCGGCCACTTCGGTGTCGGATTCCAAATGCCGACCCAAAGAGACCAGGAGGGTTTCGGCGGCCTCCGCCAAGGCCTTGGGCGGCTGGGCGGTCCGCTCCATGTTGCCGAACCCCAGGCCCCCCAAAGACTCAAAGGCGACCTTGCCCCTGGACTTTTCCGGCAGGTGCCCTCCAAGCCCCGTTACCCCGAGGGCCAGAAAAACAAACACCCAGAGCAGCAGAGTGGGCAAAAAGTTTAATTTACCGCAAGGTTTCATGGCCTTTGAGTTTTAAGTTTTTCACCGGGAAGCAACCTTCCGGGGGTCTGGGCTTTCTTTAAAATAACCTGTTATGCCAGAATGTTATCCTTAAAACCCCAGCCAGGGGGTTGGGGCTGAAGGCCGTCATAGCAAGACAGAACGGGACATTCTGTGCTGAAAATTTTTCCTCCGTCAATTGGACCTCTCTTTGGGGTTCTCACTTTTTTCTTCCGTTACCAAAGGAGGGAAAACAGTTTTTTGGACACCAGTGTATGTAACAAACTATATTTATACATGAATTATTGCCCAGCCCCGCAAAAAAAGACCTGCCTCCAAAGGAGACCCCAGGGGGCTATGCAAATTGACCCTTTGCAAATTACCAAAGGAGCCAATACAATGACCAGCACAGCAGTTTTTTGTTCACCTTCAGACGCAGAGTAAAGCAATGGACCCAAACCGAATCTTCATTTTTGACACCAGTTTACGAGACGGAGAGCAATCTCCAGGATGCAGCATGAACAAGGAAGAAAAGCTGCTGCTTGCTCGACAACTGCAACGGTTGGGGGTGGATTCGATCGAGGCGGGCTTTGCGGCTTCGAGCCCCGGCGACTTTGATTCGGTCCAGATGATCGGCCACGAACTCAAGGGACCCAGGGTGGTCAGCCTTTGCCGGGTGATCGACTCGGACATAGATGCCGGGATCAACGCCCTCAAGGGCAGCCACAATTGGGGTATCCATTGTTTTATCTCCACCAGCGACCTTCACTTGAAGGAAAAGTTGAAGATTGACCGGAAGACCGCCATCCAAAAGGCAGTCCGGGCGGTTGAACGAGCCAGGAAGGAATCCGACAGCATCGAGTTCTCCTGTGAAGATGCCACTCGCTCGGACCCAGAATTTTTGGTGGAGATCTGCTCGGCGGTGGTCAAGGCCGGGGCCACCATCTTGAACCTCCCCGACACCGTGGGTTACACGACTCCGGGGGAGATCACCCAGATGTTCAGCCGCCTCAAAAACGAGGTGTACAACGCCGACCAAGTGGTTTTTTCGACCCATTGCCACAACGACTTGGGGTTGGCGGTGGCCAACAGCTTGGCGGCGATCCAAGGGGGAGCCACCCAGGTGGAATGTACCCTCAACGGTATCGGCGAACGGGCGGGCAACGCCGCCTTAGAGGAGATCGTCATGGCCCTGGTGGTCCGGGGAGCCTTCTTCGGCAAACAGACCGGGGTGGACAGCACCCAGTTGATTCATTCCTCCAGGCTGTTGACCAAGTTGACCGGCTCTTTGGTCCAGGCCAACAAGGCGATTGTCGGTGACAACGCCTTTGCCCACGAGTCGGGGATCCACCAGGATGGGGTGCTCAAAAACCGTTTGACCTACGAGATCATGACCCCCGCTTCAGTGGGTTTGGCCAAAAACAATCTGGTTTTGGGCAAACACTCTGGCCGGGCGGCGCTCTTGGAGCGGGTGCGGGACTTGGGTTATCAGGTAGGCGAAGAAGAAATCGTGCGGATTTTCGACGAATTCAAAAAGTTGGCCGACAAAAAGAAGGTGGTTTACGATGAGGACATCGAACTGCTGGTGGCCGGGGACCGGGTACAGAAGGTAGAGAAGTATAAGCTGCTGAACTTGAGCGTATTTTCCGGTACAGACTCCTTGCCGACCGCCACAGTTAGAATGGAAGCAGACGGCAGGCACCTTCCCCCCCATGCCGCCATTGGGGCCGGGCCGATTGATGCGGCGCTGAACAGCATCAGGGAGATTGTAGGCAGCAGTTGCATCCTGACCAAGTTTTCGGTCAAATCCATCACCGGCGGCACCGATGCCCAGGGCATGGTTTCCATCGGGATCGAGGACGAGGGGCTGGCCACTTCGGGCCGAGGTTCGGAGACGGACATCCTGATCGCCAGTGCCAAGGCCTTTGTGGATGCCTTGAACCGGATGGAAATACTAAAGCACAGCCAAGGCAAGCGACAACAAGCGGCGGTTTGAGGCCCCCTACCGGTCCGGGTGCGCCCCCTGGGGCATTCTCGGACTGCGGGCCGCTGCCGCCAAACACCCAAAGGGAAAACAGGGAAACGACATGACCGAAACCAACCAAATGAAGATCGTCCGCCTCCCGATGCTGCCGATGCGTAACATTGTGGTTTTTCCCCACATGACCACGCCCTTTTTTATCGGTCGCCAACAGTCCATCGAAGCGCTGGAAGAGGCTCTGGCCAAAGATCGACGGATCTTTGTGGTGGCCCAAAAGGACCCGATGGTGGAAAAGCCCAATGCGGACGATCTTTATGAGGTAGGCACTGTCGGCTCGATCCTGCAGATCATGCGGCTGCCCAACGGCACCATCAAGGCTCTGTTCGAGGCTCAGGCTCGGGGCCGCCGTTTGTCGGTGGACCTTTCCCAATCCGCCTACCAAGCGGAAGTGGAGCTTTTGGAATGCGACTTTGCCGAAGACCTCGAAACCACTGCGGTGGCCCGTTCAGTCAAGGACGAGCTGAAAAATTTCCTCAAACGGGTGACCAAGGGAGTGGATTCGGCGGAGAAGATCCTATCGGGGGACTACAGCCCTGGAGAAATCGCCGACCTGATCGCCCCGCTGTTGACCTTGGAAATCAGCAAGCAACAAGAACTGCTGGCCGAACTGAGCGACAAGAAGCGCTTGGAGATGGTTTATTCGAGGATGCTTGAAGAGGAAGAACACAAAAAGTTGGAACAAAAGCTGAAGGAAAGGGTTCAGGGGCAGATTGGCCGAACCCAAAAGGAATACTACCTCAACGAGCAGATGAAGGCGATCCAAAAGGAGCTGGGCTCCGAGGATGCCAAAGAGGAGTACGAGGAATACGAAGACAAGATCAAGACCTGCGGGATGAACAAAGGGGCCAAGGAAATGGCCGTCAAGGAGCTCAAAAAGCTCAAGTTGATGCCGCCGATGTCTTCGGAGGCCAACATCGTCCGCAACTTCATCGACTGGTTGGTCAGCGTCCCCTGGAAGGCGGAAACCAAGGACAACCTTGGGGTGGATCATGCCCAGCAGGTCCTTGATGAGGACCACTACGGCCTGGAAAAGGTCAAGGAACGGATCGTAGAATACATCGCCGTGGCCAACAAGGTGGGGGACCTCCGTGGTCCGATCATCTGTCTGGTCGGCCCTCCGGGGGTAGGCAAGACCACCTTGGCCCGGAGCATCGCTCGGACCTTGGACCGCAAATTCGTCAGGCTTTCTTTGGGCGGAGTGCGGGACGAAGCGGAGATTCGGGGTCACCGGCGGACCTACATTGGTGCCATGCCCGGAAAAATTCTCCAGTCCATGAAAAAAGCCAAGACCAACAACCCAGTGATGCTTCTCGATGAAGTGGACAAGATGGGCCAAAGCCACATGGGCGACCCGGCTTCGGCCTTGTTGGAGGTTCTGGACCCGGAACAAAACAAGGAATTTATGGACCATTACCTGGAGGTCGAATACGACCTTTCCAACGTGATGTTCATCTGTACCGCCAACAGCCAACAGGACATCCCCGGCCCCCTGGCCGACCGGCTGGAGCTGATCCATCTTTCCGGCTATTCGGAACTGGAGAAACTCAAAATTGCCGAGAAGTACCTGGTGCCCCGGCAGGCCAAAGAAAACGGGGTGGAGTTGGACAAGGTCCAGTTCACCCAGGAAGGGATCTTGGAGATGATCCGGCACTACACCAAAGAGGCCGGGGTCAGAAACCTGGAGCGGAAGATTGCCAAGACCTGCCGCCGGGCGGTGACCGAGATGGTCAAAGACAAGAAGGACGACCCGATTTGCGTTGACTCCAAACAGGTGCAGGCCTACCTGGGGGTGCGCAACTTCGATTCGGAGAAGTTGGACACCTTCAACGAGGTTGGAGTGGTCAACGGCTTGGCCTGGACCAGCGTGGGCGGCGAGGTTCTGACCATTGAGGTCAACTGCATGAAGGGCAGCGGCAAGATCCAATTGACCGGGAAACTGGGCGAGGTGATGAAGGAATCCGCCCAGGCCGCCTTGAGCTACATCAGGGCCAATGCCAACAGCCTGGGGATCTATTCCAAGGTCTTCAGCGACCTGGACATCCACGTCCACGTTCCCGAAGGGGCAACCCCCAAGGATGGCCCTTCGGCGGGGATTGCGATTACCAGCGCCCTGGTGTCCGCCTTGACCGGGATTGCCTTAAAAAAATCCATCGCCATGACCGGCGAGATCACCCTGCGGGGCAAAATTTTGCCCATCGGCGGGTTGAAGGAAAAGTTGCTGGCCGCCAAGCGCAACCTGATCGCCCAGGTGCTGATCCCCATTGAAAACGAAAAGGACCTGAGCGAAGTGGACGCAGAGATCAAGGAAGGCCTGGAGATTCGGCCCTTGCGGCACGTCCGGGAGGTCTTGAAGCTGGTTTTGGAGCGAGAGCCCCAACCGGTGGACGACAAGGATCTGGAGGTGGTGCCCGCACCGCTGCCCGACAGCCGGGCCGCCTTTGGTTCGGAGTTGACCGCCAGCCACCATTAAAACATGGTGCCGAAGGTTTTGGTCCTGCTGGGCCCCACCGCCAGCGGTAAAACGGCGTTGGGGCTGCTTTTGGCCCAGGCCCTTTCGGCCGAGATCGTTTCCGCCGATTCCATGCTCGTTTACAAGGGCATGGACATCGGCACCGCCAAGCCCAGCCCCGAAGAAAGGGCGCTGGTCCCCCACCACCTGATCGACCTGCTCACCCCCGACCAGCCTTACAGCGCCGGAGCCTTCCAGAAGGATGCAGACAAGGTGATTGGGGAACTGGTCCAAAGGGGTAAGGTTCCCCTGCTCCTGGGGGGCACTCATCTTTACCTGAAGGCCTTGGTGGAAGGGTTGGTGGCCCTGCCGGCTACCGACCCCGCCTTGAAGGCACAGCTTTACGAACGGTTGGCCCAAACCGGGGTGGCCCCCTTGTACCGGGAGCTTTGCGCCCTCGACCCGCAAGGAGCGGCGGCCCTGCACCCCCAGGACTCCGCTCGGGTGACCCGGGCCTTGGAGGTCCGATTGAGCACCGGGAAGTCCATCTTGTCTTGGCAGGCGGAACACGGTTTTGGAGAGCAAAGATACCGGCCCTTTTATCTGGCCATCCATTGGGAGCGGGAAGAATTGTACCAAAGGATCGACCGGCGCACGGAGTTGATGGTCCAAAAGGGGTTGGTGGAAGAAACCCGAGGGCTGCTCGACCAGGGCTACAACCCCAAGCTGCCTTCGCTCCAGTCCATCGGCTACGGCCAAGCGGTGGAATATTTAGCGGGCCGGTTGAGCCACAGCGGTATGACCCGACTGATCCAGCAAAAAAGCCGCCGGTACGCCAAAAAACAACTGACCTGGGCCAAAAGCATCCCCAGCCTGCACTGGACCGAGCCGGGTTTGCCGGCCCCTTCACTTTTGGATTCCCTGAACCGTTTTTTTGACCGACCCTAAGGGCCAATCTCTACCGGTACCCTTGACGATGAAAAGCTCCGATTACTCCCCAGACCGTTGGCTGGACTTTTTGCGGTTGACCGACCCGGAACTGGTGGCCAAGGCCAGACGGGATGTTTACAAGTCCGGCGGGAAAGGGGGACAGAAAAAAAACAAGGTGGAAAACGCCATCCGTTTGACCTTGGGCCGCCTCCAGGTGAGTGATACCGCCAGCCGCTCCAAGGAGGAAAACTTGGCCGGGGCGCTTCGGAAGCTCCGGTTGGCCATAGCCCTGGACTACCTCAAGGGCACGGAGCTGCGGGTTTTGCAGGTCAGGCCGCCCAAAGAGATCCAGTCTTACCTGGGCCAAGAGGAAATCAGGATCAACCCCAAAAATCCTGCCTACCCCCTCTACATCGGGTATTTTCTGGACCGTTTTTTGGCCCAAGGTTGTGATTTCGGCAAGCTGGCCTTGGAGCTGGGGACCAGCAAGTCCCAGGTCCGAAAATTTGTGGAACGTTACCCCGCCTTGTTGGCGGTGACAAGGGAGGCCCAGGAATTTGGCCTCTTGATTGGCCTTTTGCGGCCCGCCCAACCGCAACCTCCAGTGCCGGAAAAACCTGTAGAGGACCGTTAAAAAAGAAAATTTCTTGCCAGGACCGGCTGAAAATGGCAGTTGGGGTTAACGGTTTGTTCATTCTTATAGGTTTGGTTCCCGATGAAGGCACAAAGGCTCAACAATCGAATCCTGATTGCCGACGACGAGCGGAGCAGTCGGTTTTTGCTCAGCCAGTTTTTGGTCAAAAAAGGATACGAGGTTTTTGAAGCCCAAGACGGGGAAGAGGCCTTGGCGCTGGTGCTGGAGAAGTCCCCGAACATTCTCCTGATGGACCTGTCCATGCCTAAAAAGGACGGGCTGGAGGTGGCCAAGGAGCTGAAGACCGAAGGCAACTTCCCGCTGCTTTATGTGATCCTTTTGACCGGCCATACCTCGGATGGTGACATCAAGAGGGCGATGGACGCAGGGGCCAACGCCTTTTTGCCCAAGCCGGTGGAGCTGACCGAGCTGATCAACCAGATCCGGTTGGGGATGGCGGAGTTGGACACGAGGCGGCTGTTGATGCTCGACAGCCTGACTCATGTCTTTAACCCGGAACAGTTCAACAAGTACCTCTGCAACGCCGAACAGCGGGTCAAGGAAGGCAAGGACGAGCCCTTCTCCTTGTTGGCCTTGGATCTGGACCATTTTAAGGTGGTCAACGACACCTTTGGCCACGAGGCCGGGGACCAAGTGTTGACCAGCTTCGCCAACCTGCTGGGTGAAGTGACCCGCAAAAACGACCTGCCCTGCCGCCTTTCGGGGGACCGGTTCCTGGTGTTCCTGCCCGAAACCGGCAAAGAAGCGACCTTGATGATCGCCGGACGGATCCAAAGCAAAACGGCGGAGCTGGAGCTTCCTTTGGGGATCAAACTTTCGGTTTCCATCGGGGCGGTCACCTTCGACCCGACCCAAGACAGCATCGCCTGGGCGGAGTCGGCGCTGGCCGAGGCCAAGACCCAGGGCCGGGGCCTGATCCATCATCTTTAGCCAACTTCGTCTTTTTGTCCGATTCCCGCCCTTGCCTGTGAGAGTGAAAACCAGTAGGCTTGGCAGAATCAACTTGGCTGACCGGCGATGAAAAAAACGGCGATCTTTTTTTTGAGCATCCTGCCCCTGGTTTTGGCGTTTCCGGCCTTGGGCTTTAAGCCCCCGGAGCTGGAAAAACTCAAGACCACCAAGGTCTGCCTCGGCTGTGACCTGTCCAGTTCCTCCCTACAGGAAGCCCAGTTGGCCGGAGCCGACCTTTCGGGCAGCAACCTGAGCCGCTCCAACCTCAACGGGGCCGACCTGACCGGAGCCAACCTCACCGGGGTCAACTACCAGCAAACCTACTTTGAAGGGGCCACTTGGTCCAACGGGGAAACCTGCAAAAAAGGTTCGTTCGGCAAATGTGTCACCGAAACCTTTGAAAGGCTCCTGGCCACCAAAACCTGCCGGGACTGTAGCCTGCCTTATGCGATGTTGGTGGACACCTACCTCCAGGGCGCTTTTCTGCGAGGGGTGGACTTCAAGGGGGCCAACCTGGAAAAGGCGGTGTTGGTCAACACCAACCTGGAGGTGGCCAACCTGACCGGAGCCAATCTGGCCAAGGCCAACCTGACCGGAGCCGAGATCACCGGCATCAAGATCGACCAAGCCAACCTGGTGGACGCAATTTGGATCAATGGGGAAAAGTGTCTGGCCGGATCTCTGGGCATGTGTCTGACCCCCTCTTGGAGCAAACTGGTGACCGAAAAGGTTTGCCAGGACTGCATCTTGATCATGATCAAAAAACCGGCCCAAGACTTTGCCGGGGCCAAGATGTCCGGCTCCAACTTGAGGAACGGCAGCTTTCCGGGGACCAATTTTGCCGGGGCCGACCTGGAGCGGACCGACTTCTCCGAAACCGACCTGACCGCTTCCAGCTTCGCCGGGGCCAACCTGACCAAAGGCAAGTTCAACAAGGTCAAGTTCGGAGCCACCAATTTCCAGGGCACCAACTTTGAGGAGGTGCGGGTCGCCGAGGCCGATGCCCCTGGGTCCAACTTCACCGGGGCGAGCTTCAAACGGGCCTTGTTCCTCAACTCCAACCTCGCCGAAGGCAGGTTTGTGAACCTGAGCCTCAAAGGGGCGGATTTTTCGGACAGCAATCTGAACAAATCGGTTTTTGAGGCGGTGGACTTCGGGGACGTGCGGCTGGTTGGGGCGACCTGGATCGATGGGCAAAGGTGCACCAACGGGAGCGTTGGTTTTTGTATCACCGATTCGGTGGTCCGCACCATCAACCAAAAACAATGCGAAAAGTGCAGCTTGGTTTACGCCCCTTTGGCCTCTAGGAACCTGAGCGGGGTCAAACTGGGTTCGGCTAAACTCTACCGGGCCAACCTTTCGGGCAGCAACCTTTCGGGGGGTAGCCTCAAGAAGGCGGACCTGACCCAGGCCAATCTGGCCAACGCCGACCTTTCCTTCACCGAACTGGAAGGGGGGAACTTCACCGGGGCTCGGTGGCCCGATGGCAACATCTGCGCCGAAGGTTCCATCGGTAAATGTCTGCACCCGACCTTGACCCAGATGTGGGCGGAAAAAAAATGCAAGTCCTGTAGCCTGCCCTTCGCCAACCTCGAAGGGGCCAGTCTGGCTTGGTTCAACCTCAACGGTTCGAGCCTGATCGGGGCCAACCTCAAGGGGGCCAACCTGACCGGAATCTTTTTGGAGAACGCCAACCTTTCCAAGGCGAACCTGCAAAACGCCAGTTTGGTCTCGGCGGACTTGATGGGGGCAAAATTGGAAAACGCCAACCTGGACGGGGCCGACCTCTCCGGGGCCACTTGGCCGGACGGGCAGGTCTGCCGCCCCCGGTCGATCGGGAAGTGTATCTTTCCCGTCCAAGAGGCCCAAGAATGAGTAGTCCGGTGGAACTCCTGATTCTGGCTGCCGGAGTGGGCAGCCGTTACGGCGGAGACAAACAGCTGGACGGCTTTGGCCCGGCCGGAGAGAGTTTGATGGAATATGCCCTGTTTGATGCCAAAAAGGCCGGTTTCTCCCGTGTGGTGTTTGTCATCCGCAAGGACCTGGAAGAGGTTTTGGCCGCCAAGGTGATCCGCCCCTACCGTTCCTGGTTTGAGATCGACTATTATTTCCAGGAAATCAAGGCCCTGCCCGCCGGATTCGAGGTTCCCCTGGGCCGCACCAAGCCTTGGGGCACCGGGCAGGCGGTGCTGCTGGCCAAAGACAAGATCCGCCACCCCTTTGCGGTGGTCAACGCCGATGATTATTATGGTCCCACTGGTTACCACCAAATGGCCAAAGCCTTGGCCCAGTTGAATCCCCAAAACCTGGATTTTTTGATCAACGCCTACCGGCTGGACCACACCTTGTCCGACGAAGGGACCGTCAGTCGGGGCCTCTTGGGTGCCCAGGGCGGCCAGATGTCCTCGTTGACCGAATGCACCAAAATCGGACGGAACCCTTCGGGGGTCTTTGACCTGACCCAAGAACCACCGGCCCCCTTGGACCCGCTGACCCCGGTGTCGATGAATTTCTGGGGTTTTACCCCGGCGGTGTTTGGGCTTTTGGAGCAGGAGTTTTCCCAATTTTTGGCCCAACAGTCCGGGGACCCCAAAGCAGAGTTTTACATCACCAGCCCGATTGATCGGGCCGTCAAAGAAGGCCGGGCTTCGGTCCGGCTGCTGGAATGCCAGGAACAATGGTTGGGGGTCACCTATCCCGGAGACAAACCCAAGGTCATTGAGGGGCTCAAGAAGAGGCACATGGAAGGCCAATACCCCAGACACCTGGCTCCCTAATCAAACAGAACAAGGAGGTACTTTTGCTGCTCACCGAATCCTTACCCATTGTTTCCATCGACCTCAACCTGAAAGGCAAGGACAAGGTCCAGGTCTTGGAGTCCTTGGTCGCTTTGGCTGGCAAAGCCCAAACCTTTGAGTCCCCAGGGGAGGTCGTTGCCGCCTTGCTGGAACGGGAGTCCTTGAGCACTACCGGCATCGGCAACGGTCTGGCGGTGCCCCACTGCAAAACCCCCCAGGCCAAACAGTTGGTGATCGCTTTGGGGCGAGTGCCACAAGGGATCAACTTTTTTGCCCTTGATGGGCACCCGGTCCGGTTGTTTTTTCTGTTGCTCGCCCCCCAAGAGGCGGCGAACAGCCACTTGAAGGCCCTGGCCAAGGTTGCGAGGTTTGCCAAAAACCCCTCGATTTTGCAGGAATTGATGGACCAGCCAGACCCGGAGCGATTGCTGGCGTTCCTTAAGGAACAAGACACCCTGATGGATTGACCATGACCCGGATTTTGGTGATCACCCACGGCAATTTGGCCAGCGAATTGGTCAAGATTGCCCAGTCGATCTTGGAAAAAACGGTAGCAGTGACGGCGGTGGACCTGGGCTCGGAAGACAAGGGAACCGAGTTGGTCCGGCGGGTCAAAGAAGCGATTGGCCCGGTGGAGGCGCAAGGCAGGATCATCGCCTTGACCGATGTTTTTGGCGGCACCCCGTCCAACCTGTTTTTGCCTTTCCACCAACCGGGGAAGCTGGAGATGATCACCGGGGTCAACCTGGGTATGTTGCTGCATCTTTTGACCACCGACCTGGAGGGTGACCTTTCCCAGGTCTGCACTCAGGCGAAGCTGGCCGGGCAGGAGGCGATCCTGGTAGCCGGAGAGTACCTGTGAACCCCCTGTTTTGGCGCAGACTCTTGGCCCGGTCGATCGACCTTTGCTTTGCGGCCTTGGTCGGCGAACTGTTTGCCCGGCTCTTCAAACTCCCGGTCCCCCCCCTCAGCCCCTACCTGTTTTACGAGCTTTTGGCCGCCGGTTTTGGCTTGAGTTTAGGCAAGGTGGCGGTGGGGATCCAGGTAAAGGGCACCGGGCGTTGGGGGTTGGTCTTTCGGGAACTGGTGCTGTTTTTTTTCGCTCCCTGGATTGCCCTGAGCCTGCTTTGGGGAAGGCCTTGGCATGACCGGGTGTGCCATACCCAGGTGACCTATGGTTAGGGAAAAATCCCACTTCATCCGCTGCCCCATCCATGGTTCCATGCCCTTTGGGAGCCGGGAGATGGTTTTGGTGGACAGCCCCTACTTCCAACGGTTGCGCCAGATCAGCCAGCTGGGCTTTGCTTCCCTGGTCTTTCCCGGTGCTACCCACACGAGGTTTTCCCACAGCCTGGGGGTTGCCCATCTGGCGGGCCGGGTCTTCGACCAGCTTTGCTTGGGCCAAGGATTTGACCTGAACGAGGTTTACGACCCCCAGCAGTTGGCTTACTTTCGGCAGCTGCTCCGTTTTGCCGCCTTGCTCCATGATGTGGGGCACCCTCCCTTTTCCCATGCCGGAGAGCCGATCCTACCCCCGGTCGGCACCCTGGGCCTTCCCGAAGCTTTGGTGGACGACCCGAATCGGGGGGCGACCCATGAGGACTACACCTGCGCCGTGATCTTGCGGCTCGCCCAGGAAGGGCTCCTGGACCCTGAGGAGGCCCAAGACTTGGTGGCCATTTTGTCCAAAACCGGGAGGGTGGGCAAAAAATTGCTGGCCAAGGAAGGAGGTCCGTTGATCTATCCCTTGCTGTGCCAGCTGATCAATGGGGAGATCGATGTGGACCGGATGGACTACCTGCTCCGAGATGCCTACCACGCCGGGGTGCCTTACGGGAAGTTCGACCTGGACCGGCTGGTCTCGGCGCTGTCGGTGGTCCGCTACCGGGATTGGCTCTTGCTGGCGCTCAAACAAGAGGATGTGGCGACTTACGAAAACTTTCTGCTTTCTCGGGTCCACATGTTCCACCAGATTTATTTCCACAAGACCCTGGGAGCGTTCAGCCATTACCTCAAAAAGTCCTTTGAACAAGGGGAGTTGGAACTTAAGGTCCAAGGGGGAGTGGATTGGTTTTTGGAATTTACCGAATCGAGCCTGCGCCATGCCCTGATGTTGGCCAAACACCAACCCTGGGCGGGCAGGCTGTACCGCCGGGAACGGGCCAAAACCCTGATCCGTAGGCAGGACGATTCCCCCGCCGGGCTGGCCCAGGTGACGGAAGTACAAGGCTACCTGGAACAGGAAGGGATCCCCTGCTTTGTCTCTCGGTCCTCCAACCGTTACTCTGCCCAGATTCGGGGCCGGGAGATCGGCCCTGCCACCTTGATGGTGGTGGTCAAGGAGTTTGGCCGGAACCGGCTGCTGCCCTTGGCGGAATGTTCGGTGCTCTTGGCGGGAACCGAAGAAAAGCAGATCTTGATTACCCAGCTTTATGTTCAACAGGAGGACCACGCCCGGGCACTGGCGGTGATCCAAGGGAGGATGCAATGATCCAGCGGATTGAACTGAACGGCCCCGACGACTTCCACCTGCACCTGCGGCAAGGGGAACAAATGGCGGCAGTGGTTCTGGATGCGGCCAAAAACTCGGCTCGGGCGCTGGTCATGCCCAACCTCAAAATTCCGATCCGCACCACTGCCGAAGCCTTGGCCTACAAGGACGCTATCGTCACCCAGGTGCCGGGCACCGGCTTTGAACCCTTGATGAGCCTCTACCTGACCGACGAGACCCCCAAGGAGGAGGTGAGGGTGGCCAAGGAAAGCGGCGCTATCGTGGCCTTCAAGTTGTACCCCCAAGGGGCTACCACCCATTCCTCCTTTGGGGTCACCAACCTCAAGGGGCGGTACGGGGTGTTTGAGGCCATGGAAAAGGAAGGGCTGGTCCTTTGCCTGCACGGCGAGGTGACCGACCCGAAGGTGGACATCTTCGACCGGGAAAAGGTCTTTGTGGACCGCCTCTTGGCCCCCTTGGCCCAGGCCTTTCCGGGCCTCAAGATGGTACTGGAACATGTGACCACTCAAGAAGGAGTGGACTTTGTTGTGGGAGGCGGGGCCAATCTGGCCGGGACCTTGACTGCCCACCACCTGTGGATCAACCGCAACGACCTTTTGGTCGGTGGGATCAAGCCGCACCACTACTGCCTGCCGGTGGCCAAACGGGAGGAACACCGCTTGGCCCTGGTAAAAGCCGCCACCTCCGGGAATCCCAAGTTTTTTTTAGGCAGCGATTCGGCCCCCCATTCGGTGGGGGCCAAGGAATGCGCCAGCGGCTGCGCCGGAATCTACACCGGTCGGCACCTGTTGGCCTATTACGCCATGGCCTTTGAACAGGCCGGAAAGCTGGAGGCCTTGGCCGACTTTGCCGGGAAGTTTGGGGCCCAGTTTTATGGCCTGCCGGTGAGTGACCAAAAACGGGTGTTGGTGAAAAAACCGGAATCGGTGCCCTTGGACCTCGACTATGGGACCGAGAAACTGGTGCCCTTTAGGGCCGGGGAAACCCTGACCTGGACCTTGGAAGCCTGAAGGTTTGGGGACGGCGCTTCAGACGTTGTAGCCGCCGCTCAACACCAAATTGCTGCCGGTCAGGTACTCGGAACCTTGGGCCAGCACCATTTCCAGGACCGGCCATAGATCGGCGTATTCGCCGAATCTGCCTTGGGGGATGTAGGCCTCGGGGGCAGGGGATTCCATGACGATGGAATTGAACAGGGTGCCGGGGCTGATCACGTTGACTGAAATCTTATCAGGCCCCCATTCTTTGGCCAAGGTCCGACTGAGGGAGATCACCCCCATTTTGGCGATGTGGTAGGCCCAGGCCTTGGCGCTGGTGACCCGGTCTCCCTTGGCGTAGGCGAAGTTGACCACCCTGGGGGCCGGGGATTCCTTGAGCAGGGGGAAAGCACCCTTGCACATCAAAAACACCGAATCCAAATTGTTGCGCAAGACCTTGTGGTAATCCTCCAGGGAGGTTTCCATCACCGGTGCCTCATGGTAGTCCCCCACCACGTTGATCAACCCGTCCAGCCCAAAGCCCGCCTGGGCAATCTCCCGGTAGATCCGCTGCACCGATTCCAGGTCGGTGACGTCGCCTTGCAGGGCAATGGCCCTCTGGGGGCCAAACTCCTCGACCAGCTTCAAGGCACCTTCTTGGTTGGTCAGGTAGTTAAGAAAAACCCTGGCTCCCAGCTCCAAACAATGCCGGGCAATGGCTCCGCCGGTCCTGGTGGCCGCTGCGGTGACAAGAAGGGTGCGGTTTTGGAGCAGTTTTTTTGGGTCCCGGTGGTCCATTTGACTGAGCCGATTGAGGTTGAACTGTGAGAATACCCCAAAGCAGGGAAGTTGCAAACCCAAGAACCTCCCTGGGCGCAGGGAGATTTGCGAATGGGCTGAAAACCTTGGAGCCATAAGGGAAACAATCCCCAAAAATCAAGTTGATTTGTTCCGGCTATCTGATCAGAATGAACCTTCCTTCCAGAGGGTCTATGTGCGGAGTTTTTGGTTTTACCGGCCATCCTGAGGCCAAACAGATTTTGCCAACCATCCTGGCCTCGTTGCAGCACCGGGGACATGATTCTTGCGGGGTGGCGGGCTTTGTCGCCCAAGACCCGAGCTGTATCGACACGCTCAAGGAAATGGGCCGGGCCAGCCGGACCATGAACCCCCAGAAGTTGGAAAAGTTCATGGGCTCAAGCTTCATCGCCCACACCCGCTATTCCACCCGCAACTCCTCCACCTCCGTCCGGGAAGTGCACCCCCACTGGGCGCAAAGCATGCAGGGTCGAATGGTCATCGTCACCAACGGCGACCTTCTGAACGTTGAGGAACTGCTGGAATACCTCAAGCACCGCAAGGTCAAGGTGTACACCAAAAACGATGCCGAGATTCTGGCCGCCTTGATCAACGTGCAGATTCGCCTCCGGGGCTTGAGCATGGGCAATGCGATCAGCGAGGTGATGGGGCTGGCCCAAGGTGGATACGCCGGGGTGGTGATGACCGAAGACGACCCCAACATCTACGCCTTTCGGGACCCTTGGGGGATCAGGCCGCTGCACTTTGCCGAATTTGCGGTAGGTGGACAGCTCTGCCGGGCGGTCAGTAGCGAAACCTGCACCTTCGACCTGATCCAGCGGTATGACGTGGTCAAATACCCGGACGGGAAGGGCTACACCAGCAGGGAGGTTGGCCCGGGGGAGATTCTTTGTTTCTCCGAACAAGGTGTCCCCACCAGCAGCTTCCTGCAAACCCGTGTGCCGGGTCGGATCGGTTGCGTTTTTGAGGCGATCTATTTCTCCCGGCCCGACAGCCTCCAACGAGGGGAATCTTTCCAAGCGCTGCGGGAGCGGATGGGCCGGGAGCTCTTTTTGGAAGCCCCGGTGGAGGCCGACTTGGTGACTGCGGTGCCCAAGGGCGGAATTCCGGCGGCCATTGGCTTTGCCAAGGCCTCGGGCTTGCCCTACAACGTGGCCATCCTGGAAGAGCCCTCGACCGGCGGGCTACGGAGCTTTACCACCAATCCCCAAGACCGTATGGCCTTGGCCAAGATGAAGTACAGCATCCTTCGGGACATGGTCGAAGGGCAAAGGGTGGTAGTGGTGGACGACTCGATCGTCCGGGGGACCACCGCCAAACTGCTGGTCAAAAGTCTGTACGAAAACGGAGCCAAGGAAGTCCACTTGCGGATCCCCTGCCCGCCCTACAACTGGCCTTGCCATTATGGAATCGAAACCAAAGACCCCAAGACCTTGATAAGCCACGGGAAAACCAACGACGAAATCTGTGCGGCCCTGGGAGCCGATTCCCTGTATTACCTGGGGATTGAAGGACTGTACCGGGCGATTCGCCAGGAACGAGGGCTGTTTTGCGACGAATGTCTTTCGGGGCGGACTCCGTTTTCCGTTGAGGTTTGAGCAGGTTGGAGGCGGGGGTATCCCGAAAAGGGGTGGATCAAACGGGGACGGTTGTTCTTTAGAGGAACTTGTAGTCTTGCTCCTTGCCTCTTCTTTGGTTTTAGGCCAGTCTAGGAACAGAAAGAAAAACTCAAACATCGTTCTATTTCCATAAGCCCTGTTTGGCTATGGGTTTGGCGTGGAACGTGGAGTTTTTTTCATCAGACCTGTGCCGAAGGTTTGCCAAAAAGTTTTTTTTTCGCTACCTTCGGACCGATTCTGGAAACTTGGCCCTGGAGCTGCGGTTTCCCTTGGAGAGTTAAGGACCAAAACCACCTTTTGGGAAGAGACCCTATGTTGCTTCAATTCGGCATCGCCTTTGCCGTCATTGGTTTTATGGCCGCCTTCATCGGCCTAAACCTAGTGGTGGCCAAGTTGCTCAGCCCCTCCAACCCGTCGGCGGGAAAATCGGTTCCCTACGACTGCGGTGAAGCTCCGGTCGGGGTTGGGTACCGGCAGTACAACCTCCGCTTTTATTTGGTGGCACTGGTCTTTGTGATCTTCGACGTGGAGATTGCCTTCATGTACCCGGTAACCGCTATTTTTAAGGACCTGACCTTGGAAGGTTGGGGCGGGTTGGCCTTCGCAGAGATCCTGATTTTTGTGGCAATTTTGACTGCCGGGTTTGTGTACTCTTGGAAGGAAGGTGGTTTGGATTGGGTTAGAGAACAAATCGGAGCGGTGAAGGGGGCGAAATGAACAACCTGTTACACAAGTTTGAGGACGACGGGATTGTTCTGACCACCGTTGACCACCTGCTCAACCTGACCAGGGCGAACAGCCTGTTTTTTATGTTGTTTGGCCTCGCCTGCTGCGGGATCGAGATGATGCAATCGGGTGGCCCCAGAGCCGACCTGGACCGCTTTGGTGTGGTCCCCCGGGCTTCACCCCGCCAGTCGGACCTGATGATCGTCGCCGGGACGGTGACCCTCAAGATGGCCAGCCGGGTCAAGGTTTTGTACGACCAAATGCCCGAACCCAAGTACGTGATCTCCATGGGCAGTTGCTCCAACACCGGCGGTTTGTTCCAAGGGGGCTATTCTGTGCTCCACGGGGTGGACCGGGTGATTCCGGTGGACGTTTATTTGCCCGGTTGCCCGCCTCGGCCGGAGGCTTTGACAGCCGCAATCATTGCCATCCAAAAGAAGATCAAAGCCGAAAAATACCTGCGCAAGTAACAACGGCAAAAGGTTTAGAGGAGCCGCCTTGGAACAGAAAAGTATTTTTGAAGCCCTACAGTCCAAAACCCAGCTCCCCTTGGAGTGGGTCGAGGATGCCTACGGGCCGAAGCTGAAGATTGCCCCGCAAGACTTGGTAGCGGTACTAACCTTGCTCAAAAATGACTCGGCCTTGGGTTTTGACTGTTTGACCAACCAAACCGGCAGCCACATGGACCCGGTGATCCGGCTCTATTACGTACTTTATTCCTACCTCCACCACCATGAACTGGTGGTGTTTTGCGAAGTCCCGGTCGGGGCCCCGGTGGTGAATTCGGTGGTGGGCCTCTTTGGTGGGGCCAATTGGTTGGAACGGGAAACCTTCGACCTGTTGGGGGTCAAGTTCACCGGGCACCCGGACCTCACCAGGATCATGTTGCCCGAAGACTGGGTCGGCCACCCGTTGCGCAAAGACTACGTCTATGTGCAGGAGTACAACGGGATCGATAACCGGCCTTCGGAAATCACCAAAAGCTTCCAGCCTTCTTAAGGGAACGAACTCATGGGCAAACAGTTACGTACCGAATTGATGACCATCAACATGGGTCCGCAGCATCCCTCGACCCATGGGGTAATCCGGTTCATCATCAAAACGGACGGCGAAGTCATCCATGAATGCCAGCCAGATGTTGGCTACCTGCACCGTTCCATCGAAAAAATCTCCGAAAAGGTAAATTGGCAGGGTTTTGTCCCCTTTACGGATCGGGTGGACTACTTGGCCTCGATGAACGCCAACTGGGCCTATTGTTTCGCCGTCGAGCGGATGTTGGGCACCGAAGTCCCCCGGCGGGCGGAGTTTCTGCGGGTCATGGTCGGCGAATTGAACCGAATCTCCAGTCACTTGATTGCCATTGGGGCAACCGCCATGGACCTGGGCGGCTTTACCCCCTTCATCCAGTTGCTGCGGGAACGGGAGTACATCAACGACCTCTTGGAAATGGCTTGTGGGGCTAGGCTCACCTACAATTACATCTCCATCGGCGGGGTCAATTACGACGTGCCCCGGAACTGGACCGAAAAGGTCGGCGAGTTCCTGGAACACTTTGAACTGGCCATGGAACAGATGAACCGGTTGATTAGCTACAACCGGATCTTCATCAACCGAATGGCCAACTTGGCGGTGATCCCTCGGGAAATGGCCATCCAGTACAATCTGGTCGGCCCCAATCTGCGGGGCTCGGGGGTCAAGTTCGACCTGCGCCGGGACCACCCCTATTCGGTTTACCCGGAGCTGGACTTTGAGGTCCCCGTGGGTGTTGGGATCGAAGGCCAAGTTGGCGACTGTTATGACCGCTACCATGTGCGGATGATGGAGATCAGAGAGTCCATCAATATCCTGCGCCAGTGCATCAAAATGATGCCTCCAGGGGAGATCCAAGGGAAAGTCAAAAACGTGATCAAACCGCCCGAAGGAACAATCCACGTACGCACTGAAACCCCCAGGGGGGACACTGGCTACCTGATCCAGTCCGACGGCAAGACCTCGGCTTATCGCTTGAAGATTCGCACCGGCAGCTTTACTGCCATGTCCGTCATCCCGGCTGTGGCTCCGGGGCTGTTCATCGCCGACTTGATTGCGCTGATCGGTTCCTTGGACGTAGTCGCCCCCGAACTGGACCGTTAACCAAAACACAATATGCTGATCCAAACCATGACCAGTCTGGGCATACCCGAGTTGATCGCCCAGCTGATTTACGCCTTGTTGGTCGCCTTCTTGTGCGTCAACTTCATTGCCGTTTATGCCGGGGTGATTTCGGTGGTGGAACGGCGGGTGGCGGCCAAGATGCAGTCTCGGGTCGGCCCCAACCGGGTGGGACCCCAAGGCTCCTTGCAGTGGCTGGCCGACGGGATCAAACTGATCCTCAAGGAAGACCTGATCCCCGATGGAGCGGACCACTTCCTGTTCAAACTGGCTCCCTTTTTGATGGCCATGGGCGTAGCGGGAACCTTCGCCGTGATCCCCTGGGGGCCTGCCAACTCGGCGGCTTCGGACATGAATGTAGGTATTCTTTACCTCATCTCCATCACCTCTTTGGTGGTCATTGCCTCCTTGATGGCCGGGTGGGCTTCCAACAACAAATGGTCCTTGATCGGTGGGATGCGTTCGGCGGCGATGATCGTCAGCTACGAAATCCCTGTGGCCCTGGGCCTCTTGCCCGCCATTTTGATCGCCGGGTCCTTGAACATGGGCGACTTGGTGAGCGCCCAAGGCTGGGCTCCCTGGGACTGGATCGCATTCAACAACCCTTTTGCCCTGCTGGGTTTTTTGCTGTTTGTCACCGGCAGCGTCGCCGAATCCAACCGGACCCCCTTCGACTTGACCGAGGCGGAGTCGGAGTTGGTGGCAGGTTACGCAACCGAATATTCGGGCTTCCGGTTTGCGGTTTACACCTTGGCTGAATTTGCCAACACCTGGGTGGTGGGTGCGGTTTGCGCCGCTGTCTTCCTGGGGGCCGGTCAACTGCCTCCGCTGCTCGAAGGCTCCATCCCCTTGTCGGTGGCGGTGTTTGTCGGCAAGACGATGTTCATGGTCTTTGTGCTGATGTGGTTCCGCTGGACCCTGCCCCGGTTTCGGATCGACCAGATGATGGAATTTTCCTGGAAGTACATGTTGCCCCTGTCCCTGGTGGCCTTCTTGGGCCAAGCGGTTTATTTCCTCTGGACTTGGGAGAGCGAGGTCGCCCGGATCATGGTTTCCCACCTCATGGTGCTGGTCTTTTTGGGTCTCTTTTTTTACTTCCTCAGCCGAACGATGGTCAACTTCAAACACCAAGCCGTGGCGGTCAACAGCTATAAAACCGAGATCGACTACCTGGAGCGGATGGGCATTTTGAAGCCCGTTGAAGCTGTGGTGGTCGCCGAAGAAGAGGAAGGGAAGGAGTGACATGAACATGACCCCAAAACGATCCTCTTTCGGCACCTACCTGAACAACCTGGTCAACGGTGTGACCAGTATGTTTGAAGGGATGAGCATTACCTTGGCCAGTATGTTTTTCCGGGCTCAGACCATCCAATACCCGGATGTCAATATCCACAGCAACGAAGAGCTGGTCAAGGACTACAAGGGCAACCTGCGAGGGATGCCAGCCAATTACCGGGGGATGCTCCATGTGGACATGGAGATCTGCACCGCCTGCATGATCTGCATGAAGGCCTGTCCGATCGACTGCATCGCCATCACCAACGTCAAGTGCGACAAACGGACCTTTGTGGGAGTCGGGGGGAAAAAAGCGGTGCAAACCCGTGCCGCCACAAGGTTCGACATTGACCTGGGCAAATGTATGTTTTGTGGTCTCTGCTCCTTGCCCTGCCCGACCGGAGCGATCCACCACACCACCCAATTCGAGTTTGTCCCCGACAACCTGGAGGCCTTGGTTTACAAGTTTGTCACTCCCCAAGAGGCGCAAAAGGCCGAAGCCCGAGCCAAAGAAATCGAGGTAGAGGAAAAGGCCGCCAAGGCCGCCAAGGCCAAAGCAGAAGCGGAAGCCAAGCCAGCAGAACCCCAACCGGAGAACAATTGATGGTCCAGAACCTCTTTTACGGGGGCTTTGTTGCCCTGACTTTGGGGGCGGGGCTTTACGTAGCGATTGGCCAAAATCTGATCCGCTCCGCCTTTGCGTTATTTTTTACCCTCTGCGGCGTGGCGGGGTTGTACGTGCTGTTGGCCGGTGACTTTATCGCCATGATCCAGCTGATGGTCTATGCCGGGGGGATTGCAGTCCTGCTCGCCTTCGGGGCCATGTTGACCCACAAGGTGGACGACCCACAGCATTCCAACCTCTTGGTCAACGGCTTCCTGAGCTTCATCTCGGGGACCGCCTTTTTCAGCCTGCTCTTTTACGTGCTGACCGAAAGCTCCTGGCGGGTCAAGGCCGAGGCCTTGAGCGAGCCGACCACCAAAGAGATCGGCAAGTTGTTGCTCAAAGAATATGTGCTGCCCTTTGAGGTAGTTTCCTTTTTGCTCCTGGTCGCTATGATCGGTGCGGTTTATCTGGTGCAAAAAGGTGAGAATCAAACCCAAAAGGGAGACCGCCCATGACTTTAACCAACCTTTTAGCGATTTCCACCGCCTTGTTTGCCCTGGGTACGGTGATGTTCCTGACCCGCAAGAACAGCATCGCTCTCTTGATGGGCATTGAGCTTTTGATGAATGCGGCGGCCCTGAACTTTGTGGCCTTTTCTTACTACAGTCCTTCCTTGAACCATCCCTTGGACGGACAGGTCTTTGCCCTGTTCATCATCATGGTGGCGGTGGCCGAGGCAGTGGTGGCCTTGGGGATCGCCATTGCGGTTTACAAGGAATATGCCCATGTGGATGCGGATCAGCTCACGGAATTACAAGGCTAAACGGACCCTGACCCCCAGTTGATGAGAACCGATGATTGAGACTTTGATTCCCCTCGTACCGATCCTGCCCCTCTTGGGTGCATTGGTGTTGGGGCTGTTCGGCAAGAAAATCCAGGCGGTCCTTGGGGAAGCTTGGACCGGGATCCTGGGCTGTACAACTCCGGCCTTGGCCGCAGTGATCGCCTATGGCAGCTTTTTTGAGCTGATCGGTCGGCCTGAAACCCAAAGGGTCGTGGTCCTCAAATTGGCTTCTTGGATCACAGTGGCTGACTTCCAGGTGGAATGGGCCTTTCGGTTTGACCCGCTCTCGGCTTTGATGTTGATGATCATCACCGGGATCGGCACCTTGATCCACATCTATTCGATCGGCTACATGCACGGGGATGCGGGTGTTTGGCGGTTTTTTGCCTACATCAACCTCTTTTTGGCGGCCATGTTGATGCTGGTCTTGGGGGACAACCTCCTGATCATGTTCTTGGGCTGGGAAGGGGTAGGGCTCTGCTCTTACCTGTTGATCGGTTTTTGGTTCACCAACTCCGACTACGCCTATGCTGGGCGCAAGGCCTTTATCGTCAACCGGATCGGGGACTTGGGCTTTTTGACCGGCATGTTCATCCTGGTTTACCTCTCGGCGATGAACTTCGACCTAGTGACCCTTTCGTTTGGCGAACTGGGCAGCCGGATGGAGGTCTTTTCCCAATACCGGATATGGGGAATGCCTGCTTTGGAAGTAGCGGCAGTCGCCTTCTTTATCGGGGCGATGGGTAAATCGGCCCAGATCCCTCTTTATGTCTGGTTGCCTGACGCAATGGCCGGTCCGACCCCTGTTTCGGCCTTGATCCATGCGGCAACGATGGTCACTGCCGGGGTTTACATGATTGGCCGGATGTACTTCATGTACAGCCTCGCCCCCCATGCCCTGGAGTTCGTGGCGATCATTGCGGCGATCACCTGCTTCTTTTCGGCCACCATCGGCATGGCCCAGTACGACATCAAAAAGGTCTTGGCTTATTCGACGGTCAGCCAGCTGGGCTACATGTTCCTGGCCATGGGCACCGGCGCTTACTCGGCGGGGATTTTTCACCTCCTGACCCACGCCGCCTTCAAGGCCTCCTTGTTCATGGGTTCCGGCGCTGTGATCATTGCGCTGCACCATGAGCAGGACATGCGCAAGATGGGCGGGTTGATCAAAAAAATGCCTTTGACCGGTTGGTCTTTTGTGGCTGCCACTTTGGCGATCATGGGTTTCCCTTTGACTTCTGGCTTCTTCTCGAAGGATGAGATCCTGGAAAAGGCCTTTGAACATGCCCCTGCGCTTTGGGTGTTGGCTTTTGCCGCTGCGGGGATCACCAGCTTTTACATGTGGCGCTTGGTCTTCATGACCTTCTTCGGGACCTACCGGGGCGACCACCACACCTGGGACCACTGCCACGAGCAACCCAAACGGACCACCTTCCCAGTGGCCATTTTGGCGGTTGCCGCTTTGACCTTGGGCTTCCTCAATATTCCCGACTTTTTGGGCGGCCACTACAACTTCAGCCATTACCTCTCTCCGGTAGTGGTGGACCTGGAAGGCCACGTCAGAGCCGGGGAACTGTTGCTCGAAGTGGAGAAGGCTGCCGAGGCGGAGCCGGAAGGCTCAAAGGTGGAGTGGGCGTTGATGATCGGTTCGGTGCTCTGGACCCTCTTTACCGCTGCGCTGGCCTACTTCTTTTATCTGGCGAATCCGGCCAAGCGGGAGGCCTTGATGGCCAAGTTCCTGCCCCAACAAATCTTCAAGGTGTTGCACAACAAATACTTTGTCGATGAGTTTTATGACTGGGCCTTGATCCGCCCCTTGACCCGGCTGTTCCGCTTTTTGGCTTCCTTCGACCGTTTGGTGATCGACGGAGCGGTGAACCTCGCCGGTTATTTGAGCCGAGGCGTGGCTATGTTGGCCGGGCTGTTGGACAAGGGTGTGGTTGACGGAACCGTCAATGAATTGGCCTGGTTTTCCCAAACCGCCGGGAAGGGTTTCAGCTTGATGCAAAGCGGCAAGATCCAAGTGCTGGTAGCCAGCGCCTTGCTTTTGTTCGTCGGTGTCTTCGCTCTTTTGATCTTTTATGTTTAGTCAACCGACCCAAGGTCCTTTAACGCAATCGAGGTTATGATGAGTCATCTTTTGTCGTGGGTTGTCTTCCTCCCCTTGTTGGGGGTACCGGCTCTCTTTGCCTTGCCGAAAAACAAGGGAAAGTGGGTGGCTTTGGGGGTGACCTTGGCCGACTTTGTGATCGGGATGCCCGTCCTGATGGGCTTTGACCGGGCCATGACCGGGGTTAGCAATCCGATGGACATGCAGTTTACCGAAAGGCTCGCTTGGATCCCCAGCCTTGGGGTTGAGTACAACATCGGGGTGGACGGCCTGAGCCTCACCATGATCTTCCTGACCTTGCTGATCGGAGTCTTGGCGGTATTGGCCTCTTGGAATATCGAGGTGTACCAGCGAGGGTACTGGAGCATGTACCTGCTTTTGCAAACCGCCATGTTGGGCGTGTTCGTGTCGTTGGACCTGATCCTGTTCTTCCTGTTCTGGGAAGTGATGTTGTTCCCCATGTACTTCCTGATCGGGGTTTGGGGTGGTCCAAGGCGGGTTTATGCGGCCATCAAGTTCTTTTTGTACACCCTTTTGGGCGGCGTGGGCATGTTGCTCTCCTTCATCGCCATGTGGTACTACGCTCCCGGCGAGCGGACCTGGGACATGGTGGAGCTGCTTTCGAGGGTTGCCGCCGGTGGGCGTTTCGACGGTCCGTTGATCTTTGGGGTCGAGTTCTCCAAGGTGATCTTTGTAGCCCTGTTCATCGGCTTTGCCATCAAGGTGCCGATTTTCCCGTTCCACACTTGGTTGCCCGATGCCCACGTGGAAGCGCCGACCGCCATTTCCGTGATCTTGGCCGGGGTGCTCTTGAAGATGGGGACCTACGGGTTCCTGCGGATCAACTTTACCCTGTTCCCCGAGTCCTTCCATTGGTTTAGGGAGGTCCTGGTAGCCCTGGCGGTGATCAATATCGTTTATGGTGCCCTTTGTGCCTTGGCCCAGACGGACCTCAAAAAGATGGTCGCCTACAGTTCGATCAGCCACATGGGCTTCATTCTTTTGGGTATCGCCGCCGCTACCCCGCAAGGGATCAACGGGGCTATGCTGCAGATGTTCAACCACGGGACCATCACCGCCATGCTCTTCCTTTTGGTGGGCGTGGTTTATGACCGGGCCCACCACCGCAACATCGACGGCTTTGGTGGCTTGGCTTCGGTAACGCCGGTTTATGCGGCAATCACCAGCTTCGCCTTCATGGCCGCCGTGGGCCTGCCGGGCCTTTCGGGCTTCATTTCGGAGCTGTTGATTTTGACGGGCAGCTTTAAGGTTTATCAAGTCCCGACCATTCTGGCGGGCCTCGGGATCATTCTGGGGGCCGGTTATATGCTCTGGGCCTACCAAAGGGTCTTTTTCGGTCCCTTGAACGAAAAGTACAAGGACATGGTTGACTTGAACCGGGTGGAGGTTTTCTCGTTGGTTCCTCTGTTGGTGATCGTGGTTTACTTGGGGATTTTCCCCAACAACCTGATCGTCTTTTTTGAAACCTCCATGAACCACATCAGCGAGCTTCTGCTACGTTAGACCAACGGACTAAGGAAAGGTTTAAGGATGTTTAATACGCTGCCCTATCTCGCCTTGATGCCCGCACATGTACTCTTGGGTTCGGCGATGCTCTTTTTTGTCTTGGGAAGGGCGATTCCCGGGGTCAATAAGCTGCCCCCGATGCCCATTTTCCTGGTTGTGCTGGCCGGGGCGTTTTTCTTGGAAACCCAGGGCAACGGGTCGGACCCGCTCTTTTTTGGCATGATGGTAGTGGACAGCTTTTCGAGGCTGTACGACCAGATCTATTACTTGGCCACGGCCATGGTGGTGCTGATGATGCACTACTCGGACGAACTGGACCGGGAGAACGACTGGGAAAATTTTGCGCTCTTCTCTTGTCTGATCCTGGGGCTGTTGTTTATGTCCACCGCCAACCACCTCCTGATGGCACTGATCGCCATTGAGTTGGTCTCCTTGCCCAGCTACCTTCTGGTGGCGGTCAACCGGCGCAACAAAGCGGCCAAAGAAGCCAGCCTCAAGTACGTTTTGTTTGGCTCCTTTGCCACCGGGATCATGCTTTATGGGATGTCCCTCCTGTTTGGGATGACCGGGGCCTTGGGCTTTGCCGACATTTGGAGCGGCCTTGGAGCGGAGGCGATTGACCAGCCGATTTATTACTTGGCCATTGGCATGACCTTAGCGGGAATGTCCTTTAAGGTCGCAGCGGTGCCCTTCCACTTCTGGTGCCCCGATGCCTACCAAGCAGCCCCGACACCGGTAACCGCCTTTTTGAGTGTCGCCCCAAAGGTGGCAGGTTTGACCTTGATGATCCGGTTTTTCTCCGAGCATCTGGCGGTCCAAGGGGAATCCTTGACCCAGATGCTTTCTTGGATCGCCATGGCCACCATGACGGTCGGGAACTTTGCGGCTTTGCGCCAGACCGACCTCAAACGGCTGTTGGCCTATTCTTCAATCAGCCACGCCGGATTTTTGTTGATGGGTGTGGCCACCTTGAACGACGATGGCAGGCAAGCGGTCTTTTTCTACATCCCCATTTACCTCCTGATGAACCTGGGGGCCTTTATGGCCTTGTTGCTGCTCTCCAAGGACAACAACTTCCAGATGGCCGGTTTCAAGGGGGCGATTCGCTCCAATCCCGCCTTAGTGGTTGGGTTTGCGGTCTGTGTCTTCAGTTTGGCCGGGGTGCCTCCCTTCGCCGGGTTCATCGGGAAGTTTTACCTCTTTAAGGTGACCTTGGAGAAAGGGCTTTACCTGCTGTTGGTTGTGGCAGGGGTCAACTCGGTGGTGTCGTTGTACTACTATGTGACGATCCTAAAAAACATGATCATCGACAAGGAAACCCAGCCCATTGCTCCTTTGGCCGCAAAAATCCCGCTGGTTTTTGTAACCGGATGTGCAGTCCCGTTGGTGTTTCTTGGGTTATATTGGGTTCCACTGCTCGATTGGGCAGAGAAGGTCCGTCTTTTCCAGTAGTCCCTTGAAGCCTCAAATGGGTTTGACTTATGCGGAGTCAAGCCCTTAGAATGGTGCCTGGACTTGAGCCTAAACGGGCCTCAAGGTCGGTGCAGTTTGTTTGATCTATCCCCTATTCAGGAAATCCATGAGCCCGAAGCCGAAATACCCTGGAACTCGTACCACCACCAACGGCAACACCCTGGTAGCCCTTTACACCGAGGCTCGAATCGCAGAGGCGGGGATCTTTTATCCGATCACCCCTTCCACCGAGATGGGGGAGAACTTCCAACTTTCTTTTGCCAACGGGGAGTTAAACGTCTTCGGGCAAGCTAAAATTGCACTGGAAACCGAAGGAGAGCACGCCGCCCAGTCCGGGTCGATTGCCGCTTCGGTGACCGGGAAACGGGTGGTTAACTTCACCTCCGGCCAGGGGATTCCCTACGGCTGTGAGCCCTACTACCATGCGCCCTCCAAGTTCAGCACCATGGTCTTGGAAGTGGCCGCTCGGGCCTTGACCAAGTCGGCCTTGAACGTACATTGCGGCCACGACGACGTTTACACCGTCCTGGATACCGGCTGGACCATGTTGTTCGCCAAGGATGCCCAGCAGGCTGCCGACCAAGCCATGATCCTGCGCAAGGTCAACGAATTGACCCTGAACCCCGGGATCAACATCCAAGACGGCTTTTTGACCAGCCACCTGGAGCGGACCTTCCTGATCCCCGAAGCGGATTTGATCCGTGAATACCTGGGTCGCCCGGACGACCAGATCGAATGCCCCACCGAAGCCCAAAAAGCTCTGTTTGGCCCCAAACGTCGAAGGGTACCGATCGGCATGGACCTGAAAAACCCGCTGTTGATGGGGCCGGTGCAAAACCAAGAGCATTACATGAACGGCGTGATCGCTCGGCGCAATCACTTCGTAGAGCCAATCTTGGGTTTTCTGGAAAAGGCCTATGAGGAATTTGGCGTTCTGACCGGTCGGCACTACGGCTTGATCAGCCAGTACAACTGTGAAAAGGCGGAGACGGTGTTTGTCTCCCTGGGCTCTTCGGCCGAGAACATCGAAGCGGCGGTGGACTACCTCAAGGAAACCCGTGGTGAAACGGTTGGGGCGATCCACCTCAACGTGATCCGGCCCTTCCCCGAGAAGGCGGTGATCAATGCCTTGAGGGGCAAAAAGAATGTGATCATCCTGGAACGGATGGACGACCAGACTGCTTCGGACAACCCGATGGCTCGGGACATCCGCACCGCTTTGTCCAAGGCGCTGACCAATTCCAAAACCAAGGCCTTTGCCGAATTGCCTGCAATCACCTTGGACGAAATGCCCCGGTTGTTCTCCGGGGTTTACGGTCTGGGCAGTCGGGACTTCCGGCCCGAAGGGGTGCTGGGTGCCTATGAGTTCGTTACCGGCAAGATCGCCCGGATGGACGGCAAGTGGGCCAAGGACGGGGTAAGCTTTATTTATGTAGGGGTGGACCATCCTTACGGGGTGATTTCCCAAGAGATGCCCAGCTTGTTGCCGGAAAACGCCGTGGCCATTCGGTTCCACTCCATCGGCGGTTGGGGTGCCATTACCACCGGGAAAAACCTGAGCGAGGTGATCGGTTCGATCTCCGGCTTTGTGGCCGAGCGGGACAAGCGGTTGGACGAGTCCGGCCAGCCCGAAGAGGTCTTCCACATCAGCGCCAACCCCAAATACGGCTCCGAGAAAAAGGGAGCGCCAACCAACTACTTCCTGGTGGCTGCCCCCAAACGGATCCGGGTCAACTGCGACTTGCGGCATGTGGACGTGGTCTTGTGCTGCGACCCCAAGGCCTTCACCCACACCAACCCTTTAGAAGGGCTCAAGCCCAAGGGTGCCTTTATCATCGAAACCGATGAAACCACTTCCGAAGGGTTGTGGAGCCGGATTCCCAAGAAACACCGGCAGTGGATTTTGGACAACCAGATTCGGGTTTACGGCCTTTCGGGCTTCAAGATTGCCCAAGCCGCAACCGACCGGGAAGACCTCCAATTCAGGATGCAGGGCAACAGCTTCTTGGGTGCCTTCTTTAAGGTCAGCCCGATCCTGGGGCAATACAACATCCCTGAAGACACCTTCTTGCAGATCGTCCAGGCCCAGTACGTCAAAAAGTTTGGCCGGTTTGGGGACGCAGTGGTCAATTCCAACATGACCGTTATGACCGAAGGCTTTAAGGGCGTTTGGTTGACCACCCCCGGTGCCGTTGACGCTTCCGATCGCAGCTCGATGCGTGGGGAGTTGTTGCTGCCTTTGACCGGTGTGGGCCGGTTTGACCATTACAACAACATCGCTCAACCGGCCAAGGCTCCCTACCAGACTGCCGCCGCTTACGATGCCGAGTTCCGGGCCGGGTTGGGCTACTTCCAGCCTTCCACGGTACTGGCCTCCACCGGCGTAATGGCCGCCGCCACCGCCGCCACCAGCAGTAAATATGTCAGCCGCCGCCGGGTTCCGGTCTTTTACCCGGAAAACTGTACCCAATGTATGGCCTGCATCATCTCTTGTCCCGATACGGCGATGCCCAATACGGCCCAAAACCTGGACACGGTCTTGGATGCTGCGGTGGAACATTATGTTTCTGACCCGGCTGCCCGCAAAAGCCTCAAGGCCGAGATCCCCAAGTTGGACAAATCTTTGCGGACGGCGATGATGGCGCAGATCAAGGAAAACAAAGGCCAAGCCGCCAGTGTCGCCCAGCTGCTGGAAGTGGAGTTGGGCTCGGTTTCTGTGTCCGATCAGGCCAAGAAGGAGCTGGTAGGGGTGATCAAAAACGTCCCCCTGGCTTACGCCAAGGCCAGGACGATTTTTGAGATTCCCGAGAAAAAAGAAGCCGGGACCGGTGGGGTCTTCTCCATTTACATCTCCGACCTTTGTAAGGGTTGCGGGGAATGTGTGGTGGAATGTGGGGACCACCAAGCGCTCAAGATGGTCACCGAAGACGAAGTGGTCAACGGCCAAAACGCCACCAGCTTGCGGTTCATGGACCTGCTGCCGGACACCCCGCAAAAGTATTTGGGCAAATACGATGCCCAAAAACCTTTGGAAGCAAGGGGAGCAATTTTACAAAACCACTTGATGATCCGCACCAACTACGATGCCCTGGTCTCTGGGGATGGCGCTTGCGCCGGTTGTGGGGAGAAATCGGTTTTGCGCTCTATTGCCACGATCACCGAAGCGGTGATGCGGCCTTTGTATCACCAAAAAGCTGAACGGTTGGAGAGCAAGGCCAAGGCGTTGGTCAGCGAAGGAACTGCCAAGATTGCAGAGCTGAAAACCAAGGACGCAGAGGGCTTCAAATGGTGGTCCACGGCGGTCAGGCATCTGATCTTGGGCCAAGGTGGAGAAAACGAAAAAGACAGTCTGGCCCGGATCGAAAGATTTGGTTCCTCCGAGGCGGACTTGATCAAAACCTTGGATTTGGTTTTGCGGCAAGAATCCTTTAACCACAGGGACCTCCGGGCGGTGGACGGACGTTACGCCAACGGAATGAGCGTGATGATGATGAGCAGCTCCACCGGTTGTAACTCGGTGTACGGCTCCACTCATCCCAACAACCCGCACCCCTATCCTTGGATGAACAGCCTCTTCCAAGACAGCCCGACTTTGGCTTGGGCCTTCGGGGAAACCATGATCATGGACCATGCCCGCAGGTCGGTTTTGCCCGAGCGGTTGGTGGACGCACTCTTGAGCGGCAAGGGGATCAGCCATGACGACTATTGGGACTTTACCCACTTCACCGATGCCTTGATGAGCGACCAGGAAGTCTTGGAGTTGCCCAAGGTTTGGGCGATTGGTGGCGACGGTGCCATGGGCGACATTGGCTTCCAGAACCTTTCCAAGGTGGTGTTGCAAAACCGGCCCAACGTCAAGTGCTTGATGCTTGATACCCAGGTTTATTCCAACACCGGCGGCCAAAACTCCGATTCTTCGGTGATGCCCGGCGGGTTCGACATGAACCAGTTCGGCAAAGCCACCGAAGGCAAGTTGATCGAACGAAAAGAGGTGACCTCCATCCTGATGAGCGGTCACGGCAGCCCTTTCATTGCCCAGGTCTCGATGGCCAACTCGTCGAGCCTGTACAAGGCGGTTTTGGACGCAGTGGCTTACCGTGGAACTGCCTACATCCAGAGCTTCACCACCTGTCAGCCCGAGCATGGTGTACCGGACAACGTGTCCACCCAGCAGGCTCAACTGGTCCGGGATTCTCGGGGGATGCCGGAATTGGTCTTTAACCCCGGCCTTGGGGAGACCTACCCGGAAGCTTTGGTGTTAAAAGGCAACCCCAACCCCAAACGGGACTGGTACCAAAAGAAGGATCCGGAAGGAAAGCCCTACAATTTCACCGTCGCCCATTGGGCCACGACCGAGGCTCGGTTCCGCAAACACTTCTTTACCGTCAAACCGGGAGAGGAAGCGGGGCTGGTTCACCTGGACGTGATTTTGGGTCGTGTTGCCCAAGACGACGTGGTCCATCGCCGGTTCTATGAGCCCAGCCACCCTGCCTTTATTCCGGCCAAAGGGGTTTATATCCTGATGGAGAAAAAGGGCAAAATGGTGCCGATGGGGATCAGTCGCCAGCTGGTTCTGTTTTGCATCGAACGGCGGAAGAACTGGCGGATGCTGCAAAGCATGGCGGGGGTCGAGAACGAAGACTACCGGGCCCAGCGGGCCAACCGGCCAAAACCGGCGGCAGAAGCGGAATAATCCCAAAGGGGGCCTACCAAGGCCCCTTTTTTTTTGCCCAAAAACAAAGAGAGTTCCAAGGGCCAACGGCTGGGGGTAAAGGGGGCAAAGCCCCCTTTGCAGGATTGTAGAGGGGGAGCAAAACAAACCGGCAGCAGCAGCGGTATGCCCCCCAAAAGGGGCCTACCAAAGGCCCTAGCTCATGGTGATAAGGCCTGCACCGCAGGGGCCCAATCAATCCCCCTGTAAGCCCTAAAAACCCAGCCAAAACACCAGGAAAAACAAAATCAACAGAGGTTGGTAAAGGAACGGGCTATTTCTCCATTCCCTCTTGCGCCTTGGCCTTGGCCTTGTCCAGCTCTTCCTGGGCTTTGCTCAAACCGGTCTGGGCTCGGTTCTTGGCTTGGTCCAGATTCTCCTGGGCGGTGGCCTTGGCTTTCTCAACGGTATCGTTGGCCTTACTCAGCACTTTTTCTCCAGAGTAGAGCAGGTCGTCGTATTGCTTCTTCAGTTTCCCCAAGGGTTTTTCAAACTGCTTGCCCAAGATGGCCAGGGGCTTCTCCAACAACACTCCGATCAACCGCCCGACAAAAACCGACCATTCCATGACCTGGACGGAGGCCTTGAGTCCTACATACCCCCAAGCTTCCTTGCGGGAGAACTTCATCACCTTCCACTCATCGTCATTAAAACCGGTGCTGTTGAGGGTCACTTGGCCGGACAGGCCGCAGCCGTAGAGGCTGAAGGTGCCTGCTTTGCACTTGTCTTGGAAGGCTTCGCTCAGGTAGGTGGCACAAAGAAAACGGCCGGGCTTGGGGCCGATGTCAAGGGTGGATTCCACCAAGCAATGGTAGGTACCTTCCCTTTGGCAGGTAACACAAAAACGCTGGTCGTTGGCTTCAACAACGCCGGCCCAACCGCTGACGGCCAAAAGGAAAAGGAAAAACAGCGCTTTCACCGGGTCCTCGTAAGATTTGGCCTATCCTAACCTGCTCTCAAGGGAGCCGTCAATTGCGCCCCAAAAAGAAGCAAACCGGTTGATTTAACAGGGGGCATTTTGGGTAGAGATGCAATAGCCTTGCCTCTGGCCTCAGGAAAGTTGGTTTGTGTGCCCTATCAGCCGGGGCGGAAAGTCTGGGGGATTTGGAAGGACCGGGAAAAACAGGAAGGAGAAAAACGTAAGAGAGCCGAGCCAAAGCTCGGCCCTCTTTTGGGCCTAGGGGTGCCTTAACCTTGGTTTACAAGGCAGCAGCGCCCCGCTCGCCGGTTCTGATCTTTACGCACTCTTCCAAAGAGTACACAAAAATCTTCCCGTCGCCGACCTTGTCGGTCTTGGCAGCAGCGATGATCGCTTCAACAGCTGCGTCCAAGTCTTCGTCCACCAGCGCAATTTCGATTTTGATCTTGGGCACAAAATCGATTTTGTACTCTGCCCCTCGGTACAATTCCGAATGGCCTTTCTGGCGACCAAAGCCCTTGACCTCGGTCACAGTCATGCCCAGGATGTCCAACTTTTCCAGGGCATCTTTGACGGCTTCGAGTTTGTAGGGTTTGATGATGGCTTCAATCTTTTTCATCGTTCACCTTTAAAAAAGGGTTAGTGCAAGGCTCAAAGCCCCTGTTGGCTTACGCTAGCAGGGGCCTATCCCTTAGAAAGTGGTGCTTAGGCCCATCCAAAACTCGTTGTGTAACCCGGTTCCGTTGGCGGACTGGGTCATGACATGGGTTTTGTTGAAGGAAGCAGTTACCGATTCAGAAACCGACTTGCTCAAAGACAAGGTCAAGATGGCGGTGCTTTCAACAGCGGCACCAGCGTTCAACCATTGTTGGTTGTAGGTACCGGTGCCGTAGGTGATGGCGGTGGTCAGACCCAAAACTTCGGTGCTGTAGCCCAGGTCCAACCAGCTTAGGCTCACGGAAGCATCAGCGGTTTCACCTTTGCCGTAGGTGGAGTCTTCAGAGGGAACCATGTAGTAGGTACCAGAGAAGCTACCAAAAGTTGCGCCAACAAAGATTTCCTTTTGTACGGCGACATTAGCGGTCGTACCATCGGCGTTGGTTTTGGTCCCAAAGGACTTGAATTCATAAGAGTACAGGGTTAAACCTGCTTTGTACCCAAGGTCGCCAGCAGCGCCGGTGTAAGACAAATAATAGTCGGTCTCAGTCATCCCAGCGGCATTGGAGTTCCAGTTGCCGATGGCCAAACCGGGTACAGCGGCAAAGCTGAAGTCAAGAGAGCCCTGGACTGCAGGAGTCCGGGTGCCGGTTTGCTCCACACCCCGCCAGACATAGTTGGAAACCACCCCTAGGGTGCCGGTTACGCCCACCGGACCGGCAGCGCCTTCAACTTCATGTTGAGGGTGCCCAGGCATGGGGGTCACGGATTCTTCTGCCATAGTGACACCACTAAAGCCCAAAACCAAAATACCGGTGATCATCCCTTTGATTGCTTTGGTAAACATATTCTACTCCTTGAGAGATTGAGTTTATGGTTTTTATTCATTCGGGGTGCCCTCCCTGCAGTGGGAAGGGCATGCTAACCCTTTGAGAGATTTGGCCCCCGATGCGACTGGTAAAATGCCTTGGGGTACGGTTACCCCGCTGTTTTAGTTTCTGGCCGAAACACTGCTGATGTTAAAGTCCGGGTAGGCAGCAGCACCATGTTCGGAATAGTCGAGGCCAACATGTTCCTCTTCTTCGGTAACCCGCAAGCCCATGACCATGTCCAGGATTTTGAAGAGTACGATCGAAGAGCCAAAGGCCCACAGGGCGATGGAGAAGACCCCAATCGCTTGTGTGATCAACATGTCGATTCCGCCGCCATACAGCAAGCCTTTTTGAGTGTCAAAGAGACCGACCAGCAAGGTACCGGTAGAACCGCACACACCGTGGACGGAGATGGCACCGACCGGGTCGTCGATCTTTACTTTGTCGAAGAACAAAACCGAAACTACGACCAAGATCCCAACGATCAACCCGATCACGATCGCACCTAAGGGGGAAACGTTGGCGCAACCGGCAGTGATGCCCACCAGACCAGCCAAGGCACCGTTTAAGGTCATCCCTACATCTGCCCTTTTGTAGAGCATGAAGGTAAAGATGAAGGCAGACAAGGCAGCAGCGGCACCGGCCAAGGTGGTGGTCACGGCGATGTCGCCGATGTTCACCGTAGCGGCCATGGTCGAACCGGGGTTAAACCCGTACCAGCCGAACCAGAGGATAAAGACACCCAAGGTAGCCATGGGGATGTTGTGACCGGGGATGGCCATGGCTTTACCGGCAGCGTTGAACTTGCCCAACCTTGCACCCAAAACCAAGACTACGGCCAAAGAGGCCCAACCACCGACCGAATGCACCACCGAAGAACCGGCAAAGTCCACAAACCCAAGCCCGGACAGCCAACCACCCCCCCAAGCCCAATGGCCCGAGACTGGATAAATTACCGTGGTGACCAGCACCGAAATGATCAGGTAAGTAGAGAACTTGATCCGTTCAGCAGCTGCGCCAGACAAGATGGTTACGGCGGTTGCGGCAAAGACCACTTGGAAGAAGTAGGCGGTTAAAACCGGCACCGAAGTCCAGGCCAATGAGGAGTAGGAATCCGCTTGGGCGGCGGTGGGCAGGAAGCCCTCCAGGCCGATGAAGGGAGTGCCGTTGCCAAACATGACGGCGAAGCCGATCACATAAAAGCTCAAGGACCCGATCACAAAGTCCATCATGTTTTTCATCATGATGTTCGAGGCGTTTTTGGCCCGGGTAAAGCCGGACTCAACCATGGCGAAACCGGCCTGCATAAAAAACACCAGTACGGCAGCAAAGATGACCCAGACGGTATCGAGAGCATATTGGAGTGCGGGGATCTCCTGGCCGCTGACTTTACCTTCCAACCCAAAGGCAGGAAGGGCGAATAAGCCCAGCGTAAGAAGGCTGGCGAACGCAATTTTTTTCATTGGGACAATCCTTCACATCGGGTTAAGCGGAGTAAGTTTCCTTAGCTCCGATGGGTCCTTGGGGGGCGTGAATCCCCCGTTAGGATTTTGGTTCTAGGTCGCTGTATCAACCCTGACACCCTTCCTATTTCAGAAACCGTGCCACAAAAAATAAATGTATAATATCAAAAATGTATTATAAAATATGCAAAAAAGTGAATTTAGCAAAAATGACAATTACTCCGTAACCCCCCCAAAAGTCTGTGAAAAATGACAAGACTGACAAAAACCCGTGAACCCTGCCAAAAGCAGAAAGAAAAATACTTGACCGGCTTGGAGTGAAAAGAGTACATATGTACTATATCTTAAACCGGAGGAACAATGAACGCATTCCAATTGACCCTGCCCAGCCCCGCTCCCGCTACGATGGGCCAAAGCTGCGGGCTGGAAAAACGGGGGCAGGAACAGGTGGCTTGGCTGGACCTCAATGAATTCCTGGTACCCAAACCTACGGCTACCTTTTTTATGAAGGTCGTTGGGGACAGCATGGCCGGGGCGGGGATTTTTCACGATGACCTCCTGGTGGTGGACCGGAGCCTGGAAGCCAAAACCGGCAACATCATCGTGGCGACCTTGGATGGAAATTGGATGGTCAAACGGCTGCTGGACGACGGGGAGCGAATCTTTCTCCAGTCCGAATCGGAGGGGACTCCGTTGTTGGAAGTAGGGGAAGGCCGTGAGTTTCGCCTGTTTGGGGTGGTCCGTTGGGTTTTACACCGGCCTTGAGGCAGAGGATTGGAGCAGGAATAAAATTGCAGGTTCCCTTCCTCTCTGGCCCTGGGACTCCTGTAGGTTCGGCGGAACCTGGGGAGTGGAGCCAAGGGGCTGGGGAGAAGGGGCTTGCATTGGATTAAATAAGAATATATGTATAAAAGAATAAACGCCTTTCCCGGCACTCCTGTTCACCTTGGAAGGAATACAATGCGATGTGTAGAGAACGGATCCACCGATTGATGATGGCCAGCGTGATTGGCACCGGTGCCACCTTGGTTCACCAGGGGTTTGGCTTTGGAGAGTATGTCCTTTGGTTTGTGGTGGGGATGCTGGTGGTTTATGCAACCGCCAACTTTTGCCCCTCGGTTTGGATTTTAGGCAAATTGGGGCTCAAAAGCTGTTCTGAAGCTTAAAAACCCCCTGAAATCGGAGAAAATCCCCTGCAAAGGAACGGTGTTGGCGGTTTCATTGCGGGGGGCTCCGAAGCGAAGGGAAAACTCTCGGTTGCTGCTGTCCCGCCCCTTCCCTTTTGCCAGTCCCATTGCGTAGGCTCCAAGGCTGGGGAAAAACTACCGGTGTCCCCTGACCGGTGCTTCAGGCTTGGGGGAAACCCCAGATTGCCGCCGCACCGGTGCTGCCAAAACCCTACTTCGCCCTTTGGAGCCGCTGGGCCACAGCGGCCAAGAGCAATCCCGGCTGGAACTCCTCCCTCGGCCTTTGAGGGAGCTGAGCTACAGCAACAAAGAGCAATCCCGGCAGAAAGTCTTTGGGCCGGTTCCTTGGAATCTGGTCCCCGGTTCCAACCCCGTTTCCCGCTCCGCCCCTTCCCTTTTGCCGGTCCAACCGATAGGCTGGGAACAACCCCCAAACCTCAAGGTTTTTTATGCCCCGGATCAATGCGGTAATCTTTGACATGGACGGTCTGCTGTTGGCGACCGAACCGATTTACACCGAAGTGACCCAAAAGGTGGTGGCTAGGTTTGGCAAGACCTTCGACTGGCAAACCAAGACCCGGATGATGGGCCGCAGCCGCCTGGAGTCAGGCAGGATTTTGATTGAGGCCCTGGGCCTGCCCCTGGACCCCGAAGAGCTGTATGCCCTACAAAAACCCCTGATGGAAAAAGCCTTTGTACTGGCGGAGCCCATGCCCGGTGCCAAAGCCCTGACCAAAGCGCTGCAACAGGCGGGAGTGCCGATGGGCCTAGCCACCAGTTCGGGCAGAGACCTGTTTGTGATCAAGACCACTCGGCACCAAGAATGGTTTTCCTGTTTTGCTTCGGTCACCACCGGCGACCAAGTGCCTTTGTGCAAACCGGCACCGGACCTGTTTTTGGAAGCCGCCCGCAAGTTGGGGGTGGACCCCAAAACCTGTTTGGTCTTTGAAGATGCTCCCACCGGTGTGGCGGCTGCCAAGGCGGCGGGCATGGCCGTGGTGGCGGTACCGGACCCGATGATGGACCCGGCGTTGTACCTGGAAGCGGATCTGGTCCTGCGTTCCCTGGAGGACTTTGACCCGGCCCCTTGGGGCTTAAAGGCAGGTAGGGTGGTGTGAAACGGACGCTGGGGGTTGGGCTGACCTTGTTTTTGGCCCTGCCGGTAGGGGCAGCGGACTTGGGGTTTGCCAAAAAATTGGCCCAAGAGGGGGACTGTTACCGGGCGGTCTCAGAATTGCTGTGGATTGAATACCAGGAAGGCCCCAGCCCGGAAATATGGGCGGTCAAGTTGCCCTGTTTGGCCCAACAGAGGCTTTGGGAGGAGTACGACCCAACCTTGGAACTGGCCTTGAGGGACCCCCGAACCAGCGCCGCCCAGGCCAAGGCTTGGCGGCTGGAGGGACTGGAACAGGCCATCCAGCGACAAGAAGGCACCAAGGCTCTGGCCTTGGCCACCGCCCTGGACCCGGCCCAAGCCCAAAGTTTTCCCTTGGAACCCCAAGACCGGCTCGACCCCAATCGGGCCAAACTCGCCTCAGCCTTTCTGCCCGGCTCCGGGCTGGCTTACGCCGGGAAATGGGGTCCCGCCGGGGTCTCCTTGGCCCTCAACGCTCTGTTTCTGGTGGGAGCCAAAACCGCCTGGGACCGAGGTGCCCCGGCCTTGACCGGGCTGTTGTTGTTTTTTGAATGGGGTTGGTACCAAGGGGGCCAAAACGCCGCCTTTGAAGCCGCCACCCAACACAACCGCCAAGCGCTCCAACAGGAACAACAAACTTGGCTGTTTGAGTTCAATTCCAGGTTTTAGAGTGGGCTAAGGGCCGAGCAACCTCCCCAAGGCGGCAAAGAAGCGGTTCATTTGGGGAGCGGTGCCCATGCTGATGCGGATGTAGCCCCGCAGTTCCGGGGTGTCGAAGTACCGGACCAGGATCCCTTGCTGCTCCAGTTGGTCTCGCAGGTCCTTCGCCGGGTAGCCGGTAACCTTGCACAAAATGAAGTTGGACCCGCTGGGGCTGGGGGTCAAAGCGGCAAAGGCCTTCAACCGGGCCAAGGTGCTCTCCCGAATGGCCACCAGCTGGGCCACTTGGGCTCGGTAATGGTCCAGGTCCGCCAAGGCGGCCAACAAGGCGACTTCGGCGGGGACGCTGACGCTGTAAGGCGGCTTGATCCGCATCAATCCTTGGGCCAAGGTCTCGCCCATCACCCCATAACCGACCCGAAAGCCAGCCAGGGCAAAACACTTGGAAAAGGTGCGCAAGACCACCAGGTTGGGGTGGTTTTGGACCTTCTCCACCACCGTTTGGCCGCAGAATTCAAAGTAGGCCTCGTCCACCATGACCACCAGATTTTTGGACAAAAACCAGTCCACCAATTCCGGTGCCACCAAGGTCCCAGAGGGGTTGTTCGGGGAACAGAGGATCACCAGCTTGACCCCGGTCAGGTCCAAAGCCTTGGCCTTTTCCAGGGAGATGCCAAAATCCGCTTCCCGAGGTGCGGTAACATAAACCCCCCGGTTGAGGGCGATCACGTGGCTGTAATAACCGAAGGTCGGGCTGAAGCCCAGGACCTTGTCCCCCGGCTCCAACAGCAGGCGGCAGCAAAGGTCGATCAGTTCGTCCGCCCCGGTTCCGGCCACCACGTTTTCCGGTTTGACCCCGGCATACAAGGCAATGGCCGAGCGCAATTGGGCTTGGGCCGGGTCCGGGTAGATGTGGTAATACTTTCCATCGCTCAGGGCCTTGAGGACCTTGGGCGAGGTGCCAAAGGGGTTCTCGTTGGCATCCAATTTGACAATCGCCGCTTCGGGCAACCCCAGGCGCTTGGCGATCTGGTCGGGCGGCTCAATGGGGGAGTAGGGCTTCATCTGGCCCGCCATCGGGCTGAACAGGGAGTCCACGGAGATCATAACTTAGGGGCTCTTTTGGGGGTGTGCGGCCAACTGAGATTTGAACCTCAGGCAAGGGTCAACCCAGGAGTGCCGGTCCGTCAACCAAATCCAAGGGAAAGAGGGACCAAAGTCCCGGCCCAAGGAGGTTTGGGGTTCAAAGTATGCGGCCAGGGCCGGGCGATCCAGTCCCACTTCCATCAACGCCAATCCAAAGGTTGGGACCGCAGGCAAACGCCGTTTGAAGGCCCAGGGCACTGCTTGGCCAAATTCCAGGTGCCCACTGCCCATCAGGGCCACCAAGGGACGGTCTGGCCGGTAGGCTTGGGTCAAGGTCAAGGCCATGGCTTCGTTGCGAGCCAGCCAGACCCGGTAAAGTCCGGCCAAGTGCTTGGGCTCGGACCAGCCGCAGTGCCCTTGGGTAAATTTTTCAAACATCAAGGCTTGGTAGGCCTCGCCGGGATTGGAAACTGGGGGCAACAAACTTTGCTCCACAAGACTCAACTCTTGGACCTCCAAGCCGGTCAGCCGCCGGATCAGTCCGGCCTCAAGGTCCAGCCCAAAGACCTCCAGCCGTTCCTGTCGGGCGTACCGCAGGACCTCCAAGTAGCCGGGCCATTCCTCCCGGCCCTCCCAACCCAAGGCCTTACGAAGCCTTTGCTCCGCTTGGGCTGGGTCCTTGGGGTTGCTTTGGACGAAGGCCATCAGGAGGCTGGTTTGCTCCTTGCTGAAGAGTTCCATCCCAAGGGCAGGTTTTTTTCCCTGACCCACCAAATGTTCCAGCAACTCCACTTGGATCTTGTGGTGCCGCAGGTTGTCATGGTTTTCTCCCAGAAAAATCACCTGAGCCGGGCCGAGGGCTTCCCACAATTGGGCTTGGTCCACCGGGGAACCCAGGTGGGCGATTTGCTCCACCAAGGGACCTGGTGTTTTTTGGGGGGATTGGGTGGAGCAGGCGGCCAAAGCCAAGACAAGACCAATCCACCAGGACTTATTCATGGGCCGCACTAGAAACCCGTTCCAACAAAGCCTCAAAAGGATGGAAGAGCCGCACCCCCATCAGGCGCTTGGCCTGGGAGCGGCAGGAGTAGCCGTCGGCCAGCAGTCGTTCCTGCTCGGGCCGGTTGGCTTCGATGACCGGCTTCCAGCTCAGTCCAAAGATTTCCTGGGAGGAACCAAAATGCTCCTTTTCATGGCCATAAATCCCGCTCATCCCGCAGCAGCCGACTTCTTCCAAGGCCAGAGGGATCCCGAAGGCTTCAAAAACCTGTTTCCAGTCCTTGCCGCAACCGGGAATCAGGGCCTTTTGGGTACAATGTCCCAACAGTCTGGCCCCGAAGGCGGCAGGCTGAAGCCCCGTAAGCCGGGGGCGGAGTGATTCAAGCTGCCCCAAAAGCCACTCTTGGGGCAATAGCACTTGGTAGCCCAGGGAGGGCAGGCCCAGGGCCTTGGGGTATTCGTCCCGGTAGGTCAAGGTGACCGCTGGGTCCAGACCCACCAGGGGCACACCCAACTGGGCCGCCCGCTCCAGGATCAGATGGTTTTTGGCTGCCAGTTTGGCGAAGGACCCCAGAAACCCCTTGACCTGTTTGCCCTTGCCGTTGGGGAAATGGGGCAGCACCCAAAGCCTGAGGCCCAGGGTCTGGGTCAGTTGGCTGAAGATGCCCAACTGCCGAGCCTCATAAAAGCTGGTAAAGCTGTCTTGGACCAAAATCAGGTCGGTTTGGGCACTCAGCCCCTGAGGCGGTGCCTGGAGGTCAAGCAGCCGCAGTTCCCCGGACTTGATTCTGGCTCCAACCGGTCTTTCACTGGGTCTGGGGGGATCAACGATCCCGCCCCAAAAGGCAATTTGTCCCCGCACCCAAGGCTGCCCCAGCAGCCACCGGGAAAACTTTGGCGTAGCTGCCTGGATCGGGCTCAGGTCTTCAAGGAACGAAACCAGATAGTCTCGCAGCGGCCTGGGGTAGCGGCTGTGGTAGGCTTGGAGGAAGTCCGACTTCATTTGGGGGATGTCCACCTTGATCGGGCAGCCGGTGACGCAGGCCTTGCAGCTCAAACAGCCGCTCATCGCTTGGTAAACCTCGTGGCTGAAGTCGTAGGCCTGCTGGCGGCAGCCCAAGGACAGCCAGTTGCGCAACCTCGGCCCCAACCAAAGGGAGTCTCGCTCCAAAGGCCGGTGGTCGCTCAAGGAGAGGCGGCGCAACCATTCGCGCATCAGTCCCGCCCGACCCTTGGGGCTGTGGACCCGGTCTCCGCTCGACTTGGCCGAAGGGCACATCACCGCCTTGGGGCTGACGTTAAAACAGGCTCCGTTGCCGTTGCAGGTGATGGAGGTTTCAAATTTTTCCTGGTAGTCCGCCTTGATCTGCCGGTCCAGGTGGCCACGCAGGGGGCCTTGGACCGAGACCAACGTTTCGGCGGAACCTTCGGGCAGGGTGATCTTGCCGGGGTTGAGTTGGTTGAAGGGGTCGAAGGCCTTTTTGATCCGGCCCAACTGGCGGTACAGCACCGGTCCAAAGTACCTTTGGGTGTATTCGCTCCGGTAGCCCTTGCCATGTTCCCCCCAGATCACCCCGCCGTACTTTTGCACCAACCGGGCGACCGCTTCGCTGATTTCCAGGACCAGGGCTTCGTCTTTGGGGTCCTTGAGGTCCAGGGCCGGGCGGACGTGCAGACAGCCCACGTCCACATGGCCAAACATCCCGTAGGTGAGCCCGTGGCTTTCCAGCAGCGCCCGGAATTCCTTGATGTAGTCCGCCAGATGTTTGGGCGGCACCACCGTGTCTTCCACAAAGGGGATCGGCCTCCGTTTGCCCTTGGCATTGCCCAACAGGCCTACGCCTTTTTTTCGCAGTTCCCAAAGGCTGGCGATTTCTTCGGCCCCGGTGGCCCGGTAGTACCCACTTGGGACCCCCGGTTGCCCAAAACTCTGTTTGATCCGCCGGTCCAGGTCTGCCAAAACCGGCTCCACCAAGGCGCTCAGCGCTGGGGCGGTTTCCCCGATGAATTCCACCAGATTGACCGCCTCGACCGGTTCCCCCGGCCCGCCTTTGACCATGTGCCCTACTTGGAGGTAGATCGGGTCGTCCTGGGCGAGCTTGAGGATGGTTCCGTCGATGGTTTCGATGGCCGCAGGCTTGAGGGCCACCAAGTCTTCAGCCCCCCGGAGGGCTTGGTCGAAGTTGGGAAACCGGAGCGCCAAGACTTCTTTGTGTTTGACCAAAGGCAAAATCTTCAGCTTCGCTTCGGTGACCACCGCCAAGGTCCCTTCCGACCCGGCGATCAGGTAGTTGAGGGTTAGCTGGTCCTGGGCCGGGTCCTTGAGTTTGCTCAAGTTGTAGCCGGTGATGAAGCGGTCCAACTGGGGCAAGGCGGCGATTTCTTCTGGATGTTGGTCAAAGATTTGGTTGACCAGTTGGTAGATCTCTTGGTTCTCCCCAACCAGGGCCGCTTCCCAACCGGCTTGGTCCAAAATCCGGGTGTGCAGCTTTTTGCCGCCGACCAAGAGGCAGTGAAGTTCCAGGATGTGTTCGCTGGTTTTGCCGTAGATCTTGGAGCCCTTGCCGCAGGCATCGGTGTTGATCATGCCGCCCAAGGTCGCCCGGCTGGAGGTCGAGAGGGTGGGGGCAAAAAAGGTACCGGTAGGCTTGAGGACTTCGTTGAGCCGGTCCAAGACCACCCCCGGTTGGACCCGGACCCAACCCTCTTGGACGTTGATCTCCAGGACTTGGTCGAGGTGCCGACTCAGGTCCAAGACTACTCCGTCGGTCAGGGACTGCCCATTGGTCCCGGTACCCCCGCCCCGGGGGGTCAGCTTGACCGCCCGAAACTCAGGTCGGCCCAAGGTTTCGGCCAAAAGTTCCAGGTCTTGTTTGTGCCGAGGGAACACCACCGCTTGGGGGTGGGTTTGGTAGATGCTGTTGTCGGTCCCGGCAATCAGACGGTCGGCGGTTTGGGTGCGGATTTCTCCACCAAAGCCGAGCTGGACCAACAGGGCCAAAAACCGTTGGGTAACGGGGGAAGGGGGCTGGTAGGCAGGTAATCTTGGGATCATGGGTCGGGCACAACAGGTAGAGAGAGGCCCAAAATAAACCCCTTTCTTCAGGTCGTCAAGCCGACAAGGTGCTTGGAGCGTAGGCAGGGCAAAGAAAACCCAAAAGCTCCAAGGGAAGACCGGTGGAGCTTTTGGGAAAGCTAGAAGTAATAGTGGATCGAAAAGGTCGGGAAGGCGCTGGCCGAAAGGTCGGTGGAGGTGTAAGACCCGGCCTTGCGGTACCCTACCCCCACTTCTCCCGAAAATCCAAAGTTCGGCAAGGAGGGGAAAAACATCTCCGCCCCTAGGAAGCCCGAAAGGCTCATCCCCGAGCCGCTGACCCCGTTTTTGTCGTCAGTGACCTGCAAAATCCCGGCTGAACCGCCATAGTAGAGTTGGACGTTCTTGTATTGGTCAAAGACCATCCCCATCCGGTAGTCCATAGCCAAGACCTTGAGGGTATTGCCGTTGGAAACCGAGGAACCGAAGGCAACCAACATCTGGCCAAACATCTTTTCGTCCAAAAAGAACTTGTAGCTCAATTGGTCAGAAGTATAAGAAGCGGGGCCGTCGTTGGAATTGAGGGTGGACTTTTTCTGGACGTAACCGATGCCGGTCCGTTGGTTCATGTCCACGATCGTGTCTTGGGTGGTGATCATGTTCACCTCCGAGGTCGGCATTTGCAGAACCCCTTGGCCCTTGAGCGACTCGATGGTGATGAACTCGGGGTTGTACTGGGTGATCCGGCCAATGATCACCTCACCGTTTTTGAGGTAAACCACGTTGGCGGCCATTTGTTTTTTGAATTCGATGTACCGCTGCTCGGAGTTGACATCGAAGTTGATCAGGTAGATGTCGTCCTTTAATATCTCCCGCTCCTGGTGGTCCCCCACCGCTTGGACGGTGATGGTCTGGGCGGAGTATTTGAGGATCTTACCGATCAGGGTTTTGCCGTTTTTTAGGTAGATCGTCTCGGCAAACAGGTTGCCGAAGGCCCAAAAGACCAAGCAGAGGGTCAAGAGGCTTTTTTTGATCATCCGGTTCCTTACAGCTGGAGTTGGTCCAGTAACGATTTTTGCAAATGAGGCCAAAGGCGCGGGTTCGTTCCGCCGCCGCCTTGGGGTCCTTTTGGACCGCCAGGGCAATGAGTTCGGCCCCTTGGGGTTGTCCTTACGAACGGACAATGCAAAAATGCAACCAGAACTGCCGGGGGGAGTAAAAAAAGAAAAAGAGGCGGTCAGTCCGACCGGACCTCTTGGGAGACGGCGTGCAGGATTCCGTTGAGCAGCTTGATCGACTTTTCCCCGACATAGGCCCGGCAGATTTCGATGGCTTCGTTGAAGACCACCTTGTCGTCCACCTCCTCAACCGCCAACAGCTCGGCAATCGAAACCCGGAGCAGGGCGTTGAGGGGCTCCAGGAGCCTCGACTGTTTCCAGTTGCTCGAATGTTTTTGGATCAGCCGGTCGATCTCCTCTTGCCGGGAGAGGACCGTGGCCAGAAGGTTTTGGGCAAATTCCAGGTTTTTGGGCTTGATCCTTGTCGAGGACATCAACATTTCCTCGGCCGGGGCGATTCCAGGCAGCCGTTGGCGCTGGTACTGGCACAAAAACGCCAAGGTCCGGGCCTGTCTGCGGTCAAGTTGGGGCATGGGCGGCAACCGTATGGATCAAAAGGAAGGGCGAAGTTTGGGTCTGAAATTTTTAAGCAGCAACCGTCCCTTTCCTAACGCAACCGAAATTTGTCGATCAGCTCGTCCATCAGCCTGATGTAGGCGGAAGAGCCTTCGGATTTTAGGTCGTAGGTGATCACCGAACGGCCCAGGGCGCTGGATTCGGTGATCTGGGCGTTTTTGGGGATGACGGTTTTGAACACCGAGCCCCCCAGGGCTTTGTTGATTTGTTGGGCCACCTTTTTGTGGATCTCCAGGTCCTTGTCGAACATGGTCAACAAGATCCCGGCAATCTTTAATTCCCGGTGAGGCAACTTTTTTTGCAGTTCGTTGAAGCTGACCAAAAACCGTTTGAGCGACTTGACGGCCAGGGACTCGCACTGGAGGGGCAGGATGTTCAAGTCGGCGGCACAAACAGCGTTGAGGGAGAGCGGCCCGGTGGCGGCCGGGGCATCGATCAGGATAAAGTCATAGGTCAGGTAGGCCTCTTCGAGCCGACGGCGCAGGAACCCATCGTCTTCGGCGACGTGGCTGATCAGTTGCTCTTCATGCAAGGTCATCTGGTTGGAGAAGATGAAGTGCATGTTCTCCTGGTCCGTCCGGCGAATCAGGCGCTGCAAGGGCAGGTCGGGCTTGAGGAAGAGTTCCTTGGTGCCCAGGTCCACCGGGTTTTTGACCCCAAAGGAGAACCGCACCGAACTTTGGGGGTCCAGGTCGATCAGCAGGACCTTGTATTCGCCAAAGGCGAAGGCCGTAGCTAGGTTGACGGCACTGGTGGTTTTGCCCACCCCGCCCTTTTGGGACACAAACGAAATAACCGTGGTCATGCCAGATTCCTGTAGGTTCAAAATAACCTGTACCGCCGTAAACTTTAACCTTGTGTCTCCAAATAGTCAAAGAAAGAACAAAAAAAAGCCGGGCCTAAGAGACAAGCCGATTCCCAGGCGCTTCCCAGCCCCGGATTCGGCCAGACCGGGCTCCCGCTACCGGTTGACAACCTCGAAGGTATAGCCTCAGAATCCCCTTGGCCTAAAACGACCTTTGCACCCTAAACCCCTTTGGAGTTGAGCCCTATGAACCCCTTGGCCACCGAGTTGAATCAGCAGATTGAAAAGGCAGCCCCGGCGGTTTCAGGCCTGCTCAGCGATTTGGGCCAGAGGATCTACTTCCCTAAGGGCATTTTGTTCCAGTCCGCCCAGGCAAAGGAAAAGGCCCACAAGTTCAACGCCACCATCGGGACGGCGATCGAGAACAACGGACCGATGCACCTCAAGGTGACCGAGCGGTACTTCAACCTTCCTCCGGCCGAGGTTTATCCATATGCCCCTCCGGCCGGTCGGCCCAAATTGCGGGAAGCTTGGCGGGAGAAAATGCGCAAACAAAACCCTAGCTTGGGTAAAAAACCGGTCAGCCTGCCGGTGGTGACCAGCGCCATTACCCACGGTCTTTCGGTGGTCGGGCAGATGTTCCTCAACCCTGGGGACGTGATCATCTCCCCCGACAAGCTTTGGGGCAACTACCGCCTGACCTTCGAGACCGTCTTGGGGGCCAAGATTGCGACCTTCGGGATGTTCAACGACAAGGGCGGGATGGACGTGGGGGCGTTCAAAAAACTGGTGACTGCCGAAGGGAAACGGGCGGGCAAGGTGGCGGTGATCCTCAACTTCCCCAACAACCCCACCGGCTATACCCCGACCCAAAAGGAAGCGGACCAGCTGGGCAAAGTGCTGATTGAGGAAGCCAAAAAGGGCACCAAGGTTTTGAGCATCCACGATGACTCTTACTTTGGCCTCTTTTACGAGGACAGCACCAAAGAATCCTTGTTCGGTCAATTGAGTGATGCCCACCCCAATCTCCTGGCGGTCAAGCTGGATGGTGCGACTAAAGAGTATTATGCTTGGGGCTTTCGGACCGGCTTTATCACCTTCGGTCACCCGGCCGGGGAAGCCTTGTACGGGGCCTTGGAAAAAAAGGTGATGGGTACGATCCGGGCGATGATCAGCAATTGCAACCATGCCAGCCAATCGGTGGTGGAACATATCTTGGCCGATGCCGAACTGGCCGCCGATTGGGAGCGGACCTTCGAGGTGATGAAAGGACGGGCGCTGAAGGTCAAAGAGATATTGGACCGCCCGGCTTACCAAAAGGTCCTGGCTTACTACCCCTTCAACTCCGGTTACTTTATGTGCCTCAAGTTGGATGGGGTGGACGCTGAGGCGTTGCGGGTACACCTGTTGGAGAAGTACGGGGTGGGTACCATCTCGGTGAATGCCACCGACCTGCGGGTGGCCTTCAGCTCCATCGAGGAAAACCAGCTGGAAGAGCTGTTTGAGCTGATCAAAAAAGGGTTTTTGGAGCTGAAGAAGGAGGCCAAGTAACCTCAGTCCTTCAATTCCTTCAAACCAGGGGGGAGGGGCTTTGGCTCCTCCTTTTGGACACCCCGCCGGACTCAATTAAAACTAAACCCATCGAGCTTCTACCCCGGATCAGTCCGGCAGAGTGATTTTGCCCATTGAGACCAGCCGTTTGGCCCCGGTGACCTCTCTCAAATTGGTGGGGTTGCCGTTGGCCCGTTCGTGGGCAAACAGGGCGAAGGCTGCCGCTTCCTTGGAGTCGCTGGAGAAGGCGGCGATCTTGGGCAAGACCTCGACCTTGGTGGAGGCCAAGGCGGTTTGGATCCGTTGGACCAACTGGGGGTTTGAGGCTCCCCCGCCGCTCAAATAGACCCGGTCCAAGGGGGGCAAAAAATCCCTGTAGGCCCGAGCCAGACTTTGGGCTACTCCTTCCACCAAGGTCGCCAAAAGGTTGGGACCGGTGACCTGGGGGAACCTGCCGATCAGGCTTTGTACGTAAGGGCGACCAAAGTCTTCCCGGCCCGTGGATTTGGGTGGGGTCCGGGCAAAATAGGGGTGGCCCAAAAATTCCTGTAACAGTGGCTTGAGTACTTGCCCTTGGGCGGCCAGTTTTCCGTCCAAATCAAATTCCTCCTTGCCCAGAGTGGCCCACCGCACCGCCTCGTTGAGCACCCCGTTGGCCGGACCGGTGTCAAAGGCCAGAACCGGAGCCTGGGGGTCTTTAGAAAGATAGGTGACGTTACCGATCCCACCCAGGTTTTGCAGCGCCCTGGACTCCTTTGGGTCGGAAAAAAAGACCCGGTCCAGGTAGGGCACCAGCGGGGCACCCGAGCCCCCCGCCGCAATGTCCGAAAGCCGAAAGTCCGAAACCACCGGCACCCCTAACACCTGGGCGAGCACCGCTGCTTCCCCGGTTTGCAGGCTCGAATGGCCGTGGATGTGGTAGATCGTTTGGCCATGGTGGCCCACCAAGTCCAGGCGGTCCCGGTAGCCGGTTTGGGCCAAAAAGTCCTGGCAGGCATGGGCATAAAACCAACCCAAATCGAGGTTCAACCGGCAAAGGTCCGCAACCGAGCCTTCCAAGGACTTGGCAATGGACTGCCGCAGTTCCTTGGGGTAAGGTAAGGTCGAAAAGGCCAGCTCGGTCATCTGGACCCCAAGTCCGGCCCCCCGGATTTGGTACAGCCCCAGGTCCAGCCCGTCCAAGGAGGTGCCGGACATCAGGCCCAAAACGATCCGAACCGGCTTTTGCACCAAGGCGACCCATCGATCCATTTTTTCTCTTTTGGTTGAATGGCTAAAAAAGTTCCTTTGATCCTCGGGTTCGAGGGGTTGACCTTGGACCGGGACACCTGTGACCACCTCCTGGAGGTGAATCCCTGGGGAGTGATCCTGTTCAAACGGAACCTCCGGGACCTGGAACAGGCCAAAGCCTTGGTCGGCGAGTTAAAAGCCCTTTTGGGGCCGATCCTGGTCTCCATCGACCACGAAGGCGGTTTGGTCAACCGCTTTGGCCCCCAGTTTCCGGTCCCTCCGGCGGCCTTTGGGCTCCACTTTAGGCCCAAGGCAGAGTTAAGGCAAGCGGCGCAAATGCTAGCCGCCCTGCCTGCCGCCTTGGGGTTTAACCTCAACTTTGCCCCGGTGCTCGATCTGTACCATCCCGGCTCCAAGGCCATCGGGACCCGAGCCTTTCACTCCGACCCGGCCCCGGTGGCCGATTGGGGAAGGTTGGTGGTTGAGGCTCATGAACAGGTAGGGGTGGCCAGCACGGCCAAACATTTCCCCGGTCATGGCCGGGTCACCCAAGACAGCCATTTTGAGATCGGCCGCCTGGATTCGGACTTGGCCGAACTGGAGGCTTTGGACCTCCAAGCCTTTGCCGGGCTGACCGCTCCTTTGGTGATGACCTCCCACCTCTATTACCCGGCCCTGGACCCGGTGCTTCCCGCCAGCCTCTCCCGAAAAATCATCACCGGGCTGCTGAGGGAAAAGCTGGGGTACTCCGGGCTGGTGGTCAGCGACTGTGTAGAGATGGAAGGGCTGGCAAGAAACTTTAGCCCCCAAGAAATGGTGGAATTGGGGATCCGGGCGGGTTTGGACCTGTGGATCAGCAGTTTTTCCCTCAAAAAAAGCCGCCCCTTCCAGCTCCAACTGGCCCAAGCCTTGAGGGATCAGGGGCAAGAAGGGGACCACCCCAAGATTGAGGGTTTGATCCAAAGGTACCGGCCCCATCAGGTCTCCCTGCCTCCGGTGGAAGAGGCGGTAGCGCTGCGCCAAAGGTTGATCCAAAAAACCGGAATTTTACCTCCTGGCCCCTGGGACTTGGTGGAGATGGAAAACGCCGTTTTTACCGGGGCGAACCTGGGGGAAGCCCAAGGGGGCTTTTTGGCCCAGATGAAACAGGGGCACAGTGAGATCAAGGGGACTTGGGGCTTTTCCCTCTCCGACCCCAAAAGCTGGACCGAGTTTTTCCAAAGCCGGACTTCCCAAGGAAGGAGCCTGCTGCTGGCCACCAAAAACGCCCGGTTTCACCCCCAAGGGGCCAAGTTGGCCGAAGGGGCGGCATCCCTCCCTGGCATATTACACCTTGACCTGGGTGACGGAGCAGATATGCTCTCGCCAGAAGTACCAAAATGGAATGTCTTTGGAAGTGATCCCTTGACAGTTCAGGCAATTTGTAGAGAATTGAAGCAGGGTGCGAATCGGGGCTAGTTTTCCCGGGTTTGGCCCCAAGACTTATGGCCGCCTCGCTTCCCTACCCCCTCGGGGTAGTACGGGGACCACCAACTTGGATTTGCGGAGTTTAGGGACATGGCTAGCATGAAAATGGGTCTGGAAATGCGGATGAGCCAACAGCTCATCATGACCCCTCAGCTCCAGCAGGCAATCAAGTTACTCCAGCTTTCCCGGGTTGAATTGCAGGAGTTGATTGACCAGGCGTTGGTGGAAAACCCCACCTTGGAGGTGGAGGAGGACGAAAAGGACAAGGAAGCGCAGGCCGATGAAAAGGGAGAAGAGGATGCGGACGGGCCAATCGACACCTTGGTCGAGGACCAAAGCCAGCTTTCTTACGACGATGAATGGCAACATTATGTTGAGTCCGGTGCCGGAGTGATCCAAGAGGTCCGCAACCACGAGCCGGACGAGGACTCCAACCCCCTGGAAGCCACCATCAGCCGCACCGACACCTTGATGGACCACCTGCTGTGGCAGCTTGACATCAGTCGGTTCAGCGAGATCGAACATGAAATCGCCGAGTACCTGATCGGCAACATCGACGAAGACGGATACCTTTCCACCAGCCTGCGGGAGCTGCTGGCCACTCTGCCGGGGCTCAAGAAGGTGGTGGACAAGGCCTTGGAGGAGAGGCTGGTTGAACCGCTGCTCCAGGAAGGGGAAAACCGGTTTGAATCCCACCACGACCTCCAGGCCAAAAAAGAGCCGGTCAAAGGCAAGCGTAAAAAAGTGGTGCCCTTTGAATCGGAGGAAGAGGAAGCGGAAGAGGACCAGGACTACGGCCACATCACCGATGCCGCCTGCGGGGTGTTGGAACGGGTCTTACGCCGGATCCATTCCTTTGACCCTCCCGGAGTCGGCTCTCGGGACTTGAAGGAATGCCTGCAACTCCAACTGAAGGCTCTGCGTCTGCATGATTCCCTGGCTTACGAGATCATCGACCAACACATGCCGCTTTTGGAGCAAAAGGACCTCAAGCGGATCGCTCGGCTGACCAAGTCGGAAATCTCCGAAGTGGTGGCCGCCCACCAGTTGATCACCGAATTGGAGCCCAAGCCGGGCCGTCCTTATGGCAAGGAAGTCACCCAATATGTCATGCCCGATGTTTTTATCTACAAACGGGGGCACGAATACGTGGTTTCCATGAACAACGAAAGCCTGCCCCGGCTGCGGATCAACCCCTATTACCAAACCTTGATGGGGGACCAGAAGACCAAGGACATCCAAACTGCGGCGGCCAACAAAAAGGCCGATCATGCCCCCGAAGGGGAGCAGGACATGACCTACCTTTACCTGCAAGAGAAGATCAAGGCCGGGGACTGGTTGATGAAGTCGATCGAACAACGGCAAAAAACCATCTACCGGGTGGCCAAGTCGATCCTCAAGTACCAGTATGAGTTCTTCGAGAAAGGGATCGACTACCTCAAACCCTTGGTCCTCAAGGACGTGGCCGAAGACATCGAGGTCCACGAATCCACGGTCAGCCGGATCACCACCAACAAGTATGTTTATACCCCTCAGGGGATCTTCGAGCTGAAGTACTTTTTTACCAGCGGCATCGACCAAGGGGACGGAGACATCATCAGTTCCAAGAAGATCAAGGATTACATCAAAAAATTGATCGACAACGAGGAAAGGAAGAAACCGTTGACGGACTTGCAGATCAAGAACATTCTCAAGGACAAGGAAGGAATCAAGGTGGCCCGACGTACGGTAGCCAAGTACCGGGAAGCAATGAACATCTTGCCTTCAAACAAACGTAAGCAACTTTTTTAGGTCCCTTTGGCCCACTGTTCTTGAGCTTGCTCCAGACTGGACTGAACCAATCGATTTTTCAACCGGTTAGCCGATGAAGACCTTAGAAGACCTGATCGACTACAGCCACAAAATGGGGCTGACCCTCCTCAAGACCGACCTCGAAGAGCGGTTGATCGTTGTCAACGCCGAACACCGGGGTATCCATCACTTGGTGATCGACTGCGAAGACTCCATCGCGATCCTAGAGCAGCCGCTCTACAAGATGGCCAACGAAAACACCGCCCACTTCAAGCGTTTGTTGATGATCAACCGGCAGTTGGTCCATGGGGCCTTTGTGCTGGACCCCAAGGGGGAATGGATTTTGTTCCGGGACACATTGGAACTGGAAAACTTGGACTTCAACGAATTCGAGGGCAGCATCAATGCGCTGACCTTGGGGATCGCCGAGTTTTCCGGGGAACTGTTGGCACTCAACCAAGGGTAAACCGTGGCAGGATTTTTTCAGCGTCTTTTTCGGATCGGTAGTGCAGAAGCCAACTCCCTGGCGGATCGGCTGGAAAACCCGGTCAAAATGACCGAGCAGGGGATCCGGGAACTGGAAAAACATTTCCAGGAATCGGTCACCTCTCTGGCGGAATTAAAGGCCCAGGTCAACCGACAACGGGCTGACTTGGAAAAAGCGACTACCGAAGCCAAAGATTGGGAGGCTCGGGCCATGGCCCTTTTGAGCCGCGGCCAAACCGGCCAAATTGATGCGGCCCAGGTGGATAACCTCGCCCGCCAAGCTTTAGCCAGAAAGGCCGAAGCGGAAAAAAGGGCGGTCATCGCCAAAGGGGTGATCGACCAACTTTCCGGCACCGTAGTCAGGGTGCAAGCCAAGGTTGACAAGCTCAATACTCAGATTGATCTTTACAAAAATGAGCTGAAAACCTTAAAAGCTCGCAGTAGCGCCGCAAAAGCCACCACCAAGTTGGACAAACAACTTGCCGGAGCTGACCCCAGTGGCACCATTGCCATGTTGGAACGGATGCGTGAAAAAGTGGAGGACCAGGAAGCATTGGCCTTGGCATATTCCGATCTCGCCGATCGGCCTATGTCTTTGGACGATGAGATCCAAAGGGTCCTTGCCGATGATCCGATTGCCAAGCAGTTGCCCCCAGGGGCCGGTTCGCTCAAGGAAGACGACGAGCTGGCCGCTTTGAAGGTAAAACTTGGTTTGAAGTAACCATAACCCCAAACACCCACCGGAGAACCCGATGAAGATGAAAAAATCCCAGCTGATTGAGCAGTTGGTACAGGAGATGGAAAATTTCTCTTTGGACAGCAACTCCAAGCAAAAAACCGAGATTGCCCGGGAGACGGTCAACCTGTTTTTCTCTTCGATCAAAGACGCTGTCACCAACGACGATCGGGTGGAGATTCGGGGTTTTGGCAGCTTTACCACCAAAGAATACGGTGAATACACTGGCCGCAACCCCAAGACTGGCGAGCGGGTCCGGGTTGCACCCAAGAAGTTGCCGGTCTTTCGGCCTGGTCGGGAACTGCGGGAGATGGTCAACGAAAACCTGCCCAAGGCAGCCAAGCCGAAGGCCAAAAAAGGCAAGTGAGCCTTTGACGGGCCAGCAGGTATTTCAGTTGGTAGATCGCTCCTGACGGAGCGGCAGGGTGTATCCGGGCTCCAGCGAGAAGTGGGGCTCGGCCCCTTCGGTCCTTCCCTTCAGTTCTTCGTAAAGCTTTGCAGACAGGGCCGGGTAGTCGGCCTCCTTGATCTTGGGGTCCACCGAAAATTCAAAGTGGAGCCTACAGCCTCCCTCCAAATCCCGAAATTGCAGGTCATGCCACTCCAGTAGCTCCTGGTGGGATTGCACCAACCCTTTGAGCAGGTCGGCGATCCTTTGGAACCTTGGGTCCTGGAAATCCACCGGGTCCACATGGACCGTACAAGCCCCGCCAAAGTGTTCCTCAATCCTCCCTTGGACCATCGCAGAAATGTCGTGCATCTCGATCGGCGACAGACTGCTCAGGATCTCAACATGGAGAGTGATGAAGTGTTGTTGGCCGTACTTGTGCACATAAATGTCATGGGCGTTGTAAACATCTTCGTGGCACAAGGCGAGGTCCACGATCCGGCGGACCGTCTCGGTGTTTACGTTCTCCCCCAGCAAAGGGGAAATGGACTTTTTGGCAATCTCGACCCCGCTCCAGATCACCGCCAAACTGACCAATACCCCCACTGCCGGGTCGAACCAAGCAAACCCCGCTTGGTTGCCCAGTAGGCCCAAGATTACCGCTACGGTGGTCAAGGAGTCGCTCCGGTGGTGCCAAGCGTCAGCGGCCAAAGCGGTGCTGTTGATGGCCAGCCCCATCGACTTGGAAAGTACAAACAGCCATTCCTTGGCCACAATGGTGCCCCCCAGGGCGGCCAGGACGATCCAGTTGGCATCCAGGGTTTTAAATTCCTGCCGCCAAAGGATCAGGCTGCTGTCGAGCATCAATTCAAAACCGGCGACGATCAACAAAACCGCCATGATCAACCCGGCCACCAACTCCGCATTGGCGTGCCCAAAGGGGTGTTCCTGGTCCCGAGGTTTTTTGGCCACATAAAACCCAAAGATCACCAGGATCGAGGTCAACATGTCGCTGGCCGAATGGAACCCATCGGCAATCACGGCGTAAGACCCGATCCAAATCCCCAGGGCGATCTTGAGCAGACTTAACACCAAGTTCACCCAAACGGAGATCCAGCCCTCCAGGTATCCATACCCCGCCCGGACCTTCTCGTCGGTCACTGCCAGGTGATTTTTCACAAACCGACGGACCAAAAAGCCGGTCAATCCTTTGAGCACTACGGGTTCCATGGTTTTTCCTTTAGGTTCGGATAGGACAGCGTTTGCGGTTGTGCAGGTTAGGGGTTACTTCCCCCGGCGGACCATGGTTTCAGTGATTACGTCGGTCAGGAGTTTGGCTTGTTCGGCCAGATTCGTTTCGTTCCACTTGATGTACAGGTGGTGATTTACGTCAAAATGAGGTTTGTGATTCTCCCCTTCCTTTTCTTCCTTAAAAACATAGATTACCGGCACCCCTACACCCTCGGCAAAACCGGCCTCCCAATAGGCCCCCTGGTTTCCTCCGGTAAGGTCGCAAAGCATAAATTTAGCTTTACGAATTCTGGACCGGATGTGGTCATCGATCAACCCCGCCGAAGGGCGTTCGTCCACCCGCTCCAATCGGTATTTCACTTTTTCCGCTGCCGGTTTCCAAAAATCTCTAAAAACTTTGTCAAGTTCTTCATTGCCAAAGGGCATGGCCATAAAAGCCTCGTTGCCCTCTCCTTCGCCTTCGCAGATTTGTTCGTAACGCTCCCAGCCTTGGAGGCTCAACTCAAAGGAACTGCATGTGGGCGTTCTACCGAATTTAGAACGATATGTTTTTTCCACCCCACCCAAAACCACTCCAAGCTCTCGTGCAGAATCGGCAATGGCCAGGACCTCTTGCCGGTCTATAGCTCCAACTTCCCCTTGAATTGTGGCGTAATCAAAATCGTGTGGAAAAGAATGGCCAAGTTTAGTGGAGTGTTTCCCTAAAAGATAAACAAAGTTGTCAATTTTTTGTGCAACTCTTGGCAAAGAAGTCGTTTTTAGGCTTTCTTCCAACCGTTCGGTGGTTAAATCAAAACAAAACTTCTTGTTTGAGACTTTGTGCTTCGCCACAGCATGGCAAACAATTGCTCTTTGGAGAGGTGTTTTTTCAGAAATACTGTCCCTTCCCTCCATGTCATCCCCTAAGGCTTGGTAAGTACCACAATTGGGGCAGTCAAAGCGAAATTTTCTGTCCAAGAAGTCAGTAGATTCAGCAATAGAAATCGAAAGTCCACACAGAGGACAACGTTTATTTGCTAAAAATGTATATTCGAGGTTGTTGTCCATTGTTCCCTGATAAGATAGTTTTTACGAGGTTCTATAAACTCAAAACCAAAGCCCTGCTCTTACGCCCTCAATCGGTCTTTTCGTAAAGCTTTACTCCCGCTTGGTCTTCTTCGACAGGTCTGGTTTTGAAGCGGCGGTTGAACCAGAAGTAGTGGTCCGGGTATTCCTTGATTTTGGCTTCCAGGGCAGAAAAGTAGCTCTGGGCGATTTGGGCGATGTCCGCTTCCAGGTCGCCGGACAGGTGGTAGTCCAGCTTGATGATGTGGCCCTTGTGCCGGGCTGCCCCTTCACGGGTGATCCAGATAAAAAAGAGCGGGCACTTGCCTTTGGCTACAAACCGCCCCAGCCCCGGACCAGCGGCGGCCTTGACCCCGAAGAAGTCCACAAAGAGGTGCTTGTGCGGTACATTCAAGTCCCCCAGGATGCCCAAGATCCCCTGGTCTTTGAGGCACTGCAACATCTCCCGGTTACTCCTTGGGGATTTGGTGATGGTTTGCAGCCCAAAGCGGTTGCGCAGCAGGTTGATCCTGCCATCGATCCATTCGTTGGTTTGTTTCCCTGCATAAGCGGCAACAGGATAGACAAAACGGCTGATCGCCGCAGAAAGCAGTTCCCAATGGCCAAAGTGGCTGCCCGCAATCACCACGCCCTTGCCTTGGGCAATCGCCGCTTTGAGTTCCTCGGCCCCTTCGAGGGAGACCAGCCGGTCTAGGTCTTGCGGGGGCACCGAATCCAGTTTGAGGAATTCCAGCAGGTGGCTGCCCATGTTTTGGTAGCACCGCAGCGACAGGGCCTCCAGCTCCGGTTTGGAGAGTTGGGGGAAGGCAATCTCCAGGTTTCGGTCCACCACCTTGCGCCGAACCCCAAAACGGAAAAGCTGCCGCCCGATCCAACGGCCCACTGCCGCCGCCTCTTGGGGGCTCAAGGCCCGGACCAGTTCGAGCAGGAACAAAAACAAAAGCCGTTCCAGCTGGTGGCGGAGTTGGACCCACAGGGGCAAAGGTTGGATTTCTTCAGTCAAACTGGCTCCTTCCGGTCACAAACCGGCTCGGATCATGTCCTGCATGGTGATCATGCCCACCGCTTTTCCGCCGCTGACGACCGGCAGGAGGTTCAGAGGTTTGGCGCTGGTTCGCATCCGTTCAAAACATTCCATCGCCAGCATCCCCGGTTCGGTGGTCGCTGGGTTGGCAAACAGAATGTCTTGGGCCTTGAGGGTCTTGAGGTTTTCGTAGGTTTCAAAGGCATGGCGCAGGTCAAAGCCGGTGATCAGGCCAACCAACCGGTCCTCTGGGTCCACCACATTGACCGCATTAACTCCGCCGACCCCCATGGCCTTGAGCAGCTGACTGAAACTCGCTTGGGCCAGGACCTTGGGGTGGTCCGCACCTTTGCGCATCAGGTCTTCCACCTTGTACAGCAACCGTTTGCCCAGTCTTCCGGCGGGGTGGTACAAGGCAAAGTCTTCCGAGGCAAAACCCCGGCGTTTCATCAGCGCCACCGCCAAAGCGTCGCCCAGGACCAGGGCCGCCGTGGTCGAACAGGTGGGGGCCAGATTGAGGGCGCAGGCTTCCTTTTGGATTGGTGTAAACAGCACCAAGTCGGAATTTTTGGCAATGGTGGAATCCCGGTTGGCGGTGACCGCAATGATCTTGCAGCCCATCCGTTTGAGGGAAGGGACCATGGCGATCATCTCGTCCGATTCGCCGGATTTGGAGAAAAAAACCAGCAGGTCCCCCGGCTCCACCACCCCCAAATCCCCATGCAGGGATTCGGAGGGATGGAGAAAAATGGCCGGGGTACCGGTACTGCTCAAGGTAGCGGCGATTTTGGTGGCAATGTGCCCCGACTTGCCCATCCCCGAGAGGACCAGCTTCCTGGGGGCGGCGAGGATCAGCTCTACCGCCTGTTCCCACGAAGAGTCCACCGAACGGGCCAAGTCGCCCAAGGTTGCTTGTTCCAGCAGGATGACCTGCTTGATTTCTTCCAATAAATCCATGGCCTAGTGGGCAAACTTCTTGGCATCTACGAGGAACTGGGCGATTCCCGCATCGGTCAAGGGGTGTTTTTGCATCTGCTTTAAGACCTTCTCGGGAGCGGTCAGGATATCCACGCCCATGCTGGAAAGCTCAACCATGTGCAAGGGAGTGCGGATCGAAGCGGCGATGATCTGGGTGTCCAGGTCCGGGTTGTTGTCCAGGATCGCCCGGATCTGGCCCAGCAACTGGAGCCCGTCGTGGCCGATGTCGTCCAACCGGCCCAGGAAGGGGCAGATGTAGGTAGCCCCGGCCTTGGCGGCCAAAATCGCTTGGGCAGCCGAGAAGATCAAGGTGATGTTGGTGGGGATGCCTTCTTCCTTGAGGGTCTTGGCGGCCTTGAGGCCCGCTTCGAGCATCGGGATTTTGACCACGATGTTCTCGGCGATTTTGGCCAGTTCCCGGCCTTCGGACAAGATCCCAGCATAATCCAAGGAGAGGACTTCCGCATGAACCGGCCCAGAGACCACTTCACAAATCTTTTTGAGGATTTCGGTGAAGCTGCCCCCTTCCTTGGCGATCAAGGTGGGGTTGGTGGTCACGCCGTCACAAAGACCCAGCTCTTTTGCCGCTTTGATTTCGTTTAAATTGGCCGAATCTACGTAAATATCCATAACACTCCTTAGGGGTTGGGGGACGGGGGGGTAAGCTTGCGGCCCCAGGGGTACCCTAGAACCATGTAGGCAGAGGCAAACAAAAGCACGGTCCAGTAGAGGACCTGATCGTTCCTGGTTTGGAAACCGATCAAGACCGCAACCAGGATCAAGGTCAAAAGAATCGCCTTGATCAGCTTGGGGATGGCCGGTAAAATCACCCGGCCAAAATGGATGTAAGGGACCTTGGAGACCATCAATACCGCCGAAAGCAGGATCAAACCCGCCCGGACCCACAAGGGCAGATCGATCAACGCCGCAGTCCCGGCAATCAGGGCGGCAGCGGGGCTGGGCAGGCCCGAAAAGAGCTTGACCCCGGTCACCACCCCTTGGGCCTTTTTGTCCTTGAGGAACCGGACTAGCCGGTAAACGGTGCAACAGAAATGAACCCCGGCCAGAAAATAGGCAAAGAGGTCGCCGGAAAAGGCGTACCAGATCAGGATGGCGATGGTGCCGCCGAAGCTGGTGCCATCTGCGAGGTCATCGAGCAGCTCTCCCCTGGGGGTGCTGCCCCACTTGTCTGCCGCCCGTCCGTCAAAGAGGTCTAAAAACTGGCCTACAAATACAGCGGCGAGCCCCAGACCGGGGGCTTCAAAAGCCAGGATCAAGACCATCCCGGCCAGCCCGCAAGCGAGGTTCATCAGGCTCAAGATGTTGGCGTACCAGTAGTTGGGGATCACCTTAAAAAACATGGAGAAGAACCCCAAGAAAGTGGCTCCGTAAAGGGTCAGGGCCGAGACGTTGATCCGCCAGGGCCGGACCTCGAAGTACACGGTTTCCAAGACCAGCAGGACAATGGAGATGACCGTCAGGAAGGTTTTGGCCTTGCCGAACAGGTTAGCCGCCTTGTGCTTGATGAAGTACCGGGAGAATTGGCCCATCAAATCGAACACCAGGAACAGACTGACCACCCAAAGGGGGATCTTTTCCAGGTAGGCAAAATAAAAGAGCGGAGGGAACAAAAGCAGTTTGTCCGAAAGCGGATCGATGCTTTCCCCCGAGTCGGTGTGGAGGTCGAAGTGCCTTGCGATGGTGCCGTCGGTGATGTCGGTGATGATCCAAAAGGCGAAGATGTAGATCCCCGCATGGTTCCAAAACCACACTGAAGGGCCGACCCAAAGGCCCATTTGGAAGACCAGGGTCGAAATCACACCCATCGGGTAGCGACAGCGGCTGATAAAGTTGGGGTGCAGCCACGGTTGGGACTGGACCCAAGGTTTGCCCCAAGGTGCCCTGATCAGGGTCCGCATGGTCAGACGTTCTAACAGGAAAAGCACAAAGACTGGGACTACGGTCCAGTAAAAAAAGAGATTCAGGCTTTCGCTCATGGGGGGCTGAAATTCAGGTTTTCTTGTACTCCCTCTCTTTAGCAGGGTAGGAAAAAAAAGGAAAGCTGGGCTTGCCCCCTTCCCAAAGCTTTGCTCCTTATGGCAGAATCAAAGACAAAACCACGGTTGAAGAGACTATGTTGCCAAAAACAAAGCCCTGGATTGGGCTCCTGCTGTTCGGATTTCTGGCCGGTTGTTCCGAATCGGTCCCCAAGACGGTGGAACAAAAGTACGACTTGGCCATTGAATACATGGACAAGGCCCAGTACGCCCAAGCGACACCGATCCTGCTGGAGGTGATCGATGAGAACCCCGGCACCCGGTTCGCCACCTTTTCGCACCTGAAACTTGGGGACGCTTGGATGTCTTCGGGGGACACCGAAGACAACTTCAACTCCGCCGAGATCCAGTACCGCATCTTCCTCAAGGACAGCCCCAGCTCCCATTTGGTTCCTTATGTTTTGAACCGGCTGATTGAGCTGAACTACCGGCGCAATATTTCTCTCTTTTTTAACGAGACCTACGCCTTTTCCCGGGACCCGGGGCATTTTCGCAAGATCATCAAGGAATACCAGCGGTTTTTCCTGCTGTACCCCGGCAGCCTCTACCGGCAGGACTCCGTGGAATACCTGGCCAAGGCGGAGCGGGCTTTGGCTAAACACGAGTTTTTGATCGGCAGGTGGTACCTGGACCACCAGCTTTATCCTTCAGCCATTGCAAGGTTCCAAAACACCTTGCAGGTTTACCCCAACTTTGAGGACCGCCAAGAGGTTTTGGCTCAGCTGATCGAAGCCTACAGCTTCAACCAGCAACCGGAACGGGCCAAAGAGATGCAGCGGATCTACGACCAGCACTTCAAATAAGACCTAAGGTTATGACCCGAAACTTGTTGCGCTTCCTTTGGGTAGGTGTGTTCTTGGGGCTGATCTGGGGCTGTTCCTCCGGCCCCCCGCCGGTGGACCCCAAGGCCAAGCCCGAGGTGGACCGGGTTGCGCAACTGGCCGAAACCAACAAAAAGCTTTTGGACCAAAACCAGGATCTTGCCGCCGAGTTGGAGCAGATCCGGGCGTTGCGGGATACGGATCGGCAGGAATTTGAAAAAAGGTTGCAAGGGATGGAGCAGACCATCAGCCTGATGGAGCAAAACCTGGAGAGCCCCCACAACCGCAAGGTTCAAGAACCCCAGAGCCCGGCAACCCAAAGCACTGCCCCCAAAGCTTTAGCCGAGCCGCCCAAAAAAGAGTTAACCCCCGAACCTGCCGCCGCCCCTGTAGCCCCTAGCCATGGCAGTGCCGAAACCCCCGCCCCGGCCTCCGGTCCCGCCGCTTCGGCCTCCGGCAAAGGTCCTGAACTGCCGGTCATGGCTCCCCTGGAGCCGGCCCAAAAGGCAGAGATTCCCCAACCGGGCAGCCGGGTGTTTGTGGTACCTCCGGCTGCGGAAAAAAAGACCGGCAAAACCGAAAGCCCAACCCCCAAGGTGATCCCCTTGCCCGGCGGCAGCCCCCGGCCCGAAGAAATGCCCACCCCGGCCCATTCAGCGGCCATCGTCAAGGCCGATTTGACCGCCAACCAGGACAAACCTACCGATGCCCTGGTCCCCCAAACCGAGCCCACCGGTCCGGTCCGCAAGAAGCTTTTGGTGGGCGGGTCCAAGTCGGACCTGAGGGTCGAGGACAACGAGATTTGGGAAGATCCGGACCTGGAGCCGCCGGTTTCGCCGATCAAACTGACGGTTTTTACCGCCGCCAAAAAAGTTTACAACGAGGCCTTTAAAACCTACACCCGCAAAGACTACGACGGTGCCGCCGACCAGTTCGACAGCTTCCTGACCCGCTTCCCCAACGACCTGGACGCAGACAATGCCCAGTTCTGGCGGGGCATGGCCTACTACGACATGGACCGGTACGATGAGGCGGAAGAGGAATTCCGCAAGGTCCTCAAAAACTACGAACATGGCGACACCCAGGACGGTTACAAGACCCCTGATGCGGTGCTGATGTTGGCCAAGATTTATGCCCACCGGAAAAAACCGATCCGGGCGAGGTATTATTACAACTGGATCGTCCAAAAGTTCCCGGACGGACGTTCGGCCACCAAGGCGCAGATGGAAATGGCCAGCCTCAACGGCGGGGACCAGTGACCTTGGAACCTCGAACGGCGGACTGGCTGGCCTTGTGGCTGGTGCCGGGGATCGGTCCCAAGCGGATTGCCGCTTTGCTGGATGCTCTGGGCCGGATTGAAGACATTCTGAGCGCCTCCCACTCCGCCTTGACCCAAGCCGGGCTTTCGAGCGAGCTGGCCCAAGCGGTGATGGAGGCCAGGGAAAGCATGGAGCTGAAGGCCGAGCTGACCCGGATTGAGGACCAAGGGATCACCCTGGTGGACTGGGAAAGCCCCGATTACCCCCGACTGCTGACCCAGATAGCGGATGCCCCTCCCCTGCTCTACCTCAAGGGGCAAACCCGGTTCAACGGCCCCCTGCATTTGGCTTTTGTTGGTTCCCGCAAGGCCTCCTGGCAGGGGAAAAGCCTGACCGAACGGTTGGTCAAACGGCTGGCCCAGTTGCACCCCGAGATTGTCATCGTCTCCGGTTTGGCTTTGGGGATCGATGGAGCGGCCCACAAGGCGGCCTTGGAGGCGGGCCTCCAAACCATCGCCGTTTTGGGCAGTGGGCTGGGGGAGATTTACCCGCCCAGCCACAAAAGTCTGGCCCAAGAGGTGGCCGCCCATGGGGCCTTGGTCAGTGAGTTCCCGATGACCACCGGCCCACAGGCCCAAAACTTTCCTCTACGAAACCGCATCATCTCGGGCATCTCCCAAGGGGTCCTGGTGGTCGAGGCAGGGCAACGCTCCGGGGCCAGCATTACCGCCAATTTGGCCTTGGAACAGGGCCGAGAGGTCTTCGCTCTGCCCGGCGCTCCCGATTCCCCCTTTTCTTACGGCACCAACCGGATGATCCAGCAAGGCCGGGCCAAGCTGGTGATCGAGGCCGAAGACATGTTGGTCGAACTTTTGCCCGACTTTTTGGCCGGGTTGCCCCCGGTCTTTGATCCGCAACAAAAGGCCCAAAAACAACCGGACCTGGACCCGGAAGAGCTGGCCCTGCTTACGGTGCTGGAGTCCGGCCCGTTGCACCAAGACCAAATCGCCCAAGGGCTGCAAAAGCCGGTGCATCTGGTGCTGGCCCTCTTGACCGCCTTGGAGCTCAAGGGCGTGATTGTCAATCGTTCCGGTTCGTTGTACGAGCTCAACCACCCCAGGCTCAACCGGCCCTGACCGGTTCGTTCAATACCCCCTAGCCTTATCCAAAGGGGCCTGTTAGGCTGCCCAAGAACCTCTTTGTTGGGCCTCACCGATGCACAGTCAATTTGATCTTGATCTGGAAAAACTCGAAGAGTTTTTGGAAGGCGAAAAGATAGATCGGGTTAAAGACTTCCTCAAAGACCGGCACCCCTCGGACGTTGCCTACCTGACCAATCACATCGCCCCTGCCTACCGGCACATGTTGGTCCCGTTGATCAAAAAACGGTCCGACCTGGACGAGATCGTGTACCGGCTCAACCCCGACCTAGTCAAGGAACTGGTGTTGACCATGCAGGCGACCGAAGTGGGCCAGTTGTTCGACCTGTTGGATTCGGACGATGCCGTCAAGGTCTTGGACGACCTGCCCGAAGAACTGGTGGAATGGGTCATGTTGCAGATGCCCAAAAAGGACAGCCAAGAGCTGGACTTTTTGATGCATTATGAGGAAGACCAAGCGGGGCGGATCATGTCCACCGAATACTTTGCGGTCCATGAAGAGGCCACGGTCTTTGATGCCTTCACCGCCATCCGCCAGTCCGGGGAATCGGACATGATCTACACCATCTATGTCATCGACGACCGCAGGCATTTGGTGGGGGTTTTCAGTCTCCGAGAATTGCTTTCCAAGCCCAACCACCTCAAGGTCCGGGAGTTCATGAACGAACAGGTGGTCAGCGTCAAGGATACGGACGAACAGGAATCGGTTTCCTTGGTGGTGGAACGGTTGGGCCTTTCGGTGGTGCCGGTGGTCAACTCTCACCTGCAACTGGTGGGGATCGTCACCTTGGACGACGTGCTGCGGGTGATCCGGTCGGTGACCACCGAAGACATCATGAGACTGGCGGGGACTACCGAAGAGGAATACAGCCACCCTTCCCCGCTGCGAAGCTTCCTGCGCCGGATGCCCTGGCTTTTGGTCTCCTTTTTTGGCGGCATGATCACCATCCAAACCAATTTGTACTTCTCCAGTAAAGTTCCTCACCTTGAACTTTTGGCCTTTGTGACCATCATTGCGGGGATGGGCGGAAACATCGCCAGCCAATCTTCGACTATTGTGGTCCGAGGTTTGGCCACCGGCAAGATTCTGACCAGTGAACTTTGGGAGGTCATGGCCAGAGAAGTGGTCACCGGCTTGTTTTTAGGGATGTTTTTTGGGGCTCTGCTGGGGGCAGTCGCCTCTTTTGAGTTCATCGAAATGGCGGTAATCGGGGTGTCGGTTGCCGTGGGCATGGTGTTTTCCATGCTGATCGCCGCTTTTGTCGGCACCTTGATGCCCATGTTGTTCCAAAAGGCCCAGATCGACCCGGCGATAGCCACCGGTCCCTTTGTTTCCACCACCATCGACAACCTCGGGCTCTTGGGTTATTACTCAAGCACCCTTTTGATCTTACGGATGATCGCTTGACATGAAAAAGATTCTTATCACCGGAAAATTGCACCAAGTGGCTTTGGACAATCTGGCTGCCCAGCCGGACCTGGAGATCGACTACCGGCCCGATCCGCCCAGGGAAGAACTGCTGTCGATCGTCGGGGAGTTTGACTGCATCATCTCTCGGAGCGAAACGGACATCGACAAGGAATTGATCGACAAAGCGAGCAAACTTTCGGTGATCGCTCGGGCCGCTGTAGGGATCGGCAACATTGATGTGGACTACGCTACCCAAAAAGGAATTTTGGTGTTCAACACTCCGGCGAAAAACACCAACTCCGCCGCAGAGTTGACCTTGATGTTGATGCTCTCGGCGATGAGGAAGCTGGTGCCGGCGCACAAGTCGATGGAAGCGGACCAGTGGAACCGGCACAAGTTCACCGGCACCGAGTTGTTGGGGAAAACCATTGGGATCATTGGTCTGGGTAACGTGGGGCACCGGGTCGCTCGGTTTTGTAATTCTTTTGATTGCAAGGTATTGGCCTATGACCCTTATGTCAGCCGGGAATATTGCTCCGGCCACAATGCCGAACAGGTGACCTTTGACCGGCTGATCGCTGAGTCCGACTTGATCACCATCCACACGCCTAAAAACAAAGAAACCGTCAACATGGTCGGGGACAAGGAAATCGCCCAGATGAAAAAAGGGGTGATCCTGATCAACGCCGCTCGGGGTGGACTGTTCAACGAAGAAGCGATGGTCCGGGGCTTGGAGTCCGGCAAGATTGCCGCCATTGGTCTGGATACTTGGGATGTGGAGCCGGTCAAGGAGCATCCCTTAAAAAACCGGGACAACGTGGTGATGACCCCGCACATCGGGGCTTCGACCCAAGAGGCCCAATACCGGATTGGAGATACGGTTACCAAAGAAACCATCAAAGCCCTAAGGGGGGAGATCGTCTCCACTCCGGTCAACCTGCCGGACGTTCATGCCTTTGAAAATCCGGAAGCCCAGGTTTATGCCTCTTTGGCCGCCAAGTTGGGCAGCTTTACCCGGCAGTACATCGGGGTGGGGTTCTCGCCCCAGAAGGTGGAGTTTTGTTACCGTGGGGACCTCAACCAGGGCGATTGGTCCTTGATCCGGTTGAGTTACTTGAAGGAATTGCTCCAAGGAACCGCCGAAGCCACCGTTTCTTACGTCAACGTGCTGCAAATCGCCGAGGCCAGGGGGCTCAAGATCATCGAACGGGCGGACCGGGACTTTACGGACTACGAGTCGGCCATTCGGATCATCCTGTCTGGGGACAACCAACAAATCGCCATTGGCGGGACCGTCTTGGGTCGCCAGCGGGGAAGGCTTTCTTACCTCAACGGTTTTGTGTTTGAAGTAGAACCCCAGGGGCGCATCCTGGCGGTGGAGAACCGGGACCTTCCGGGGGTGATCGGACACATCGGTACCGTTTTGGGCCGCAACGGAGTCAACATCCAGCAGTTTGAGCTGAGCCGAAACGTCAAAGGTGGCGAGGCGATGGCGCTGGTATTGGTAGATGAACCGATCAACACCCGGGTGATGGATGAACTCAAGCAGCATAACTCGATCCTCCAGGTCAAGGTTATCGAGCTGTAATCCAAGGTTGGGTCGGTTTCTTTGGGTCTGTTTGCTCTTGGGGGCCGGTCTTTTTCCCCTGAGGGTGCAGGCCGCCCAACCGGTCCATCTGTCGGCGACCTTGGGGGCGGAAGGCCTCCAAGGGCAAAGTCCGGTTTATGACCTCAACCTGCTTTTTTTTGACTCCCAAGGGCTGCGGTTTGAGCTTTTGCCCCAATACCAGCTTTACCAGGGTGACCTGTACTCGAAAGACGGGGAACTCAGGGCCAACCGGATCGTTGGGGATGTTTCCTCCCTCAGCTGGTTCAAGGCCTGGGATTTTCGCCGGTACAGCACCAGAGACAACCTGCCACTCAGTTTCCTGACCGCTTACACCACCTTGGGGGTCTCCCAGTCCAGTTTGACCTTAACGCAAAACCGGTACAAAGCGGTAGGTGGTGTCCTCGAATCCACGGAGGTAACCGAGACCCTTTCCCCGACCCAAGGTTTGGTGCAAATGGGACTTTATGGGGGGGATTCCTTTGCGGTAGTGGACCTGCGGTTGGGTTACCTGTTTGGACAGGCCAAAGCAAAGTTGTTGGAAAAAAAGGTGCTGCTTTCCAATTGGTCCTTGGTATTGGCTTTGGGGGTGGGGTTCTAGGTTGGTATGAAACTTGGATTGCTTGGGTCCAGTTCACCACTATTTTTTGGCTATTGGGGGCCTTCATGAAGGAAAAAATACACCAGTCGTTTCGGCTATTCCACCTTTGGTACGTCGCCTGGAAGGAAGATCCGCTTAAGTTTTTTATTGGTCTGGTCAAAAGCCCCTTTTTCAGTACCGTCTTAGGCTTCGTCACCTTCGTCTTGACTGCCGCCGGTCTGTTTCACCTGATCGAAACTCCCGCCAACAAGGGGTTCGAGACCTTTTTTTCCAGCCTTTGGTTTTCCATTGTCACCATCACCACCGTTGGCTACGGGGACATTTCCCCTACGAGCTTGTGGGGTCGGACCTTGGCGATGGGCGTGATCTTTGTGGGGATAGGTTACACCGGGGTAGTCACCGGTACCATCACCAGCTGGTTGGTGGAGCGAAACCAGCGCAAGGAAATGGGCTTGGTGCCGCTGAAGAATCTGGAAGGCCACTTTGTGGTTTGCGGCTGGAAACCCAACATGCCCGACCTGTTGATCGACATTTTGAGCCTTTTGGAGACCGACTCCAAAAAGCTGGTACTGATCAACCAAACCGACCCTAAGACGGTCCAAAGCCTGCGCAAAAATCCGGCCCTGGCCAACTTTCGCTTTTATTCCGGCGACGACACCAACGTGGAGGACCTCAAAAAGGCCTCCGCCCACCGGGCTTCCAAGGTGATGATCTTAGCGGACGACCAACCGGGCAAAAGCGCCGAGGAATTGGACTTCCAGTCGGTTTTGACCTCCTTGGCGATCAACCGGATCAACCCCCAGGCCTACCAGATCGTTGAGCTGACCCTGCCCAAATTCAAGTTGTACCTCACCCGGGCCAAGGTGGAAGAGATCGTCCTCAACAAGGCTTATTCCAGGATGCTGCTTTGCAACATTGCCTTGATGAGCGGGATGTACAACGTTTTTAAGGCCTTGTTTGCCTTAGATTCAGGGCTTTTTTCCGTCCGGGCCCTTCCGGCAGGTTGGGTGGGGAAAACCTACCTGGAGGTCAAGGGTGGGATTGAAGATGCCGTGGTGGTTGGGCTTTTGGAGAACGTGGGCAACCTCAACCGTCGCAAGGCCGAGAAGATGACCGAGATCCAAAAAAGCCCTTCGATCCAACAGGCGATCGGCTCTTTGATCGAACTCAAGGGGATGCAGTCCAACGATCCCTTTTTTAATCCGCCGCCGGACTATGTGATCCGGGAGAACACCGACCTGATGGTCCTTGAAGCCAAACCTGGAGAGATGAACCGGCTGGGCCAGAGCGCCAAAAGCAACGGGCCCCAAAAAGTGAAGTCCCACAAAAAGCTTCTGGAAGCGACGTTACACGAAAACTTGGCCCTCTCCGAAAGTTGGGAGGACTACTTTGAAAACTTCTCCCAGCAAGGGGTGGAGTTGTTGCTTGAAAAGGATCTGGTCGTCGGATTGTTGTACCTCGATGAACCCTATCCCTTCCCGGACCTGGAAATCAACAGCGACCTCGCCAAGTTGATTGCCTACTGGTACAGCAAGGTCAAAAACCTGGGCGAAATTCGGGAAAACAAAAAACTGACTGCCCAAGCGAGCCCCAAGGAATACATGGCTACTCATCTCTTGGAAAAGCCTCTGTTCCAGGACTCCGGGAGAAAGGGGCAATTGTTGATCTTAGGTTGGAAAAAAGAAATCATCGAGATGCTTCACGTGCTGGTGTCTCGGGAGTCCGAAGAGTTTGTCCGTTGGCAGGGGATCACCCTGGTGGCCGATGTGACCGAAAAAGAAAAGGCGGAATTTGAGGCCCACTTCGGCAAACGCAAGGGCGTGCGGCTGGTGGTCGGGGACACCAACAGCCGGGAGGTGCTGATCGCTGCGGGGGTGATGACCACCAAAAAGGCCCTGGTGCTGGCCGAAACTGGCCGCTCCAAAAGCCTCCAGGAAATGGATGCCCAGTCGGTGCTTTGTTGTATGATGGTCAACGACCTGAACAAAAAGGTGTACATTGCCGCTGAGATTTTGGACAAAAAATACCTGGAAACCTTGACCGCCGCCAACGTGGAAGAGATATTCCTGGTCGATGAATTCAGCAACATCATGTTGGCCAACGGCAGCCACGGCAGAGGGGTTTCCAACGTGATCCGGGACGTGGTCAACCTCAAGGACAACACCATCGAGATCCTGGGCATTGAACCCAGGTTCATGGGGCTCCAGTTCGGGGAGCTGGTCCAAGAGGTGCAGGCCCCAGGAAAGATGGCTCTGGGGCTCTTGGAAGAGGCGGGCAACATGTATGTCCGCAAGTCGGAACGGATTCACCAAGCCCAGGTGTTGCCCAACATCAAGGAAAGTGTGGCCGAGCTGGTCCGGGTCAAAAGGCTGAGCGCCAACCATGTGGTTTTTGCGCCGCCGATGGATTACCTGATCAAGGAGCACAGCCGCCTGATCCTGCTCAACACCTCCAAGCCCGACCTTTGGGCCAAACCTGCGGAGCCCAAGGTTTGAAACAGTGTAGGGAGCAGGCCTTTTTGTTGCGCTTGGTCCCCTACAAGGATCACGACCTGATCGCCCATTTTTTGGGCCAAACCTCTGGCCTTTTGGGAGCAGTTCTGTACCGAGCCCGAGGGGGAAAGGAAGGGTTTTCCTACCAACCGGGAGACAAGCTGGAATTGGACTACCTCTCCCAAGAGGGCAGCGACCTGGTCCGGGTCAACAGCTTCAGCCCGCTGGCCTTGATCCGGCCCCACGACTTCACCTACCCCCGTTTCCTTTGCCACAGTTTTTTGGTGGATTTGGTCACCCGGATTTCGGTTCCCGGCCAAGCCTCGCCGGGGCTGTTTGGGCTGATGGAGCGAATGGGCACCTGGGCTTGGCCGCCCCAAGAAGAGCTGAGGTTCGTGCTCTGGGCCTTGGACCGGATTGGCCAGGAAACCGGCTACCCGGTGGACCCCAAGGTCTGCGCCCAATGCGGAAAGGCGACCGTAAAACCGGGGGAAACAGAATGGGTGGTACGCAAGGAAACCTATGAACTGGAAGAGCCGGGATTGGTTTGTGCCCTCTGTTTGGGGCACCCAGGCAGTTGGAGCGGGGCGGAGGTCAAGGCCTTGGCGCTGTCCCAGTCCGAAGCTTTTTTGGACCAAAAACAACCGATCCCGGTCCCTTTGATGGCCCAGCTTTGCCTGAAGTTGAGCCGCCGGTTGCTGGTGGCCTTGGAGCTAGCTCCCAAGAGCCTTGGCCTCTTCGAGCGGTTGCTCTTGGGTTAGGTGGTTGAGCAGCTGTTCGTAGTAACCCCGCTGGGCCAGCAATTCCGGGTGGGTGCCTCGCTCGATGATCTCCCCTCCCTTCATCACCAAGATCAAGTCTGAATGTTCGATGGTACTCAACCGGTGGGCAATGGCGATCACGGTTTTGGTCTCGAAAATCCGAGTGGTAGCCTTTTGGATCGCCTCTTCGGTGATCGAGTCCACCGAACTGGTTGCTTCGTCGAGCAAAACCAAGTCCGCTGGTTTGGCCATGGACCGGGCAAAGCTGACCAGTTGGGCTTGGCCGGAGCTGAGGTTTTTGCCGTTGTCGGTGATCTTAAAATCGTACCCGCCCGGCAGGGCCTCGATGAAAGGATCGGCGTTGACCGCCTGGGCGGCTTCCCGGATGGCCTCTGGAGACAGCTCCAGGCCCAGGGCGATGTTGAAGCCGACCGGCTCGTTAAAAAGATAGACATCCTGCTGCATCAAGCTGGTCAAAGCGAGCATCTTGGACCGGGGGATGGTGGAAAGTTCGATCCCGTTGAGCCGGATTGAGCCCTGGTAGCCCTCGTAAGCCTTGTAGATCAACCGCAGGATCGTGGACTTGCCCGAACCGGTCGCCCCAACCAGCGCCACCCGTTGGCCCTTCTCCAGGGAAAAAGAAACCTTCTTGAGCGCAAGTTCCCCGGCTTTGCCGTACCCGAAGCTTACTTGGTCAAACACCAAACTTTCAAAGCCCCCCAGCTGCCGCTCTTGGGCCTCCGAGAGCCGGTTTTCTTGGGGCAAAGGTTCGCTGAGAAGGACCATCACCTGTTCCAAGGCGCTGAAGGCCCGCTGGATCATGGCCAGCTGTTGGGCAAATTCCCGGATGGGCACGAAGATCCGGTTTAGGGTGTTGATGAACCCCACCAGCACCCCGATCGAGACTACTCCCACCAAGATCAACCCCGCCCCGTACCAGATCAGGGCCGCCATGGCCACCGAGGTCAACCCTTCGATCAGGGAATACAAGAGGGCATCGTAGGTGTTGTTGCGGTTTTGGGCCTGGAGGAACCGGAAGTTTTTCCGGTTGAATTGGGTCAGGACTTTTTCTTCCGCTGCAAACAGCTGGACCGTTTTGATCCCGATCAAACATTCGGCCAAGTAGGCGGTGGCTTCCGCCAGGGCTTCCCGGGCCTCGTTGAAGGTTTGGCGGAGTTTCTTTTTTAAAACCACCGTAACCCCCCAAACCGGCAGCAGGATCACCACCACCACCAAAGTCAACTTCCAGGACAGGTACAGGAGGAAAAAAAACAACCCCAAGGTTTTAACGAAGTCGCTGATCAGGTTTAAAACCCCCATGGCCAGGGATTCACCCAACGCTTCCATGTCGCTGGTCAGGCGGCTGAGGACCTTGCCCACCGGGTTGTGGTCGTAAAAGGACCGAGGCAGGGCCAAACAATGCCTAAAGACGGCGATCCGCAGGTCGGCGATGGACTTTTGACCAGTCCGCTGTAAGGAATAGGTGTAAACCCCATCGGCAAAGTACCCCACCAGGACCGAGAGCGCCATCAGGCCGATCAGCCCCCAAAAGCCGGTGAGGTCGTGGTGGCTCAACTTTTCGTCGATCACTTTGACGATCAGCCAAGGCATGGCCAAGGTAGAGCCAATGGCAAAAGGCATGGCCAAAAGGGCAAGCCAAACCCAGCCTTTGTAGGGTTTTACAAAGGTCAGGAAGAACTTGAAGAGTTTCAGGTCGGTGGTTTTGAGCTTAGCCACGGTCCCCTTGGTTTTGCAGTTCCCAAATCTCTTTGTAGATCCCCGGTTGGTTCACCAAATCCCCGTGAACCCCGGCTTGCACGATCCGTCCTTGGTCCAAAACCAAGATCAGGTCCGCACCCTCCAGGGCCCGGACCCGGTGGGAGACGATCATCAGGCTTTGGGCGGTTTCCCGTTTGAGGATCTGTTCGAGCAGAAACCGCTCGGTTTCGTAGTCCACCGCCGAAAGGACGTTGTCTAGGATCAACAGGTCGCAAGGAGCAGCCAAGGCCCGAGCCAGACTGATCCGTTGCTTTTGCCCTCCCGAAAGCATAATGCCCCGCTCCCCCACTAAGGTTTCCATTTTCAGGGGAAAACGGCTCACCTCTTCGGACAGGGCGGACTTGTAGATCAGGTCGTCCAGGTTGGGGGTTTCGGTGGGGTGGCTACCAAACAGAATGTTCTGGGTGACCGTTTGGGAAAACAAAAAGATGTCTTGGGTGACGGTCCGTACCCTTTGCCGGAGGTCTTTGGGGTTAAGTGCGGTCAGGTCCTTGTCGCCCAAAAAAACTTGGCCCGGTTCGATTTGCAGGTATCCGTTGAGACAGTTGACCAAGGTGGTTTTCCCGGCCCCGATCTTGCCCAGCACCCCTAAGCTCTGGTGGGGCTTCAGCTCAAAGTGGAGGTCTTGGATCACCGGCTGTTCGGCCCCGGGGTAGCGGTAAGTCAACCCCTTGACGGTAAGGCCGGAGCGGAAGAGGTGGTCTTTTTCCGGCTCTGCCAAACGAGGGAGGTGTTTTTTGGGGGTTTCCTGCCTCAAGATGGTCTTGAGCGATTCGATCCCCACCAACCCTTGTTGGTAGAGGGTCGAAAGCCAACCGAGCCCCATGATCGGGTGGGTCAGCAACCCGGCGTAGGCAATGAACTCGGTCAGCTGGCCGATGGTAAACTCCCCGTTGATGACCGCCAAGCCGCCAACCAGCAGCACCAGAACCTTGAGGATATGCTCCAGGTTGTTCAAGACCGGCATCATAAAGCTACGGACCAAACTGATCCGCAAGGTCTCGTCCACCAAGGAAAGGTTTTGTTCCTGGAACCGCTTGGTGGTCCACTTTTCCAGTCCAAACCCTTTGACCACGTCCACCCCGGACAAAGCGGAGACAATAAAGCCGGAAATCGCCTGGAGGAAGGATTGGCGGTTTTTGGAATGTTGGACAATCAAGCCAATCCCCAGCTTGACCAGCCCAAAGGAGAGGATCAGAGGCAAAACGCAGTACATAGTCAAGGAGGGGCTCAAGCTCCACATCTTGTATGGGGTCAGAGACAAGGAGGTGAGGATGTTAAACACCTGCATTACTCCAAATCCGCACAACAGGCGCAGGCCAGTGATGTCGTTTTGCAGCCGAGAGATGATCGAACCGGTGTCGGTTTGGTCGTAATAATTTTTTTCCAGGTGGGTGAGCTTGTCGAACAGCTCTTGTTTGACCTCAAACTCGATGGTCCGAGCGGGGTTAAAAAAGAGCACCCGAGACAAGGTCCGGGCCAGGATCACCGCCAAGGCGAGCATCAGGATCATGCCCAAGGCGTGGGCCAGGTCCGCCTTTTTCTCCCCCAGGCCGCCGGTGCCCAAGGAAAGAAGGTCCACCGCCCTTTGCAGGTAGCCGGGGATGGTCACCGCCATCCAGTTGGTGGCAAAAATCGCAAGTATCCCAGCCAAATAGGTGAATTTGTGTCGGTAAACCTGGGCGAGCAAAAAAACGAGGGAAGCCATGGACCTACAGTCTTGGTTTAAAGCATGGCCAAAGCTAACATCCCCCCGGCGGTTAGACAATGGCCCACTTTACAAGTCCGGCTGGGCCGGGAACCCGGTTGGAAAACCGTTGATCTTGGGTGCCGTTGGGTTTAACCTTGGGGCGGGCTGGAAAAATGCCCTCCAAGGAACCGGAACTACCTCAGAGAGAGCTATGCAAGGGATCAGGTTAGAACAAGTACCGAGGAAGGGACTTTGGCTGTTGTGGGTCGCCGTACTGGCCCTGGTGGCCGGTTGCGATTCGACCCCGGTGCACGAAGCCTTCCCCAGCCATTTCCCCGGCGAAGACAAAGGGCTGACCGTCCTGGAGGCCGGGAGCGCCATGCCCGAAGAGGTGGTTGCTGCCCTGCCCTTGGACTTCCAACTGGCCGAACAAACCGGGAACCTGACCTTGGTCCTGGACGGCAATGGGCTGATCAAACGGCCCTATTTTAAGATGATTGACTTTCTGGTGGTCAACCACAACCGGGCCTTCGGCAAAGCCATTTCTGGTTACAAGGACCAAGGGTTGGAAGGCTTTGCACCTGCCGGCTTTCCTTATGTTTACGTCCTAAAAAAACCGGGTCCGGCGGAGGAAGGTTTTGTGAAGTCCTCCCTGGCCTTTTGGCGGGGTTTGCAGGTCCAAAACAATCTGGTTTTGGAGCAGCTGGGCCAATTGAGCCAAGAGCTGCCCTCTAGCAAGGCCGGGGCTTTGGGGCGGTTGGACCAAAGGCTGTTGGGTTTGGACAGTCCACCAACCCCCAAGGTTTACCGGTTTGCGGTCGACCCATTGGCCGAGGTGTACCGGCTTGGTTTTGCCGACCTTTCCTCTCGTCTGGTCGCTCCCCTAGGCAATCCTTTTGGTTCCCCACTTTGGCCCCAAGCCCTGGAGCATGCGGAAACCATCTTGGCCCACCCGGAAAAACACTTTGAAGAGGTCCGGGCCAAAGAGATCAGAAGAGCCAAGTTGGGCAGTCTTCAGTTGCTTTCTGCCGCCAAGAGCTTGGTCGAGCAGGCTTCGGGGACGGACCTGGACCTGGGCTTGGCCTTCGGTTGGAAAGTGGAGCTGCGGCTCGAAGGGACCGGGTTTGACGTAACCGGGGCCAACCCCTCCCCGGAACAGCTGGCCAACTACCAAGCCTTGGTTGAGGCCCTTGCGCAATCCGGGGTGGTTCGGCCCAGCCCCTTTGAGGACCCAAAGGCCAGGGGCCGGTTTGTCTTGAGCCGTTTTTCCCCCCAGAAGGAAGGGGTGGCCAACCTGGGCTTTTTGACCGAAGCCAGGGACGAAGAGCTGCTGGCCTGGGTCAGAAGGTTCCGCCAAGCGGGGCTCCAGGCCCAAAAGTCCTTGGCGGCGGTAGCCCAACTCTCGGACTCGGTAGAGCAAACTCGATTGGAGGCCCGTTTTGGGGCGGACCCTTTGTTCGCCGAAAAGCTATCACTGTTGGCCCAAAAACGGGCCAAGGTTTTGGGGGCCGGTCCATGAAGTTGGTGGATTCTCGGCAAATGGAGGCTCTGGACCAACGGGCCCAGACAGAGTTGGGGCTCAACCCTTTGGTCTTGATGGAAAGTGCCGCCCGCTCCGTGCTGGAGTCGGTGCGGGACCTGTTGGTTCCGGGGGTGACTGCCTACCTGTTTTGCGGCACCGGCAACAACGGTGGGGACGGCTACGCTTTGGGGCGGCTCTTGGTCAACCAAGGGTTTGAAGTGGTCCTGGTTTCGCTGGGCAGCCCCAAAACCGAGGCCGCCCAAGAGAACGCCCGGCTTTTCCGGTTTTTTGGCCGGGTCTTGGAGTTTGAGGATTTTTTGACCACCCTACTCCGGCCCAGACCCCAGGACCTGATTTTTGATGCCATTTTGGGGACCGGCCTGAAGTCCGAGATCCTGGGCCGGGTCCAGGCGGCGGTCCAGTGGATCAACCATGCCCAGGGGCACAAGATTTCCTTGGACCTGCCCACCGGGATCAACGGCTCGACCGGTGACGAAATGGGCCTCTCCGTCCAGGCGGAGCGCACGGTTGCCTTCCAACTGGAAAAACTGGGCCACCACCTGCACCCCGGCAAGGCTAGGCGGGGCAAGTTGGTTTGTCAGAAAATTTCCATTGTCGAAGAGCCTCTGGAGACCCCCTACCACCTGTTTGACGGGATCCAAGCCTTGGGCCTGCTGCCTCCCTTAGACCCATTGACCTACAAAAACCGGCAAGGCCACTTGGGGCTGGTTTGCGGCAGTCCGGGGATGATGGGGGCGGCGCTGCTCTCGGGGTTGGGGGCGATTCGTTCCGGTGCCGGGTTGGTGACCCTTTGTTTGCCCCAAGGGGAGCAAAACGCCTTGTTGGCCGCCGCTCCCGAGCTGATGACCTGCCCCAGGGAAAGCGCCTTGCCCGAACGGTTTGCCCGCTTCCAGGCCCTGGGGCTGGGCTGTGGCCTGGGTCGCAACCCGGAGGACTGGGCCAAGTACCGGAGTTGGATCACCAACTTTGTGGGGCCGGTGGTCTTGGACGCAGATGCCTTTTATGGTCTGGAAGGCTTAAAGGGCCTGGGGCCGCACCGGTTGGTCCTGACCCCCCATGTAGGGGAATTCGCCCAAATGACCGGCTGGAAGGCTCCCAAAAACAATGGGGAGCGGATCGAACAGGCCCGAGACTTTGCGATCAAGGAAGGCACCACCTTGCTGCTCAAGGGGGCTCCAACCTTGGTGGTGAACCAGGAGGGGGAATTGTGGGTCAACGAAACCGGCAACCCCGGCATGGCCACCGCCGGGAGCGGGGATGTCCTGACCGGGGTGATTGGGGCGCTGCTCGCCCAAGGACTGCCGCCCTTTGATGCCGCAAGGCTGGGCTGTTGGCTGCACGGTAAGGCGGGGGACGACTTTGCCTTGAACCATTCCCCCCAAGGGCTGACCGCTTCGGGGTTGATCCAAGGGCTGCCCGATGCCTTTGGCGCTCTGAGGCCTAAGGCCTAAGGCTTCTCAAGTCTCCGGCAAAACCGGGAGCTCAAAGGTTTGGGGGGCTGGGCTAAGAACGAAGGGCCAACAAACGGCGGGAACGGCAGGCAAAAGGAGAGCGGGCCGCCGCAATTCAAATTACGGCGGCTGAAGAGAACAGGCAGTTTAACCGGCTTTGTGGGCCGATTCGGAGTCGCCTTCGAGGTCGTCACCAAAGCCCATCTTGCTTTTGGCGTACCGTTTCAGCTCATCTGCCTTAACACGGATGGCTTCCTCAATCCGGCCTTTCTGGGCCACCAATTCATCCAGAGAAATCCCCTTGGGCAACTTGGCCTTGGCCGCGCTCACCATTTCCTGGATTTCCTCTTGGTTCCGAGAAACCACCACCGCTGCTGCGATACCGGCGGCCAACCCGGCGGTCAGGCCAAGCAAAAAGGATCTACTGCTCATCACTTGATTACCTTGCTATAGAGATAAAAGGCTAAGTTGTATGCGGCGCTGATACTGAAAAAAGTCAAAAGAATCCCGCCTTCGTGTGACATAGTCTCCCCTTTGAGGAATAGGGTTGGGTAAAGATTTTGTTTTATCATATTGGAATACGTCCCAAAATTCAAGTCCCTTGATGGTTTTTTTTGCATTCATCAATTTTGGACCAAGGGGCTTTTTTCTTTGCTGCAAATTGGGTAGTCTCAAAGCAACGAAGCCGGTTTTTCGTGAACCCTTTGCAACCAGAGCCGTTAAGGAACCAGATGGAAGAGATCCTCAAAGAAGCCCAGCAGAAGATGGAAAAAGCCTTGGAACACATGAAACATGAGTTCGGAAAGGTCCGCACTGGCCGGGCAAACCCACAAATCCTCGAAGGGGTGATGGTTGACTACTACGGCACCCCCACCTCGATCATGCAGGTGGGCAACGTATCGGTCCCGGATTCCCAGATGATCGTGATCACTCCTTGGGAAAAAAAGATGCTTTCGGAGATCGAAAAAGCGATCCTGCGAGCCGACTTGGGCATGACCCCGCAAAACGACGGGAACGTGGTCCGCCTGCCGGTCCCTCCTTTGACCGAAGACCGTAGGAAGGAAATGGTAAAGCAGATCAAAAAAATCGCCGAAGATGCCAAGGTGGGCATCCGGTCGGTCCGCCGGGACAGCAACGAACGGCTGAAAAAAAAGGAGAAGGACAAGGTTCTTTCCCAGGACGATGTGAAGACGGGGGAAGCCAGGATCCAAAAGCTGACCGACGAAAAGGTGGTGCAGGTGGACAAACTGACCGGCCAGAAGGAATCGGAGTTGATGGCAGTTTAACCCTTGGTGTGAAAGGAAAAAACCGCCTTCTTGTGGATTGGGGGCTGGACCTCTAGCACTCTTGATGATAGAGTGCTAGCAAAGCCCCTGAACCCCCTGCCAACGAGCACAGATGAATAACTTTGATGAGGTCGTCCAAGGTTGCATTGAGTTGGGCCAAGCCCAGGCGATCCAAAGGAAAAATCCCGAGCTGACCGAATTTCACCTCCTGTACGGGTTGTCCCACAATCCCAAGTCGGTGGCCTCCAAAGGGCTCAAGGACGAAAAGAAGCTGATCCTCGGTCTTTTGGACCAACTCCCCACCCTAGACAAAGCCGAATTTGAACGTTTGAGGCCCAGCGGCAAGCTGAGCGAGTGGTTTACCTTGGCCAGCTCCGAAGCGACCGCTTCGGGCCGGGAGGACATCGCCGAGGTGGACCTGCTCAAACACCTCAAGCGGTTTTTCCCCCAACTGAAGTTTGAAATGCCCGCAGAGGGAGAAGCCAAAGAAGTCCCGGACTTTTTGGTGGACCTCAACGCTCTGGCCTTGGCCGGAAAGCTGGACCCGGTGATCGGGCGGTCCACCGAGATCAGAAGGGTCCAGGAGATCCTTTGCCGGAGGACCAAAAACAACCCGGTGCTGGTCGGCGAGCCGGGGGTGGGCAAAACTGCAATCATCGAAGGATTGGCCGGTCTGATCGTCGCCAACCGGGTCCCCGACGTGATCCAAGGGAAAACCATCTACAGCCTCAACATGGGTGCCCTGATGGCCGGGACCAAGTTCCGGGGGGACTTTGAAGAGCGGATCGAAGCCTTGTTGGGCTTTTTGAAGTCCAAGGGCCGGGACGGGATCATTTTTATAGATGAAATCCACCTTCTGATTGGTGCCGGCAAGACCGAAGGGGCCATGGATGCGGCCAACCTGCTCAAGCCTGCCTTGGCTCGGGGAGAGCTCAACTGCATCGGTGCCACCACCTTGGCGGAGTACCAGAAGTACATCGAATCCGACTCCGCCTTGGAGCGGCGGTTCCACCAGGTCCGGGTCCATGAGCCAACCAAGGAAGACACCATCCAAATCCTGATGGGCCTCAAGGAAAAGCTGGAGATCCACCACGGCATCGAGATCACCGAGGAGGCTCTGGTTTCGGCGGTGTACCTGTCCGACCAATTTATCTCCGAGCGGTTTTTGCCTGACAAGGCCATCGACATCATCGACGAAGCCGCAGCAGGCCTCAAACTTTCGGCGGATTCCATGCCGCCCGAGCTGGAAGAGTTGAGCTCGTTGATCAGCAGCAAAAAAATCCTCCAAGGAGCTCATCCCCAAACCAAACACTTGGCCGAAGAAATCAAGGAACTGGAGACAGAGTTTAACCGTCAAAAGGCCCTGTGGGACGAAAAAATGTTGGGCCTCAAACGGGTCTCCCAGCTCAAGCAGCAACATGACAAGCTGAAGTTCCAGTTGGAACGGGCCAAGCAGGAAGGCAATTACGAAGAAGCCAGCCGCCTCCAGTACGCAGAGCTGCCCCAGATCGAAAAGCTCCTGGCCCAATCGGAGGTTTCCTGGAAACTGACCCGCAAAAACGTGGGCGAAGTCATCGCTCGGGCCACCGGGGTCCCGGTGGAACGGGTGCTCAAGACCCACCAGGAAAATCTTCTGGGGCTGGAAGCCTTTTTGCAAAGTCGGGTCTTGGGCCAGGAGCCGGTGCTGACCGAAATCGCCGATACCCTGATTGCCGCCCATGCCGGACTTTTGGACCCCAACCGGCCTTTGGGCAGCTTTTTGCTGATGGGGCCTTCGGGGGTAGGCAAGACCGAGACCGCCAAGGCGTTGCAGGAATTTTTGTTTGAAAGCAACCGCCATTTGGTTCGTATCGACCTCTCCGAATACCGGGAATCCCACTCGGTTTCCAAGTTGATCGGCTCGCCTCCCGGTTATGTGGGTTATGACCAGGGGGGGATTTTGACCGAAGCGATTCGCAAAAACCCTTATTCGGTGGTGTTGTTTGATGAAATTGAAAAGGCCCACCCGGACTTTTCGGACATCCTCCTCCAGGTCCTGGACGAAGGCCGGTTGACCGATACCCACGGACGGACGGCGAGTTTTAAGAACTGCATCTTGTTCATCACCACCAACCTGACCGACCCCAAAGGCTGGTTTAAACCCGAACTGATTGGCCGGATCGATGCTATCTTAGAATACCGCTCCTTGGGGCTGGAAGTGGTGCACCGGTTGATCGAACGGGAGTTGTTGTTGGTCAACGAAAAGCTGGAAGACCGGGAACTGGTCTTGGAGCTCAAGCCCGCCTTGGTGGAGCGGATCGAAGCGGCGGGGTTCGACCAAGTGTATGGGGCCAGGCCGCTCAAGTCCGCCTTTGGCCGGTTGGTGATCAAGCCGTTGTCCAAACTGCTGCTCAAACAGCCGGAGGTCAAAGGAACGGTGGTGCTGGACTTGGATGAAAACAACCAAGGGATTTTAACCGCCAAGGGGGCATGAAAGGGGACCTCAAGGGAGTCCAAATCCTGGTCATCGACCGGGATAGCAGTTTTCTTCGGGCGGCCAAAAGCCTTCTGGTCAGCCTGGGTGGGGTGGTGCACCTTGCCCATGGGCTAGAGGATGCCTTGGGGGTCTTGACCTCCGAGAAGATCCAAGTGGTGCTGTTTGAAGAGTCGCTGCCCTTCTCGGGGGCGGAACTCAAGGACAACTACAAGGCCTACAACCGGTCGGCCCAATTTTTTGCCCTGGCTCCCAGGGACCCCAAACGTCTGGAACCGGGGATCGATGGCTTTTTCTCCAAACCCTTGGAAAGCCTCCAGGTTCTGGACAAGTTGGGCCAAGCCCAGGCGAAGTTCGACCTGCCGGTCAGTCGGCTGGACCCGTTGACCGAGCTTTTGCGGCCCCACCTGCTTTTCCGCTCTTCGGTGATGCGCCAAAGGTTGCAGATGCTGCCCCAGATGGCCGCCTCCATCCACGGGGTGATGATCACCGGGGAAACCGGCACCGGCAAGGAAATGGCTGCCAGGGCAATCCACCACTTGAGCCCCTACCGGGACGGACCTTTTATTGCGGTCAACTGTGGGGCGATTCCCGAGACCCTGATCGAAGGGGAACTGTTTGGCCACGAAAAGGGGGCCTTTACCGGTGCCGGGGCCAAGCACCGGGGCAAGTTCGAGCTGGCCAACGGGGGCACGCTGTTTTTGGATGAGATCGGCGAAATGCCGCTCTTGTTGCAAGCGAGGCTTTTGCGGGTGTTGGAGGAACGAAAGCTTTACCGGATCGGCGGGGAAAGCCCGGTGGAGGTGGACTTGCGGGTCCTGGCGGCAACTCGGGTGGATTTGGCCAAGGCGGTGGACAACGGATTGTTCCGGGAAGACCTTTACTACCGGCTCAACATCCTACCTTTGCACCTGCCGCCTTTGCGGGAGAGGGTGGAGGACATTCCCCTGCTGGCATGGCATTTTTTGGAACGGGCCTTTTCCGAAGCCCGGAGACCCCAGCCCTACCCCAGCTTGACCGAACCGGCCATTGAGCTGCTGGTCCACCAACCTTGGCGGGGCAACGTACGGGAGCTACGCAACCTGATGACGAGGCTGGCGGTGCTCCTTCCCCAGGGGATCGGCTACATTGAGCCCAAACATCTCCTGGCCTACTTTCCTGAAGCCCACCCGACCAATCTGGCCCCCCACCTGCGGCCAGAGCCGGACCCCAGGGACCCGGTGATCGAGCTGACCGGCCAAAGCGCCGTCTTGACGGAGCCCCCAAAAGGGGGGATTTTCATCCCCTACGGAACTTCCATGGCCCAGGTGGAAGAAAAGATGATCCAGGCGACCTTGGCCCAAACCGGGGGCAACAAGTCCGAAGCGGCCCGAAGGCTCGGACTTTCCTTGCGGAACCTGCGCCGCAAAACCAACGAAAAGGGTTAACCTTTAGGGACAGCCATGAAAAAAATCTTTATCGACGGCCACTCGGGAACCACCGGTCTGGAGATCCAGGCCCGCCTGGAGGCTAGGCCGGACCTCCGGTTGCTGTTGCTTTCCGAAGGGGACCGGAAAAATCCCCAGGCGAAGGCTAAAATGGCTGCCCAGGCTGATTTGGTCATCCTCTGCTTGCCCGACGAGGCGGCCAAAGAGGCGGTGAACCTTTACCAAGGGCTGGGTACCAAAATACTGGATGCCAGCAGTGCCCACCGGGTGGACCCCGGTTGGGTTTATGGCCTGCCGGAATTGGCACCAGGACAGCGGGAAAAGATTGCCCAAGCCCAAAGGGTCGCCAACCCCGGCTGTTACCCCACCGGGTTCCTGTTGGCCTTGGCCCCCTTGGTGCGGGCCGGATTGGTGCCCCAGGACTATCCGGTCACCATCCAGGCGGTCAGCGGTTATTCCGGCGGCGGGCGGCAGATGATCGAGGAATACGAACGGCCCCAAGGGGAGGCTTACGCCCTGCGGGTTTATGGCTTGGACCTGAAACACAAACACCTGCCCGAAATGGCCGCCTATTCGGGGCTCAACCGCCCGCCGATCTTTGTCCCTTCGGTGGCGAACTTTCGGCAGGGGATGTTGGTAATGGTGCCCCTGGACCCCAACCGGCTCAATCTAAAGGGTGCCCAGCCCCAAGCGAGGGTGCTGGAGGTTTGGAGCCAAGCTTATGGGACGGAGGGATTCATTCGGCCCGTGGTCGGGGCCCAGTTGTTGGACCCGAAGTTTTTGCAGGCGACCTCGCTCAATGGCACCAACCAAGTGGAACTGGCGGCCTATGGCCACCAGGACCAACTGCTGTTGGTGGCTCGGCTAGACAACCTGGGCAAAGGGGCTTCCGGGGCGGCGGTCCAAAACCTGAACCTGATGCTCGGGTGTGAGGAGACCACCGGCCTCTAGCTGTTGTGTTTGGGCCGGTCAGCAACCTGCAAGATGGCGTAGCGGACCACGTCTTCCACGTCCGACTGGGAGACTTCCTTGTTGAGGATGATGCTTCCTGCATGGGCGTAGGTAGCCGGCAGCCTGGACAAAGACAGGGCGTAAACGTCTTCGATGCACATGGTGCAATGGTCGAAGGAGGGGTAAAGGGGAATCAGCTTTTTGATCGACTCGATGACCATCAATTCGCAGATGTTGCGAACCGACTCCAAGGATTGTCCCAAAACAAGGTATTTCTCTGATCTCACGAGGTCGCTCCTAAGGGGAAAAACAAATCTGTCCGGCCATTGTAGTGGATTTCTCCCCAACCTGCAAGGGTTAGGGAGTTGCTCTCAAAGCGGAAGCATAATGGGCCAACAGGTCTTGCAGCAAAAAGGGGTCCACCGGTTTGGAAACATAAGCGTCCATCCCCGCCGCAATGTACCGCTCCTTGTCCCCCTGCATGGCGTTAGCGGTCATGGCCACGATGATCGGTCGGTCCGCCGGGGCGTAATTGGCAACCAGATGTTTGGTGGTTTCGAGCCCGTCCATCACCGGCATTTGGATGTCCAGGAGTAACAGGTCGAATTTTTGGGTTTTGATCGCCTTGAGCGCATCGGCCCCGTTTTCGGCCAACGCCGCCTTGTAGCCCATCTTTTCCAAAAGCTTGAGGATCAACGCTTGGTTGAGGTCGTTGTCTTCGGCCACCAGGATCCGTAGCGGCAGTTCCACGCCCAGGTTGGCATTAAAGCCAGGGGTGTGCTCCATCCGAAGACTCTGCTGCAACCCAATGGCCCGCAACATCACCTGGAACAGGCTGGTCAGCCGGATCGGCTTGTTGACCAACAGACCGGGTCGGCAAAGCTCTTGGGCGGAACCGGAACTCAAAAAGCCCAGCTTGACCAGAGGCATGGATTTTTGGGTAGTCGCTTGGCAAAGCCGCTCGGCTTCCTCGAACAAAGCCTTGGAACCCGGATTGGGCAGATTGAGCAGCACCAAAGCCCCGTCCGGGGCCTGGGTGAGGCGGTCTAGGGAAAAGCCGGTCAAGGGGTAGGCCTGCAAAGTAAAGCCTTCATTGCGCAACGATTGGCCCAGATGGCTTTTGTGGATCGGATTCTCGTCAAAAAGCAGCAGGGTCCGGCGCAGCAGCTCCCTCGGCGGGGCAACCCGTTTGCGGGCCAAGGCCGGAGGCCCCGCTTGGGCGGGCAGGGTGAAGTAGAAGGTAGAGCCGCGGTTGACCTCGCTTTCCACCCAAATCTTCCCGCCCAACAGTTCCACCATCTGTTTGTTGATCGCCAGCCCCAGTCCGGTACCGCCGTATTTGCGGGTGGTCGAGCTGTCCACTTGGCTGAAGGGTTCAAACAGAGAGCTTTGTTTTTCCAAAGGAATCCCGATCCCCTGGTCCTTGACGGCAAAAAGCAACTGCAACTTGCCTTCCTTGTTTTCCTCCACCTTGACGGTGACCAGGATCTCCCCATGGTTGGAGAACTTGATCCCGTTGCCCACCAGATTGATCAGGATCTGGCGCAGCCGAATCGGGTCGCCCATCAAGACGGGTGGGACGTTGGGGTGGATGTGGTAGAGCAGCTCCAGGTATTTTTCCCCTGCTTTGGTGGTGCAGAGGCTGAAAGATTCTTCGATCAGCTCCACAATTTCAAAGGGCATGTTCTCAAACTGGATCCTGGAGGATTCCAGTTTGCTGAAGTCCAAAATGTCGTTGATCACCGTCAGCAGGTTTTCCCCGCACTGGCTGATGATGTTCACAAACTCGTTTTGTTCATCGTTGAGCCGGGTTTGGGCCAGCAGGCTGGTCATGCCCAGGACCCCGTTGAGGGGGGTGCGAATCTCATGGCTCATGGTGGCCAAAAACCTGCTTTTTGCTTGGACTGCACTTTCGGCCACCTGTTTGGTTTGGTCCAATTCCTTGAGGGTGGCGAGCCGTTCGGTGATGTCGGTGACGATCACTGCCAATTGTCCCGGTTGGGGAACGAAGGCAAAAACCTCGACCTGATGCCCCAACTGTTTCATCTCCAAGGGAAAACGGCGACTTTTACCTAGGTTGGCAACCTCCAAAAGCTGGTCAAACCACTGCCGTTCTTCGCCGAGGATCAGTCTCTTTAAGGTCAGGTGGGGTAAGTCCTCCGGTTTGACCTGGATCATCTGGAGCAAGGTCGGATTGCCTTCGATCAACTTAAAATCCGCTGGTTGCCCCTTTGGGTCCAAGAGGATTTCAAACAGAGCAAATCCATCGTCCATTGCTTCAAAAAGCATGCGGTAGCGCTTTTCCCGTTGCTCCAACTTGGTTTGCAAAGCCTGGGCTTCGGTAGCATCTACCATCACCAGGGAACTTTCCTTGACCGATTGGTCTTCCCCGAACACCGGAAAGAAAGTCAGGTTGAACCACTGGCCTTTGAGCTGCAATTGGCAAAATTGCGCCTTTTTTGAAGCAAAAACGGAATCGAAAAAGGGGCTGAGTTTTTGGGAGAAATCACTGGAGAACAGATCCCAGAACCGTTTTCCCAGTAAGTCGGCGGGGCTTTGGCTAAAAAATTTTGCACCAGCTAGGTTGATTTCCAAAAGGTTGGCTTTGTCATCCAACAAAAAAATCAAAGTTGAAGCCGCATCCATGATCGCTCGGATGCGGCTTTTTTGTTGCTCCAACAGTTGGTTTTTCTCGACCCACTCTTGGATGTCTTTGGCTACCAAAAGGAGGTGTTCCTCTTTGGCAAACACAAACTTTTTGGCCGAAATCAAGGAATAGATGACCCCCCGTTTGGCCTGAAAGCGAACCGTCCAGTTGAGAGCCTGACCACTTTTGAGCAGGGTTTGGTAAAAGGCGCTTCTCTCTTTTGGATCAAACCAAAGGCCCAAATCCTGCGAGGTTTTGCCAATCACTTCATTCCGGTCAAAGCCGCTCAAGCGGCAGAAACCCTCGTTGACATCAATGATCTTCTGGTCCCGGAGCCGAACCAGAGAGACCGAAACCGGGTTGAGTTCAAAGGCGGCATAAAACTTTTCCTCCCTCAACCCCATAACCTCGACCTTGCGGGCCAGATAGTCCCGCTCTTGGGTCAACTCCAAGACCTCTTTCTGCAAGGCTTCTAGTTGTTGTTGGGTCGGCAAAGGCTCGTTTGAATTCGACATTCGTCCTGTTCAAGTCCGAGGGACCAAAAAGAAAAGCTGTGAGACCAAACCGCTCCTTGGCTTGGAGTTTAAACCAGCTAAAAAGCAAAATCCACCGTTGTTTTGGGGCCTCTCTTGGGGGCGAGCCGCCAGAAAAACAGCAGGTTCTGAGCCGGGCTGGGGCGGATTGGAAATGAGGTCACAAGGATTTTTTGAGTCGCTCCAAAATCCGTACCTCAGCCTGTTCGATTTCTTGGTCCGCCTGCATGAGGTTGGTCAAAAGTTCCAACAACAGGGATTTGCTGCCAAGGTTGAGTTGGGGGAGTATCTGGTTGAACAGTCGTTCTTCCAAATCCTCCTCGCCCAAGGTTTGGTAAAACTCCACCACATGGTCGTCCACGTCTCGCAAAAAGGTCTGTAGGGGACCCCATTCCATTTTCCAGTGATTTTGGGCAAAACCATTGATGGCCGTGATCTCGTCATCGTCAATAAAGCCGTCAACGGCGGCGGCAACAAAGGCGGTAAAGACGATTTGCTGCAATGCGGAGCGGTCAAGGTCCATGGTCGAAAAAAGAAAAGGGTTCAGCGGCACCGATTGTACAAAACCAAATCCAGGAAGGAAAGAGGAACTTAGGTCGAATTCTCCGAACTCAAACGGTTTTTTCCCGCCGGACCCCTGTCAAGGGGTACAAAAAAAAAGCCCGGTCTGGCCGGGCTTGGGTTTTGAGAAAACCTATTCCTTCTTGAGCTCTTGCAGCTCTTCGTCTTGGGTTTCCGCACCTTCTTTTTTGCCTTTTTTGGCCACGGCCTTTTTTACCTGCGCTTCTTCCTTCGAGGGGACCCGAGTTCCGGGAGGCTCGGGGACCTTGGTGGATTCGGCCTTCATCGACTTTTCCACCGCAATGGCGCTGGGCGCACTGCCCGAACCGGGGTTGTTCATCTGAGTCATCTCGGAGCCCTTGACCATCACCGCCGCATAAAGGCTGCTGGAAAGCTGGGTGGCCTTTTTAAGCCGCTCGTCTTCCACCTTGTTCAAGGCATCATAAAGGCTGTCTCCAGCGATGGGACCAAAGGCGGTCCGGGGGTCCGGGGTGAAGACGGTGTTGAACTGGATGTTGTTCAAAATCTTCATCCGGGTGTTTTCCTTGAGCCTTGCCCGTTGCAGTACCGATTCCAGTTCCTTGAACACCAAGGTTTCGCTGACGCTCAGGTAGCCGGTGCCGGTTTCGTCGTAGGCCACAAAGTTCTGGTTGATGATTTGTTCCAGGTTGTAATAGACCAGCTCGGTGATTTCCCGGCCCGACTCCATGGGCAAAAACATCTGGGCGTGGTTGATCAGTTCGCCGTGGGCGTGGATCCGGTACCCGACATAGATGTTGAGCCCCTGTTTGATCGTTTCGGCCAAGTAATCCCGGCCTTGGTGGGCCACTTCGCTTTTGGTGGAGATGCTGACCCCTTCCAAGATGCGGGCGGCCATGTCCGGGCGGTTTTGGGTCTGGGCGAAATGCCGCTCCATTTCCCGGCGCAGCAGGCTGTTGAACTGCCCGTCCAGGATGGTGTGGCTGATACCGAAGTGGCTGGTCTTGGGGTCCGCCGAATAGTAGTAGCCCATGATCGAGCCGTAGATCGACTTGGCGAAGTTTTTTAAGATCCGGTCATGGTCGGAGATGCAGGGGATCGAAAGGATCACCCGTTCCGGGTTGGCCAGCGGCGAATCCAAAACCAACCGGATCGCCGGTTCGGCGAAAAGGTAAGGGCGAATCCCCTCTTCGATTTTGTCGATGATCGCTTGGGAGTCGGCAAACCGGGCGACGGCGGCCTCGTGGCCGAGCATGTATTGCCGACCGGTCCCGCAGGAATCAATATGCCAGGGATTCTCGTTCATTCTAGCTCCGAAGCTCCGTTTGTGTTGGCCAGTTGAAAATGGGTTGGCACCAGTGGAGTTTTCATGCAGATTTAGACCTCCGTGTTTCAATTGTCAATCAATATTCAAGACGCTCAAGCCATGTCCCAAGCCTGTCTGAGTAAAAAATCATGTTAGACCCTCTGGCCTTGACCCAGGCCTTGGTGGCCCAAAAAAGCATCAATCCTCCGGGAGACGAGGCACCGATTGCCCAGTACCTCAAAGGAATCCTGGAACCTGCCGGTTTTTCCTGTCAGGTCGTGACTTTGGGGGAAAATCGGGCCAGCCTGGTCGCCCGGTTTGGGGCGGGGAACAAACCCGCCTTGTGTCTGACCGGGCACATGGATACAGTGCCCCTGGGGCAGGCCCCTTGGTCCCGGGACCCTTTTGGCGGGCAGGTGGAAGGGGACCGGCTTTACGGGCGTGGAACTTCGGACATGAAGGGCGGCTTGGCGGTAATGGTCTGTTCGGTGGTGGAGGCAATCAAGCGGCACCCCCAATTGGAACTGGTCCTGGTGATTACTTCGGATGAAGAGGTCGGCTGCCAGGGGGCTAAGCTCTTGTGGGAGCAAGGGCACCTGGACCAAAAGGTGGGAGCGATTCTGGTTTGTGAGCCGACCGGCAACCTGCCCGACCTGGGCCACAAGGGGAGCCTGTGGCTGGAGGCGATTTGCCGGGGGGTGACCGCCCACGGTTCCACCCCGGAATTGGGGGTCAATGCGGTTTATCTGGCCGCCCAAAAGATTTTGGTGGCCAAGGACTTGGACCTGGGGCCGGAACGGCACGAGCTTTATGGCCGCCCGACCCTCAACGTGGGCAGTTTTAAGGGCGGGCTGAACATCAATTCGGTCCCCGACAAGGCCAGCTTCACCTTGGACATCAGGACCCTGCCGTCCATGAGCCACCAGGCGGTCAAAGACTGGGTGCAACAGGCGCTGGGGCCGGAGGTCGAATTGCGCTGGATCATCGATGCCGAAGCGGTGGAGGTGGACCCGAAGGACCCTTGGATTGAGGAATGTCTGGGGTTGTTGCAGGCCCGAAACCAAGAACCGGTACCCCAAAGGGGCGGGGTTTACGTGACCGATGCTTCCGTGTTGTGGCGGGCCTATGATCGCCCGCCGGTCATGGTGCTGGGGCCGGGGGATTTTTCGGAGGCCCACAAGACCGATGAATCCTGTTCGGTTTCAAAACTCTACGAAGCCCAAGAGATTTACCTGGAAATCCTGGAACGTTGGGCCCGAAGGTAGGCTCTGCGGCCCAGCTGAATCCGGTAAAATCCCCTTGCAGTCTGGATCGGTTGGGCGGTTGTTGGCGGGGAATCAAACGGCGTTTGATAAACCGAAAGATTTCCCTTGAGTTATTGGCTTTATTTTGCTTAGTCTCGGTGGAACTTTTCTATTCGCCATTTGGTGGGCAAGGCCTTTTGTCTGGGCGTTGTCCCTGGCCTCAAACGGCCACCTTGGCTGAATTCCGGCGACACAAAAACCCCAAAGAACCCGCAGGTTGTGCTATGGATCAGTTGAAAAAAATTCGCAACACCCCCGTCTCTGAATTGATGGCCAAAGATGTCGTCTCCATTGATGGGAGCAAGATGGTCTCTGAAGCCTTGGCCCTGATGAAAAAGAACGGGGTCACCGCCATCGTGGTCAACCCCAGGAACGAAGAAGACACCTACGGTATCGTGACCGAGGCGGACATCCTCAAAAAAGTGGTGGACCCGGGGGAAGAAACCTACACCGACCTTTGGAACACCCCGGTGTACTACATCATGACCAAACCTTGTATCATGGTGAACCCCGGCATGAGGGTCAAGTATGCCCTGCGCATGATGGGACGGCAAAAGATTCGCAGACTCTTGGTGGTTGACGGCAACCGCTTGGTGGGGCTTTTGGATGAAGGCCACGTACTGGCCGCCGTTCAGGCCTTGCCGGTGAACAAAGACGTAGCCCTCTAACCAAACCGTTGAACCTCAAAAAAGATTCGTGATGTCTTACGATATTGTCATCGTTGGAGCAGGCGGGGGCGGGATGTATGCGGCCTTGGAAGCGGTCCGTAGAAACCCGGCTCTAAAAATTGCTGTCATTACCAAGGTCTATCCGACCCGTTCCCACACTTCGGCGGCTCAGGGCGGGGTCAATGCGGCTCTGGCCAATACCGACAAGTCCGACACCGTGGACCTGCACATCTTTGACACCGTCAAAGGCAGCGACTACTTGGCCGACCAGGACTCCGCCGCCTACCTGTGCGAGCAAGCACCGATCCTGATCCGGGAACTGGAAAACCTGGGTGCTCCCTTTTCCCGTCTGGCCGATGGTTCTATTGCCCAGCGGCCTTTTGGGGGTGCGAGCAAGTACCGGTGCTGTTATTGTGCCGACAAAACCGGCCTGACCATTTTGCAAACCCTGTACGAACAGTGTTTGCGGTATGGGATCCAGTTTTTCAACGAATACTTTTTGCTCTCCTTGGAGCAGGAAGACGGGGTGGCCAAAGGTGTAATCGCCTTGGACATTCGGACCTCCAAGATCCGCAAATTTGAAGGCAAGACCGTGATCCTGGCCACCGGCGGATACGGCAAGATGTACTGGCACCGGAGTTCCAACGCCGCCGGGTTGACCGGCGACGGGGGTGCCGCCTGCCTGCGGGCCGGAATGGCCCTCAAGGACATGGAATTTGTTCAGTTCCACCCCACCGGGCTGCGGAAGTCCGGCCTGCTGGTGACCGAAGGGGCCAGGGGCGAAGGGGGCTATCTGATCAACAACAAGGGTGAGCGGTTTATGTCCCGCTATGCCCCCGAAAAAATGGAGTTGGGACCCAGGGACTTGGTCTCCCGGTCGGTGGAAACCGAGATCCGGGAAGGCCGGGGCTTTGATTCCACGGCCGGACAATACATCCACCTGGACCTCCGCCACTTGGGCGCAGACCTGATCAAATCCCGGCTGCCCCAGATCCGGGAGCTTTGCATCCAGTTTGAAGGGGTGGACCCGATCAATGAGCCGATCCCGATTCGGCCTACCGCCCACTACTCGATGGGCGGGATCGACTGCAACACCGCTTGCGAAACCTCGGTCAAAGGGGTTTACGCTGTTGGAGAAGGGGCCTGCGTTTCGGTCCACGGGGCCAACCGGTTGGGCGGAAACTCCCTGTTGGAGATTTTGGTTTTCGGCAAACGGGCCGGGATGGAAGCGGCAGACTTGGCTTCCAAACTGCCTGCCGCCAAGATCAGCGACCAACGGCTGAAAGACCAGGAAGAACACATCGCCGGTTTCTACGGGAAGAACCAAGCGGAACGGTACGACGTGATCCGTACCGAACTGGGCACCAGTCTGGCTGACAACGCCGGTATCTACCGGAGCAAAGAGCTGGGCGAAAAGGGGCTGTCCGAGATTTTGGCTTTGCGGGAACGGTTCAAGAAAGTAAAGGTTGCCGACCATTCCAAGACCTTCAACACCAACTTGATGCAGGTTTTGGAGTTGGGCAACATGCTGGATTTGGCGGTTTGTGTGGCCAAAGGTGCAGCAGCAAGAGAGGAATCTCGAGGTTCCCATTCGAGGATCGATTTCCCGGTTCGAGACGACCAAAACTGGCACAAACACTCAATCTTCCACATGAACGCAGAGGGAGAGGTTTCTCTTTCCTTCAAGCCGGTCACCATGGGTAAATTTGAGTTACAAGAGAGGAAGTATTGATGGAGGATAAAAGAGAGATAACCTTCAACGTCCTCTGTTTTAACCCGGAGGTGGACGAGAAGGCCTACTTCAAGAGCTACGATGTGGTCTTGGAGAAGGGGATTACGGTTTTGCGGGCCTTGAATTACATCAAGGACCATGTTGACCCCTCCTTGACCTTGCGGTTCTTCTGCCAGGCGGGGATCTGTGGTTCTTGTGCCATTCGGATCAACGGGGTTTCCAAGCTGGCCTGTACCACTCAGGTTTGGGAGGAACTGGAGGTCAGCAAGTCCAAAGACACCATTACCGTTGAGCCTTTGCGCAACTTTGAGGTGATGCGGGACTTGGTGGTCAACATCGACCCGATGGTCGAGAAGTTGAAGAAGTACAAGAGCTGGGTCATCCCTGCCACCAAGGATGCCGACCTGGGCAAGAAGGAATGCACCGTGATGCCCGAGGAGTTTGAACCGATCAACCCGGCTACCGATTGCATCCTCTGTGCGGCTTGTTACTCCGAATGTACCATCAACGAAGGGTCGAACCAACAGTTCATCTCTCCCTTGGTAATGCTGCGGGCCTACCGGATGAACAAGGACACCCGGGATACGGTTGGCGAAGAACGGCTCAAAGTGTTGGTTGAAGACCACGGGATCTGGGATTGCACCCACTGTTACCGGTGTGTGCAGTCTTGCGTCAAAAACATCCCGATCATGGATGCGATCCAAGGGCTGAGGGAAGAGACCTTCGCTCGGGGCATGACCAATTCCGAAGGAGCAAGGCACGCCTTGGCCTTCAAGGACGACACCATGAAGTTGGGGCGGCTCAACGAGTTCACCTTGCCACTGCGTACCTTGGGGATGTTTGGGGCCGTCGGCCAGATTCCCTTTGCCATCAAAATGGGTCTCAAAGGAAGGGTGCCACCCCTGTTGCCTCACAAGATTTCCACCCGTAAGCAGGTGCAAACCATGCTGGAAGAAGTGGAACGAGACAGTAAAAAATCCCACTAGGCAGCCCCTGGAAACTCGGGGCAAAAGGTCCAAGCAACTGGAGAAACATGAAGTACGCATATTACATCAGCTGCATCAACGAATCGATGACCAAAGAGTTGGACCAGTCCCTCTTCTTGTGGAACAGCCAATTGGGAATCGAATTGGTGCGGCTGGACGAAGGAACCTGTTGCGGCGGAAGCAACACCGACTTTGTCCATCCCAACGTCAATTTGGTCAACAATGCCCGGAACATCGCCCTGGCCGAAAAGCTGGGCTTGGATCTGGTGACCAGTTGCAACACCTGTCTTTTGGGGATCCTGCACGTCAAGCATGAGATTGACAGCGACCCCAAAAAGAAGGAATTGGTCAACCATTACCTGAAGAAGCAGGGGCTTGAATACAAAGGTACCTCGGCAGTCAAGCACTTGCTGTGGGTGCTCAATGAGGACTACGGCTTGGACAAGCTCAAAGCCAAGGTGAAGAAGCCCTTGACCGGGATCAAGTTTGCTTCCTTCTACGGTTGCCACATCCTGCGGCCTTCCCACCTGATGAAGGGAGGGGACAACCCCAATGCCCCCCGGTCCTTGGACATGCTGGTGGAAGCCTTGGGCGGAGAAACGGTGGAGTATGCTTCCAACAACAAATGTTGTGGGTTCCATACCCTGCTGGTGGCCCCCGAAGAGTCGTTCAACGTGGCCGGCAAGGCTCTGGTGGAAGCGGTGGAAAAAGATGCCGACTACATCGTTACCCCTTGCCCCTTGTGCCATATGTCCCTGGATGCCTACCAAGGGGATTCCATGGCCGCTATGGGGAAAGATGCATCGATTCCGGTCCTGCACCTTTCCCAAGTGGTGGGAATGGCCTTGGGGCTTTCGGAGAAGGAGTTGGGCCTGGGCAAACATGTAGTGACCACCCGTTCCGCCTGATCAGTCTTTGGAGACAAAAAAACCCGGCTGGACCGGGTTTTTTTTTGTCCTGTTTTGAAGGTACCGCTTTTTTCTGCAGAAAACCTGAGCTTGAAGATGACCCCTCTCCTTTGTGTTCGCCGCAAAAACAAAAAGGATTGATCCTACCGGCCTAGTCGGGGACTTCGGTTCCACCGAGGACTTCTATTTTCTATTTCCAATCCAAGGCAAAAGGGTTATAAAGGTAATATTGACTTGGGTTTAATTCGTATTTTATTTTAGGGGGTTTTCCATGAATCGCATTGCTTGCCTCTCTGGAGGTGACCGAAAAGGACTTTTGGTTGCCTTGGTTTTGTTGTTTTTTACCGCTGCACCCGCCTTTGCCTTGATCGGCGAGCGGCCTGCTGCTCCTTATGAAAAAGTGGTCCCCTACCGGGGGGCGTTTACCTGTTACGGCAAATGGACCACCGTCAAGCGGCAGCGGATCGCCGAGGATGGAAGTTCAGTCCCCCACATGGGTTACCGCTGTGTGGACGACAAAAAGATCCGCCGGGACATGGTGGAAGGCAAACCTCAGTAACGGTGCCGTTGTTTGGTAAACCGGCGAGCCGGGCCTTGGGGGCTAGACCGGGGCAGGCTTAAGGGGGATTCAAAAACGGGCAGCCAAAAAAAGGTTGGGGGCAAGATGCCCCCAACTACCCTTCCTTGTTGTGTTTGCTTTTTTTAGAGACCCCCCTTTTCCAATCCGCCCAAATCCTCCCAGGCTTCTTGTGGCTGCGGCTGGCTGGACCTAGAATTCGTGTTCCTCTCCTGGGGCCGGATAACAAACATCCATAAATCCCTTGGACCGGAAGGCATCGATCAGCGAATTGGCCTGCTCCGGTTCCCCATGGACCAAAAAGATCTTTTTGAGGTGCTTGGGGTCCGAAAAATCCACATAGTCCAAGATGTTGTGCCGGTCGCCATGGGCGCTGAAGGTGTCCATGTGGGCGATTTGGGCCCGGACCTCATGTTCTTCCCCAAAAATCTTGACCCGCTTCTCTCCGTCCATGATCTTGCGGGCCAAGGTGTTTTTGGCCGAGTAACCGACAAAAAGAATCAGGTTCTTGGGGTTTTCGATGTTGTTTTTCAGGTGGTGCAGGATCCTGCCCCCTTCGGCCATGCCGGAAGCGCTGATGATGATCGCCGGGTACACCAGCGAGTTGAGCGACTTGGATTCCTCCACCGAACCGACATAGGTGAGCCGAGAAAACTTGAAAGGGTCCAGGTGGTCGGTCAGATAAATCCGCTCCGTTTCACGGTCCAGGTACTGGGGGTAGTCCCGAAAGATCTCCGTCGCCTTGACCGCCAGGGGGCTGTCCACATACACCGGGATGTCGGGGATGCGGTTTTGGTCAAACAGCTTGTGGAGGTGATAGACGATCTGTTGGGTCCGTCCTACCGCAAAGGCGGGGATGATCACCTTGCCGCCGTTTTGGGCGGTTTGCCGGACCAGTTGGGCCAGTTTTTCCTCTGCATCAATGGCAGGCGGATGGGTGCGGTTGCCGTAAGTAGTTTCGGTGACCAAAATGTCCAAGTCCCGCAAGGGGTCCGGGTCGTTGATCAGGTCGATCCCGTCTCGGCCCAGGTCGCCAGTGAAACCAAACCGTAGGGAGCGGCCTTTTTCGTTGACCTCCAAGAGAATTCCTGCCGAACCTAAGATATGCCCAGCGTTACGAAAGGTCACCTTGACATGTGGTGCCAAAGGGTAGCTTTGGTTGTATTCGACCGGCACAAAATGGCCCAGGCAGGCCTGGACATCGGCGGAGTTGTAGATCGGCTCCACCGGAGGCTGGTGGTTTTTGGCCCGGATTTTATTGACGTGCATCACGTCCATTTCCTGGATGTAGGCGGAGTCGGGCAACATTATCTTGCACAGGTCCACCGTCGGCGGAGTGGCCAAAATCTTCCCTCGGAAGCCTTTTTTGACCAGGTTGGGGATGTTGCCACTGTGGTCGATGTGGGCGTGGGAGAGTAGCAGAAATTCCACCTCCGCCGGGTCGAAGGGGAAGTTTTGGTTTTTTTGGTACATCTCTTCCCTGCGCCCTTGGAATAGGCCGCACTCCAAAAGCACCTTGTGACCGTCCACCGTCAGCAGGTGCATGGAACCGGTCACCGTCTGCGCCCCACCGATAAACTGGATTTTCATCGTCCCCTTGGAATATGGTTTGGAAAAACCATAACCAGTCACTGCCGATTTTGCTAGTCCTTTTGAGGAATGAAAACCCTTTTCATCTACCTTTAGCTTAGGTACAATCTAGCTGACATCCGTATAAACCAGGGTATGAAATTTAGGCTGATCTTGTTTTTTTTCCTTTTGTACAGCTCCGCTGCCTTCGCCTTGGACGGGCAGGCCCTGTACTTCGAATACGGCTGTGACGGCTGTCACGGCGACGAAGGACAGGCAAAAGAAAGGGTCTCCTTGGCGGGAAGACCGGCCTCGGAGTTGGTGGAAAAAACAATGTTGATCCAACATGACCAAAACCCGAAGGGAGCGGAATTGATCATGAAAGAAAACCCGGATTTAAACCGCTTGGAGGAAGCACAGGCACAGGCGATTGCGCTGTGGCTCTCTCAATTGCCTACCTCCAAAACCGCTACCAAAGGAGCAACAAGATGAGGTTATTAACAAGGTCTGACTTCGACGGCTTGGTCTGCGCCGCCCTCTTGTACGAGGCGGAAATCATTACGGACATCAAGTTCGTGCACCCCAAGGATGTCCAGGACGGCAAGATTGAGGTGACCTCGGAGGATGTTCTGGCCAACGTCCCCTATGCGGCCGGTTGCGGGCTTTGGTTTGACCACCATGCCAGCGAGGACGACCGCCTGAACCTCAAAGGGGGGATGCAGTACAAAGGTGAATCCCGGATGGCCCCCAGTTGCGCTCGGGTGATTTTCGACTACTACGGCGGTTCCACAAAGTTTGGGGACATGGAAAAAAGCGGCCTGATGGCGGCGGTGGACAAATGTGACTCCGGCCAGTTCAGCACCGAAGACATCCACAAGCCCAGGGGCTGGGTCCTGCTCTCCTTTGTGATGGACCCCCGGACCGGGTTGGGTCGGTACAAGGACTACCATATTTCCAACTACCAGTTGATGGAAAAGTTGGCCCACAAATGTCGGCATGAAACGATCGAGGCGATCCTGGGCGACCCGGACGTGCGCCAGCGGGTGGAACGGTATTATGACCAGGAAGCGGACTACGAAATGATGATCACCAACTATTGCTCCAAAGAAGGCAACGTCTTGTTGATCGACCTGCACGATTGCCCGGAGATTGTGACCGGCAACCGGTTTAAGGAATATGTCTTGTTCCCGGAACAAAACATTTCCATGCGGGTTCTCTGGGGCTTCCAGAAGCAAAACATGGTGATCACGGTTGGCCATTCGGTCTTCAACCGGACCTCCAAAACCGACGTGGGCAAGTTGATGCTCAAGTACGGCGGTGGCGGTCACCCTTACGTGGGGACCTGCCAAGTGCCGGTGGAGAGCTGGGAACAAGCGCGGGATGAGATCCTGGCCCAGCTCAAGAAGGACGGCTAGTTTGGCCTGAAGGTTTGATGAAAAAAGGGAAGTCCTGTGTGGCCTTCCCTTTTTTTTGCCTTGGTTTTTGGGGGACTGGCCCCAGGCCCCAGGCCAGGGCCGCTTACTGCACCCCGGCAGGGTCAAAGAGGCTGAACCGGGTCTAATGCCACTTTTGGCCGTGGCAGGTGTAACAGGACCTTGCGGAATCGCCGGTCAGGTCGGTGCCGTGGCAGCCGGAAAAGTTGCAGTTGCCCACCGGATTCTTGTAGTCCGTGCCGTGCCAATAACCCCCTTTGAGCTTGGTGTGGTAGGACGTGGGCGGACTGCCGTTGGGGGTCGTGGTGTCTCCGCCACCGTCCCCACCCGAATCCCCACCATCGCTGCCCGAATCACCGCCATCGGAGCTGCTGCTGTCGGAATTGTCACCGCCCAGGTCGGATGCTTTGCAGCCCGCCAAGGCCAAGAGGATCGCCAAGAGCAAAAACCAGTTGCGCATACTCTGCCCTAAAACGTTAGGAGGTTGGAAATCCGAATCAACCTTTGCCCTGGCTCGGGGCGGGAACAGCTTTATTTGGGGGTGGTCGTGACCATGTAACCCACACCCCTGACGGTGCTGATGTACTCTTTTGGGGTCAATTCTTCCAGTTTTTTGCGAATCGATTTGATGTGTACATCCACCACGTTGGTGGTGGGGTCGAAGTCATAACCCCAGACGTTCTCCAAAATCTGGGTCCTTGAGACTACACAGTCCTTGGCCCGGACTAGGTATTCCAAAATCGCATATTCCTTGGGTCGCAGGACCAGTTCCTTGCCGTCCAAAAACACCCGGTGGGACAGGGTGTTGACCTCCAGGTCGCCGACTTCCAGCTTGATCATCTCGGTCTGTTTGCGCCGGAGCAGGGCCCTGACCCGAGCCAAGAACTCCTCGAAGGAAAAAGGCTTGGTCAGATAGTCATCGGCCCCCACATCCAGCCCCTTGACCTTGTCTTGCACCGAAATCTTGGCGGTCAACATCAGGATCGGGGTTTGGATGCCGGTGTCCCGGAGCCCTTTGGCCACCTCAAAACCACTCTTTTTGGGCAACATCAGGTCCAAGATCAGCAGGTCATACTGCCCCGTCAGCCCATGCTCCAGCCCGGCTTGCCCATCGGTGACCAGATCTACGGTGTACCGCTCCTCTTCCAGCCCCTTTTTGATGAAGTTGGCCACCCCTTGTTCGTCTTCCACCAGGAGGATTCTCATTTTTGCCCGGACGGTAGATTTTTTTTGATCTCTTCACAACCAAAAAAGCCTTTTTCCATCAACACCGAGATCTTGTCGTCCGTAGCCAGTTTGGCGGCGGTTTCGGCGGAGATTTTGAGGTTGGCGTTTTCAGTGTAATATTCGCAGAAAAAGACCTTGAACTGCACGTCCAAAATGTCGCCGACCTTCATCAACCCGGCCCGGTAGGGCTTGACGTTGAAATCGGTTTGTTTGATCGAAAAGGAGCCGGTGACCTTGACGACCGGCGGGAGGTATTCAAATTGGGTGGCAATGGTGATCGGCCGGGTCGCCCCATGCATGGCCAACTCCGCCTTGATTTCGGTCGGCTTTTTGGCCGGGGTGAAGTGGTCCAGGTCAATGGAAATGGTTGGATAGACCTTGTCGTTCATGTAGTCCGCCCGTTCCAGCACTTCCCCTACGCCGGGCAGGTCGAAGTTGAGGTCCACAAACCGAAGTAGCAGCTTGCCGGTGTAAGAACCGTCTTTCTCGACCAACTGCCCCTCGTGGCGTACTGCTTGGCCCTTGAAGTCAAACAGGTTGGTGGTCCCGGCGACCTTAATAAACCCTTTTTGCAGAATGTAATAGATCTCCTGGTCCGAGTCCTGTTCGGCCCCAAAGGCCACCAAGCCGCCCAAGGCGAAGAGGGTTCCCAAGATCAATCCTTTCATTTTTCCTCCAAAGGTACAAAGTCGCCAAACCGGTGGGTTCTCTTGAGCCGCTTTTCCTTCTCTTCTTTGGAAAGGTTGGTTTTTCTGGGGCCGTATTTCTTTTCCCGGTAGTCCCAGAGGTCGCCGAAGTGCTCGTTGTGACATTCTACACAGGCTTTGCGAACCTTGGAATAACTGATTCCTTTTTCCGTCGTTTTATGACAGGTGGCGCAGTTGAGGGTCCGAAACATCGGGTCCGGCCCCAAGGGCTGTTTCTCCTGGTTCAGCCACCGGCCTTCCATGACCGTTCTGACTTCATAATGGCAACCTTCGCAGCTGGCCTTTTCTCCCATCTGGTAGTTCCCCTTGGGGTGACAACCGGCGCACTTGACTTCGCCGTGCAGGGTTTCCAGAGGGAACTTGGTTTTTTTATGGTCAAAACCCTGCTTGAAGTTGCCCTTGAGGTTGTGGCAATCGATGCAGGTGTCCGCCGCAAATTGGCCCTGGTGTTGGTCTTTGTGGCAATCGGTACAAAGGTTGAAGCCACCGATCCGAAAGTCCTTGTGCCCCCGGTCCTTGTGGCACTTCTCGCAGTCCACTTGGCCATGCTTGCCGATCAACTTGAAACGGGTCTTGTCATGGTCGAAATTGGTCTTTTTGGTGTCCAGGAACTTTTTCCAGGACTCCGGCTGGTGGCAGGAGTTACACTCTTTTCCGCTGCGTCCTTGGTGCGGATCGAAGTGGCAGGTGCTGCACTGGCCGTCGATCTTTTCAAAGGGCGCAAAGTCCTTGTGGGTAGCGTCCTTGTGGTGGCAGGCCTTGCAGTTGAGCTTGGTGTGCTGCCCTCGGAGCTTAAACTGGGACTGCTTTTCATGGTCGAATTTGGTCAGGCTCCAACCTCGGTCGAAGTGACAGTCGGTACAAACCTTTTCCTCAAACTGAGGACCGTGGGCCTTGCCGTGGCAGGAATTACACCCCTCTTCCAGGCCCAAGAAGGTCTGGTTTTTCTTCCTTTCCCCCTTGATCTCCAAGGACCGAATCGTTTGGGACTGGAACTTTTCTTGGTGGCATTGTTCACACTTGAGCGGCAGGTGGGCTCCGCCCAGGGGCAGCTTGAGCTTGCCGTGGTCCACCTGTCCCAGTTCGAGGATCTTGGTGTCCCGGCCCTTGTGCTCTCCGTGGCAGGACAAACATTCCTTGTCTTTGTTGAGCCCGTGGAAGCCCAGCTGTTGGTCGATCCGGCTTTTGATTTCCTGGTGGCAGTCCAGACACAAAAGGTCGCTGACCCCTTTGTTGAGACTGTGGCAGGACATGCAGCCCAAGGTGGTCTCCAGATTGGCGTGGGACTTGGACAGAGGGCCGGGGCTCAAGGCATCGCCGATCCGCTGGACCACGTTTTTTTCCACCGCCTGGAGGGAGGTTGCCCCCAACAGAGCCAACAAGACCAAACCAAACCGGAGGGCTGTCAAGGGGACTCCTCCTGGTGCGGGTGGTGCTCCGCCTCTGGGTTCAGCTGCAGACTGTGGTGTTCCTCAACGTAAGAGAGGGGCACTACCCCGTGAATGATGCCCCAAAAGCCCTTGCGGGTGCTGGGGTTGATGGTGGCCATAAAGATGTGGCCGCCCAAGAGCCCCATGGAGCCCAGGGCAATCAAGGTGTGTCCCCACCGGGGCAGGAGGCCTTGGGGGAACAGCCAAAGCCAGACCCCGGTCGCCTGGAGGCTCAAGGAAATCAACATCATCAGGATGCTGTTGAGCTTCTGGCCCATGTTGAATTTCCCGGCCGGGACGTGGAGGTGCTTGGGCTGCGCCTTGATCCACTCGATGTCCAGGGGGGTAATGGTCAGGATCAACCGGAGGTTGTACAGGATGATCTTGGTGTTGCCGATGACGGTAAACAACGGCGGAGCCAGAATCAACAGCACCCCGGTCAACTTGTGAAAGTCTGAGAGCAGGGCACTCCGTTGCTGGAGAAACAGCCCCTCAACCGCTAAAACCAGCCCCGAAGCGAGCAGCAGCAAAAAGGGAAGGGCGTGCCCCCAATGGAGCAGGATCTCGGACTTGGTGAACCGCAAAAAGGTCTTGCCCGGAACCACCTCCGGCACCCAGTCGGTGAGCCTTTCCTCGATGGTTTGGATGGGTTTTGGCGCTTTCACCTTAGATCCTCGAAGAGGTCAAAAAGATCACTTGGCCCAGAGAGATTCGGCTGTCCCGCCGGACCAACCGGATCTCTACAAACTCGGCTTGGGCCAGGGATTTCCTGGAGAACAGGAAGTTCTCCTGGTAGTCTTCCCCAGGTTTGAGAAATTCTTTTTTCTCTGCATGAAAAACCCGGTGCATTTCTTCGATCACCAGACCGTTGGCCGACTTGAAGGAAACCGTCAGGTCCACCGCTTTAAACCCAAAGATCCCCGAAGGAACCCCATGGGGCAGCCGGTGCCGCAAGGTCAGTTTGACCGGGATGGTTTCTCCCTGTCGGGGCATCAAGGTGGTGACCGATTCAAACCAAGGTTTCCCCTCTTCGGGCACTTGGGGCAGGGCAGTGAAGCTGTGTTTTTTCCCGTCCATCGCCCAATGGAAATACTGCATCGGTCCCGAAGTGATCAACTTTCGGTGTACCGCAGGCATGTGACAGTCTTGGCAGGTCGAGAGTTTCTCCGAACCCAACCTCGCCTTGCTGGCCTTCCATTGTTCGTAGTGGGATTCGTGGCAGGACCCGCAGAGCTTGGGGTCCAGGTAATAGGGGTCACTCATTTTGACGAAATGGGCGGGCAACACAAAGTGTGGCCCGCCCATTTCGTTGTCCGGGGTCAGGTGGCAGGTGACGCAGGTCACCCCTTCCTTGGGATGGTTGGCCCGGACGGTGAGCTTTTCGGCTCCGTAGATTGGGTTGGCCCGGTGGCAAGCCAGACATTTTTCGACCTGGTAGTCGTCGGTTTCCTTTTTGAAGTTCTCCGACACCCAGGCTCGGGCATGGCCCGATTCCTTCCATTCGGCATATTCGAGTTTGTGGCACTCCCCACAAAGCTCGGCACTAGCGGTGTTGGGGGGGGATTCCACTACATCCAAATGCAGGAAACATCCCCCCAGATTCAAGGTGACCACCATGACCAAGAAAGCCTTAATGGCCTTGAACCGCACCGTATTAACCTTCAATTAGGGTTGGTCTCTGGACTTCATGTTGTCATCCCCGCCTAACCACTCGGCCCCATGACACTTGTAACAACTAGGAGCCTCGGTGGTGCCTCTCAGGTCTGCACCATGGCAAGAAACACAGTAAGTATTGGGGTTCTTCAAGTCCGGCCCGTGCATTACCCCATCCTTACTTTTGGTGTGGGGGTAGCTGGAATACAACCACTTGGCCCCGTGGCAAGAGTAGCAACTGGGTGCGGAGCCCGAGCCTTTGAGGTCCGAGCCGTGGCAGTCGGTACAACCCGAACTGGTAGGGCTGCTCAGGCCCGAGCCATGGTACCTTCCGCCTTTGTTGAGGGTGTGGAGGGATAAGGCGGTCCATTTGTCGCCGTGGCACTGGTAGCAGCTCGGCCGACTGCGTTTGCCGGTCAGGGCTTTGCCGCCGTGGCATTCTGAACAATTGGCCTCGGCGTTGTAGTAGCCGGACTTGTGCATCACGCCGCTGCGGTTGACCTTGTGGTCGTCTTTGTTCCACATTACGTTGTGGCAGCTGTAGCAACTGGGGATCCAACCGTTCCCTTGCAGGGCGATGCCGTGGCAAGCGGTGCAGTTTTTGGCACCATGGTAGAGCTTTTTGCCGTGTTCGGCATCATCAAGGATGATGTTGTGGGAGGTGATCCCTTCCTTACAGCTGGAAAGAACCGTCCCCAGCGCCAGAAGCGCCAACAGGATTAAAACAGTACGCCGCATAACAGGCTCCCTCCAATCAAACCGCCAAAGGAACTGCCGATCCCGTCACAGGTAATGAAGGACCAGGATTTGCTGACCTTAAGCATCAAAACACCATAGTGGATGTCATTGGCCGAGAAAAAGGGGCTGGGGTCGCCCAGCTGGTTGCCGCCCGAAATGCTAAGGCCCTCGGTCGTGGTGGCCACGCCGTAGCCGACCCCAGGGCCGATCCGCAGGCCTGCGATGTCAACGGTGGCAAAATAATCCAACTCGTAGGCCACCAGAGTCACGCCCACCGTTCCGGTCACCCCGTCTCGGGTCAACTGACCGGTGCCCGAGAGGTTGTAGTAGGTCAAGGCGGTTTCAGACTTGAAGGCAGGCAGGAAGAACAGGCTGGTGTCATCGCTTTGGTAGCTCAAGGCAGCACTGGCTCCGGCCAAAGGTAGAATTTGAGTGGTAATCCCGGCACCAGCCAAGAGTTTTATGTCACCGGCAAAACTCAAGGAGGAAGAGGCCAAAAACACCAAAGCCGACAATCCGATGAACCAAAGACGTTTCCAAAAGTACAGAGAAGTTGGGATCATTGGGTCTGAAAGTCCGTAGAGGGTTGCCAGAATAGGGAAAAGACCTGTTAAAGTACCGTTTGCCGGTAAAATCCGTCAAGAATTGCCTCCACTCTAACGAAGTAAGATGAAGTTTAGATGAACCGAAGATGAAAAGAATTTCATTCTCGCCCCTGTAGATTGAGCTTTTTGACGGTTCTAAAGGGAAACCAGCTGGAGGCTTTTTCCCTTGGTCGGCAGGCTGACTTCCACCCGGAATTGCCCGGATTCCTCCAGTTGGATCCGAAGTTTGCCGCCATGGGAAAGAACAATGTAGTTGGTGATGTTCAGCCCCAGCCCCTTGCCTGCACTTTGGAAGGATTCGGCGTTGCGGCCCCGGTAAAAGGGGGTGAGCAGTTTTTTGGGGTCCTCGCCCTTAAGATAGCGGCTGTGGTTGACCACCACCAGTTTGGCCTGTCCACCGTTGTTTTCCGCTTCCAGGCGAATCTCGCTGCTTTCCACCGAATATTTGACCGCATTGTCCAAGAGGTTCACAAAGGCCCGGCCAAACAGGTGGGGGTCACAAAAGAGGGTAAACCCCGGTTCCCACCGGTGGACAACGGTCAGGGACTTGGCTTCCAACCTGCCGTTGATGTCTTTGAGACTGTCGGCCAAAAGCCGGTCGAGATCCAGGGTTTCCTTGACCAGCGAGAGGGATTTAAAATTCGAGCTGGCCAAAAGGTACAGGTCTTGGAGCAGGCTGATGATCCGGTTGGCCTCTTGGAGCCCCAGGGCGATAAACTCTCGGTATTCCTCTGGGCTGCGAGGTTTACGCAGGGAGACCTCCAGGTTGCCCTTGAGGGAGGTCAGCGGGGAGTGCAGTTCGTGGGTGACGTTGCTGCTGAAGTTTTCCTGGAAACGGAAAGCTTCGGTGATCGGCCGCATGGCCAAGGAAACCAGGATGCGACTCAAGAGGTAAGAAAGTACCAGGACACCGGGACTGGAGAGCCAGAGCAGCTTGAGAAAGTTTTGTTCGTACTTGCTCAGCTGAGTGATCGGCTCGGAGATCCGTACCACTGCCTTGTCGTTGGGCCGAAAGTAAAGCACCAGAAACTGGCTCTGGTTGTATTCGACCAAGTCAAAGACATATTGGCGGTTTTTGCTTTCCTCAAAGGCATCGGGATTGAGGGGGGCCTGGAAGATCTCGGCGTTGTTGGTCTGGCCGGTCAAGTGGCCCGAGAGGTCGTAGATCTGGAAGACCTCGTCTTCGTCCAGCTTGCTGAAATTGCCATGGTCGCCATTGTTGTAATAACGTTCCATGTATTCTTTGTGACCGTCCTTGACTAAGTCTTCCCGGAGTCCCTCCAAGAGGGACTCGTGCAGGTAGAGGTAGCTGGTCCCCAAAATCAGGGCACAAAAAAGCGTAATCCCCAAGGCAAACAGCAGGGTCAGCCGATTTTTGGTCGCTTGGATCATCGACTACTTGGGGATCTTGACGTATTCTTCTTCAAAATTCCCTTTGGCCGCATCCGGGTGGCAAGCAGCGCAGTTGGCCCAGCTTTTGATGGCCGGACGGGCCAGGGTGGCGGGGGAAATCTCATGGTGCTCCCGTTTGAAATAAGGGATGTCGGAGATTCTCAAGTAGGTTTTGTCCCCGGTGGACTGGAGCAATTTGATGGCCCGTTTGCTGTTGGAGGTTTCCCCGGCGTTGTTGAGCAAATAAGCCTTCACCGCTTCCAGACCCGGTCCTTCGAGGCTGGCATCGTCCCCAAAGTGGTCGTGTAGGTTGGACAACATTTTTTCCCAACTTCGCTTGGGCAACAGTTCGGCCTGGTAGGCAAAGTGGCAGGAACCACATTCTTCCAGGTATTGGGCATCGGTTACCGGTTTCAAAAAGCCCTTTTGCCCCACACTGCCGTCGGCCAATGCAGAAGTGCCGGTCAAACCAAAAGCAGCCAAAACCATCAAAGACAACGCCCGATTCAACATAACTCTCCTGTGTGGGTAGGGTGGGGCAAAAAGGTGAAATTCCGGTCAAAGGGAATAAATAAACTCAATAAAATCACCCTTTTCAAGACTCGTACATTCCCGCTCCAAGGTCCACTTGCAATTGCGGCGGAACCATTTTTCCACCTTGGCAGCCTTGGTAAAGCGGTCCCGCTGGACCTTGGGAGAAAGGGGGTCGATCTTTTTCCCGGTCACGGCGTGCTTGGAAGGCAACATCGGGTCAGACTTATGGCAGGTGGCGCAGGAACGTTTGTCCCCCTCGGCACTGTCGGTGTGCTCGAAAAAGTAGAAGGTTTTACCCCGTTCAGCCGAAAATTCCGTAAAGGCCGGGTCCTTGGCCTTGGATTCTTTGGCAAGTTCGGCCAAAACCCCTTGGATCTCGGGGTTTTTGGGGGTAAAGGCAAGAGCGGTCTGGAGGGAAACAAAACATACGATGAAACTCGCCATCAGGGCGAAACTTTTGGACATAATCTTCCCTATTCGTTGGGTCAGGCGGAGGCACCAGGTAGAGCCGCTCGAAGACCCGGTTAAGCTATCCTCTGAATATGAACAGAACATGAAAGGAGGATGAAATAAATTTCATGTTTAGGAGGTTGTAACCCTTGCAACGCCCAAGGTGAAGCGAATTATCCCTTGAGTTCTCCGATCAACTTTCGGAATTCATCCAAAGTAGTTTGGTAGGATTCTTCCAGCAAGGCGATCCAGGAGGAAAGTGCGGTCTTTTGGTGGTTCTGGGCTTGTCGTTCGATTTGGCCGATAATTTCGCTCATCCTTTTGGCTCCGACATTACCGGTCATGCCTTTAAACTTGTGGGTCAAGGCGACCAGGGCGGGGAAATTTTGGCTCAATGCCGAGGATTTGAGGCTCTCAAGCATCGGCGGAGCGTCCAGGAAAAAAATCTCGATCAGGTGGGTGACCAAATCCGGGTCGATCTGCCGCCGAGATTCCAGCAGGACTAGGTCCAGCTCGGTTGTGGGGTGTTCGTTGAACAGACGTTTGGGGGCCTTTTGTTCCTCGATCAGCAACGAAGCCCGGCGCAGGCAGTTTTGGAAGAGTTCGATGTCCAGAGGTTTGCTCAGATACTCGAACCAACCCCCCGTTTCCAGGCCGACCAAGTTTTTTTGCTGGCCGGTGGCTACCCAAAGGGCGTTTTGGGCGATTTGGAACTTAAGGTCCGGCTGCTGCACAAAGCCCGGTTCGATTCCCGGCAGCTGGAGAGAGAGCAGGATCAGGTCAAAATGACCCTCGGTCAGGCAGCGGTTCACCCCAGGCCGGTCCTCAGCCCAGCAGGCCTGATAGCCGGAGAACCGCAAGAACCGCTCCAACACCAGTTTGTCGATGTGGCTGTCTTCACCTACAAGAATCTTTAGACCCATCACTGCACAATCCCGGTTGGTTGAAACTCTGCCTTCATTCTAGGGCCTCGACCGGGGGGCTGTCGAGAAAAAAGCTGGTTTTACTAGGGGCCAAGGGTAGTCAAATTTACGGTTCCAAAGGAGAGGCCCAAGGCCAATCGGCCCTTGGCGGCCCAAGCTGCCAGAAAGATCAGGCCGTCAACCTACCCGGGAGGTGGGTCCTCAAGGGTTATGGTACTTCTCTCCCTTGACCAGGGTCATGGCTCGGTAGAGCTGCTCTACCAACAGCAGGCGGATCATCTGGTGGGTGAAGGTGAATTTGGAGAAGCTGAGTTTGAGGTTGGCCCGTTCCTTGAGCGCCGGAGCGATGCCCCAGGCACCGCCGACTACAAAATCCAGGTGGGAGGTGCCAAAGAGGCTCAACTTTTGGAAAAGCTCGGACAGCTCGACCGAACCCTTGGCGGAACCAGCTTCGTCCAGCACGACCACATAGGCTTGGGGGCCCAACTGGGCAAGGATCCTTTCCGCCTCTTGGGCCATGACCTGGGAAGGATCGCCGCTGCCTTCCTTGACCTCCACCACTTCGACCTTGCTGTAGGGCACCAACCGTTTGAGGTAAAGGTTGATTCCCTCCTTGAGGTAGGCCTCCTTGGTGCGGCCCACAAAAAACAGCCGAAAGCTCCTCACCGGCGGGGCCTAAAGGACCCGACGGAGCTGGGCTTTTTTGTGCAGGTCTTCAATGGCATATTCCTCCCGCAGGTCTTCAAGGAAGATGTGGATGATGATGTCGTTGTAGTCCATCAGAATCCAGTCCCCTTCCTGTGCTCCCTCAACCCCCAGGGGATAAAGCCCCGTTTCCTTGAGGGCGAAGTGCAACCGGTCGTGGATCCCTTGGGCGTGGGCGGTGGAGGTGGCGCTGCAAACCACGATGTAGTCGGCCAAGGAGGATTCGCCCATCAGGTCGATCGAGAGAATGTCCAGGGCTTTGATGTCTTCTAAGGTGGTGATCACCAATTCCAAAAGGGCTTTTTGTTCCATTCCGATTACTTATGGGTTGAAGGCTGTTGGAGCCAAACTTCCAGCGCCTTGGGGTGGAGCCAGGGTTTGGTTTTCAGTTCTTCGGCCGACATCGACCGAATCTCGGTGGAGGAAACTTGAGGCAGGTCAAGGTCCATCCACAACAATTTATCCCCAACCAGGGCTTTGGACCGGGTCAGGTCGGGGGGCAAGGAGGCCCGCCGGTTGACCACCAAAAGCCGGGCCAACTCCAGGATTCGGTCCGTCCGTTTCCATTGGTGGAAAAATGCGAAGGTGTCCGCCCCCAGGATCAGGTAAAGCCGGTCGTCTGGGTAGGCCTGGGCAAAGGCCTCAAGGGTTTCGTAGCTGTAGGAAAGACCAGCTCTTTCAAGCTCAATCCGGTTGATCCCCACGGGCCCCAACTCTTTGAAGGTCGCCGCCAACATAGCGAGTCTCAACGGTTCGGGCAAGGGGGGTTGGTCCTGTTTGAAGGGATTTAAATAGGCCGGAATCACCTCGATCCGGTCCACCGCCTTGGCAGCCAGAAGCTGGACGGCAATTTGGTAATGCCCCCAGTGGACCGGACTGAAGCTACCGCCAAAAAGACCTATGATCATTGGGAGGGCCGGGAGTTTGGTTCTCTTTTTGCTTGGCTGTTACCAGTTTTCCGCCCATTCTTCGCATTGGGGGCAGGACTCTTTCTCCAGGCCAAGCTCCAGGGCCAAACGGGGAGGGTAGCTACAACTTGTTCTTAAAGGCCATATGGCAATTTTTGGATTCTTGTCAACGATAACCCGGTGGTGGGTCCCTGATCTTTATGCCGCCGTTAGACCGGACGAGGATTTTAACGTAGTTGACCCCAAAATCTTTCACTCTCCTGTTTCTTACGCCGGAGAGTGGGTTTATCTGGCCATTGCCTTTGGGTTCTTTTTGGTGATGGGGATCGTTTATTCGATCTACCAAAAAATAAAGGCGGCCCAGCTGGGCAAAAACGTAGAGAAGTACAAAGTCAGGAAAGACCAGACCAAGATGATGGCCCTCAAGATGAACGAGGAGTCCACCGAAGCTTTGCAAGAGCTGGCCAAAAGAGCGGGCAAATCCACCGATGATCTGTTGAGCGACAACCGAAACTTTGAAAAGGCGGTCAACCAGATCATCGCCAAAAACCCAGCCGACCCGATTCTGGCCCTGGTCCAGTCGATCCGGGAACAGGCGGATTTTGTTTACTCCAACCACAAGGTCGCCTTTGTGTGCACCCAGATGTTGGAAGTCGGCCAGGAATTGCGGGTCTTTGTGACCCACAAGGGCAAGGACCACAGCTTTTTGGCCCGGGTCTTGAGAGTGACCCAATCGGAATTGTGGCTCAAGCCGCCCAAGGCCAAGGGCAAGGTGATCAACCTGACGGTGTTCAAACGGTTTGAAATCCGGCTCTACCGGCCCCAGGACGGAGAGTACCATTTTTTTGTGGATCTGGTACGCCAGGTCAAACGGCCGGTCAACGCCCTGATCCTTTCCCATGCCCTGCAGGTCACCCGGCTCAACCACCGGCAGCATGAACGGATTGCAGTGGAGCTGGAAAAGAAGATCGCCTACCTGATCCCCAAGATTGATGCCCAGTTTACCTTTGGGGAGACCGAGGCGGTCCAGAATACGGTCACCATCATGGACATTTCCGCCGGAGGCCTGCGGTTTGTGACCGAAGGGTTGCCCAACGGGGTGGAGATCGAAACCCCGGTGGTGACCTTGTTGCCGGAAGTGGGGATCCGCAAAAAGGTGCGTTCCAAGATCGTGCGGATCGACCACAAGGAAGGGGACAAGCTTTATTTTGTCCATCTGATGTTTGGTAGCCTCACCGAACGGGACCGGCACCTGTTGGAAAAGTTTATCCACGACACCAAATTGGGCAAAAAACCGGTCAAAAAAGCCGCCGGTCTGCCCAGTCGGGTCAAGGATGCCTTCGCCGGGGTAGGCCCCACACCGGGGCTGGAAGGAGCAGCGGAAGAAGCGGCGGCGGCCCCGGAATCGGCCGAGCCGATTGAGCTGGAGGCGGTACCGGACACCGGGTTGGACTTGGACCAAGACTTGGATTTGGGGTTGGACGAGCCTTCCGAGGCCAAGCCCCAAACGGACGAACTGGATTTTAACGAAGAAGGGTAAGATGAAAAGCATCAAAGGTTTGTCTCTGGCGGTTTTGGCGCTGACGGTAGGGGCCCCGGCTCTTTGGGCCGCCCACAGGTCCCAAGGGGCCTTGGCCCAAGCTGCAACTGCGGTTCACGCCGACGCTCCCGCACCGGTCGGCGAGGCCGGGGAGACCGGCAACTTCATCGAAGACAAACTGTTCAAGATCCTGCTCGACACCTATGAACGCCGGGACGAGCACGAGTTCCTGAAGTTTTACGACTTTTACCTGGAAAGCTTCCCCAACTCCGCCAAAAAAGCCCAGCTCGCCGAATACCGGCAAAAGTTCTTTTACAACGAAGCCCTGGACGTTTATAAACTGGGCGGGGCCTTGGTCGAAGTCGGCTACCCGGAGGCCAAGAGCTGGGACGAAGCAGCCGAGCTGTTCCGGCAGTTCAAACAACGGGGCATGAAGTTCGTCCAGGTCAAGGTGATGCAAAAGGTTGGGGACCCGGTGTTCCTGTTTTCCAAGGGCGGGATCAAACAGGGGTATTTTTTCCCCAATCCCAATGGCCCGGTGCTGGACAACCTGCTGGACCGTCTGGCCGACTTGGCCCACGACAACGACCTGAAACTCCTAGCCAGCCTGCCGATCCGCAATTTTCCGGCCTTGGACCGGTTGCCTTCCTTGGTGTTGGACCAGTCTTTCAACCCGGTCAGCACCGACATGAAGTTCAACGGTCATCTGGACTTGATGCACCCCGAGGCGCTGGACTTTCTGCTCAACCTGACCGAGGCGCTTACCAAGACCAAGGTGGACGGCTTGGTCATTGAGAACGACTTTACCTACGAACCGCAAGAAGGCTTTTCCGAGATGGCCCGCCGCCGGTTTAAGCTGGACAGCGGGATTAGCCTGGACCTGCACAGTCTGGTGGTCTCCTTCCCCTCCAAGGGCGACTTTGGGGTGGTGGGCCAAGAGGAATACCAGACCTATCTGTTGTGGCGCTCCCGGCAGATCAAACAACTGCTGTGGGAATTGGTGGAGAAAACCAAAAAAATGCGGGCGGAATTTTTGGTGGGCATCGAAGTCACCCCCGAGATGCTCGACTCCAACCCCTTGGCTTCCATGTACTGGTATTCCACCAGTCTGGACCTGCTTTGGGACCTGCCGGTGGACTTTCGGATCTTCTGTTGGGCCAAACGGGGTCACCCGGGCGAATCTGGGACCAAAGACTATTTTTCCGCCGTGGATCGTTACACCCAGCGGCTTTCCCCTGGCAGCCAAAGTTTTTTGAAGGTGCCGTTGAACGACCAGACCCAAAACGTGATCCTGCTCAACGACCGGATCAGGCGCAACCTGGGCTGGATGGAAGACCACGATGGGTTGCTCCATGCCATTGGTCCCCTCGACCGCCGGTACAATTGGAACTTCCTGCAACACAAGGTGGTGGAAAAGTTGGAGGTGGAAGAGGTCAAGTAACGGTTGGTTTTATTGGCAATGTTGTCTTATAAAAACAGAGTTAAACACTTGAATCTTCTGGCCTGACTTTACCCGTTGTACCTCCAACCAGGAGCCCCTTGGCAACCCAGCTTCGGGCCAAACGTGACCGGTGGAACCGCCTGCTGTTCACCGCTTTTCCGTTACTGGCGTACCATTCTTGACCTGAATTTGGCACTGGAGCCGCTTTTAAAGGCAGGGGGGATGAAGGTTCGGCATCAGGAAGAGATGTTGGGGCCCGGCACCTTCGAGGTGTATTTGGTCCAAAAGACCGGCTAAAGCAGCTGGTTGAGCTGGAAGAGCGGCAACATCACCGCCAAGACGATAAAGCCGACCATCCCGGCCATGACCAGGATCATAAAGGGTTCCAAGACCGAGACCAACCGTTCCACCGAAAAGCTGACCTCCTGCTGTCTGCTTTGGGCGACCTTGCCCAACATCGCCTCCAACTGGTCCCCTTCCTCCCCGACCCGGACCATCTGGACCACGCTGGAAGGAAAGAGGCCGGTCTTCTTGAGGGCCGCCGAAAGGTCCATGCCTCGGTTGGCGATGTCTTGGATCAATTCGTCAAAGGGGTCCTCAAACACCCGGTTACCCATCACCCCCTTTAAAATCCCCAACCCCTCCTTCAGCTCCACCCCGCTGGAAAGCAAGGTCCCCAAGGTTTTGCAGAACCGGTACAGGACCATCTCACTGACCAGCTTACCGACCACCGGAAGCTTGAGCAAAAGCTTGTCCCTGCCCAGCTCTCCCTTGGGGGTCTTGACCCAGGTGCGGGCCGCCCAAACCGCCGTTCCCAGGGCCAAAACCACCAACAGGTAATGGTTGGAAAGCAGCTCGGAAAAAAAGATGACGATCCTCGTGGGCAAGGGCAGGGCAACGTCAAACTGGGAGAAAATCGGGGTGATTTTGGGCAGGATGAAGGTCATCATAAAAACGATGATCGCCATGGCCAGGACCGCCATGATCGCCGGGTAGATCATGGCGTTTTGGATCTTGTTGGCCAGCTTTTCGTTTTCCTCCCGGTACCTGGTCAGCTCGTCGAGCACCTGGGGCAGTGTTCCGCCTGCCTCCCCTGCCCGGACCATGGCCGCATACATCTTGGGGAAATCATCGGGCCGGGATTCCAGGGCGGCGGCGAGGCTGCTGCCTTCGTTGACCTCCGCCTTGATGTCCGCCAACAGGGGCTGAAAGAGCGGGTCTTGGTTCTCTTGGATCAGGATGTCCAAAGCCCGGTCGTAAGGAATCCCCGAAGCGGCGAGGACCGAAAATTGGCGGGTGAAGGCGGTGATGGTTCGGGGGTGGACCTTTTGCCGGGGCCGAAACTGCCAGCGGACCCTTTGGCCTTGGGCCTTCGCTTGGGTGATGGAGACCAGAAAGAGCCCTTGGGACTGGACCCTGGCCGCCGCCTGTTTGAGGTTGGGGGCATCGATCTTGCCCTTGAGGTTCCGGCCTCCCTTTTCGACCGCTTGGTATTCAAAGAGCGCCAACAAGACCCCCTATCGCAAGGTCAAATGGTTTTGGAAAACTTCACCTTTGGGGCCTCTTTGCCGGTCAGGTAGGCATCAAAGCGCATACAGATGTTGCGCACCAGGATCTTGCCCCAAGGCTTGACCTGAATGTGCCCGGCCCCCAATTCCAAAAGCCCCTCTTCAACCATATCCCCCAGGCCATCCAGCTCGGTCTTGAAATAGGTAGGGAAGTCTTGGCCAAAGGCCTGGGCGAATTCCTCGAAATCCAAGTAAAAATGGCAGATCAACCGGATGATGGTCCATTTGCGGATCCGGTCGTCCAAGGAAAGCTGGATCCCCCGTTTCCCCGCCAACCCGGAGGTGGCAATGGCCTTTTGGTATTCCGGCAGGCTTTTTTCGTTTTGTAGGAAGTAGGTCTCCGTCTCCCCGATGGAGGTGATGCCAACCCCCACCAAATCCACGCCGGACTTGGGGCTGTAGCCCATAAAGTTGCGGTACAACTGCCGGGACTTTTGGGCCACCGAAAGCTCATCGGTGCTTTTGGCGAAGTGGTCCATGCCGATGTATTCGTACCCCGCCTGGGTAAACCGCTGGATGGCCTCAAAAAAGATGGCCAGCTTGGTTTTTTCGTCCGGCAGGTCTTCGGGGTGGATCAGCTTTTGGTGGGGCAGCTGTTCGGGCAGGTAGGCAAAGTTGTACAGAGCTAGCCGGTCGGGGTTCAAGGAAATCACTTGGTCCAAGGTCACCTTCATGGTTTCCAAGGTCTGGTGCGGCAGGCCATACATCAGGTCCAGGTTGACCCCGCTGAAGCCAAGGGTGCGGGCCAAATCAATGTGTTTTTTGGTGATCTCCAGGCTTTGGATCCGGTTGACCGCCTGCTGTACTTTGGGGTTAAAGTCCTGCAACCCCAAAGAGAGCCGGTTAAAACCCAAGGCGGCCAACATCTCCATCTGCCCTTCATGGGTCGAACAGGGGTCCACCTCGATGGCCAGTTCAGCGTTGGGCTCAAAGGAAAACAGCTCCCGGACCTTGCCCAGGATTTGGCCAAATTCCTCGTCCTTCAAAAAGGTCGGGGTGCCGCCGCCGAAGTGGATCTGCCGGACCTGCTTGTGGCCCAATCCGTAGCTGGCCAAATGGTCCAGTTCCTTGAGCAGGTAGGTGACGTATTCGGTGGCTTTGCCGTGGTTTTGGGTGATCATGGTGTTGCAGCCGCAATAGCTGCAACGTTCCTGGCAAAAGGGGATGTGAAAGTACAAGGACAGAGGCCGGGGGCTTTTGGCCAACTCCAAAAACCAGCCGTGCTGGGTTTGGCTGTCCACCGGTCCCCAGACCGGTGCCGTCGGGTAGGAGGTGTACCGGGGGCCGTTGACGTTGTACTTTTGGATCAGCCGGTCGGGAATCTGGTAGTCGTGATTCATCTAGGTCCTGGTTAAAAGAAGGAGCCGGAGTTTTCAGGTTCGGTGAAGACCACGTCCCCCTTTTTGAGTTTCTCTTGGTCTTTGGGCTTTATCAGAACCCAGGCATGGTTGGCTGTGACCAAAATGACCTCCCCTTGGCATTGGACCTGGGGGCTGTAGGTGATCAATTGGCTGTTGAGGCCGTTTTGGAGGCTGGTCTCCACAATGCGGCTCCGAAAGGAGACCTTTTGGCCCACCTTGAGGTCGAGGCTGGCTCCTAAGGAAATCTTGGCCACCCTACGGTCCCCTCGGGTTTCCAGGACAAACCCCCGCAAGGGAAAGGCGGCCTGGATCTTCGGTTTGAGGCGGGTCCGGGATTCGGTGGGGTCAGTGCTGTCGTAAACCCAGGGCTCCAAAAAGACCATCCTGCCACTGGCTTGGTGGAAGAGGGTGATCTTGCCTTGGGTTTTGTAAGGGGCATCACTTCGTTTGACCGGGGCCAAGGACAGCTCCACCTGGGCGACAAACTCGGCCCCCAAGAGGCTGCCCAGATTCAAGGCCATGGCGATGCTCTCGGGGCGAAACCCCCGTTGGTCCTCTCGGGCCAAAAGGGCTTTGACCTTGGATTCCGGGATCGGCGCAAAGTCCCCGTACTTGGCCAAGGACTCAGCCAAAAAGGCCAAGGATTCCCCCGTTTGGGCGGGGCTCAGGTCTTCTTTGGCCGAAGCCACCAAGGTGAGCAGCATCCGGGGCCGGTGGACCAATTCAGATTCGGAAGGGGGAAATTGTGCGGTCTCCAGATCCGGAGGATTGAGCGGCAAGGACAGCGGATCAACGGTGGGACCGGAACAGGCGACCAGACCGGCACAAAAGAAAAGCAGGCACAGGGAACGGAGCATAACCTTCTTGTAGGAACGGGTGTTTACCCCATTAGGTATATGCCAACCGTCCCTCCAAAGTAAAGCCCAAGGAGCTTTTGAATCGCTCCTTGGGCCTTTTCTCTAGCCCAACATCATGAAGGCGCAGCCAACCAGGATCGTGGGGACAATCGCCGCCAAAGCCAAGTTGAGCGGCACCACGCCATCGGGGAAATAGCGGTTCAAGATCGATTGCCCCGCCGGGTTGGGCGCATTGGCAATCACGGTCAAACCCCCACCGGTAACCGCTCCGGCCACCACGGCATACTTCAGGGTCGGGGAGAGGTTGGGCACTAAGGTGCTCAGGTAGGTGATGGCGGCGTTGTCGTTAAAGGCGGTCAGTAACGTGGCCCCCAACATCAAGGGAATCTCCCCCAACGAAGAAAGAACCGGTTGTAGCCACCAAGCCTGGAGACCTCCATGGGTCACCAAGCCGCCAAGGAAGAAGCCGACCATGATCGGCGGTTTGAGGTCCAAGCGGTTTTGGTGGTGGGCGGTAGCTTGGTGGAAGCCGATGTAAAACAAAAAGGCCCCGATAAACAAGGCGGGGTGATGGGCGTTGAAGACCGTCCAGACCATAAAGCAGACGTGGACCAACATGATCCAGGCAGGAACGTTTTCTTCCCGCAGGTTCCAATCCACCTTTTTGGCTTCTTCTTCAGCGGTCATCCCCTTTTGGCCGTCCAGCTCCTTAAATTCTTTTTTGAAGATGAAGTAATAAAGCAGGTTGCTGGCCAAGATTCCGACCGCAGCCTTCCAACCAAAGTGGGTGAGCATAAACACCAAGTCCCAATTCCACACCCCGGCGACCATCAAGATCGGAGGAGCGGCAAAGTGGCTGGCCGTCCCGCCGACCGAGACGTTGACAAACAAAAGGCCGATGGTGGCGTACCGGAACTTGAGCGAAGGGTTTTTGGTGTAAAACTGCTTGGCCAAAAGCATGGCCGAAATGGTCATGGCACCCGGTTCGGTGATAAAACTGCCCAACAGGGGGCCGACGGTCAAGATCACCAACCACCAGGAAGCAGACTTGCCGCCCAGCATCTGGGAAAAGACCTTGAGGAACTTTTCGGCCAGCTGGGTAATCGGCCTAGTGGCGGCCAAAGCCATGATCACCACCACAAACAGCGGTTCGGTATAGTTGACTTCCGAGATGTATTCGATCGGGACGTGGAAGCCCTTGAAGTAGGCCATGGACAAGATTAGGGCCAAGGTCCAGATGCCGAAGACCGCTTCCACTTCTCCGAGGAAGTGAAAGATTTGGGCCTTGAAGCTGACTTCGTTGACCACTTCACCGGAATAGGTATTAAACCGGTGCTCGTTGATGTCACAAGCTTTTTCGGAATGTTTGTGGGCGATTTCGTGGGCCATGTGGGTGAACTTGTTGGCCACGAAGGTGTGCAGGATGGCAAACAAAAAGATCAAACTGGCCACCAGGTTCATTGGGTCCACCGAGATCCGGTGGCTCAAGCTGGCTCCAACCGTCATGGTTGCGTCATCGTATTTGGCCAGGGGGGTCGGGAACTCTTCATGGTCCGGCCCAGAGTGTTCGCCGAGGGTGGCACCCTGGTCGTTGGACTCGGTGGCGTGCATCTCTTCTAGTACCGGCACAACTGCCGGAACGCCCGCTACTTCAGGGGCGCTGGAGGTTTCAACTGCCGTGGGTGCGGCGGGCATTTCACTTTCGTTTGCCCAGGCTGGCATGGCAGCCCAAAGAACAAACAAGCAGAACCACAAGAGGGCAGGGGTTTGCCTGAAAAAATGGCGCATTCTCAACTCCAAAGAGGGAAAGTTTTCTCTGCCGATGGGAAAATCTGCTTAAACCAAGTGATTTTTAAGGTTTTTGGCTCCCGAAGCGGTTGGCAGAAGTCTCCCTATATAGCCTGTTTGCCGAGCTGGATTCAAGCAAAAAAAAAGAGACGCTACTATATCTGGTTTCCTAGATATTTAGGGTTTTGCCTAAGTTCGGTCACCGAATCACCCCTTTTGCTCCGGCTGGAAAAATTGAGGATTGGAGGTAGAATTTTTTTTTAAAGGTGGGTTGCAATTTTTTTTTGGTTCCGCCATATTTGCCAAAAGGCAGTACAAATGTTCGCTTTAATCGAACCTCCCGGTTCACTGACCAAAGAAGGGCCAAATGTGGGATAAAGACAAAACCAAAGCGGTGGAAGCCGCAGTGTCGCAGATTGATCGCCAGTACGGCAAAGGGGCCATCATGCGCATGGGAGAGCAGGGACTGACCAATTTCCCCTCCATGCCTACAGGAATCTTGAGCCTGGACGTGGCCATGGGGATTGGTGGACTTCCGGTGGGCCGGGTGGTGGAGATTTATGGCAAGGAATCCAGCGGCAAAACCACCCTGACCCTGCACGCCATTGCCGAAACCCAAAGAAGAGGGGGGATTGCTGCCTTCATCGATGCGGAACACGCCTTGGACATCGGTTATGCCCGCAAGTTGGGGGTCAATGTGGAAGATCTGCTGGTCTCTCAGCCGGACTACGGCGAACAGGCCTTGGAGATTGCCGATATTTTGGTCCGCTCGGGCGGGGTCAATCTGGTGGTGGTGGACTCGGTGGCCGCCTTGGTCCCTCGGGCAGAGATCAACGGTGAGATGGGGGATTCCCATGTGGGCCTCCAGGCAAGGTTGATGTCCCAAGCTTTGCGGAAACTGACCGGGAACCTGAACAAAAGCCACTGTACCATCATCTTTATCAACCAGTTGCGGATGAAAATCGGGGTGATGTACGGCAACCCGGAAGTGACCACCGGCGGCAACGCCCTCAAGTTCTACGCCTCCATTCGCTTGGACATTCGGAAGGTCAGCGACATCAAACAAGGGGAGAATGTCGTTGGCAGCCGCTCTCGGGTCAAGGTGGTCAAAAACAAAATGGCCCCGCCCTTTAAGGTGGTGGAGTTTGACGTGATGTTTGGCGAAGGGGTCAGCAAGACCGGGGACATGTTGGACCTGGGTGCCGAATCGGGCGTGATCAAAAAGAGTGGTTCCTGGTACAGCTTCGCCGACGAACGGATCGGCCAGGGCCGGGAGAACGCCAAGTCCTACTTGGAAGAACATCCCGAGTTGGCGGCGAAGATTGAAGGTCTGGTGCGGGCCCAACTGGAAGTGGGCGGCTTGCCCGAATTGGCCGCAGAGGCAGACGAAGCGCCGCAGTTGGAAGAATAGTTTTGTTTTATGCCCCCTTGGCCCATCGGTTCCGGGCCAAGGGCATGTGTGTCTTTGCTCGTAATCTCTTTGCCGGTACGTTTCCCAGTCGAGAGTGGGGCACAAACGAGAGTAGCGTCCAAGGCGGGTATTCCCGTTCAGGCCAGGGCGGTCGAGAAGGTTCGCTTTGGGAGGCTTTTTTCTTCCACGCCAGTGCATTGGGACCTCGCCTGCCCAACGTTTTCAAGCAAGTCCAGCCCGGCAGTTTTACCTCTCAAGGACTCAAAGTTGCAGGGTGAGGAGAATACCTGTTGGGAATGTGGGAAAGTTGGGAATGTCGGAAAAAATTTCTCGCTCACCGGTGCGGGGGCTTTTTTTAACCCACTCCCCGCCAAAGGCCAAAATTCGACTTAGGGGAGGCTGGGCTGAGGTTTTTTTGTGCCGAGAATTCCTTCCCCAACTTCACCTGTAACCGGGGTGTGCGGCTTTTGGCTTCGCCGATTCTGCTGGGTTTGGATGTGCCCTTGGGGGGCCCCCAAAAAAGACCCTTGATCTTCTGGAAGGGAGGCTTTATATTGGGTCTTGTTTAGCACTCAGGCTAAATGAGTGCTAATAAAGCAACCAAATGTTCTGGATTCCTTTTGTGAATCTACACCAACAACCTATCCAGCAGGGAATTGGACGATGAAAATCAGACCTCTTCATGACCGTGTGATCGTCAAACGCAAAGAAGCAGAAAACAAGACCGCCAGCGGCATCATCATCCCCGATACCGCCAAAGAAAAGCCCCAAGAGGGTGAGGTGATTGCCGTAGGCAAAGGGGTAAGGAAGGATGACGGTTCTTTTGCCGCCTTGGACGTGAAAAAAGGGGACAAAGTGTTGTTCGGAAAGTATTCCGGCACCGAAATCAAGCTCGATGGTGAAACCCTTTTGATGATGAAAGAGGAAGATATCCTCGGGGTGATCGAGTAAGCCTTTTTTTGTTTTCAAGGATCAAAACATACACCCATCTCAAGGAATAGGAACATGGCAAAGCTGATTCGGTTTGGTGAAGAAAACCGCAAAAAGATGTTGGAAGGGGTTAACAAATTGGCCGATGTGGTCAAGGTTACCCTGGGGCCTAAAGGCCGCAACGTAGTGATTGAAAAGTCCTTTGGCGCTCCCTTGATCACCAAGGACGGTGTGACCGTTGCCAAAGAAGTGGAATTGGAAGACAAAATCGAGAACATGGGCGCTCAGATGGTCCGTGAAGTGGCCTCCAAAACCAGCGACACCGCTGGGGACGGAACCACCACCGCCACCGTGCTGGCCCAGGCAATTTTTAGGGAAGGGGCCAAAAACGTGGCCGCCGGTGCCAACCCCATGGAACTCAAGCGGGGGATCGACGGCGCAGTTGCGGTAGCGGTTGAGAACCTCAAAAAGATCAGCAAAAAGGTCTCCAACAACACCGAGATTGCCCAGGTCGGCACCATCAGTGCCAACAACGATACCACCATCGGCAAGATCATCGCCGAAGCAATGGACAAGGTCGGCAAGGACGGCGTGATCACCGTTGAAGAAGCCAAAGGCTTGGAGACTACCTTGGACGTGGTTGAAGGGATGCAGTTTGACCGGGGTTACCTCTCCCCTTACTTCACCACCGATGCCGACCGGATGGAAGTGGTCCTCAAAGACCCCTACATTATCCTTTCGGACAAAAAAATCAGCAACATGAAGGACATTTTGCCGGTGTTGGAGCAGATCGCCAAAGAAGGCCGTCCTTTCCTGATCATCGCTGAAGACGTGGACGGCGAGGCCTTGGCCACCTTGGTGGTCAACCGGCTCCGTGGTACCCTCCAGTGCTGCGCCGTAAAGGCTCCCGGTTTTGGGGACCGCCGCAAGGCCATGCTCGAAGACATCGCCACCTTGACCGGTGCCGAAGTGACCTCCGAAGACCGGGGCATGAAGCTTGAAGACCTGACCGTCCAGCACCTGGGCACCGCCAAGCAGGTGACCGTGGACAAGGACAACTGCACCCTCATCGACGGTGCTGGCGACCCAGCTCTAATTAAGGCCAGGGTAGCCCAGATCCGCAAGCAAATCGAAGACAGCAGCTCCGATTATGACCGGGAAAAGTTGCAAGAGCGGTTGGCCAAATTGGTCGGCGGTGTTGCGATCATCAACATTGGTGCCGCTACCGAAGTGGAGATGAAAGAGAAAAAAGCCCGGGTGGAAGATGCACTCCATGCTACTCGTGCGGCCGTTGAAGAAGGGATCGTCCCTGGCGGCGGTGTGGCCCTGATCCGGGTTCAGGCTGCTGTGGACAAATATGCACAGTCCCTGCACGGCGACGAGCGGATCGGCGCTATGATCATCAGCAAGGCCATTGAGGCTCCGTTGCGGCAAATCGTGTCCAACGCCGCTCTGGAAGGTGCGGTGATCATCGCTCGGGTCAAGGAACTCAAGGAAGGCGAAGGCTTTGACGCTAGGGAAGAAACCTACGTCAACATGATTGAAAAAGGCATCATCGACCCCACCAAGGTGACTCGCACGGCGCTGCAAAACGCCGCTTCGATCTCCGGGTTGATGATCACTACCGAAGCTTCGGTTTCCGAGATCCCCAAAGAAAATGAAGTCCCTGCTTCCCCCGGTATGGGCGGCATGGGCGGAATGGGTGGTATGGGCGGCATGATGTAAGCCCGGAGCCTTGGGGCTGCCAAGGTTCAAAAAGGCCGGACTCTTCCCTTGGGAAGGCTCCGGCCTTTTTTTTTCCCACCGGTCCTGAGCCTAGGGATTCGTTGTTTCCGCCGCCCTTAAGACTGGCACCTTCCTTGCTTTTGTAGTTTGTCCCTTTTCGTTTGATTCTTTTGGTTTGTCCACTGAGGGCTGCAACTCGTTGAACCCTACTTTTTTTGGCCCCAGCAACCTCTTTTAAAATCCACCGTGCCTCGAAACACCAAAAAATCCTCCAGCAAACTCAGTATGGGCAACCTCCGATCCTTGCTGTTGTTTACGCTGCTGGGGACCGGACTCCTGGCCTTTATGTTTTGGATGGAAGGCCAAATGGACCACCCTTTGTGGGACAACCGCTGGATTTTTTTGGGTTACCAAGCTGTAGCTACCGTGATTTGGATCCTCTCAGGGGTGCTGGGGATCAAGCTGATCAACCGCAATTTGGTTCCCTTTTGGGTGCACCGTTCTGGCGGGCGGATCGCACCGGCCTTGCTAAGAACCTTGGTAACCATGGTGATTGGGCTGCTGGTGCTTTCGGCGGTCATGGGGCTGGTTTACCGCCAGACCATCACCGGTCTTTGGGCGATGAGCGGCGGGATCGGGTTGGTGGTCGCATTTGCGTTACAAAATGTTTTGGGAGACTTTTTTGCCGGGGTAGTGGTCAACGCTGAAGGGGTTTTTAAGATCGGAGATTCGGTTGAGCTAAACAACAACCGCCTTTCCACCCAGTTGATCCAAGGCAAGGTATTGGATGTAAATTGGCATTCAATCAAGATCAGGACCTCCAGCAACAACCTGGTGGTGATTCCCAACAAAGTGTTTACCCAAATGATCATCACCAACCTCTCCTCTCCAAGCCCGGAAAGGAATTTGACGGTCTCTCTGCGTTTTGATTTATTGGAGTCAGCCGAGCGAATCAGAAGGGTTTTGGAGGCAGGGGCGCTGTTGACCCATGAGGCTTGTCGTTTTCCGGGGCCACAGGTTCTGCTTAACGGGATCGACCATTTGGGGCAGGAGTATCAGGTAGAAATTTGGTTTGAACAGGGGCGCTTTCGAGAAAAGGATGTACGCTCCGCTTTGATGCTCAAGCTGCAAAGGCAGATCGTCCAATCCGGGCTCAAGCTGGCCCATCCGCAAAACGACTTTTATCTGCACAAAACCTTACCAGACAACACCGACCAGCTTTCTGAGCTGGTGTCCCTGCTGAGTCGGGTGGACCTCTTTGGGGTGTTAAACGCCTCGGACCTTAACCTGCTGGCCGCCAACTTGAAGGTGATTCCCGGACGGAACGGTGAAAAAGTGGTGACCCAAGGGGAGCCGGGGGACTCAATGTACCTGATCCGGGAAGGGCTGGTTGAGGTAGAGGTGGAAGAGCAGGGGATCATGGCCCAGGTGGCCAAGCTAGGCAGTGGTGACTATTTTGGAGAGATGTCCTTGTTCTCTGGTGACCACCGCAAAGCCACGGTCACCTGCCGGACCGACTGTCTGTTTTTTGAGGTTACCAAAGACACCATGACCTATCTGCTGGAGCGCAACCCCAGCCTTTCACGGCGGCTGTTCGTGGAACTGGCGAGGCGAGAGGCAGCCAACCAGGCGGTCATGGCCCGAAAAAAGGGAGAGCAGTTGGCCGCACCCCTGGAGGTCGAAGAAACCACCTTCCGACGGATCAAAAACTACTTCTCCGCCCTGACCGATTCTATGTTCCTGGTGGACAGCGAAGCGCAAGACCAGCTGAGCGCTGCGGGCAACTCCCACCTAGGGCTGGTGGCACCCAAGGTGGGGATCGCCAGCCAGCACGAAATGGCGGTTTGCTCCGTAGTTTTGGGGGTCTCCTCCCAACAGCCCAGGAAGTACTTGGTCCAAAAACAATTTGAGGGATGATGAAAAAAAGCCTGCCGATCACCGAAAACTTTGATGGGGTTTCCTACCTGCAAACCCTGATCGCCGTGGCGATGAGCGAGGGGGGGATGAAGCCCGAAGAGATCAATTACATTGAGTTGCAGGCCAAGCTGCTCAACCTGGACCTGGACCACATGCTGGATCGACCCCAGCTGGACCTCAAGAAGATTGCCCCCAGGCTGAGCGGCAAAACCAAGCGGGTGATCATTCGGGATTGTATCACCTTGGCCCACATGGACCGAGACTACGCCGCCTCCGAGCGGCTGCGGATACTGGGGGTGGCCAACGACCTGGGCCTGGGTTCTAAGGTGGTGGAGCAGATGGAAGAATGGCTCAAACAATACTGGTCCTTGCTCGACCAAGGCGAACGACTGCTCAACGGCCTAGAACCTTGACCCCAAAAGACTAAAATAGCGAATGCAGTCAAGGAACTCAGTGCACTTACAAAATTAAACTTCTACCTTTAGGGTTTCGGCTCGTTTTAAAAGTGACGGTTTGGCAAGGTTGATTTAGGCTTTCACTTTTAAACTGAACCTGAAATGATCGAACTTGGGTGGCCCTTATCTAAAACACGGCGGACCAGCCGAAACCCTTGGAAACAGGGACTTTGATTTGCAATAGTTTTTTCCGTCTGTTCCTTTTGGTGTTTTCTCCAGCAAAATTAAGCTAAAAATCATGAAAATTCGAATCATCCTGAGCCTTTTGGTGACCCTGATACTCATAGTGTTTTTTGTGAAAAGCGAGGAAGCGTTAGTCTTTTCACTTGAAGAGCCAGAGATTCAGTTTTCAGAAAATGCTTTGTTCTACTATCCGCTTTTCAAAAACGTTAAAGATGTTTCAGGGCATTTTGGTAGTCTGGTTTACTATGAAAAATCACATTTTTCCAAAGGTGGTTTTGAACTTACAGGCACTACAGTGGACTCAATAGTTTTTGCTTATGAGGAAGCACTTAAGCTTAACCCCAAAGATGATTTCACCTTTTCAATGTGGATTCAGCCCAAGAAGTCTGAGGAGCCCATAGGCCATCGGCTCCAGAATTTGGTGTATTGGGCTGCGGATTCAAAACCTACATTGCCAAGGGTTTCAATTTGGTTCGACGAAGAAAGCCGAGGTCTTCACATCAACTGTCAGAGTCTTCGATTTAACCTTCCACTTGAACAAGAAACACTGTTTTCTCAACCAATTCAGATTACTTTGATCGTTTCCAAGCCAAACCGTTTGCTGGAACTTTATATAGACGGTACCTTAAAACGTCGTTTTGTCTTCAACTTCGATGATTATCCTGATGCTGCAATTTTCCAGATTGCCCAGGGGCGAGCCCCACTTACGGGTAAAACAGCAGTTTACTCCAATATTGAGATGTGGGACAGAAGGTTGCGTGACACGGAAATTCAACAGGTTTTTGACGCAAGGAAAGCGTTTTTTGCGAAGCTAAACACCCAACGAACCCTGTTCAGATGGATATTTCTTCTTTCTATTTTTGGAGTTCTGTTATTGGTTTGGAAAAAGAAAAAAACTAGACCATTTTGATGGCCCGCTTCGGACCAGACGAAAACCGATTTCAGGATAACCACGGTCTGTAGAGACGATTTGTCTCGTCCCACACCGTGCATCCGGCAGTTTTGACAAAAAGGAACCACCCAAAGCCAAACCTGCATTCGCTCCCAAAGCCCGGCTTGGCATTGGCAGACTCCACTCGGCGACATTTCCAATCATGTCATACAACCCCCAAGGATTGGCAGCAGTCACTTTAGTCAGATAATAAAATGGGTGAAAATCGTTGCAAGCAAAAGTGTCGCTTTCACCAAGATGTAATCTGGCTTGCTCGTCAGCTACCATAGCAAATTCGCAAATTTCCTTTCCCAAAGGCACGAAAGTGGGAGTTGATGTTCCGGCTCTACAAGCGTATTCCCACTCTGCTTCGTTGGGTATTCGGTAGTCATAACCAGTTTTTTTGCTCAACCAAGCTGCAAATGAAATGGCTTCCTCCAAGGTTACATTATTTGTTGGCGATCCGGTTTCTTGGGTAAGGGTAATATCACGAAATTTTCCAGGATTATGGTCGGGTCGAAAATTTCTAAATTGCATCAAATTTACTTCGCTTTCAGAAATCCAGTAATCCTCTAAACATATCTTTTGGAAATTTTCCAGACTCGTATGACCTATCTCATTAGCAGGTGAACCCATTTGAAAGCAGTTGCCCTTCACATAAACAAACTTTAGGCCGACAGCTTTTTCCTCATAATTCTCGATGTAGAAAAACGAAATAAGCGGAATCATCGCTACTAAAATCAAAAAACAAACTAACCCTAGGAGGTTCGAGGGGATTGTTTTTGATTGTTTTACAAGCGGTTGTGATATTTTTTCAGGCATCTGCTTGATTTGGTTCGGTGGTGCGCTCCCATGAGCGATACCAGATTAAAAAAGTAAAGATTGGCAAGGCGAAGAGGTGTAATGTGGCAGAAATCCAAAATAGTGTATTGTACCAATTGGTAAAAGTGAACTCTACCAAATGAGTTCCCTTTTCTAAGGCAACACCTTGCAAGTTGTAGGGCAACTTTTTGATTTCTGAACTGACCCCATCCACCTTAACCGACCAACCCGTATCAAAGTTTTCGTATCGGACAAGTGTGCCGGATTGATCCAACGTGACTGTTGCCGCTTTGAAGTTCGGATTCGTGCTGGCAATTGGCTGAATCTCCGAATTTATCTTTGGAGGAGGAACTGTTAATGGAGTAAACTTCACGATTTTCGGTATGATTTCAACTGGCTGCTCCAATTGCATTTCTCCAATGCTAACGCCTTTAGCTGCCCGAAAGGACAGCACCAGAGTGCTGGTCAAAACTGGGTTAGGTATTTCCAGTTCGACTTGAGAATTATTGGCATGAACTACTTTGGCCGCTAGGGGGGTACGGGTTCCATCAGATTTAGCCGAAAAAAGCTTAAGATATTCCCACGTAAAATTGAAAAGCCCTGATGTCGGTGCCAGCAGTTTGACCTTTGATATTTTGGATGAAGGAGTCAAATGAGCATTAAGTTCGGCTTCACTTCCAGGATCAATTCCAGACCAAGCCGAATCCAGGTTGCTATCGGCTACAAAGCTGGGCAAATTGTCAGTCACCGAATCGGAACTGTCATATTGGATTTCTATAGGTATTTGCGGTTGAGTTGTAGCCTCTGGCGCAGGTGCAGGTGCAGGTACAGGGTTGGGTAGTCCAAAGCGATTATTCAGGTACTCAAGGTTAAGATTGGCGGGACCTACCTCGAACAAGTCACCACCAAGTCCGGCGACCTCTTCATCGGGTTTGTGTAGTTTTTGATAAAGCTCGGCGAAGTCTTTTTGGATAAAAAATACAAACTGGTCAGACGGATAGGACCAGATCAACTCTTTGTAGATCAAAGGTGTAAAGTCAAAGGGTTGAGGCACCCTGTACTTGGAATAGTACGACCATTTGTTTGGGTACTCAATTGGCCGTGGTTCTACATTGAGAAGTGCATTTTTGGGAAAATACCTTTCTGGCTTATATTCGAATTGAGGTGTTTCGAATAGGGGGTGTTTGTTGGGCTGAAATACATTTGGGATTTTATTTATTTCAACCAAATGCTCCGCAAAGATCGCAAGCACCAATAACGTTACGCCAATTATTTTTACAGATCTCAAATTAATCGAAATGGCAAAGGCTACCACGCTCATTAAAGTCAGCACAATGACCAGCCACAAGGTGCGAGTTCCATCGTTGGGGCTGACAATAGACGGATATATAATATAGATAAAACAGAATCCTATGAAAAGTGTAAACAATTTTTTGTTAGAATTTACGACTGGGTCTAAGAATATTTTTAGCCCCGCCATCGCACCTACCAGCATTAAAAGCCAAGTTGCTCTGCCAAAATGATAGGAGTGACGCAACTGATTGAATGGAGGAATATGGTCCACTAAAAAAAACCAAAGCGGTGTTGCTTTTCCAAGACTCAAGAAAAAGCAAAAGACCGTTACCAGGAACAGGGTTTTGTGCCCCTTGGTGCCAAGAGGGCACATAAAAAACAATAGAAGTGGCACCATGCCGAGATAGTTGGCGCCCTGGGTGTCTTGCCAGGGTATTAACAACACATTGTAATTAGAAAGTAGGGTGGCAGTTGGAGCTTGAGCTCCATAATTTGTAGAACTTACGGTGCCAGAATGAAACCCACGTGTGGGGCTGACGAAGTTGTTTTTCTGCAGAAAAAAATGGAACATCGGTGCCGAAGCTCCAATAAACAAAAGTATGCCAAGGAATAAAATTGTCTTTTTAGCCAAAAGAGGAAAAGCTTTAGCTTTAATCTGCCCCAACGTATGAGGTGCGAGGGATATGTAACTGACGAAAAAAAGGCAGCAAATGATAGGAATAAAAATAGGGATATACAAATGGGTAGAAAACCCAAGACTTAAACAGAAACCGACAAAAGACAGGGCATGTCCCTCCTTCCAATAACGAAGAAAGAAGAATGCGACCCAGCTCAAAAACAAGATAGACCAGATATATGCGGCTTGGTCGATTTCAATCGAAGGAAGATCGGAGAAAAGAAATAAAAGCAGGCCGAGCAAGGCCAAGCTGCGGTCTTTGCTAAACTGCCACACCAAAAAAAATATGCCTAGCCCGGACCAAGCGTAGGTTACTAGCAAACCGAAAAAAACGGTACCCTCAAAGGTTGGAAACAGGCCTAGTTTGTTATTGAGAACAAGCGTCAGGACCGGTAGAAAATGTGAAAACTGATTGTTAAAAACTGACATAGGCATTCCGCCACCCATATACGGTAGCCAGCCTAGCTTGTTCCCGGAAATCAGCCATTCTGATAACATCAACGCAACACGAGCCAAATTGTAGTGGGTATCTCCTGCAGTGATTCGGTCTAAAAAAAACGTTTCTCGATACATCAAAAAATATGCTACAAACAAAAAAAAGGTGATCGGTGAGACGGTTCGAGTTTTTTTAAATGCCAGGACAGGCATTGTCAAAAGTAGGCACACCACCAGTAAAAAAGTATCCAAGAACATCTTAAATCAACCGAATAAGTGGTTCGTTACATTCGACAACGAGGCTTTTTGCAACCTGAAAAACATATAACCTAGCCCAGCATAGTAAAACGCAAGTTTTCAATAAATCAAGGGCATTGTCTGGAATGAGCGATCGCAACTTTCAAATCAACGCCTGTCACTTTTTGAAACAAAATGAAGGTAAGGTAAAGACAAATTTGAAGACTTCACCTACCAGATTGTCCTGGATCGGGTTAAAAGTGGAATTTTTTCCACCGGGTTTATTGATAGACCATTTCAAGGTTATCCCGCCGTTATCCCGCCAAAAAGGCGGGATCATCAGCCAGCATTTGTGCTAGATTTTCTTTAGCGGCTTTTGCTCACCTTGCCACTTCGGCAGTTTGACCGCTTTTCCCTTGGCGTAAACATCTGTCGAGGCCACAGGGTCCCCGCCTGTTTCGGGAACCTGAGATGGCTGAAAAGGGCCGCTCCATCGACAACATCGGCATTGAGCGGTTATTCATGCCGCTGAAGTACGATGAGGTCTTTATCAACGATTGTCGGAGCGTAGCCGAATTGCGGGCTGGAGTTCAGACGGTATCTGAACTGTTATCACTACAACCGGTTTCATTTGGCGCTGGGTTACAATATGCCGATGGAAGCTTATCGAACAGCTACGGTGAAAGCAATTTAAAGAAAAGAACTGAGACCGTTGCACAGGTTCGATTCCAGATTTCCTGCTCCAGGACCGATGGTTTTTCTCGGGTAAACCGGTCTTGTTCTGCTTTGCGCAGTCCTATTTTCCCCGTTTTGGGGGGCTTTGCCCAGTTTTTGGGCGGACTGCTCCCTATGAAACCAATCCAACTGCCCGTTTGAGGTTGTAGGCGAAGCCGTTGAGGTGGAACTCCAACTCTACCTTGGCCTTGCCCAGATAACGGGTTCGGCCAAAGCTGATGTTGAACCCAACTCTAACATAAAAAACTGTCCAGAGAATGGGGCCACGTCAACCAAGAAGGCCGTTCAACCAAGACTTGACGGAATAAATGGGCCTACGCTACGCTGCCAACTTGGAAGTTTTCCGCAGCGCAGCGTTCTTGACTTTTAAGCTTTTAAGGGCTGTGCAACGTTCGGGGAGCAATTCTTTTCCCAGGTTGTCCGTCCTCTCTGGTGCCGAATCGGTCGGTATTTTTTAAATAAATTTGGTTGAGACTTAGAATATGCTTTTGATTTACCCCGCAAAAAAGGATGCCCTTAAAATATTCCAATCTTTTTTGCCTATTTATGTTCCAATCGGCTTAGGGCATTTGCTCGCTGTCTGCGAAAAACAGAACTTGCCTGTAGAAATGATTGATCAACAGATAGAAGATGATTTTTTGGGGACTATAGACAAGTATGTTGCCAAAATGCAGCCGCCCTATATTTTTGGGTTCAGCGTTTTTACCATTGCCATGGGGTCGGCAGTTGAAACAGCAAAATACCTGAAGGCCAAATACCCGGACTGTGTTACTCTGTTTGGGGGGATTCATCCTACCGCCATGCCGGAGGAAACTCTCCAAACGTTCCCATCCATTGACTTGATCTTTGCCGGTGAGGCGGAGGAGCACATTTCCACCATCTATCGCCGCCTTAAAAATCGAGAATCTGTCCATGATGTGCCGGGGATAGGTTATCGCAACGGCGAAGGTGAGGTAGTAATTAACGAGCGCAGTGCGCTCAACATGAACCTAGATCAATATCCAAGCTTTCCCTATCACAGGTTTGAGTCTCCAAAATACGATCTGGGTTTTATTCTCAGCTCAAGAGGTTGCCCTTACAAATGCACCTTTTGCTCAAATCGGATTACTACCGGCTTAGCCTATCGCTACCGAGCCCCGGAGGCTCTGGTCGCTGAAATGAAGATGCTGCATGAAAAGTACGGTTGCAAGAAAGTGCTCTTGCTGGATGATAACTTCTTGGTCAACCGCTCCAGAATTCACAAATTGACCAGTTTGGTGGTCGAAGAGGGGCTGCACAAAAAAATGAGCTTTGGCTTTCAGGCTCGTGCGGATAACGTGCGCCGTGACCAGATGGTAGAACTCTTTGAGGCCGGTTTTAACAGTGTGTTTTATGGGATTGAAACCGCTTCCAACCGGATCATGAAAGTAATTCGCAAAGACGAGACAATTGAGGATTGCATTGAAGCAGTGAAGATATCCAAAGAACTGGGCTTTCATGTGAGTGCAACTTTTATCTTTGCGTTACCCACTGAAACTTCAGCGGACCGGACCGAGGCGATCCGCCTTACCAATGAACTTAAAATTGATATGGTCCGCTATAACAATGCTACCCCATATCCAGGTACCGTGTTTTATAAGGAAGCTCAAGCAGAAGGGTTGTTAAATGTTGTAGGGTATTACGATAACTTTAACTCGGTTTCTACCTTTATTGAGCCACCTTTCAAAAAAATCCCGTTTTCTTATGTCCCGCAGGGCAGCACGGAAAACGAAATTCGCAGTCAAATTCTTTGGGGTTACTGGCGCTTTTACATGAATTTGGACCGTCTTAAACAAGTATTGAACCGTCCTGACCTCGGGGTGGGGTGGTTTGATGCAGGCGGGAATATTAAGGAAAAGCTGGTAAAAATCCCCGCACTGACGTTGTTAGCGTTCAACCTTACCTTGAAGTTTTGTGAAATGTGGTTACAATTGGCTTTTAGGCCCTTTGTTCCTTTGTTTGCTGGGAAAGCCAAAAATGCCAGCCGTACTTACTTTGAACCGGCAATGAATGAGGATTCAATCGGTTCAGCTACATTGGAAAACAAGGCACAAAACGATCAAACCCAATAATCTGTCACGAAATCGCAATATGAATAGCCTTCAAACAAACCGGCCCGCTCATTACAAACAAAATCGTATGAAGACGCTGTGGGCGCGCGGGCAATATTTTTTGTCCTTATTAAAGGTCAGGTTGCTCAAGCAAGATGTACCGGTGATTTGTGTATTGGTGGTCAACAACAAGTGTAACTTTGATTGCAAATACTGCTTTGGCGACTACTATAACCGTCGCAGCGAAGTAGATTATTCTACAGAAGAGTTAAAAGATTTGATTGATCAACTTTATACCTTAGGCAACAGGTACTTAAACATTCACGGTGGCGAAACTTTATTGCGAAAAGACGTTGGTGAGATTGTCGATTACATTAAATCCAAGGGGATTTACTGCTGCTTGATCACCAATGGAGCGTTGCTCCGCAAAAAAATTGACGAAGTACGTCAGGTTGACAATATCACCATCTCCCTTGACGGCACCAAGGAACATAACGACATCAATCGAGGCGCAGGGGCTTATGATGCGGCAATGGATGGAATCAAGGCAGCCCAAGAAGCGGGTATACCGGTCAGGGTTTCAGCTACGTTAACGGCACACAGTTACCAAGACATTGGTTATTTGTCGGAACTTGCAAAAGAGATGAATTTTAGCCTTTTCTTTTCAATTCTTTTTAAACCTTTGCCTCGGGCCAAAGACTGCGAGATGAGCAATGAGCAGATTGCTTGGTCAATGGACGAAATCTTGCGCTATAAAAAACTGGGCTACCCAGTTTTTACCAGCGAAATGGCATTAAATTTTGCCAAAGCCTGGCCATACTCTCAAAATGACGTACACTTCATGCGGGAAGAAGATGTCAAAAAGTTGGATGGGTTTAAACCAATCAAGTGTTTCTATGGCAGCATCAAGTTCACCATTGAAGCCGACGGGAGGGTCTATCCTTGCTTTTTGTGGACCGATGACTTTGATGCTCTGAACTGGAAAGAAGTAGGGGTAAAAAAGGCCATTGAACATGTTCGCAAAACAAACGATTGTGTTTCCTGCCCGGCCCTATCCCAGAATGACCACAACCTGTTGTTAGGTTTGAATTTTAAACAAGTGGTTTTGATTATCAAGGATCAGTTCTTAGAAGCGTTCCGTCGTACCTAATCCAAGCGTTTACACCTCGCTGTACTTTTCGTTGTTTTGATGAATAAAATTGGCCCTCTGACCTTCTCAAAGTCTGGCTTGGCGATCTTCCTGGTAAAGGTAGTTTTACTTTTTGGTGCGTTTTATTACCTCATTAAAACTGGTTTACTGGACCTCAATAAGGTGATGCTGCTTTTCCAACGGCCTGAGGTCACAATTGGCCTTTTGTTGGTCATGCTGATTCCGGTGGCAGGTTTTAACGTGCTGCGCTGGCAACTTTTGCTCCGAACGCTCGAATTTAGAGTCCCCTTCCGCAGGGTGTACGCTATTTCGTCAATTTCCTTATTTTTTGCAACTTTTTTGCCCGGCACGGTAGCGAGTGATCCGCTCAAGATGCTTTATTTGGTGCGTCAATCTCCAGGAGCCAGTAAATCAAAACTTGGTGCTTCTTTGATTGTAGATCGGGTGATGGGCTTAAGTGGCATGTTGTTTCTTCCGATTGTTGCTTGGTTGATTCGACCTGAGCTTTTTAGTTCACCAGCCATGCAGAGCTTGCTGTTTATGGTGTTGGCTCTGAGCATTGGGGTTGCAGGATTTTTAGGTTGGGTAGTGTTGCACATTCCAGAACACCGTGATCCCTTTATCAAACTGTGCCGTGCTCTTCCATTGAGCAACTTTACTCTTAAAGTTTATCGGGCATTCAAGTCATATCAAGGGCACTACAAGGTTTTTTTGCTGGCATTTGTGTATTCGCTGCTTTTACATCTGAGTATGATCTTTATCTATTTGGTGTTGACTCTTGGTCTGGTTACAGATGTTTTTTCAAGTGTCGCATTGTTGATGATTGTCCCTTTGGGAGAACTAGCGGTAGCTCTGCCGGTGGCTCCAGTGGGGATTGGAGTGGGACATGCTGCCTTTGAGTCGTTGTATTCTATTGCCCAAATACCCTCGGGGGCCAACGTCTTTAACCTTTATACGGTTTTGAGGATCATTAGCTCTTTGAGTGGTGGTTTTGTTTACTTTTTCTATCGTAGTCGAGGCGAAGGTCGCAAGATGTTGGAAGATTTGTCCGAAGTTTCAGAAATGGAAAAAATACTCCATTAAACTGGCAACAGGTGTCTTGAAAAGAAGCTCTAGAACGGTATGGAAAGCCAGAAATCTTCAATTCCGACCAGGGTTCTCAATACACCAGTGAAGAGCATACACAGCTCCTAAAAGACCACAAGATCACGATCTCTATGAACGGCAAGGGCTGCTCCATCGACAATATCGCCATTGAGCGGTTCTTTAGGACGCTGAAGTACAACGAGGTCTGCATCAACGACTACCAGAGCGTTGCCGAACTACGGGCTGGGATCAGGCGGTACATAGACTTTTACAACCACAACCGGTTTCACTCGGCGCTGGGCTACAAGAAGCCGATGGAAGTCTATCGGAAAGCAACGCTGTAAGTAGCCAAAAGAACGGAGCGTTTACAACTGAAAAGTTGTCTGGACAAATCGGTCCACTTTACCCAGCGCTGCTTGGGCGGCTTGGACCAGTTGTTGGGCCGCCGGTTCCGGTTCTTGGGTCAGTTCGAGGGGGCTCAGGGAGAGGCGGATGGTGCCTCGGATCTCTTCGTCGGTGAGGCCCAAGGCCTTGAGTGCCAAGGAGAGCTTTTTGGACCGGGCTTGGCAGGCGCTGCCCTGGCTGGCCAAGATTCCACGGGCGGCCAGATGGTGCAGCCAAACCTCTCCCAACAGCCCGGGCACCTGCAAAGAAAGAATGTGGGGAACCTGGAACCCGGTTTCCAGCCGCCGCAAGGAGGGCATCAGGCCCTTGGCGGTCAGCCAGAATCGGTCGCCCCAGGCCTGGACTGCCTGCCAATGGTCTTGACGGTGGGCCTCGGCCCAGTCGGCGGCCCAAGAGAGCCCCAGGCAGGCGGGGACGTTTTCGGTGCCCGAACGGAGCCCTCCTTCTTGTCCGCCCCCGTGGAGCAACGGTTCCAAAAGAAGGGGTCGAGTCAGGACCAACGCCGCACCGCCCCAAACCCCGTGGACCTTGTGCCCACTTACGCTGTAAAGATCAACCCCCCACAAGCCCAGCTCCGGCTTCAACTTGCCCAGGCCCTGGACCCCGTCGCTGTGAAACAGGGTCTTGGGGTTTTGGGCCTTGATCAGTTGGCCCAACGCCTTAAGGTCCTGGGTGGTCCCGGTTTCTCCATTGACCTGCCCGATCGAAACCAACCGGGTTTCTGCGGTCAGCTTGGCCTTGAGGTCCTCTGGGTCCACCTGTCCGGTCTTGGGGTGGATCCGGACCCAGTCCACCGGCCCGCCACGGTCTTGGTACCATGCGGCACATTCGGTGACCGCCTTGTGCTCCAAGGGACTGGTCAAAAAACGGCCCAGGTTTTTGGCCCCTCGGACCAGGGTCCCCTTGATGGCTAGATTGTCGGCCTCCGTGCCGGACCCACAAAAAACGATCCCCTCCAAAGGCACCGAAAAAAGCCGGGCCAGGTCCCGGCGGGCCCAGTCCAATTCCTTTTTTTGGGTCATCCCCCAAGGGTGGACGGAGCTGGGGTTGGCGTGGGGCAATTGGGCATATCCGGCCAAGCGGGCCAGCAGGTCCGGGTGGGGCCTCGTGCTGGCGGCTGCGTCCAGGTAAAGCATGGTCAGGACTTCAGGTAACGGTAGGCATTACGGAAAAAGACCAGCCCTTCCCCTTCCTCTTGGCCTTGGGGCAGGCGGGTCCAGTGGGGGTGGTTGGTGTAATGGTTGTAGGCCTCCGGGTGGGGCATCAGGCCCATCACGTTCCCCCGAGCGTTGGTCAACCCGGCGATTTGCTTCCAAGAGCCGTTGGGGTTCTCCGGGTAATGGTCGGTCCGCTGGCCTTGGTCGTCAGTGTAATACAGCAGGTCCAGGTTCTGGGAGAGCAGCTTGGCTTCCGCCTCCGGGCTCCCCACCACGATCTTGCCTTCCCCGTGCCGGATGGGGAGGTAGAACCGGGAGCAGCCCTCGGTAAACACCGACTTGGACTTGGGGTTGATCCCCAGGTGCACCCACCGGTCTTCAAAAATGCCGCTGGAATTGTGGGTCAAACTGACCGACTGCCCGCCGGTCGCCAGTTCCTCAAAGGGCAACAGACCCAGCTTGACCATCAATTGGAAGCCGTTGCAGATCCCCAAGACCAAGTTTCCGGCCTGGGAAAACTCGGCCAGCTGGTCCTTCAGTTCCCCCTCTCCATTGGCGCTGTACTTGTACCGGTTGGCCCCGACCCGGCCACTGCCCAAGTAGTCGCCGTCCAAGAATCCGCCGATAAAGATCAGGAAGTCGTAGTCTTGAAGGGAAACCTTGCCGCTTAAAAGGTCCAGGCTGTGGCGCACCTCGACCCTGGAGCCCCCCGCAGCGGTGCAGGCATAGGCGGTTTCCCGTTCGCAATTGAGGCCCAGTCCCGAGAGGATCAGGGTTCCTTTGTCATTCATGGTCTTCCTAGTCTTTGGGGTTCGCCTCTTTTGTAACCGCTCCGGTTGATTCTGAAAAGCCCCGGCTTGACTTCTCCTTTGGCCCGGTAGAACAATGGCTAAACCCTTCACTTTTCCTGTTGTTCATGAAAAATCGTTTTCTCTCCGCCGACAATCCTTTTGTCCAAGAATTTGACTGGACCCATGCTGCCACCTTGAACCTTAAGGAGCGGAAGGGATTTTTTGCGGAATTCTTTTTAAAGCAATGGGATAAGTTTTGTGCCCAAGAAGCAAAGCTGACCTTAAAACGGGGCAACGCCCTGGTCCAGGTGGAGCGGATCAGTGATTGGATGGACCAGTGGGTGATCTTCAGTTGGGCGGTGGTGCGCTCCGAAGAGCGGGAGGTGGTCCGGGAGCTGGCCAAGGAGAGTCAGTCCAAGCTGGGCTTTTTGCGTTCCGGGCTGCCGGCCAAAGAGATCAAAGTGGAGGAACTCCAGGGGCTGTTGTACCTGCCCGACGGCAGCCGCTCCCCTATGGACCCTGCGGAATATGCCTACTACGACAAGCTGCTCCTGGAGCTGACCCAGGAGGTTGCTGGCGGGACTGAGGAACTGGAGTTGCTCGAAGAGACCCTGCCCAGCCTGAAAGACTACAAAAGCAGTGCTTCCGCCTACGACCGATGTTTTGCCCTGGTCGCCCGGGGCGGGTTTGGCCGCCGGGAATTGACCTTTTCTTCCGATGTGGACCTCGCTTATCTGGTGGACCCCAGCCGGTGCAGTCGGCTGATCCTGATGGTTTTGCAAGAGCTGATCCGCCGGTTGCAGGAACTGTTTGTGGAGATGCCGCTGGACATGGCCAGCCAGTACTTTGAGCTGGGCGAGGACCTGAGCCGGTTTGCGGAGACCGATGCACTGCACACCATTCCCTCGATCCTGGAAGCCCGGGTGATCCAGGGCAGTCAGAAGACGCTCAAGGCCTTTCAGGACCAAATGCGGGCGATGTGCCCCCAGGAAAAGATGGTCCGGTACCTCAAGTCCCAGGTGGGGGTTTTGCACCAGGACCGGTTGGACGAATTGGAGATCAAGGAAGGCCGGGGCGGGCTGCGACACATGCAGTATGCCAACTGGATGGTTTTGGTCCTGCTCAACCCCAAAAAGACCCGGTCCCTGGAGATCGCCCAAGGGCTGTTGGCGATGGGTTGGATCACCAAGGTCGAGGCGGAGCTGTTGAGCCAGGGGCTGGAATTCTTTTTGGACCTGCGCAACTTTCTGGGCCTCTTTGAACGGTACAAACCCCAGTTGACGGCAATGGGGGAAGTGCAGTTGGCCAAGGAGTCCCTCAAGGTGGACCGGTTCAACGACCGGGCGGCCATGGCCTACCTGAAGCTCAAAGACCGGTTCACCACCGTGGACCAGCTGGACCGGTTCCGGCTCAATACGGTCACCCAGCTGGACCGGATCGCCGACAAGATTATGTCTCGGGTGCTCGACCGGAACATTGAGGAACGGTTGGAAGGCTTTTTGTTGGTCAAACACCTGGGCTCCAACGAGGTGCAGAAGCTGTTGCCCTATTCGGCCTCCAAAAAGCGAGCGTTGGGGGAAAATCTTTCGCTCTTTTTGGACTGGGACAACCTTTACGAGCTGTTTTTGTACCTAGCCAAAAACGGCAACAACCTCAGCCCCCAGTTGGCCGAAGACTTTTCGGGGCTTCTGGGTGAGCTTTGGTCCCAGCGGGCGGAGATTCCCCCGGGGCCGCTCAAGGTCTTTATTTACGAATTTTTCCAGGCTGAATACACCGCCCAAGCGGCCAGCCAGATGTTGGAAATCGCCTTGCCCTTAGACTCTGAAGGCCGGGCTCGGACGTTTTTGGGACTGTTCCTGCCCGAGGTCAACCAAATGCGATACCTGCTGCGCAACACCGAGGTGCACCAGTACCCCCTGTGCCTGCACTCCCTGAAGGCGCTGCGGCAGATGGAGCTGGAGATGGCCCGGTTCAGGAAGCGGGAGCCGGAACTCTGGCGCTTTTTGACTCGGGAAGACTTTTTTGCCCTCAAGTGGTCGGTGCTGTTCCATGACCTGGGCAAGATCAACCCCTACAAGGACCATGAGGAGCAAGGCCCCAAGCTGGCCAACCTGATGTTGGGGCGGTTGGGGTTCGATGAGAACTCGGACCTGCTCGACCAGATCAGGCTTTTGATCCAGCACCACCAATCCATGGTCCGGTTTGCCAAACTTTCGACCCACATGGACTTGGGGATCCTCAAGTTTTTTGAATTGGCCCAACGGGACCCCAGGCGGTTGATCCTGCTTTATCTGGTCAACCTTTCGGACTTTAAGTCGGTCAACGACAAGATGGCCGAAAAGGCGGGGTTCCTGGAGGACTTTTTTGAACGGACCTTGAGCATCTTGGAGGAGTTCCGCCGCCGGGGCAACCAGAGGAGCCTGACCCAGATCACTAACGACTTTTTGGACCGGAAGGTGGAGGAGCAAAAGGAACTGGTGGTGCTGGACCTCTTGCTGCGCCAGTGTTGCCACAAGAGCCTCGATGAGGTGGTCTTGACCCCGCTGGCGAGTCTGGCCCCCAAGGCGGCCGAAGGGCTGGGGAAAAACCGCAAGGAATTGGGCAGCTCGATCCACTACCTGAACCTGGGAGAATTGGACGTTAAGTCACTGGAAAAACATTATTTCAGATTCGTCCGCCTGCTCAAGGACCACCTCAACCCGGAAGAACGGTTTCAGCTGGCCCAGCCTTATGTCAGCGACTGGGACTGGTTTTTTGCCACCATCCCCAACCGCTACCTGTTGAGCGCCGACCCCCAACGGTTGGCAAGGCAGTTGATCGACTTCGACGGATACAACAAATCAGCGCTGCGGTTTTCTTTTGTCAAAGGGGATGCCGGTGAGTACGATAGCTTTTTGTTTTATGCGATGAACGACTTGAGCCTCCAGGCAAAGATCGCCTTTGCCCTGAACTCCAAGGGAATCAACCTGGAGCAGGGCAAGATCAATCAGGTCCGTTACGCCGGGGGACAAATCGGGATCGTCGGCTTTTTCCAGGGTACCAACAGCCACAAAGCGGAAGTGACGGCGGTCGAGCTGGAATCGACCATCGCCAACCTGGTGCTGCCCGACCTGGGCAGGCCCAGTTGGGCCCACAAGACCCCCTCGAAGATCCAGGTCCAATATATGTTGGAACGGGAGAAGGGGTATGTGGTGGTGGAACGGGAAAAGGGCCGCTTTGAACGGGTCACCCAAGAAGTTTGGGCGGTCAAGGTCAGTATGCTTGACACCACCTACGGTTACTTTAAGATCATGGCGGCTCTGGACTCTTTGGGTGTAATGCCGCTGCAGGTAACGGTCAACACGGTGGGCAACCAGATTGTGGACTACTTTTACGTCTCCACCCCAGACCGGACCAAGTTGGTGGACCAGGACTTTGAAACCGTCTTGGGCCGCTTTTTGAACTCCGAGATCCAGTCCCAAGGGATTTAGACAGTCTTTACGATACAACGGCAGAACAACCCAGGATGGGAGGAACCCCCTTGAAGCAAATTAAAATCGGGATCTTTGGTTTGGGCACCGTCGGCGGCGGTGTGGTGGAACAGTTGCGGGAAAACCGGGAGTTGCTCAAGGCGAGAACCGGGACCGATCTGGTCATCCTCAAGGCGGTGGTCGCCAACCCCAGCAAGCCACGGCCCTTTGACCTCGGCCCGATCGAGGTTTCCGGGGACCCGAATTTTATTTTGGACGACCCGGAAATCGATGTGGTGATCGAACTGATGGGCGGGGTCACCTTGGCCAAGGAGATTTTGCTGCGGAGCTTTGTTTCGGGCAAGACGGTGATCACCGCCAACAAGGCGCTGCTGGCCGAATGTGCCGAAGAGGTCTTTGAAGCGGCTTATGAGCACCATGCCCTGCTGGGGTTTGAGGCAGCGGTGGCCGGGGCGATTCCGGTGATCCGGGTGATCAAGGAAGGGCTGGCCGGGGACCGGATCACCGAGGTTTCAGGGATCATCAACGGCACCGCCAACTACATCCTGACCTCGATGAGCAAAAAGGGAGAGGACTTCCAAAAGGCCCTGGGCAAGGCTCAGGAGAAAGGTTACGCCGAAGCGGACCCGACCTTTGACGTGGAAGGGGTGGATACGGCCCACAAGCTACTGGTGCTTATGTGCATCGCCTTCGGGGGGATTTTTGACTTCAAGGAATTGTACACCGAAGGGATCACCAAGATCGAGCCGGTGGACATTGAGATTGCTGCCGGGTTTGGCTATGTGATCAAGTTGCTGGGCAAGGCCAAAGAAGTGGGCGGCAAGGTGGAAGGCCGGGTGCATCCGACCTTGGTCCCCGAAGACCAGATGCTGGCCAGCGTGGACGGAGCCTTTAATGCCGTCAAGCTCTCGGGGAACTTTTCGGGGCCGATCGTCTCTTATGGCCGGGGAGCCGGGGCCAGACCCACCGCTTCGGCCGTAGTGGCGGACTTGGTTTCTCTGGTCCGGCAGCGGGAAAGCGAGACTTCGCCGGTGCCGCCCTTGTCCTTGATGTCCGAGAAGCTCAAACACCGCAAACTGATGCCTATGGCGGAGGTGTTGTCCGAATATTACCTGCGGTTTTCGGTGGAAGACAAGGTGGGGGTTTTGGCCGAATTGACCCGAGTGTTGGGCAGCCACAACATTTCGATTGCTTCGATGATCCAGCGCAGTCGCTCCGAAGAGGGTGGCCCGGTGTTCGTGGTGTTTTTCACCCACGAGGCCTTGGAAAGGGACGTGGTCGAGGCGCTTAAGACCCTGGACCAGTTGCCTTTTATCGCCCAGCCGACCCGGATGATCCGGGTGGATCCATCTTAAAATTTAAAAGCCTAGGCCTTGGGGGAGGGGAATGAAGCTTCTGGTTGTTGATGACAGCGCCATGATGCGCAAGATCATTCGGACCGAATTGGAGTCTGCGGGCTACCAAGTGGCCGACGCTCAAGACGGTGTCGAAGCCTTGGCCAAGGTGCTGGAATTTGGTCCCGACTTGATTACACTGGACGTGGACATGCCCAAGCTCAACGGGTATGACACCTGCTTCCAACTTCGTACCCAGCCGCTTTACAACCAATATGCCACCGTTCCGGTGGTCTTTGTTACCGCCAATGACACCTTTGAAGGCCGCAACAAGGGCTTTGAGGTTGGAGGATCCGAATTCATCACCAAGCCCTTTTTGCGGGGGGAAATCAGCAGTACCGTGGACCGGATCCTCAACCCCAAGTCCCACATGGAAGGGGTGCGGGTGTTGGTGGTCGAAGACAGCCAAGTGGCCAGACAACTGCTGGACAACCTGCTGCGTGCCGAAGGGATCAAAACCGTATTGGCCCAAAACGGGGTTGAGGCGTTGGAGTTGCTCAAAAAGGAGCACCAACGGATCGATTTGGTGATCACCGACTACATGATGCCCGAGATGCAGGGGGACGAGCTTTGCATCAAGATCCGCAACGACCTGGGCAACAAAAGCCTGCCGGTGATTTTTCTCTCCGCCATGGGCGAGCGGGATTCGATCCTCAATATCTTCAAGGCCGGGGCCAGTGACTATATAGTCAAGCCCTTTGCCAAGGAAGAACTTTTGGCCCGGATTCGGGTGCACCTGGAGGCAAGGCGGCTGAATAAACTGCTGGAAAACCAAGTGATGGAGCTTAAAAAGCTCAACAAACTTAAAGACGAGTTTTTGGCCATCACCTCCCACGACTTACGGGCGCCGCTCAACGGGATCATGGGCTTCAGCCAACTGCTGGCCGAGGATGACAACCTGACCGACCTGCAAAAGGAGTTTTTGGGTCACATCTTCAGTTCCGGGGAATTTTTGCTGGAGCTGATCGGCGACATCCTCTACCTGGGCCGGATCAACTCCGAGACCGGGGACTTGGACTTCAAGCCGATCAACCTGCAACAGGTGATCGAATCCTCCACCCAAACCCTGCGGCACATGGCGACCCCCAAGGGGCAAAGCTTGGTGATCCTCAACGAAACCACCCAGGCCCCGATCATCTCCGGGGATTCCGGTTCCTTGATGCGGGTCTTCAACAACCTGCTTTCCAACGCCATCAAGTTTACCCCCAACGGCGGGGAGATTCGCCAGATCATTAAGACCCTGCCCGGCGGTGCGGTTGCGGTTTCGGTGATCGACAGCGGGATCGGGATTCCCCCAGAAAAGATTCCTCTTTTGTTCGACAAGTTTTCCAAAGCCAGTCGGGCGGGAACCGCCGGAGAAAAAAGCACCGGCTTGGGGCTTTCGATCACCAAGGAACTGGTCGAACGGCACCTGGGCCAAGTGGAGGTATATTCGGTGGTTGGCGAAGGCACCCGTTTTACCGTCACCTTCCCGGCTTACAAGACCCCCGGCTCCCAGATCCAGGCCCCGGTTGCGAGCCTGCCGCCTGCGGAGGTCAAAAACGTTGCCCCCGACCAGCCCCAACTGGACCCTTTGGTCAAAACCCACTGTTTGCTGGTCGATGACAACCAGTTGAACCTCAAGCTGGGCTCCACGGTATTAAAAAAGATCGGCTTTACCGTTGATCTGGCTAAGGACGGGCAAGAGGCGGTGCTGAAGTACATCGAATACAAGATGCAAAACCGGCCGCTGGACTTGGTGTTTATGGACATCCGTATGCCGGTCTTAGACGGGCTGGAGGCGACCAAACGGATCCGGGAATTTGAGTCCCACAAAAAGTTGACCCCCACCCCGATCTTCGCCATGACCGCCGGGACCACGGATGGGGAAAAGCAACGTTGCATGGAAGTGGGGATGACCGAGTTTTTGAGCAAACCGATCAATCTGGTCCAGCTCAACGAGGTGGTTGCCCCTTGGCAGAAGAAATAGGGCTTGGCAGACTGGTGATAAATCGATAGCCTGAGAAAATATTCTAGGTGCTTACCCTATTTCCTACTGAGTCGCTGATGAGTCAATCCCCTGAAATCATAAAAGCAGTGAGCCAAGGTGCGGAAACCTCCAAGCCTCCGATGGACGACTTTTTTTTCCATGCGGTGGGCTATGTGGACCGGCACAAGCCTGTTTTTATCGGAATCGCCGTCGCCCTGTTGGTTGTACTCCTGGGGGGGATCGGCTTTTTTGAGTGGAGCAAGACACAGACCCAAAAGCGAAGCGAAGCGCTCTACGAACTGGAAGCCCTGGCCAGAACTCCGGCCAAGGTGGACGCAGCCTTGAACGGTTTGGAGCAGTTCGCCAAAGAGAACTCCGGCAGCCCCCAAGCCCACATGGCCCGCCTGTTGACCGCCAACCTTCGAGTCCAAAAAAAGGACTTCCTCAAAGCCGGGTTTGAGCTGGAACAGCTGTTGAACGAGCTTTCGCCTGAAAACGGGATGTACGTACTGGTCCAGATCTATCTGTCGAACCTGCTCCGGGACCAAGGCAAGCCACAAGAGGCGTTGGCCGTCCTGGAACGGGGCAAGGGCCAAGTGATGGAAGATGCGCTGCTGCTTGAAAAAGGGGAAACCCTGATGGTTTTGGACAAAAAAGCCGAAGCCAAGACCCAACTCACCCGCCTTATGCAGGCCTATCCCGACTCGTTGTACAAACAACGGGCCCAACAACTGCTCGAACTGCTCTAGCCCATGAAACTCAAACACAATTACCTGGATTTGGTGGAAGAATACGGCAAGGAAACCCCGATCAACCAGTTTGAAAAGGTGCTGGTTCTGACCAGCCGGGCCAAGGACCTTTATGCCGGGAAGACCTGCCGGGTCGATGGTTTGGACGGACGCAAGCCGACTACTATGGCCCAGTACGAGATCCTCAACGACCTGATCGAGCCGACCATTTCCGAGAAGGTCCCCGGCGAAGACAACCACTTCGACGACTTCGAGGAAGAAGACGTTTAACCCAGAGCTGCCGATGATTGGTTACCCCCTCGGACTGGCCAAGGGACCTTGCCGCAAGGTTTGGGTCGGTTCGGTCGCTTTGGGCGGGGGGGAGCCCCCGGTCCTCCAGTCGATGATCACCGCTTCCGCCGTCCAATTGGCGCAAGCGGTGGCCCAAATCCAAGAGTTGGACCAAGTCGGTTGCCAGCTGATCCGCCTTTCGATCCCCAGCAAAAAAGAATTGGATGCCATCCCGGCCTTGCGCCTGGAGTTGGAGCGCCTGGGCATCAACCGCCCGCTGGTGGCGGACGTACATTTCTCCCCCGCCCTGGCCATTTTGTCCTGCCAATGGTTTGAAAAGGTACGGATCAATCCGGGCAACTTTTCCGACAGCCCCAAAAATTCCGGTTCCGCTCCCATTGACCCGGCCGCCTTTGAAGCGGGCAGATTGCGGCAAAAAGAGGCGCTGGCACCCTTGGCCCAAGAGCTGCTCAAGTACGACCGAGCGGTACGGGTGGGGGTCAACCAAGGCTCCTTGTCGGAACGGATGATGAACCGTTATGGCGATTCCCCCTTGGGGATGGTCCATTCCGCCTTGGAAACCGTGGACCTGCTGGAGGAATTGGGGGTCCAAAAGATCGTCATTTCCCTCAAGTCCAGCAACCCTTTGGTGGTCCAAAAGGCCTACCGCCTGCTGGCCCAGTTGCGGGCCCCCAAGGAGCCCTTGCCGCTCCACCTGGGGGTCACCGAGGCGGGGGACGGGGTGATGGGCCGGGCCAAGAGCTTGGCCGGAGTGGGGCCTTTGTTGTACGATGGCCTGGGTGAAACCCTCCGGGTCTCGCTGACCGAGCCCTGCAAAAACGAAATCGCTTATGGCAGGACGCTGCTGGACTCGCTGGCGGTTCGGGAGACCTTGGCCCCGGAAAAACCAAAACGTTGGTTTCGGGAACTGGACCATCGACGGGTGCACAACCAAACCGGAGTCGGGCTGACCGGCCTGGAACTGCCGCTGGGCCAAGGGGCTCCGGTGCTGTTGTTGGGTTTGAGGCCGGCGGTTGAATATTCGGGGCTGGAGACCAACGGTTGGCTGGAATTCAAAGAAGGGAAGTTGGTTGGCTTTGAGGGGACAGTTTGGCCGCAGATCACCGACCCGGCCCAAGTTCTACCCCCGGCCCCCGGATTGGTGCTGGACCTGGAGCAGCCCTTGCTGCCTCTACGGGAACTTTATTCGAGGTTGGGCCAAGCCCCCGCCCCCTTGGGGCTGTGGGTCAAGCCGCACCACTTGCACAGCCCCCTGGCCCAAACCGAACTGGCCGCCTTGTTGGGGGAAGGGCTGGTGGATTTTTTGCTGCTGGATTCGGGGCTGAGCCTTGAGGACCAACTGTGGGTAACCCACCTCCTGCAAGCGACCAGGACAAGGATCAGCCTGACCGACTACATCGCCTGCCCTTCCTGCTCCCGGACCCTGTTTGACCTGGAGAGCACTACTGCCAGGATCAAGGCCAAAACCGGGCACCTCAAGGGGCTCAAATTGGGGATCATGGGTTGTATCGTCAACGGACCGGGGGAAATGGCGGATGCCGACTTCGGGTACGTTGGCAGCGGTCCGGGCAAGGTGGACCTGTACCGAGGGCAAGAGCGGGTGGAAAGAAACCTGCCCGAAGCCCAGGCGGTAGAGGCCTTGTTGGAATTGATCCAAAAGTCCGGTTTTTGGCGGGAACCTTAGTCCTTTTTTCCTGATCCCCGTTGGAACTTGCTGATATTCAGCTCCAGCCGCTCCATTACCTCATTCAGCTCTTCCTTGTTCATCAGGATGTTGCCTCGGTCAGGCATGACCGCAAAGATATATTTGAAGTATTCGGGCATCAGGTGTAGCAGGAGGTTGTTTTCAGGGCTCCTGATCTGCTTGTTGACGAACGAAGTCATCTGTTCGGGGCTCATTTTGCGGAAAATCGGGGTAAAGACCCCCACTTCCTCTTCCAGGTTCGCCGTTACGTCTTTGGGATAAAAGGCGATAAAAAAGAACTTGGAACAAAACAGTTTGGAGTAAACCATCATCTGGGCGGTGATCAACAACCCTTCGACCAAACTCAAGGGCAAGGCCTGGAGGTAAGAGGCCCCCACGGACACCAAACCCATCAAAAAGCCGATCACCTGCAAGGTGATGCGCACCTTTTCCACCGCCAGGTATTTAAAGTTGTACCGTTTCTCGACCCAGTAAAGGTAAAGCCCGTGGTTGAAGGGCTTGGCGGCGATGATCACCTCTTCGGCCGAAGCCTCCCGTTCCCGCAATTCTTTTTCCAGCTGCTTCTTTTTTTCCAGGGACTGGCGGTTCATGATGTCTTGGATCACGTACCGGCGGGTGCTGCGCATCCGGTCGGCCAAGACGATGATGAACTCGTTGGGGTTTTTCTGGTTGAGGTTGTCGGACCGAAAGTCCCCTTTGAGGGAGATAAAGTCGATGATGTCGTCGTACAGCTTTTTGGGGTTGAAGTTGCGCTTTTCTTCCTTCTTTTTGGGCTGGTTGCGCTTTTTTTTGTCGTCGTCGTCTTTTTTGTTGAAGTCCCTGGCCATTTCCAGGCGGATGATCAGGGTATAGATGTCGGTGATCAGGTCGTAGAGGTCCGAAGAGATTTTCATCATCTGGACAAAGACCTCGCCCATGTTCACCGCAAAGGCGGAAAACCACTTCCCGGTGTCTTCGTGTTCCACTCCGGGGCGGCTGTTGATCAAGTGGCCGTCGGCCATGGATTTGATCAGACTTTCGAGCATGTCCCGGTATTCCCCGTGGGTCTCTTCGTGCCAAATCAGGGAGGCCCAGGCGGTGGCGGCGTATTTTTCGGTGTCTTCGTTGCTCAAGAGGATGTTGACCACGTCCATGAAATGCATGTGCATGTCCGGGTCGTGCATGTTGCGGTACAGGAGGTCCGCCACCCTGCCTGAAGACAAGGAATCGTCCATCTCCCGTTCGCAAATGGAGGTGATCTTGGTGGCGACCCGCAGGGCAAAGTCCCTTGGCACCGCTCTGGCTTCGGTTTCCCTGACTTCGGTGTTGTCCTTGTCATCGATTTCCTTACGCTTGGACTTGTCGTTGGGATCCCGGGCGGCCTTGGCGGCGTGCCGCTTGGTCATGTTGGCCATTTCCTGGTCTTTGGCGGCCTTTTTTTGGTCCTGGGGGGAAGACTTCCCATTTTGCTGTGCCTGTGGCTGTGCTGGGGAAGTCTGCCCCGTAGGCTCGCCTGGCCCTTGGGCCGCTTCGGTGGTGCTCGCCGAGTCGGAAGGGTAGGCGGCCGACTCGAAGGCGGCCGGGCCTGCTTCAAATTGGGTGTCCCCGGTGGGGGATTCCATGTTCATCTAGTGTGGCTCAAGTTCGAAAGTAAAGAACCGGACTCTCTCCCTGGGGTTTAATGCAGGAATGATGCACGAAATCTTTTTGACCGTCAAAAAAACCGGTCAACTTCTCCGACCCATTGGTTGGTCTAGTCTATAACAGAAAAACCAGCCTGCAAAGACGAACCGAACAAGGTTTTAACTCATTTTTGGCTGTTCAGGGGCACAGAATTTTGGTACAACCCGAGCAAGTAGGAATCTACAACAAGAACCTTCAACCAGACTTTCGGAGCGACCAGATGGCTATTAAGGTAGGAATCAACGGGTTTGGCAGGATTGGCCGTTTGGCATTTCGGGTCATGGCCAGCCGCAGCGACATTGAAGTAGTGGGGATCAACGACTTGATCGACCCCGAATACATCGCCTACATGCTCAATTACGACTCGACCCACGGCCGGTTCAAAGGAGAAGTGAAGGTTGAGGGGCAATTTTTGGTGGTCAATGGGAAGAAGATTCGCCTGACCGCCGAGATGAAACCTGAAAACCTCAAGTGGGACGAAGTGGGCGCCGAATATGTGGTGGAATCCACCGGCCTGTTTACCGACATCGCCGGAGCCCAAGCCCATTTGAAGGCCGGGGCCAAAAAGGTAATCATCTCCGCTCCTTCTAAGGACGCTCCGATGTTTGTGATGGGGGTCAACCACAAGACCTACCAAAAATCCATGGACGTAGTTTCCAACGCTTCTTGCACCACCAACTGCTTGGCCCCTTTGGCCAAGGTGATCCACGACAAGTTTGGGATCGTTGAAGGCCTGATGACCACGGTCCACGCCACCACCGCCACCCAAAAAACCGTGGACGGCCCCTCCAAAAAGGATTGGAGAGGTGGCCGCGGGGCGGGGCAAAACGTTATCCCCAGTTCCACCGGTGCCGCCAAAGCGGTGGGCAAGGTGATCCCCTCTTTGGACGGGAAATTGACCGGCATGTCTTTTAGGGTCCCTACCCCCAACGTTTCGGTGGTGGACTTGACCGTTCGGCTCGACAAACCGGCGACCTACGAAGACATCAAAAAGGCGATGAAGGAAGCCTCCCAAGGGGAACTCAAAGGGATCCTGGGTTACACCGAAGACGAAGTGGTTTCCACCGATTTCCTGGGCGACCCAAGGACCTCGATCTTTGATGCCAAGGCCGGGATTGCCCTCAACAACCACTTCCACAAGCTGGTGTCCTGGTACGACAACGAGTGGGGTTATTCCAACAAGATCGTGGACCTGATCGCCCACATGGAAAGCTGCAAGTAAGGAAACCGTGACCCAAGCTGCCCCCAAAGCCCCCAAGACCCGTAGCCAAACCCGCTACGATCACGCCTACATTTCCTTGAAGGTGGAGGTAGGGGGGCAGTGGCATTGGGTCAAGGCGCTGCACTGGAACGAGATCGGGTTCAATTTCTTTTTTCCCGAAGCCTTGGCCACCGGTGTGGAGTTGAATTTCAAAAAGGGGTTAAACCAGTTTTCCGGCAAGGTGGTTTGGCAGCGCCAGGAAGTCAACGGTGCCGACCTGATCGAAATGGCGGTGAACATGATCTTGATGGAGCGGGTGATGGCCCACCAAGATGATTTGGTTCTGGTCCACGATGTGCTCGGCATGATCCGTCGTGGCTCCAGCGCCAAGGAAAAGCTGTCCTATTCGGCGGAAAACTTGGATCTGGTGATCACCGAAGACCACCTACGCCAAAAGATCGCCGGGAACCATTGGGCCGAACTGGGCCAAGTGGGGGTGGAGTCGGTCTCTTCCAGTTGGGCCGAAGTGGTGGCCGAATCGTTGCGCCAGTCCGAAGGGATCTTGGCGTTGGAACAGAAACAAGTCAAGTCGATCGACCAACTGCTGGGCGGACTCAACCAACTCAAAGGTTAAGTCCCGGTAGGGTTCTCCTCTTTTACTCCCCCGCAGCTTTCACCCACAACCCAGCCGTCCGGCGCTCTTTTGCCTTCTTTTCAGCTCCTCCGGGCCAGGGTCACAGCCTTGCCCTGGGCCGTCAGCTCCAAGTTGGGTTCTTCGGTCGCCTTGGTGCTGAGGTAGGCGAGGTGGTAATGGCCCTGTCCGGTTTGGATCAACGAAGTGCTGGTGACCGAGCCTACCTCTTGGCCTTGGGCGAACAGCTTCTCCCCCGGCTCCAGCGGCTGGGCACAGATCACCTGTTCGAGCCGGTTGCGCACCTTGCCCCGGAAGGCAACCCGGCTGATCGGTTCCTGGCCCAGGTAACAGCCTTTCTGGAAGGCCATAAAGGGCTCCAACCCCGCCTCTTGGGGCAGTTGGTGGGCCCCGAAGTCCACGCCGGAACGGGCGATTTTGTAGATCGGCCGCAACTGTTCATACAGCTCAAAGCCAATGGGGCTCAAGCCCAGGTCGGCCAACTGGGCCAACATCCCTTCGCCCCCAAAAACCACCTCAAACCCGGCCCCCACCTCCAGACTGTAGGCCCCCAAGCATTGGGAGGCCTCTGGGAGACCAAAAACCACCGCCAATTCAAAGGCCTCGCCCAGATCGGCAAAGGTCACCTGCTCCATGATGGCGTTAAACTCCAGGTGGGCCAAAAGCTTTTTTTCCTCTCCCGGCTCGGGGAAAAGCACCAGTCGGTCTTCAAATCCATAGAGGTGGGTGTCGAAGATTACGTGGCCATGGGCGTTGGTCAAGAGGCACCGGGTCCCTTGTCCGGCCTTGAAGGTCCGCAGATCTGTGGGACCCAAGCCGTTGAGGAAGCCGGTCCGGTCTTCCCCCTTGAGCTCAATGGCGCTCCGGGGGTAGGGGAAAAACACCTTGGACCGGTCGGTCAACTGGGAAGGAGCGGTCAATTCCAAAGGAATCAGGTGTCCTTCGTGCGGTAAAAAGGTTCCTTGGGGAAACCGGGCAAAAAATTGGGCAAAGCTCATTGGTGCAGGGATTGATGGTTGCAGGCATCCAAGGCCGCTTCTTTGATCGCCTCGGCGAAGGTGGGGTGGGCAAAACAAAGTTGGCCCAATTCCAAGGCGCTGTGCCCCTGGGCCAAGGCCAAGACCCCCTGGGCAATCAGGTCTGTGGCCCGTTCGCCGATCAGGTGGATCCCCAAAATCTTAAAGCTTTCCGGCTCCACCAGGACCTTGGCAAACCCGTCCAACTCCCCGGCGGCCAGGGCTCGGCCCAGGGGCCGAAAGTTGAACCGGCCCACTTGGTAGGCTTTTCCCTGCGCTACCAACTGCTCTTCGGTCAGGCCCACAGAAGCCACCTCAGGATGGGTATAAACCGCCGCCGGGATGGGGCTGCGGTGGGCTGGTTTGCCGACCATACCCTCCACCGCCCAAACCCCTTCCTCGCTCGCCTTGTGGGCCAACATCATCCCGCCGGTCACGTCGCCGATGCCGTAAACTCCGGGAACCGAGGTTTGGAAGTCCGGGCCGACCGGCACAAACCCTTGGGGGTCTAAGGCCAAACCAATTTTCTCCAGCCCCAATCCCTGGGTATAAGGCCTTCTACCTACCGCCAACAGGCAGAGGTCCGCTTCCAGTTGTACCGGTGCATTTTTTTTGTCGGTCAGCTGGGCCACCACTTGGTCCCCAACCGTAGCCAGCGCCGTCAGCCGGTGCTCCAGCTTGAAGGACAGGCCCGCTTTTTTAAGGCACCGGAGCAGTTCCTTGCCCAGGTCTTGGTCCATGCCCGGCAGCAGTCCGGCGGTCAATTCCAGCACCGTGACCTTCACCCCCAACCGGGCCAGGACTGAACCCAACTCCAGCCCGATCACCCCGCCGCCGACCACCAAAAGGGAGGAGGGCAGGCTTGGGAGGTCCAAAAGCTCGGTGCTGGTCAAGATTCTTTTTTTGTCCGGCTGGGCAAAGGGCAGGGAGGCGGGTTTGGAGCCGGTGGCGACCAAGACCCGGCGGGCTTTGATGGACTGCTCCGTACCTTCCCCGGCCACCTCCACTTCCTGGGCCGACACAAAGGAGGCTTGCCCCCAGTACAGATCAATCCCCCATTTTTTGAACAAAAAGAGCAGTCCCTTGTGGCTTTGGCTGACCACTTCATTTTTTCGGGCCACCATGGTCGGCCAGTCCGGCTTGAGCCCTTGGGCCAAGACCCCCATTTGGGGGCCGTTTTTGACCAACTGGGCGTAAAGCCAACTGGACTCCAGCAGCGCCTTGGAGGGGATGCAACCCACGTTCAGGCAGGTTCCACCGGGGGTTTTGTACCGCTCCACCAAGGCAACCTTCATCCCCAACTGAGCGGCTCGAATCGCCGCCACATATCCACCGGGGCCGGAGCCGATCACCAACAGGTCATAGGTCATGGTAAGTTTTTGTAACAGTTCCAGGTGCTCTCAATCATGTTGGAAAGGTCCGATTCACGGGCCTGCCAGCCTAACGTTTCTTTGGCCAACTGGGCCGAGGCATAGACCTCGGGCGGATCCCCTTCCCGGCGGGGGACCACTTCATGGGGAATCGGTCGCCCGCTGACCCTTCTGGTTTCTTCTATTACCTCGAAGACCGAATAACCCTTTCCGGTGCCCAGGTTGACCGTCAGGTTGCCGGGCGTTTCAATCAACCTACGGTAGGCGGCCACATGGGCCCGACCCAAGTCGGAAACATGGATGTAGTCCCGGACCCCGCTGCCGTCGCTGGTGGGGTAGTCATTCCCAAAGACCTGCAGATTTTTGCGCCAGCCTTTGGCTACCTCCATCACCACCGGGATCAGGTTCTGGGGGTTTTTCTCCAACCCCTGGATCCGCCCGAGGGCATCGTAACCGGCGGCGTTGAAGTACCGAAGAGCCGCAAATTGCATCCCTCTGAGCCTTCCGTACCAATCCAGGTACCCTTCGATGGCCAGCTTGGTGAAACCGTAAAAGTTGACCGGAGCCGTCGGGTGGGTTTCGTCCATCGGCAGGCGGACCGGGTTGCCGTAAACCGCAGCGGTGGAGGAAAAGATCAACCGGGACTGGGGTTGTTTGGCGTAGGCCTCCAAAAGGTTGAGGCTGCCGATCAGGTTTTGCCGACTGTAAAGTTCTGGCTTGACCATCGATTCTCCGGCCGCCTTTTGGGCCGCCAGATGGATCACCCCGTCAAAGTGCCCCCGGAAGAGGTCGGCCAAAAGCCCCGGCAGCTGGAGGTCCCCTTCGATCAACTCCATCCCCGGCTGCAGGTTTTCCCGCCTGCCGGTACTCAGGTTGTCGAGCACCACCACGGTGGCCCCGGCCTCTTGGAACGCCAGGGCTACATGGCTGCCGATGTAGCCAGCCCCCCCGACAATCAGGATTTTGTGCCCCTTCATTGAAAACCTATTTTAACCAAGTTTGGGGAAGAAACAGGACCAGCAAGGTCAGGATCTCCAACCGGCCCAAGACCATGTTGATCGACAAAACCCATTTGGTAAAGTCTCCCAAGTGGGCAAAGTTTTCGGTCGGCCCCACGGTGCCCAAGCCTGGGCCGACGTTGCCCAGGCTGGTGACCACCGAGGAGATGGCGGTCAAGATGTCTGGGGCCTCGAAGCTGACCAGCAGGATCGAAACGACCAAAACGGTGAGGTACAAAAACAAGAAGCTCAAGATGGAACTCAAGACCGACCGCTCCACCACGGTGTCGTGCATCTTAACATCCCGCACCAAGTTTGGGTGTAGCAATTTGACCATCTCGACATACACATACTTGAGCACCAACATTATCCGCACCGACTTCACTCCGCCCGCCGTACTGCCTGCACAGCCACCCATGACCATCAACAGAAGCAACATCAGGTGGGAGAAGATCGGCCAGAGCTCGTAGTCATCCGTAGCATAGCCGGTAGTGGTGATGATGGAGGTGACCGTAAAGGTAACTGCCCGGAAGGTTTCCGAAAAAATCCGGTCTTCTTTCCACAGGATCAGGCCAGTGATCGAGGCAACCGAAAACAGAATCATGGCCAAATAAAACATGGCCTCTGAGTCCTTCAGGTAGGTTTTTGGCTTAAAGCGGCCAAACAAAAAATGGTAATGGAGGGCAAAGTTCATCCCCGCCAGAGCCATAAAAAGAATAACAATCCATTCAATCAAAGGACTGCGGTAAAACAGGATCGAGGCGTTTTTGGTGGAAAACCCGCCAGTGGCCATGGTGGTGAAGGCGTGGTTGATCGCATCAAAAACCGTCATCCCTGCCGCCCAAAGGCTCACCATTAAGGCCAAAGTCATGATCACATAAACGATCCACAAGACCTTGGCGGTGTCTTCCACCTTGGGGGTCAGTTTGTCGGCGGTCGGCCCCGGCACCTCGGCCTGAAAGATCGACATTCCGCCAATGTCCATGTAGGGCACGATGGCCAGCGCCAAGACGATGATCCCCATGCCGCCGAACCATTGGGTCATGCTCCGCCACAAAAGGACGGGCAGGGGTTTGTCCTCAATCACCGTAAAGATTGAAGCCCCGGTGGTGGTAAACCCGGAGACCGACTCAAAAAAGGCATCGGTAAAGCTGGGGACCACATCGGCCAAGAGGTAGGGCAACCCACCCACCACCCCGGCGGCCAACCAGCCGAAGGAAACCAGGGCGAATCCGTCACGGGTCCTTAAGCTGTACTGGCTTTTGGGGATTAACAGCAACAGGCCACCGGTTCCGATCGTGTAAACGGCGGAACGCAAAAAGGCCTCCAGGTCGGGAGAGTGAATGGCCCAAGCGTAAAGGGCGGGTACCAGCAAGGTCAGCCCCAGGATCAGCAGGATCACCCCCAAGGCCCTCAGGATGGAACGGAAATACATTAAAAGGCCCTCCCAAACAACTCCAGCACCTTGGCCCGGTCTAGACGGTGGACCAGCAGCAGGACCAAATCCTGGTTTTGCAGTTTAAAATTGGGCCGAGGGCTATGGTACTGCCCTTCCCTGGCCACCAACCCCACCGCCGAAGCATCGCCCAGGTCCAGCTCGGCCAGGGTCTTGCCAAGCAAGGGGCAGTTGGCGTTGAGGTGGATCTGGAGGACCTCGGTGTGGGCGACCGAAAAAGAAGCCTCCACCCGGTCCCCCCGGATGAACCGGCTCAGGTGTCGGGCGGTCAGGATCCTAGGGCTCACCGCCCGGTCGATCAAGGTGCCCTCTTCCACGATTGGCAGCCACTCCTGCTGCATCACCAGACAAATGGCCCGAGCGTGGCTGTTGACCTTGGCCAGCAAGCAGGCGGTAAGGTTGATCTGTTCCGAAGAGGTGACCGAAAGAAAAAAATCGGTGTCGGTCAATCCTTCGGACTTGAGGCTTTTGAGTTCGGTGCCGTCAAAGTGCAGCACCAGGGCCTTGGAAAGCCGACCGGCGATGTTTTGGGAGCGAAAGGCATCTCGTTCGATCACCTTGACCTGGTGGTGGGTTTCCTCCAGCCGCTTGGCCAGCCGAAAACCGATGTGCCCTCCGCCGTTGATCATCACCCGCTTCTTTTTTGCCGCCGCCCGGGCGTAGCCCATGATCTCCCGCAAGGTGGTGTGCTTTTGGAGCGGACAAAGAAAATAAAGCACATCATGTTCTTCCAGACGTTGGGCCAACTTGGGCAGAAAGCAGCGGCCTTGGCGAAGCAATAGGGCGGGTAGGATGCCGTAGGGCTCCAGCTGGCCCTTGACCTCTTCAACGGTTTGGTTGAAAAACTGGCAGTAGGTTTGGATCCGGTAGCCATACAAAAAGAGCCGACCTTCATCGAAGGCGTGGCTTTCGATCAGGTTGGGGGTCATCACTCCTTTGAACAGCTCATCGGCAACCAACTCGACCGGATTGATGATGTGATCTATGCCCAAGGACTGGAGGGACTCTGCTTTTTTGGCCCCTTCCAGATGGACGGTCCGGATCCGGCAAACCGTCTTGCCCACCCCGGCGGCAGAGGCGATTTTGCAGGCGATCATGTTGGTTTCGTCCGAGTTGGTGATCGCCAGAAACAAGTCGGCATCCTTGAGGTGGGACCGGGAGAGGAACCTTGAGTCCACCACGTTCGACAGGTCGGTCGTCACCCCAAATTGGTCTTGCAATCGCTTCAGGACGACCGGATTGGTGTCCACTACAAACAGTTGGACCGGCTCTTTGGAAAGCCGTTCGATCAAGTTGTAGCCGACCTCTCCGGCTCCGGCGATGACGATTTTCAAATAACGACTCTGGTCTTGGGTGGCTTTGGGTACCTCTGCCCTTCTAACCTGCCTTGGCCTCTCTTGGCAAGAGCGCTTAAAAAGGAGGCGGCTTGAATGGCCGGGAAGTTAGCGGTTGACGGTACCCCAAGGCCAAGGTATGAGGTTAGACTACTTCGGAATTTAGACAACCTCTTTGACCTGAGCCCTATGTTCTCTTTGATCCCCAGCCTCTATGCCATGTCCCCCTCCTCGGGCGGTGGCGGCAACAGCGAAATGGTCAGCCAATTGGTTATGTTTGGTGCCATTTTCGGTATCTTTTACTTTTTGGTCATCCGGCCCCAACAAAAAAAGGCCAAGGACCATGCCAAGATGGTGGAATCCCTCAAGGTGGGAGACGAGGTCATCACTGCCTCGGGCATTTACGGCAAGATCAAAAAAACCGCTGAAGCCAAAGAATACTTTGAGCTGGAAATCGCCTCCGGCGTTGTGGTCAAGGTGATCAAGTCCCAGATCACCGAACGGGCCAGAGCCCCCAAGGCCGAAAAACCGGAAAAAGCCGAAAAGACCGACAAGGTTTCCAAGGCCGAGAAAAACGACGAAGCCGAATCGGCAGAATAACAAATATAACCTCAAGACCCGACCCAGATGAGCCTCCCTGTCAAAAGCCTCCTGATCTTGGCCGTTTTGGCGGCTTCGGTTTTTTACAGCCTGCCGACGTTGCGGACCTTCATGCCCAAGGAGCCGGGAGCCCAAGCCCGGCTTATCGAATCCAGGTTGACCGAAATCAAGGACTTGATAGAGCCGGTCAAGGCTTTGCAGCTGGCCCTGGCTGAAGCGCCGGAAAACCGCATCCAGTTGCTGGTGGAAACCGGCAATCCGGTGCCCATGGAAAACCCGATCTTAAAAAACATCCTTGCCGACCGGTTTGAGCACAAGGAAATCGGGAACAACCATTATCTGGTCCTCAGGCCGGAACACCAAAAAGAGACCTTTGTCTCTAAAGTGGCCGAAGAGCTGGACACCCTGTTCACCAACCTGCGCAAGATCGACGAAATCAAACTGAGCACTGGTGGAGATGCAATCCAGGTGACCTTAAAAAAGGGACGGCGGCTTTCCGAAATCACCGAGCCCTTAAAATCCATGCTGGGCGGGGACCTGGAAGCCTTTTACAAGGAAGGGCAGGACCAATACCTGCTTCGGCCCAAGGGGCTGGCCAACGTGATCTCCCTGGGGCTTGACCTGCAAGGGGGGATGTACCTGGACATCGGGGTTGAGTCGGAAGTGGTGATCGAAGACGTGGTCCACCGGACCTCCGAGGCTCTGGAAGCGGCGCTTTTGGACGGTCACATCAACTACGACAGCATTCGGGTCAACGAAGAAAACCAGATTGAATTGCAGCTGGAGCCGGGCGAATCGGTGGACCTGGCTGCCGACCCTTACTGGGGATTGGTGGAACGGGACTATGAGGTCACCAAAAACGGTGCCTTGGTGCTGCTGACCCTCAAGCCCGATGAAGCCAAACAGATCCGCCAAAGGGCGGTGGAGCAGGCCCTGGAAACCATCCGCAACCGGATCGACCAGCTGGGGGTCAAAGAACCCCAGGTCCAACGGCGGGGGGACGATTCGATCATCATCCAGCTGCCGGGCCTCCAAGACCCGGACCAAGCGAGAAGGGTGATCGGTCAGGTGGCGGTCTTGAACTTCCAACTGGTCGCCCAAGACGGGACCCCCGAATCGCTCAAGGAAGACCAAGTCGTTTTGTACGAAGAAGTGAAGGACCCGACCACCAAAGAAATGGTGGACCGGGTGCCTTATGTTTTGGAGAAAAAGGTGCTGCTCCAAGGGGACATGATCCGGGACGCTCGGGTCGCCTTCTCCCAGACCGGGCAGGCGCACGTCTCCATGTCCTTTGACACCGACGGCAAAGAGGTCTTTGCCAAGGTCACCGAAGGGGCGGTAGGCCGCAGGTTGGCCATTGTCCTTGACGGCAAGGTCCAGTCCGCCCCCCGGATCAACGAGAAAATCGGCGGCGGCGAAGCCCAGATCACCGGCAGCTTCAGCCCCGAAGAAGCCTCAGAACTAGCCTTGGTGCTCCGTAGTGGGGCCCTGCCTGCCCCGATCATCGTCCACGAAGAACGGACGGTCGGCGCTTCCCTGGGGGAAGACAGCATCCGCCAAGCCTTGCTGTCTCTGGCCATTGGCTTTGTGGTGGTAGTGGTCTTCATGGTGGTTTATTACCAACTCTCCGGGCTGTTCAGCGTCTTGGCCCTGGTGGCCAACATCTTCCTGATCGGTGCGGCCCTGGCCTACTTCCAGGCAACCCTGACCTTGCCGGGTATGGCGGGGATCATTTTGACCATCGGGATGGCGGTGGATGCCAACGTTCTGATCTTTGAACGGATCAGAGAGGAAATTCGCAAAGGGTGTAATCCTCGTAACGCCATTGATTTGGGCTTTTCCAAAGCGATGCTGACGATCTTTGACTCCAACATCACCACTCTGCTGGCGGGAATCATCCTCTTCCAGTTTGGGACCGGGCCGATCAAAGGCTTTGCCGTGACCCTGTCCATCGGGATCTTGGCTTCGATGTTCACGGCGGTGGTGATGGTCAAACTGCTTTTTGAGTTGGTTTATCTGACCCGCTCCAAACTCCATAAGATTTCGATCTAAGGGAACATGCAAATTTTTCAAGACCAACCCAATCACAACATCATGGGCCGGATGCGGCTCTTTGTCAGTGCATCCGTGTTGCTGGTTTTGCTGAGCATTGGGCTTTATTTTGCCAAAGGCATCCATTATGGGATCGACTTCAGCGGCGGAACCCTGATCCAGGTGCGGTTCCAAAGTACCCCGGAAATTGGGGTGGTGCGGGACCTGTTCAGCCAAAAACTCAAAACCTCGGTGTCGATCACCAGCTTTGGGGACCAGGCGAACAATGAGATCCTGATCACCTTGCCCCAAGGGGCGTTTGGAGAGAAGGCCAACATCGGGCTAGAGATCCAGTCCCTGTTGGACGGCCCCTACAAAGGCTATGAGATACGCCGGATCGAATCGGTTGGAGCCAAGGTGGGCGATGAACTCAAAACCAAAGCCTTGGATGCCGCCCTGTTTGCCATGTTGGGGATCTTGATTTACGTCGGTTTCCGGTTCCAATTCAAATACGCCTTTGCAGCCGTGGCGGCGCTGTTTCACGACGTGATCATCGCCATGGGCTTCTTCATCGTCTTTGACAAGGAATTCAGCCTGACCATCGTGGCGGCGATCTTGACCCTCATTGGATATTCTCTAAACGACACCATTGTGGTTTTTGACCGGATTCGGGAAAACGTCGCCCGGCTGCCCAAGACTCCGCTCCTAGAAGTGATCAACCGGAGCATCAACGAAAGCCTCAGCCGCACGGTACTGACCTCTCTGACCACTTTCTTTGTGGTGGCAGTGATGTTTGTGATGGGCGGGGAGATCATCCACGACTTCTGTTTTGTGATGGTCGTGGGCCTGGTGGTGGGGACCTATTCCTCCATCTTTGTGGCCAGCCCCATCGTCTGGTGGATCGACCAGAGAAAAAGGGCCAAATAGATGGACCGGGACAACCTCTTTGGGCTGTTCAAAGAATCCATCCAGGGCCAAGTTGAACACCACCTGAAGGCGGAGTTCGGTGCCCAAGAAAACCTGACCTTCAAGTTTGAAATTCCCCCCGAACCCAGCCTGGGCCACTTGGCCCTGGCTTGTTTCCCCTTTGCCAAGGCCACCAAACAAGCGCCGCCCAAGATCGCTCAACTCTTGGCCCAAAAGATCGAGCCCAACCGGGCTTGGGAGCGGGTGGTCGCCTCTGGTCCCTACCTCAACTTCTTTTTGAATCCTAAGGAACTGGCCAGTCTGGTTTTTCCTCAAGTTCTAAAGCCGGACTACGGCTGTTCGAGCTTGGGCAAAGGGCAGAAGGTGATGCTGGAATATTCCAGCCCCAACACCAACAAACCCCTGCACCTGGGTCATGGGCGCAACAACCTGCTGGGCATGGCGTTGTCTCGGTTGTTGGAAACCGCCGGGTACCAAGTGATCAAGGCCAATCTGGTCAACGACCGGGGGATCCACATTTGTAAGTCCATGTTGGCTTACCAGGAGCGGTGGGTTTACGCCGAGCTGCCCTTGCCCCCGACCCCCCAAAGTACCGGAAAAAAAGGGGACAAGCTGGTCGGGGATTTTTATGTTGCCTATGACAAAAAATCCAAGGAAGACCCCACCGTCGCCGACCAAGCGGCCCAACTGCTCCGGGACTGGGAGCTGGGCAAGCCCGAGGTGCTGGCCTTGTGGCGGCAGATGAACGATTGGGTGCTCAAGGGCTTTGAGGTGACCTACCAACGGTTGGGCTGCGAGTTTGACCGGTTTTACTTTGAGTCCAAGACCTACCAATCGGGCCGGGAGATCGTCTTAAAGGCCTTTGGACAAGGATTGTGCGGCAAGGAGGACAACGGGGCCATTTCGGTGGAGCTAGACGACCCCAACCAGCCCAAAAAGATTTTGCTCCGTGGGGACGGGACCAGCATGTACATCACCCAAGACCTGGGCACCACGGTCCAAAAGTTTCAGGACTATGCGCCGCTCGACCGCTGCCTGTTTGTGGTGGGCAACGAACAGGACCAACATTTTAAGACCCTCTTTGAGGTGCTGGGCCGTTTTGGTTATTCCTTTGGGCTGGAACACATCAGTTACGGCATGATCACCCTGCCTGAAGGGAAGATGAAAAGCCGGGAAGGCACCGTGGTGGACCTGGACGACCTGCTGGACGAACTCAAGGGCATGGCGGCTGAAGAAATTCTGGCACGGGAGATGTTTGACCCCCAGACCCAAGGGCCACAGATTGAGTTTACCGCCGAAGCGATTGGCCAAGGGGCCTTGAAGTTCCTGATCCTCAAGTCCGGGGCGGCCAAGGAGATCACCTTTAACCCCAAAGAGTCCTTGAGCTTTGAAGGGGCCACCGGGCCTTATCTCCAGTACACCCACGCAAGGATCAGCAGCCTGTTGGCCAAGGCGGCCACGGAGCCCGCAGTAGAGCCTAAACTGGAGATTGGGGCCGACTGGAACGAAGGGGAGACCGGGCTTTTGCTGGCCCTGGCCAAGTACTACGAGGTCTTGCTTGCCTCGGTGACCGACCGGAACCCGGGGGCGCTGTGTAACTACCTGTTTGAACTCTGCCGGTCCTTCAACAAATATTATTATGACACCCCGGTCCTCAAAGCAGAAACCAGAACCCTAGTGGAAGCCCGTCTGGGCCTCTGTTTGGCGGTACAGGCCGTTTTGGCCAAGGGCCTCCGGCTCTTGGGCATTGAACCTTTGACCAAGATGTGAGCATGGCAACCGAAACCACGATGGACAAGATCATCTCCCTGGCCAAGCGCAGGGGCTTTGTATTCCCAGGCAGCGAGATCTACGGCGGCCTTGCCAACAGCTGGGACTACGGCCCCTTGGGGGTGGAGCTCAAAAACAATGTCAAAAAACTTTGGTGGAAGTCCTTTGTTTCCAGCAGACTTGATGTGGTTGGCCTGGACAGCTCGATCTTGATGAACCCCCAGGTTTGGGCCGCATCGGGCCATTTGGCCGGGTTTTCCGACCCTTTGATGGACTGCAAAAAATGTAATGTCCGGCACCGAGCGGACAAGCTGATCGAAGAGCGGCTGGAGTCCTTGGGCCGGGAAGTCAGCGAGGCGGCAGGCAAGAGCCACACCGAGCTCAAAGGCATGATCGACGACCTCAAGATCGACTGCCCCAACTGTGGTGCCCACGACTACACCGAGATCCGGGAATTTAACCTGATGTTCAAGACCTTCCAAGGGGTCACCGAAGACCAAACCTCAGTGGTTTACCTGAGGCCCGAGACCGCCCAGGGGATCTTTGTGAACTTCAAGAATTTGGCCACTACGACCCGCAAAAGGGTGCCCTTTGGGGTCGCCCAGGTGGGCAAGGCCTTCCGCAACGAGATTACCCCCGGCAACTTCATCTTTCGGACCCGTGAGTTTGAGCAGATGGAGCTGGAATACTTCTGTAGGCCTGAAGAAAGCTTGGCCAGCCATGAAAGCTGGAAAAAGTTTTGTTTCCAATGGCTGCTGGACTTGGGGATGAAGCCGGAACTGCTACGGATGCGGGACCACAACGCCGATGAGCTTTCCCACTACAGCAAGGCTACCAGCGACATTGAGTTCCAATTCCCCTTTGGTTGGGGTGAACTTTGGGGCATCGCCCACCGAGGGGACTTTGACTTAACCCAACACCAAGACCACAGCAAAAAGGACCTGACCTACCACGATCCGGTCAGCAACGAAAAGTTTTTACCCCATGTGATCGAGCCCAGTTTGGGGGTGGACCGGGTGTCCTTGGCCTTCCTGCTTTCCGCTTATGATGAGGAAAAGGATGAAGAGGGCGAGGTCCGGGTAGTGCTTCGGCTGCACCCCAGGTTGGCTCCGGTCAAGGTGGCGGTGTTGCCTTTGTCCAAGAAGCTCAATGAAAAGGCCTTGGAGGTTTACCAACAGTTGGCCCCCCATTGGCCTTGTGATTTTGATGAAACCGCCAGCATCGGCAAGCGGTACCGTAGGCAAGACGAAGTGGGCACCCCTTATTGTGTCACCTTCGACTTTGAATCGGAAAACGACGGTGCCGTCACGGTGCGAGAAAGGGACAGCATGACCCAAGAACGGGTCAAGATCACCGATTTGATCGGTTATTTCCACCAACGAGGGTTGTTTTGATGGGCAAGGAACTGGAAGAGGGGCGCAAGCTCCAGTTGGATTTCTCCAAACTCAAGAAAGTGGCCAAGTGCGGGGTCGAAGTGATGCCCGCTGTGGCCCAGGATGCCGAGACCGGCGAGGTTTTGATCGTCGCCTACGCCAACCGGCAGGCCTTGGATTACAGCCTAGAACACCAAGTCGCCGCCTTCTGGTCCACCAGCCGCAACGAGCTTTGGATCAAAGGGGCCACCAGCGGGGAATTTTTGGATTTGGTGGAAGTGTTGGTCAACTGCGAGCAAAACTCACTGCTTTACAAGGTCAAGGTCCGTAATGTCGGTGCCTGCCACACCAAAAACACCCAAGGCCAACCCCGCAAAGGCTGCTACTACCGGCGGATTGACAAACAGGGACGGTTGGAAAACTTGGACGCTTGACCTGGTCTAAAGGCTATGTCTTCAAAGCGTTATACATTGCTTTTGCAACAGAATCGATAAAAGCAACTGTTTCGTCAATCTGCCCTGAATCTATTGGCCACCGAAAGCCTGGATTTACAGGGTCGAGATCCGCTTCATGTGCAATTTTATTACGACGATCAACGATAAGTTCCAGCCTCTTTACAATATCAACTTCGGGAAAATTTAGTTCCTTTGCCACTTTTTCCCAAATATCTCCTTTGGAAATTAAAGAAAAGCCCTCAGCTATCTTTTTAGGGCGCTGGAAAGTTTTGTACGAGTGTAACTCTCTGATGCGAGCATCAAGTTGATTGAGTTCACTTATACCAATTTCAGTTTGTGTATCGATGACTTGAAATTCTGAAAATCGGCGATTTAAAAGGTCACATTTTACCCTGATACCTGAAAAGCTTTCTATGATCCCAACACGAATAAACTCATGCACGACTTGGTCTAAGGCACTAACAGTAAAAACTACTTGCGCCCGAAGTAAATCAGAAAGATCAAGGCTACCATGAGTAAGAATTCCAACAGCGTTTGCTATCCCCCCAAGATCACAAACTTTTTTTAGATTCTCATTAAATTGTAAGAGAGCTTTCTCCATCTTTCACAATCCCTATGATGCGGGTAGCCAGCTCAGAAAATATCGAGTGGAATTCCTCTTTTTTGTTAATATCCTGTTCTAACACTACTCCAGTGTGTCCTATCATGTCGTCAGTTAAAGCAAATACAGGTGTTTGATGGGTCTGTGAAGCTGTAATAAGAGTGTTGAAATCTGGAATTTGGGCGAGGCAATAAGCAGTGTCTTTTATGGTGTTGTTTTCATAGGTTGCTGCATCAAGCAATAATTGCGTTTGTGAAAGAGACGGAACCAAGCGTCCCTTTACCTTTGTATTAATCTCGCTAAACCAATTCTGAAAGCCAACAGTAGGTTTCTTTTTTCTCTGTCGATATCTTTGAATAACAGTTCCGATAAACTTGAGCTTCGTATCAGGAAAGGGATATGTCGCAGTCTTTAGCGTTTCCGAATTTGCGGCTTTGTGCGCCCAAGCTACCCACTTCGGCAAAGTTGTGGCGAGTGATTCAATTGCCATAACACTAAAATAATCCGGGGCTGTTGGAATTAAAAAATAGTCACTCGTCACTAGTATATTTTGATTCATGGAACTGAGGCTTGGACTCATATCAATTAAAACAAAATCAGCATCGTATTTTTTAGCCACTTTATTTATGAAATAATGAAAAGCTCCTGGAACATTTCGTAGAGCCTGAATTGAGCTAGAGAGTTCTTGCGCAACTCCTAACGTAACTTCATATTCGCTGAAATTGATATGCCCAGGCACAAGAAATAATCCATTCCGAGTTGGAACCTCAACACAATCTATGGCATCAATTAGCATAGGTTGTGACTCATATGCGGGAGCTAAAGCTGCCTTTATGTTTTGTTGCGGGAAGGTAGTGTAAAAATTATCTAGATCAATGGACTGGCTGTAGTCCATAACAAGACCTGTTAAATTACATTGAGGGTCTGTATCAACCATGACCACTCGAAATCCTTTTTCGGCCAGCATCCAACTTAGGTTAAAGGTGGTTGTTGTCTTGCTTACTCCGCCTTTATGATTAAAAAGTGCTATTGTTTTATGCATTTAACGAGCTCCAAATAAATAAACAGTTAGCCTTGCGGTATGGGTGAATTCTGGTAAATTATATTCAAGAAGTCAAAAACCCGTGGTGTTCTTTTTTGGCGATGCTGATTTTGACGGTGGAGCCGGAGAGCGGCTCGGGGTCGGGTTGCGCTGAGGGTGAAGGGCTAGTGGTAGGCTGTGCACTGGTGGTTGAGCCGTTGGCGGCGGAACCGGGAGAAGACAAGGCACCGGGACCGGTACTGCCGGCCATGACGTTGGTCAGGCGGTTGCGGCTCAAGCGCCGTTCGGGGCCGGAGAGCAGGTCTTTGTATTCCACCTTCATCCGTTCCAGTTCGCCGACCAGCTGGCTTAAAATTGCTACTGAGTCACGGGTTTCCTGGGGGTCCACCGAGAGGTGGCTGTTGGCGGGTAGGGCCTCGATGGTCTTGGTGAAGCGCTTGAGGTAGTTGTTGAGTACCGGCTTGGGCAACTCTTGGGACTGCTGTTGCTGGACCACTTCCATTACAAACTTGACCAAGGTTTCCCGTTTGATCACATCAATGCTCAGGTAGTCGATCAGCCTAGCAAAGGGCTCGGCGGTATCCTGGGGCAGGACCAGGGTGAAATGGACCGGCTGGGCGGCCTCAAAGGTCAGGACTTCCAAGGGCCGCAGGGCTTCAGGCTTTTTGCCCATCACCTCAGAGGCAAATTCGTAAGCCAACCCAAGCAGAGCGGTCACTTGGCCCGCTTGGTCCAGCCCAAAGCCTTGGGCCTGGGGCAGGTGGAAATAAACTTTGACCGTGGCAAGGCCGGGAGCGGCAGGGGCCGTTTCGGCGAAGCCCAGGATGTGGGTGGCGGCCAGGTATTTCTCTACATAAGAATCCCAGCAAATCCCGATCCGTTCAATCTCTTGGATAAAGGCGACCAAAAGCCGGTCATTGGCCACGGACTTTTGGTACTTGTAAAACTCCCAGTGGCTTTGCAAAAGCTCATAGATCGAATCGGCAATGCCTTTGAGCGCCGCTAGATCGTTGAGTTTGGCCAGGGCTTGGGGGTGGTGGGGCAGAAACTGCTCCAGCTTGATGATCTCGCCTAAAAAGGCTTTTTTGAGTGGTTCGATCCCTTTGCAGACCTCTTCGTCAAAAAGCTTGGGGCGAATCTCTTCCTGCAAGTACCCATGCAGGCCGTTTTGTTCGATTTTTTGGCCCAAGGAGGAGTAAAACTGGTTGCACAGTTGGGCGTAAAAGCCAAAGTTCGACTTCATCAACCGGAAGAACCCTTCGGAAACCGGCAGGCTCTTCTTAAATTCGGCACGCAACTGGTGTAGAAACAAGGCTCACTCCCCCAAGGGGTTTTTGGACTAGTTGACCAGTTCGGTCTCAGCAAAGAAATAGGCGATTTCGGTTTTGGCGGTATCGGCACCGTCAGAACCGTGGACCGTGTTTTCGCCGATCGAGTTGGCCAAGTCTTTGCGGATGGTACCGGCATCGGCCTTGGCCGGGTCGGTAGCGCCCATCAATTCCCGGTTTTTGTTGATGGCGTTTTCCCCTTCTAGCACGCTGATCACCACCGGCCCGCTGGCCATGAACTCACAAAGTTCGCCGAAAAAGGGCCGAGCTTTGTGAACGGCATAAAAACCTTGGGCTTCCGCCATGGAAAGTTGGACCAACTTCATGGCCTTGATCCTGAGGCCCGCTTTTTCAAAGCGGTTGAGGATGTTGCCGATAGCGTTTTTTTTCACGCCGTCGGGCTTGATGATGGAAAGGGTGCGTTCGATAGCCATGGTTCCTTATGGATTGGTTTGCCGCTGGGCAGGGCCACTTGCCCTACTGCTGGTATTTCCATAACCCTGCGCCATGCTCTTTGGCAAGGGCTTGGGCTGCCGAGTAGTCTTTGATTTCCTCGGGAGTTGCGTCTTCAAAGTAGAAGTAGCTCAACCCCTGTTCGATCATCCAACGGTTGAGGTTGCGGTCCGTCTCTTTGCCGTCCTTGTCTAACGCCTTTTGGAATAGGTAGCCAAAAATCTGTTTGGATTCCTTTTGGTAATGCGCTTCAGCAAAGACTTGGCGATTGAGAAGTTGAGTTTCTAAAACCTGAGTGGTATAATCCGCCCAGGTCTGTTTGAACTTTTTCTCTGCCACCGAGGCCAAGGGGGAAACAAACTTGAGCTGGACCCGGAGCCTCTTTTCCCGGTCATCCCGGTTTTCGGCGGTCAGGTCCGATGCCAGCATTTGGTAGCTCTGCCGGTCCTCAAAGGCCAGCCACACACTTTTGAGGTCCTTGTCGATCCTGCCGACCTTGGCTGAGATCATTTGAGGTTCGTTGGGCCGCAGACGGCGGTTGGCGTTTTTGTAGCCGCTGGGGGGCAGGTGGCTGGGCCGAACGTAAATGTACCGGTTGGTCCTTTGGTCGATGTAACCGCCGTCCTTGTCCAACTGCTGTTTGTTGCAGCCGACCACCCACAAGAGAGCCAGGGGAAAGGTCAGGTACCAAAGTTTAGAGAGGGAACGTCGCCGCATGGGGTATAAACCAGAGGGATGTAAAGGTTCAGCCGCAAGGAGCCAAGGCTCAAGGAGTATAGCGAATGGGGACTAAAAAAGCCAGCTTTCTGATTGCCATGCCTTCTCTTCAGGCCTCCATGTTTGCCCATTCGGTGATCCTGATGGCCGAAAACAATGAGGACGGGGCCTTGGGCTTTATCGTCAACCAAGAGACCGGGGCCAAACTGGACGAGGCCTTGGCGCTGCTCAACCTGCACTCTGTCGGTGGGGAAGCGGTGCCGTTGCTCTTGGGCGGGCCGGTGCAAACCGACTTTTTTTGGCTGCTCCACGAACCTACCTTGGTCAGCAAGCAGTCGATGTTGGTTTCCCAAGACTATGTGGTCAGCTCTGCTTCCGAGGTCCTGGCAATTGCCGAGCCTAAGGAGCGGCCTTTGATTTACTTGGCCGGCATTGGATACGCCGGATGGGGGCCGGGGCAGTTGGAGCGGGAGATTGAAGAAGGCGCTTGGTGGCAGGCGGAACTGGGCCTGGACCTGCTTTTGGAAACCCCCTTGGCCGACCGTTGGCAAAAGGCCTTTGAAGCGTTGGGGGTGGAGCATCTGATTGACAACAGCGATTTCCGGGACCCGGTGGTCAACTGAATCCGGGTCCTGCAATAGGCCGGACTCCGGCGAACTAAACCCTTGGGCCAGAAGGCCCTGACCCCAACCAGAGGGAAAAAAATGAGCCAAGATGCCTTTGACCCCACTTTGGACCTAGTCTTGGAACGAGTGGTGGAGATCCCCAAAGAATGGATTTGGGAAGCCTGGACCGAGCCGAAGCACCTGATCCACTGGTTTACCCCGGTTCCTTGGCAAACCACCCAGGCCGAAATCGACCTTCGCCCCGGAGGCCTGTTTCGCACCACCATGCGCTCCCCGGAGGGACAGGACTTCGACAATTCCGGTTGTTACCTGGAAGTGGTCAAAAACCGGCGGCTGGTCTGGACTGATGCCTTGGTGGCTAACTACCGGCCCGCTACCAAAACTTACCTGGAAAGCTTCAACTTTACCGCCCGATTGACCCTGGAAGACCACCCCAAAGGCACTTTGTACAGGGCGGTGGGGATGCACAAAGACGCAGCGGACCGCAAAAGGCATGAGGAAATGGGCTTTGAAACCGGTTGGGGCAAGGTCTTGGAGCAGCTGATCGCCTACATGAAGGGAGTCAAGGGGTAGCGGCCCCAGGGCGGAAAAGGGGCAAAAAAAAGGGAGCTTTGGGCTCCCTTTTTCTTTTGTAACAAGCGGTAGATCAGTAGTTCTTCAAGACCGACTTGAGGTTACGGATCGCCAACAGGGCATCGGCTCCCGAAACCTTGCCCATCGGGTTAAACTTCCCGGAGGCATCGGGCTGCATCAGGCCACGGGTCACCACCGTTTGGGCGGCGTTGTAGTACCAGAGGCTGTCCGCCACGTCCGAGAAGGGGCTGGGCTCACCGATGAACTTGCTTTCCAAGGTCTCGTCCTTGGTGATCTTGACCAGCAGGTCTTGGATGACCATGGCAAATTCCGCCCGGGTCAAGCTCTCGCTGGGGTGGAACTTGTGGGCGGCATCAGGCTCAAGTCCTTTGAGTCCCAACCGGATCACCATTTCCACCGAATCCTTGAGCGGGTGCCCGGTCAGGTCGGTGGCATCGGGCATCCTTTGGCTGGGGGCCAGTTTCAGGCCCTGCTGCCCGGCGGGGGGCACAAAGGAAGGGCTGGATTGTTTGGACTGGGAGACATAAAGCCGGTCCAACCGCAGTTCGGCCAACAACAAGGCCGCAGTGTCCGCACGGGTGATCGAGGCCAAGTTGGCGATCTTCTCCCCAAACCTACTGCCCGGCAGAGCCCGTTGGATCTGCTGGATCCGCTTGAGTTCCTGGTCCGCTTCTACGTCATAAGCCCGGCCAATGGACAGCACCCTCTTGTACAAAACGGTCGCCTCTTCATAGTTGAGCCTTCCCGCTTCGGCGCTGGCCATAAAAAAGTAGGGTTCCGGGTCGTCTGGGGTCAGGCTTTTGGCATCGTCAAAATGGTCCTTGGCCTTGTCGTACCATTTGTCCGCCGGTCGTTCGGTGACCACATAAAACCGGACGGCATTAACATGCGCCTTGGCGGTATCCGCCTCGGTCTTGGCGTTGCTCAGGGCGTTGTCCAAAAGGTCTTGGCCCTTTTCAAAGGTTTCCTGCTTGGTTTCTTCGGTAATGTCTCCACTGGCTAAGTAGGCGAGGGCAACCGCAAGGCCGCTTTGGCTTTTGGAATGTTTGCCGTCCAGCTCCAAGGCCAGATTGTAGGCCCGTTTGGCTCCCTCGTAGTCGCCTTCCAAGAGGTGCTTGTCCCCTTGGGTTTGGTGGAATTCGGGGGTGTCCATCTGGCCCTTTTGGGCCCTTGGTTTTTGTGCTGGACCGCTACAGGCCGCAAAGGCCAGACTGATCGTCAGGGCAATCAACCCTTGGGTCAAGTTTCTTGGGTACATCATTCCTCTGGGACTTGGGTTATAAGACGATCAGGACCCGGCCTTCCCGCAGGAAGGCTTGGGTTTGTTCCAGTTGCTTGAGCAGCTCGGCGTCTTGGTTGGAAATTTTCAGGTCGGATCCTTTGTTGCCCCCGGCCGGTTCGGCCTTGATGACCAGGGGGTTGCCCTTGACCCGTTCGTTGCCTTTGCCTTGGGCCAGATCCTTGACGTACCCGGCAATGCCGTACTGCAAGGCAAAATCCCGGTCCACCTGGGCGGAGCCGTAGATTTCGGTGCCATCAGCGTTGAACACTTTGGGGCTCATGGCAGGTTTCACCCCTAAACCTTTGGCATCAATAATCAATCCAGAGTAAACGGTTTTGGCATCCCCTCCGTAGGCCGGGGCGTTGGTCGCCGGAGCAGAGGGAGCAGGGCTAAGGGTCTTGGGGATTTCCTTGTCCATCAGCTCAAAATGCTCGTTCTTGGCCAAAATCGACATGATGTCCCGCAGATGCATCTGCATGGTGACAAAGGTCGAACCGTCGCTGGCCACCTTTGGTTTGCCGACCTCGGAGACGTTTTTGACGGTGCCGTGGATCTGGAGGTTGATTTCATCATTTTCCAGCATCCCCATCTTGACGGTCTGGGTCGAATCGATCTGGACCTCTTCGATCATTTGCAGCAAGTTCCGCTGGGCCACAACCCGAGCCGCCTGGTAGGCGGAGTAACGTTTTTGGGCGGCAGAGGTCAACTTGTCGTTGGGTACCCCCATCCCTACGGAATAAACGATCCCGTTTTCCCAATCGATACAACCAGAAACCGTTTCAACGGTACAGGAGTTTTTGATCTCCTTGGGCATACAGTCGTTGCCGGTACAATCCTCTGCGGCGTAAATGGCCGGGCTGACTGCCAGCATCAAGCAGGCGAGAAGGGAAGCTCCTTTCATGGTTTTTCCGTAGGAAGAGTTGACACAACCGGTCCCGGCCAAAGGGGGACCTTGAAAGCATATCTATCAGAAGGGTAATGCAAAGAAAACGCAAAAACCTGAAGTTTGACCAAATTATTTCGCAAGCAGGTTTGCATCCAACTGTCCGGCAAGGGGATTCACTCCAAAGTATGGGGGGCAACACAAAAAGGTTTTTTCCCCTGGCTGGCGGCAATTGTCGTCCAGGGCAAAAAAAGGTTGCCAGTAAATAATGAATATATTATTCAGAAATTCACTTTAACTCTATCCGAAGGAAACCAATGCAGATGTTTTGTAACCAATGTGAGATGAGCGTTCCCGGTGGGTGCGGCTCGAAAGGCCGTGATATTGGCACTTGCGGCAAAGATGCCAACCTGACCCGCCTTCAGGACGTGATGGTGTATGGCCTCAAAGGGTTGGCCGCCTACAGGGAACATGCCCGCCAGTTGGGTGCGCCTACCCAGGAAGTGGACGATGTCATTGCCGACAGTCTTTATTTCACCATGACCAACGTCAACTTCAACTTCGGAGAGCACATTGCCCAGTTGATGAAGATCGGCCAAGCCGGGGTCACGTCCATGAACCTGCTCAGCGAAGCCCACACCAAACGCTTGGGTGTCCCGACCCCGGTCAAGGTCAGCCAAAACCATGCCGAAGGACATGGAATCCTGGTCAGCGGCCACAACCTGGATATGTTGCAAAAACTCTTGCAAGACACCGAAGGCAAAGGGATCAATGTTTATACCCACTCGGAGATGCTCCCGGCGCACGCTTACCCGGAGCTGAAAAAATTCTCCCACCTCAAGGGCAACATCGGCAAAGCTTGGCATGACCAAGGCAAACTGTTCAACCACTGGCCAGGGACCTTGGTGGTCAACACCAACTGTATCGTCCCGCCCGAAGTCGGCAGCCACTACCTGGACCGGTTGTTTACCTACAAAAACGTCGGCGTGGAAGGGGCCCACAAGATCGAAAACGACGATTTCTCCGCCTTGATCGCCAAAACCCTTGCCAGCCCCAAGATCACCGGTTTTGATTCGGAAGAAACCCTGGTCACCGGTCACCACTACCAAACCGTTTTGACCTTGGCCCCGCAGATTTTGGAAGCGGTCACGGCAGGGAAGATCAAAAAGTTTTTTGTCATCGCCGGTTGTGATGCGCCGGGCAAGCCGGGGGAATACTACCGGGAATTGGCTTTGAGCCTGCCCAAGAACTGTGTGGTGGTCACCAGCAGCTGCGGCAAGTTCCGGTTCAACGACCATGACTTCGGCAAGGTCCCCGGCACCGAGATCCCCAGATACTTGGACCTGGGCCAGTGCAACGACTCCAACGGAGCGGTGCACATTGCCTTGGCCCTTTCGGGAGCCACCGGCCTGCCGGTCAACGAACTGCCGATCAAGATCGTTTTGAGTTGGATGGAGCAAAAGGCGGTGATCATCCTGCTGGCCCTGTTCAGCCTGGGGATCCAGAACATCACCATTGGCCCCAAGCCCCCACAGTTCGTCAACCAGGACATCATGGACTTCCTGGTCCAGCAGTTCAATTTGAGCCTGACCGGTGAAGCCAAAGACGATCTCAAGGCCTTCCTGGCCGCTTGATCGGAATTTCTTTCCCCAAGGGGTGGCCCCGGCGGCCACTCCTTGTGTACCTACTGCCGGTTGACCAAAAAAAGAGTTACGTCTGGACGGGTTGAGAACAATTTGAGGCAGGAATAGTCCGCCAAGTTGTTTGGCAAGGGGTGAATCCTGGTTTGCCAATAAACCGCTTCTACGTTGTACTCTGCCAGAAATTCACAGCTTTGGGTCGGCGCAAGGCTGCCAGAGTAAAAGGTTTCTACTTTCTCAAGTAAAGGCAGGTAGGTAGCTTCGTCTTGGTTGATCGCCCCGGTTTGGAAGTTACTTACCAGGGAATGCCGTCCGGTCAGTCCCACAAAACTCCACAGTTGTCGAATTTTGTAATAGTTACTCAGCACGTACCCGTTGCTGGAGGTTTGGTGTCTGACTTCCCTGATCGCTTCCATCTCGGTTGCCGAGTGTTCATAATGTGACTTGGGGCCCCGAAAATGCTTCCCATCCGCATAACCCCCAAAGTAAAGCAAAAACAAAATGAGCCCCCCCAACAGTCCAACTCCCCACGGCAAGGACCGCTTGTGTTGGCTCAAAACCTGGGCGAAAGCGGCAAGAGCGGCGGCTTCCAAGAGCCAGCTGCCAAAAAAAATGAAATAGACGATCGACCCTTCCGACCCTCCGGTCGGGAACTTGAACAGTCCAAACACAACCATGCTGGCCCAACCACCCAGAATTAGGTACAAAAAGCCCCGCAATTGCTTGAACGGAGACCAACACAAGGCAAATCCGGCGATCAAAAACCCGGTTAGTTCATAAACCAGGGGAACCCAGACAAAGTATCCGGGACTGCCAAACAAGCGATTGGTCCAGTCCAAGAGGTAGGCGAAGACCGTAATCCCGTATTGCTCTGAGATCCTGGAGGCATAAACAAAAGCCCAGTAGTGATTGGGGTCAAACTGCAGGAAGGGCTGCGCAGAGGAGCTTTCACCCCGGACCAACCACAGATACCAAAAGACCGCCAGCCCAGACCCCAAGGTCCCGATAGCAACCAGGGTTTTGACCTGGATTTTTTTAAACTGATTGGGGTCCAGTACAAACAAAGGCACGGCCAACAAGAAAGGAGTCAGGGCCAGGAGTTTGATTCCCACCAAGGCGGAAAGGCACCAAGCAGCCACGGCCAAATTTCCCCATTTTTGGGGGCGGTCCAAAAAATCCAACAGAAGTTTGGCCCCGAACAGCATATGGGCCAAGGCAAAGGTGTTTTGCCGGAAGGTCAGGTGAGAGATTTTTTGGTCACCCGGAATCCCCTGTAACCCAAAAAAAATACCAAACAAAAGTAAGGTAAGCCAGGGCCGGTTGGGCTTGCTGGTTCCCACCAGCACCCAAAAACCCAACAAGATACTAAGCCAGTTAAAAAGCAGATTCCAATGAAGATAGACGCTGCGAAGTTTCAGCTGTGAGGCCTGGGACAAGGTTGCGGCCCAAAGCTCGTTGAAGTTGTAGTACTTGTAAAATTCATCGGTATAAACAAACAGGTCAACCGGAGGAAAGTGTTGCTTGATCCCCTGGGCTATGGCCATTCTTTGGTATTCGTCTTGGTAGTAGGCTCCCTGAGGCCGCAGGGTGAAGAAAACAAAGACCAGGACCAACAGCCCCGTAGCGACCAAAAAAGGCAGCAGGTGGGGGCGCAAAACCTCCAGCCAGCGTTGCCGCCGTTGTTGCCAAACCGCTCGCTCCTGTACGTCACGCAGCCCCCAGAGGACAAACAGGAACATAACCACATAAATCAAGGTAAAGCCCCAAAAGGGGAGCCCTAAGGGAGAAATCATCACCCGGTAGAGGATGCTGGGGACCAGTACAAGGCAAGAACTAAGGCCCAAGAAAAAGGCGGGTTGTTGCGTTCCAAACCGCAGACGAACCGCCTTGAATTGGTCCAAAAAAGCGAGGGGGACCAAATGAAAAAACCCAGCGATACAAAAAAAATAAACTAACTCAATGGCATATCCGAACATTGTGCAACTCGGTGTTTGGGTTGAAAAGATCAAAAAGGGAAATTTTCCTGAGAATTCTCAGCCGGTATCTGCCGGAACCCTAGCACATAACCAACGAATTCATTGCAACATACTGAATATGCGGAATATTTCAAACCAAAAAATAAACAACCGCCCCAAGGACGATACGGTAAATCCCAAAGGGAATCAAGCCTATTTTCCCCAGCACTCCGATGAACCAACGGATCGAGACCCAAGCAATGGCAAAGGCCACCACAAACCCCAGCCCAAAGACCGCTAGGTCCGACTGGTCCAAAAATCCCCAGGATTTGTAGAGATCATAACCCACCGCTGCCACCATGACCGGAACAGCGATGATAAAGGAAAAGTCCGCCGCCGCTTGGGCACGGACTCCCACCAAGAGCCCGGTGATCAAGGTGGAGCCGGACCGGGACATGCCCGGCCAGATGGCCATACATTGCCCCAGGCCGATCAACCCGGCCTGTTTGAGGCTGATTTGGTCCACCTCTTCGGCACTGTAACGTTTGGGCATCAGCTGTACCAGAATCATCATCACCCCGCCGACCATCAGCCCGACCGCCACCACCGAGACGGAAAAAAGCTGTTCCTTGATCACCTTGTGCAGCAGCAACCCGGCCACCAGGATCGGCAACACCGCCACCACAAAATGAACCGCCGTGGGCCGACTGTTCCCCCACAAAAGCCGCTTCCAAAAGGGTTCTTCCCCAGGCCCAGGGATCAGGCCCAAGAACCGCTCCTTGTACAGCCAAAAGGCGGCCAGGATCGCCCCCAGTTGGATGAACACCGCAAAGGTGGCGGCCTTTTCGCCGGTAAACTCTATCCAGTCTTCCAGCAGAATCATGTGCCCGGTGGAAGAAACCGGCACGAACTCGGTCAAGCCTTCCACCACTGCGGTCAAAAAGGCTTTGAAGTAAAGGTTTTCCAACAAGTCTATTCCTTTGGGTTCTAAGGGGGGCAATCGGGGCTTATTCCTTGTCCATCTGCTCGATCAACTGGGGGGTAAACTTGACCACTTTGTTGCGGCCACTCTTTTTAGCCGAGTACATGGCGATGTCCGCATGTTTGATGCAGATCCAAAAGTGGTCCGCTGTCTCGGGGTATTCGGTGTAGCCGATGCTGGCGGTTTTTTTGATCACCAGATTCCCGTAGGGGAAGTTGGCTTCTTCGATGTTGGCACGGATCTTTTCGGCCAGCTTTTTGGTCTCCCCAGACCGGGTGTGGAAGGAGAGGATCAGGATCTCCTCGCCGCCGAAGCGGATCACCATGTCTTTGGATCCGACGCTTTTTTTCACCACCTGGGCAATACCCCGCAGGATCAGGTCTCCGGCATCGTGGCCCTGCTCGTCGTTGACCCGTTTGAAGTGGTCGATGTCCAGCATCATAAAGCCCAAACGGCGGTCCTTGTACTTCTCGATGAAGTCGGCGGCGATTTCCTCCAAATACCTGCGGTTGTACAAGGTGGTTAATTCGTCCTTGAGGGACTGTTCCTTGATGAAGTCCATGGCGCTCTTGATCTCTAGGACCGGAGAGGCTTGCTCCATGTAGCTTTTTAGGTAGGGGACGATCCCATCCACCCGTTCGTTTTGGTCCTTGGGGCAGATCAGCTGGATGATCGAAACCATTTCCGCCCCAAACCGGGGGATGCACTTGTGCACCGGAGCCGAGGCCCTTTCTTCTTCGGGGAAGTACTTGCAGTACCGTTCTACGCTGAAGGAATCGTACCTACTCTTGAACTTGACCACCGGGCAAAGCTCGGGGTTGTGTTCGAGCAGGGCGGCGCAGTCGTGGACCGGGTTGAGGTCGCCCAACTCCGGGTCCAGGTCTCCCTGGTAGCGGGTCGGGTCGTCGGCGATGGTTTCTTCCCGGACGCATTGGTCGAGCACAAAGTGGAATTCCTTTTTCCTGAAGTTGGCCTCATAGATGCCAAACCGCTTGACTCCCATTCGTTTGAGGACGTCTTGGAAACGGACGTAAACCCCGAACTTGGTCTCTTCCCGTTCGGCGTTTTTCTTGAAGTTGTAGATTTGTAGCAGCTGGTCCACATTGTGGACCGTGTCGGTGATCACATTCCCTGACCGCTGGAAGTCAAAGCCCACCAGGGAATAAACCTTTTGGCAAATCTCGGTGAAGGTGCCGTTGAGGGTGCGCATCATCCGGTTGAAACTTTTGGCCACATCCCCCGCTTCATCGTCGAGAGTCTCGCCAACCCTGACATGCATATGGCCCATTTCCAGTTCCCCAAAGCCGGTTTGCAGTTCCGAAAAAAAGGCGGAATAGGGGGTAAAAAACCGGTAAATCATCCAGAAGATGAAGAGGATACTGGAAAAGGTCAGGACGGAAATGGCAAAGATGGTCCAAAGCCCTACGTTACGTTGGGCGGAAAGGTCAAAGCTGATGCTGATCGCCCCGAGCACCTGCCCCTCTTCTGCGTGGTGGCAGTTCAGGCAATTGATCCGGCCTTTGGCGGAGGCCTTGTAAGGGATGACCAAGTTATAGACCGGACTGGAAAACCCCTCAAGCAGCTCCTCTTGCATCTCCCCGGTTTCCAGGACCTTAAACTCCATCGCCGTTTCGGCGGCCTCTGCCTTGTGGGGAGCGCCGAATTGGGCGATGACCCGGCTGCCTCGGATCACCTTGAGTTTTTTGATGGCGCTCAAGGTGTCGGTGTCCATCATCCCGGCCAAAAAGATGTCCCGCTGGCTGATTACGCCCAGGTACATCAGGCTGGTGATCCCGTCTCGGATGGTCTTGGCCACCGAAAGGGCGTTTTCCTTGGCCGCAGAGAGGGTAAGGTACCGAAAGCTCATCGACAGGGTGCCGAAGATGAGCATAAAGAGCACAAGGAAGGTGATGGAGAACCGAAAGACGAGCTTAAATTGGATCTTCCTGCTTTGGCCCATAAAGCGCTGGGGGCTTGTGATCCGTCGTTTTTTAAAACACTCGGTGGCTGGAAAGCTTGGCAATACTCTTTCCAATTGGCTTGGACTTGTCAAGAAATGTGGAACCATTCTTGCTTTTTCTTTTGGGAACAACGGCAGCTTGGGACCCTTCCCTCTCGACCCGGAAAGGTCGGCGGTGGGCTCCCCAAAAGGCTTGCCTAGGACCACCCAAACCGTTTACCTTAGAACGATACCCACCCAGCGAGGGAAGATGCCAGAAGAGATGGACGAGGACCTGTTCACCGGTGGGGGCCGTGGCCCCCGGTCGTTGAAACAGGCGTTGATGCAGCAGGAGATCTCCGATGAGGACATCCCCAAAGGTGAAGTCGAGTACATGCATGATGTACCACTCAAGCTGATTGCCCAAATCGGGCAGGTGGAAAAATCCATGCGTGAGGTACTCAACCTCAAGCCCAACCAAGTGATCGAGTTCGACAAGGTGGTCGGAGAACCGATGGACGTTTTTATCGGTGGCCGTTTGATGTGCCGCGGGGAGATCGTGGTGGTCAACGAGCGCTATGGGATTCGGATCTCGGAAGTGGTCCGCTCCGACGACTCGGCCCGGTACTCCAAAAACGCCTGAACTTACGCCTCCTGCTTGGTTCTTTTCCTGCTTTAGCCTTATGATCCAAGCCTCGCTGCTCAACAAAAGCTTCCGTATCCACAAAAAGCAACCAGGGTTCATCGGGGCCCTGGGCAATTTTTTCAACCGGGAATACCACTCCAAACCGGCGGTGGTGGACTTTGAGGTAACGGTCCGCCCCGGCGAGGTGATCGGGCTGTTGGGGCCCAACGGGGCGGGCAAGACCACCTTGATGAAGATGTTCACCGGCATCATTGTGCCCAGCGCCGGGGAACTCAAGGTCTTGGGCCAAACCCCCCACCTTAGGTCCCGAGAATTCCGCAAACAAATCGCCTTGGTGATGGGCCAAAAGTCCCAGCTTTGGTGGGACCTCCCGGCGTTGGATTCCTTTTTGCTGCTCCAAAAGTACTACGAAATCCCCAAGGCCGACTTCAAACGGAGGTTGGATGAATTGTCCACCCTCCTGGGGGTGATCGACCTGCTGGAGGTCCACGTACGCAAGCTCTCCTTGGGGGAGCGGATGAAGCTGGAACTGATGAGCTGCCTGCTCCACGAACCTAAAATCCTCTTTTTGGACGAACCTACCATTGGCCTGGACTTGGTGGCCCAGCGGAACATCCGGGCTTTTTTGGCTCGGTACCAAAAGGAAAAAGGCACCACCTTGATCCTGACCAGCCACTACATGGCCGACGTAGAGGCGCTGTGCCAAAGGCTGGTACTGATCTTGGGCGGGAAAAAACGGTTTGACGGCAAGATCGAGGATTTTGAACAAATTTTGGGCAACAACAAGATTGTCGCCTATGACTTCGACCGCCCGCTGTCCACCGAGGACCCGGTCCTGGCCCCCTTTGCCCCGGTGTGGAACGAAGACCGTACGAGGGTCGAATTGACCATTCCGGCCTTGCAGCTTAGGGAGCTGAGCCAAAAGATCCTCAAAGACTATCCAGTGGTGGACTTTCACACCGAAAAACTGCCGATCGAAAGGGTGATGACCCAGTTGATGGACCGGCCCGAACTGCTATGAACCCCAAAGCCCTCTGGAGCCTGTACCTGCCCAAATGGGGGGCGACCATGCAGGTGGCTTGGTCCAACCTACTGGTTTACCGACTCAACTTTTTGCTTTCGGCGATTGCGCCTTTGGTGGTCTTTTTGGTGGTCAAGTTGAGCCTCTGGTACCGGGTGTACGAAGGAGCCCCTTCAGCCTTGGTAGGCGGGTTCACCTTCAGCCAAATGGCCACCTACCACCTCTGGGTTTTCCTGACCAGCCTCCTGGTCTTCAACGGCAACGCTACCAAAATCTCCGAAGACATCAGGATGGGCAAGATCACCTCCTACCTGATCTACCCCTTTTCCCTCTGGGAGTTCCACGGAGCCACCTTTTTGGCCCGGACCCTGGTCCAGCTGGGAATCGCCGCCACTACCCTGACCGGGGTGTGGGCCTTTTTGAGCGGACAGGTGCATTTCCCCGAACCCCACACCTTGGCCTTGGGCCTTCTGCTTACCTTGATGGCCGCCGGTTTTTGGTTTTGGGCCAATTACCTGGTGGGGTTGATCGGCTTTTGGATGGAGGAAACCTGGACTTTGATGGTGATGTTGCAAATTTTGGCTTACTTTCTTTCCGGCTCCCTGATCCCTTTGAGCTTCTACCCCCCCTGGCTGCAAGGCCTGTTGAACTATACCCCCTTCCCGGCCATTGCCTACCTTCCCGCCAGGGTCTTGATGGGCGAGTCTGCCGGGGTAATTCAGGCCCTTTGGGTGCTGGGTTTTTGGAACCTTGGGGCAGCGTTGCTGGCCCAATTGGTCTGGAAAAAGGGGCTTCGGCTTTACACCGCTGCGGGGATGTAGGGATGGGCAGTCGGATCAAACAGTATTTGAGCATTTATGGCAGCTTTTTTTCCACCAGCTTCTCGGCGGCCATGAGCTTCCGGGGGCACTTTGTGCTCCTGATCCTGATGGACCTGGTGTTTTATTACACCCATCTGGTCAGTATCGACATCCTTTATGACCACATCCAAACCATCGGGATTTGGGACCGGCAGCAACTGCTCTTTTTTGCCTCGGTGATGTTGGCGATCAACCAGATCTCCATGACCTTGGTCAGCGAAAACTACTGGATATTTCCCCTGTCCATCCGTACCGGGGAACTGGATTTTTCCTTGATCAAGCCGGTAAACGCCGTGTTCTTAAGCTTTTTTCGGATCATCCGGCCCGGCAGCTTGATCAACGTCTGTTTCACCGGCCCGGCGGTGGTTTATTTTGGCCTCCAGGTTGGCTTGAGTCCCTTGGCCTGGGTCTGTTTGCCCTTTGCCGTGGTGGGCGGTTTTTTGCTGCAAAATGCCATAGAGATGTTTTTGAGTTGCGCCATGTTTTGGATGATGGATGGGACGGGGATCAACTTCATCCGGGTCGAACTGCAACAGCTTGCCCGGTGGCCCGACTTTGTTTACCCTCGCCTGCTCCGCAGCAGCCTGACCTTGGTTTTACCGGTTCTGTTGATCGGCAGCGGTCCGGTGCGGTTTCTCCTGGACCCTACCGACGGCTGGCCCCTGGTTTGGCTGGTGGGGTTTTTGGGACTGTTTTGGCTGCTCTTGGGGTTCTTCTGGCGGTTGGGCCTCAAGGCCTACGAATCCGCCTCATCTTGATTTAACAGTAATTTACTTGGCCATTCTCTCTCTGCAAGGTTATACTCACCCCAAAACGTGGGTTTTTGGCCTGGGGCCAAAGCTACCCCTTCCTAACCCAGAAGGTACCCCATGAAGCTAGGCATCGACTTCGGCACCACTCACACGGTCGCCGCCCTGACCGACCAAGGCAATTTCCCGGTGGTCAATTTTTCTTCCCCCGAAGGGGACTGGTTCGATTATTTCCCCTCCCTGATTGCGGTCAACGGTACCCAGGTCAAATTTGGCTTTGAGGCCTATCAGGTCTTGGACAACCCGAACTGGACCCTGGTGCGGTCGGTCAAGTCCCTGCTCAAGCACATCGGCCAAAACGAGGTGCTGGAGATCGAAGGACACCGGTATGGGATCAAAAAGCTGTTGATCGACTTTTTTTCCGCCTTCAAAGAAGCCCTGTCCAACGCCAGCAGCCTCGACTTGGGGACGGAACCGATCAGCGCCTCGGTGGCGGTCCCGGCGAACACCAACAACACCCAGCGGTTTGTCACCCAAGATGCCTTCACCGGCGGCGGGTTCGACCTGATCAACGTGCTCAACGAACCTTCGGCGGCGACCATGGAATACACCCGCCACTTCTTCCGGGCGGTTGGCTTGAGCCCCAAGCGATTTTTACTGGTCTATGACCTGGGGGGCGGCACCTTTGACGCTTCGGTGGCGGAGATCCACGACCATTACCACCAAATCATCGCCACCCAAGGGATCGAAGACCTGGGGGGGGATCAGTTTGATCAGGTTTTGGCCGAAATGGTCATGGACGCTGCCGGGATTGCCGGTCCCTTGAGTTACGCCGAACGGGTGAGCCTCTTGGAAATGGCTCGGGAGAAAAAAGAGTCCCTGACCCCGCACAGCAAATCCCTGCTCTTTGAATGGGCCCCCAAGGGGCAGGCCCCCCAAGTGATCCGCATTGAGGTCAAGGACTACCTAACCTTGTGCGAGCCCCTGGTGGACCGTACCCTGGCGGTGACCGAAGCCCTGATCGAGCGGGTCAGCGGCAAACGGGGCATCGAAGGGCTGGAGGACTTTACCGCCGTTTATCTGGTAGGCGGCATGGCCAACTTCCCCTTGGTCGCCCGAAAGCTCAAACAGCTTTACGGCCAACACAAGGTAAAAAAATCCCACCATGCCAAGTCCTCAGTGGCCATCGGTCTGGCCATTCTGGGGGACAGTAGTTTTGAGGATCTGGTGCTCAAGGAGTCCTTGACCCGCCACTTTGGGCTTTGGCGGGAGGGAGACAAGGGGGAATCCCTGGTCTTTGACCTGCTTTTTGAAAAGGACCAGCCTTTGCCCGCCAAAAACGAGCCTCCCTTGGTGCTGCGCCGTAGATACCGCCCAAGCCACAACATCGGGGTTTTTCGGTTCCAGGAATGTGGAGCCCTGGAGGAAGGAAGGCCAACCGGGTTGGTGACCGTCTGGCGGCAAATCAACTGCCCCTTTGATCCGCAACTTTTGGGCCAGGACCTGGGCGACCTGGAGGTGACAAGGACCCAAGAGCCGCTGGACTTTGAGGTAGAGGAGCTTTACAGTCTCAACCATCAGGGGGAAATCAGCTTTACGGTGATCAACCACTGGAACGGCCATGCCCAAACCTTTCAGCTTTCAAGGATGAGCGCAATTCAATGAAAACAAAACCGGACGACAATAAACCCAAGGTGCTGGTCTGGATGGACCTGGAAATGACCGGGCTGGATCCCAAAAAGGACAAGATCATCGAGATTGCCTGTCTGGCCACCGATTGGGACCTCAACGTCATCGCCTCGGGACCCGACTTGGCCATCCACTGGCCCAAGCGGCACTTTGACCAGATGGACGAATGGTGTACCGAGCACCACGGCCTAAGCGGCCTGACCCAGCGGTGCCTGGACTCCAAAATCAAACTCAAACAGGCGGAACAGGAGACCTTGGCTTGGGTCAGGGCCCTGGTCCCCGCTGGGACCGTTCCCCTTTGTGGCAACTCAATCCACCAAGACCGCAAGTTCCTGGCCGACCAAATGCCCGAACTGGAAGCCTACTTCCATTACCGGAACATTGACGTCAGCACGGTCAAGGAATTGGTCAAACGTTGGTACCCCAAACTGGGCTCCTACAAAAAGGCCGGCAAGCACCAAGCCCTGGACGACATCATCGAATCCATCGAAGAACTGCGGTTTTACCGCCAACAGGTTTTTATCCCTTAGGAGCCTAGAAATCATGCTGGTACCCTTGACCCCCGAACAAACCAAGGTCAAATGCCTTGGGACCCCCAAAATCGACAGCCCCTTTTCCTTCCAACAAGAAGAGGTCTTGGAACGGCACATCCTCTACGACCCTTATTACCAACCGGGAGTGGAAAAGCCGCCGGTCTTTTTTGAGACCAGCCACCCGAGCAAACAGGTCTTTTTTGACCCCAACAAGGTCTCGGCGGCAGTGGTCACCTGCGGGGGGATATGCCCCGGCCTCAACGATGTCATCCGGTCGATCGTGCTGCGCCTGTATTTTGGCTACGGGGTCCGGCGGATCCTGGGGGTACGGTTCGGGCTCGAAGGGTTTATCGCCAAGTACGGCCTGCCCTTTGTGGACCTGACCCCCGAATTTGTCACCAACATCCACGAGCTGGGCGGTACCTGCCTGGGCAGCAGCCGAGGGGACCAGTCGGTTGAAGCGATTGTGGACGTGATGGAGCGCCAAGGGATCAACATTTTGTTTGTGATCGGCGGGGACGGCTCCCTACGGGCGGCCTTGAAGATCCAGCAGGAAGTTGAAGCCAGGGGCCGGTTGATTTCAGTCGTGGCGATCCCTAAAACCATCGACAACGACATCAGCTTCATCTCTCGGAGCTTCGGCTTTGAAACCGCCGTGGACGCTGCTTGTGAGGCGATCAAATGCGCCCATTCGGAAGCCAAGTCCTTCCCCGATGGGATCGGTCTGGTCAAGCTGATGGGTCGGTATTCCGGTTTCATCGCCGCCGCTGCCGCCTTGAGCCAACGGGACGTAAACTACGTCCTGGTCCCGGAATTTGATTTTGACCTTCATGGCCCCCATGGACTGTTTGCAGACGTGGAAAAGAGGCTCAAGGAAAGGCACCATGCGGTGATTGTGGTCGCCGAAGGGGCCGGGCAAAAGTTTTTTGCCGGCCAATCGGACCGAAGAGACGCTTCGGGCAACAAGCTACTTGATGACATTGGGGTTTACATCAAGGATGAACTGAAGACCTACTTCAAGGGCAAACGGGACATCAACCTCAAGTACATCGACCCGAGCTACATGATCCGCAGTATCCCGGCGAACACCAACGACGGGCTTTATTGCGCCACCTTGGGCCAAAACGCAGTCCATGCGGCCATGGCCGGCAAGACCTCGATGGTGGTTTCCTTGTGGCATGGGGTGTACTGCAACATCCCGATTGAACTGGCGGTCAGTAAAAGAAAGACCCTGCTGGATGCCGGACGGATGTGGCGTGACGTGATCGAATCCACCGGCCAGCCCACCTGTTTGCCCTGACCATGGGACGACACCAGAGGAACCAGGGGGCGAGAAGGTTTTGGCTCACCACGGCCAAGCTTCTGGTGTTTTTCCTGCTGGCCTTGGCCGGTTGGTGGGTGTGGCGGGACCAACTCTTTGCCCACTTGGATCTCGGTTGGGCCAAGGTCCAGCGGAACAACTTCCAAGCCCTCTACGAACAAAGCCCGGTTGAGACTTGGTGGGTTTTTTTTGTCTTGTACCTCTCGGCTAGCGCCTTTGCCCTGCCGGGCATGGTCTGGCTGACGCTGCTGGTCGGGGCCTTGTTTGGCTTTTGGCCGGGGCTGCTGTTGGTTTCCCTGGCCAGCACCCTGGGTGCTTGTGCGACCTTCGGGACCGCCCGGTTTTTGTTCAAAAACCTCCTGAGCCGTAGATTCCCGGCCAAAACCCAGTTGATCAACCAGGGGATCCAGCGGGACGGCATCTTTTATCTTTTCAGCCTTCGGCTGATCCCCTTGTTCCCCTTTTTTCTGGTCAACCTCTTGATGGGTTTAACCGCCCTGCGGTTGCGGACCTTTTTTTGGGTCAGCCAGTTGGGGATGCTGCCCGGAACCGCCTTGTACATCCTGGCCGGGCAGGAGTTGGGGCAGCTGCAAAGCCTGGGGGAGGTGGTCAACCTGCATGTCCTCGGGGCTTTGACCCTGCTGGGCCTGTTCCCTTGGGTGACCAAGGGGGGCTTGGGGTACTGGCAGACCCGCAAGCTCTACCGCCCCTTTGACCGGCCCACTAGCTTTGAGTACGACCTGATCGCCATTGGTGCCGGTTCGGCCGGTCTGGTGAGTTCCTACCTGGGGGCCGTTTTGGGGGCCAAGGTGGCACTGGTGGAAGCCGGGCGGATGGGCGGGGACTGCCTCAATACCGGTTGTGTGCCTTCCAAGAGCCTGATCAAAACCGCCTCCCTGGTCGCCTTGGCCCGCAAAACCGCCCCCCTAGGCCTAGCCCCCGCTCCCTTGGCGGTGGACTTCAGGGTGGTGATGGCTGCGGTGAAGGAAAAAATCGCCGCCGTAGCCCCCCACGATTCGGTGGACCGATACCAAAAACTGGGGGTGGAGGTGTTCCATGGTCGGGGACAACTGTTGGACCCCTTTCGGGTCAAGGTAGGCGAGCGGGTCTTGACCGGCCGCAACCTGATTTTGGCCACCGGTGCCCGCCCCAAACTGCCCGATCTGCCTGGGTTGGAGCAGGTCCCCTACTTGACCAGCGAAACTCTCTGGGACCTGGAAAAACTCCCTCCCCGGTTGTTGGTGATCGGCGGCGGGCCGATCGGCTGCGAAATGGCCCAAGCCTTTGCCCGCTTGGGCTCGAAGGTGACCTTGCTGCAACGGGGCCGGAGGCTCTTGCCTAAAGAGGACCCAGAGGTCAGCGCCCTGTTGGCCCAGCGGCTCGAAGAAGAAGGGGTGGACCTGAAAATGGCCTACCTCCCCCAAGGTTTTGAGGTCCAGGAAGGAGAGTTTCAATTGGTCGCCCAAGGCCCCCAAGAAAAGGTGCGGATCGGGTTTGACCAAGTCCTTTTTGCGGTGGGCCGGGTGCCCAATACCGAGGGGCTGGGCCTGGAAGCCTTGGGCATTGAATTGGGGCCAGAAGGGCAGATCCAAACGGACCGGCAGTTGCGGACCAAATTCCCCAACATCCTTTGCGCCGGAGATGTGCAAGGCCGCTTTCAGTTCACCCACACCGCCAGCCTGCAAGCGGGGTTCGCCACCCTCAACGGCCTCTTTTGGCCCCTCAAGTCCTTCACCCCCGACTACCGGGTGATCCCCTGGGCCACTTTTACCGATCCTGAGGTAGCCCGGGTAGGCATCAACGAAACCTTGGCCCGGGAATTGGGCCTGGAATTTGAGGTGACCTCCTTTGACCTCAAGGAGTTGGACCGGGCGATCACCGAAGGGGAAAACCTGGGGTTCGTGAAACTCTTGACGGCAAAGGGGAAAGACCAGATTCTAGGGGTGACCGCCGTAGGTCCCCATGCCGGGGAATGGATCGGCGAATGGGTCTTGGCGATGAAACACCATTTGGGAGTGAAGGGGATTTTTGACTGTCCCCACATCTACCCCACCTTGGCCGAGGCCAACAAGGCGGTCGCCGGGCGGTGGCGGCAGGACCATACGCCCGCTTGGGCAATGAGGCTTTTCTCCAGGTGGTTTGCCTGGGCTCGTCACTTTTGAAGGTTCTTATGGGTCGGTTTGTTCTTGGCTTGGTCTTTTGCCTGCTCCCGGTTTTGGGGTTGGCCTTCGACCATGGTTACAAAGGTTATGACAAGCTGCTGAAGGACCATGTCCACTACTTGGGACCCCAGTCCACCTTTGATTACGACTGGCTTAGGCAGCACCCGGTCGAGCTGGACTATGTTTTGGCCGAGTTTTCCTCTGTGGACCGGCCCACCTTCGAGGCCTGGGAACCGAACCAACAGAAGGCCTTTTTAGTGAACGCCCACAACGCCTTTTGCCTGAAGTTGGTTTTGGACCACTACCCGATCAGCTCTATCCTGGACACCGCCCCCAAGATGCACAGCCCTTTTGCCAAACCCTTTTTCCAGCTGTTCGGCAAGAAGTTCACCTTGGACAAGATCGAAGCGGAGCTGGCCAAAGCCCCGGAGCCAGACCCCAGGGTGCACTTGGCCTTGACCAAGGCTTCTTTGGGCGGCCCCAATCTGCCTTCGGCGGCCTACCGGCCCGAAACCCTGGATGAACAGTTGGACCAAAGCGTCAAAAACTTTTTGACCGACCCGGACAAAAACCAAATCCAAGCAGGAAGGCTCTACCTTTCCAAAATCTTTGATTGGCACGAAGAAGCCTTCCGGGAAAAGTCCGACAGCCTTGCCCGCTTTTTGGAGCCCTATTGGCCCGCAGCCGCCAAGTTGATTGAAAAGGGCAGGATGAAGTTTCGGCCCTACCGCTGGACCCTCAATGACACCAGACTGCCATGACTCCCTTTTGGGACCAAAAGCCGCTAAAAAAAATGAGCCCCGAAGAGTGGGAGTCCCTGTGCGACCATTGCGGGCTTTGCTGCCTCAAGAAGGTGATCTACCAAAACCCTCACGAGGTTCGCTACACCTCCGTGGCCTGCCGGTTTTTGGATCTGAAGACCGCAACCTGCAAGGACTACCCCAACCGGACCCGGAACCAGCCGGAGTGCGTCCAGCTGGAGGTGGACCACTTGGCCATTCCCCAGCTGATGCCTAAAAGTTGCGCTTATTTTAGGATCTACCAGGGATTGGGCCTGCCCCCCTGGCACCCTTTGGTCAGCGGGGACCCTAATGGGGCGCACAAGGCGGGGGTGAGTCTGCTGGGCCGGATGGTCAGCGAAAGGGAAGTATCCGACGAACAGCTGGAAGACCTGCTTTTGCCCAAAAAAGCCTCTCCCAACCTCCCCAAACCGGGGCGCAAGGGAAAGAACCAGGGCTAGGCCAGCAGGTGGGCCATCATTTCCTTTTCCGTGTAAAAGCCCTTCTGCCCGGCGATCCACTTGGCGGCCAACAGAACCCCGGTGGCAAAACCGCCTCGATTCCGGGCCCGGTGGGTCAGTTCGATGGTGTCGAATTCGGAATCAAAAAGAACGCTGTGGGTGCCGGGGATGCTGCCGCCCCGGACCGAGGCAAAATGGATCTCCCCCGGCTCGGGCCTGCGGTCCAGCCGCTCTGTGGCCAGCTTCGTTTTGCCGTCCAGGTTTTCCAGCAACAGTTGGCCCAAGGTCAAGGCGGTACCGGAGGGAGAATCTTTTTTCAGTTTGTGGTGGGCTTCCAGGGCCAAGGTGTCGTACATCTCAAAGCGGTTCATGATCTTGGCCGCCTGGGCGACGATCTGGAAAAAAAGGTTCACCCCTAAGGAAAAGTTGGATGAATAAACCATGCCCACCCCGGCTTGGGCCACCAGGGCGGCCACTTGGTCCTTGTGCTCCAGCCAGCCGGTGGTACCCATGACCAGATGCCTTTTGGCACCCAGCACCGCCTTGATGTTCTCCAAGGCCGCTTCGGGGCTGGTAAAACAAATCGCCACTTCGGCACCGTTGAGGGTGGTTTCGTTGATTTCCTTGGCCTGGGCAAGCTTGGAGAAAGGGTCGATGCGGCTGACCACTTCCAGGCCCGCAGGGGCCGCCAAGTTGTCGATCATTTGGCCCATTTGGCCATAGCCGACCAGAGCGATTTTCATGGATTCCCTTTTGCCTGGGGTTTGTGTTTGTATTGGGCAAGCTTAGCCCTTTGGGCCTTCAATTTCCAGCGCCATGAGCGAAGAGAAAGAATTTTTGGACCAAATGCACCGGCTGGGGGTCAAGCCCCTGGACCCGCAAAAGGCTACAGCCCAGTCTCTTGAGCCCAAGAAACTGGTTTTGCAGACCCCAAAAGCCCCCGCAAGCCCAGCCAAGGCTGTCCCCAAGCCCAAGTACACCGGCCCTGTGCCCCATCCCTCCAGCACCAGACCCAAACGCCTGCCCCGGGACTTTGAGCCCGACCTGGTGGTGGACCTGCACGGCATGGTGCAGCCGGAGGCGCTTAAAACCACCAGGAACCTATTGGCCGGGGCCTACAACAAAGGGTACGACCATGTCCTTTTGATCACCGGCAAGGGGCTCAATTCGGAGGTGGAAGGTGGGGTTCTGCCCAAGGCGGTTTGGCGGTGGCTGGAAGAGGAGGCAGAAAGTTTCGTGGCGGAGTTTGAATTGGCCCCTCCCTTTTTGGGTGGCACCGGGGCCATTCTGGTCTTTTTTTTCCGTTAGGGCTTGGTAAAATAGCCCACCCTTTGGACTGATTGGACTTTCGGGGAATCTGTGGAAAACCTGTGCATAACCGGGCAAAACGGGCGGGATTTTGGCTGTGAACGGCTCGGCTTTTCCTGACTGATTCTAGGGTGTACCCCTTTTCACCTCAAAAAAATACGCTACAGTTACAGGTAGATAACCGTACAAAGGCCAGGGCTGGGGGGAATTTTTTTTTTTGCTCCTGTTGACAAAACCCAAAGGAGCGAACTTTTCAACAGGCTTGGAGAGTTAGGGGCCAAATGTCAAGAAACCGTAAGGACCATGGCCCCCAATCTGGGGAAGAAAAACCGACTACCAGCGGGGGCTGTCGATCTCAAGAATCTGGTTGGCTTTGACCTTAAACGAACCCTTGGTGATCCGTTTTTTGGCCAACAGCGGTAGAGTGACCGAATCATCCCAAAGGCCGATCGATCCGTCTTTGGCCAGATAAACGTCAACGAACCTTTGCATGGGGTCCACAAAAAATTCCTTGTCCCCAAAGTTCCAGACCATCGGGAAGGCGGATTCTTCGCTCACCGGTACCGAGGTTTGCTCGGTTTTGGTGACTACGATGTGCCGGTCCCGGTCCTCCCCTTCCGAGCGAGTTTCCAGGCCGTAGTCGGTGGCTAGCTGGTGGGTCAACCGGCGGAAAAAGGAGTTCATTGGCCGCAGGTGCTGTTCGGTCTCTTCGGAGCCAACAAACTCGTTTAAAACCTGGGCCACGTCCTCCAAAAACTCTTCTTCGGTGACTTGGTAGGGATCTTGTTCTTCACCTCGGTATGATTCAGCCATCAGACTTGTCCTTTCAATGTTTCTCGCAGTGGCCCAAAGAACCGTCCCCACATTCGCCGCCGTCCACCCAGGTAGCGCCTTCGAGGCGAGAACCGGTAAAATCGGCTCCCTCGACAATGGCATCCTTGAAGTTGACGAAACGTAAGTTGGTGTTCTTGAATTGGGCGTTTTTCAGGTTTGCCTTGTGCAGAACCGCCTTCTCAAGGTTGGTGCCTTCAAAAACCCGGCCTTCAAATTGCGCTTGGAACAGGTTGCATTCCTGGCAATCGTTGGTGGCATTGAGTTTTTGCAATGCAGTTTTGTAACAGATGCCGATCGACCCTTTCTGGCAGCGGAACCCTTCGATCCAGATGGCCCCGGAGACATCGGTATTGGTGAAGTCGGCCCCATCGATCTGGGCGTTTCGCAAATTGGCGGCCACCAGCAGCGCATCCTTGAAGTTCACCCCCGAGAGGTCAGCGTTCATCAAGGTGGTGTTAAACAGGTAGGCTCCCTCGAAGTTTGCACCCTTAAGCTTGGCCCCTTCAAAAATGGAACCCAACAGGTTGGTCTTGGAAAGGTCTGCCCCTTCCAGGTCGGCATTCTTGAAGTAACCGTTGGTCAGGTTGCAGCCAGGGCATTTTTTGCTTTCAAGCAGCTGCTTGGCCTTGTTGTCGCAAGCGCCGAGCAAAAGCAGCAGGGACAAGGAGAAAAGAAGGGTACTTAGTTTCATGGGCAGCCGGAAGGAATAAAGGTCTTTCTTAGCCCTCGAATCTATGCCAGGGCCTTGAAGATGGCAAGGGTTTTCTTAACCCTCCCCCTCTCCCCAAAGGGCCTCCCTTAGCCCGGAACGCCGGGTACTGCGGACTTTCAGCGCCCCCTCGAAGACCGGCCTTTCCCCCAGCAAAAGGAACCTTTTTTTGGCTCGGGTCAGGGCGGTGTAAAGCAGTTCCAAGGACAAAATCTCCTGGGTGGTGGGGGGCAAGACCAAGGCCACTTCCTCGTATTCGCTCCCTTGAGATTTGTGCACGGTCAAGGCAAAGGCTGGTTCATGGGGCGGCAACAGGGACAAGGCCACCGCCCTGGGACCTTGGGGCCCCTCAAACCAGGCTTGGCCTCCCAAGATCACCCCAGGGTCGCCGTTGAACAGGCCCAGGTCGGGATCGTTGGCGGTGATCAGGATTGGGCGGATAGGCAGTTGGTCCCAGAGGGTCCCCGGAAAAAGCAATTCCTGCAACCGCCGGTTGAGCCCCGAGACCCCAAAGGGGCCTTCCCTCAGGGCACATAGCAACTGCACTCTTTTGATGGCCCCCAAGGCCGCACTTGGGTCCTTGGCGTTCAACAGGGGCCGGTAGGGCTCCTGCTCCTTGACCCAAAGCTCCAGGGACTGGCCTAACTGCAGGGGGCTGGAGGCTGGTTTTTGGGCCAAGTCCCCGGAGTTTACAAAATGGTCCCAAGCCGTCTCGTCGCCGGTCCTCAAGGCCTGGGCCAGTTGGCCAATTCCGGTTTGTTCCGCAAACCGGTGGCTGTAGGTGAGCCGCAACCGGTGGTCCAAAAGCTTGGGTCCCAAGGCCCCCAACTCCACTGCTGGGGGCAGGCTTTGCTTGAGCCGCACACTGGGCCGCCGGAGGTCCTGGTCTTGGGTCAGGTCTTTGAATACCGCCCCGGACTCCACCGCCGCCAACTGGTCCGGGTCACCCATCAGGATCACCTGGGCACCCAAAGGAATCGCCTCCAGCAGTTTGACGAACAAAGGCAGATCGACCATCGAGGCTTCGTCCACCAGCACCAGCTCCCGGTCACTCTGGTTCTCCTGGTGGTACAAAAACCGACCCTGCCCTTGGGGCAAGAAGCCCAGAAACCGGTGGATGGTCTGGGCCTCGACCTTCAAGCAGGCTGCCAAAAGCGGGTCCAACGCCGGGGCATGGTGGGCCAGCTGGGCGGCTACCGATTCGCTCAACCTCGCCGCTGCCTTTCCAGTCGGGGCGAGCAACGCCAGTTTGAGTGGTTCTTTGCCGGAGCGCAGCCTTCGGGCCTGGGCCAAGGTGAGAACCCAAAAGGCGGTGGTGGTTTTGCCGGTCCCCGGCCCGCCGGTGAGCAGGAAAAACTCCTGGGCCAGGGCCAAACCAGCGGCCAGTTTTTGCCCCTCCCAAGGGCCAGTGGGGAACCAGCGGTCCAGGTCGGCCAAGGTCGCCGGGTCCAAGGAGTGGCTCGGACGGTCCAACCGCTCCCTCACCAGGGTGATCAGCCGTTGTTGGTACCGGTGGTACTTGTGCAGGTACAACAATCCCCCTTCAAGGACCAAAGGCCGGTAGTCCCCCGGACCGCCCAAAAAGGAGGTTCGGGAGAGGATTTTCAGCAGTTCCTCCACCGCCGGGGCCTCAAACTCCAAGGGGCCGTCGGGACTGAGGTAACGGCTTTGGCACAGGTCCTCCAAGGCGCAACCTATGTGCCCCAGGCCCAAGGAACGGCGCACCAGGGCCAAGGTGGCGTACAGCTCCGCCGGTTGGCCCGGTCCAGCCAAGTGCAGGGCAAATTGCCGGTCCAGGCTCGAAAGCAGCTTGGCCTTGGCCAAATTTATCAGGTTCCATCTCATCCTTCTTGCCCCCCCCACAATCGCCCGAAGGCCTCCAGTTGGTCTCGGTCGGGCCGCAGGAAGACCGAGCCTTGCCCCGCTTGGTTCAGCCCCCGGAGAAACAGGTAGATCACCCCGCCAAAGTGGTTTTCATAGTCATACCCGGCCATCCTGGCCTCCAGGTGCCGGTGGGCGGCTAGGGCGTAGATCCAGGCCTGCAAGGGATAATGGTGGTGCTCCATCTCCGTTTGCAACCTTGCGGGTTGGTAGTCTGACGGGTTGGGACCCAGGTAGTTGGATTTGTAGTCCAAGACATAATACCGACCTTGCGCCCGGAACCACAGGTCCACAAAGCCCTTTAAATGACCCTGCAGGGTTTGAAAGGTCAATTTTCTTAGCTGCCCGGCGTAGGCCGTTTGTCCCAGGGCCTCAAAGGTCTGGGCCAGGGCGGCAGGGTTGACCGGGTTGAGGACCGGCAGGGTAAATTCCATCTCCACCAGTTTGTCCAGGTTGCCGATCTTGCCCAAACAAAGCTCCCGGTCCCCCGGCACCAGAGGGGCCCCCAAGGCGGTGGGAAGCCAGTCCACCAACAGCCGGGTCCACAAGGCCGGGTCCAAACGAAACCGGGCCAACTCCCGGCGCACCGCCGCTTCCAGGGATTGGGGGGCGGTTTGGGTGAAGTTCAGGTGTTCAAACAAAGAATGGAAAAAATGCCCCACTTCCATCCCCCTGGGGAATTCCCACAAGGGGACCTTCTCGCCCCACCCTGTCGGTTGTGGCTCTGCCGTAGGTTTGGGGTCCAGGTCACGGCCCAGCTCCTGGGCCGGTCCTTTGGTCGCTTTGGCGATCAGCCCCGAATAACTGCCGATCCTGGGCCCTTGGCCAAAACTCCTGGAGAGGCTCCGGCGTTGCCACTTGGGGGCCGGGGCTGAGGGGGGCCGGTACCGGTCCGTCTGGGGTGGGTGGGCCAGCCTGAGCTTGGCCCCTGCACCCAACTCCCCAACCAAGGCTTCGGTCCGGGACCACAAGCCTTCGGAATCCAGTTTGGGCAGGTCTGCGACCAAAGCGCCGGTTTGGTCCGAATACAGCAGATAACTCAGCCCACTGGATTCGTAACTTCCCAGCGGCCCCAGGTACAGGTGGGTCTGGTGTTTGGACCGGGTCAGGGCCACATAAAGCAGCCGCAGGTCTTCGGCCAGGGCCTCCTGCCCGATCCGTTCCGCCTGGGGGTGGTCTTTTTTGGCGGTCCCTTTCCCCGCTAGATCAAGTTTGAGCCGATAGGGAGGGTCCGGTTCATGCCACAGGCTACGCTCGGGGGTGCGGACAGCGGTCCAGGCGAAGGGGACCAACACCACCCCATATTGCAGCCCCTTGGACTTGTGGATGGTCAAGACCCGAACCGCCGGGCGGTCGCTGCTCAAGAGCACCTCTTCAGCGTGGGGATCCTCTCCGTTGGTCCGGGTTTCGAGGCAATGCAAGGTTTGGGAGGGGGTCAGGTGGTGTTTGGTGGTTTCCTGCAACAGGCTGAGGAGCAGTTGGTTGATCCGGCAAAAACTCTCCTCCCCTCCTGCCTGAGCGAGCAACCGGGGGCCATAGCCGGTGACCGAACCCAAGGCGGCGGTCAGGGCGGCAAAACCTTGTTTTTTCCAAAGCCCCGACAGCTCCCCAAACCGTTTGGCCCACAAGGCGGTTTGTTCGTCATTGGCCGCAATTTGGAACAGATCCTGGGCATTGAGCCCAAAAAAGCTTCCACTCAAGGCCGCCCGCAGTTCCTTGGGCCGCAAGGGCTGGAGCAGGGTTTTTAGAAACCGGGCGAGGTCAAGGGCCTCGGGGGTTTCGTAAAGCTTGACCTCCCCCAAAAAGACTGCATCCAACCCCCGTTTGACCAAGGCCTCCCGGACCGCTTTGCCTTGGGCGTTGGTCCGCACCAATACCGCCAAGTCTTGGGGCACCAGCGCCCTGGGCTCCCGGCCCGGCTCGTCCAGGGTGGAACCCGAACCCAGCAGGTCCAGGCAGTTTTGGGCCACCAAGTGGGGCAGCTCCAACAAGGCCCAGTCCTGGGTAATCTTGGCTCCATTGCCCCGCTGCGGCCCCGGCAGGGGTTGTTTGGGGTCAAACTTCTCCTTGTGCACAAAATGCAGGGTCAAAGGCGCAAAATCCGGCCGACCAATTTTGAGCCGGTCCGGGTGCTTGGCCTCAACCGGCACAAAGCCGATCCGGTCAAAATAAAAAGGCCGAGGGTGCCGGTCAAACAGCTGGTTGGTGGCCTCTACCAGGGTTTGGTCGGAACGGTGGTTGACCCCAAGGTTCAAAGGGCTGCCCGCCTCTTCCAGGGCGTTGAAGTAGGCAAAGATGTCTCCGCCTCGGAAGGAATAAATCGCCTGTTTGGGGTCGCCGATCAAAAACAAGGGGGCCGCAGTCCCGGCGAACAGGGCCTTAAAAATTCGGTATTGGACCGGGTCGGTGTCTTGGAATTCGTCAACCAACGCCGCTTTGTAGGCCTCGGTGGCCATTTGTTGGAGCTTGGGGCCTTGGGGACCTTGCAGGGCCAAGTCCAACTGGGTGAGCAGGTCTTCAAAAAACTGCAGCCCTTGGGCTTCCTTGGTTTTTTCCAACATCGGCCCGACCTGGGCCAGACAGTTCGCTTCAAAGTGGAGGGACCAGATTTTGAGGGCTTCCTCCAGACGGGCCGATTCCTGCCACAGTTCTTCGGCCAAGTCCAGCAGAGGGTGGTTGGGTGGAACCTGGCCTTTGAGAGTCCCGGCCACAACCTTGTGCCGGGTCAGGGATTCAAACTTTTCGGGCAAGGCTTGGCCCGGCTGCCAACCTGACCGAACCCAGGCCCCGGTGGTTTGGATCATCCCTTGGATCTGCTCGGGCTGGTAACTTTTTTGGTTCAACCTTGCCTGGACCAAAAGCCGCTCCAGCTCCTCCGGGTTCCAAAGCCGGACCCACTCCGCCCAAAGCTCCAAGGCCCGCTCCGGGCCGGGGACTTGGACCGGCGGGGGCAAGGGGACCAGTTCCAGGGAGGCTCGGTTGCTCAGGTTATACAGTTTGAGCAGCCCACTGGGGGTGATCTGGTTGCGCTGGAGACCGGCCAGATACATCGGCCCCAAAGGGTAGGTTTCCTTCGCCCAAAAGTCTTGGACCGCCTGTGCGGTCCAAGGCCTGGGGTCCGGCTCCAAGGTAACCTGGAAGGGGCGGGAAGACTCGAAGGCAAACTGGCTCAACAGGCCCTTGCAAAACCCGTGGATGGTAAAGATATTGGCATTGTCCAGGCTTTGGACCGCCAGATTGAGCCTCTTGGCCGCCTGGACCACCCGGCCCGACTCTTGGGCTTCCCGGAGCAGGCCCAACAAAAAAACATCCTCCCGGTCCAAGACCTTTTCTTGCCCCAAAGCCAAGGCTGCAACCCGAAGGCGGGAGCCGATCCGCTCCACCAATTCTTGGGTGCTCGCCTCGGTAAAGCTGACCACCAGAATCTCTTCAAGCCGCAAAGGGGCGGCGGGGTTCAGCAGCAGGCGCAAGACCAGATTGGTGATCGCAAAGGTCTTGCCGGTCCCGGCACTGGCTTCGATCAGCTGCACCCCCTCCAGGGGCACTGTGGCACTGTTGAAGGGCCTCATGGGGCCTCCTTGAGGTGTTCCTTCATGGTTCCAAAAATCAAATTGCTCAGTTCCTTAAACCGCTCCTGGGCCGCTTGGGCACGGGGGTCGGAGAGCAGGTCCAGGTCCCCAAAGGCCCTTTGGTAGGTACCCAAGTCTTTGGGGGTTACCTGCCCGACCCAGCCGACCTTTTGCTTTTGGATAAACTCCCACCCTTCCTTGGGGAAAAAGGGCAGGGGTTCTCTCAGCCCTTCCTGGTAGATCTCCACCAGCCCCGCCAGTAGCTCCAAGGGTTTTTGCGGGACCGTCCAGGCAAAGGTTTCCGCTCCCGCCGTTTTGGAACGGGCCACCACTTGGGTCTCACAAGGCCCCAGGGCAGCATTGGCAAACAGATGGTCGATCCAATGCCCCAGCAACATCTTGCCGTGCCCCTCAGAGGTGCTGCAAACCACCCTCGGTTGCTTGGCCGTGGTCCCTTTGAGGGTCAACCCGGGCCAGGAGACTTGGGCCTGGACCCGGCGGCCCAAGGTTTGTTCGGCCAGGAGGGCCCGGTAACGGCCAAAGACCGGGGCCACTTCGCCGGCCAAGGTGCCAAAGAGCCGCAACCCCTCACCGGCAAAGGGCAGCAGACCTTGGCCCTGCAACTGCCGCAAGATCCGGCTTTGGTCTTGGCCTTCCACCAACCGGGACAAGATCTCTTCCCTGAGCTGGTACAGGTCCAAATGACCGGGTTCCTGGGGCTCACGGTCGAGCAGCGCCTCTTCGAGCCGGGGGAATTCCAGGGAAAGTCCAAACCGGAAAAAACCGCCGATCAGGTCCCTAAAAAAGGCCTTGAGTCTGGCCAGCTCCAATTGTTCGAGTGGGAGGGCGGGCAGAGGGTCTTTGAGGAACCGGCCTGGTGCAGGCCCCAGGATCGCTTGCCCGTTGAGCCAGTCTTCAAGGCTGTAGCTGGCGGTCCTGGGTTCCTGGGGGTCAAAGGCCAACAGGTCGTGGGACCAAAGGGGCTGGGTGACGGTCAAAGCCAGGCTGGGTTTGACTCCTGCCAACAAATACCGCTGGTCCAGGTAGTCCAAAAGCTCGGAAACCACCACCGAAGGAGGCAGGGGACTGTTGTCCTTGGCGCTTTGGCCTTGGTAACAGAGCACCAACCGGGAGCGAACCGCCAGCAGGGCTTCCAAAAACAGATATTTGTCATCTTCCTTTTTGGACCGGTCCCCCAAGCGAGGGTGCAACCGGGTCAGGTCAAAACTGACCGGCAGGACCTGACCGGGGAACTGGCGGTGGCCCAAGCCCAGCATGACCACCAGGGGGAAGGGGATGCTGCGCATTGGCTTCATGCCCGAGAGGTTGACCCCGTTGGACAAAAACCCCCGGCCCGACTCCGCCGCCCCCAACTGGGCCTGCAAAACCAAGCCAAAACCCCGTTTGTCCAAGGCCAGGGGACTGGGTCCCAGTTCCTGTAGCTTTTCCACCAAGCCGCGAAACTCCAGCCACTCCCAATCCTCAGTCGAGTCGGGCTCCAAGAAGGTCTCGGCCACCCACCCCATCAGCTCGGTCCATTGGGCCAGGGTCTTTTCCCCTTCCAGCCGCTCCATCAGCCCCAAAAAGGCATCCCAGAAGTCCGCCAGGGGGCCGAGCCGGTCAAAGTCCTTTCCTTCCACCCCAGCCGAAGGCCAAACCCCTTGGATCAGCTCCTGGGGCTCTATGGCGTAGCCCCAAAACAGCCGTTTGAGCCCAAATTCCCAACTGTTGGCCGGTTCCTCCGGTTGGCCCAGTTGCGCCTTTTGTTTGCCGCTGGCCCCCCAGCGGACACCAGCCTCGGCCAGTTGGGTTTTGATCCAGTCCAGGTCTTGGGGGGTAAAACCGAACCTTTGGCGGATCGGCTCGATCTCGGCCCAACTGAGCACCTCCAGGAGGCTGTACCTGGGGGCTGCGCCTTGGAGCAGTCCCAAAAGTGAACCTACCAGCAGACTTTCCTGTTCCAAGGGCCGGTCGGCGACACAGTAGGGCAGCTTGGGTTCCTGGTCGAACACCGCCGCCACCAAGGGACCGTAGGTCTCCAGGTCGCTGACCAGGACCGCCACATCTTTGGGCTGGGCGGTCGGGTTGGCCTCCAAAAAGGCTAGGATGCGGTTTTTGGCCGTTTGCACCTCCCGCAAGGGGCTGTGGCACCGGTGGACCTCCAGGCTTTGGTCCGGGCCGATCTCCTCAGGTTGGTCCGGGACTTGGGTCAGGTCCCTCAAGTCCCGCTGCAACCGGCCCACCAAACTTTGGGGTTCGGGCAGTTCAAAAGCCTCCAGCCCGGAATCGTAGGCCCCCAGTTGCTCTTCGATCAGCACCAAAAACTCCTGGCCCATCCGGCCCAAAAAGGCCAGCAGGCTGTTGGACTGGTCAAAAAACAGTTCCTCAAAGGCCTGGGCCTTGGCTTCGGCTTGCAGTTCCTGTTTCAGACTTTTTTTACGGTCAAACAGGTCGGCCCAGTATTGGTCGGTAGGGGTCAGGAGGTAAAGATGCAGCTCCGTATGGCTGCCCAGGGCCTGCAAGAGCTCCAAAAATTGGGGCGGCAAGGTGGCGAGGCCAAAGAGGTCGATCCGCTTTGGCAGGCCTGAAGGCCGCTTTTGCCAGAGTGCGGCAATCGCCTTTTGGGTCAGATTGGCCCAATGGTGGGGGCCCAAAACCTCGACCAACGACCGCCACAAGGACCGCTGCCAAGCTTGGGTGGGATTGTCGGTCGGGCCTAAGGACCGGGCCTCGAAGTCAAAGACCCAGTCGGGCCGGTACACCAGGTATTGGTCAAAACATCCGGCAATCCGTTGGGCCAATTCCAGGCTGCCGTAGGAGCTGGGCCTTTTGGACAGGTATTCTCGCAACAATGCCGACTCCGGCGGACTTTGGGCCAACCGCTCGGCCAGAGCCAAGGTCATCGTCCCCGGCTCCCAGGCCTTGAGCCCCTCCACTTCCTGGCCCAAGGTCAGGTAGAGCACCCGTTCAATCAACCGTTTGGGAAAAAAAACCTGCCCGTTCGCCCAGACTCCAAACCGTTCGCTCAGCCGCAAGTCCAGCCATTTGGTCATCCCCGGATTTTGGGTGACCAGCCATAACTTTTCAAACGGGTCGGCGGAAGCCTCGCCCAGGTTGGCCGCAAGTTGGCCAAACAGAGATTCGATGCGGTTGGAACGGTGGAGAAATAAAGCCATTTTTGACCCTTGGGACTCTTCTGTTAGGGTCTAACAAAATTGCCTCCAAAAAGCCAGAGCCAACCAACCAAACAACTTGTACCGGTTTTCATTGCCAAAGTGCCAAGGGATGCCTACTTACAAAAGAGCAGTTCTTCACCTTTTCAAAAAAAACAAGAAGCCATGAACCAACCTTTCCCTTCCCCGGTTACCATCCCGCTCAACCAAATCCTGCCCCAAGAACCGCTGTTGCTCATGGGAGCCGGACCGGTCCCGATTCCGGCGGCGGTAGCCCAGGCGAACGGGGTGGTGATCAACCACTTGGGCGACACCATGAACCAGGTGATCGCCGGGCTCAAGCAAATGGCCCGGTATGCCTTCCAGACCGGGAACGAGGTGGTGATGGGCGTGGCTGGTCCGGCTTCGGCGGCTATGGAAATGGGGGTCACCAACCTGTTGTGGCCGGGCCGCAAGGCGTTGGTGCTCGAAAACGGGACCTTTTCCGCTCGGATGGGCAGCATGGCCGAAGCGGTGGGCGCAGAGGTGGATCGTTTGAAGTTCCCCGAGCCTTCGATGATCGACATTGAACAGGTCAAGGCCGCCTTGGCCAAAAAACAATATGATGTGGTCACCTTGGTCCAAGGGGAAACCAGCTGCGGGATCCACAATGCCAACCTGCCCGAGATCGTGGCCCTGTGCAAGGCCCATGGGGCCTTGGTGGTGGTGGACGCAGTGGTCACCTTGACCACCATGCCCTTGTGGATGGACCAGTGGAAGATTGACGTTTGTATCTCCGGGGGACAAAAGGGCATCAGCTCCATCCCTGGCGTTTCCTTGATCGCTTTTTCCAAGGAGGCCTGGGAGGTGATTGAAGGGCGCAGCGGCTCCATGCCCCACTGGTGCCTGGATGCCCGTAAGGCCTATCGGTTTTGGGGTTTCCAGCAGTACCACTACACCGCCCCGGTGCCGGGAATTCTGGCGCTGTACGAAGCGCTCCGGTTGATTTGTGAAGAAACTTTGCAAAAACGGTTTGAACGGCACAAAAAAAGCTCCGAGGCGCTACAAGCTGGGATCGAAGCCATGGGCTTAGAACTGTTTGTCCCCAAGGAATACCGGCTCAACTCCGTGGTGGCCATTTCGATCCCCAAAGGGGTGGACGGCTATCAGATCAGAAAACTGATGGCCACCAAGTTTAACGTGGAAATCGCCGGAGCCTTTGGACTCGACATTTTAAGGATCGGCCAGATGGGCGAACAATGCCGGAGCCACAACGTTTTTAAAACCCTGTATGCCATGGGCATGTCGTTCAAGCAGGCAGGTTTTGCGGTGAACCTCGCCGCCGGTATGGCCGCCTTGGAAGAAGGGTTGGGAGCAGACATCTACAACTATGTACCTTAGCCCGTTTGCTCTGGCCTTGTTGCTGCTTTTGTGGCCTGGGAGCGGGTTTGCCGCTTTGCCCAAGTACATGGGGGTGGCCCGTTGCCAGACCTGCCACGAGGTCCCGCCCAGCGTAGTGTTTGGCCGGTGGGCCGAAAGCAGCCACGCCAAGGCCTACAAGACCTTGGGGACCGACAAGGCCAAAACCTTGGCCCAACCTCTGGGGGTCAAAGACCCCCAAAACTCCCCGGCCTGTCTGGTTTGCCACACCACGGCCTATGGAGAAAAGCCTTGGCGTTATTCCCCAAGCTTCACCTTGGAAGAAGGGGTGGGTTGCGAGGCCTGCCACGGTGCGGGGCAGAAGTATGCCCGGTTTGAGGTGATGAGCAAAGTGGCGATGTTGCGACAAAGAAAACCCGAACAGGGGGCGAAGTTCGCCGCTGAATTCGGGTTGCACTACCGGGGCCGGGAGGGATGTGCCTCCTGTCACGGCCAGGGCCGATCGGCGGAAGGGAAGAACTACCGCTGTCCGGCCGAAAAACCGCTGGACCTGGAAGTGGCATTGCCTTTGATTCGGCATTGGCGGTGATTCTTGCTTGACAAGTCTTTGCCGGTTAGGCATCGTTTGTTATTCAGACCGATTTAACCTTTACGAGCTCGGATTGAGATGTTGAACGGATTGTTAGGCAAAAAAGTGGGCATGACCCAGATCTTCAACGAAGCTGGCGAACGGGTTCCCGTAACGGTGATCCAAGCCGGTCCGGTAACCGTCACCCAAAAGAAAACCAAAGACCATGAAGGCTACGATGCCGTCCAGGTCGGGTATGACGAACTGAACGAAGCCAAGGCCCGCAAGGTGACCAAGGCGCTGCAAGGCCACTTTGGCGAAAACAAAGCCACCCGGCACCTGCATGAGTTTCCGGTAGCCGATATCGCTGCCGTGGAAGTAGGTCAAAGCTTTGACGTGACCATCTTTGAGAAAGGTCAGATGGTTGACGTTTCGGGCACCAGCAAAGGCCGGGGTTTTGCCGGTGTAGTCAAGAGACACCATTTTAACGGTGGTGCCATGAGTCACGGTCACCGCCGGGGCACTCGGGGTACCGGTTCGATTGGTCAGTCCGCTTGGCCTTCTCGGGTCTTCAAAAACAAACGGATGCCTGGCCACTTCGGCAACGAGCGGGTCACCATCTTGAACCTTGAAGTGATCGAAGTCAGGCCCGAGTTGGGCGTGATCCTGGTCAAAGGTGCAATCCCGGGTCCCTCGGGCCGGTTGGTTGAGATCCGCAAGGCTGTAAAAGCCAGCTGATCTTTCCCCAAGGAAAAAAACAAAAAGGCGGCTTCGGTCGCCTTTTTTTTTGCCCAAAATTGGAGGTTTTTTTATTTTTTTAAGTAGTTTCCTCCGAGGTCCCTAAAAACATCCCTCTATAAATAGGAAAAACTAGATCAATTCGTTTTACGGCGTTTGTTTAGTTAAATGCAAAAATATGAACTTCAGGTCGAACAGGGTCGTAAAAAACAGTTTAAAGGCCGTTAATTAAGTAGAATATTTTCTGGTTTTGATCAAACAACTAGCTCTTGACTGATTCCAAAAAAGTGAACAGATTTTCCTTATCCGCCAGTTGTGGGTATAATTGAACTTATCTACACAACCTATCGATGGACCTGACCCCAAAAATTCCTTCCCCCAACCGGGGCTTTTTGAGCAAAAGCTACCAAGCCGCCCAGGAGTACAAACGGGACCGGCTTTGGCAGGAGCTTTCCAAAATGACCGTCGCCCAGGCCGCCGAGGCTTGGCTCCTGGGGCTGGGGACCTACACAAAGCGCAATTACCTTTGTGGCTTCCGGGCTTTGGCCGCATTGGGGATTTTGGACCCCGAGTTGACCTTGCAGGAATTTTCCCTGGTCAACCACGAAAGCCGGGTGGACCAGATCAAGCTGTTGCCCAATTGGGCCGAGTCCACCAAACAGGCAAGAGCGGCGGCCTACATTGGGTTCACCGCCTTTTTGCAACGTCGGACCCAGGGACTGATCGTCAAGGCGCTTTCCAACCGGGAGGGGGCAAGCAAAACCTTTTTTAAGGTTCGGGAGAAGGTAAAAACCAATCCCCTCAGCGAGGTACAGACCAAGCAATTCCTGACCGCCTTGGGCCAGCTCAACCCACGGGACCAACTGGTCGCCAAGTTGATCCTGCAAGGGGGCAAACGTAAAGGCGAGGTTTTGGGGTTGAAGATCGAACAGATCAACTTTGAAAGCAGAGTGATCCGGTTTCGGCAGTCCAAGACCAAGGGGGTCGAAAAGGAGACCTGGATCACCTACCCCCAATCGGTCCTCAACGAGCTTTTGGCCTACCTGAACGGGCGGACCAAGGGGGTTTGTTTTGTCACCAGAAACGGCCTTCCCCTGGCAGCCAACCAGTTGGACCGCAATTTTCTCAAAGCCGGAGCCTTGGCGGGGGTACCCTTTCCGGTCACCCCCCACGTCCTGCGGGTCACGTTGGTGACGAGGCTCAAGGAACTGAAGGTCCAGGATTCGGACATCATCAAGATCACCGGCCACGCCAGCCCGGTCCAGCTCTTGGCTTACGACCGCACCGACCCGGCGGACAACGCCAGCACTAGGTTTTCCCTGGTTTGACCGGTTTTTTTAGGGTACCGGTGGTGCCGGTGCCTTCGCTCCCGGAGGCAAGGCGGTGCCCGGCTCCCCTCTGGGTGGCAGCATTTCTTGCCGGACCCGATAGAGAGTCACGTTCTCCTGGGCATCAAAAACCGTCTCCAACAGGGCCTGCCCCGAAGGGAGCATGTCGGTCAGCCGGTAGTTCCACATCACCCACTTGACCTCATGGTTGGCCAAAAACTGGGCCGCTTCGGCTTGGTCCATTTGGCCCAAGAAATACCGGTCCGCCAAAGGACGAATGGCATCATAAACCAAGTTGTCCTGGTTGATCGCTCCTCGCACCTGACTGCTCAAAACCGCTCTTCTGGCGCACAGGGAGTTGAAGCTCCACATGCTCGGGTATCGGTAGTAGTTGTGCAGCACCCAATCTTGGGGCTCACTTCTTTGGATCAAGTCTTTGCAGGCGTTGACCTCGGGGCTGGTGTGGCCGAAGTGGTTGTCCAACCCTTCAAATGCATACATGTCTTTGAATTGGTAGAGGTTCATGGAAATCAAAACCACCATGACCATCATAACCGCCGCACCCCAGTTCCGGGTTTTGGCTACCCCTTCCGCAAAGACAGCCGCCCCTTGGGCCGAAACCAGCCAAGCCCCAAAAAAGAGAAAGTACTCGATCGAACTGGAGGAACCGCCGATGTCAAACCGGAACAACATAAAAACCTCCATGCTCGCCCACCCGCCCAGGATGACAAAAAGCGGTCCGGGACGGCGGAAAAAGTCTTTCCGGCCCCACATGGCCCAACCGGCCAAAGCCAGGGCGACAAACTCCAGGCAGTAGAAAAAAGGCATCCACAAGCCTAACTTGGTTCCGCCCCAATGGGCCTCTCCATAGGTCTGCAGCCAGCCAAACAGGGTGTTGTGGTAAGGGGTGACCATCTGGCGCTCGTAAAAGCCGACCCAGTAATGAGCGGTATCATAAATCAGCCCCTGGTGGGCGGTCAGGGAAGGGTTGTAGATCACCATGCGGTAGATCCCCAAAACCGCCACCACCAACGCCACTGCGCCGAGCCCCAGCTCAACCACCTTGATCCGTTGCCGGACCAAGGCCCAAAGACCAATCAAGGGCAAAGCGGCCACCAAAGGCGTAACCGCCAAAAGCTTCACCCCGGTGATCAGGGCCACCAGAGTCAATCCTAGATAAAAATAGGCCTTCCCCTTGCCGTCCAAAAACTTCAGGAACAGAGCCACGGCAACCAAGCTGAGCCCTAGGGCAAAGGTGTTTTGCCGTAAGGTGAAGTGCAGAATCTTTTCGGCCCCTCCGGGTCCCTGGACCAAAAAAAACATCATGAACAAGGGCACAACAATCCAGCCTGACCGCTTGGAGTGAGCCCCCGCCAAGGCCCAAAAGCCGACGAAGATCAGCAGCCAATTAAAAATGAGCAATTGGTGCATGTACACATCCACCACCGGCATATGGGAAAACTGGGCCAAGTTGACTGCAAAAACCTCGGCGAAGTTGTAGTACCGGTAAGTAGAGTGAGAATAAACCTGAAACTCCGGCGGCGGGTAGGCAATGGTGATCGCCTGGGCGATGGAAGCCCGTTGCTGCTCGTCTTGGAAGTAGATTTGGGCCGGTTTGTTTTGGTAGCGAATGAACATCTGGGTGACAAAAATCAACCCCAACAAAAAGGAGAGACCGGTACCGGAAAACACCAGTTTGGTGAACCCCAGCAGCTTTTCCCCAATCCAGGCCTTTTGGTCCTTGTGTCGGTAAAACCAGTACCCCCAGCCCAAGAGATGGGCTCCGGCATAGACCCAATAGGGCATGGGCAAGAGGTTACAAAGCAGCCGGAAGAGGATGGAGCTGACCAAATGGAAGGCCAGGGCAAAAGCCAGCCAAAAAATCGGACTGAGCGGCAAAACCTGGCTCTTGGCCCAACGGGAAGTGGCTCCCCAAACGGCAGGCCCCAAAAGTTGCACCAGAAAAAAGGCGGCTAAACTGGCAAGTTCAAGATAAAACATAAGAGACTAGTCGAGACGACGTTGGTGAAACAGGGAATAATAACGGACCGAGCCGGGGGCGTGGGAGATCAGCGAACTGAAAACCAACAGGCCCAACAAAACAAAAATTTGGCTGTCCCCCCAAAGGGTGAGCTGGGAGACCACCAGCAGTTTGAGCAGGATCACCACCCCCCGGTTTTGCATCAACCAGTTGGCGTTTTTGTTGAAAAACAGAGCCATCAAGGCAGCTCCGCTGACCACCACCGCCACAAAGTACGGTTTCAGGACCTCCGGGGACTGGCCAAACCAAACCCCGCCCAGGTAGAGGGAAATGGCCCCCAAGTGGCAGGTTCGGGCCAAGATCCTCATCCACCGTAGAGGGCTGTTGTCGCTAGGTTTAACCGCCATGGCTCCTGGTACAAAGGTTGAACGCTCCCCCAGTCTAGGGGACCCAAGCCATTCTCACAAGCCTAGGGCTCCAAAAGCCGCTCCAAACCTCCCAACAAGACAGCAACGGCGGCCAAGACCGAGTCGGGCTGTTTTTTATACAACTCCAGTTCCTTCTGGTAGGCCCCCAAGGGGCCAGCCTTGAGGGTCAAATAGGGTCCCAGGCTGCCCGGCTGTCCAACCCTGCGGCCCTGGGCCGCCTGCAAAATTTGGATGCTTAAGCCTTGGCACCGCCGAACCAACACCGCCCTTTGTTTGACCACCCAAGGGGTGTCCAGCTTGAGCGCCAGGAGGTCTTCCTCAAGTCTGGAGAGGGCAAAGGTGGCTTCCAGTTCCTGGGTCACCGCACCGGCTGCGGACAGGGAGAGACCCAGCAGCTGGGCGTACCGGGCCACCTTGAGGCTTTGGGTTTGCAGAGACAACCCCACCAATCCTTGGGCCAAGGGGATGGGGACGGACAGGGCGCTCAGAGCGGTCACTTGGGGCTCCATCGCCCCTTGCCGGACCGACAAAACCGCTTGAGCCTGGAGCTGGGCGACCGGTTCCTGGTACCGGCCCAACAGGCTCCAGTTGAGGTCCTTGCCTTGGTGGAGCAGCAAAAGCCCCACCACCTGGAGGAACAAAAATTCTTCCACCTGGACCAACAAACGGTAGGCTTCCAACTGCCCCAGAGGCCCCACCGACCGGTGGACCTCCTCCCGGAGCGCCTGGAGCCCAAACAGCCGGTCGGCCACAAAGTAGGCTACCAAAACCTCGGGGCCGGTGGCTTGGGTCAGTTCCTCGACCCTGGGCAGCAAAGTGACCCCAGCTTGGTCGAGCACTTGGTTGACCAATAGGGTGCCCAAGATCTCCCGGCCCAAGGGGTGCGGCGGGTTGGACAGGTCAAACCGGTCCTGCAAAGGTTGGGGGAAATAACGCAGGTAAAGGGGCACCAACTCCGGCCCGGCCAGCAGCTGGGGTTGGGCCATCAGGTCCTTGAACAGGGCCATTTTGCTGTAGCTCAAGACCACCGCCAAGTCCGGCTTGGCCAACCCTGCCTCCCCCAGCCCCAGAAGTAGGCTGTCGGGGCTCAGGTGTTCGGTGCGCCGGTTGAGCAGGCCGGTTTGGGTCAGAGCGCCAATCGCTTTGACAAATCCTTGGGGATTCTTTTGGGACCGAAGTTGGTCCATGCCCAAGACCTGGCTTTGTGCTTTGTTGTGGGCGACTACCTGGGCGGCAATCTCTTCGGTCAAGGAACGCAACAGCTCCAGCCTCGGCCCTCCCGCTTGGAGCCTACCGGCAGCAATTTGCTGTCCAATCAGGATCTTCAAGTTGACTTCGTGGTCCGAGGTGTCCACCCCCGCCGAGTTGTCGATTGCATCGGTGTTGATCTTGCCTCCCTTGAGCGCATATTCCACCCGCCCTTCCTGGGTGAAGCCCAGGTTTCCCCCCTCGCCCACCACCAGAGCCCGAAGGTCCTTGCCGTCCACCCGCACCGCTTCGTTGCTCAAGTCCCCCACCTGAAAGTGGGATTCTTGGGTGGATTTGACGTAGGTCCCGATCCCGCCGTTCCAGAGCAGATCCACCGGGGCGCAGAGCAGGACTTTGATCAGCCCCTCTCCGCTCAGTTGGTCTGGGTCGGTTCCCAGAGCCTGTTTGACCTCGGCGCTGAGGGGGATCAACTTGGCGTTCCGCTCGAAGACACCTCCGCCCTGACTGATTTGGTCGGCACGGTAGTCCTTCCAGCTGGAACCGGGCAGTTCAAACAAACGCTTGCGCTCCGCCCAACTGGCTTGTGGGTCCGGGTTGGGGTCCAGAAAAATGTGGGCATGGTTGAAGGCAGCCACCAGCTTGATCTTTTTAGAAAGCAGCAAGCCGTTGCCGAATACGTCTCCCGCCATGTCGCCGATCCCGATGGCCGTAAACTCTTGGGTCTGGATGTCCCGGCCCAATTCCAGGAAGTGCAGTTTGACGCTTTCCCAAGCTCCTTTGGCGGTTATGCCCATTTTTTTGTGGTCATACCCCTCGCTGCCCCCGGAGGCGAACGCATCTTGCAGCCAAAACCCTCGTTTGGTGCTGATTTCGTTGGCCGTATCGGAAAGGTGGGCCGTGCCTTTGTCGGCGGCAACTACCAGGTAAGGGTCCCATTCGTCCCACACCCGGACCCCTTCGGGGTGCACCAGGGTTTCCCCCTGTCGGTTGTCGGTCAGGGAAAGCAGGCTGTTCATGAAGACCTGATACTGCCGTTTGACCTCCGCCGCCTGGGCCTTGGGCTCCAGGCCCCGATTCTTGGTGACGAAGCCCCCCTTGGAGCCTTCAGGGACGATCACTACGTTTTTCATCATCTGGGTTTTCATCAACCCCAATACCTCGGTCCGAAAATCATCGGGCCGGTCGGAATAACGGATCCCCCCCCGGGCAATCCGTCCACCCCGGAGGTGGATCGCCTCCAGCTCCGGGTTTTGGACAAAGATCTCAAACAAAGGTTTGGGCAAGGGCAGGGCCTCGATCATGGAGCTGCGGAACTTGATCGCCAAGGCGGTGTCGGGGGTGGGGACAAAATAATTGGTCCTGACCGCACTTTGCAGCAGGTTGAACAACTGTTTGAACAGCTGCTCCTCCCGCAGGGTTTTGACCTCATTGAGCCGGCCCAAAAACAGTTGTTCCAACGGTTCCAAATCCGCCTCTTGGGGGCCAAACTTGGCCAAAAAGTAGTCTTTGAGCAGGCCCACCAAGGCGGGATGTTTGAGCAGTACCCCATTGATACTCTCTCGGCCCATGACAAAGCCAATTTGTTGCAGGTAGTTGCGCAGTAGGATCCAAAGGTGAATCTCTTTGACATCCAGTCCGCCACCAAACAACAGGCCGTTCAAAAAGTCCGACTCGGCCCTGCCGGCCAGGACCGCCAACAAAAGCTCTTCCCCCTTGGCCTTGAGCCGTTCCAAGTCCCCGGCCCCCAGCCCCGGATATTCCACATGGAAGTGGTTCAAATAGACTTTTTGATCGTCCGGCAGGGTCAAGTCAAACTTGTTTTCGTCCAGGATCACCAGCCCCATCCGGTGCAGGTGGGGGATCAGCTGGGTCAAGGTGACTTCGGTTTTGAGGTACACCTGCAAGCTGAAGCGGCCAGGGCGAGGTCCTGTGCGGAACTCGACCTGGGTCAAGCCGGTACAGCCCAGGGTTTCCAAGGCAGGCAGGTCCTGGAGGGCTTCCAAGGGGCTGAATTGGGCCATGTAGGACTTGGGGAAGGCCCAAGCCAGCTTTTGGGACCAAAGGGCAGACAGGCCCTGCTGTGAGGCCAAGATTTGGGTCAGCTGTTCCGGCCAGCCCTGGGTGAGTCCGTCCAACCAGGATTCCAGCACCAAAGGGTCCAGCCCGCTGGGCCCCGGATAACCTGCGGGCAGGTAAAAGGCGTGGTGGCTGTAAGTATTGGGGCCTAAGGTGACATAAAACCGGACCTCTGAGGAAAGGCCCATCACTTGGGCCAAACGGCCTTCGATCTCTTCAAACACCTCGGGGCTGAACAGCCGGGCGGAAAGGGCGAAGGTGAACCGCAAGTAGCCCCGAGAAGAGTCCTGGTAGCTGAACAAACGGCTTCGGTCGTATTCGTTGAAAAACTGGACCTGGTCAAGCAGCCCCAACAGCTCCGCCGGGTCCAGCCGGAACAGCTCGCTTTTGGGGAACCGGGTAAAAAGCTCGATCGACTGTTTGTAACGGTGGCTGGCGGTCGAACCGGCAAAGGTGAGGGCGACGGAGCGGACCTTCTCTTGGGCCAAGGGGATATGGTCGGCCCGAGAAAAAATGGCCTGCCGGGTGAAGAGGATCAAAAAATAGGACAACATCACCCTACCGTCCCCGTCTTCCTGCCGGGTCAAAACCAGCTGGAGCCGGTCGGGCCGGTGGACCGGGGAGCGGGTGGAAAGCTCAAAGAGACTGACTTTTAAAGAGCTGCGCAAAAAATGTTGGCCCCATTTGACCATCTGGGGCAGCAGTTCCCGGCCCAGGTCGGGACGGCGAAACAGGCCCAGGGGCTGGACCAGCTGTTCGTACTCCAGTTGGGCCAGCTGGATCTCATAAACCTGAGTGGTGCCCAAAAAAATCGCATTGTCTTCGGCCATCCAGCCAAAGAGTGCCGAAACCGCTTCGTACCCGGCTTTTTTTTGGTTCCTCTGGGCCAGCTCTTGGGCCTTGTCCCTCATGGGAGCAAAGTCTTCGGTGGCCTGGGTGATTTGCCCCAGCAAGGTTTCCAGCTTGTCGGTCAAGCCGGGGACCTCGGTGGCAGTAAACCCCGGTAATCCGAAGGCGGTCAGGCTGTAAAGCGGCTCTTCCCCCAGATTGCCTTCCGCCCCATGGATGCCGGTGATCTGGCCTTGCGGGTCGTGGGTCAGCCGGAGCAGGGGATTAAAAAAAAAGGGAGATTGGTAGGAAGAGCGGTGTAGAAATTCAACCAGTGAGTCGTCCAAAAACTTCCGGTCCACACAGAGCAGGTTGACCAAAAAAAGCCCCGAGTCCAGGGGTTTGATCTCTGTCTCAAAGGGTTTGTGTTGGGCCCGTTTGAGGATCTCCAAGCTGCCCAGGGCGATTTGGTACAGCTTTGGAGGCTCCAGTTCCTCCAATCTGCGGCTGTTGATCCCGCCGTAAAACAGGGAACCCAGCTGGTAAAGCAATTCTTTGTGGGGGCAGTCGGACTGCCGGTCGATCCAGTCTTTGAGGCCTTGGCGGCGCTTGGCGAGCAGTTCAGTTTTTTGTAAACCCAGACGAGGATCGGAAAAAAACGGTTCCATTGGACCCTGGTTAAGAGATTGGGAAAGAGTTTTCCCCAGCCTACCTTCTTTAACCTACGAAAACAAGGCAGGTTCCGGGGAAAAGGACCGGCAAAATCCGAGTGCCAACCCTTTTCCCCGGTCTTGGGCCGTTTTGGTATTTCCCCCTACAAGCTGTAAGCGGCTTTAAGGTATTCCTCCAAAGACAAAGGGGCTCTACCCAAGAAGTTTTTGACTTCAGGACTGGGAGAGTCAAACTCTTGCTCCAAAATGGCTTGGGAAAAATTTGCAGCCATTTCGATTTGGATTTGCGGCACCCCTGCCTTAGCCAGTTCCTTCTTGAATGTCTGTGGGTCAGGGGAGACATAGGCGATCTGTTTTCCGCTGAGTTTGCTTAAGGTTTCCGCCAATTCAGAGAAAGACCAAGACCGGGTGTTGGAAAGGTTGTAGCTCTTTTTTTCGTGCCCCGAACCGGTCAACAGGTGAGCGCCCACCTCGGCCAGATCCTTCCGGGAGACAAAAGACCCCTTGCCTGCTCCGGCGGGCAAAAAGATCGTTTTTTGTTCCAGTACCTGAGGACCCAAAAACATCGGCAGGATGTCAAAGTATAGGTTGTGCCGCAAAAATGTGTAATTCAGCCCGGACTCCCGTAACAACCGTTCGGTTTCCAGGTGGGCCTTGGACAAAGCGGCCAGAGGGGAAGTAGTGGTTTCGTTTTTCCTCTGGAAACTGGTGTAAACCACCAGTGAAAGACCACATTTTTTGGCGGCAGCCACTACCTTGGCTTGTTGGGCTGTCCGGTGCTCCACCTCATTGCCCGAAACAAAGTACAGTTTTTCAACCCCTTGGAAGGCCCGCTCCAAAGATCCCAAATCGCCGTAGTCTCCCTGGCGTACCTCTATGCCCCGGTCTTGCCAGGATTTTGCCTTGGCCGGGTCTCTGACCAGGACAGCCAAATCCTTCAACTCCATCTTTTTGGCCAAAAAACCCGCTACCCCGCCACCCAAGGGACCCGTAGCCCCTGTAACCAGAATCTTTGCCATAACAAATCTCCGATGTTTTATGTTGCTAACAATAAAAGAGCAGATTACTCTTCGTAAGTGCTAGATAACAAACCACCGCAGCCTCCACAAGAAGGCACTCTTTTTTCACTCACTTACCTCCAGGTAAGTGCCTTTCCAACCAAACAATGGACCTTTTGCCACCCAAGTACGCCAAATCGGACTCTTGCCCAGTCAGAAACATCTTGGACCGTTTTGGCGACAAATGGTCGGTACTGGTGATTTTGGTGCTGGGGGAAGTGGGAGTGATGCGCTTTAACGAACTAAACCACCAAATCGGCGATGTTTCCCAAAAGATGCTTTCGGTCACGCTCAAAACACTGGAGGCAGACGGACTGGTGGACAGAAAGGCCTATTTGGTCATCCCGCCCAAGGTAGAGTACCAGCTGACCCCGGTCGGCCAGAGCCTGCTGCCTCTGGTCCGCCAGCTGACTCAATGGGCGATGGTCAACATGGAGACGATCCAACGTTCCAGGGAGGCCTACAAAAACAAATCGGTTGGGTTGGAGGAAGGTAAAGCGGCCCGACCTTTGGGGGGCGGGCCGGTGGCGGGGAAAACCTAAAAAAGGCTTAGAGGTGTTTTTCCAGCCAAGCCAGGATTTTGGAAGTCATCTCCAGTTCCGGGCGGTCTTGAAGTATCTCGTGGCCACAGTCGGCGTAGGCGACCAACTCCTTGTCCTTGGATTTGGCTCGGTAAAAAAAGGCCAGTAGCTTTTCTGGGCTCACCACCTTGTCGGTCCGGCTGGAGAAAACCAACAGCGGCAAGGTCAGGGATTTGGCCTTTTGGTGGAGTAGTTTGGACCACTCGATCATACCCAAAAACAGCGCCGGTGAAAGAGTGTTGAGCCGCAAAGGATCCGAGGTGTATTCGGGCCAACGGGCCTTGATTTGGGTCAGGTCGGTGGCATCCAAGGGCTTGGGGATCAAGCGGCTCTTGTCGTGGCGGCCCAAAAACCGGGCCACTAACCCCATGACCGCACTGAAAGCGGGGTCAAAGCCAGTCAAGGGACTGCTCAAGATCAGCCCTTTGGCGAACTCTGGTTGTTGGATACAAAGGTGAGCGGAGATCAAACCGCCCATGCTGTGACCCATTACAAACAGGGGCTTGTCGGCCAAGTGTTCCGGGTTGGTTTGGATGAACCAATGGAGCTGGTCGATGTACTCCTGGAAACGGTCGATGTGCCCCCGTTTGCCCCCGGCCAGCCCGTGTCCGGGGAGGTCGAAGGCATGAACGGTAAACCCGGCTAAGGCCAAGTTTTGGGCAAACCGGTGGTACCGGCGGTAATGTTCGGCGTAACCGTGGAGTAAATAAACTTGGCCCTTCGGACTGGAGGCGGGCCAAGTGGCATGTGGGACCGCTCGGCCTTGGGGGTCGATCAATTCTCCGGTTTTCAAGGGAGTTTCTCCTTTGTGGTCTTTAGTTTTCCCTCCGCCCCGCCAAGCAGTCGGGCAATGTTTGATTTATGCAGTATGATCAAATAAATAGAAAGCAAACTTGCCAGATACAAACGGTCGTCCAGGGACTCAAACAAAAAGACCACCAAGGGCATCAGCGCCAGAGCCGTCAAGGCAGCCAGGCTGCTGATCTTTTTCCATAAAAAGACCCCCACCCACAAAGCAGCCAGCGCCAGAAAGACCCGCCAATCCAAAGCGGCCCAAACCCCAAAGTTGGTGGCCACCCCTTTGCCGCCGGTGAACTTGAGAAAAACCGACTTGGTGTGCCCCAAAACCGCCAAGAACCCGGCTAGGATCGAAAAGATTTCCGGGGCATGGAAGTAGCCGGAACAAAGCCAGACCGCCAAGAATCCCTTGCCGAAGTCCAAAAGGAAGGTGGCGATCCCCGCTTTTTTCCCTCCGGTGCGCATGACGTTGGTCATGCCGATGTTCCCGCTGCCTTTGGTCCGAGGGTCAAAACCCAAAAAGACCTTGGCGATCACCAGTCCCCAGGGCACCGAGCCCAAAAGGTAGGCGGCCAACAACAGCCAAGGGGCCAGCTCGAATTGCCGAATCTCGTACAGATGCAGTTGCAGATGCTCCATCGCTATCCTAACAGGATACCTCCACCGACCAACAAATCCCCATCGTAAAACACCGCCGCCTGACCTGGGGTAAGGTCCTTGACCGGTTCCAAAAAGTGCAACTTGGCCAGGGGCCCGTGGGGCTCCAGTCTGGCGAATCTTTCCTGGGAATTGTACCGCACCTGAACGGCCACCTCCCGGCCCCAGTAGGGCCCTGGGTCCTGCTGCCACAACAGCTGGTCCACCAGCGCCAGGGAAGCCTCACGGGCCGACTCTCGGCCCAGGACCACTTGGTTTTTGTCCCGGTCCAGCCGGACCACATAAAGCGGCTCGGGCAGGCTCAGCCCCAGGCCCTTGCGCTGGCCAATGGTGTAAAGTGGCAAGCCCTTGTGTCGGCCCAAAACCCGGCCCTGGGTGTCCACAAAGTTTCCCGAACCAAAGGCTCCGTTTGCCCTGCGGGCCAAAAAGCCCCGGTAGCCGTCGTCTCCAACAAAACAAAGGTCCTGGCTGTCTGGCTTAGACGCTACCTCAAGTCCAAACTCTTTGGCTAGCGCCCTGGTTTGGGACTTTTCCATCCCCCCCAAAGGGAAGAGGCAGCGGGCAAGTTGGGCCTGAGAAAGCTGATAGAGTACATAACTTTGGTCCTTGCGGGGGTCCAATCCCTTTTTGAGCAAAAACCGCCCCGCCTGTTCCTCCAACCGTACATAATGGCCGGTCACCAATTTGTCTGCCCCCAAAGCCAAGGCCTCCTCCATCATCGCCCCGAACCGGACCAGCCGGTTGCAACTCAGGCAGGGGTTGGGGGTCGCTCCGGCTAAATAGGTGCCCACAAAAGGGTCCACCACCTTTTGCTTGAACACTTGTTTGTAGTCGAGCACATAAAAGGGGATGCCCAATTGCCTTGCCACGGACCGGGCTTGGTCCACCGCCTCAGGGGCACAGCAACGGTTGTCCCTACAGCCCTCTTCGGCCCAAAGCTTGAGCATCAGCCCGATCACCTCGTGGCCCTGTTGGACCAGCAAGGCTGCCGCCACCGAACTGTCCACCCCGCCACTCATGCCGACCACGACCTTCATGGCTGCCTCAGGATTCGGGTCATCACCTCTCTCAGTCTGTCCAAGGACTCGGGCCGACTGTCGGCCCCAAAACTGAACCGCAAAACCGACCGAGCCAAGGCCGGGTCGAGGCCCATGGCCAGCAGCACCGGGCTGGGTTCGTCGTTGCCCACCGAACAGGCGGAGCCGCTGCCCACCTCAAAGCCCTCTAGGTCCAGGCGCATCAACAACCGTTGGGCCAAAAAACCGGGGAACAGGTAACTTCTGATTTGGGGCAAAACGGGGGTTTGGGGCTCCAGGACTGGCTGACCAAGGCCTTCCAGGGCTAGATCTAGGGTTTGGGTCAAGGCCAAAAAGTTTTGCACCCGTTTGGTCCTTTCCTGGTAGGCTAGCGCCAAGGCTTGGGCAAAACCCCAGATTCCAGGCAGATTTTCTGTGCCCGAACGAAGGCCCCGCTCCTGCCCACCACCCAAAACCAAGGGCTCCAACTTGAGCCGTTCATTTACATAAAGCAGCCCTACCCCTTTGGGGCCGTGGAGCTTGTGGGCCGAGAGGCTCATCAAGTCCACCCCCAGTTGGGCGGGGTTTAGGTCCAGACTAGGTGAGGCTTGGGCAGCATCACAAAAAAGCGGCACCTGGGCTTTTTGGGTAACCTTGGCCAACTCGGTCACCGGCTGGACCGCTCCGGTTTCGTTGTTGGCCCACTGGATAGCCACCAAGGCAGTATTAAGCCTGATCCTCGATTTTAAGACTACCGGATCAACCAACCCTTGCCCGTTGACCGGCAAGACCTCCAACTCCACCCCAAACTTGACGCTCATCCGTTCCAGTGGCAAAAGAACCGAAGGATGCTCCACCGGGCTAACCAGCATATGGCTCCCTGGCTTGGCCAAGCCCCAGACCGCCAGATTGTTGGCTTCAGTGCCGCCGCTGGTAAAAACCAGTTCTTGGGGTTTCACGGCCAAAAGCTTGGCGATATTTTGTCTGGCTTGGGTCAATGCCGCCGCAGCCTGTTGGCCGGACTGGTGGATTCCGCTGGGGTTGGCGGCGGAAAAAAACGGGCTCTGGGCCTCCAAAACCCTGGGGTCCAGGGGCGTGGAAGCGGCGTGGTCCAGATAGACCCTAACGTTCATGGAGCTGTTGGGGCTTGATCTGGTGGAACGAGGTTTCCACCTGTTCGGGCAAGCTGACCTTCTCCAGCGCCAAGACCAAGTCCGCCTCTTTGGACAAAAAAAGCTGCCGCACGAACAGAGGCACCGCTCCGGGCTGGATCAAACCGGGCAACACGCCCAGGGCCGGGGTTCCGGCTCGGTCGAAGTGCTGCAAAAAACGGGTGCAGTGGGTCTCCAGGGCTTCCTGCTCCGGTGCCTTGAGGGTCAAGCGGTACAGCTCCAAGGTGGCCGTGGGGGCCAGGAGTTCGGGCAGTTCCAGGGCCTCCCAATGGTCGGTCCGAAAGCGGTCGGTACCGGTTCTCTTAAGCTTGCCCAGACCAATCAGGCAGCCTTGTACCAAGCCCAAGGCCCCGTTGAGCTTGACCTCAAACAGCCCATTTTCGCCGGTCAAAACCTGGAAATATGGGTGCCTTGCATCGGCGATCCGCAGCACCACCGCCTCTTTGGGTTCGGTGTGCCGGTGGTGGCCGCCGGGCCGGTACTTGAAGGCAAAGCTCTCCTGGTCCTTGAGGCCCAAGAGGTGGGTGACGATCTCAAATTCCAAGATCGGCTTGCCCTCGAACCTTTGGCAGGGGTGCAGCGCCCAGGCCCCCGGTGCATAGTCCACCAGTTGGGGCTGGTCACCTTTGACCAAAAAGGTTAAGGCTTTGCAGTTCGGGCAGTAAAAGGGCAGCAGGAGCTTCATGTAGGTCTCAATAAAAAGGAAAGGCTAACCCAAGTTCTTTGGATTTGCAATCCCCGGCGGCTAGGTTGACTGGACAATTTGGCCGATTCTGTTAGAATCTCGCAAACTTCAAACAAAAAACAGATGGCGGTTGAACGAAACTCGGTGGTGGTGGAGGAATATCTCCAGGTGATCTATGCCTTAACCGGGTCCGAGGGGCCGGTCAAGGCGATTCAGCTGGCCACAAGGCTGGCTTCGAGCCCCAGCACCGTGCACGCCACCTTGAGCCGGATGCAGCGAGACGGCTTGGTGGAAGTGGGGCCCAAAAAAGAGGTCCTGCTCACTTCCAAAGGCCAGACCAAGGCGGAGTCCCTGGTTTACCGGCACCAGTTGGTGGAAAGCTTTTTGTGTGACCGGTTGGGGATCCCCTGGCACGAAGTCCACCACCATGCCCACATCTTGGAACATGGTCTGACCCCATTGGTGGTGGAGCGGTTGGCCGAGTTTCTGGGCTTTCCGGGCTTTTGCCCTCACGGTACCCCCATGCCCGGTTCGGGAACCAACCTACCGGCTTCCACCTTGGCCCTTTCGGCGCTGGAAGAGGGGAGGGATTTTCAGGTGGTGGTGATCCGGGAGGTGTTGGAAGACCAACAGGAATTGATGGAGTTTCTGGAACGCCACCACCTGCAACCGGGAGAGCGGCTAAAATTTCTTGAAAAAATCAAAGCCACCGACTCGATGCTGTTGGAATACCAAGGGACCAGCTTTTCTCTCCCCCTAGGGGTCGCCGACAAAATCGGCATTTTGCCCTTGGCCTAAACTCAAAGCCGTTCCTTTTTTCCGTACCAGCCCCACTGGAGCCCGGTAAAGACCAGCAGCACCAAAAAGACCCCATAGGCTACCGCCGAAGCGTAACCCATTTCCTGCCGGTGGAAGGCCAGGTCATAGAGATAATAAACCGCCGTTTCCGAAGACCGCAGCGGCCCGCCCCGGGTCATCAGCAAGACTTCCCCAAACACCTGGAACGCCAAGATTGAATCCATTACCGTCGCCACCAGCAAGGTCGGTTTAAGCAGCGGTAGGGTGATGGTAAAAAACTGCCGGACCTTGCCCGCCCCTTCGAGGCCGGAGGCCTCATAATATTCCTGGGGAATCGCCTGGAGCCCGGCGAGCAACATCAAGGTGTAAAACCCAAAACTCGCCCAGATGTTCATTACCATGATCGAAGGCAAGGCCCAATTGGGGTCCTTGAGCCAATGGTGCCCCGGCACCCCGACCCAGGAAAGAACCTGATTGACCAACCCTACGGGGCTGTAAAGCTCGACAAACAAGGCAGCGATGACCATCACGCTGGTGACCACCGGGACAAAAAAGCTGACCCGGTAAAAGGTTTTTAAACGGATCCGCTGGTTCAACACCACTGCCAACACCAAGGCCAGCACCAAAATCGCCGGGACCGTGCCCAGCACAAAATAAAAGCTGTGCCCCATGGAAGCCCAAAAATGGGGGTCTTGCCACATCCGGCCATAGTTGGCCCAGCCCACCCAAGCAGGCGGGAGGCCGTCGGTTGCCTCAAAGTCGGTGAAGCTCAGGTAAACCGAATGGGCAATCGGGTACAGGCTGAACACCCCAAACACCAGAATCCAAGGCCCCAAAAAGACCAGGGTGTCTTTGTGGTACCGCCAAGCCTTGGCGGTTTTGGCCCGGTTTGTAGCGGTGGCACCCCGGTACCGGAGCGCCTGCCAAAGCCCGTAGCCCAGAGCCAAAAAAGCGCAGGCTCCCCCAAGGAGTTTAAGAAACAGCCCCCACCGGTCAAGTCCGTCCTGGACCGCCCGGACCTTGGGGTTCAAAAGCGGCTCTATGTCTTGGGCCAAGGTCTCCAAGGCCGCTGCCGGTTCGTCGAGGCCGTACAAAACCCGTTCCAACCCTTGGGAGAAAACCTCTTGGATCTCAACCCACCTTGGATGGGAGGGGGGGGCGGTGCTTTGTTGCAGGATCTTAAGGAAGACCAACAACTCTGGGTGCTCGTTCCGGTAGAAGTCGGAACCGGCGGCATCCTTGTGGGCTGGAAACAGGGTGGTGATCCGACCAGTGATGGCGGCGCTGACCTCGGGGCGGACCAGAAAGTCCACCAACATCCGGGCTTCCTTTGGGGAGGCGCTGGTTTTGGCAATGGCCAACATCTGCCCTCCCCCAAAAGCAATGCTTTGCCCACCCCGCTCGGGCGGGGGCAGGGGGACCACGGCGAACCGGAGTTTAGGGTTTTCTCGTTTGAACCGCTCGATCTGCCCCGGCTCTTCGAGCATCAGGCCCAGCTTGCCTTCCCCAAAGGCCTTGCGGACCACTTGGTTCTCGTCGAACTGGCCCACCTGCTTGAGCTTGCGGTAAAACTCCAGGGCCTCCAAAAAGGCCGGGTCCCTGAGGCCGGTACCCCCTTCTGGTTTGAGCAACCGGGAGCCTTTGGACCAAACAAAGGGCAGGAAGGTCTGGCTGGTGGTGTAGGTGCCGGTCTTGACCCCATAACCGTGGACCTGGTGCCCCAGCGCCTCGATCTTGGTTGCGGCGGCCAAAAGCCCAGCCCAGTCTAAAGGCAGCTCCGCCCCGGCCTGTTCCAAAAGGTCCAGGTTCACAAACAGGGCATTGGTCGAGAGGGTCCAGGGGACGGCGTAAAACTTCCCTTGGTAGGCGGCAGGGTCCCAGCCGTTGAGTTTGCCTGCCAACGGGCCGGGGTCGAGGGGGCTTAAGCCCGAAGAGAATCCGGCCACCCAGGTGGAGCCGATTTCCATCACGTCGGGGCTCTGCCCGGCCGCCATGGCGGTCAGGATCTTGTTGAGCCCGTCTCCCCAGGTCAACCGTTCCACCTGTACGGTGATCCCGGTTTCCGCCTCAAACTTGGCCAGCTCGGGGGCCAGCCACTCTGAGGGCCAGAATTGCCAGAATTGCAAGACCTTGGCCTCCAGGGGAGAAGCCAAGGCCAGGAAGGCCAACCAAAGCAGCAGGGATCTGGCCATTGGAGGGAAGGGGTTTTTTAGGAAACGTATTTCCCGATGATCAGTTTGAGCTTTTCCTTGGTCGCCGCCGGGATCAGTTCCGGCTTGGTCATGATGGCGTATTTGAGGGAGGAATCGTGGCCACAGGTGCCGCCGGGGCTGTAGCTTTCCACCAGGGCCTTCAAGATCGCCTTGCTGTTGCCCACGTTTTGGGCCATGACCTTCAAGACCGCTTCCAAGGTCACTTCTTCATCGTGCCAGCAGTCGTAGTCGGTCGAAAGGGCGATGGTGCCAAAGCAAAGCTCTGCTTCCCTGGCCAACTTGGCTTCCTGGAGGTTGGTCATGCCGATCACCGCAGCGCCGATCTGCCGGTAAAACTCCGATTCCGCCTTGGTGGAGAACAGGGGGCCTTCCATGCAAACGTAAGTACCGCCCCGGTGGTAGGTCACCCCCACCTTCTTGACCGCCGCTTCCAGGCCGTTGCAAAGGTCGGCGCAGACCGGGTGGCCAAACTGGAGGTGGGCCACCACTCCTTCCCCAAAAAAGGTGGAAGGGCGGTCTTTGGTGCGGTCAAAAAATTGGTCGGGAATGACGATGTGCCCAGGAGCGATTTCCTCCTTGAGGCTGCCCACGGCGCTGACCGAAACCAGATGGGTCACGCCCAGGCTTTTCATGGCCCAGATGTTGGCCCTGTAGTTGATCTCGCTGGGCAAAATCCGGTGGCCCCGGCCATGACGGGGCAAAAAGACCATGTCCTTGCCCAACAGCTTGCCTTGGACCAAGGCATCCGAAGGGTCGCCAAAGGGGGTTTTGACGGTCAATTCGGAAACCCCTTCCATTCCTTCCATTTCATACAGGCCACTGCCGCCGATCACACCAAATTTCATCCGGTTCCTTAGTTTAGGAGGTCAAAACCAATGGTTGTTTTACCCTTACGGGCTTTGTTTGGGCAGCTTAGACAAAAAAGGACTTGCTGACAAGAGCGGGATCGTTTTGGCCCCAGTCCCCCTGCCCATTTTTGAGTCCCCTGGTGACAAACGGGTCCGGGTCGTAAAAGACCTTTTCCAGCCAAAGCCCGTGGGCCGGAGCGGTTTGGCCGGTGTGGCTCCGTTGGCCGGAGCCCAGCGCCTTGGCCACCGTCCCCTGGGGCTTTTGCCCCCAAGCGATTTCCACCAAGGTGCCCACCATGATCCGCACCATGTTGCGCAAAAAGGAATCCCCGGAAATCACCAAGGTCACAATCTGCCCATTGACCTCCGGGGTGACCAAAAGCTTGACCGCAAAGATGGACTTTTGAGCGCTGGTGGACTGGCAACCCCGGCCCCGGAAGGCGGAGAAGTCGTGGGTGCCTACAAACTCTTGGGCCGCCGTTTCCAAGGCGTTGAGGTCCAAGGGCTTGGTGGACCACCAGTGGTCTTTGAGTCTAAAAGGAGAGGGGTAGGGGCTTTGCCAGATTTGGTAGCGGTATTCCTTGCCTTGGGTTTCCTTGACCCGAAAGTCCGGGGGAACCAAAACCAAGTCCTTGAGGGCAATGTCCGACGGTAGGTAGGTATTGATGCCCAACAGAACACGGTTGAGCGGCAAAAGAGGGGCATCAAAGGCGATCACTTGCCCACGGGCGTGGACACCGGCATCGGTACGGCTGGGCACGGTCACCCAGGTGGAACGGCCAAACAGCTTGGAGGCCGCCTCAACCAGTTTTTCCTGGACCGTTGGCCCCTGGGGTTGGACTTGCCACCCCAGGTAACCGGTTCCTTCATACTCCACCAAACCCAAATACCGGCAAACAGGCTCCAAGGGACTGCTGCGGATCAGGCGGATTCCACCATCTTCTTGATCTTGCCTGGATCGGCGCCGATCACGGTTTCGGCAGGTTGGCCGTTTTTAAAGAGGATCAAGGTGGGGATGCTGCGGACCGCAAATTGGGCGGCGTATTGGGTGTGCTCGTCCACGTTGAGCTTGGCGATCATCACTTTGCCCACGTTGGCATCGGCCAATTGGTCCAAGAAGGGGGCAATGGCCTTACAAGGGCCACACCAGTCTGCCCAGAAGTCCACCAAAACCGGTTTCTCGCTCTTCAGCACCTTTTCTTCAAAATCTGCATCACTGAGGATCAGGATATTCTCGCTAGCCATAGCCACCGTTTGAGTAGGGTTATAGGTCGGGTTAATGAATCATGCTAGCTTGACCATGCAAATTTGCAAAGCCTTTTGTCCTTCCAGTAAACTTGGTTACGGTCAGGGACCACTATTGAAAACCGCAGGATTGGTAGCCAACGCTTCCAGGCAAATAGAAAAATGGCATGATTGTCGATTACGTCACTAATTTCACTCAACCACTTTTGGCAAAAAGTTTTTTAGTCCTGTGTTCTCAACCAATTGATGCAAGGTCGAAAGTGTGAAGACTTTTCCGTGGGTAGCTAAGAGCATATCCTTCATGTCTTGTCTGCGGATTCCAAAGCCTCTTCCATCAATACAAGCAACCACTTCAAATGAGGGTTTTCCGGCCCTTGTCCGATCATCCCGCATGGAAGCAAGTCGCAAAATTCTAGAAACCTTGTCCCTTGCTGTTCCATCATCCCCGGTGATCTTAGCTTCAATGATCACCGATGCAGCAAATTCAGTAGGTACAAAGAAGTCAGGTGCCTGCTCAAATCCTTCGATTCTTTCAGCCCTTCTGGTCTTACGAAAGGTAATCATCCGCTTGGAGAGTTGTTCTTCAATAGCACTTTCCATGACATCGCCCACCTGTTCTGACGCAGAGTCTCGGTGGCTAGCAAAAGGACGGCCTAGATATCGTTCGTACAGCAGCACCGCATAGGGAATGTGCAAATTGGCTGCATTTTGAACTGAAGTCAGCCCGCTTGACGTATCCACTTTGGCCAAACGATGTAAGGTATCCTTTGATATCGGTGGGGCACCTTTTGCAATCAATTCAACAGCAATAGAAATTAGCGACTTGATCCGCACGTTGGTAACCTGAGCCCCCGCTTTTGGAGAAGAAAAAAAGTTCCGATGCTTCCTGACCTTTGTGTCCAAAGTGCGAATTGCCCCTTGGGTAATATCACTGTTTCGCTCTGACCTTGCTAAATCAGCCCACTCAGGCGGTGAAAACCCCAAGATAGTTCGCAAAACGACCAGAACCAGAGCATCTTCTTTCAAAGCTTCCCAGACAGATTCCTCATCGAACCGGACAAAAGCCTGGGAATGACGCTTTAATACCTCGTATGCCGACTGAAAATCACCATATTCGACAAAGCCGGGCCCCCTGGGAAGATAAAGAAACTGGGATTGAATATCCTGAAAAGTAACGTCAACCATGGCATCTAATTGTCGATTTAAACTTGAGAAATCAAGTTGAAAAGGGCGCACCATTCTTATTTCTCCACCAAACTTGGTTCATTTCTTTTTGATACGGCCAGGAAATCACTCACTTCAGTGACTGCGAATTCAATTTCTACCTGGTCTGAAATTTTTTTAATACACTCTGTTGCCATATCCATCTTAACTTTCAGCGGCAAAAAGCGATCCCACTTTGACTGCAATATCCGGGTTGCCAGTCTAGCGACGTGGCCCGCCATCAAACAACGAAGATCGCCTTTGGATACCCTAACACCAGCCTGTTGCATCATTAACCCATCATCTTTTAAAATCTTAAAACACTCAACTTGGGGCTGCACTGTGAGCAGTTCCAATTGTTCATTTTTTTGCTGATTTCGGGTCATTTTTCGGCAAACGAAGACGGAGTCCAGGATGGAAGACCCAGTTTTGGCGATGTGCAATGAGGCACTCATTTCCCCAGCAGCAGGCAAAGTCGCCGTGCAAATCAGTTGAGCATCCAAAATAGCTACCACCAAGGGTAAATAGGCTGTTGGATCATTGTGATGATACGTAAAAACGAAGGGACCACCCACCTTAAGTGCTTGGGCAAAGTGGGTAAAAACCTCAGAAAGTCCATTGGTAAAGTGCTCAAGTCCTCGTTTTTCTGTCTCATTGCCAGTTAATTCCTCAGCTGACCTAGTGCTTGGGGCCCTAAAACCTGGAAATTTTTCACCTAAAACTTGGCGCAACCAAACAAAACAAAAATCTATTAATTCAGCATATTGAACATTATCATAGTAAGGTGGATCGGTAAAAACTCCATCCAGTGAGTCTTTAGTTAAAGGAACTGCCTGGGAGGGTTGGTTGATCAAAAACGCTTGTTTTGTCTTAAAACCAGATGGTTGCCCAGAAACTAAAGTTGCTTTGATCGTTTCTCCGGGTATTGGGACAGTTTCCTTTTTTCCCCCCTTTTGCCTAGTTTCAAAAGGAGCGAGGCAATATTGTTTTGCCCGGATGTACTTCTCAACAAAGTGCACAAAAGCCCCAGACCCGACTTTTTCGATTCCTAGCAGATTGTTTTCGCATTGAATTAAACCAACAGGAAACCCATGAATACTAAATATATCCTGGCATTTAAGCGCATAGGTATCATACCGACAAAGCATATTTTGGTACCTTAGGGTATCTGAAAACACCGTTAGTAACGCTTCACGCACGGGGATATCACTTATCGCAACAATCCCTTTCAGTAAGAAACCTAAACCTAACAATTGTCTTTCATTAAAAAGTTCCCTGTACTTTGAATACCCCCAGCGGTGCAAACGATCACTTTCGTCTCCGGCAGGAATTGGGTCTTCAGGAATCGGTAGAGAATCAGAAAGAGAAGCAAGTTTTTTTTTTGCCAAGTGAAATTTTTTAAGGTCATTTGCATCTGGAGCTTTGAACTGTCTCCCTGCTTTGGTGTGATAGCAAGCTTCACAATGGTACTCAATCGCCCACATTCTATGAGCCGGAGGTTTTTTAAACTGACTGATCGAAAAGCCGTGACCGCAATGGCAGCAATCTAACTTTTTCTTTGAAACATTTCCTTCAATATGAACAGGTTGTTCGCAAGACTTGCAAATTGCAGGACTCTTACGAGTGGGCAGTTCTGAAAATTCATTCAGGGTGCCACATCCAGAGCAAAGTAAAAGATTCTTCGGATGTCGAACCGCTTCGGCTAAAAGGTACCCAGGAAATAGATCATTGATACCATGGCATTTAGGGCATGGTGCCGTTTTCACCCACATGAAATATTTTACTTCTGCTTCTTTGCCACAATCAAGGCAGGTAGTTTGATACAAACGATCAACTTTCTGCTGTACACTTTGGACAAGGCGCTCTGCTTCTTTTCTAAAGGTATTGATCTCCAATTCGGAAAGGGACTGACGTACAATCCAATGTGCCATTGGATTGATATCACAACCGACAACGTGAAATCCAAGTCGATTGGCCTCAAATACTGGGGTTCCACCTCCCATAAAGGGGTCACCAATAACTCCCCGAAATTTTTGCGCAATCCAAAAATTGTCTTTTAGAGTTCCAGACTCACAAAATTCTGCAAGCATGAGACTGCGAAAAAGAGTTCCTGGACGGCGAGCGAACCATTTGTGAATACCAATAATTGGCCGGTAGTTTTGCTGAATTTGTTTTTCTTTGAGTGCCAATCCAGTAGAAAAGGCTGCATCAAATCCAGACTCCAGACCTCGCAATTGAAGCTTTCTTGCTGCTGAAGAGTTTTTTCCCACTCTGGTTCCTGATTTTAGGATTTCTAAATTTGTGCTTTGGACTTTTTGCTTTCCTTCACCCTTCCAGGTTGGCAAGAAAGGTTACAACTGGCATGGGTTCCCAAACCCAAGCCCTACCCTTCCAAAAGCCTCCGGTCGGGGCCGTCGATCATCATGAAATTACACATCCCCCGCAACCGGGAGTAAATCCTCGGCCCCACCCGCTCGGCCAGGGTCTTGGGCTCCGGGTCACCGGGGCCGGTGGCCTTGTGTTCCTTGTAGGTGGTGGACTTTTGTTCGGTGTAATTGGTGGTAAAAAGGGTGGTTTTTTTCTGGGCGTACCTTGCCGAAATCAGGTTGTCCAAGATCCCCAATTCCCAATCGCTGCCCCGGCCCTTGCCCAGTTCGTCGATCACCAAAACCTCAATCTGGCTGATCTGGGAAAGCAGGTTGGATTCGCTCAAACCCTGGTCATACTGGGACTTGATCGCCGAAAGCAGGGAGGTGAACTCCTGGAACAGGCAGGGGACTTGGTGGTTCAAGGTGAAGTCCTGGATCAGGCTACAGACCAGTCTTGTCTTGCCGACCCCGACCCCACCCATCAGAAGCAGGCCTTTCCAGTCGCCCTTTTCAAAGTTCCGGTACAAGAATTTGGCGGTTCGTAAAGCCTCGGCCAAACTTTTGTGGGCTTTGGTGTCATAGTTGCCGAAGTGGGCATCAAAAAATTGGGCCGGCATCTTGGCCCCGTTGTACAGGGCGATTTTCCGGTCCACCTCCCGACAATCACAAGGCTCGGCCCGTTCCCGGCCCTTTTCGTCTTGGCTCAAGATGTAGCCCAGGTTCGAGCATTTTTTGCATTCCAAAAAGCAGTCCGGGCAACGTTGGGCCACCGCCACCATGCCCTTGGGTAAAAGTTGGTATCGGTGGTCCGAACAGGTTTTGCAGGTTTTTACCACAACAGCGCTTCAGGGTAGGGCCGCCCTTTGGGGCCAAGCCAAGTTTTCAGGTTGAGCTTTTTGATCGACCCCATTAGCATACAGGCCTGACCCAATCCTGCAAAGCCTCCTTTTGCGAGGGCAGGCTCACTTCCACGATGATAGGTTTTTTATGGCCCAGCGACTGATTTTTGGCTCCGACCATGCCGGTTTCCACCTCAAGATGGCCCTCACCGCCTGGGCTTCCGCCAAGGGCTTTGAAGTCGAGGACCTGGGCTGCAAAGACGAAAATTCGGTTCACTACCCTGAATATGGCCGCAAAGTCGCCCAGGAAATCGCTTCGGGCCGGGCGGAAAAGGGGGTCCTGATCTGCGGGACCGGGATCGGGATGTCCATCACCGCAAACCGCTTCCACGGGGTTCGGGCGGCGTTGTGTCACGATGTCAAAACCGCCCAACTTTCCAGGGAACACAACAACGCCAACATTTTGGTGCTGGGGGCCAGGGTCTTGAGCGAGTCCTTGGCTGTGGAGATGCTGAAAGCCTGGCTTGACACCCCCTTTGCCGGGGGGCGGCACCAGGACCGTTTGGAAATGCTGGACCAGCCGACCGGCCTGTGAACCTCAAATTGTTGGCACTCCGGGAAGCAATGCTCGCCGCCGGAGCGGTGTCTTTGGAGTTTGCCCACCGGATTGGGGACCTGAAGGTCAGGGAAAAATCCCCCCGAGACTTGGTCACCCAGGCGGATTTGGCGGTAGAGCAATACCTGATTGAAGCACTCAAGGACATTGAGCCCAACGCCGGGTTCTATGGCGAGGAAACCGGCCAAACCGACGACCAGAATCTGCGGTGGGTCATCGACCCGATCGACGGGACCCACAGCTTTGTGCGGGGCCAAGTCTTCTGGTCGATCAGCGTGGCCTTGGAGCGAAACGGGGTTTTGGAGCTGGGGGCGGTTTTTGCCCCTCGGCTGCACGACCTCTATCTGGCTGCACGGGGCGAAGGGGCCAGCCTCAACGGCCAAAAGATCGAGGTATCCAAGATCTCGAATCTCTCCGAAGCGATGGTTTCGACCGGCTTTGCCTGCCTGCGGGCCGGGCTGGAGGAGAACAACCTGCCCCGGTTTGGCCGGATCGCCAAGGCAACCCTGGGTCAACGGCGCTTTGGTTCGGCGGCGCTGGACCTTTGTTTGGTTGCCCAAGGACAGGTGGACCTTTTTTGGGAGCAGGAACTGAACCTCTATGATGTCGCCGCCGGGGCCTTAATCCTGGCCGAAGCGGGCGGAGAGGTCTGCGATTTTAAGGGCCGACCTGGACTTTACCCCAAGGAAGTTTTGGCCACCAACCGCCGCTTGACCGCTGCGGTCCTGCCTCTGCTCTAGCTCCCTTCCCAAGCCGGACGGCCTTGTAGCTTGACCCGGCTTCCCTTCAACGCTGGTAGGTCCCCATCAACTGGGCTTGGTCCAGGATGTGGGTTTCCATCGCTTCGAGCAGCGCCATTTTGGTTGGCTCGAACAGGGGCGGCAAGATCCGGTTGAGCGCATAAATCCGGAAAAAGTACCGGTGGTTGCCGATTGGCGGACAAGGTCCGGTGTAGCCCAGCCCTCCCCGGTCATTGAGGCCGACCCCCATGGGGGCGGGGAAGTACTTGATCCCCTCGACAATCCCTTTGGAATTGGCCGGAAGATTGTACATCACCCAATGGACAAACACCCGTTTGGGGGCCGCCGGGTCCGGGGTGTCCGGGTCTTCCATCACCAGGGCCAAGGTCTTGGCCTCGGCAGGAACGCCGGTCCAAACCAGCTCCGGGGAAAGGTTGGCCCCATCACAGGTGAATTTTTTGGGGATCTTTCCCGAAGCCGGGAAACTGGGGGTACTGAGCGAAAGGGGCATGACTGACCCTCCTGTACATTAAAGGTTCCTAAACCCTACATTGTTCCAACACAAACCCTGACCCTGCTTGTGCCTTGGGGTCAACCGATCTTTTCGGTCATCAATTTTTGGATCGCCGACTTGGTGGCGGCACTGGTCACCACTCTGGTCGGTTTGCCCTCCAAGGCCAAAATGGAGGCCGGAATCTTGGGCCGCTGACCGGTCGCTGCTTCAAAGGCCTCGCTGAACTTGGCCGGATGGGCAGTGGAAAGGCAGATCACGTCCTTCTCCCCGGACAGCTCCGCCGCCCCGACTCCAACCGCCGTGTGGGGGTCCAGGGCCGAGCCTCGTTTGAGGTAGCGGTTCATCACGTCACTAGCCAAGGTGCGGTCCACCCGGAACGCCTGGACCTCCGCCTGGGCCTTGGCGAGCAGAGCCGGTTCTAGCTTGATGGCCCCGGTTTTTCCCAATTCTTCCATCCACCGGCGCAGGACCTCGGGGTTTTGGTCGGCCAGGAAGTAGAGATACCGCTCAAAGTTGCTGGCCAACTGGATGTCCATGGAAGGGCTGATGGTCGGCACCACCGCTTTGGTGCTGTAGTCGCCCGACTGGAAGGCCCGTGACAGGATGTCATTCTCGTTGGTCCCCAAAACCAATTTTTTGATCGGCAGGCCCATTCGTTTGGCCAGAATCCCGGCGAAAATGTCTCCAAAGTTGCCGGTAGGCACCGAAAACACCGCTGCTTGGCCGCCGGTTTTTTCCTGCCACCGGAAGTAACCGTAAAAATAATAGACGATTTGAGCCATCACCCGAGCCCAGTTGATCGAGTTGATCGCCCCCAGGTGGTAGTGGTCCTTGAATTCCAGGTCCGAGAATATCTCTTTGACACAAGACTGGGCATCGTCAAAGGTGCCGGTCACCGCAACGTTGACCACGTTGTCGTCCAAGACCGAGGTCATCTGCCGTTCCTGGACCTGGCTCACCTTGCCTTGGGGGTGGAGGATAAAAATCCGCACCCGCTCTTTGCCCCGCACTCCGTGGATGGCCGCCGAGCCGGTGTCGCCGCTGGTGGCACCCAAGATGTTCAGCTCACCGCCGCTGCGTTTGAGCAGCACCTCAAACAGGTTGCCCAAAAACTGCAACGCCACGTCCTTAAACGCCAAGGTCGGCCCGTGCCAAAGCTCCAAAATCCAATGGTCTCCCCCCTTGACCAGCGGGGTGATCTCCCGGTGCTCAAAGTTTTGGCAGCTCCGCTCTACCAGCTCGGCAATCTCGCCGGGGTTGAAGTCCGGGGTCATGAAGGGGGTAAAGATCTCCATCCCCAGGTCCTGGTACCGCAACCGGCTTAACTCGGACAGCCGAGAGCCAAACTGGGGAAGGCTTTCGGGCAGGTAAAGCCCCCCGTCTCGGGCCAGGCCCTCTAGGACCACTTGGGAAAAGGATAGGTCAGGGCTCAAACCTCGGGTGCTGCGGTATCTCATGGTTGTTTCGGCTTGTTTGTGCGGGTTCCCCGGAGCTGTTGGGCCAGCCAACCGGGGATGGATGTCAGATCGTAATTGATCTTAAAGTAGTTGAACAGCCCCAAAGCCACCCCAAAGACCAAAGGCAAGTACATCAGCGCCGCCGAGCCCTTGCCTTGGACCATCAGGCCCCGAGCTTGGGAATAGATGCTGTAGTAGAGCACCATCATCACGATCATGTACACGAACCGTAGGGTCTTGGGGTTCCTGGGGTCAAAGACCCCCATAGGCAGGGAGAAGATCGCAAAGGCGAAGCAGGACAAAATGGTGGTGATCCGGCCATGGAACTCGTCCAAATATTCCCGGTAGGGCTGGGACTGGGGCTCTGCCTTGCCCACCTCTTCCCAGAGCCGTTCGATGGACATTTGCATGTCGTTGAGCGGCACCGCCTTGTTGGGGTTGCGGTACCGAGAAGGCAGGTTGCTGCGGTCCGGGTCCGGGGAATTTAGGTGGTAGTCCAGTTGGGCGAAATCGATGATCCGGTGGCTCTGGTCTTCCCCCAGCTGGTGGATCCGGCCTTGGTAGAGCACCAAAAAGATCCGCCGGTGTTTTTCGTCAAACTGGATCTTCCCCTGTTTGGCCTCGATCAAACTGGCTCCTTCCGGGTCTTTCCAGTCGGCGATAAAAACCCCGGTCAGCAACTCGTCCTTTTTTTGGAAGATGTAAATGCTCTTTTGGCCAAAAAAGTTGTTGATCCTCCCTTCGGTCAGGCTGATCCGGGTTTGTTTTTTCAGGATTTCATACTTGAGCTGCTCCAGCCCCCGAACCCCCCAGGGGCTGGCGTAAAAGGAGAGCCAAGTGACCAGCAGCGCCACCATCAGAGCAACAAAAAGCACCGGTTTGAACAAAAACCGCAACGACACCCCGGCGGCCCGCATGGCGATGATTTCGTAGTCTTGGGAAAGCCGGTTGAGCCCGGCGTAGGTGCCGACCATCAGGCTGATGGGGGTGGTCAACATGATGATGGTGGGCAGGGTGTAAACCATCATCCAGCCCAGGGGAGCCAGTTCCAGTCCGCCTGCCCGCAGGAAGGGCACAAACTTGTAGATCTGGTCCATCATCATGATGGCGCTCAAAACCCCGGCCCCCAGGCCCAAGGGGAAGAGCAGCTCGCCTACGGCGTACCAGAAGAGGATCATCGGCCCTTCAAGGGTGGGAGGTAAAAAGGGGCGGCAGCAGGTACAGCTCCAACCGGCGGACCACAAAGCCCCGAAGCGCCACTTCCACCGAGGGCAGCGGCACCAGCCGGTCCCCAAACCGTTCCACTACCTGGGGCAAGAGGTTGGGGCACTCTTCGGGCGGACAAACCACCAAGGCCCCTTGGGCCAGCACCTCCATTTCGGGCGACCAGAGGTTGCGGATCGGCTTTTCGATGCTGTGCGGCCAAGGCTGGGACTGGAGGTACAGCGACAGTGCCCCGGAAAGGTGGTACTCCCGGCTGACCACAAACGGCGGAACCGGTTGTTGTTGGTCGGCCAAAACCTGCTCAATCTGCCGGGCCGTCTCCACCCAGCCCAAGGTCTTGGCCGCCCAGGTCTCCGGGTAGTCCAGCCGCCACAGGTTCCAGCCCAAGGCGGCCAACAGGGCCAACAGGAAAAAATAATTGAAGGCCAAAGCCTTGAGGAGCCTTTTGCCCAGCCCCTCTTGGTTGACCCAAACCTGGGCCAGAATCAAAAACAGCCCAAAGTAGGCGACGTTGACCCAATGGGGGTCCGAACCACGGCCCTTGAAACTGGTCAGGGTAAAAAAGAAGGCCGGGGTCAGGCCGGTGCATAGGACCAGGGAGAGCAGACTGCCCGACCAGCCTTGGGTCAGGACCGCTGACCGCTGGCCCTGAAGCCAAGGTTTGAGGGACTGGGCCAACAACAGCCAAAGCAGGGGGGCCAAAAAAACCGAAAAGAGGACCAAGTGCCCCACCGTAAACAGGGCAAAGTGCTGCATCGGGTCGCCGCCGGTCAGCCCCTTCTCGAAGTTGTACACAAAGGTCACCCACTGGTGCTGGCTATTCCAGTACAGATTGGGAGCCAACAGCCCCAGGCAGAGCAGCGCCCCGCCCCAGGTGTGGGGGGAGAAGACCAACCAAACCCAGGACCGGTTGAAGGCCAAAAAAATCACCAGTCCCATAGGCAGCAGGGCGATGATGTACTTCGACTCGGCCCCCAGCCCCAGGCACAGCCCAAAGGCCCACATCCAGGCGGGGTTGCCGGTCTTGACCAATCGCACCAAACTCCAGAGCCCCAAAAGCCAAAAGGCCATGTAGGGCTGGTCGATGTGCCAAAAGACCGAACCCATGGTGAAGTAAGGGGTGGCCTCCAAGAGCAGCAGATAAACCAACCCGCCCTTGGGACCCAAGACCTCCCGACCCAAACGGTAGGCCAGCCACAGGATCAGCACCGAAAACAACACCGACCCAACCTTGAGGGTCAAGGGGTGGTTGCCGCCGATCATCGTGGCTAGGCGCATGGTCAAGGCCACCATGGGCGGGTGTTCATAATAACCCCAGGCCAAAAACCGGGACCACACCCAGTGGTCGGCCATGTCCGGGTGGAGGTCAAAAGGCAGGCTCAAGCCCAGCCAGATCAGGCCGTGGAGCAGTAGCACCCAAAGGGCCGCTCCCTTTGCTTGGGCAAACCGAAAGAACCAATCCCCCGGCTGGGTTGGTGAGGACATAGGCGACAAGAAAAAACGGGGGTTGAGTGAAGCCGACAAACTCCGCCAGTTTTGGTCTTCGGGGCGGGATAAGTCAATCCAAAAGCCGGTTCAATTGAGCTTGTGGAGCCAGTAGGAGGAGACCTTTTCTTGGAGCTGCCGGTGGTTTGCATTGGCTTCCTTGCGGGCTTCCAGCTGGTTGAAGTAGGTTTCGAGGCTGTTCCTTTCGCCCAAGGTCAGGGTCTTGACCACCCCTTCAAAGTCTTCTTGCAGCGCCATCACCAGCCCACCCGGCTGGCGGCCCGGCTTTTTGGCCGCAGCTTGGACCAGCTTGGGCTCGTTGGCCTTGGAGGACCTGGCTTCCTTGAGTTGTTCTTGGGTGTAGCCTTTGTCGGTAAAAACCTTTTTGACCAGCAACAGGCTGTTGGTTTGGTCTTGGACCGCCGCCTTGCCATCGAGCACCACAAAAGCGGTACGTTTGTTTTCCTTGGAGCCGGTCAGGGCGGAGAACAAAAAGTTTTGGTTCAACTCGATCAGACAGGTGCCGCTGGGCAGTTCCTTCCAGCCGGACTTGAGGTGCCACACGTCCGCTTCCCCCCCGGCACCCCATTTTTGTTGGTTCACCAAGGCCATCAATTCGGAAAAGCTGTTGCGCCCCAGGCCCAAGATCGCCTTGCCTTGGGTGTCGGAGCGTTTCCTGGAGAAGTCCAGGCTGTCGGTCAGCAGGTTGCCGGAGGCACCTTTTTTGGTATTGCTGGCAATGCCCAGGTAGTACCATTTTTTCAGCAATAGGTGATGCAAGGCATCCAAGGCATTGTCCCAATTGCGGGTGACCCCCAACGCATGTACAAAACCAGAAGTTGTTCCCATGTCTCTCCCAAAACGACTTTCTTTTTTGATTCTATAGAGAACCGGACCATTACCGTCAAGCCCCAGAGCCGCCGAGGTCCGCCTGCCCCAGGAAAACCGGGCTTGTTTTATAAACATTTAACTTGGCAAACTAGAAAAAAGAAAATAAATTGTTAGACAGCAAGCAACAACAAAACCGGGCTTCCCGAACCCAAAGGCAAGCCTTGTGTCCCTACAACCCATTTCTAGGAACAAAGATGAGCGTATTAGTCACCAAACCGGCTCCCGATTTTAAGGCCAAAGCCGTTATGCCCGACAACACCATCAAGGCCGATTTTACCTTGAGCCAGTTTAAGGGAAAATATGTAGTCCTGTTCTTCTACCCCCTAGACTTCACCTTTGTCTGCCCTTCCGAAATCATCGCCTTCGACCATCGGTTGGCCGAATTCAAGGCCCGTGGCGTTGAAGTCGTGGGCTGCTCGATCGACAGCCACTTCACCCACTTGGCTTGGAAAAACACCCCGGTTGAAAAAGGCGGGATCGGCAACGTCCAATACCCCTTGGTCGCCGACCTGACCAAAGACATTGCTCGGGACTATGACGTGCTGATCGCTGACGAAGTGGCGCTGCGCGGCTCCTTCCTGATCGACAAGGCCGGTGTGGTTCGCCACCAAGTGATCAACGACCTGCCCTTGGGCCGGAACATCGATGAAATGTTGCGGATGATCGATGCTCTCCAGTTCACCGAAGAGCACGGCGAAGTCTGCCCTGCCGGTTGGCACAAAGGGGAAAAGGGCATGAAGGCTACCACCGCCGGTGTGGCCTCCTACTTGGCCGAAAACGCCAAGAAACTCTAAGCCTTTCCTTTTTTTCAGGCTCCCCCGTTCCGGTTCGGGGGGGCTTGGGTCCTTATGGGCGAAATTTCCCTCGGCTTTTTTATCACCGCCCACGGCCTGGGCCACGCTTCCCGAGCGGCGGCGGTCATTGAGGCGCTGGGGAAGCTGCACCCAAGCGTGCATTTTTTCCTTTTCACCAAAGTCCCACAGTTTTTTTTTGAGCAGTCCCTGACCGTTCCTTTCACCCGGATCGAGATGGAGACCGACTTCGGCTTGGTCCAAACCTCCGCCTTGTCTGCGGACCTCAGAGCCTCCGCCTTGGGCTTGAGCCGTTGGCTGCCCTTTGCTCCCGCCACGATTTCCAGCCTAGTCCAAACCCTCAAGGAATTGAACATTGCTGCGATTTGTTCGGACATCTCACCGCTGGGACTTGAAGCTGCAAAGGTTGCATTAGTTCCTTCCTTTCTGATAGAGAATTTCACCTGGGATTGGATTTACGACCGCCTGGAACCCCCAGACCCTAGGTTCAAGGAAGCGGCAAGGTACTTGGGTCCAAAGTTTGTGCAGGCGGACTTCCACATCCAAACCACCCCTTTTTGTGGAGACCGGAATTCCGACTTGGTCTCCCTGCCGGTCTCCAGGGCGGTGCGCAAAGACCGGGAAACCACCCGGGCCGAACTGGGGGTCAAGGCCCAGGAAAAGCTGATCCTGCTGACCTTGGGTGGAACCAAGGGGGCCACGTTGCCGATCCCTGCACAAAACTGCCACCAGGACTGGTTTTTTGTTTGCCCCGGCGCAGCGGAGGCAGAGGAACGAGGCCCCGGTTGGCTGAAGTTGCCTTATGCCGGTCGTTTTTACCATCCAGACCTGATGGAGGCGGCCGACCTAGTGGTCTGCAAACTGGGCTACAGCACCCTGGCCGAGGCCTGGTCCAGCGGGACCCCGGTCTTGTACCTGGGCCGACCGGACTTTCCGGAATCCGCTTTTTTGGAAGCTTTTTTGGCCTCCCATTCAATTCCCTCTTCCCCTTTGACCCTTGAGGCGGTAGAGCAAGGAACTTGGGGCCGAAAAATCTTACCGCTTTTGGACCAAAAGCAAAGGAAACCCGGCTTGGGCAATGGGGCAGAACAAATCGCCGTTTGGATATCCAACCATCTGGCCGTTTTACAAAAACCTTAGGTGAAGACATGGGCATTCGACGAAAGTACCGGATCCTGGTAGTGGACGACGAGGCGGTCAACCTCAAGCTGATCGCCGAGATATTAAAGGAAGAATACGAGCTGGCCTTTGCCAAAAGCGGCGAAGAGGCCTTGTCCCTGTTGCCCAACCAACCCGACTTGATCCTGCTCGACATCATGATGCCCGAGATGGATGGATACGCCGTGGCCCGCAGGATCAAGGACGATTACCACTACCAGAACATCCCGATCATCTTCGCTACGGCGATGAACGAGCCGGTTGACGAGATCAGGGGGCTCAACCTGGGGGCGGTGGACTACCTGACCAAGCCCTTGAACTCCCAGATCCTACGCTTGCGGGTCAACAACCAGATTCGGCTGCTCCAGGCCCAACGAGCCTTGGCCGACCAAAACCAAGCCTTGGAAAAGCAGGTTTCCGCCCGAACCAAGGAACTCCAGGAAAGCCAAATCGAGATGGTCAAACGAATGGGTCTGTTGGCCGAATACCGGGACCCGGAAACCGGCAACCATGTCGAACGGATGAGCCGCTTTGCCGCTGTCTTGGCCCGGCAGATTCGGCTGACCCCCGAGCGGTGTGAACTGATCCGTCTGGCCGCCCCGATGCACGACATAGGCAAGGTGGGGATTTCGGACAAGATCTTGACCAAGCCCGGCAAGCTGGACGCTGAGGAATGGCGGATCATGCAAAGCCATGCCTTGGTAGGGGCTTCCATTTTGGCGGGCGGGCACAGCCAATTGCTGACCACTGCCCATCTGATTGCCGCCCAGCACCATGAACGGTGGGACGGCAAAGGATACCCCAACGGACTCAAGGAACTGGAAATCTCGGTGGAAGGCCGAGTTACGGCGCTGGCCGACGTTTTTGATGCCCTGAGCTGCAAACGGCCCTACAAGGCCCCCTGGCCGCTTGACCAAGTCTTAAAGTTGATTGACGAGGAAAAAGGCAAGCACTTTGACCCGATGATGGTGGATGCCTTTTTGGAGGCCCTGCCCGAAATCCTAGAGATCCAAAAAGACTTCCCCAATTAAGCGGCATGAAACTCCGCCTCCCGGCCCTTGGCCCCCAAGACAAGGCCAGCTTTGGCCTAGCTCTGTTGGCCGGGGCTATGGGGGCCTTGGGTTTCCCCAATTACAACCTCTACCCCTTGGTTTTTTTATTCCCTCTGCCCCTGCTCTGGGCTTTGGAGCGGGCTTCGGGGCTTAGGGCCTACTGGCTGGGGGTTTGTACAGGGACCTTGTGGATCTGGTTGGGCTTTTATTGGGTCGGCAACTGGGCAGAACTGGTGCTCGGCTGGCCACTGCTGTTTGCCCAACTCTTTGCCGGTGGGTACGCCCTGGTGATGGCCCAAAGTTATGGGCTGGTGGCCCTGTTGGCGACCCGGTTCAAAGTGCCGCTGCGACCCTTTGAACCCTTTGTTTTTCCGGTCCTGTGGGTCCTGGTCCAAAGCCTCTTCCCTTGGCTCTTCCCCTTTCGGCTGGCCGATTCCCAATCGGCGAACCTGAGTTTTCTCCAACCGGTGGAATGGACCGGGGTTTGGGGGGCGGAATTGGTGATCCTGTTGGTCGGCACTTCCCTGTACAAGGCCTTTGCGCCCGGCCCCAAGCCCTGGGTGGGGATCGGTGTGGCCGCCCTGCTGGTGGGCGGCTGGGGTTGGGTGGGCTACGGCAGCCTCCAAAAGTGGGACCAAACAATGTCAAGTCTGCCTGCCAAAACCCTGGGGCTGGTCCAGACCAATCGCCCCGCCTCCCTAGAAGCCCCCGAGCCCGAACCTGGGTACAGCCGGGTCTTCCCCTGGGAAATGGAGCTGAGCCACAAGCTGGCAGAAGAGGGCGCAGAGGTCTTGTTTTGGCCGGAAGGACATTTTTACGGCTACGCCTACTGGCTGGAGGTTCGGGCCAACTTTCAGGCCCAGGTGGCAACGATGGGGATTCCGCTGTTTTTTCTGGACTCCGGTTTTTCCCAAACCCCGTCGGGCAAACAAAACTACAACACCACTTTTGTGATCACAGGAGAAGGACGGGACGGCGGGATGTACCACAAAAGGCATCTGGTGCCCTTTGGGGAATACACCCCCTGGATGGGCGAACTCCCCTGGATCAAAGGGCTGTTGGGAGACTTTTTGGCCGACCTCAGTGCAGGGACCTTTGACCGAACCTTCGAGGCGGCCGGGATGAGGATTACGCCAAAAATCTGTTACGAGGTCCTTTACCCCGAAGAAGTGGCCCAGGCGATTGGGGAAGACGGGGCGGGCAAGGTGATCCTGGTCCAAAGCCAGGACGGCTGGTATGGCCGTTCCTCCCAACCGGAGCAGCATTTGGCGGTTTCGGTGGTCCGGGCCATTGAAAACCGGGTGCCTTTGGTCCATGTGATCAACAATGGCCCCTCTTCGGTGATCCTGCCCCAGGGGCGTTATGCCTTCAAGGCTCCCCCCTTTGAGGCCGGGCATTTTTTGGCCCCACTACCCTATGACCCCAACCTAGGGGGCAGCTTTTACTCCCGCCACCCGACTTGGTTTTTACGGACCCTGCAAGGGTTGGGGGTCTTTTTGCTCGGTTGGGGATGGTGGAAAGGGAGGAGCCGATGAACCCGCTTTGGTCCAAACTGCCGCCGGTCCATGAAATCGACCGAGCCCTGGCCCGACGAGGCTTGGCCCAGGGGCTGGAGGTCCGGGATCTGGTGGGTGAACTGTTGGCGCAACTGCGCCAAAGCCCCCCGCTTTTGGAAACCCTGGACCGAGCCGGGCTGTTGGACTGGATCTGTACCCAGGTGGCAGCCCAGGCGGGCGGACAAAGGCCGGTGATCAACGGCACCGGCACGGTGGTCCACACCAACCTGGGTCGGTCGATTTTTGACCGGGAACTGTTGGCCAAACTGCCCGAACTTTTTAGCGGCTATACCAACCTGGAATACGACCTGGACAAAGGCCAGCGGGGCCAGAGAGTCGGCGGGGCCGAGAAGTTGATCTGCCGTCTGACCGGGGCCGAGGCGGCCTTGTTCGTCAACAACAACGCCTCCGCCTTGCTGCTCTGCCTCCAAGCCTTTGGCCAAGGGAAGGAAGTGCTGCTGTCTCGAGGCGAGATGGTGGAGATCGGCGGCAGCTTTCGGATCCCCGAGATGCTCGAAGCCTCCGGGGCAAGGCTCAAGGAGATCGGCACCACCAACAAGACCCACCTCAAGGACTACCAAAAGGCCATCGGTCCCGAAACATCAATGGTCCTCAAGGTCCACCGGTCCAACTTCAAGATCACCGGTTTTACCTCCGAAGTTCCCCGCAAAGACCTGATTGCCTTGGCGGCGGAGCGGGGTTTGGTTTACCTGGAGGACCTAGGCAGCGGAGCGCTGGAGCCCCTGGAGTTGGGCGGCGGGGCGGCGGAGCCGGGGTTCAGCTCCATCCTGGCCCAAGGGGCGGAATTGGTGACCGCCAGCGGAGACAAGCTCCTAGGCGGCCCCCAAGCGGGGATCATCCTGGGCACCAAGGCCCGGATCGACCGACTCAAGGAACACCCCCTCTACCGCTGCCTCCGTTGCGACAAGATCACCCTCTTTTTGCTGGAACAAACCCTGCTTTCCTACGCCCGGGGGGCCTGGGAGAAGATACCGACCCAAAGGATGCTCAGGGAACCGGCCCAGGCGGTGTTGGACCGAGCCCAACAAGTCTTGCAGGCCTGCCCGGCCCGGAACCTGGAACTGGTCCCCACCCAAGCCACCCCCGGCGGCGGGGCCTTGGCCGAAGAGTCCTTTGGTTCTTATGCCCTGTGGGTCAAACTGCCGGGGGTCAGTGAAGAGGAACTGCACCTTGCCTTTCGGAGCCTCAAAACCCCAGTGGTGGGCCGGGTCAAGGAAGGGAAGTATTTGATCGACCTCAAGGCGGTCACCAACGAGCAACTGCCGACTTTGGTCCAAGCGATTCAAAGCGTCCTGGCAGGCCCGTCAGTTGGTGATCCTTAGATTGGTGTAACCCACCACATCGGAGCTGGGATCGCTGGCCTTGAAGGTGGCCAGGAGAATAAAGCTGCCCAGTCGGTTGGGGGAGAGCAACCCCGGCACCGCCGTGGAAAACAGGTTGTCCCCGGTGGCATCCACCGACCAGACCACGGAGTCGGTCAGGTCCTTGGCGCTGTTGTCCGAATAGCTGCCCGTGGCGGTGTATTGGATCGCCGAGCTGTACAAGGTGGTCACTTGGCCCGCCGGGGTTACGGCGATGGACTTGAGGGACACCGAGTCCTTGCAGCCCCAAAGCCCCAGACAGACCGCCAAACCCAAGGTGATTTTCTGGAATCCGGTCATTGGATTTTCTCGGTAATTTCTTCGCCTGCCTTGACCTCAAAGGCGCTTTTCACCCGGTCATTGACCTTAAGATAATATTCCCCCTTGAGCAGGATCAAGGTTTTTTTCCGGTCCGTGTCAGTCATAAAGGTTTGCCAATTTTTGGATTGTCGTTTGACCAAAAAGGTCACCCGCTTGGTTCCGGTGGAGAACTGTTCGACCCCGGTCATGTCGAGTTTGAGAGTCCCAAAGCCCGATTCGTGGGTCTTGGGGGCATATTGGCCCAAAATGGCCGTATCGATCCGGGTTTCCCCTGCGTCCACCGCCTCCACCAGACCAAAGAGCCGGTTTCTAAAGGTGTCCGACTGTCGGCCCAAGTCGGCAAAGGCCCGGAAGTCCAGGGAGACCCCGTTGTTGATCAGGGTCTCCACCGTCTCGACCGGCAGCTCGAAGTACAGCAGGTTCTTGGGCATGGAGCCCTTTTGGATGTCGTTGTTGCAGTCGATGAACTCCAGGTTCACCTCGGCCCCTTCGGCTACCGAGAGGTTAAAGACCGAGTCCACCCAGGTCTTAAAAAACAAATTGACCGTGTCGGGATTGGCGAACTTGTAGGTTTCCTGGTCAAGCTTGGCGGCAGCGCCAATCTTGGCCAGCAGGAAGACCGCCTGGAGGTCCTGGTTGAGGCCATAAACCTGGATCAAGCCGTAGTAGGCCGCTTGGTCCTCCGGGCTTCTGGCCAGCACCTTGAGGGCTACGGATTCTATGTCATCGTGGAGCTTGCAGACGTTTTTTTCCATCAACAGGCTGTTCAACCGGGCCTTGAGCGCCAACAGTTCCTCGTCCACCGCCACCACGGGGGCATCAAAAACCGTGTCTCGGCTGTTGCCTGCCTGTTCTTCCATGATGTCCTTGTCCGAATACTCCCGAGCCGGAGGTTTTTCCGGTTCCTGGTTCTCTTCGGCGGAAGCTTCGGGACCGGTGGGGACGACCAGGGGCACCTCCTCCGCTTCCTTTTCTGAAGGTAGGACTCCCTTGCCTTCAAAGATATCCTTGGGCAACCGGATCAGGCTGATCGACCCGTTTTGGTTGCCGATCGACAAAAACTTCCCGTCCGGCGATTCGGAAATCGCCGTGATCTGGTCTTCTTGGCCGATCAGGGTACGGATGAACTTGGAGCCCCGTACGTCCCAAAGCCGCACCGTCTTGTCCCTTGAGGCGGAAACCAGGGCCTTACCGTTGGGGGAAAAGGCGATGTCGCTGATGATGAATTCATGCCCCTTGAGTGGCTCCTTGGCTTGGCCGTTGCCCATCTCGTAGAGCCTGAGGGTATTGTCATCGCTGGCGGTGGCAAAATAGTCCTTGAGCGGCGAGAAGGCAATCGCCCGGATCCCCCGTTCGGCATCGCTGAAGGTGTACATCATCTGTTGGTCAAAGGCCCGGAAGACCTTGGCGGTTTTGTCCGCCGACCCGGTGCCGATCCAGTCGCCGTCCGGGGAATACCGGACCATGTTGATCTGTCCGTTGTGGATCTCCCGTTGGAAGACCGGCCTTTTGGTGGTTAGGTCCCAAAGGATCAATTGTTTGTCGGCCCCGGCGGTGACCAGGAATTTTTCGGTCGGCGAAAAGTCCAGGCTGGTGATTTTGCCTTTGTGCCCGCTCAGTTCAACCAACACTTTGCCCGAAGAGCGAGACCAAATCTTGGTGTCCCCATTGTTGCCGCCGGTGGCGAACTGGCTACCGTCGGGGCTGAACCGGAGACTCTCCACCTTGTGTTCGGGCGGCAGGACAATGTCCTTGACCAACCGGGAGGACTGGAGATCCCAAAGTTTGAGTTGGTTGTCGATGGACAGGGACAACAAAAAGTAGCCGGTCTTGCTGGTGTCCAAGGCGGCGATGGCTTTTTTGTGCCCATCCAGGCTGGCGACAAAACCGTTTTCCCCCAGGTTCCAACCTCGGACATAGGTGTTTTCAAAAACCCCCAGGATGCTTTTGGCGTTGTTCCCATAGATACAGCCGGTCACCGGTTTTTCCACCAAGTTGAGATCTTCGGTCACCTTGTCTTTGCGGAGGTCCCAAACCTTGATGGTGCCGTCCAAGGAGCAGGACACCATCTCTTCCCCCCGCAGGTTGAAGGAGATTCCGGTGACTGGCTTTTGGTGGCCTTCGATTTTTTTGGCGGTTTTTTTGGTTTTGTAGTCCCAGAAGATCACAGAATTGTCGGCCCCGGCGCTGGCGATGTGTTGGCCCTGGGGGTGGAAGAGCACTTGGGAGACAAAACGGCCATGAAGCTTGTGGGCACCCAGCAAGACCCCGGCATCGGTGTCCCAAACCTTCACCTCTCCGGCACCGTTGGCCCAGGCAATGGTTTTGTTGTTGGGGTGGAAGTCCAAAGAGACCACTTGGCCGGAGATTTCGGTGATCTTTTTGGAAACCTTGTAGCGGTCCAGCCGCCACAGCAGGATCAATTTGTCCCGTCCCCCCGAAAGCAGCAGTTCCCCGTCCTTGGAAATCGCCAGGGCCTCGACCGGACCGGCTTGGCCGGAGAGGGACTGGACCTTGATCCCCCGGGCGATGTCCCAAACCTCGATCTTCCCGTCTTGCCCACCGGTAAAATACAGGTTTCTGGAGGGATGAAAGATCCCCACCAGGGGCCGATGGGTGCCGGTTTTGATCGCCTTGAGGGGCCTACCGTTGGAATAGCGCCAGACCCGGAGGGTTTGAGACTTGTCGATGATCACCACATACTTGCCGTCCGGCGAGAGGGTGCCCGAAAAAATCTTCCCCTTGGGGCCGATGTAGCTTTGGTGGACGATAAAGCTTTCTTTGCCCCAGGCCCCCAAGGGGAGCAGTGACAAAGCGAGTATCAAGATTGCCCAAAATCTCATTGGGTTATCCCAGCTAATTTTTTTTGTCTTCGGTCCATGTCCTGGCCAAGAAATGGGGGCAAAGGTCTTGTGTTCCTGAGCCAAAGCCTTTACCATCTGTGCAAAAACCATCGGCAGAGGGGATTTTCGGCTTTTGGGGCTTTTTTGGCAATCTATTTACCTCATCCCTCCCCCAAGGAACGGATGAACTTCGGTCACCCCGCCCCGTTCGGCTGGGTTTTGGTACTTTGGGCGAAGATTTGGGGCGCACTTTTTGGGCGCAGTTTGGGTAAGCACAAACCGAACCCAAACCGGCAAACCGCTCCTGCTCAGGCCAATCGAACCGAAGTTGGAGGCCAAAAACCCGCCGTCCCTCTGTAAACGCTTTTTAAAACCCCTTGGGTCAAAGGCTAGGGAAACAACATGAGCAATGAAAAACGGGTGATCGACCTGATCTACATCACCCCGCCCAAGTCGGTCGAAGAATTGGTCGCCGACTACCGGCAAAAGATGGACATTTGGGGCAAAAAGCTCAAGGACCTGCAAACCTATTACTTCGAGCAACACGCCGACAGCGCCGGACCGGATGTCCAGGAAGTGTTGGCGATGCGCAACTTTTTGGGCAAGTTTCTCAAGCACCGGATCGACTGGATTCTGGAGAAAACCGAGGACCCCAAGCTCCGCCGCCGGTATCTCCAAGTCCTGCCCCCCTTCCACCAAAAAGGGGCGATCAAGACCCTGCTGTTTCACTTTTTCCAGCTCAAGGAAAGTGAAGACAAAAAAAACGTCCTGTACAATGCCGCCACGGACATAGAAAAGGAAGTCCGCATCCTCTGGGACATCTACAAGCTCCGTAAGACCATCGAGTCAATCACCGTCTTGCAAAAGGCCCTGGAAGACCCCAACCCCTTCCCCTCGCTGTTTTCGGTCCCCACCCGAATCCAACGACTTGAGGAGCTAAAGACGGTCTTTAAGCTGATGTTCCAAATGTGCATCCAGCCTCAGTTCCAAAAGGACCTGTACAACAACCTGAGCCCTTCGCACATCAGCCCCGAGGCGATTTTGGCCCGTCAGGAACAAGGGGTCAGTCTGGTGTACCCCCACGTGATCCGCAAGTTCGACTACCGGAACCACTTCTTTTTCGTCTATTTTTACTCCGGTATGAAGGCGAAGATCGGCGGCGAGGTCAAGGACTTCCGGTTTAACTACCTGGATTTTGAGATCATCAAACAAGAATTTTTGACCTTCTGGCTCAACAAACGGCTGGAGGGCAACGATAAAAAGATGGAGATCTACGCCCGGTACAAGCTGGGGGACAAAACCCTGGCTGAGCTGATCGCCGAAAACCCGGCCGACGAGATCGAGATTTTGCAGCAGTTGCCCTATGAGATCTTCAACGACTTGACCGCCCAGGTGAACGAAGAGGTGGCCCCGGAATTCAAGACCGAAGTGGAAACCTTCAGCGAAAACCACGGCGAGTTTGCCGAGGTTCGCCGCCAGTTTGACCGGGCCAAGAAGGTGGCGACCCTTTCGATCCTCAAGATCAAGGAACTTTTGAGCAGCCCGGCTCCGGCCCCCGAACCGCCTCCCGAGGCCCCCAAGCCGGTTGCGGCCAAACCGGCTCCGGCCCCCCCGGCCGCTCCGATAACCAAGCCGGAACCGAGGTTTGAGCTGGTGAAGGTCAAAAAAACCGAAATCGACTTCCCCTACCTGGTCAAGGCGATTGCGGAATTCTCCAAACGGATCAACGTGCTCCGTGCTAAAATGGGGGCACAGGCCTACCAGGACTATACCAAGCGGATGACCAAATTCTTGTCCAACACCACCGAATCGGCGATGATCCAAAGACGGACCCCCAAGCACGAATGGGTGCTGCCCTACGTGGTCAAGGAGTTTTTGGGCAACGACTTGGTCCAGGAACATTTGGTGATCGTGGGAGCAGAGGTGAAGGCCAAGGGCCTGGGAATGGGCTACAGCGCCAATGCCGGACAAAACGCCTACCAGTTCAGCTGCTTTTTTGTGTACGGAGTCGCCAACCCGGACGGGGTTTTGGGCACGCCGGTGGAGCAGCGGCAGGTAAGAGGCAAAAACTTCAACGAATACAGCCCCGCCGAACTGGCGGTCCGAGAACGGTTTTTACGTTTTTTTGACTTGATCGACAAACCTTCGGCTTAACCCAAAGGCAGTTTGCTCAAGGCAATTTACCTTTTAGGAACCAGCATGACTCAAAAACTCAGAAGCGCCACCAGCACCGAAGGAAGAACCATGGCCGGAGCCCGCTCCTTGTGGCGGGCCAACGGCATGAAGGACCAGGACTTCGGTAAGCCGATCATCGCCATTGCCAACAGCTTCACCCAATTTGTCCCCGGCCACGTGCACCTACACCCGATCGGCCAGAGGGTGAAAGCGGTGATCGACCAATGCGGCGGTTTCGGTGCGGAATTCAACACCATCGCCATTGACGACGGGATCGCCATGGGCCATGACGGGATGCTCTACTCCCTGCCCAGCCGGGACTTGATCGCCGATTCGGTGGAATACATGGTCAACGCCCACATGGCCGATGCCCTGATCTGTATCAGCAACTGCGACAAGATCACTCCGGGCATGATGATGGCCGCCATGCGGTTGAACATTCCCACGATCTTTGTTTCCGGCGGACCGATGGAAGCGGGGGTGGACCAGGGGAAAAAGCTTGATCTGATCGACGTGATGATCGCAGGAGGAGACAGTGCCGTGGGCAACGACCAACTGGCGGCCTTGGAGCGTTCCGGCTGCCCAACCTGCGGTTCCTGTTCCGGGCTCTTCACCGCCAACAGCATGAACTGCCTGGCCGAGGCTCTGGGCCTTGCACTGCCGGGCAACGGGACCCTGGTAGCCACCCACGCCGACCGTTGGGGCCTCTTTGAAGCGGCGGCCAAACGGATCGTGGCCTTGGCCAAGGAACATTACCAGGAAGGCAAGCCGGGACTCCTGCCCCGGGACCTCGCCAGCCCCAAGGCCTTTGAGAACGCCATGGCCCTGGACATCGCCATGGGCGGCTCGACCAACACGGTGCTGCACCTTTTGGCGGTCGCCCAGGAAGGGGAGGTGAACTTCACCTTGGCCGACATGGACCGGATCAGCCGCAAGGTCCCCACCCTGTGCAAGGTGGCCCCCAGTAGTGCCTACCACATGGAGGACGTGCACCGGGCCGGAGGGATCAACGGCATCTTGGAAGAGCTTTTGGCCGCAAAGCTGCTGGACGGTTCCGCCAAAACCGTCTCGGGGGCCAGCATGGCCGAGCAGATTGCAGCCTACAGCCTCAAAAAGGGCAGCCCCAAAGGCAAGGCCCTTTACTCTGCCGCTCCCGGCGGCTTTCGGACCGTCCACGCCTTCTCCCAGTCCAACCGGTACGGCACCCAGGATCTGGACCGAGAGATGGGCTGCATCCGTGCGGCAGGTTCGGCCTTTTCCAAGGAAGGCGGGCTTTGTGTCCTGTACGGCAATCTGGCCCAAAACGGCTGTGTGGTTAAAACCGCTGGGGTAGACGAAAAGATTTGGACCTTTGAAGGTCCCGCCAAGGTTTGTGAATCCCAAGACGAAGCGACCGAAGCGATCTTGTCGGGAAAAATCCAGGCCGGGGACGTGGTGGTGATCCGTTACGAAGGCCCCAGGGGCGGACCGGGGATGCAGGAAATGTTGTACCCAACCACCTACCTGAAATCCAAAGGGCTGGGCAAGGTTTGCGCTTTGATCACCGACGGCAGGTTTTCCGGCGGTACCTCGGGCCTTTCGATCGGCCACGTCTCCCCCGAAGCGGCGGCAGGCGGGACCATTGCCTTGGTCGAGGAAGGGGACCGGATCAGGATCAACATCTCCAACCGGCAGATAGAACTCTTGGTCCCTCCTGCTGTCTTGGAACAGCGGCGGGCGGCCAAACAGGCCCAAGGCTTCCGGCCCAAAGAGCGAACCCGGAAGGTTTCCAAGGCCCTCCAGGCCTACGCCTTGATGGTCACCAGCGCAGACAAGGGTGCGATTCGGGATTTGGACCAACTGAAGGGTTAAAACCAAAGGGGTCCTAGGACCCCAGCCGAAGGAACCGGGATGATGCAGATCTACAAGGGCCTTGGGGTCTCCGAAGGGGTAGCGGTCGGAAAGGTCTTGAAGATCCATTCCGCCTTCATGAACTACCCGAGGATCGAGATTGAGGACGAGTCCGCCCTGCCCTTGGAGGTGGAACGTCTTAAAAAAGCCCAGCTCCAAACCCAGGCCCAACTGGAAGCCATCAGTGCCGATTCCGGCTCGGTGATCAACGACGAGTTGCGCCAAGTACTCACCAGTTTTCAACTCCTGCTGGCAGACAAAAAATTTGTCCCGGCGATGATCGACAAGGTCCTGACCGCCAAAATCAATGCGGAATGGGCCTTGATTCGCACCATCGCCAAGCTGGAAGAGCGTTTCAAAAAAATCGAAGACCCCTACATCAAGGCACGGGTGGACGACATCCGCCAGCTGGGGGGGAAGTTGATGAACAACCTGCTGGAAAAGCCTACCCTGGACATTTCGGGGCTCAAGGAACCGGTGATCATTGTCTGCCACGATATCAGCCCCGCCGATGCCTTCCACCTCAACAAGGACAACATCCTCGGTATCGTCACCGAAATGGGCGGTATGACCAGCCACAGCTCCATCTTGGCTCGGGCGATGAACATCCCGGCGGTAGTCGGGGTTCCAGACGCAACCAACCGGGTCCTGGACGACCATTTTTGTATCCTCGACGGCAGCACCGGGGAGGTGATCGACCAACCTTCCCCCGAGAAGATCAACGAGAAGCTGGACAAAAAGGAGCGGCGCAACCTTTACCAACTGCAACTGAACAAATTGATCGGCCACCCTTGCAAGCTCAAGGACGGGCTGGTGGTGGACCTGGCGGCGAACCTGGATTTTTTGGCCGAGCTGCCGGAGATCAAAAAATTCCAGATCCCTTCCATCGGGCTGGTTCGGACCGAGTTTTTGTTTGACCTGGAAAGTGAGTTTCCCACCGAAGAGGAACAGTTCAACACCTACACCCAGGTAATCCTGGAGTCGAGCTGTAACCCCATCACTTTTCGGACCTGGGACATTGGCTCGGACAAGACCACCAAACTGCTCCACGAACTCTCTGAAGAAGCCAACCCGGCCTTGGGTTTCCGGGGGATCCGTACCTGCCTCAAACACCCCGAGATTTTGCGACCCCAGATCCGGGCCTTGCTGCGGGCCAGCCTTTCGGCCCAAATCAAGGTGATGATCCCCATGGTCACCAGGATCGACGAGATCACCGCCTCCTTGGCGATTGTCGAAGAAGAGCGGGCCAATCTGGGGATCAAGTCGAGCAAGCTCCAATTGGGCTGTATGCTCGAAACCCCGGCGGCGGTGCACATCCTAGACGACCTTTTGGACCTCTGCGACTTTATCTCCATCGGGACCAACGACTTGGTCCAGTACACCTTGGCGGTGGACCGTCTCAACGAGCATGTTTCTTCCCTCTACGATCCTTTCCACCCGGCGATTCTCAAGATGCTGGAGTACACCGTACAAACCTGCAACCGCCGGGGGAAGCCTGTTTCGATCTGTGGAGAAATGGCGGCCAACCCGATCATGCAGATGTTTTTGTTGGGCAACGGAGAGATCACCTTTTCCATGAGCCCCAACCAAGTACTCAAGACCAAACGGGTTTTGGGCAAGGTGGACCAGGGAACCCTCAAAAAAATTGCCTTTAAGTTCATCAACAAACACAGCAGCGATGAGTCCAACCGACTGGCCAAAGAGTTACAAAGCCAGTATGTTGAAGAAAGTTAACCGATTTTTTTAAAGGAGGCCCCATGTTGACCCCAGCCCAAGCCACGGCTTTGATCAAAAGCCACCCCAAGGTTGCGATTGTAGGCCTTAGCCCCAAGGACGACCGGCCTTCTTACCATGTCGGCCAGTTCCTGGCCCGCAACGGATTCCAGATCACCCCCATCCATCCGGCCCACGACGAGATCTTGGGGTTCCCGGCCAAAAAATCCTTGACCGAACTGGCCCCCGGCGAGGTGGATTGGGTGGACCTGTTTTTGAACCCCAGCCGCCTGATGGACCTGCTGCCCGAACTCAAGCGGCTCCGGCCCAAGTTGGTCTGGTGCCAGCTGGGGGTGGTGGACGAGGCCTTTAATGCCGCCTTGGACGAGGCTAAAATCCCCTACATCGCCGACCGGTGCCCCAAGATCGAATGGAGCCAACAAGGATGAGCTTGTTCCCAGGTTTGGCGGAATTGCGGGATTCGATCGACCACTTGGACCACAGCCTATTGCTGCTGTGGGCGGAACGCAACAAATTCGCCCGGAACCTGCCCCCAAAAGAGCGAGAAGTCCAGTGGCAGGCCCAGGACTTTGTGGGGCTCGCCGCCCAATGGGGGCTGGCCCCGGCCTTTGTCGGCGAACTGGGGCTGGCCCTGGACCAAGCGGCCCTGCCGACGGCCTTGGGTGCAACCTCCAACCTGGAGGACCTTTGGGGCAGCCTGATGCGGTTGGACCGGGTGCTGTTGGAGGTTTTGTCGGAACGGTTTAAGGTGGTGGTACGGATCGGACGGATCAAAAAAGAGCAGCAAATCGCCCCTTTGGACCCTTCCCGGTGGAACAGCCTGCTGGCCGAGCGGTTGGCCTTGGCCCGGGACCTGGGCCTCAAAGCCGAAGCGGTGGTCCACCTGTTTGAGGCGGTGCACCGTTATGCCCTGCAACTGGAGTCCTGATTGGCATTGCCGCTGTTGATTCTGTTCACCAAAGCCCCGGTGCCCGGCCAAGTCAAAACGAGGCTGATCCCGGCCTTGGGAGCTCAAGGAGCGGCGCTGGCCCATTCGCTGATGGTCCGGCGGATGGTAGAGCGGCTGCAAGGACCCTGGGACTTTGAGGTCCACTGCCCCGCTGCGGACCCCCAAGTCCTGGACCAATGGTTGGGCAACCTCCGGTTCCGCCCCCAAGGCCCCGGAGACTTAGGGGAAAAGATGTCCTTGGCTTTTGCGGAGGCCTTTGCTCGGGGGTACAAAAAAGTGGCCTTGGTGGGCAGCGACATCCCCGACTTGGGGCCTGGGGAGATTCAAGGGGCCTTTGCGGCCCTGGACCAACAACCCCTGGCGCTTGGCCCGGCCCTGGACGGCGGGTACTATGCCATAGCCCTCAACCGGCCTTGCCCCGAACTGTTCCAGGGGGTCCCTTGGTCCAGCCCCCAGGTGTTGGCCCAAACCCTGGCCACAGCCGCCGCCCTTAAAATCACCCCCACACTGCTGCCCCCCTTGGCGGACATCGACGAGCCCCAGGACCTGCCCCGGCTGCAAGCCCTGTTTCCCGACCAACCTTGGCTGGCCCGATGATCTCGGTGGTCCTGACCTGCCTCAACGATGGTCCGCACCTGGAAGCCTGCCTCCAAAGCCTTGGGGGCTTCCAGGGCCTGGAGGTGCGGGTGGTGGATGGGGGCAGTAGCGAGTCCCTGGCCCCCCGGTTGGCCCGGATGGGTCCGGTCACCTTGCTGCATAGCCCCCCCGGACGAGCCCGGCAGTTCAACCTTGGTGCCGCCCAGGCCCAAGGGGAGGTGCTACTTTTTCTGCATTCCGACTCCCTTTTGCCCACCGGCTGGCGGGAAGAAATCGGGCGGATCTTGGCGAACCCCAAAAACATCGCCGGGGCCTTCTCCTTCAAAACCGACCTGGACCACCCCAAGATGGCCCGGATCGAGCGCTGGGCCAACCGGCGCAGCCGCTACCTGCAACTGCCCTACGGTGACCAGGGCCTGTTTATGGCCAAGGCGACCTTTGAGGGCTTGGTTGGCTTTGCCCCGCTGCCTTTGATGGAAGACTACGAACTTGTGTTGCGGCTGAAGAAACAAGGGAGGATTGAGACCAGCCCCCTGCCGCTGGTGACCAGTGGGAGAAGGTGGTTGGCTCAAGGTTTTGGGGCGGTTGGTTGGACCAACTTCAAGATTATCCTGCTGTATCATTTGGGGATTTCTCCAGACCGGTTGCAAAAAATTTACCGCTCCGGTCCCCAGCAAAAAGCCGTTGACAAGCAACAAAAGCCGGGCTAAAAAGACGGATCACTTTGGGGGCCTTAGCTCAGCTGGTAGAGCGCAACGCTGGCAGCGTTGAGGTCAGGAGTTCGATCCTCCTAGGCTCCACCAAAACCCCCCCTTTCCGTTGGGTTTCCCTCCTTCGGAATTCCAGCTGGCCCCGCTCTACAGGTCAGGTTGGGTCCAAACCCGGCAAACACCGGGGCCGCATCTCCCGTTCAGCCTCAGTTCTCAGCCCTTCGTTGTTTATCCCCTTGCCTGTCCTGAAGCCCCTGGGCGCTGTCTTGTCCAAAGGCCCGCCGTTCTCCTGCGGCCTAGGACTTGGGGGCGGAGAAAAAGGGTTTGAGCCGGTGGGCCAAGGCTTCCTTTTGGATCTCCAGTTCCAACATCTTTTGGGCCCAACCTAAGATCAGTTCATGGGACGGGTCGTCGGTAAAGCCCAGCAGTCGGGCGAAGTGCTCGATCAGCTCCTGTTCGCTGATCAGCAGTTCCCGGTCTTCGGTGGCCACCCGGATGACCTCGTTAATCATCAAAAAGGCCTTTTCAAAGCTCAACCTCGGCAGAGGCTCCAAGGGGCAAAGGGAATACTTTTCCACCGCCTGCTTTTCCAGCTCTTCCATCTCCTCTTGCCGCACCCAATTCATCGCCTCCCGCAGGTCTTCAAACTCTTCGGCAGAGACGTGCTTGTCCACCACCACTACTTTCCAGATGGCGGTGTAAAGCCATTTGCGTTCCTCGACATGCAGGTCTTTGATGGTGGTTTTGGCGGTGATCACGAGAAATTGCCCCCCTCAGGCCAGTGTGTGGAATGTATGGTACTGCCGATGGTGAGGATACCCACAACCCCATAGATTTGGGAAGAATCCTTTACAGCGGGTCCAACTTAGGACGGCCCAGCCCCCAAAGCAGTAAATTGGCACACAGCAGGACCAGCACCCCCGGCCAACCCAAAAAGCCGCCGGTCAGGCTGCTGGTGCCGGTCAAAAAGAGGGTCGAAAGCCCCGAGGTGCCGTTGATCAGGCCCATGAACAAGGCTGCGGCGGCAATGCTGTTGGCCCGCAGCCGGACCCACACCAGCAGGGGGCTCAAACCCAGACTGAGGCCCACACCCAATAAAATCCCCCACTCCGGTTCCCCAGGGTGACGGAACCCGGTCCAGGCCAGAGGGGCGTACCAGAGCCCTTGGAACAAACCGATTCCCAGGCTCGCTGGCCAAAAACCTCGACCACTCCATTCCTTGACCAACAGCCCTCGCCAGCCCAGTTCCTCGCCGAGCGCAAAAAAGGCCCCCAAGGTCGCACCACTCAGCACCCCCTGCAAGGCCAGCCAAGCAAAGGGCGGCATCTCCCAGGGGGCCACTTGCGGCAAGGCGGCCTGGGTCGCCCAAAACCCTTCCATCGACCAACTCCAACCCGCCCCGGCACCCAGCAGGCTGGCCGGAGCGGAGAGCGCCACCAGCCCCAAGGGCAGCAGAATCGCCCAGAGGTATCCCCAGTTGGGATTGAGGCTGAGGGGCAAAAAATGGGTCAGGTTTTTGTTGTAGATCAAAAAAACCACTGCCGCCGGGACAAACAACACCACGATGCTGACCCCAAACCCCACATAAGAAGCAGGCCCCTGCCCGGCCAAGGAGGCCCCGCCGGCCAGCATCCAGGCTAGGCCAAAGGTCAGGACCAAAAAGTTTGCCGCTGCGACCCGAACCTTCTCGGCCTTGGACCGGAGCTGCTTTTTTGATTTCCCTTTGGCCATGCTCTGTTCCCTCTCGTTTTTTTGCACAGTGACAGAGCCGCAGTTCCCTGACAAGCAGGGGCCCTTAAAATTCCTGGGTCTTGGAAACCAGCACTTTCGAGGCTGTACAGGGTTTTGAAAAACCGTTAGCTTGGTCGAAGAATTCCTTTTTATTCCTGATCCTTTTTGGAGTCCGCACTTGAAACTCAGTGGGTTTGCCAAATATGTCTGGGCCGTACTGGTCTATAATCTTGGGGTCATCCTTTGGGGGGCCTATGTCCGGGCCACCGGTTCGGGGGCGGGATGCGGCAAGCATTGGCCTACCTGCAACGGCGAGGTAATCCCGCTGGAGCCCAGCCTCAAGACCCTGGTCGAATACAGCCACCGGACCACCAGCGGGCTGGCCTTGGTTACGGTGCTGGTGATGCTGGTTTGGGCGTTCAAAGCCTTTCCCAAGGGGCACCCGGCCCGCAGAGGTTCGGCCTTGAGCGTACTGTTTATGATCACCGAAGGCGGATTGGGAGCCGGACTGGTGCTCTTTGAATTGGTCGCCCATGACACCTCAATGGCCCGGGTCTGGAGCATGGGGCTGCACCTGACCAACACCTTTTTGTTGCTTTCGAGCCTCGCCCTCACCGCATGGTGGGCCAGCGGCGGCGGCGACTTTAGCCTCAAGGGCCAAGGGGCCCAGGGCAAAAAATTGTACCTGGGCCTTTTGCTGGTCTTGGTCATCGGGGTGACCGGAGCGGTGACCGCCTTGGGCGACACCCTTTTCCCGCCTCTGGAAGTGGGGGCTGGGTTGGTGGCCGACGGCGAAGGTGGGGTTTATTTCCTCAAACGGTTGCGGGTCTTTCACCCGATCTTGGCGGTGACCTTGGGGCTTTATCTGGTCTTTTTGGGCTTAAGCTTCAGAAAACCCCAGTTCCCCCCAGCCATCCGTACCGCCGGGCTGTTGGTGATCGTCAGTTATGTCTTGCAGATCTTGGTGGGGGTGACCAACATCTTTTTGAAGGTCCCGGTTTCCACCCAGATGATCCACCTTTTGTGCGCCGACTTGGTCTGGATTTTCCTGGTCTTTCTGACCGCCGCTGTCTTTTCCGACCGGAGCACCCAGGGCTAAACCTTTATTCAGCAGTCAAGCATGGACTTCGACCGTATGATGGTTCGCTTGGAGATCGAAAAGGTTTTAACCCTTTTGGTCAAACAAACCCAATTGGTTGAACAACGTTCCTTGTTGGAATATTACCACGAAATGTTTGTGGACCTCAAAAGCCTGATGGAGCCGATCTGCGAATACGGTTCCGTGGTCCATTTGATGGTGATTTTGCCCGAACGGCTCAAGGAGCTGCAAAAGGAATTGAAGGAAGACCTGGGCCTGGGGGCGGAGTTCCGGTCGCTGATCCGTTGGTAGTTTTTAGCCTGTTCCATTGAATTCCCCCTTCTTTGCCTTTGCCCGATCTTTGTAAACAAAGGCCCGCAGTTGTTTTTTGGCATAAATACTGCTAGAGTGAAACCCTTACCGGGAGAATCCGGTAAAAAGTTAGGAAAAAGGCCCGAGTAGCCCCAAACCGGAACTCGGCAGCCTCAACCCCCAAGCCCCTTTTCGTTTCGATGGCCGAAGCAGAAGTCAAACAAGATCAGTCAGCTCAGGGGCAAAAAGGCGGCAGTGCGCCGCTGGACCCAGCTTTGGTCGAACGGACCAAAGAGGTCATGCCGCTGCCGCTTCCCGACGAAGAAAGCGACTGGGGTCTGCCGGTACTGAGCAAAACCAAGGAAAAGGCCAAATTCTTTGGGCTGATCAAAAAAAAGGAACTGAGCCTGGAAGTGGTTGCGGAGTTGCGCAAGTCCTCCATGCTTTCGCCAGGCAACACGCTCATCGAGATCCAACGGCTGCGCAAGCTGCACCCCAACAATGCCGACCTCTTGATGCTTTCGGCGACCTGTTCGAACGGGATGATGATGAACTCCTCCCAGAAAAAAGGGGTGCTCGAAGGGATCAAAGGGGCCTGTAAGGATGCCGGTGGTGCGCTTTTGGCGGATGGGATCACACTGTTCAACTGCGACAGCTTTTTTGCCATCTACTACAACTACCTTTCTCGGCTCAAACGAGAGCAGATATCAGTCCTCAAACAGCTGGCCACCGAGCACCGGCTGGAAGTGGAAAAAAAGAAGCTGCTGAAAAACACTGCGGTGGTGGACTACCTGCTGGGCGAAAAGCCCAAGGCCGTGGCCATCATGGGGCACCTGAAAAAGAAGATCAAAAGTTCCAAGTTCACCACTCCTTGGGAATTTGCCGAGATGCGCTCCGCCTACAAGGCGATTGAGACCAACCAAACCAAGGAAGAATTTGGCATCGGCACGGCCAACGAGCTGGTGGGCTACGTTTATGCCATGACCGTAGCCTTTGCCCGGATTCCCATGTTGGCACCCTTGGTGGACACACTGCTGGAGATGATCCCTGAAACCAACCATTCCCTGCTGTTGAGGAAACGTTCCATCGTTGGGGTCAAAAGGATCAATGCCGCCAAAATCGCCCAGGCCCGAGGGGACCGCAACGCCTTGGGCAAACATGCCTTGACTCTGTTCAAGGACAGCCAAGCGGTGCTGTCGAAGATCGAGGGGCAAGCGGTCAAACAGCCTTATGAATCGGAGCCCTACTTCAACCTCGCCTTGGCCGCCCAGCTTTCAATGGGTGCGGTCCACCCCGAGGAACAACTGAAGATGCTCAACTTGGCGCTCAAGGCGATGGAGCAGTTGATCCGCTTTGACATGTCAAAGGAACACAAGTTTACCGAAGTGGCCAAAAACCACACCCATTCGATCGCCAACATGATCAGCCGCTTTGGGGGGGAAGGTGATTCCGGGGGAGGAGCCCCAGCCGGGAAAAAGCCCCAAGGCCCACCGCCGCAAGAAGAGGACGACTTTTAAGCCCCCCGTCACAGCGGCCATTGTTCCAGCAGCCCCAACGCAATCCCGTAAGCCCCCAAAGAAAATAAGACACTCAAGACCAGCACCTTGGCGGTCAGCTCGGCATCGGCCTTCAATTGCTGGCTCAAGATGAACGCTGCCGGAGCGGTCGGGGCCATCATCAGGATCACCAGAATCCGGGTCTCCATTCCCCCCAGCCCCAGCCATAGGGCAAAGCCAAAGCCCAGGAGCGGGGTCAGGGTCACCTTGGTCAAAGCGGCCACCACCTCGGGCAGACGGTACGAAGAAAACCCCAAAAGCTTGGCCGAAGCGCCCACCCCAATCAGGGCCAGCGGCAAAACCGCTCCCGAAAGGGTTTCCAAGGTGCGGTCCAAAAAGTCCCACAGCCCCAGGCCGGTTTTTTGGTACAACAGGCCCGCCAGGATCGAGAGGACCAAGGGGTTCTTGCCCAACTCCAGCCCCATCCTCCCCCAAGCCTTGGCCTGGAACCGGAGCTGGGCGGACATCAAAATCACCACCCCAAAAAGATTGTAAAAAATGATCCCCGGAGCCAGGAGCAGGTATATCTTCCCCTCGGCCCCCGCCGTGTCTTGTCCGGTGGAGCGCAGGTAAAACAAGGCGACCGGGAGGCCCACAAAGGCCAGATTGCCCCGAAACCCGGCCTGCAAAAACGCCGCTCGACCGGGGGGAGTGAGGTTTATCCCCCAGCTGAGGACAAAACCCAAAACCACGCTGGCCAAACTGCCCAGCACCAAGGCCCCCAGTGCCGGACCTACATCGGGAACCCCAAAGGGGAGCCGGTAGGTCTTAAAAAACAGCAACGCCGGTAGGCAAAGCCAGTAGAGCAGGGCATTGGTTTTTTTGACGGTTGGGTCGTCCAAAATCCCCAGTCTCCGGGCCAACATCCCCAACCCGATCAGCAAAAAGATCGGCGCAACTATGGCTATCGGCCCCATGGTTCGGGCCGGACAAAGGTCAACAATTCCATGGTGGGACAAAAACTTGGTTGTGGTCCAAACCTCAAAACGGGTTGGACCTGATTCCAGGCCAAGACAGGGTAACCTTTGTGATACGGTTTCGCCAAGCCCAGGTGCCGCTTTCGCACCAGCCAAGCTTTTGGACAATCGAAGGGCGACAATTTCTTTAAAATTGGCCTGCGAAAAGCCTTGCCTCGAAGCGAAAAAACCTGGGATAATTCACCCAAGGACCCTGTCCTTTTGCACCGGGTCAAGAAAACAACACCTGTTCCTGAGAGGAAAAATGGCTGACATGGCAAAACTGATCCTAGACGGCAAAGAGTACCAGTTGCCCGTAGTCCGCGGCAGCGAGGGGGAAGTGGGGCTGGACATCTCCAAACTTCGGGCCCAAAGCGGGGCGATCACCCTTGATCCGGGTTTCGGCAACACCGGGGCCTGCAACAGCGCCATTACCTTCCTCGACGGGGAACAGGGCATCCTCCGCTACCGGGGCTACAAGATCGAGGACCTGTGCAAAAATTCCACCTTCTTGGAAGTGGCCCACCTCCTGATCAACGGTGCCCTACCCACTGGGGAGCAAAACAAGGAATGGCACCACCACATCACCCACCATTCGATGATCAAGGAAGACATCAAACGCTACTGGGATGCATGGCCCCAAACGGCCCACCCAATGGCGTTGCTCAGTTCGGTGGTTTCGGCGCTTTCGACCTTTTACGAAGACAGCTTCGACGTTTTTGACCCTCGACAGGTCGAAATCTCGATCCACCGGCTGTTGGCCAAGATCCCGACCGTAGCGGCCTATGCCTACAAAAAGTCGGTGGGCCAGCCTTACATCTACCCCAAAAATTCCCTGGGTTATACCGAGAACTTCCTGCGCATGATGTTCGCCATGCCGACCGAGGACTATGAGGTCAACCCGATCCTGGCACAGGCGTTGGACCAAATCTTGATCCTCCATGCGGACCACGAGCAGAACTGCTCGACCAGCACCGTCAGGATGGTGGGCTCTTCCCACGCCAACCTCTTCGCTTCGGTCGCCGCCGGGGTTTGCGCCCTGTGGGGACCCCTGCACGGCGGGGCCAACCAGGAAGTGTTGGAGATGCTCGAATTGATCCAAAAGGACGGCGGCAACGTGGACAAATATGTTGCCAAGGCCAAGGACAAGGACGATCACTTCAGGCTCTACGGCTTCGGCCACCGGGTTTACAAAAACTTCGACCCCAGGGCGACCATCTTGAAGGAAACCGCCAAAGGGGTGCTCAAGACCCTGGGGGTGCAGGATCCGCTCTTGGAAGTGGCCCAGAAGTTGGAGGAAATCGCCCTCAAGGACCCCTATTTCATCGAAAAGAAGCTCTACCCCAACGTGGACTTTTATTCGGGGATCATTTACAAGGCCATGGGCTTCCCGACCAAGATGTTCCCGGTGCTTTTTGCCATGGGCCGTCTGCCCGGCTGGATCGCCCAGTGGAAGGAAATGATCGAAAGCCCCGAAACCAAGATTGGTCGGCCAAGGCAGATCTACACCGGTGCCAATGTTAGGGAATACGTGCCTTTGTCCAAACGGTAGGGTTCCCCCATACCCCTGGGCCTTATGGCCTAGGGTGCAAGGTCGGCCTGGACAAGGTCGGCCTCCGGCCCCGGTGCCTCTGGTTGGGGGGGGATTGTTCCTCCGGTCAACCGGGCCAGCTCCCTTTTGCAGGCCTCCTGTTTCTCTCCCTGTCCCAACCTGCCGTACACAAAGGCCAGATTGACCCAGCCGGTCTGGTAGGCCCGGTCCAGGGCCAAGGCTTTGAGGTAGTGCCTTTTGGCGGCCTCGAATTCCCCCAACTCCCGGTCCAGGCTACCCAGGGCGCTCCAGCCCTGGGGCTGCCTCCGGTTGAGTTGCAAAGACCGCTGCAATTCCTTGCGGGCCATTTCTAACCGGCCCAACTTTTTGAGGCACAAGCTGAGGTTGTAGTGGGTTTTGGGCTCGGAATCATAAAACCGCAAGGACTCTTCATAAAGCCCCACCGCCCGTTCAAACAGCCCCTGTTTAGCCGCCAGATTGGCCAAGTGAAACCAGACCCGCCAGTCGTCCCGCCTCAGCTCCAAGGCCTTTTGGAACTGGGTTTGGGCCTCCAAAAGCCGCCCCTCGAAGCCATAGGCCTCCCCCAAGGTGACGATCAGGCCGTAGTCCAAAGGCTGGACCTTCAGCCCCCTCAGGGCCACATTATAGGCCTCCGGTGCCCGGTTGAGGGACAGCAGGGCATTGGCCCACAGGCCGTAGGTTTCCAGGTACAAAGGATACTGTTCAGCCACCTGCTTGTACAGCTCCAAGGCCGGAGTCTGGAGCCCCAACCGCTCCCAAAGCCGGGCAAACCCCAGGCCGTAAACCGCATCCACTCCGGGGCCATAAAGCCGCTGTTCCATCCAGCCCAAAAACCGGTCTTTCTCCCCAAACCGGCAAAACATCCGGTAAAAGCCTTCCCAAATCGCCGGGGCAAAGGCGATTTGCTCAAACACCTGATCACAGGCCTGCAACGCCTCGTCCCAGGCCCCCGCTTGGGCCAGCCGTTCAGCCAATTTGGGCCAAAGTTCCGGGTCGTTTTTTAGGGCCGGTGCGGCTTTGATCCAATACTTAAACGCCTTGAGCACCAACCCCTGGTCAAAGGCCACTTGGCCCAGCCTCGTCCAGGCGGCATGGTGGGCCGGGTTGGCCTTGAGTACCTTTTCGAGGCAATTGAACTCCTCTTCCAGCTTTTCTTCCAATTGGAAGGTTTGGGCCAATCGGTACCAGGTTTCGTATTCCTTTTCCGACAAGGTGAGGCAGTCTTGCAACAGTTTGTAGGCAATCTCCGGTTTGCCCTGGGAGAGCCTGATCTGGGCGATGGCAAAGTTGTTTTCCAGGTCGTAGGGGTTGAGCTTGGAAAGCTTGAGCCGCTGCTCGACCTCCTTTTCCCGTTCCCCGGTGCGGCTGTACAGCTGGGCCAAGGTGCCGATCAGTTCGGTGCTCTCCCCCTGCTGTTCGATCAGGGCCAAAAAACTGGCCTCCGCCTCTTTGGGTCTTGCTTCCAGTTGGGCCTGGGCCAAGTATTTTCGGGCTTCCAGGTCGCTCGGCACCGCCTCGATCACCTTCAAAAAGGGGTCGATCGCCTCCGCTTTGGTGGCATAGTGGAACAGCAACTCGCCCAGGTTGAACCAATAGGAGCTGTTTTTGGGGTCCAAGGAGAGGGCCTGCCGGTAGGCGTTTTCCGCTTCCTGGATCTGGTGGTTTTTCAGGTGGCTGTTGCCCAGGTTGTTCCAGACCGAGGGATTGCGGTTGTCTTGGGCCAAGGAACGGCTGAAGGATTCGATGGCCAACTCCAGCGCCCCTTGGGAGAGATGGATCAGCCCTTGCAGCTCCAGGCCCCAGGGGCTGGCCGGTTCCAAGGCAAAAGCCTGGGCCAGGGCTGCTTGGGCTTGGTCCAGCTGGCCTTGCCGGTAGGCCTGGAAGGCCAGCCCCTTGAGGGCGGTCAGGTTTTTCGGATTGACCTTGGTGGCCCGTCCATAAAGCTCCCAGGCCCGGCTAGGGCGGTTTTGCTCTTCACAAAGCATGGCCAGATGAACCAAGGCAAACTCATGGCCCCCAAAGAGGTCCAAGGTCCGTTCATAAGCCTCCATTGCCCGTTGGACCAACCCTTGGCGGTTGAAGGCCATGGCCAGATAAAAGCAGGCTTCCACATCATTGGGCTGTTTTTCCAACAAGTCCAAGAGGGCTTCGGTAGCAAAGCTGAAGTCCCCTTGCTCGAAGGCACTCTGGGCACGGTCGAACCGTTTTTGGGCTTTTGGGTCTCTCGGTTCTGCAAGGCTCATGGGGCCAATTCCGTCATCAGATTGTGCAGTTGGGGCCGCAGGGTCCGCATCTCCTCCAATTTTGCATCCTTCCCGTACCACACCCGGTGGCTTAGGTGCACGGCCACCGAGCCTTTGGCCCGGTCGATCCAAAGACCGGTGCCGGTAAAGCCCAGGTGTCCGATGGAACCCCGGCCAAACCTCTCTCCACAAGACCAATACCCAGGACTTTGGTCACAATAGTCCCACCCCAAGGCCCTAGGAGCGAGGCCGGGCGGGTTGTGGTTTTGGGTCCAAAGGGCAAGGGTTTTCTCCTCAAAGACCCTGACTCCTTGGAACAATCCCCCTTGGAGCAGCATCAGGGCATAGGTCCAGAGGTCGGCCCCGTTGCCAAAAAGTCCGGCGTTGCCGCCTTCTCCGTCAAACCGAGCGGCGTTTTCATCCTGCACCTCTCCCCAAAGCCGCCGGTTCCGCCAGGCGCAATGGGCACTGGGAACCACTTCCGTCCGGGGGCCGGGGTTAAACCGAAAGCTTTTGAGCCCCAAGGGGGCAAAAATCTGACGGTCACAAAACCCGGACAAGCTCTCTTGGGTCACCCGGCGGACCAGTTCGGCGAGCAACAAAAAATTGAGGCAAGAATAAATCACCCGGCTCCGGGGCTCCACCTTGGGCGGGGTTGCCACCAAGGCCTTCCAAGCCGCCGGGGCCGAATCTTCCAGGTACAAGGGAGCCCAGTGGGGCAGACCGGAGCGGTGGGTCAAAAGGTCCAGGCAGGAGAGAGAGACCGGATAGTTCCACTCGGGCAGCCACTCCTTCACCGGTGCGGCCAGATCCAGTCGCCCCTGCTCCCAAAGTTTAAGGCAAGCGGCAGCGGTGGCCAAGGGTTTGGTCAGGCTGGCCAAGTCAAAGCTTTGGCCCAAGGGCAACGGACTTGCCTTAGCTTCCCCGGTTGTTCTACCATAAGCCTTGTGCAGCAACAGCCGCTCCCCCTGGGCAAAGAGCAGCTCCAGGCCAGGGAAAACCTCAGCCTCCAGGGCCTGGGCCACCAAAAGGTCCAAAGGTTCCGTATCCAATCGAGTTGTGGGCCGAGCTGGGGGCATGGGTTGGTAGCGGCGAAAGAAGAAACCCTGGAAAGGCTCCAATGCTTGTTGTATCAAGTTTCATCCTCCTACGAACGGCCCATTGCTTCAAGTAAAAAATCTCGCCACCTCCTTTGAGATAGAGGGCCGGTGGTTCCAGGTCCTCAAAGGGGTTAGCTTTGAGGTCGCCCAAGGCCAAACCTTGGGCATCATCGGCGAATCCGGCTCAGGCAAAAGTGTGACCAGCCTTTCCTTGATGCGGTTGATCCCCAAACCTTGGGGCCGCATCGACAGCGGTGAGGTGTGGCTGGAGGGCAGGGAACTTTTGTCCTTGAGCCCCCAAGCCTTCCGCTTGGTCCGGGGACGGGAAATGGCCATGGTTTTCCAAGACCCGATGACCAGCCTCAACCCGGTTTTGACCATCGGAGCACAGTTGCAGGAATCCCTGGCCTGGAAAGCCGGGGCCAATGGGGACCAGCGGCGGACGTTGGCCGAAAACCTGCTCAGGGAAGTAGGGATCACCGACCCGGCCCAACGGCTGGAGTCTTACCCCCACGAGCTTTCGGGGGGGATGAAACAGCGGGTGATGATCGCCATGGCCATTGCCGCCGAGCCCAAACTGCTGATCGCCGACGAGCCGACTACCGCCCTGGACGTGACCATCCAGGCCCAGATCCTGGCGCTGCTCAAGGAGCTGCAACAAAAACACAAAATGGCCTTGATTTTGATCACCCATGACCTGGGCGTGGTCTCTCAAACCTGTAACCAAGTGGCGGTGATGTACGGCGGAACCTTGGTGGAAAAGGCACCGACCCGAACCTTGTTTGCCAACCCCCGGCACCCCTACAGCTTCGGGCTGATCAAAAGCATCCAAAGCCTGACCTGGCCCCAAGGGAACCGGCTGTACACCATCCCCGGCCAGGTCCCCGGCTTGGGCCAGTTTGGTTCTGGCTGTGTTTTTGTGGGCCGTTGTGACCGAGCTCAGGAACGGTGCAAGACCCAGGTTCCGCCAATGACCCAAACTGCACCGGAACGGGAAGTAGCCTGTTTTTATCCCTTGGGGGGCCAAACATGACCCGACCGATCTTGGAGGTAAAGGGCCTCTCCAAAGCCTTTGCGGTCAAATCCGGGCTGTTCAAACGGACCCAAGGCTGGGTCCATGCGGTTTCGGAAGTGGACCTTCAGATCTTTCCCGGAGAAACCCTGGGGCTGGTCGGGGAATCCGGTTCGGGCAAGTCCACCTTGGCCCGGTTGATCTTGAGGCTGATCGAGCCCACGGCGGGGCAGGTTTTTTTCCAAGGCCAGGAATTGACCGGGCTCGGACACAAGGAAATGAGCCAAAAACGCAGCGGCATCCAAATGGTTTTCCAGGACCCTTTGGACAGCCTCAACAGCCGTTGGACCATCGGGCAGATCCTCCAGGAACCCCTGGCCATCCAGGGAACCTTGAGCCACCCTGAGCGGGAAGCGAGGGTTTCAGAGTTGCTGTCCCAAGTGGGCCTGGAACCGGCGATGAAACAGCGGTTTCCTCATGAGTTTTCCGGCGGCCAGCGCCAAAGGGTTGGCATCGCCAGGGCTTTGGCCTTGCGGCCCCAGTTGATCTTGGCCGACGAACCGGTCAGCGCCTTGGACGTTTCGGTACAGGCCCAGATCTTAAATCTGCTCAAAGACCTGCAAGAGGAATTGGGCTTGAGTTTTTTGTTTATCGCCCATGACATCCATGTGATCCGGTACGTCAGCCACAAGGTAGCGGTGATGTACCTGGGCCGGATTGTGGAGTCCGGTCCGGCGGAGGTTTTAGCCAAGAACCCGCTGCACCCCTATACCCAGGCGCTTTGGGCCTCGGTTCCCAACCTGGGGAGCCCCAAAACCTCCTCTAGCCCCTTGCCTGGAGAGGTGCCCAGCTTGATCCATCCCCCCGGCGGTTGCCCCTTCCACCCCCGTTGCCCCAAGGCCACCGCCCCTTGTCTGGAGCACCGGCCCGGTTTAAAAGAAATGGCCCCCGGTCATTTTGTCGCCTGCCCCTACAGCTAAGACAGAGGCCCCAGTGGAAACAAAACTTCCTTGGAATCCAGAATCTTCGGAGCCAAGCACAAAAGGCTGGCAACCTAATTGCATTGCAACTCAAAGAAGACCACCGATTTTTAACCCCGTTAACCTTGAGGAGAGGATCATGAGAAAGTGGATCATGACCGCTGCAGCGCTGACCCTGTTTGGGGGATTCGCCTTTGCCGCCGACGAAGAAACCAATTTGGATACCTTTGAACTTTGCAACAACTGGGCGCGGCAGTTCTGCACCTCCGGTGCGCACGAGCGGGCCGTAAATGCAGAGTTGCTTAAACTCAAGCAACACGGCATCCCGATCACCTTGGAGCGGATCAAATTGATGGCCCAAACCATCAACATGGGCAAGGTCCAACAGGCAGAGCAAGCCGGGCAGTAGGCTCGGACGTTAAGCCTCAAGAAATACGGGAACTCTGACCTTTCTAGTAGGGGAGGTCAGTAGTTTTACCCTTGCCAAGCCTCAATCCGCACCGTTAGAATGGGCGAGTTTCGTTCCAACGTTGAGGGGGGCACATGATTACTGTAAAAGGGGTCTATCGTAACGGCGAAGTCCATCTGGACTCACCTTCGGAAGGCCTACCGGCAAAAGCGGATTTGATCCTCAATTTCCCCGACCAAGGGGGAAACAAGGTTTATTTTACCCACCGTTTTCCACAAAACGGTCTGGCCCGGGGCCAGCGGCTTTCCGCTCGGCAGCCCCTGGTTGGCCGCATCTGGGTCATGGATCAGGCCCAAACCTCACAAGTCCTGTACCAATATCCTTTGCTGGACCGCTCCTTTGGGGGGATCAGCTTTTTGTCTGACCGGCTGTTTGTTGAAGACGGCACGATCACCCTGGCCATCGTCAACCCTGCCCAGGAAGGGGAAGTGTTGATGGAGCTGGAAGTGGAGGTTCGGGCGGTGGAGCCGGTGGAGGCTGGATACAAGGTGGGCTGCATGTTCCTCAACAGCCTGGACGAAGGGGTGTTTCACGGACTGATCCAGACCCTCGGGCTCCATTGAAATCCCTGGGTTTGCTGCTGGTTTTGTGCACTTTGGCCCCCGCCTTTTTGCACGCCGGTTTGCCCACCGAGCCGGGCCTGGATGCCCTGACCTTAAAAAAAATGCGCTGGTTGGAACGGTTCGGCACCCCGATCCGGGCCGGAAGCCCGGACCACAAGGTCCAAACCTTCGGCTGCAACCACGGGGACCAAGTGCTCTTGCGCCACCAATGGGGCCTGGAACAAACTTGGCTCCAGGAGCATCTGGTCGAGTGTCCGGCCTTCTTTTTTGACCTCCAACCGCCCGAAGACTAACCGGCCAGCAACAAACTGGTGTGGTTGTAAAAGGTTCCGGCAATCGCCCCGGTCATCAGGCAAGCCAAAGTGGCGGCTAACAAGGCCCTCAGGCCCACCTGGGCAATCGCCTTGGTCCGCTCCGGGGCCAGCGCCGCCGCTCCGCCCACAAAAATCGCCAGTGACGCAAAGTGGGCAAACCCACAAAGCACGTAAGAGGCAATCACCAGACTCCGAGGGTGCAACATCTGCCCCGACTGGGCCAGTTGGGCGAGGTCCTGGTAGCTGACCACTTCGGTGACCACCAACCGCTCCCCGAGGATCCGGCTGATCGCCACTGCGTCCTCCAGCGGGATACCCACCAAAAGGCTGAAAGGGTAAAAGAGATAGCCCAAGAGGGTTTGCAAGGTCAGGTCCAGCCCCGCCAAGCTCCCCAAAGCCCCCAGCCCCAGGTTGGCCAAGGCTACCAACCCCAAGACCGCCACCAACAGAGCCCCGATCCCCAAGATCAACTGCACCCCCGACTGGGCCCCGTTGATCACCGCCTCAAAAAATCCAGAATCCCGGTCGTAGTGGGGGTGGATCGCCAGCCCCAGGGTCTCGGGCTGGCCCGTTTCGGGGAGCAGAAGTTTGGCCATCAAAACCGCCGCCGGGGCCGAAATGAAGGAAGCGGAGATCAAGTGACCGGCAATGGCCGGGAACACGCCCTGGAGGGTGAACACGTACAGCGCCAGGATGTTGCTGGCTACGGTGGCCATGCCTGCGGTCAAGATGGTGCAAAGCTCCGAGGCGGTCATCTTGGCCAAGTGGGGTTTGATGGTCAAAGTAGATTCCACGCCCACAAAGATGTTGCTGGCCACGCTCACCCCTTCGGCACCGGAAATTCCCAGGGTTTTGGTGAACAGCTTGGCAAAAACCCGGATCACCCAGGGCATCACCTTGAGGTAATACAAAATGGCCACCAGGGCCGAGAAGAAGATGATCGAAGGCAAGGTCTGGAAGGCCAAGATGAAGCCCAAAGAACCCTCTTGCCCCGGCCCCAACGCCAAGGGACCAAAGAGAAAACGAATCCCTTCCCCCGAAACCCCCAAAACCTGCACCACCAAGCTGTTGAGCAGCCAAAAGAGCTGCCGCCCTTGGGGCAGCAAAAACACAAACAGCCCAAAGAGCAATTGCAGGCCCAAGGCCCAAGCCACCATCTTCCAGGAAACCTTGGAGCGGTGGGCAGAAAGCAGGTAGGCCAGACCGATCAAGGCAAAAAGTCCCAAAAAGCTGACTAGGTTGTAACTCTCCATGGGGGCTAAAAAAACGAGGTTATTGGGCGACCAGCTGGGGGCGGTGTTCGATATAGTCGCTGGCGGTGAGGTAGCAGTGGACCCCGTCCACCATGCCCTTGGGGATCAACTCCCATTCTTGCCGCATGTGGAAGTGGCCGTAGCTGCAGGTCTTGACCGGGTAGCGGCAGATCAGCTCCCAAAAGGGGGTCTTTTGGCCGTGGGTCGTAAAGGGGGGGAAGTGCAACAACAGATGGATCCCCTTTTGTTCTCCCCCCAGTTCCATCGATTGGTCCAAGGCGGCCTTGAGCAGCCCCATTTCCTTCTCGAAGGTTTTTTGGTCCAGCGGGTCCGAACAGGGGTCGTTGGGGGCCAGCCAGCCTCGGGTGCCGCTAAAAACCTGTCCTTCCAGTTCCATGGCCGTGCCCTGCAAGGCCCACATGCCCTTGGGCAGGGCAGCCTGCAACTTCTCCCGGCCTTTCCACCAATGGTCGTGGTTGCCTTTGACCAGAAGCTTGTACCGGCCCGGAAGTTCATTGAACTGTCGCAGATGGACCACCGCCTTCTCCAGGCTGGTGGCCCAAGAGAGGTCGCCACCGATCATCACTATGTCCGCCGGACGGACCGCTTCCTTCCAACGGGCCTTGATCTTTTCTTCATGGTCCACCCAAATCTCCCCATAGGCGTTCATGTTCCGGTCTGCCCGGTTGGAGAAGTGCAGGTCGGAAATCGCCCAAAGGTTCATGGGGTGATCCGTTCCATCATCCGTGGGAAGGGAATGGCTTCCCGAATGTGGTGGGTGCCGGTGATCCAGGCAACGAGGCGCTCCAGGCCGATACCAAAGCCGGAGTGAACCACCGAGCCGTACTTGCGCAGGTCCAGATACCAGTCGTAATGTTCCGGCTTGAGCCCTTTGTCCAACATCGCTTGGACCAGTTTGTCCAGGTTCTCTTCCCGTTCCGAACCGCCAATGATCTCTCCAAACCCTTCGGGGGCCAAAAGGTCGGCGCACCGGACCCGGTCGGGCCGGGCGGGGTCTTGTTTCATGTAAAAGGCTTTGACCGCTTTGGGGTAATGGGTCACGAACACCGGCACCTGGAAATGGTTGCCCAAGGCGGTTTCGTGGGGTGCACCCAGGTCGTCTCCGGGGGCCAGCGGCTCGCCCAGTTCGCCCAAGAGCTTGGAGGCATCGTCGTAGTCCAACCGCACGAAGGGGCGCATCGCCCGTTCCAGCGACTCCACCTCCCGCTCCAAGGTGAGCAGGTGGTACCCGCAACGCTCCAAAACCCGGCCCAGTACAAAGTGAATTAGGTCTTCCTGGAGGTCCAGGTTGTCTTCATGGGTAAAAAATGCGGCTTCCGCCTCCAACATCCAAAATTCGTTCAGGTGCCGTCTGGTCTTGGACTTTTCCGCCCTAAAAGTGGGGCCAAAGCAATAAACCCGGCCATGGGCAAAGATCGAGGCTTCCAGGTAGAGTTGCCCGGTTTGGGCAAGGAAGGCATCACCCAGATCAAAGTAAGGCACCCGAAAGAGGCCCTTGGGGTCTTCTCCGGCGGCGGTGGTCAAGATCGGGCTGTCCATCTTGACGAAGCCGGACTGGGCAAAAAAATCATTGATTGCCGAGATCACCTGGTCCCGGACCTTAAAGATCGCCACCTGCCTTTTGCTCCGCAGCCACAGGTGCCGCAGCCCCAGGAGAAAGTCGGCCCCGTGTTCCTTGGGGGTGATCGGGAAGTTGACCGAGCTGCCCAAAACCTTCAAGTCCTGCACCCAAAGTTCCACCTCAAATTGCCCTTGGGCCGAGGCCTTGACGGTGCCCTTGACCCAAATGGCCGCCTCTTGGGTCAGGTTGGGCCAAAGCTCAAACAAAGGGGCCGGGGTGAGGCCTTTTTCCATCACCAACTGGATCGTCCCCGAGCCGTCCCGAAAGCCTATAAAGCGGACCTTGCCGGACTTGCGGGTGAACTGGACCCACCCTTGCAACTCCACTTCCTGTTCCACCCGCAGCGGCAGGTCCTTGATCAGAATCCGTTGGTTCCACTTCATCGGTTAAAACCCCATCCCAATCCCCAGGGCAGTCATGGTACCACCGGCCTCCAGGTAGGTGTTGCCGCTCAGGTACTTGAGCTGGGCTGTGACCGAATGGTAGCTGTAGGTCAGACGGATTGTTTCGGTGATCGGCAGACCGGCCTGGAAGATCCACTGGTAGGCGGTGGCCTGCTGGTATTCGGTGGCAAACCCGCTCTTGAGGTTGGCGGTACCCATCCCTACCCCAAAGGCCAAGTCCAGAAAGGGCAAGGAATAGGGATAAAGGAAGTCCGCCAAAAGGTAAGAAAACTTGGAATTTTCTGAGTTTTTTAAGGCCACGTCGTAGGCCTCCAACATCACCATCCCGACCTCCGGGGCCTTGGCGTAGAGGATCAAACCGGCAGGACTGCCTTGGGCGGCAAACCTGCCTCCGTCTTTGGCTTGGTCGAATTTGTAGCTCAGTGGGGCTTCCAAGCCAAAAAAGAGCAGGTCCGCCGCCTGAGCCTTTGCACCCCACCAGGCGGAGCAAAACAAGCCCATCACCAAAACGGTCGTTGTTCGTTTCATCAAGGTTTTACCACCACTGTCAGGTCCAGACCCTTGGGCATGTCAATGGTCTTGGTTTGGTTGCCTTTGACCCCCGAGGCCGCCAGCATCATCACCCCCGAATAGGCCGGCATACTCGACATCGCCGTCCCGAGGTTGCTGGAGGTGTAGATAGTAGGCCCGGTGCCGTAGTTGAAGAAATTGATGGAACCCAGGCTGTAGGTCAGGGCTCCATAGGTCGAAGTAAAGGCCGCACCGGTGTTGAAGATGTAAGGTGCCAGGTTGTCGGTCCGGCTGGAAAGCAGCACCGCCGCCCAGAACTTTTTGAGCAGGCTGGGGTAGGTCTCGGTGTAGCCCAAGCTGGCCAGGGCGTTGACCACAGTAGTGGTATCATCGCCGTCGGTGACCATCAACTGGTGGGCCAATTTGGCACCGCCAAAGTTCCGGGCCAACCAAGCCCCAAAGGCGTAGTTGATCGAATACCGGGCCAGCACGTAACTGTCGTTGGCCCAATAGGCTTGGGAAATGTAGGGGTAGGTGTTAAACAGGGAGGGTCGGCCGTCCTGGTTGTTGGCCGAACCGGCCGTGTAGTCCGAATAGGTCACCCCCCGAGGGCCATTGACCAGGATCTTGTCGGCCACCAGATCTTCTGTCATCATGGACATCATCTCATGGATCCAGGAATTGCTGGAAGTAGAGCTGGTGCCGAGCAACACGTTCTTTTGGTAAAAGTGGATCATGTGCTGGAACTCATGGGCCAAAGTGGCCACCATCTCCGCCGGCCAGTAGTCGAGCACCCCCCAGGTGGTCCCTTCTTTGGTCGCAGTCAGTATCGAGTCCATGTAAAACAGCAACCGTTGGTTGGAAAAGGACACGCTGGTGCTCAGGTAATTGTCCTTGCTGTAAAAAAAGCCCAGAATCCCGCCGGTGGTTGAGTTGTCGTTGCTGATGTCGTAAAAAAGGATATCGATGCTGGTTTTGGCGGTCGAAGGGATCAGGTTGGAATAGGTCTGGGTTCCCCAGGGCTCCCCATAAAGGTTGGTCACCCAATCGTAGATGTCGTTGTTGGCCCCGGTGGTTAGGAACTTGTCGCCCAGGGCATCAACCATCGCTTGGGTCATGCAGTTGGCCTTGACGCAACCGGTCCAGCTGTCGTTGGCCACCCAAAGGTTGACCGTCACGGTGCCATCGGTCTTGATCGCCCGTAGGGTTGCCGCTGCGGTCTCCGAATTGCTTTCGGTGTAGAAGGTAAAGGTATCCCCAACCGCCGAGCGCAAGGGAGCGGTCGCCTGCTGGGATGCCGTCGTACCTTTGTACATGGGGGGAGGACTGGCGTTGTAGGCGGTGATCTCCGAGGTGCCCCGGAGGCCGATTTGGTGTGCCTTGGCGTAGGCCTCAAGGTTGGGACCCAGGTCGGGGGTCTCCATTGTCTGGGCCAAGGGGGCCGGTGAGCCTACGGTTTGCCCGTAGCTGGGGGTTCCGCTGACCGCACTGGAATTGGGGTTGGTGAAAATGTAATACAAGTCTGCGGTGGTATCGCCCAGCGCTTGGGTGTGTTTGAAGGGCGAACCTCCGGCGATGTCCACATGGGTCACGCTGCCCGAACCGCTGGTCGGGGGGGCAATGGTGGAGATGGTGTCTTTGTTGCTCTTGACAACTTCCTTGCAGCCCACCAGAAAAACCAGTCCCAGACAGGCGAAGGCAATTTTTTTTGTTACCATGCTCCCTTTTGCTCCAAATTTACGGCCAATTTGTTGGATTATAGCGACAGTGCCTTGTCACTGTCAAAGCCTTGCTTTACCGCCCCCCAAAGATGGCGCTGCCGATCCTTAAAATCGTTGCCCCTTCTTCGAGCGCCCAGCGCCAATCCCAGGACATGCCCATAGACAGCTGGTCCATCTGAGCCTGGAGCCCCAAAGTGGAGCGGGTTTTTTCCAGCAATTCTCGGAGTTGGGCAAAGATTTTTTTGTTGCCCCCTTCGTCCAGGTTCGGGTGACCAATGGTCATCAACCCTTTTAGCTCCAACCCCGGTAAGTCCAGGAGGGACTCGCAAAAAGGGGCCAACTGGTCAAAACGGGTGATCCCCGACTTGCTGTCTTCCAAGGACAGGTTGAGTTGGACCAGGACCTTGATCCTCACTCCCTTTTCTTGGGCCTTTTGGCTGAGCAATTGGGCCACGTCCAGCCGTTCCAGGCTGTGGACCCAACCGAACAAACCGGGGCAGGCCTTGGCCTTGTTTTTCTGTAAGGGACCAATCAAGTGGAATTCAGCCCCCGCAGGCATTTGGGGCTTTTTTTCCAAAGCCTCTTGGACCCGGTTTTCCCCAAACTGGGTTTGACCGGCGGCGAAGGCTTCCAGTAAAAGAGGGAGGGGTTTGGTTTTGGAGACCGCCAGCAAGGTGACGGGGCGGCCCGAAGCCGCCGCCTGGATTTGCGCCTGAAGTTGGGCTAGGTTCTGTGCAACCGAGCCCATCAGGTCAGACCTTCTTGAAGACCAAGGTGGCGTTGGTGCCGCCGAAGCCAAAGCTGTTGGACATAGCCGCCCGAATCGCTCGGTGTTTGCCTTGGTTGGGAGTGATGTCCAAGTCACATGCCGGGTCCAGGTTTTCAACGTTGATGGTCGGGGGAATGAAGCCCTCTTGCATCGCCTTGAGGGTAATCACCGCCTCCAATCCACCGGCGGCACCCAAAAGGTGACCGGTCATGGATTTGGAACTGCTGATCGACACCTTTTTGGCGGCTTCCTCCCCAAAGGCCAGCTTGATGGCGTTCAGTTCGTTGATGTCCCCGGCGGGAGTCGAGGTGCCGTGAGCGTTGACGTAGTCGATGTCCAAGGGGCTCAAACCGGCATCCTTCAAAGCCATGGTCATCGCCCTGGCAGGACCTTCGGTGGACGGAGAGGTGATGTGGTAGGCATCGGAGCTAAAACCGTAGCCCACCAATTCGCCGTAAATCTTGGCTCCCCTGGCTTTGGCGTACTCCATTTCTTCCAAAATCAGGATCCCGCAGCCTTCGGAAAGGACGAAGCCGTCCCGGCCTTGGTCGTAGGGCCGACTTGCCTTGGTGGGTTCATCGTTGTGCCGAGAAAGCGCCTTCATGGCACCAAAGCCGCCAATCGCCAATTCACAAATCGCCGCTTCGGTCCCGCCGACGATCATCGCCTTGGCATCGCCCCGCTCGATGATCCTAGCAGCATCGCCGATGCTGTGGTTGGCCGAGCTACAAGCGCTGGTGGTGGTAGCATTGTACCCTTTAGCGCCGTACTCAATGGAAACATAGCCGGAGGCCATGTTGGAAATGGTCATGGGGATAAAAAACGGGGTCACCCGGCTGGGTCCCCGGTCCCGGATCACATAAGAATATTCCTGGATGTTCGGCAAACCGCCGATCCCCACCCCAATGGAAACCCCGACCTCAAAGGCGTTGGCTTCGTCGATCACCAGCCCCGAGTCGGCCATTGCTTCCTTGGCGGCGGCCATGGCGTAATGGATGAAAACATCCATCTTTTTGATTTCTTTCTTCTCGATGAACTGCTCGGGATCAAAGCCTTTGATTTCCCCGGCAATTTGAGTGGTATAGGCAGAGGCATCAAACTTGGTGATCTTGGAAATCCCGCTGATCCCGTTTTTGATGTTCTGCCAATTCTCGGCAACCGTGTTCCCGCAAGGGCTAATGGCACCAAGGCCAGTGACGGCGATGCGTTTTCTCATATCGCTTTCGGGAAGAAAGAGTTTTTTGAGTGGGCTCCCCAAAGGAGCCCCGGTCTTAACCTAAAGCGGCTTCGATATGGGTGATCGCAGCGTTGACAGTGGTGATCTTCTCGGCTTCGTCGTCAGGGATCTCCAAACCAAATTCCTCTTCAAAGGCCATCACCAATTCAACGGTATCCAAGGAGTCTGCGCCCAGATCGTCGATGAAGCTGGAATTGTCTTTGACATCTTCTTCAGCAACACCCAGTTGTTCGACAATAATTTTTTTCACTCTTGCTGCAACGTCGCTCATGAGCCTTCTCCAATGGATTTGTGGTTGTCGCCGGTGTTGGTTCCCCATACACCAAGCGGGGTAAGTTTCTTACGGAAGGAGGTACCTTGTCAAACCCTTTTGGGGGGCTTGGAAATTAGTACATCCCGCCGTTGATGTGCAAGACCGTACCGTTGACGTAATCGGCCAGCGGACTGGCCAAAAACAACACCCCTCCGGCAATGTCGGCGGCGGTGCCCAGTCGTTTGAGCGGGATCTGTTCCAACAGGGTTTGTTTTTGGGCTTCCGAAAGTTCCTCGGTCATGTCGGTGGCGATGAAGCCGGGGGCTATGGCGTTGCAAGTGATGTTGCGAGCCGCCACCTCCTTGGCCAGGGACTTGGTGAACCCGATCACCGCCGCCTTGGTCGAGGCGTAGTTCACCTGGCCGGGGTTGCCGGTGGAACCGACCACCGAACCGATGTTGATGATCCGTCCGTACTTGGCCTTCAACATCGGCTTGATCACCGCCTTGGTGACATTAAAGATGCCGGTCAGGTTGGTGTTGATCACTTGGCCCCAGTCTTCCTCGCTCATTTTGAGGAACAGTTGGTCTTTGGTGATCCCGGCGTTGTTGACTAAAATGTCGATCTTGCCCAGGTGGGCCAAGGCCTTTTCCACCAGCGCCGCAGATTCCGCAAAGCTGGCCACGTCCGCCCCGATTCCGTAGGCGGTAATCCCTCTGGCGGCCAGTTCCTCGACGGCGGCCTGGGCCGTGGCTTCGGTCCGGCCACTGAAAACGACCTTGGCCCCTGCTTGGGCCAAGGCTTCCACGATCCCACGGCCGATCCCGCGGGTTCCGCCGGTGACCAGGGCGGTTTTGCTGCTCAAATCAATCATCGGCTTCCTTTGGGTTCAGGTTGGATTTAGAGATAAGGTTGGAGCTGTTCTTTGAGGGCTTCCAACTCGCCCAGACCGGAGAACCCCAGGCAGGGGACGGTTTTGTCGATCCGCTTGGCCATCCCGGCGAGGACCTTGCCTTCGCCAAACTCCACCAAACCCTTTACGCCTTGGGCGACCATCTTGTGCACCCCGCTTTCCCAACGGACCGGAGCGGTCACCTGCAAGACCAGGGAGGGCAAAAAGTCCTCCGCTCGGTTCAGGGCCTTGTTTTCCGCATTGGTCATCACCGGGACAACGGCATCGTGGAAGGCCAAGGTTTTCAGCTTTTCCGCCAGCTTTGCCGCTGCGGGGGCCATCAAGGGGGAATGGAAGGGGGCGCTGACTTCCAAAAGCTTGCCTTTGGCCCGGCCCAACACCCGCTTAACCGCTTCCGCATCCCCGGAGATCACGATTTGCCCTTGGCAGTTGTAGTTCGCCGGGGCGACAAACTGCCCCTTTGCTTCTTCGGCGCAGAGGGCTTCCAGTTCCGGGCCTTCCATGCCCAAGACTGCCGCCATGGCCCCCACGCCTACCGGAACCGCTTCTTGCATCGCCAAGCCCCGGTAGTACACCGCTTCGACCGCATCCTCAAAGGCCAAGACCCCGGCGGCCACCAAGGCGGAATATTCGCCCAGGCTGTGACCGGCAACAAACAGGGGTTTGACCCCCAGTTGGCTGGAGAGGATTTGGTAGGCAATCGAAGAGACTGTCAGAATGGCCGGTTGGGCAAACTGGGTCAAGGTCAAGGTCTCCACCGGACCTTCCAAACAAAGTTTTTTGAGGTCGAAGCCCAGCCGCTCGTTGGCCCGGTTGAACAGTTCCACCCCGGTGGGGTGGTCCAAAAAAGACGCTCCCATGCCGGGTTTTTGTGAACCTTGGCCGGGGAAGACAAAAGCGAGTTGGCTCATGATTTTGGTTCCCTTGGAGCGAAAAGATGGGGTTGGGATTAGGGCAGTTCCGTTTCCAAAATGTCCCGGGAGGCTTCGATGCTCTCTTGCATCCGCTCGGTCAGTTTGCAGTCCACCGCCCATTGGGCGAACTTGAGGCCGTAAGCAATGGCCTTGGCATCGGAACTGCCGTGGCAAACCACTCCTACCCCGTTGAGCCCCAACAGCGGCGCACCGCCCCAGGACTGGTAGTCGGTCTTTTGTTTGAGCGCCTTGAAGGCAGGTTTCATGAACACCGCCCCCAACATGCTCCGTTTGGACTGTTTGACTTCGTAGGCCAAGGATTTCATCATAAACTTGGCCGCCCCCTGGACCGACTTGAGCAGGACGTTGCCCGCAAAGCCGTCGGTGACCACTACGTCCACCGCCCCGTCAAAAAATTCTTTGCCTTCGATGTTGCCCACAAAGTTGAGTGGCAGCTGTTTGATCAGCTCAAAGGCCCGTTTGCTCCGCTCGTCGCCCTTGCCTTCTTCCGAACCGATGTTGAGCAGGGCAACCTTGGGTTTGGGGATGTTGTGGATCACCCGCATGTAAATCTCGCCCAAGGTGGCGAACTGGGCCAAGTGACCGGGGGTGCAGTCCATGTTGGCCCCTGCGTCCAAGAGCAAAAGCTTGCCGGTCAGACTGGGCATCAAGGCGGAGATACAGGGCCGGTCCACCCCTTCGATGGTCCGAAGCACAAACTTGCCCAGGGCCAACATGGCCCCGCTGCTGCCTGCGCTGACCACCCCGCCGACCTCTTTGGCCTTGTGCATGTCAAAACAGACCCTCAAGGAGGAGTCTTTTTTGGAGCGCATCGCCTTGACGATCGGCTCGTGCATCTCGATCACTTCGGAGGCGTGCCGAATCTCAAGCTTGGCGGCATCAAACCGTTTGCCTTCCAGTTCCTTTTTGATCTTCGGCTCATCGCCGACCAAAACGACTTTGATCCCTTCTTCCATCGCCATCAAGGCTCCGGCGACCGGGTTCTGGGGGTAAAAATCTCCCCCCATCGCATCCAAAGCAATGGCCATAGGTTTGGGCCTAAGCCTCGACCTCGACCACCTGTTTGCCTGCGTACTGTCCGCACTTGGGGCAAACCTTGTGGGAAGGGGTCAACTCACCGCAAGCGGGGCAAGGGGTGAAGTTGATCACCGGCATTTTTTTGTGGTTGCGCCGAGAACGGGTGACCGAGCGGGAAGTTCTTCTTTTGGGTACGGGCATGCTTGGCTCCTTTAAGAGTCTTTGGGGTTAATGAGGTCTTTGAGGACCGCAAATGGGCTATCGGGATTCCACTTGGGGCAAGTGCATTGCCCCAGGTTGAGGTCGCCGCCACAGCGGCCACAAAGGCCTAGGCATTCTTCCTGACAAAGGATCTGAAGCGGCAGATCCAAGATCAACTGGTCTTCAAAATAGGTGTCCAGCAGTACCTGGTTTCCGGTAAAATAATCCTGGTCCGGGCCTTCCAGGCTAAATTCCTGGTCGTCCGAAGCCGGTTCTTGCGACTCCGATTGGACCAAAAGCAGCTCCAACTCCCCTGTGACCGGCAGTTCCAAGGGGCGGGTGCAACGATCACAAGTGCAGGCCAAAAGGACTTGGTAGTTCCCCTTGAGCGCCACTTGCTCCCCCTTAAGTTCTATCCGGGCCCAGGCTCGAATCGGACCGCCGATGGCCCGGCCTTCAAGGCGGGTCAGGGGCGCTTCAAATTCCAGGTCTAAGGGACCCTTCTCCAATTCGGAAAGGCTGACTTCCATAGGTCGAGTGAAATATTGTTTGATAGCGAAGCCTACGGTCCTTTGTCAACGGGCAATCTTCAAACTGCGCCAGACTCGCCTGGGTAACTCTGTTTGAGCCGGGCAAAATTGGGAGTTACATAAAGGTGCAGTTCGGAAAACTGTTCCGCCTGGGTCAAGGTCAAGGCCCCAAATTTGGTCAACTCCAACACCGCCAGGAACGACAGGACCACTTCTGGCTTGGCCGGGTCGGGCGGCAACAAGGCGCTGAACCGGCGGTGCTCCTTGGGGCTCAGGCTGCCCAACAGTTCCAAGACCCGGTCCTTGACGCTGAATTCCTCCCTTGCGACTTGGTGGGGCTTCTTGAAGCCTCGCTTGACCGTGGTCCGGCGGTAGGCCTCCAACAGACGAAAACTGGTCAGGTCGGTCAACTCCTCCTCAATCTCCTCTTGGGCAAGCTCCAGGTCAAAGGGTCGGGTGAAAAAATCCCGGCCCAGGTGCGGCAGACTGCCCAGCAAAAGGGAAAGGCGGCGGTTTTCCTGGTAGGCGATCAACTTGCGTTTTAATTCCTCTTCGGGATTCTCCCCTTCCTCTTCGGCGGGCGGCTCCAGGATCGGCAGCAAGGCCCTGGATTTGATCAGCACCAAGGTGGAAGCGATGTCCAAAAATTCAAGGGCTACCTCCAGGTCAAAGGACTCCATCAGAAACAAAAATTCCTGGTAAGGGGCACAGATCAAGGCCAGCTTGATCTCGTGGATCTCCACCTGGTGCTTTTTGATCAGTTCCAGCAGCAGCGCCAAAGGCCCCTCGAACGCCTTTTGCCGGACTTCGAGCAGCTCCAGAAAGTTAAGTTGACCGACCGGGTCGATTTGTTGGGCCATATTTTCCCTGGGGTTTTGTTATCTCTATCCTTGAATTGGCTATGCTGTAAAGCCGTTAGACATTGCCCCCCAATATTGATTTACAAGTGCCGAAAAAGCCGTTAAGTTGCTAACTTCGACCAGAGATCGGAGACATTCTCTCCTTATAAGACCCTGCTACCCTTGACTATGAACACCCCAAAAACATCTGCTTTTGGCCTCCCCGCTCAAAAGGGACTCTACAACCCTGCTTTTGAGCATGATGCCTGTGGCGTCGGCGTGATTACTCAAATCAACGGGGACCGAAGCCACAAGCTGGTCCGTGATGGCTTGAGCATCCTGATCAACCTTGAGCACCGAGGTGCGGCGGGGTCCGATCCGTTGGCCGGGGACGGTGCCGGGATCATGACCCAGGTGCCCCACCAGTTCCTGGTCGCCCAAATGTCCAAGGTCGGGATCGAGCTGCCGGTGTTGGGAGAGTACGGCGTAGGCATGGTTTTTTTGCCCCCGGAAAAACAAGCTCGGGAAGCCTGCAAACGGATCTTTGAACAGGTCATCCAAGAAGAAGGGCAGTCCCTGATCGGCTGGCGGCAGGTTCCTTCCAACAACACCTGCCTTTCCCCGGCGATGTTGGACATGGAGCCTTCGGTTTGGCAGGTCTTTGTACGCAGCAACGTGGGGGACTTCGAGGCCTTCGAGCGGAAGTTGTATGTGATCCGTCGGCAAGCGGAAAAGCGGGTCCAAAGTGCGGAACTGCTGCAAAGCCATTTCTTTTATGTCTGCTCCCTCAGCCACCGGACCATCGTTTACAAGGGCATGTTCCTGGCCTACCAGTTGAACGAATATTACCCCGACCTGAGCGACCCGGACTTCACCAGCGCCATTGCCCTGGTGCACCAACGGTACTCCACCAACACCTTCCCCACCTGGAGCCTCGCTCAGCCCTTTCGGTTCATCGCCCACAACGGCGAGATCAACACCCTGCGGGGCAACATCAATTGGACCAAAGCCCGGGAGTCCCTGTACGCCTCCAGCTATTTCGGGGAAGACATCCACAAGCTGACCCCGGTCATCCAAGAAGGGGGCAGCGACTCGGCCACCTTCGACAACGTCTTTGAGCTGTTGGTGGCCACCGGCCGGAGCATGGAACATGCCTTTGCCATGATGGTCCCCGAGGCCTGGGAAAACCAAAAACAGTTGGACAAGGAGCTGTTGGGCTTTTACGAGTACCACGCCGCCTTGATCGAACCTTGGGACGGACCGGCGGCGATGATCTTTACCGACGGCAGGTACGTGGTCGGCGGCTTGGACCGCAACGGTCTTAGGCCGGTAAGGTATGTCGAAACCCTGGACGGCTATTTTATCATGGCCTCCGAGGTCGGAGTTCTGGATGTGGAGGTCAACAACACCAAGGAAAAGGGCCGACTGGGGCCGGGCCGGATGGTGCTGATCGATACCGAAGAGGGAATCCTGATCCACAACGAAGAACTCAAAAGCACCTTGGCCCGCCAAAAGCCCTATGCCCGGTGGGTCGAGGAAAACAAGATCTACCGGGATCAACTGCCCGAGCCGGGGACCGCTGCCCAGCCGACCTTTGAGCAATTGCGGCTGTACCAGAGGATCTTCTTTTACAGCTTTGAGGAGCTGAACCGGCTGATCAAGCCCATGGCCATCAAAGGGGAAGAGACCACCTATTCCATGGGCAACGACACCCCCCTGGCGGTGCTCTCGGACCACCCCAAGTCCCTGTTCAACTACTTCAAGCAGCTGTTTGCCCAGGTGACCAACCCGGCCATCGATTCGATCCGGGAAGAACTGGTCATGTCCTTGAAGTCGAACATCGGCGGTTCTTCCAACATCCTGGAAGAAAGCCCGGTGTTGTGCAAAATGTTGGAGGTCCCGCACCCCATCCTGACCAATGCCGAGTTGGAACAGTTCAAACAAATGGACTACTACGGCTTCCGGTCCAAAGTAGTGCACATGGGCTTCCCGCTCGACACCATGAGCCTGGAGCAGGCAATTGAGGAGATGTGCGCCCAGGCGGAAAAAGCGGTGGACGAAGGCTACCGGCTCTTGGTGCTTTCGGACCGGTGCGTCAACAAAACCATTGCCCCTATCCCTTCCTTGTTGGCGGTGGGAGCGGTACACCACAGTTTGATCCGCAAAAACAAACGGGGCAAGATCGGCCTGATCATCGAGTCCGGCGAGGTGCGGGAAGTCCACCATTTCGCCATGCTGATCGGCTACGGGGCCGGGGCGATCAACCCCTACTTGGCCTTTGAGACCATCACCCAAATGGAAGTCAACCAAGAATTGCCCACCGACTTGGACAGCCAGCAGGGCCACCGCAATTATATTTCGGCAGTCAAAAAAGGGTTGATGAAGATCTTCTCTAAAATGGGGATCTCCACCTTGGCCAGCTACCAAGGGGCACAGATTTTTGAGGCGGTGGGCCTCAATTCGGAATTGATCGACCGGTACTTCTGCGGCACCAATTCGGTGGTCGAAGGAATCGGGCTCAAGGAACTGGAAGAGGAAGTCACCCTGCGCCACCGCCGGGCCTATGCCCCGGAGGCTCGGAACTTCCACAAGGTGATGACCGCCGGGGAATACCACTGGCGCGCCCAAGGGGAGTACCACGGCTACAACCCGATCACCATCAACCTCCTGCAACAATGCACCACTCGGGGGGACTATCAGTTGTTCAAGAAGTTCACCCACCACGTGGACTTCCAGGCGCACCCCCAGTCGCTGCGCCACCTGTTTGACCTGGACCTCCAGCCTTCCTTGTCCATTCCGGTGGACCAGGTGGAGTCGGAAGATGCCATTTGCGCCAGATTCGTCTCCGGGGCCATGTCGATCGGGTCGATCTCCCGTGAAGCCCACGAGGCCCTGGCCATCGCCATGAACCGGATCGGCGGACGGTCGAACTCTGGGGAGGGCGGAGAAGACCCGACCCGGTTTACCCAGGATGCCAACGGCGACTCTCGGCGCAGCAAGATCAAACAAGTGGCCTCGGGCCGCTTTGGGGTGACCAGCCACTACCTGACCAACGCCGACGAGATCCAGATCAAGATCTCCCAAGGGGCCAAACCGGGTGAAGGGGGGCAGTTGCCGGGCTTTAAGGTGGACGAATACATCGGTAAGATCCGCCACACCATCCCCGGCGTGACCTTGATCAGCCCGCCGCCGCACCATGACATCTATTCCATCGAAGACTTGGCCCAGCTGATCTTTGACCTCAAGAACTCCAACGACAAGGCGGACATCAACGTCAAGTTGGTCTCCGAGAGCGGAGTGGGTACGGTTGCCGCCGGGGTCTCCAAGGCTCTGGCCGACAGCGTGACCATTGCCGGGCACGATGGGGGCACCGGTGCCAGCCCGGCTACTTCGATCAAACATGCAGGCTTGCCTTGGGAAATCGGTTTGGCGGAGGTACAGCAAACCTTGGTGGTTAACAACCTACGGGGCCAGATTCGGGTCCAGGTGGACGGCCAACTCAAGACCGGCCGGGACGTGGTGATCGCCGCACTGCTGGGGGCCGAGGAATTCGGCTTTGCCACCAGCACCCTGGTTATCTTGGGCTGCATCATGATGCGCAAATGCCACCTCAACACCTGCCCGGTCGGCGTAGCCACCCAGGACGTGGAACTGCGCAGCAAGTTCAAGGGCAACCCGGACCATGTGATCCATTTCTTCCGCTTTTTGGCCCGTGAGACCCGTGAATACATGGCTCAACTGGGCTTTAGGACCTTTGAGGAGATGATCGGTCAGGTGGAGCGGCTCAAAACCCGCAACGCCATCAACCATTGGAAGGCCAAGGGCTTGGATTTCAGTCGGCTTTTCGTCAAGCAGACCAGTCGGGAAGGAGCCTACCGGGCCTTGAGCAAACCACCCAAGAACCTGGAACACATCTTGGACCAGCAGTTGATTGCCCTGGCCAAGCCCGCCTTGGAGAAGGGAACTGCCGTTTCTTTCCCCATGGAGATTCGCAACCGAAACCGGACCACCGGGACCATGCTGGGCTCGGAGATCACCAGGGCCTTCGGGGCCGAGGGACTGCCCGAGGATACGATCCACATCACTTTCACCGGTACCGCCGGGCAATCCTTCGGGGCCTTTATTCCCCAAGGTCTAACCTTGGACCTCAAGGGGGATGCCAACGATTATGTCGGCAAGGGCCTCTCCGGCGGCAAGATCATCATCAGCACCCCCGAGGGGTCCAAATGGAAGGCCTCTTCGAATATGATCGTGGGAAACACCGTGCTCTACGGTGCCACCGGTGGCCAAGCCTTTTTCAACGGCAAGGCCGGGGAACGGTTTGGGGTCAGAAACTCCGGGGCTACTGCGGTAGTGGAAGGGGTCGGCGACCATGGCTGTGAATACATGACCGGCGGCTTGGTGGTGGTTTTGGGCGAGACGGGCAAAAACTTTGCTGCCGGGATGAGCGGTGGGGTTGCGTTTGTTTACGACCAGTACCAAAACTTCAAGAAACGGTGCAACGTGAGCATGGTGGACATTGAGCGGATCAACAGTCCCGAAGATGCCCAGCTGCTCAAGGGATTGGTGGAAAAGCACTTCCAGTACACCCACAGCAAACGGGCCAAGACCTTGTTGGACAACTGGAAAAACACCTTTGAAGACTTCGTGATGGTGATTCCCTTGGAGTATCGAAAGGTCCTGGCACTAACCAGCAAAATTAAGGCGAGTTAAGGAAGGTTATGGGCAAAGACACAGGTTTTATCGAGTTTTCCAGGGAAAACCCCAAGAAACAGCCGGTCGAAGAACGGGTCCAACACTCCAAGGAATTTGAAGGGGCTCTTTCCACCCGGCGGCTGACCACCCAAGCGGCCCGTTGTATGGACTGCGGGGTGCCCTTCTGCAATTGGGGCTGTCCGGTCAAAAACCTGATCCCCGAATTCAACGAATACATCTACCGGGACCAGTGGCGCAACGCCTACGGGACCTTGCAGTCCACCAACAACTTCCCGGAGTTCACCGGACGGGTCTGCCCCGCCCCCTGTGAATCCGCTTGCTGTGCCGGACTGGTGGATGAGCCGGTGGCGATCAAACAAATCGAACTGGCGATTATCGAACGGGCCTTCCAGGAAGGCTGGGTCAAGCCCAACACCCCAGTGCCTTCGACCGGCGTACGGATTGCCATCATCGGCTCGGGGCCGGCCGGTTTGGCCGCCGCCCACCAGCTCAACTTGGCGGGACACGAAGTCACGGTGTTCGAGAAAAACGAGGTCCTGGGCGGCCTGCTACGGCTGGGCATCCCGGACTTTAAGTTGGAAAAGCACATCATCGAACGACGTTTGACCATCCTCAAACAACAGGGGATAGAGTTCCGCACCAACTGTAATGTTGGGGTCAACTTTCCGGTCGAACAAGTTTTGGAGGACTTTGACTATGTCTGCCTGACCGGTGGCTCCGAAACCCCCAGGGACATCAACATCCGCAAACCCGGCCAAGAGGGTGTCCATTTTGCCATGGAATTTTTGACCCAACAAAACCGAAGGGTTGGGGGCAGGCCGGTGGAAGCCAAAGAAATCTTGGCCACCGGCAAGCATGTGGTGGTGATCGGGGGTGGGGATACCGGTTCGGACTGTGTGGGGACCAGTATCCGCCAGAAGGCTTTGTCGGTCACCCAGATTGAGATCCTGCCCGAGCCGCCCAAAAACCGGGCTTCCGACAACCCCTGGCCGGAATACCCCCGGATTGCCCGGATCTCCTCTTCCCAAGAGGAAGGCTGCAAACGGCTGTATTCCATCGCCACCAAAGAACTGGTGGGGGACAAACAGGTCAAGGCCCTACGCTGCGCCGAGCTGGAATGGTTCAAAGACGAACAGGGCCGCTGGGCCTCCAAAGAAAAACCGGGGTCCGAGTTTGAGTTGCCTGCCGATCTGGTGCTGTTGGCCATGGGCTTTTTGTACCCGGTCAAGGAAGGGCTGCTCACCCAATTGGGTGTGGAGTTGGACGACCGGGGCAACGTAAAAACCAAAAACCACCGGACCAGCCTCAAAAAGGTTTATGCCGCCGGAGACATGGCCACTGGCCAGTCCTTGGTGGTCCGAGCGATCGACTCGGGGCGCAGCATGGCCCATGAATTGGACCGGGACATCAAAGGCTACAGCCACCTTTCTTAAAAACCCTTTTGGCCCGCCACCGCACATGATCCAGCCGCTCTTTCGGCCCCGACGCAACCGGCTGACCCCGGCCATCCGGGACTTGGTTCGGGAAAACCAGCTCCAGGTGACCGACTTGGTCATGCCCCTTTTTGTCATCGAAGGGCAGAACCAAAAAACCGAGATCCATTCCATGCCGGGGGTGTTCCGGTACAGCCTGGACCTCTTGGTGGACGAATGCATCGACCTCTACCGCTTGGGGATCCGGGCAGTGGTGCTGTTTCCGGCGTTGGACGAAAGCAAAAAGGACCGGGTCGCCACCGAATCGGCCAACCTTGAGGGACTTTACCACCGCAGTTTGCGGGCAATCAAGGCCAGGGTTCCCGGCCTTTGTCTGATCACCGACGTAGCCATGGACCCTTACAGCAGCGATGGTCACGACGGTCTGGTCTCCCCAACTGGCGAGATCCTCAACGATGAAACCCTAAAAATCCTCTGCACCCAAGCGGTCTCCCAGGCCAAGGCCGGGGCGGACATCATCGCCCCCAGCGACATGATGGACGGCCGGGTGGCGGCGATTCGGGCCGCCTTGGACCAAGCGGGTTTTACCAATGTTGGGATTTTGTCTTACACCGCCAAATATGCCTCCGCCTTTTACGGCCCCTTCCGGGACGCTCTGGATTCGGCCCCCAAAAAGGGCGACAAAAAGACCTACCAAATGGACCCGGCCAACGTGAAGGAAGCTTTACGGGAACTGGACCTGGACTTGGCCGAAGGGGCCGATCTGGTGATGGTCAAGCCGGGGCTGCCCTACCTGGACGTGGTGCGGGCCTTGGCGGAAGTCAGCGAGGTGCCGGTGGCGGTGTACAACGTCTCGGGCGAATACGCCATGCTCAAGGCGGCGGCCCAACTGGGTTGGCTGGACTACCAGAAGTCGGTGATGGAAACCATGATGGCCTTCAAGCGGGCGGGGGCCAAGATCATCTTGACCTACCATGCCAAGGAAGTGGCCACTTGGCTCGCCCAGGAAGCGGTTTCGGGGCCTCGGTAGCGCTGCGCCAAAGAAACCGGAATCTTGGGAGCCGACAAGTCGTAAAGACTAGGCCTCCCCAAAATCCCTAATGCTGAAACTCAATTCTACCCCCAGGCACCGGCCCTCGTTGGACCTTGCCCAACTGGTTGCAACCGAAACGCCAATTTGCATCTGAACCCAGTTTGCCCACTTTGGGCCGCCCCACCAAATAACACTTGGAGCACAATGAAATTGACCGGTCACGGGTCCTGGCTGATTCTTTCGGCCTTTTTTTTAGCCTCTTGCGCCACCATCGCCACCAACGGCGGAAACTACAAAATGACCTTTGATTCCACTCCCTCCGGTGCTTTGGTTCGGGTCAATGGAGAGCTCCTGGGTGAAACCCCTTTGACCCTCAATCTCAAAGGTAAACAAGACCAGATCCTGACCTTTGAAAAACCCGGTTACCGGATCTACCAAACCCGAATGGACACCTCGATAAACCTGTGGATTTGGGGCAACATCGTTTGTTGTGGGGTCTTGGGCTCCACGACCGACCACTTTTCCGGGGCGATGTACGAATACAGCCCCAACCAGTACCTGATTTCCTTAACCCCCGAGGGGGGCGAGGTGCTCAAAAGCGGTGACCAAAAGTTACAGGACTATGTGGTGCTCAATTGGGACGCTCTGCGGGAGCAGTTGTCCGCCGGAAAAGGGGAGCAGCTGGACGGGCTGGCTGCCTTTGCAGGCAAACCTTCCTTCACTGCCCCGGAGGTCAAACAACTGTTGTCGATGTCCAAAATCTACAACCCCTTGGAATTTGTCCAAGGGTTTGACCGGAACTTTGCCGGTTCGGCAAAAAACTAGGCTGCCCCCTTAACCCAAACCCCTCCAAGGCTCTCCTTGGGGGGGCTAAAATTTGATCTTCAACCTTCGAGAAGGGGGCAATGCCTCGCCGGTCCACTCCCCTTCCAGTTCCCCCAAAACTACCCGCAACACGTTGGGCCGGTTGGGCAGCTCCCTCGTCCCGGCACCGTAGCCGATTTTGGAGACCCGCATCGCCGGAAGCCCTTCGGAAAACCCTTGGGCCAATTCTTTGGCAATGGCTGCACCGGTCGGGGTGGTCAATTCAAAAGGCAGGTTGCCCGAACGGACCGGAACTTCTTTTAAAATCTCCAAAGTAGCCAGGGCGGGCACCGGATAGACCCCGTGGCTGCAAACAACTTCCCCATAACCCAAGGCCAGGGGAGAAAAAAGCACCAAATCCGGTTCCAAAAGGCCAATGGCCACGGCGGTCCCCACCAAATCCACAATTGAGTCTATCGCCGCCACTTCGTGGAAGTGGACCTCTTCAAGCTTTACCCCATGAATCTTGGCTTCTGCCACCGCAATCCGTTCAAAAAAAGCCAAGGCCAAAGCCTCGGTCCGGGGCGGCAGTAGGGCCGACTCAATCAAGACCTTGATTTCTTTGTAATAGTGATGTTCAAACAGCGGCAGCGGTTCAAGCAAAGTCAATTTGAGCGCCGAAAGACCACAACGGTCCACCCGGTCAAAACCCAGCCTGATCGGCAAGAGGGGGCTCAAGGGGAAAAGGGCCGCTTCCAGGGCTTGGGGGTCCAGCCCCAGGTCCACCAAGGCGGCCAAGGTCATGTCCCCGCTGATCCCCGCCAAAGAAGGGTCAAAATATAGAACTTTCATAGGCTATTGGGAACGGCTGATGATCATCCGCCGCTCCTTCTCCATCTCATAAACCCGGTCAGCCCATTCCATGATTCCCTTGGTGGTGAACTCCGAAAGCCGGACCCTGCCCGCCACCTCTTCGATGAAGAGCTTTTCTTTGACCGAAAGGCTGCTGTCGGCGGTCATCACCACCACCACATGGGTCAAGATCAAGGCCAAAGCGGTTTTGGAAAAGCCTTTGGGGACCTCGGGTAAGGGCGGGCTGTCTCCTTTGGCTCGGAGAATTTCCTGGACTTCCTGCTTTTGGGCGACATCCAGAAAATGGAAGGTCAGGATCAAAAAATCGATCTCGTCCGGCGAAATCACCCCGTCCACCTTGACGGCCGTGGCAATCAGCTTTCCGTACCAAAGCCGTTGCTCAGGGGTGAATTCGGCAACCGGGACATGCATGTTCGGGTGGGGCAGAGGTTGACTGGCCTTCAGGGTACAAAAAGCCTTTTCCCCTTGACAAGGCAAAAGGCGAAAGGACCCTTCCTAAACTACAAAGAATCGGTTATGGCTAACGGATACTTTTCTTTTGGAGCTTCCTTTGAAAAAAACCCCCTTAAATCAATGGCACCACACCCATGGTGCCCGCATGGTGGACTTCGGTGGCTGGGACATGCCGATCCAGTACGAAGGCATTCTGGCCGAACACCTCAACTGCCGCAACCAAGTAAGTTTGTTTGATGTCAGCCACATGGGCGAACTGTACTTGGAAGGCCCCGATGCCTTGGCTAACCTGGAGCATCTGCTGCCCAACCAATTTGGGGACCAGCAGGTAGGCCAAGTTCGATACAGCCCCATGCTGTATCCCAACGGCACCTGCGTGGATGACCTCTCGGTTTATAAGCTTTGTGACACCAAATACCTGCTTTGCGTCAACGCTTCAAACATCGACAAAGACCGGGAATGGATCAAAGAAAACCTCTTTGGTCAGGTGACCTTGACCGACAAAAGTGAAACCACCGGCCAAGTAGCGGTGCAAGGCCCCAAAGCGGTTTCGTTGGTCGAAGCCCTGGTGGGCAGGGACCTCAAAGCCATCCAGTATTGGTGGTTTGATTGGGCGATGGTGGAAGGCAAGGAACTGATGTTGGCCCGGATGGGTTATACCGGTGAAGATGGGTTTGAAATTTTTTGTGAGGCCAAGGACACCTTTTGGCTCTGGGAAAAGCTCCTTGCTTTGGGCCAACCCTTGGGTGCCGCTCCGGCGGGGCTAGGGGCCAGGGATACCTTGCGGATGGAAGTCGCCTTTCCCCTCTACGGCCACGAAATCGACGACCAAAGGCCGGTCTGGGGCGCTGGGCTGGGGAAATTCCTCCAGCCGGAAAAGCCGGTTGCCTTCCTGGGACAAGAGGCTCTGCAAAAGGCCAAAAAGGAAGGGGTCTCCGAGAAGCTGGTCAAGTTCGTCTTTGAAGGCAAAGGTGTCCCCCGGAGCCATTATCCGGTGGTGGATCTCCAGTCGGGAGCCAAAATCGGCGAGGTGACCAGCGGGACCTTGTCCCCGATCCTCAACAACGGGTTTGGCATGGCCTACGTCAAGGCGGAATATGCCGAACCGGACCGGGCCATTGGCATCGAAATCCGAGGCCGAGTGATTGCCGCTCGGGTGATCAAGGGCTCCTTTGTCAAGACCGCCCGAAAGAGCTGAAAATGGGGCTTGATTTTTTCTCGGTTCTAATTCCAAGATTGTGACCTCACGTAACTCTAACCGGAGCGAGAAGATGGAAGTACGGGGCGATTTAAAATACACCGAAGAACATGAATGGTTGCAGCTCGAAGGGGACAAAGTCACCCTGGGGATCACGGATTTCGCTCAAGACAAATTGGGGGACGTGGTTTTTGTGGAACTACCCGAAGTCGGCACGATCCTAGAAGCAGGCGAAGCGATCGGCAACATTGAGTCGGTCAAGGCGGTTTCCGAAATCTTCTGCCCGGTGGCCGGGGAAGTGATCGAAGTGAACAAACAGCTTGAAGAAGAACCGGACTTGGTCAACACCTCCCCCTACGAAGACGGCTGGATCGTCAAGATCAAGGTGGACCGATCCGATTTCGCAGATGCCGAGTTGATGAACGACGAGGAATACCAAAACCACTGTGCAGCGGAGTAGGCTTTAGGCCCGAACATGCGATACCTTCCCAACGACCCGAAAGCCAGAGCAGAAATGCTGGCCCAGATTGGCGTAAAATCCGAAGAGGAACTCTTCGATTCGATCCCCAAAAACTTGCAACTCAAGGGACTGCTGGGGATCAGCCCGCCTCGGTCAGAGTTTTCCTTGCTCAAGGAACTCAAGGAGAAGGCTTCCCAATACCCAACCGAAATGCCCAGCTTTTTGGGGGCCGGGGTGTACCGCCGGTTCATCCCGACCGCCGTTGGGTCTTTGGTGTCTCGGGCCGAGTTTTTGACCGCCTACACCCCCTACCAGCCCGAAGTGGCCCAGGGGACCTTGCAGGCAATGTTTGAGTTCCAGACGCTGTTGTCCCGGTTGAGCGGCATGGATGTCGCCAACGCCTCGATGTACGAAGGGGCCAGCGCTTGTGCGGAGGCGGTCATGATGGCTGCCAGGATCAACCCCAAAGCGACCCAAGTGCTGGTTTCCGCCGGGCTGCATCCTGAATACAAGGAAACCCTCAAAACCTACCTTTCTTTTGGCAAGCTTGAGCTCCAAGAGATTCCCCTGACCGATGAAGGCAAGACTGACCTCAAGGCGCTGGGTTCTGCTTTGGGCCCCAATACCCTTTGTTCAGTGCTTCAGGTGGTCAACTTTGCCGGGGTGATCGAAGACCAAGCGGCCCACGCCGAGCTTTTGGGCCCTACCAAGGTACTCAACATTGCGGTGATGACCGACCTATCCGTACTGGGGTTGATCCAGCCTCCAGGGCACTATGGGGCAGATATTTTTGTCGGTGAAGGCCAGTCCTTGGGGCTGCCGCTTTCTTTTGGCGGTCCGAACCTTGGGGTCTTTGCCTGCAAGGAAGCCTACCTACGAAAAATGCCGGGCCGGTTGAGTGGGATGACCCATGATGACCGGGGACAACGGGCCTTTTGTCTGACCCTTTCGACCCGGGAGCAACACATCAGAAGGGAAAAGGCGACCAGCAACATTTGTAGCAACCAAGCGCTCTGCGCTTTGTGGGTTACCATTTACCTGAGCCTTTTGGGACAAGCCGGGCTCAAGCAACTGGCCCAGATCAACCTGAGCCATGCCCAGTACGCCAAAGAACAGATTAAGTCCAAAACCCAGATCAAGCTTCGGTATGCGGGTCAGACCTACAACGAAATGGTCTTGGAGCTGCCTTGCAACGCTACCTTGTGGCTGGACAAGATGCTCCACGAAGGGCTGTTGGCCGGGGTGGACATGGCTCGGTTTGATGCAGACGACGAGGGAGGTTTGTTGGTCAGTTTCACCGAAACCAACAGCAAAGCGGAAATCGACCTTTTGGTCAGCAAGCTCAAGGAGTTGGCATGAGCGTCAGCAAAAACGGAATGGTCTTTAACGAGCCCTTGTTGTTTGAACTCAAAAGCCGGGGCAAAGCCGGGATGGACCTGCCGGAAACCGAGATTCCCCTATTGGACGGAACCGGGCTTTTGGCTGCCCAGCACCTGCGGGGAGCCGTGGCGATTCCCTCTTTGAGCGAACCGGAAGTGGTACGGCACTTCACGAGGCTTTCCCAGTGGAACTACTCGGTGGACGGAGGGTTTTACCCCCTTGGTTCCTGTACCATGAAATACAACCCCAAGCTCAACGAAGCAGCAGCGGCCATCGAAGGCTTTGCTTCCGCCCACCCTTATGCACCTTACGGCTGCAACCAAGGGCTGAAACGGCTGTTGTATGAGTTGGAACAAGACTTGGCTGAGATCAGCGGCATGGATGCGGTCAGCCTTCACCCGGCGGCAGGCAGCCACGGCGAGCTTTTGGGCATGATGTTGGTGGTCGCCTACCACAAGGACCGAGGGGACCACAAACGGACCCGGGTCTTGATCCCCGACTCGGCCCACGGCACCAACCCCTCCAGCGCCTCGATCGTCAACCTGGAAGCGGTCACCTTGCCTTCCGGCCCCAACGGCTTGATCGACTTGGCTACCTTGGACCAGATGATGGACGACACGGTGGCCGGGATCATGATCACCAACCCCAATACCTGCGGGCTCTTTGAAAGTCAGATCAAAGAGGTTTGTGACTTGGTCCATGCCCGTGGCGGTTTGGTTTATTTTGACGGGGCCAACATGAACGCCCTGGTTGGGGTAGCCCGGCCCGGCGACATGGGGGCAGATGTTCTGCACTTCAACACCCACAAAACCTTTTCGACCCCCCACGGCGGCGGTGGCCCCGGTGCCGGGCCGATTGGGGTTAAGTCGATCTTGGCTCCCTACCTGCCCAAGCCGATCTTGGTGGAACGGCGGGGACAGGTCCAGATGGACTACAACCGGCCCAAGTCGATCGGCAAGGTACGGAGTTTTTACGGCAACCTGGGGGTGTTGATCCGGGCTTGGACCTACATCAAAACCCTGGGGGCCTCGGGCCTACGGGAAATGACCCAGTCGGCGGTGACCAACGCCAACTACCTCAAGGCAAGGCTCAAGGACCATTTTGATGTGCCTTTTGTGGAACAGCGCAGTATGCACGAAGTGTTGTTGACCGACAAAAAGCAGCAGGAAGCCCATGTCAGTACCATGGACTTGGCCAAAGGGCTGATCGAAAGAGGTTTCCACCCGCCAACGGTTTATTTCCCGCTGGTGGTTTCCGGGGCCATGTTGATCGAACCTACTGAGACCGAAAACAAGGAAACCTTGGACCAGTTTGCCGATACCTTGATCGAGCTGGCCGGGCTGGACCACGAGACCTTGGCCGCCTACCCCAAGATGACCCCAGTGGGTCGGGTGGACGAAGTAGGAGCGGCCCGTAAGCCGATCTTGACCTACCAAGGTTAATCGCCCCAAAGGAGGGGCCACGCCCCTCTTGGAACAGTTCTTTGAGTTTGTCCATTTCCAAAGTTTTCCCCAACTTTTCTGCATTAAAATACTCGTGCCGTGCCATAACTTTATATTTCTTTTTTGCCAGGGCTTTTAACGTCAAAAATAACGAATCATATTGGATCTCTAGGTGTTTTTTAAGGGTTTTATACTCCTCAGCCTCTTGGCCCAAAAGCGTTTGCAACTGAACAACGATTCCGTCAAGGCTTCGCAGGCATTCATAAAACCTGCACCAATCGTTTGAGGAAATTCCTCTGAACAATTTGTCAAATATAACACAGTCCTTTTCTTTGCGTTCCTCCAACCGTGCAATTTGGTCGCAACGCCCCATGAGCGTAAAGCGTGGGTTTTTGTCGTCACCATAGAAGAACCTGAGGTCAGCCATCAGGCGAGCCTCTATGGTTGTGCCCAAGTCGAGCAAGCGACGGACCTGGACCTCTTTTTGTTGCTCAAGCAATGCTGTTTGTTGGTGCTTCTGCGTATCGTACATAAAAAACAGAACCACAGCGGTAAACAACGGTCCCAACAAGCCCCCGACATAACCGCCAAAACTTCCCCAATCTTCCTGTCGATCCGACAACTCTCCAAAAAAATTGCAGTCGTCAAATCCTAGGAATGTTGAAAAATTGCAGAAGTAAAGGACTAGGACTGGGCAACTGAGCACGGCCAGCAAGGCAACAACCTTTATCCATTTTTTAATGCTCTTCATTTCCTCACTCCCCCAGCCAAGCCTGCATCAGTTCCACCAGATAACCCAAGTCCTTGACCGCCACCGTCTCCCGGGCACTGTGCATGGCCCAGTTGGGTACGCCGATGTCCAGACCCCGGACCCCGATCCGTCTGGCGGTCAAAGGCCCGATGGTCGAGCCACAACGGAGATCGGCCCGGATAGCAAAGTGCTGGAAGGGAATCTTTTTGTCCTTACACAGGCTTTGGAATCGGCCTGAAGACTCGGCATCGGTGATGTAACTTTGCCCGGCATTGGTTTTGATCACCAGCCCGCCGCCCAAAACCGGGGCGTGTCGTTCGTCGTGCATCTCCGCATAGTTGGGGTGCAGGCCGTGGGCATTGTCGGCAGAGAGAAAATGGCTGGCCGCCATGGCCCGGCCTCGGTCTTCGGGCTGGGGCAAAAGCCGCTCCAAGACGGACTCCAAAAAGTTACCCGCCGCCCCTGTAAAGCTACCGCTGCCCACTTCCTCATGGTCGTTGAGCACCATCATAGCGCTGGGGCCAGGGCGGTGGGCGGAGATCGCCTGGACCGCCGCAAAACAACTGACCAGATTGTCCAGCCTCGCCCCGGTGATCATCTCCTTGTTAATCCCCATCAGCCGGGGACCTTCAACGGGATAAAAAAACAGGTCAAAGTCCAGGACCTCTTTGGCCCCTTTGATCTTTTTTGCCAGCAATGCCTTTAAATCCCCCTTGTCCGCACCTGCCAGACCCAAGACCGGAGTCAGTTCCTTTTGGGGGTTGATCTTCCAGCCGTCGTTGGCCTCCCGGCGAAGGTGAATGGCCAAGTTGGGGATGATACCTACCGGCTCTTTGAGGTCCAGCAACTGGGTTTGGGTCGCTCCCTTGCGGTCAAGGTAACAAACCTTCCCGGCAATGCTCAAGTCTCGGTCAAACCAAGTGGCCAGCAACACCCCGCCGTAAACCTCAACCCCCAGCGCCCAATGGCCCTTTTTGTCTTCATCCCCTCGGGGTTTGACCTTGAGGCCGGGGCTGTCGGTATGGGCCCCCAAAAATCGAAAACCTCCTTTGCCCAGATCTGAGCCCAGCACAAAGGCGATCAGGCTAGAGTCGTTTCGGGTCACCCAGTACTTCCCCCCCTTTTTTGGGTTCCAGGACTCTGCCTCTTGCAGCTCCACAAACCCCGCCTCCTTCAGCCTCCCTATGGCGGCGGCAGTGGCGTGGAAAGGGGTGGGGGACTCGTTCAAAAAGGCCATCAGGCCTTGGGCAGGTTGGTTCATTTGATAAAAGGGTCAGGTTGGATCCGGTCCGCCCACAGGGGCAAACTGATCTGGAGTTGAGTTTCCAGTTCCTTGGACCGAGCCAGAAACTGTTTGCGGGCCACCATCCCGTTTGGGGCGGCAAAGGAAAAAAGAATTTTGTTGGTCCGGTCGGGGATGGGCAGGCTCATCACTTGGTGGGCAAAGGTCTCGCTCAGGTAACAGTGGTTGATCTGGTACAGCCCCCTGGGCTCACTCCAATAGTTGATGGCCACAATCCCTTGGGCACCTAAAATGGCCTTGATCCGCCGGAAAAAGGGGTAACCTTGGACCGAATCGGCAGTGCCCTCTTTGGAGAAGGCATCTACAAAAATAAAGTCATAAGCCACCCCTTGGACCTTGGCCAAAAAGTCCTTGCAGTCGGCAATCAACAGGTGCAACCGGGGGTCTTTGGGCAGGGAAAAAAACTTTTGGGCCAATTCGACCACCAGGGGCCTCAGCTCCACCACGTCCACCCGGCAGTGGGGCAGGGTCGAAAGCAAAAATTTAGGGATCGAACCGCCCCCTAGGCCGATGCACAAGACCCGCTTAGGAAGCTCGGTAGCCAAGGCCAAACCGGCGACCATCGCTTTGGTGTATTCCAAGGTCAGCTGGTGGGGCCTCTGGACCGACATGGCGCTTTGTTTTTCTGGCCGACCAAAGTGCAGGCTACGGACCCCTTTGTGCTCGACCACCTCTACCTCCCCCCAAGGATCGGTCCCTTCAAACAGCAGGCGACCGCCGAACCTGCGTTCGGTCCAGTGGTGGATCAATTGTTCCAAACCAGATTGCATCCCTTGCCTGTCAAAAGGTTGTAGGCTAGACTTCGTCAGACTAAACATCTTCTTTGGATTTGACAAATGGCCAATCAAGCTTTGGAAAACTTCCCCTACCGGTTGGAATTTTTGGTCCGAGATTATGAACTGGACCTTTTGGGAATGGTCAACAACGGGGTGTACCAGGGTTACTTGGAACATGCCCGGCATGAGTACCTTAAAACCATCGGCCTCGACTTCGCCGGGATGTTTGCCCAAGGGTACCGTCTGGTCGTGGTTCGGGCCGAGTTGGACTACAAACAGACCCTCCATTCAGGGGACCGGTTTTTTGTGGCGGTCTCTATGAGTCGGGAGGGCAAGGTTCGGTTTCGGTTCGACCAAGCCATCTTCCGGGCAGACGGGGCTTTGGTTTTGGAAGCCAAGGTCTTTGGCACCTGCCTCAAACCTTCGGGCCGCCCTTGTTTTCCTCCCGGTTGGGAATCTTATTTCTCCACTCCAACGGTCTGACCCTATGGAACCTTTGCTCCTTGTTTCCAACCTACTGTTTCTCTTGCTGTCGGTTGCCCTGTTGGTCTGGCTGGCCCGGCTCAAGGGCCGGTTGGCGGTGGCTTTGTTGGCGGAAAATACCGCTTTAGAACTGAAGACCCAGCTTTTGGCCCAGGCCAAAGAGCTGGAAGCGAACCGGGAAGAGTACGTCAGCCTACATTCCCAAAGGGCGGCTGCCGATGCGGCCCTGACCGAAACCCGGAGCGCCCTGGAGAAGTCGGAAGGGCTGGTGGCGGCCCAGAAGGCCGAACTGGTCGGCCTGACCCAGGCCAAGGGGCTGCTGGAAAACCGGTTCACCCAATCCCAAACCCGGCTGGACCAAGAGGAAAAGGCGGCCAGGGAGAAGCTGGAGTTGCTCGACAAGGCCAAGGTCCAGCTGTCCGAACAATTTGAAAATCTGGCCAACCGGATCTTTGAGAACAAGGGCAAACAACTCTCCGAGAAGCACCAGGAGGAACTCAAGGGCCTGTTTGTGCCAATGAAAGACCAGCTGCAGGAGTTCAAAAAGAAGGTCGAGGAAAACCACGAAACCGACCTCCGGGACCGGGTGGCCCTCAAGACCGAGCTCACCCAGCTCAAGGGGCTCAACCAGCAACTGGCCCAAGAGGCCAAAGCCTTGACCGAAGCCCTCAAGGGGGATTCCAAGACCCAAGGGGTGTGGGGGGAATTGGTGTTGGAACGAATCTTGGAGGAATCCGGGCTGACCAAAGGCCGGGAGTACGACCTCCAGGTCAGCTTTGCCAACGAAGCGGGGGGCCGATCCAGGCCGGATGCGGTGATCCACCTGCCTGAAGGCAAGGACCTCTTTGTGGATGCCAAGGTGTCCTTGAAGGCCTATGAACAGTACCACAACGGGGAGACCGAAGAGGCCAAGGCCCTGGCGCTCAAAGCCCACCTGCTTTCGATCCGCAACCACATCAAGGAGCTTTCCGCCCGAGACTATCCCGGCCTGGAAAAGGTCCAAACCCTGGACTTTGTGTTGATGTTCATCCCCTTGGAAGCCGCCTTCCTGGCCGCCCACCACGAAGACCCCGGCTTGTTCAAGGACGCTTACGAGGCCAACATCCTCCTGGCCAGTCCCTCGACTCTGTTGGTCACCTTAAGAACCGTCGGCCACCTCTGGCGGACCGAGCGGCAGAACCAAAATGCCAAGGAAATTGCCGAGGCCGCCGGGCGGATGATCGACAAGATCACCTTGGTTTATGAAGCGGTCAAAGAAGTGGGGGACCAGCTCAAAAAGGCCGCCAAGGCCCAGGAAGAGGCCCTCTCCAGAATCGAGGGCGGCAGGGGGAACCTGCTTTCCCAGGCCCAAAAGATCATGGCCCTGGGGGCGAACCCCAAAAAATCTCTACCTGAGCCCAAGGACAATGCCCCGGACCTGCAAGAGCAATAGCTCCCTTTTGGCCTCGCCTTTTTTTTGATCTCTTGTTATTCTTAAAAACAGGGGGCAAAAACCCCCAAGAGGTCTATGGAATACCGAGAAGTCTTGATCCTCCATCCCCAAACTGCGGTTCGGGAACTGTTGGAGGCATTTTTACATTCCGAGTTTGAAGACCTTCTGGTGGTCGGCGCTACCACTGGAGCCGAGGCAGAGGCCCTGATTGAGGAACAACGGTTCGACTTGATCCTCTGTGCCAGCCGTCTGGCCGACCAAGCCGGGGTCCAGTTGTATGTAACCGCCAAGAAGTCTCGGCTCAACTGCGCCACTCCCTTGGTGATGTTGGTGGACCCGGAGTCCAAGGACCAGACTTCCGTGTTGTACCAACACGGGATCGAACACATTCTGAACCTTCCCACCAACCCGGAACTGTTGCAGCGAAAAGTGCGGCAACTGACCAACCCGAGGGACAAGCGCAAGGCCGCCCGGTACTCCCATCCGGGCATCATCGCTCGGGTGTACGGCAAGGGTTGCGACTGTCCAGGCGAGGTGATCAACCTCAGCGGCGGTTCGGTGTTGTGTGAGTTGCGCTGCAAGGGGCTGTTGTCGTTGTTGATGCAGGCTACCAGCCTGGACCTCCAGTTCCCTGCCGACCTGAAGGTCGAAAAGTTGTCCAAGTTGCCCTGTCGGCTTTCCCGACTTTGGGTGCTGGAATGGAACGACGAAGGACACCCAACGGTCCTTCGGGTTGCTTGGTCCTTCCAAAACCTGGAAGGGGCCCAAGCAAGGCACTTGGACCAAGCGTTGGGACAGATAGATTCGGTTTACCAGCCTAATGGTTTTTTAGGATAAAACCCTCAACCTCACAACCAAGACGATGAAAGTTGCAATTGCCGGTGCCACTGGCGCAGTAGGAACCGATTTGATCGACCTTTTGGAACGGCTGCATTTCCCGGTCACCTCCCTCAAACTCCTGGCCTCCGAACGTTCGGTTGGCAAAAAACTGAGGTTCAAGGGAAAGGAGATCGCCGTTGAAGAGTTGACCCACAACAGCTTTGAAGGGATCGACTTGGCTTTTTTTTCCGCCGGTGCTTCTCGGTCCAAGGAATTTGGCCCCGCTGCGGTTAAAGCCGGGGCGGTGGTGATCGACAACAGTTCCGCCTTTCGGATGGATGAGGGGATTCCCTTGGTGGTCCCCGAGGTGAACGGGGAACATGCTTTTATGCACAAAGGGCTGATTGCCAACCCCAACTGCACCACGATCCAGATGGTGGTGGCGCTCAACCCGCTGCACCGCAAAAGCCCGATCAAAAGGATCGTGGTTTCCACCTACCAAGCGGTTTCGGGCACCGGTGCCATGGCCTTGGAAGAATTAAAAACCCAAGTCAAAGACTGGGCGGCGGGCAACGAGATGAAACATTCGATCTACCCCTACCCCATCGCCTTCAACGTGATCCCTCACGTGGATGTCTTCTTGGAGAACGGTTACACCAAAGAAGAGATGAAGATGGTCTTTGAGACTCGCAAGATCATGAGTGCCCCGGACATCCAGGTTTCCGCAACCTGCGTCCGGGTGCCGGTCTTCCGGGCCCATTCGGAAGCGATCAACATCGAAACCGAATCCAAGATCACCGCTGCCGAGGCCACCGAGCTCCTCAAAAAGGCTCCTGGGGTCAAGGTGATGGACGAGCGGGCTCCCGGTGGGTACCCCGTGCCCGCCGAGATTGCCGGGCGTTTTGAGACCTATGTAGGCCGGATCAGGGAAGACATCTCGGTGAAAAACGGACTGAGCCTTTGGGTGGTTGCCGACCAACTGTACAAAGGGGCGGCCTTGAACGCAGTGCAAATTGCTGAGCTGTTGCTCACCCGGCCCAAAAACCAAGGCGGGCTGGCCTAAGCACCGGGAGACCTCCTGGGGTCGGCATTTTTTGCCTATCCTTAAGGGGAACCCAGAGTCCAAAAAAAAAAGCCCCAGACTGTCACGGATACAGCCTGGGGCTTTTTTTTGCCTACAGATTTTTGGCTTCAAAAGCGAGACCCTTTACCCTTCAAACAACGGGGTAGAAAGGTACCGTTCCCCAGTGTCGGGCAACACCACTACGATCCGCTTGCCCGCCGCTTCCGGCCGTTTGGCCAACTCCAGGGCGGCATAAATCGCCGCACCTGAGGAAATCCCGGCCAGAATCCCTTCCTTGGAAGCCAAAAGCCGACTGGTCTTGGCGGCATCGTCGTCGGAAACCTGGATCACTTCATCGATCACCTTGGTGTCCAGCACCTGGGGCACGAATCCAGCCCCGATCCCTTGGATCTTGTGCAGCCCCGGAGCGCCTCCAGAAAGAACCGGGGAGCTTTTGGGCTCCACGGCAATGATCTTGATCTGGGGAAGTTTTTCCTTCAACCAAGAACCCACTCCGGTCACCGTTCCACCGGTACCCACCCCAGCGACAAAATAATCCACCTGACCTTCGGTATCCTCAAAGATCTCAACGGCGGTAGTGGCTCGATGGGTAGCGGGATTGGCGGGGTTGTTGAACTGCTGGGGCATGTAATAACCGGACCCTTGGGCCACGATTTCATTGGCTTTGTCGATCGCCCCTCTCATGCCCTTGGAACCGTCGGTGAGGACCAACTCGGCCCCCAAGGCGCTCAAGAGCTTTCTCCGCTCAAGGCTCATGGTTTCGGGCATGGTCAGGATCAATCGGTATCCTTTGGCAGCGGCAACCCAGGCCAAGGCGACCCCGGTGTTACCGCTGGTAGGCTCTACGATAGTGGTGTTGGGTTTGAGTTTGCCCTCCCGTTCAGCAGCTTCGATCATGGCCAGACCAATGCGGTCTTTGACGCTGCCACCGGGGTTAAACATCTCCATCTTTCCCAGCAAGGTGGCCTTGGAACCTTCGTTGATTCGACTCAACTGGACCAAGGGAGTGCGACCTATGCACTCGCTCAAGCTTTGGTAGATTTTTCCCATGGTTTTCCCTGCAAGGAATTAAATAAGCTAGTTTACAGGGAACTTTGGCTAAAATGGTCTTGGTTGTCAAACAAAACTATTCATTAAAATATTCAACTAATCCAGAATGCATAAGCCTCTGCGGTTTGGGTAGGGTAGCTTACCGAACCCTAAACCGCTCTTTTTTGAGGTTCTAGGGCCGAATCGTTCAAACCGTTGTCTTCTCTGGATTCGATGGACTGCAACAGAGGTTCCCGGGTGGTGTAGTCCGAATCCACCAACACAAACTGGTGGCCCAACTTGGTCCCCGGATTGATCACCAACGGACCTTGCAGATTCACGGTCACATCTTTGATTTCCTTTGCCATCGTAACGATGCAATAGACCAGGAGGTTTTCGGTTTCCGTGGCCTTGATCAGCTTCAAGTCGTTTAAGGTGACGTTGAAGTGGTAGTCCGGCCTGACCACCAAAGGGTCCAAGACCACAAAGGCCAGGGTCGGCAGATCCAAGGATTGCAACATCATGAAGGGATGCGACTTCTCCTCTTCGATCAGGGTAAACCTCGTACATTCGGGAAAGCCCAACGGTCCTTCGGGGAAAATCAAGATATTTTCGTTCTCGACTTCAATCGCCCCGAACCGGGTGGTTTCAAATTTCATGTTACGCCTCGTATGGATGTTGCCCCCAGGTTTCCCTCGGGGTGGGTTGGACCAAAAAAGTCCGAATATTGGGTCTGCCCTTTCATTCCTTTTTCTTTTTCCAGATATCGGAAATACTTTTTAAGCTCAGGGGACTTTGTTGCGCCGCCAGCTTGTTTTCCTCTTGGATACGCTGGTAGATCTCCTCTCGGTGGATCGAGTACTTTTTAGGGGCCTGGATACCCAAGCGAACCTGTTTGCCCTTGATCTCCAAGACTTGGATCTTGATGTCGTCACCAATGGTGATCGACTCTCCCAGCTTCCTGGTCAGGATTAACATACGCCCTCCATGGCGGTCGGTTGTTCTAGGCCCAAAGGCCCAGCCCAGCTACTAAAGTTATTTCAAAAACTGGACCAAAGTCGGCTGAATCAGTCTGGCTGAAGCATCCAACGCACTTTTGTGTTTCAACTCGGCCTTATTCAGGTCGATCGAGCCTTTGGCCAAGTCCATGTCTTGGATCTTGGACATTTCGGCTCCCTTGGAATCGATGTTTTGGGACAACCGGTCTTCACTGGATTCCAGTTCCAACACCCTAGAACCGATTTCTGCCCGTTTCTTCAGGACTTGGTTGATGCCGTTGTCGATCTCCTGGACGCTTTTGATCACCGTTTGCTGGTCATCCTCTTCCAAGGCCGACATCAGGCGGTTGAGCACCTCGAAGGTGTCCACCGTTTCCGGGTCCTCCGGGTCCTTCATCAACAGCTCGGTTGCGGTGGTGTTCAAAGCAACTTTGATACCATTGTCGATGGGGACCTCTTTGATTACGTCGTTACCGTGGTATTCCACAAACTCGTTGCCGGTAAAACGGAACTCCAGGCCCTCCATAAAGTAGGGCTTTCCTGGGGCTTCAAACTGCAACCGAATCTGGTCCGAAGGTTTTCCTTCCGGGTTAAAAATTTCAATCTGCTTGTTCAGGCTCTGTTTGGGGCTCCAGGTCTTGCCGTCATCGTCGGAAACCACGTACAACGCTGTCCCGTAGGTCCCGCCCTGAACGACTTTGACGATGTAATTCTCTTTGGAATAACCCCTAAACAAAGGCTCAAACTCGTCAAAAGGAATGGCCGCTTCCCCAGGGGCCGGTTGGGCCTCCCCCGAAGCGCCTTCAACCCCCAGGGCCGGACCTTTCTCCTGGCCCAAGAAATGGAACCCCATGCCTTTGGCCAATCCGGTGGTGTCGCTGAGTATCTTGAAGTCATGGTCGTAGGCCGGGTCCAGGTACAGGTGGTTGTCCACCCCCATCTGGGCAAAAAGGTCCGCCTTGTAGCCCGAGGGACTGGAAGGGTCTTCCTGGTAGTTTCCCTTGGCGATAAAGGCATCATTGATTTTCTTGACCACCTCTTGCACCGTCTCTTCGCCGGTCAGCTCTACCGATACGGTTTTAGGCTTAGGGGTCTCTCCTTCAACCGGTTCCGGCTCGGGAACGGGAATGGGGTTGCCTTCTGCGTCCAGCTCCGGCTTGGGCTCGACCAGGAGCTCCAGTTTCCCCGGCGTGATCCCCGGCACCACCTTGTTGATCGGGTGGGTCTGGTCCAAGGGGATGATGGATCGTTCACTTTTGACCCTCAGTCCATCAAACTTGATCTCCGCTTCCTTGAGCTTGGAGTTGAGTTTGAGGGGTTCGGTCAGGGTTTTGGTGCCTGAAAAGAGGAAAAGTTTGCCTTCTTTTTTGTTGACCAGTTTGACCAAGTCCTGGGTCATCATCTCGATTTCCTTGGACAACGCCATCCGCTCTTCCTTGGTCACCCCGCCGTTGGCCCCTTTGAGGGTCATTTCTTTGATCTTGAGGACCATGTCGGAGATCTGGCTGACTGCCGATTCGGTGGCGTTGAGCCAGACCTTGTCGGAGCCGATGTTCTTCTCCAGGCTTTTGGAACGATCAATGGAGGTATGGAAGTCCTGCACCAAAGCCGCCCCGACCGGGTCATCGCTGGGTTTGTTCAGCTTCTTCCCATTGGCCATGCCCACCATCAGGTTCTGGAGCTCTTCCGCATTGGTGCTCAAGCTCTTTTGAACCGCATTGTTTTTGGTTTGGTCGGTGACTCGCATGGTCCCTACATCTGGATCAAGGTGTTGGTCATCTGGTCAACGGTGGTCATGTACTTGGCGCTGGACTCGTAGGCCCTTTGGTACTTGATCATGTTAGCCATTTCTTCATCCAGGTTGACCGAGGAGACCGAATCCCGGAGCGCCTCGTACTGGCTGAGCATTTCATCGTGGTTGGCCAGCCCCTTTTGGCTGTCTTGGACCTTGAGGCCGATGTCGGTGATCTGGCTGTTGTAAAACTCGTCGAAGCTCAAGTCGCCGGTTTCGCCCAAGACCCCACCCATCTGGAGTTCGGTCATCTTGGTAGCCAAGCGGTTGTCCCCGGCGACCATGTCGTAACCGGCGGCAATCTTCATCTCGTTGTCCACCAGCTCCTGGTTGACCCGGATGTCCCCGGCCCCGTTGAGGGATTGAAAGAAGGTGTTGAAGCCCAAAACCGCCAAGGTATTGCTGTTGTCCCCGGAGTAGTGGAACTTTCTGCCCAGGTCGGATTTAAAGGACAGGGAGCCGTCGGCGTTGAGCTTGGCCACAAAAGGGGTTTGGGCCTTCAAGGTTTCCTTGCCCTCCGAGTCCACCTCGTAAGCCCCGGCGGCCCGGTTGATCTTTTCCACCAAGCTTTGGGCAGTGTCCTTGCCGGCCTCGACATCCACATGGACCAACATGTCCGGGTTGCCGTCCTTGTCTTCCACCTTGATCTCAAAATATCCGTTCTGCAAAAAGGGCAGCGGCTGGCCTTGGGCTTCGGGGTTGAGGCTGTAGGCGGAGGTGTCCTGGTAGCGGAGGGCTTCGATCCCGGTGCCTCCGGCATGGATGGAGTTGACCCGAAAGGCCAGTTCCTTGGCCAAAAGATTGATGTTGTCCTGGTACCCTTTGATGTTGGTGTCCCGTTGGGTGATCAATTCTTTGATCGAACCGCCCCCTACGATTTCGGTGATGTCGGACTCCACCCCGGTCGGCCCCTTGAGACCAAAGCGCACGTTGCCCTGCAAGGCGGCATTGGTCAGGGCGGTGACCTCGTAGTTGTCCCGGCCATGGACCAGGGTTTGGCCGTTGGCGATTTGCACCTCCATCGTGCCCCGGTCATTCTCGAAGTACCGCACTTCCACCAGATTCGAGAGGTCCTGCAACAGCTTTTCCCGCCGGTCCCGGGCGTCATTGGCCGGGCGGCCCTGCTTTTCGAGCTGTTCCACCTGTTTGTTCAATTCGGCGATCTGCCGGGTGGTCTGGTTGACCTCCAAAATCTTGGCTTTGACCCTGCCGTTGAGGTTGCCTTGTAACTCTTCGAGCCTGGCGTTAAAGACGTTAAACCGTTCGGCCAGGGCGGTAGATTTTGCCAAGACCTCTTTGCGCATGGTCACAGATTCAGGCTGGTGGGCCAGATCGTTCCAGCTGTTCCAAAACTCATCCATCGCCCCACGGAGGCGATTGCCGTCCACATCGGTGAAGATAATCTCCGCTTCCCCCAGGACCTGTTCCTTGGTGGTCCAGCTGCCGACTTCGGTTTGCTCGCCGACCACTTTTTCTTTGGTAAAGCCGTCGGTGTTCCGGCGGATCCCCTGGATGTCCACCCCGTTGCCCTTGCCGCCGTTGTAGGGCTGGGCGCTGGTTTGGATGACATCTTGCCGGGAGAAGCCTTCGGTATCGACGTTGGCAATGTTGTGCCCGGTTGTCTGCTGGCCCAACTGGGCTGCGGACAAGGACTTTTTGCCGACTTCAAAGGCACCAAAGAGTGACATGACGAAAAAACCTTAAGAGTTTAATGCTCTAGATCCTGGGTCCGGTCCAGAAAAACCGGGCCTTCAGACTCTTAAGGTCTTAGTATGCAAAAAGTCGGCACTTTTGGGGGGATACGGAAAAAAGAACGGGAAATTTAAACCGAACGGGTCAAAAAGACGGAACCCTTTGGTTTTTGGATCATCCCGAATTGAGAATAGGTAGATTGGCGTTTGAACCCACGGTGCAAAGCCTTGTGCACTTCGTCAAAACAATTGGCCCTCGCCTGTCCGACCCTGGCATTGTGCTGGGCCAACTCGGTCAAAGGTTCAACCAGGCTGAGCAACTCCGCCTTGAGGGCACGAAGCTCCAAGCCGATCTCCGGCGGCGCAGAATGGGCCACCGCTTCCAGATTGGAGCCGGGCTCCAACCCTTTTTCCTTGAGGTAGGCGGTCACCATCTTGAGGCGGCCTTCTTCCAAGGTGGCAATGGTTTGGGTGATCCTGTCCCGTTGGTTGACTAGGTCCTCCAGGTCGTAAAGACTGGACCTGGGGGTCAACTGAGACTCCATTTCCAAGACGGAGTGCAACATCTGGTGCCACTCCAACTGGGATTTAAGGTTCTCTATAAGACTGGTCAGGATCGACATGGTTTAGGTCTTTTTGCGAATGTCTTCAATTGCCGAATCCTTGAGCAGGTTTGCGGCCAATTTCTTGGCATCCACCTTGTACTCGCCCTTTTTGATCCGGTCCTTCAAGGCCTTGACCCGTTCCATGTCCAGGTCCGGGGTGTTCTCGATCTTGGCCCTGACTTTGTTTAAGGTCAGATCGGAAGTGACCGTCTTGGTGGAAACTGCGGATTCTGCTGTTTTCCCAGCCTTGTGGGCCGTATCCTTCTGCCCCGCCCCTTGGACGTTACGGTCCGTGGAGGTTGGTTTTGGGTATTGACCGTTGATTTTCATGCTGCCTTTTCGGTTGAGGTCTTCTGGGTACGAACTTACTTCTAAGATCGGTTCCCTTGGCTAAAAACTTTAACAAGAATCTTTCTCCCCGTCATTGGATTTTAATTGGAGAGGAGGTCCATGTTTTCTCTTCGGTCTAAAAAGGCAAAAGCTTTAACTTTTTTTGGTGTTTTCAAAGATCCAGTCTGAAAGGCCTAAGGAACGAGTCTGGGTGATCAACTTGGAATAGTTTTCGTCCAACATGTCCCGAAAGATCTCTTCCCCATGTCCACCGCTCAGGAAATCGCTTTTAAAGGTGTTGTCCCGCATGGTCTCCAGCATCTTTTTGGTGAAGATCTCTTCAAATCCGTCACAAGCAACCTTCAGCTCCCGGTTGAACTGAGCCTTTTGGGCCTCGGTCTTGGCTGCATCCTTGGTTTTGGCCAGTTGCTCAAACCCCTTGGCCGAAGAGGGGGCGGCAGGGCGGCGGAGTCTGGTGGCGGCGATTTCGGAATTGATGTCGTAAAACATGGCTACCTTCGTTACTTGATGATCAGCTCGGCCTGCAAGGCCCCAGCGGATTTGATGGTTTTGAGCACCTCAATCAGGTCTCCGTTGCTGATCCCGATCTTGTTGAGGCCGTCCACCACTTCTTTGATGTCCACCCCGCCCTTGAAGAGGATCACGTTGCCTTCTTCTTCCGGCTCGGGGGTGCCGTCTCCGGCGGGTTTTTTGGTTTTCGGGTCGATCACCGGTTCCTTCTCGCCGATCCTGATGTTCAGGTTCCCGTAGGAAATGGCGATGGGCAGGATCCGAACGTGGGTCCCCATGACGATGGTGCCGGTCCGTTCATCCAAGACAACCTTGGCGATTGCGTCCGGTTCAATGTCCATGTTTTCGACCCGGCTCATCAATTCTACCGTCTGGCCCAGGTAACTCGAAGGGACGGAGATTTCCACCGTTCCGGCATCGGAGGCACGGGCAGAACCATCGCCCAGGTTGCGGTTGATCACCTTGGCGAGCCGAAAGGCGGTGGTAAAGTCCGGCTCCTTGAGGTTCAAAAAGAGACGGGTCCGAGTGTTCAGCTCCAGGTTGATTTCCCGTTCCACCAGGGCTCCGCCGACCACCCGTCCGACCGTTGGGACGATGTTTCGTTTGGCATCAAACTTAAATTCCTGGGCACCGATCATGTTCCGGGCATCGGGAAGCTCTACCCCCATCGGGATGTCCACCACCGGCCCTTGGGCTACCGCAAAGACCTCTCGGTCCGGGGCCCGCAGGGGGGTCATGATCAGAATCCCGCCCCGCAAGGAGGCTGCATCCCCCAAGGCGCTGACGGTGACATCCAACTTTTGCCCTTGTTTGGCAAAGGGGGGCAAGGTCGAGGTGACCATCACCGCCGCCAGACTGCGGCCCTTGATTTCGTTGAGGTTCATCGAGATACCCATCCGCTCCAAGGCGTTGCGCAGGGGTTTTTTGCTCATCAAACTTTCGGCGGAATCCCCGGTCCCGTTGAGACCGATGACGATGGAAAACCCGATCAACTGGTTGTCCCTCATCCCTCGAATCCCGGCCAAGTCTTTGATGCGAACCGCAAAGGCCGGTTCGGCCCCCAAAACCATCAGGGTCAAAAACAGGACGGTCAATCCCTTGAGGCGGCCTAGGTTCATGGAATTCTCTCTTGAAGCTTTTTGGGGTGCCTGCTGGGGTCCACACACCGCTGTGGTTCCTTTGCAGCTCTTGTTTTAAGGTTTTTGCTCCGGCTTCACCCTGAAGGCAAAGCCTTTGCCATAGAAGTGATTATGCACAGGCCATACCTTTTGGCCCGGTAAATCAAGGGGGGCGGGGGTAAAAAAAAAAGGCCCCGGGACGGGGCCTCTCTCTGCCTTTCCTTCAAACCGGCTTCAGTTTACTTTTTGGTCCCAACCGGCTGGGTCCGGTTGGCAGGGGTAGGAGTGGCAATGTGGCTCAACCGGTCCAACATACCTGCAGGCTGTTTACCCACCAAGGGAGAAAGCGCAGCTAGGTTCAGCTTCCGGGCCAAGACCTGCCGTTTGATCTGCACCTCGGATCGAGCGAGCTTCAAGGACTCCACTTCGTTTTTGTCCGTTACATCTTCAGGCCGAATGATCCCTTGGATGCGGGTCAAATAACGTACCGAGTTTTGCTGCCGGTAGTCGATCTTTTCGCCCACCACCACCATGTTGCCGTTGGGCAGCACCTGGGTGACCCGGGCGCTGATCTGTTTGAGGCTGGTCAAGACTTCGTTCTGTTCCTCTTCCACCTTGGCCTCCCCGGAAACGGCGCTGGCCACGTCCAGGACTTGGTTGACCTTGGCGGCCGCACCTTCAAGACCGGGTGCCGCCAATGCGGCAGCGGTGACCGGTTCGGGCTTTTTCTCCGGTTTGGAGACGATGATGATCTCCTGCAAGCCGGTGATGGTCAAAACGTCGTTGCGAAACCTTGCCCGGTGGTCCCGCAGCAGGTTGCCCCAACTGGATTCGTCTCGCCACAACGAACCTTCGTAACGGTTCTGCTCGGCGGGCAGTTCCCCCCGGGAGCGGAAGCTGTGCTCCCGGTTGTCGCTGTAGTCCACTTCCGGCCTGGGTGGCGGCGGAGGCGGTGCGGTCGGGGTCGGCAGAGGCATCCGGTTTTGGGAACAGGAGGCCGCCATCAAGGTCAACAAACACAAGGCAATCAGGTTTCTCATGGGGCTCTCCTCCTACAACGCCACTTCCACTTGCTTGGCGTCAATCACCACAGCATAGACGGTTTTTTTGTTGCCCAAGATCTGCACGGGGATTACATCCCCCTTTTTCCCGTCCCTCATGGCAATGGCCATGTTGGAGAGATAAACTCCGGCGCTTTGGAACACCAATCGCACCGGTTGCCCCTTTTCGAGGATCACCGGCTCTTCCACCAGATGGGTGCGGATCGACTCGTTTTTGCCGATGTCTCGCCGGGCCTGTTGGCCGACCACCAGTCCAGGGTTGTCGGTAAAGTCTGCCGCTTCATTGGAGATATCCTTGGGCACCTTGGCCAAGTCCTCTTCACTGATCGTGGCCCCTTTGGCAATCACGTCCTTGGCGACCACCACGTCTTCGACCACCGAAACCTTGGCCCGAACCACCAGTTTTTTGTACAACTTTCGGTCCACCTCCAGGTTGACCGCCCAAGACCCGAACCCACCCACCTTTTGGGGGGTGCCAATCCGCTTGATCACATAGGTGGCTTCCCCTTTGGGGATGTATTGGTCCTTGAGGTGGGTTTGGATCTCGACCTGCACGTCCTTGTATTCGGAGAAATTCTTTTTGATTTCCTCAACGATCACTTGGGAAAGCTGGTCCTTTTCGATCAGAATGCTCGCCCGGCTGACCAAAGGTTCCTTGGGCAGGATCAGCTTGTACTGGTCCGGGTGCACCAACCCACGCATCTTAGCGTCGATCTGGCCTTTGGAAAGTTTTTGGGAGTTGCCGGGCAGGGGGCTTTTGCCGATTTCGATTTTGGAAAGCCTGGTGGTCAAATCAATATCGAATCCGTCCAACTCGGCGATGTCCCCCAATTGGTAGGTATCCCCATAAACCACCGCTTCGGGCATCACCCGAATCTCGACCTTGTTGAGCAATTCGCCGTCCGGCTCCGCTTGGACCGCTGGACCAAAGCCCAGCCCCAAGCCCAAGACCGCCACCAGCAACCCCCACATCGGCTGGAACAAAGTTGGTTTCATCTAATTCCTAAGGTTAACGTACAATGTTCACTGCGGTTTGCAGCATGTTGTCCGAAGTCTGGATCGATTTGCTGTTCACCTCGTAGGCCCGTTGGGCCACGATCATGTTGACCATTTCGTCCACCACACTGACGTTGGATTTCTCCAAAAACCCTTGGCTGATCAGACCGATTCCGTCTTGCCCCGGATCGGCGGTGACTGCGGTGCCCGAGGCGGCGGTGGCCATAAAAAGGTTTTTGCCGATCGGGTTTAACCCGGCGGGGTTGATGAACTTGGCCAGTTGGACGTTGCCGATCCGGGTTGGGGTCGGGTCGTCGCCCACCAAAATTTGCACCACTCCGTCTTGGGAGATAATCAATTTGGTGGCTTCGGGGGGGATCACAATTTCAGGCTCCATCGGGTAACCGTCAGGGTTGACCACCCTGCCGTTGGCATCCCGCTGCCAAGCGCCGTCCCTGGAGTAGGAGATCGAGCCGTTGGGCCGCAAGACTTGGAAAAAGCCATCCCCATCGATGGAGATGTCCAGGTCGTGGCCGGTGTGGGTCAAGTTGCCTTGGGTGAAGACCTTTTGGGAGCCGATCAACTTTACCCCGTGTCCTTTGTGCAGACCGGTGGGGCTAATCGTGTTGCTGCTGGTGGCGGAACCGGCCACAATTTCGTTGGAGTAAAGCAGGTCCTGGAAGTTGTTGCGGCTTTGTTTGAAGCCGTTGGTGTTGACGTTCGCCAAGTTGTTGGCAATCGTATCAATCTGGGACTGCTGGGCGCTCATGCCGGTCGCCGAGGTATAAAGGGAGGTCATCATTGTAGGTCAACTCCTAAGGAAATTCTAAATTAAACCCGGGCGATATTGATCACCTGACCGGACAAATCATCGTTGCTGCGCAAGGCCCTTTGGGCGGCTTCATAACTGCGGTTGAGGTTGATCATTTCAACCATCTCTTCCACCGTCTCCACGTTGGAACCTTCATAAACCCCCTGCTGGACCACTGCTCCATCGAAGGAGTTGGGCACCTGGGCATCCGAACCGGGCAGCCAGTAGCTGTTGCCCAACTTGGTCAACCGGTCAGGCTGCTCAAACTTAACCACTTGCAGGGTGTCCACTTTTTTGTTGTCCACCAGCACGTTCCCTTCGGACCCGACCGCAAAGTTGGCCCCGTTGATCTTGATGGGCCCGTTTTGCCCCAAAACCTTGTCCCCGCTGTTGGTGATCAGGAAGTTGTCCTTGTCCTTCATGAACCGACCGTTTCTGGTATAAACCAACCCCTTGTCACTTTGGACCACAAAAAAGCCCTCTCCTTGCAAGGAAAGGTCAAAGGGGTTGTCCGAAGGGGTCATTTTGCCGGTGGTCATCCGGGGGGAAACATGGTCGGGAGCGACAAAGGAAACGTTGCCCCGGCTGAGCGGGGAGATGTAGTTTTCATGGACAAACTGTTCCTGGTCCGACTCCAGGTCCTGGGTCGAATATTCGTTGAACAGCTCCTTAAAAAGGACCGTGTCCTTTTTGTATCCAGGGGTCTGGGCGTTGGCCAAGTTGTTGGAAACCGCCTCCATCTGACGTTGTTGCCCCTTGAGGGCGGAGGTAAGGGCGTATATGGAATCCATGGTTCAACCTACAGTGGGAGTGGCTCTTTACTAACCTAGAGAAATGCATCCCTTGTGCCAGTTCCCAACAAAGACGGGCCAAGGCTCCGTGCCCCAGACCCACCGGGGCCTGGGTCAAGGCAAGGAACCGGATTTTGGCTTTTTGGGGGGTATGGCTTGCCAAGGAAGGCGAGAGCCAAAAAGAACTTTTGGTTGGGTTGAGAGAGCGACTGCCCACGAGGAGGGCGAGCTTGGGCCTAACTGTCAGGGCGATGCGGGGGCGGGGAGGAACTGGCTGAGTGCCAGTTTGAGTGCATCAAATTGGATCGGTTTGGGCAGATAGCCGTCCATGCCTGATTGGAAACACCGGTCCTTGTCGGTTTGGTGGGCCAGCGCGGTGACCGCCACCACGCTCAAGCCCTTGGGCAGGTTGCCTTCGGACTGGAGCGCCCGGATCCTCCGGGTGGCTTCAAATCCGTCCATCACCGGCATCACACAGTCCATCAAAACCAAATCATAAGCGGCATTTTGGAGCAGCTCCAGGGCCTGGAGCCCGTTTCCGGCGAAGTCGGCTTGGCAGGCGTTCATCTCCAACATCCGGCCAATCACCATTTGGTTGAGTTCGTCGTCTTCCACCACCAAAATCTTTCGGACCGCCGGAGTTCCTTTGCGGGCCTGTTTTTTCCTGGTCTCGGACTTGGGGCGGATAGAGGGTTCTTTGGCCACAGTCGGCACCTGCGAGAGCGCCACCCTTGGTTCTGCTTGGGCGGGCAGCTCTTGGTCCACCTGCTCCGGTCCTTTTGTGGACAAGGGCAGAGAAACCACAAACTTGGTCCCTAGGCCCGGTTCGGATTCTACCCGAATCTGCCCTTCCATGGTTTCCACCAAGGCCTTGACGATGCTCAAGCCCAGCCCCAGACCGCTGTAGCGCCGAGAGGTAGTCACCCCAATCTGGGTGAAGCTGGTAAACAGCAGCTCCTGGTCTTTGGGGGCAATCCCGATCCCCGTATCGGTGACCGCCAGACTGACCCACCAGACCCCCTCCTCCCTGAGTTTTCCTTGAGCCGAAAGGGTGACCGAGCCCTTGTCGGTAAACTTGACCGCATTGCTCAAAAGGTTGGAGAGAATCTTGCCCAGCCTCAGCCCGTCTCCCCACAAGATTGGGGGCAAGGAAGGGTCGATCTCCACCGAAAGTTGGAGCCGCTTTTGCTCCAACAACGCCTCAAACAAATCCGCTTCGGTTTGGCACAACTCCCTCAGGTGGATCTCCCGCACCGGACGGTTCAGCCCTTTGCCGCTCAGGTGGCTAAAGTCGAGAATCTCTTGGATAACCGTCAGCAGCGCTTGGCAGGAGGTCTGTACCGTTTGGGAGAGATGTTTTTCCTCCTCGTTTTTGGAGGAAAGCAACATCAACTGCGCCGCCCCCAGGATCCCGTTGAGCGGGGTTCTCAGTTCGTGGCTGGCGACGGTCAGAAAATTCGACCTAGCCGCCGCCGCTTCCTCGGCAGCCCGCTGGGCCTGCTCCGCCTTCTTTTGGGACAAGGCCCGGAGCAACTCGTTTTTGAGCAACAGACTGGCATGTTGGAAAAAAGCCGGCAGGTGGGGATAAAGCCCATCCGCCTCCAGGTGCAGGTTTTCCATCCGAATGACCCCCAAGGCCTCCCCTTCAACCTTGAGAGGGAAAACCCAAGTCCAACTTTTGCCGAACTCCGGGGTCTGCATCTTGGTTTCCTCAAACCCTCCTTGGAGGATCTCCGGGGTTCCACTGACAAAAACCCTGGCCGAGACCGGATCGGGAATCTCCCTGTGTTCGGTCCGGCTGCCAAAAACGTCCACCTGCCGCACCACCCCTTGGGACAGGTAATAGGCAATGATGTTGGTCCCGCCCACCACGTCCAGGATGGCACCCAACAGATTTTGCACCATGTTCTCCACCCCTTGGGTCGAGACGAGGCGCTCCATCATCTGCACCACCAATTGCAGGGAGGATTTCTCGGCGGCCAGCCGTTGCAACCGGGCCTGGGGGTCCAGGGCCTCGGAAAGGGGATTTGGGGGTTTCATGGGACCCTCTCCCCCAGCCGGACCCAGCCGGACAGCAGGGCGGCTTCCAGGTGATCCAGGCCCACCGCCTCCCATTCCAGCGGCAATCCTGCTTGGGCGGCAGCCTTTTGGGCAAAGGCGGTAAAGTCCCCGGAGCAAGGGGTGGTCAAGGCCAGCATCCTTGTGCATTCGGCCCGAAAGATCTCTTGGACCCATTCGGGGTTGGTCCCCAGGGTTTTGGCGATGATCCGGTCCCAGTCCTGGGCCCAGGATTCCAGTAGGAAATAGGTGCCCTTGGCCAGTTCCTCCTCATACCTCGCTTCTCCCAACAACATGGAAAGACAGTTCTGGCCGTTGAAGCGGATCGCCTGGGCTTCGGACAAAAGCCGGTCCATTTGGGGGTGGCAGGCCCCATAACAAACCAGCCGTTTCTGGTCCTTCCGGCTCGCCAAGGCTTCGGTCAACTCGGATTTTAAGGCCCCAAAGTCCACATGCAGGGCGGGGGTCAAAAAATCCGTCTCCAAGGCCAGCCGGTTCTTGTGGATCAAAAAGCGCAGTTCCTTTTCCAACACCCCACAGCCAACCAAGACCGGAACCCGGTGGGGGTTAGAACCTTCCGTATTCATAGGCCGCCTCCAACATCGTGAGGATGTTCTCCTGGGGGATGTACAGAGGCATCACCCCCGTGCCAAACAAAAACCTGGGGCTCCTTCTGCCAATCTCCATCATCCGTTTGACCTCGGAGCGAATCTCCTCTTTGGACCAATCAATCAGGGGGATGTCGTTGATCACCCCGCAGCTCAACCTTTGGGGGCCTACCAGTTCCAACCCTTGGGCCAGATCGTCAAAGGGGCTCAGGTAATAGGTCCCGATCCCCAACTCCTTGATCACCGAAGGAATCGCTCCATTGAGCCTTGCCATCCCGCAATAATAAACCACCCCGGCCATCCCGCCGGGCTCCAGGTCCCGTTTCATCCAGACCATGGATTCCTGGTGGAAAAAGTTCTCCGGGATCACGTCCATGGAGCCGTAAGGGTTGGAATAAAGCAGGATGTCCGCCCCAAGGCTACGGAAAGCGGCGATTTCCTTGCGGAAAAAGTCGGAGGTTTTTTCCAGCAACAGGTTTTTGAGTTCCGGCGGCCCCCAGAACAACAGCTCCATCCATTTTTCCATGCCCATCAATAATACCGGCAAGGTCATCGAGCCGGTCAGATAGGCGCAAATGGGGTAGCGTCCCCCCAGTTCCTGCTTGAGGATCTTCAGGCACTTTGCCTGTTCCTCAAAGGCTGGGTGGGCAGTGATGTCATCGGGGATCACCAGCTTTTCAATGTCTCCGAACTCCTTGACAACAAAGTCCTTGACGTTGGGCGGTCCGTCTTTGGCAAACAGGATCTCCTTGCAGCCCATCAGCTCCGCTTCCTTGCCGACGTAAAACAGGCTCCATACGTTGTCGTAGCCGTACCTGGCCCGCATCTTGATCTGGGCTTCCGCCACCAGATCCCCCCGTTGGTAGTATTCCTCCAGGGAAACCCCCAGCTCCAAGGCCCCTTGGTCAAAGAGATTGCAAAACACAGGGACCCGGTCGGATTTTTTGCCGTTGACCGCTGCCAGGAGCCTTTCCATTCCGGTGATCATAGCACCTCCCCTTGCAAAAAGCGGGTAATCACTCGCCCGGCGCTGATCCCATCATCGGCCCAGGCATCGGCCCGGACTACCTTGTACAATTCCGGGTCAAAGCGGAAGGGGGCACCTCCTACCACCAACTTGATCCGATCCTCCACCCCCCGTTGGGCCAAAAGCTCCCGTACCGCCAAGGCTCCCTGTTCGCCCCGGGCGGTGTGGACCATCATTGCCGAAATGGCGATTACACCGGCACCCCTCGCCTGGGCCTCATCAACAAACTTCTCCGGGGAAACGTTGACCCCCAGGTCGGTCACCTCGACCATCAAGGACTTGAGGCAACCGATCACGATCCTTTTGCCCAGGGTGTGCAGGTCGCCAAAAGCGGTACCGATCACCACCCGGCCCAGGACTGCAGGTTTTTGGGAGAACTTGGAAAGCAGCAGGTCAGTAACTTGGGAGGCAATCTGGGCGGTCATGAAATGTTGGGCCAAGCTGGCGTTAAAGTCCTCGCTGACCGCCTTGATCATCCGGTCCATGGAGGGGATCACGGCGGAAAAAACCAACTCCTCGGCGCTGATCCCTTGGTCCAAGGCCTGCTGAACTACCGCAAAGGCTCGGTTCCGGTCGGTATCAAAGACCGCTTGGTAAAACGCCTCGGTCACTCCAACGATTTCAGGACTGCCGTTTGTCGCCATTTTCCCTCTTCCATGGCCCTGTGGCGGAACGATTTGTTGTCCGCCAACAGTTTGCTCTTCCCCACCGTGCCCATTATCACTCTTTTTACGGTCCAATTGCAATACAAAAGCCCGAATCAAACCGACTCTCCATTCAAAGGTTGCAACGGTCCCACGGTTCCCCTAGAATGAGGCAGAACCTTATTTCCCAAAGACCGATGGACCGTCTTTTGCTCAGCGGACCCCAGGGTTCATTGACCCTAGATTATACTCCCGGCCCAACCCTGGCGGAGTTGCTGGGGTCCGGCACCGGGGCGATACCGGGGTCCTGTTCGGCTCAAGGGCTTTGTGGGCTTTGCCGGGTACAGGTTCACCATGCACAAGTGGACCTTGCCCCGGCCGACAAGGCCGAAGCTGCCACCTTGGGGGAAAAAAGACTGGCCCAAGGTTGGCGGCTCGCCTGTCGGTTTCGTCCCCAGGGGCAAGTGGAGCTGTGGCTGCCCCGGCAAGAGACGGGGCAGGTTTGGCGGCAGACCTCCCCTTGGCTCCCCCACTTCCCCGCTCCGCTCCGGGCATTGGCTCCCGCCGAACCTAGACTGGGACTGGCCATTGACCTGGGGACCACCCACCTCAGTTTAGGGTTGGTGGACCGCAAAACCGGGACCCTGTTGCAGGCCCTTTGGGGCCAAAACCCCCAAAAAACCGCCGGAAAGGACCTGCTCTCCAGACTCAGCCAAGCCAAGGATTCCGAGGCCCGAGTCTGGTTGCAACAATCCGTAGGCCATGCCTTGGCCCAGGGGCTGGGGGAGCTTTTGGGCTTGGCCAAAGCGGCGGCCCCGGAGGTGGGCCGAGTCTCGCTGGTGGGCAACCGGGCCATGTTGGCGCTCTTTTTGGGTTTGGAGCCGGATTCCTTGCTCGACCCCAACCGCTGGGAGGACTCGGCCCAGAGCCTGGAAGGGGCCGGTTTGTCTTGGCCGCAGGCCTGGGGACTGGCACCGGGAACCGGCTTAGACCTGCTGCCGCCCCTGGGCGGATTTGTCGGCTCGGACCTCTTGGCCGGAATCTTTGCCGCCGACGTTGCCTCTTTGGGCGAACCTGCCTTGGTGATCGACTTTGGCACCAACATCGAAATCGCCCTTTGGGACGGAAAACAAGGCTGGGCTACATCGGTGGCCGGGGGACCGGCGTTTGAAGGGTCGGGGTTGCGCTTTGGGATCGGGGCCATTGCCGGGGCGATCGACCAACTTTCCTGGAACCCAGGCCCGGAGCCCCAGGCCCGCTGGGTCGAGCCCGGCCCCCCTTGGGGGCTTTGCGGGCCGGGGTTTGTGGACCTCTTTTACCACCTCCGGCAGTCCGGGCAGGCTGATGCCCTGGGCCGCTTTGCTCCCCAACTGGAGGGGAAATTTTGTTTTACGGTGGCTGGGGAGGATTTTTGGGTAGGCCCCAAGGACCTGGACCGGTTTGCCCAAGCCAAGGCGGCGGTAGGTGCCGGGATTCTGCTGTTGCTGCGCCGGGCGGGGATCGGGCTCCAAGAGGTCAAGAAGCTGCACCTCGCCGGGGCCTTCGGCCAAGGGCTCAACTTGGTTTCGGCCCAAGCCTTGGGACTCTTGCCCAACCTCCCGGCACAGCGGTTCTTGCGGATGGGCAACGCAGCTTTGGCCGGAGCGGTTTTGGCGCTGGTTCACCCCCAAAGCGGGGAAAAATTGACCGACCTCAAGTCACGGTTCCAAACCTTGAATCTGGCCAACCAACCGGAGTTTGAGGAATTGTTTTTCTCCCAACTCCTGCTTGAGCCCCTGGCCCCCTGAGGGCGGTCTAGGCCGGCTCGGTCTTCAAAGCCTGTTTTTGGAAGAACTGCCCCCACATCTGCAGGGTGTCCACCAGGGTTTGGGGCATCAAAGGTTTGGTTAGGTAGCCGTCAAACCCCTGGGCCGCATAAGACAGCAGGTCCTCGGTGGCGGCATTGGCGGTGAGCGCCAGGATCTTGGGCCGGTGGTTGCCCATTTGGTCCCAAATCTGGTGGGTCGCCATGATCCCGTCCATCCTGGGCATCTGGATGTCCATCAAAACCAGCTGGAATGCCCCTTCCACCACCTTTTGGACCGCTTCTTCCCCGTCGGTGGCCGTGGTAGCCACGTAGCCCATCCGCTCCAACATCTTGGAGGTCAGCCGGAGGTTCAAAGGGTTGTCGTCGGCCACCAGAATCTCCATGGGGTACAGCTTGGCCAACTCGGGGTAGGCGGCCTTTTTTCCGCCCAGGTTTTCTTCCAGCTTCCCGCTCAACGCCCGCTCCAAAGTCCCATAGAGGAAGGAGCGTCTCATCGGCCAAGGCAAGGACCAGGGGTCCTTTTTGGCTTCCTTCTCCCCCTTGAGGTAAAGCACCGGACCGGGGGCCGCCTGCTTTAGCTCCGCCAAAAAAGGCTTGAGCGACAGGTCGGTCAGCCTGCGGTCCACCAGGATCAAATCCACCGATTCTTTGAGCAGTTGGGGACTCCAAAACCTCGAATTGACCACTGTGACCTTGAGACCCCATTGTTCCAGTGGGTCAAGCAGTACCTTGGTCTTGTTCAGATCGTCACTGACCCAAAGCAGCCGTTTGGACAAAAAGGCCGGGTCGTTGGCCTTTTCAAAGTTCTTGAGTTCCCGCTTGAAGGGCTTGAGCGGCAAGGTAAAGGAAAAGTTTGAACCCACCTTGGGCTCACTTTCCATCCAAATCCTCCCGCCCATCAGCAGCACCAGCTTTTTGCAGATCGCCAGCCCCAGGCCCGTCCCGCCGTACTTGCGGCTCAAGGAACCGTCCACCTGTTTGAAGGCCTCAAACAGGTTGTCCTGGTACTCTTGGGGGATCCCGATCCCGGTGTCCCGGACCTGGAATTCCAAGGAGGTTTTGGCGGCATCCAAACGGCAAACCAACTGCACCGAGCCTTGTTCGGTAAATTTGATGGCATTGCCTACCAGATTGATCAAAACCTGATTGAGCCTCGTTTCATCGGCCAAGACCGACCAGGGAACCTCGCTGTCCATCTGGCAGGCCAAGTCCAATCCCTTGACCTCCGCCTGGACGTTGAGGATCTCGATCACCGTTTCCATCAGGTTCAAGGGGTCCACCCGACCCTCGTGGATCTCCATCCGGCCCGCTTCGATCTTGGAGTAATCCAAAATGCCGTTGAGGATGTTCAGGAGATTTTCGCCGCTGGTGGTGATCGCCTCAATGTATTCCTGCTGGTCCTCATCCAGGTGGGTGTCCCGAAGCAGATTGCTCATCCCCAGCACGGAGTTGAGCGGGGTTCTGATCTCGTGGCTCATGGTGGCCAGAAATTCGGCCTTGGCCTTGACCGCCGATCTGGCTTCCTCGTTGGCCCTACGGAGCTGGGTCTCGATCCGTTTGATGCCGGTGATGTCCACCACAAAGGTAATGGCCCGCCGTTCCTTCTCGGGCCCCGAAAAAATGGCGGTCTTGGACAGCAGAACCTGTTTGGTTCCCTTCAGGTTCAAGGCCCATTCCCTGGGTTGCAGTTCTTCTTGGGTCCCGGTGTCGTTGCCGAACACCACCAAATCCTTGGGAAAAAAGTCGGTGACCGGCTTGTCCACCAGGCTGTCCGACTCGATCTTAAAAAATGCGGCCAAGGCGGGGTTGGCATATTCGATTTGCCCTTGTGGATCGGAGACCAAAATCCCCACCGGGGTATGGTCCACAAAGGCCTTGAACCTCTGTTCGGAAGCAAACAGTGCCTGTTCGGCCCCTTTGCGTTCCCCCAATTCCTGTTGGATCCGCCGGTAGATCTGCTCCATCTCATCGGTGCTTTGGTTGACCTGGGTCTCCAGCCAGCGGTTGGCATGAACCAAATTCCGTTCGGCCTGGCTTTTTTTCCAAAAATAATAACCCAAGTAAAAGGTTGCCAGTCCCAGCACAAAACAACCAAAAAGACTTAAACTCAACGCCCAGGCCCGGTGGTTGTTTTCCTCGGGCCCCCAAAACAACGCTTGGGCCTGGAGCTGGTTCCTTTCCAGCCCCAGTTCCTTGAGCGCATGGCGGTTGTAAATCCAGGTAAGCAGACTCTTTTGCTGGACTGTCCCTCCGCCCTTGGTCTCCAAGAGAGGCACCGCCTGGGCGGCCAGATTTTTTCCCAAGTAGAAGCTCGACACCACCGGCCCACCCAAGGCACCCCAGGGGATCTGGTAGGCAAACAAAGGCAGGATCGGCACCGGACGCTCCAAGGCAGGCAACTGTTGGGCCTGTTCCAAGGCTTCGGAATAGCCCAACAGCACCAAGGAATCCTGGGGCAACTGGTTCAGCTCCCGGCCCAAACGCTCAAAGTCCAGCCCCTCCAGGAACAAAAAGGTGAGGTTTCTAAAGTGGGCTACCGGCTCGGTCAAAAGTGGCTTCAACAAAGCCCCGGGACCGGAGGGGTCGTTGACCACATAAACCTCCTGGGTTTGGGGGAAGAGCTGTAGCGCCGCCTTCAGCTGGAGTTCTAGGTCCGGGGTCGAGACCATCCCGCCGATCCGTTCCTCCCCGGTCAAAGCCGCCGGAGAAAGTGGGGTCTTGAGGCCCACCAAAAGCGGGGTGCCCTGCACAAAGGCAGCCCCGTCGCCGGTCGCCCATTCGAGGGTGGCCGGGTCGGTGACTAGGATCAGGTCCGGTCGATTGTTTTTGTAGCTTTGCCCGAGCAAAGCGGCCAGAGTGGGGCCGCTGGTGGGGTCGGTCCATTCGGCGGCCTCAAAGGAGCGCCAACTCAAGGGAAGGAAAAGTCCGGCCTCGTTCGCCCCTTTTTTGAACCCCTGCTCCAGCCCATGGTTCCAGGGGTGGGAAACCGGTTCTCCAGTCAAGGCCAAAACACCGCCGGCCCAAACCGGAGAAGCTCCGGTCAGCAACAACAGCAGAGAAATCCAAAGTGTGGGAACTAGTCTCATGGCCTTTCTAGGGAAATATTCCTAGGTCTCTTTCCAAGAAGGTACAAGATGTCTCGGTAAAATTCCAGGAAAAAATTGCTCCAAAAGCCCTGCCTACTTGCCATTACGCCAACGAAAGCCTATATTTTGGTAAATTTTTTACCAAGGAGAAAGAATGGTCTTATTGGATCAAGTGATTGTAGTGACCGGCGGGGCCGGTTTGATCGGCAAAGAAATCGTCCGGCGCATCTCCGCCGCCGGTGCCATCTCGATCATCGCCGACATGGACCCGGACCGTTCCCAAGCGACCATGGAGTCGTTGGTCCAGGAGAACCCCAATGCCCGCATTGAGGCCCTCAAGCTGGACATCACCTCCAAGGAATCCCTGCAAAATCTGATCTCCACCCTGCACCAGCGGTTTGGCCGGATCGATGCTCTGGTCAACAACGCCTACCCTCGGAACAAGGCCTACGGAAGGCCCTTTTTCGAGGTGGAGTACGCCGACCTCTGTGAGAACCTGAGCCTGCACCTGGGCGGATACTTCCTGGCCAGCCAGCAGTTTGCCGGCTATTTTAAGACCCAAGGGCGGGGCAATATCCTCAACGTTTCTAGTATCTACGGGGTGGTGGCACCGAAGTTCGAGGTGTACAAAGGCACCTCCATGGGTATGCCGGTCGAATATGCCTTGATCAAATCGGGGCTGTTGCAGCTGACCAAATATTTGGCCAAGTCTTTTAAAGGGCTCAACATTCGGGTCAACGCCATCAGCCCCGGCGGGATCTTGGACAAACAGCCTGAACCCTTTTTGAGCCAGTACAAAGACCTGTGCCTCAACAAGGGGATGCTGGACCCTTCGGACTTGGCGGGAACCTTTGTGTTCCTGCTTTCCGATGCCTCCCGGTACATCAACGGCCAAAACCTGATTGTGGACGATGGCTTTACCCTTTGAGTTTGGCCAACAACCGTTCACTCAACAGGGCGCTGAGCCCAAACAAGGTCAGTTGCGGGTTGACCCCCAGGCTGGTGGGCAGGATTGAGCCGTCGAAGACATAAAGGTTGTCCAACTGGTGGTGCTTGCCGTTGCCGTCCACTACGCCTTGGGCAGGGTCTTTGGACATCCCCGCCCCGCCCATCACATGGGCGCTGGCCAGTTTGGTCTTGAATATCTCCCGGTCCAGCCCCGGCAACGCCGCCTTGAGGGCCTGGAGCCCCCGGTAAACCCCCGCCTGCTCGTGGAGCGGCAAGACCGCCTCGGCCCCAGCGGCAAACTGGATCTCCGCCATCACTTCATAAGCCTTCCAAAAGGAAGACCAAAGCTGCGGGGTAATGGGGTAGTCCAAGACCGGCTGCAGCGCCGAATCCAAAACCACCCGTCCCCCCGGTGCCGCATCCGACATCCCGTCGTGGTGCAAAGCCAAGAGCACTTGGATCTGGTCAAACCGCTTCATCAAAGCCCGGTGTCCCTGCCCAAGACCCGGCAGGCTGCTGGCCGTCAATACCGGGTGGACCGGCGGTACCTCCAGCTTAAACCCGATCGGCCGGTTGGCCAGAAACTGGTCGGAATAACGGGTTTGCGGTGCCCCTTCAAAGGCCCGGATCGGCTCCTTAAACAACCCTCCGCTGATGTTGACCGGATGCAAAAAGGTCCGTTTGCCCAAGGTTCTGTACGGGTCGGGCAGGTTGGAGCGCATTTGCAGGCCCGGCCCGTTGATCGCCCCGGCGGCCAGGATGAAGGTCTTGGCCTCCACCTCAATGGCCTCTCCGGCGAGGCCCGGATTTTTGGGGTGGATGCAGGTCACCCCGGTCAGGCGGTCCCCCTGGAGGGTAAATTCCTGCGCCCTGGCGTTGTAAAGCAACCCCCCTCCGGCGGCGGCAAAGTCGGCCAGGAAGGCCTGTCGGGCATCCTTTTTGGCCCCCACCGGGCAGCCTAACCCGCAATACCCAAGGTTCAGACAGGGGCCAACATTGCGTTTGATCTTGCCCCAATGGTAACCGAGCTTGGTACAGCCGACTTCCAGGACCTGGTTGTTCCGGTTCGGTGTGGTTTCCCATTCCCTCACTTCCAGCCTCTGTTCCATCTGTTCCAAAACAGGGGTGAGCCCTTCCAGGGAAACCCCAAACTCTTTGGCCCAATGGTCCAGCACCGATTGGGGAGGCCGAAAGCAGGTGGCCCAGTTGACCGTGCTGGAGCCGCCCAGCACCCGGCCTTGGAGAATTTTGATGCCCTTGTCTTGGGTCCTGCGGGCCGCCGAGTCCTGGTAAAACTGGGGATAGGCTTGGGACTCCAACATTTTGAGGTCCTGGGTCCGGTAGTAGGGTCCTTCTTCCACCAACAGCACCCGCAGCCCCGCCCGGGCCAACCGCTCCGCCGCTACCATACCGCCGGGACCCGAGCCGATCACGACCACATCGGCGTTGAGCTTCATTCCCCGAGCTAGGTCCCCCGCATCGATGGGTTTTTTGAGTTCTTCGACACCAATGGTAATCATCCTTGTACCTTCAAGACCGGTGGCCCAGGGTACCCGATGGCCTCCCAGGAGCTGGGGTTGGCGTAATAGGTGGAAAGAATCAGCTCCTGGAGGCCCACATAAGCGACCCGCAGGGTGTTGAACCGGCTGTTTGACCAACCTTGGATCATCTCCAAGACCACTTCCTTGGGGGTCTGCTGCCAACCGCCCCAGCCGCCGCCCAGCAGCGCCTTGGTGGGCGGGAAGTCCAACAGGTAGCCCAGCTCTACCAGCTCCTTTTGGGACTGGCTGCTCAGGCCACTGATCGCCTGTTCGAGGTCGAGCAAAAAAAGTTTCCGGTCAAAGGGGTCCACCCCTGCCAAAAAGGCTTCGGACAAGGCGCTCCAGCAGGTCGCCGGGGCCGCCTTGGCAAGGGCGAACGAGCCAAAGCCCAACATCATCGTGCCCAAAAACCCGGTTTTAAGCCAAAACCGCCGTTCCCGGTTTATTTGCCGATCATCCATCGCAACATCCAATGGGTTCGTTGGTTGTAAGGGGGCCGGACCAGTGCGCCTGCATCCAGCCAAGATTGACGGTACACCCCCTTGGGGTTGGAAAAGGTAACAAAGCCTTCGGGGCCGTGGTAACGCCCCATGCCGCTAGGCCCCACCCCCCCGAAGGGGAGGTCATCTTGGGCTACCTGCAACAGACATTGGTTGACCGCCACCCCGCCCGAGTGGGTGCCCTTGAGTGTCGCCTCCAGCTCCGTTTTTTTTGGGCCAAACAGGTAAAGCGCCAAGGGCCTCGGCCCGGCATTGACCCACTCCAGGGCCTCCCCAAAATTTTGGTAGGTCAGTACCGGCAACAGGGGGCCAAAAATCTCCTCTTGCATCACCCCAGAATCCCAAGGCGGGTTGAGCAACACCACCGGAGCGATCCGGCGCTTTGGGGGCAAAAACACCGGCCCCGGCAAGAGTTTCACCTCTTTGGCCCCGGCGGCTAGGGCTTCTTGGTGGAGCCGTTCCAACCGTTGGTAGTGTTTGAGGTTGACCAAGGAACTGTAGTCCCGGTCCGGCTCCAAGGAGCCCACCTGGGTTTGTGCCGCTTGGGCCAAGGCGGCCAAAAAGGGCTCCAATTGTTTTTGGGGCAGCAGCACGTAATCGGGGGCAATGCAGGTCTGCCCGGCGTTGAGCGCCTTGGCGGCCAGAATCTTGACCGCCGCTTTGGCCGGGTCAGCCGAAGGGGCCAGAATGGCCGGGCTTTTGCCGCCCAACTCCAAGGTAAGGGGGGTCAAATGGGGGGCCGCAGCAGCCATCACCGCCCGTCCCACCGCCGTTGAACCAGTAAAAAGCAGGTGATCCCAAGGCATCGCCGAAAAGGCCGCCCCTACCTCCGGGCCGCCCAACACCGGAGCCACTTCGGTGGGATCAAACCGCTCGCCCAGCAGCTTGGCGAACAGGGCGGAAAAAAGCGGGGTCCCTTCTGGCAGTTTGACCATCGCCCGGTTCCCCGCCGCCAGGGCCGCAGTCAGAGGGCCTACGCTCAGGTACAAGGGATAGTTCCAAGGGGCAATCACCCCAACCACCCCTTTGGGCTGGTAAAAAATCTCGGCCTTGGAAGGGAAAAACCACCGGGACACCGCCCTAGGCACCGGAGCCATCCAGGCTTTAAGGTTTTTTTTGCTGTACTTGATCCCTTCAAGGCTCACAAAGGTTTCGGCCAGCTTGGTCTCCACCTTGCAGCGGTAGGAGAAGTCCGCCGACAGAGCCTCTTCGATTTGCCCCTGGTGGCCCAAGACCAGTGCGCCCAAGCGGTCCAGTCGGTCCAGCCTGACTTTGGCGCTCGGGTAGGGTTCTTGGGCAAAGGCGGACCTTTGGTCCTTAAACAGCGAAACCCAAGGTTGCATAAGGTCGGAAGCCACAAAACCACCGGTGCGGGTTGGGGCCCCAAAACGGGCCTTCCCTTCTTTTTACCGCCCAACCGACCAACTTGTCACCAGAACTTTCGAGGCCGCCTCGAAGCTATTCCTTCCAGTGAATACATTCCCCAGGGCAGGTGTCGATGGAGTCTTGGATCGCATCTTCTTCGGCACCGGTGGGGTTGTGGACCTCCGCCAGATCATCGGGGTCCATCACAAAAACCTCGGGCAGTTCGTCAACACAAAGGTGGCAACTGGTGCAGGCATCCTTGTCCACATAGGCAATTTTTTTTGGTTCGCTCATTGGGGTCTCCAAATAGGTTTTTGTTCTGATTGTACCAAGAAGCAACGGAGCGGCATTGTCAATGGAATTACCAAATAGGACCGATTTGGTACGAATAAAGCCACAGCCCCAAAACACAGAAGCCCCAAACCCACAAGCACATCACCGTCAGGTGCAAAATCGCCCAGGGTTTCAGCTCGCTGGGGTGGTCCGGGTCGCCCAGGTAGGGGTGGTCTTCCAAGGCCCCGTAGCGGAACATCGGCCCCAAAAGCCGGACCCCTAGGGCTCCGGCGGCGGCACCTTCGGGCCAGCCGGAATTGGGGCTGGGGAGTTTGTGGTGTTCCTTGAGCCCCACAAAAAAGGCCCCGCTGGGGGAAGCGCCGGGGAAAAAACAGGCAGCCAAGACCAACAAGGCCCAGGTCAACCGGGCGGGGAGCCAGTTGAGCAGGTCGTCCGTCTTGGCTGCGGCAAAACCGAACCGCAGGTATTTCTGGTTTTTGTGGCCGATCATCGAATCCAGAGTGCTGACCCATTTAAAGACCAAAAGCCCCGGCAGACCCAAGAGCACCGCCCAGAACAGGGGGGCCACGAAGCCGTCGCAGAGGTTTTCCGCCAGACTTTCCACCGTCGCTCGGGCCACCGCTCCGGGGGTCATGTTTTCGGTGTCCCGGCCTACCAGACGGGAAACCGCCGCCCTGGCAGCTTCCAGGTCGCTTCCGGACAAGGCCCTTTTGACCGCCCAACCGTGGCGCAGCAGGTCCCCCAGGCCCAGCAGGCTGTAACAAAAAAACAGCTCTACCGCCCCGAACCAAACCCCGCTCCCCTGTTCCAATCCCCAGCCCAGCGCCGCCAAAGGCACCGCTCCGGCCAGCAACAACAGCCCTCCGCCCCAGCGGCCCCAAGGCAACGCCCAAGCCTCGGTCCGGGTTACCACTTGACCCATCAGCCTAACCGGATGCAGCGGGTAAGGGGGGTCACCAAGCCCCAGGTCCAGAACCAAAGCGGCCAACAAAATCCAAGGTTCCATCAGTGCTTCCTCAAATGGCGGACCAAGTCCCCCAAGGCCAAAAACTCGCCGTTTCCCGGCGGACCGGTCAAGACCCAGGGGCCGTCTGGCACCTTGGTCAGTTTGGTTTGACTGTAGGGCAAGGCGGCCCATCCGGCTCGGGCCAGGGCCCTCTTGGCCCAAACCGCCTCCAAGCCCTGTGCCTCCAAGACCAAGCCCTTGTTCAAAAGGTGAACCGCCGTGAAGCCTCCAGTCAAGGGATCAAAGCCGGAAAGGCCAAAGGCCCGACCCAAGTCGCCGGACAGTACCAAGTCTTCGGGGGCCCCTTGGACCAAACTGCCTTGGGCATCCATCAGCCAAAGCCGGTCGGCCAAACGGAGTGCCAGATCCAGTTCATGGGTACTGAGCAAAATCGATTTGCCCTCCTGGGCCGCCAATTGGTGCAACAGATTTAAGATGCTCAACCGGTGGGGCAAGTCCAAAAAGGCGGTAGGCTCGTCCAGGACCAAGGTCGGGGTGTCCTGGGCCAAGGCCCGGGCGATCATCACCCGTTGCAGTTGGCCGTCGGAGAGTTGCCCCAAAAAGCGGTTGGAAAGGTCCTTGATCTGGGCCAGCTCCAAGGCCCGTTCGATCTTCTCCTGGTCGATCGGCCCCAAGCGGCCAAAGGGGCCGGTGTGAGGTTGCCTTCCTAAGGCCACCAGTTCCAGGACCGGGAACAACGGGGCCAAGGGCTTGCCGGTCAGCACCAGGGAAAGTTGTTTGGCTCGCTCCAAGCTGGAGAGCCCCGCCAAAGGTTCACCTCCCCAAAAAACCTCCCCGTCCAGGGCTGGCATCAGGCCCACCAGGGTTTTGAGCAAGGTGGTTTTCCCCACCCCGTTGGGGCCCAAAAAACAGACCAGTTCTTGGGCATAAAGTTTGGGGTCCAGCTTGGAGGCCAGCGGCACCCCTTTGTGGCCAATCGACAGGTCCCGGCCCTCCAGCCTCACTTGGACCTCCCCAAAACCACCCAAAAGACCACCGGCGCACCGACCAAGCTGAGCACCGCATTGATCGGCAGGCTCAAGGAGCTGCCCGGTACCCCGGCTACCAACTCGGAGAACATCCCCAGATCCGCCCCCACCAGCAAACAAGCGGGGATCAGGACCTTGTGGTCGGCGGTTTTAAACAAGAACCGGGCGAGGTGCGGCACGGCGATGCCCAAAAAGGCGATGGGTCCACAAAAGGCGGTCACCCCACCGGCCAGAAGGCTTGCCGAGAGTAGCAACTTGCGGCGCAGGCCCTTGACCTCCACCCCCATGCTGGCGGCGTACCCCTCGCCCATCAACAAGGCGTTGAGCGGCTTGGCCAAAAAAACCGCTAGCCCCAGGCCGGGCAACAGCAGACTGACCATCACCCAAAGCTGTTCCATCGAAAGCCCCCGGAAGCTGCCGAAGGTCCAGAGCAGGTAGGATTGGATCTGGTCGGGCTCGGAGAAATAAATCAAGATGCTCACCAGCCCCCCGGCCATGGCCCCAAAGATCAGGCCCAGGATCAGCAGGGTGGTTGGGTCGCCGACCTTTTCGGAGAAACCCATCACCACCAGGAGCATCAAAAAGGCCCCCAAGGTGGCCGCCCCGGCCAAGCCGTAACTTCCCGCCAGCCCCGACACCACCGTCCCGCCCGAAGCGAGCACCAGCAAGGCTACCCCCAGGCTCGCCCCGGCGCTGATGCCCAAAACGTCAGGTCCGGCCAAGGGGTTGGAAAACAAGGTCTGCATCAACAGCCCGGCCAAGGCCAAGGAAGCACCGGCCAAGGCCGCCACCGCCAGCTTGGGCAATCGCAATTCCAAGAGGATTTTGCGCACCACCTGGTCCGCCCCTTGGGAGTCTCCGATCACCCCAAACAGGCTGTCCAGCGGCAAGGATACCGAGCCCCAGAGCAAAAGCCCCAGACCCAACAGCACCCCCAACAGCCCCAGGGCGGAAAACAGTCCGGCTCTCATTGCAGCCTCTTGTACCAAAGGGTCTGGTAGCCGGGCAAGAGTTCGGGATGGAACAGGGAGATCAGGTCTTTTAAGACCCGGTTGGGGTAAACGCTGCCGGTCTCCCAATAGTCGTTGCCCCCCTTGGGGTTCAGTTTTTTGGTGTAACTGTACACCTGCCCGGTTCGGACCGCCAAAAACCCCTGGAAAGCGGGCTGGCTTTCGATTGGTTTGAGGTTGGTCCAGTTGCCGGGGTTCAGCCAAAAGGGGACTTCGGAAGCCTGGGCCAAGAGGGCCTCAAAATCCAGGTGCAGGCTGCCCCGCTGTGGGTCCTCTGCCCAGAGGTACCGAGCTCCGGCATCCTTGAGCAGTTGGGATTGGTAAGTGCGCCCGCCCGGCACGTACCAGATTCCCTTGAATTCGCTGCCCACAAAGACCTGGGGCCGGGTTGGAGTTTGGTTGGCCTTGGCCGCCCAGGCCAGATAGTCCCCGGAGACTTGGTCCATGTGGGCCACTGCCTTTTCCTCCAGTCCAAAAAAGGCGGCCACCATCAGGATCCACTCGGCCCGACCCAACGGCGATTCTTCCATGTACCCGGCAGTCAGGACCAACTGAACCCCCAAGCGGCCCAAGGCCTCCTTGGGCCGGGCGGATTTGTCGCTCAGGGCAAACCCCAAGACCAAGTCGGGCTTGAGCATCACCAAATGTTCCAGCTCCCCTTCCAGTTCGTAGTGTACCTCCTCCAGCTTCCCAGCCTCAATCCGAGCCCGGACCTCGGGACTGTTTACATAGGCAAAGTCGGTGGTCGCCACCAATCGGTCCTCCAGCCCCAAAATCACCAGGATCGGCAGGTCGGTGGTCGAAAGAGCCACCAGCCGCTGGGGGTTGGGGGCAAAGGTCGGGGTTGTGGAGTAGGCCGCAGGTTTGGGGCAACCGGGGCTTAAGATCAGGTAGGAAAAAACCTCCTCGGAGTCCTGCCAAGGGGTTTTGACCCGGACCAACTTGTACCCCGGTCCGGCTTCAAAGGCAAAGCCCTGGGCCCACCGGGGCTGGGTAACCTTGGGGGTCGGGCAAACCTCGGCCCCCAGCCCCAGGCCGCCCCAAAAGAGCAGCCCCAGGACCAGAGGAATTCTCAAGAAAGTTTGAGGTCCAAAAACCAATAGCCCTCTTTCAAAACCTTTTCCCCCGGCGAAACCACCAGGGACTGGGCGAACAAGGGGCCGTCGGTCACCAGACTGTGGTATTCCCCTTCTTCGCCGCAAGGGTCCACCCCCAGTGCAGCCAATTCCCGCACCAATTGGGAGTCCAAGACCCGACCCAAAAAATCGGCAGACAGACGCTCGGCCTGGACTGCCACCAACACCGCTTTGAACCCGGCGGCAATAAATTCTTCCGTCAAGGCCACCCGGTTTTGTTGGTACAAGGGAAGATAACAGGTCAGCCCCGCTTGGGCGCAAACCTTTTCTTCCCAGACCCGGTGGTCTTCCAGGTCTATGTCCCCAAACACCATGTCCTTGATCCCCAAATAAGCAAGCTCGCCCAGCGCTTCGGTAAACCGAGCCTCATAGTCCGCCCAAGTGGCGGACTTGAAGACCATCGGCAGGCCCAGGGCTTGGGCCTGGGCCTGCAAAAGGCTTTTGTGCAGCCCGTGGGAACGGCTCCTTTGCCCCCCCTCGGTCAGAACATTGACCAGGACCTTGGGGCTAGCTCCGGCCTGAACGGACCGCCAGAGCGCCAAGGTTGAGTCTTTGCCTCCCGAAAAGGAAACCCCAAAACCGGTGCCTACAGGAGGCGTTCCCAGGACCGCCGGTTTCAAAACTTCGCCTTCAACCCCACCAGATAACTCCGGCCCGGGGTAGCGTAGGACCAAGCCTCCTCGTAGTAGGTGTCGGTCAGGTTGTCGATCCGGCCATAAGCTTCCAAGGTGGCGGTCAGCTTACAATTGACCGCCAAGTTGGCCAGATTGTAGGCATCCAGGTAGGCCACGGCATTACCGTCTTTATCTTGGGCCGAAGGGATGTCGGTCCTTTTGCCGACATATTGGGCTTCCAGGTACAGGCCTAACCCCTCGCCGGCCTGCCAATCCCCCGAACCCTTGTAGCTCTGCTCGGGCCTGCGGACCAAGGGGTCGCCGTTGGGGTCTTTGGTTTTGGTCAGGTTAGCCAGGGCTTTGAGGGTCAAGTCAGCCCGAGGCTTTCCGGTCAGTTCCACCTCGGTCCCCGAGGTTGTGGTCTTGCCGGTCTGGTTGGCGTAAGCCCCAGCGTAGGTAGTGGTGTTGTAAACATATTCGATTCGGTCGGTGAAATCCATTTGAAATTGGGTCACAGACAAGGACCAATCGCCCAACTGTTTTTCTGCCCCCAGGTCCCAACCGGTGCTGCTTTCGGGCTTGAGGTCCTGGTTGCCGATGGTTTGGGTGGAACCAAACACCGTGTAGGTGCCAAAGAGTTCATACAAGGAAGGAGAGCGGAATCCGGTTCCTTGGCTGGCCTTGAGCTTGAGCCCCAGGTCGGCAAACTTCCAGGCAGGGGCCACCCGGTAGGTGGATTTGGACCCAAAGCGGTCGTGGTTGTCGTTGCGGACCCCCAGGATCAACTCCAAGGCCTCGTCAAAGCCAAAGACTTGGTCTTGCAGCCACAGGCTTTGGGTGCTCGCCTTCTTGTCCACATCCAAGGTGCCCACTCCGGCAGAGTAGCTGTTTTGTTGCAGCGCTTCACTGGACTGGGCGAGCCCCAAGGTCAGCTCTTGGGTCCCCAATTCCAGCCCGCCTTGCCAGGAAAACTCTTGGGAGGTACCGGCAAAATCGTTGGTTTTGCTGTTGGTTTCATCGTAAAGCTGGTGGCTGGTTTGGTTGGATTTAACCCCCAACAAGGAGTCCAGGTCCCCCAAGCGGTTTTTGACCGTCAGCCCGGCCAAGGTCTCCCGGTTTCCTTGGTGCTGCTTTTTGTCCCCATTGGGCTGGGGGAGCGGCGGGTAACCGGCGAATTGGTCGCCGATGTAGCCGGAACCGGTGCCGTCAAGCTTTACGTCCGAAACCACGTCCCTAACGTTCAGCCGCACTTCGCTGGCCTCACCCAGCTGGTAGCCCAGGCTCAAGGAAAGGGTGCGGTTGGTCCAACCGTCTTTTTCGCTGGTGTTGCCGTCCTGGGGGATTTTGGAGTTGCGGTTGTCGGCGGTAGAAAAGCCGTCGGTTTTCAGACTGGAAACCGCCGCCGAATAGTCCAGCCGGTCTTCCTTGCCTGCGGTTCCCGCAAAGACCCGGGTGGTGCCGTAAGAACCGGCTTCGGCCCCGGCGTAGGATTCAGGTTTTTTCCCTTTTTTGGTGATGATGTTGACCACCCCGCTGGCGGCATTGGAGCCGTACAGCACCGACTGGGGGCCTTTGATCACCTCGATTCGTTCGATGTTTTCCAAGGTCAGGTCCGCCAAGTTGGCCCCCCGGTTAGAGTGGGTCGGGTCGTTGACCATGATCCCGTCCACCAGGACCAGGGTATTTTTGGCATCCGCCCCTCGCAGGTAGATGGAGGTTTGCCCGCCCGGACCGCCGTTCGACGAGATTTCCACCCCAGGGATCATCTTGAGCACTTCTTCCACCTGCACCTGAGAGGTGGCGGTCAATTCCTTGTTGTTCAACACCGAGCTGGAAACCCCGCCGGTGCGCCCCGAGTGAGTACGGGTGGCGGTGATGACAATTTCCTTTTCATCGTCTTGGGCAAACAGAGGTCCTGCGGCCAATAAAATCAGGCTTGCGGACAAGATCAGCTTTTTCATGGTTCTTTTTGGAGCAATATTCCAGCCCCCAAGGGCAGGCGAAAACTCGCCAGGGACCCAAGGGCCTTAGAATACGCCAGAATGCGAAGGGGGGATCGGTCGAAAAACCAAGACACCAACAATCGCCATCCTGTGCGCGAGGATTCTACGATTCTGGAGTTCCTGACTTAGTAGCGAAGCTACATCACAGTTGCGCGCCAGCGAGGGATTTTCACCCTGCTTCCTCCTAGAGGCCTTATTCATGCCCAGCCCCCAAGGTTGCTGTCAACCTTGGGGCGAAATATTTTCCTACCTCAATGTTTTAAAAGTGCTTCTACCTTCCTGCTGACCGAAGCACCCGAGAAGGTGGCCATTTGGTTGTGACAGGCCACCGCCCCTTCGATCAACCCAAAGGCCAAGGCAGCTCCGGTCCCCTCCCCCAGGCGCAGGTCCAGGTTGACCAAGGGTCTTACACCCAAGGCTTGGGCAAAGGCTTGGTGCCCGGTTTCGGCGCTCAGGTGGCTGAAGATCAGGTAATCCTTGACCTCCGGCTTGAGGGCAATCGCCGCCAACGCTCCGGCAGAGCTGATAAAACCGTCCACCACCACCGCAATCTTGAGTGCCGCCGCCCCCAAGACCAAACCGGTGATCCCGGCAATTTCCAGCCCCCCCAGGGCGGCCAGGGTTTCTAGTGGGTTGTCCAAGGCCTGTTGGTGCAAGTCCAAGGCTCGGGCCACCACTTGGGTTTTGTGCTTGAGCCCTTGGTCGTTGACCCCGGTGCCCCGGCCCACCACCGCTTCGGGCCGCAACTTCAAGTAGGCGCAGATCAACGCCGCCGCCGAGGTGCTGTTGCCAATGCCCATTTCCCCGGTGCCCAATAGATGGACCCCTTCTTGGTGAGAGGTTTGGGCCAGTTCGATACCCACCCAAATCGCCGCCTGCACTTGTTCCAAGGTCATGGCCGGGCCTTGGGCGAGGTTGGCGGTCCCTTTGGCCACCTTTTTTTGCACCAACTTGGGGTGGGGGGCAAGCTCGGCATCCACCCCCAGATCCACCACCCAGAGTTCCGCCTGGGCGGCCTGGGCCAGTTGGTTGATCGCCGCCCCTCCGGCGAGCATGTTTCCCACCATCTGGGGGGTCACTTCCTTAGGATAGGCCGAAACCCCTTCCTCCACCACCCCGTGGTCCCCGGCGAAACAGTAAATTCGTTTTTTTTGTGACTGCAACAAAAGGCTGTTTTGCACCCGTCCCAGCCAGACCGCTACCTCCTCAAGCCTACCCAAGGCTCCCTGGGGTTTGGTGAGGTCGTTTTGGTGGGCCAACAGGGCGGGAGTCAGTTCCGAGCCCAGGGGTTCGATTCGGGCCAGCCAGTCTTTTAACTTTTGGTTCATCTTGGGTTTTGGGTTGTGCCAACAGGCGGTTTAGTAAGCCCCAAGCTCTTGGAGCCGGGAGCCTTTTGGGGTAACGCCAGAATGCCGGAGGAAGGGAAATCCAAGCCAAACGAGGCTCAAAGGGCCAGCCAGAGACGATCCTGTGTGCGAGGAAACTGAAAATTAGAACCGCCGTTCCTGACTGATCCTCGGGTGAGGAAACACAGTTGCGCGCCAGCGGAGGAATTGCACCTTCCTTCCGGCGGTTCCTGATTGGAATGATCCAAAAGAGGGCTTGGTGTCAACCGCCAGAAAGCGGACTACCCAGGCAACCGGCCCTTGAGCGCCAAGGGCAGGCCTGAGACCATCAAGACCGCCAGTTCGGCCCGAGCGGCCACCGCTTGGTTCACCCAGCCCGACAGATCCCGGAAAAACCGGGCCAGGGGGTTTTCGGGAACGATCCCCAACCCCAGTTCGTTGGACACCAAAATCACCGGGCAGGGGGGGGACTCCAAAAGCCGCAATAGCGCCGTCACTTCCGGGTATTCGGGTTGTTCGCCGTTGTAGTAGAGCAAATTGTTGAGCCACAAGGTCAGGCAGTCCACCAGCACCACCCCGGTCCCCGAGGGAAGCCGGGAAAACACCCCGGCCAAATCGGTTTGTTCCTCCAAGGTCACAAACCGGCCCAACCTTTCCTCTTGGTGCTTGGCCACCCGCAGTTCCATTTCCTTGTCCATCACCGAAGCGGTGGCCACAAAAACCGGATTTTGGGCTTCTGAAGCCAGTTCCAGGGCGTAGCGGCTTTTGCCGCTCCTGGCTCCTCCTGTGACCAGAGTGACCTTGCCTAACATTCGATCCCCATCCGGGCGATCACCCCTTGGTCAAAATAATGTTTGATCATCTTCATCTCGGTCACCAGATCCGCCCGTTCCACCAGAAGCGGGTGGGCTCCCCGTCCGGTGATCAAAAGCTCCACCTCAGGCCGTTTGGCCTCTACCACCTCCAGCAGAGCCTCGATAGAAAAGAGTTTGAGCCCTACCGCCACATTGGCTTCGTCTAAGATCACCAGCTTGTACAAGCCGCTGCTGACCGCCTCTTTGGCCTCTTTGAGCCCCAAGGCCGCCCGCTCCAAGTCTTGGGGGCTGGGGTCGTTCCAGATGAACTGGTCGCTGCCCAATTGTTTTAAGGTGATCAGGTCCGAAAACCGGGCAAAGGACTGTAACTCCACATAGTTCATGCCCTTGGCAAACTGGCCGATAAACACCTTAAACCCCGCTCCCGCCGCCCGCAAGGCCAGCCCAAACCCGGCGGTCGTCTTCCCTTTACCGTCGCCGGTATAAACCTGGACGTACCCTTTTTCCCACACTTCTTTAGGCAAACTCATACAAAAACTCCAGTAAGGCTTGGTTTTCTGCCGGTCTTTTGATGGCAAAACGAAAGTAGGGGCCCTCAAGCCCCACAAAGTTTCTACAGTCCCGCAAGGCCAAACCTCGGCGCAACGCAGATTCCAAAAAGGGTCCCAGTTCTTTTTCCAAGGCCAACCGGGCCAAAAAGAAGTTAGAACTTGTAGGGACCAAGGTCAATCCGGGGTGGTCCTTGAGCGCCAAGAACATCCTGCTCCGCTCTTGGTCTAAGAGGGTTTGGACCAAGGGCAGGTAATCCTGGGCCTGGGGCAGCAGTTGTGCCGCCGCCAGGGCCAGCCCGTTGATCCTCCAGGGAGGCAGTCGGGCGGCAATCTTTTGGATCCCCTCCTTGGGGCCGACCAGCGCCCCCAACCTCAATCCAGCCAAGGCAAACTCCTTGGTCAGGCTGTGCAGCACCCACAGGTTTGGCCGCTCCGCCTCCAGCAGACTCAGCCCCTTGGGGTCGTCACTGAGCCCCAAAAAGGCTTGGTCCACCAGAAACTTTACCTTTGGATTTCGGTCCACCATCCCCAAGAGTTGCTGGGCCGGGATCACCTGTCCGGTCGGGTTGTGGGGGCTGCCGAAAACGACCGCCTCTTGGCCCCCCAGGGCCGCTTCCAGACCGGCAAGGGAAAAGTTGTTTTTAGGGTCCAGGTAAAAAGGGGTCACCTGCACCTTAGCCAGTTCCAAAGCCGCTTGGTAATCAAAAAAACCGGGCAGGGGCAACAGCACTCGGGTCAGGCCCAGGGCTTGGGGCCAAAGATAAATCCCTTCGATGGACCCGTTGAGCGGCAAGACCCGTTGCGGGTCCAGACCAAACCGGGTGTGGTAGTACTGGACCAAAGGGGCACCGGTTTTTTCCGGGTAAGGCTGGGCCAAGGAGAGCCACGAACCCCACGCCTGGGCCAGCACCGGCGGCACCCCCAGGGGGCTCAGGTTGAGGCTGAAGTCAAGGATATCCGAAGGGTCCAGGCCCAGGGCCAGCACCCGTTGCGCCCACTCCCCGCCGTGTTGGTGCAAGGTCGGAATCAATCGCCCTCAAGGATTTCGATGATCCGCACCATGTCCAAGTGGGGCTCCAAGGCTTTGGCCAAGTGATCAATAGGGTCCGCTCCGGGGTTGGGGGACCAGTGAAAGCCGATGGACTCTTGCAGGAACAAGGACAAAAACCTCGGGTGGTCAAACAGCCCGTGTAGGTAGGTCCCCCAAATCTGCCCATCCCGCCAGCCTTCGGGGCCGTCTTCGGTGGAAAGCCAAGGCCGTTGGCGCTCCAGGAAGAGGCTTTGGCCTTGGTGGATTTCATAGCCCTCTACCTCCACCCCGGCGACCGTAGCCTTCCTGCGTTTGAGGGTCTTGGGTTTTTCAAACCTGGTGAGGATGGGGACCAGCCCCAGGCCGTACCCTTCTTCCTGTTCCGACTCAATGGCTTGGGGGTCCAAGATGTCTTGGCCCAACATCTGGAACCCGCCGCACACCCCCAAGAGCACCCCCCCTTGGCCGTGGTAGGCTAGAATTTTTTCGTCCCAACCCAGCTCCCTGGCCCAGGCAAGGTCCGCCAAGACCGACTTGCTGCCTGGAAGGATCACCATGCTGTAAGGACTCAAGTCCCGGGGGTAACGAAGAAAGTGCAGCTTGAGCCCGGCGACGCGGCCCAAAGGCTCAAAGTCGGTAAAGTTGGAAATTCTAGGAAACTGAAGTACCGCTATGCTGGGGCCGGAGGGCGGCATGGGGGGGTCCAAGGATTCCAGCGCCACTGCGTCTTCCGCAGGCAGGTGCAGGTGCGGGACATAAGGCAACAGACCCAAGACCGGAAGTCCGGTGCGCTCTTCGATCCACCGGACCCCATCGGCAAACAGCTCCCGGTCTCCACGGAACCGGTTGATCAAAATTCCCTTGATCCTGCTTCGATCCTCAACGCTCAACACCTCCAGGCTGCCAACGATCTGGGCAAACACCCCGCCTCGGTCGATATCCGCCAAAAGCAAAACCGGAATCCCCTTGGCCTGGGCCAGCCCCAGGTTGATGAAGTCCTTGTCCCGCAGGTTCACTTCCGCCAAGGATCCGGCCCCTTCAACGATCACCCGGCCAAACCGGGATTTTAGGTCGTCAAAGGCGGCAAAGGCCAATTCCCGGAGTTCCTGGTTCCGGGCAAAAAACCGGTTGCCCTTGAGCTGCCCGGCTGCTTGGCCCAGGATCACCAGCTGGCTGTGGTGGTCCGACTCAGGTTTAACCAAAATCGGGTTCATCGCCACTTCCGGTTCCAGCCCCGCCGCCCTGGCCTGGGTGTACTGGGCCCGGCCAATCTCCCCGCCTTCAAAGGTGACGGCGCTGTTGTTGGACATGTTTTGGGCCTTAAAAGGGGCCGCCAAAATCCCCCGGTGCCGCAGCAGGCGGAGCAAGGCGGTGCAAACCAGACTTTTGCCAACCTCCGAACCGGTCCCCAAGATCGCCAAGGTTCCGCTCACCACAGTCTCCAGACAAAATAAGTGGGGGGATACAAGATCCCCAAGCCCAACAACACCAATTCGTTGAGCAGGTTGGAAGCGCCAATCAAATCCCCGGTGATGCCTCCCAGCCGTTTGGACTGGGTGAGGCCAAAGCCGTGGGTGGTCAAAAAGCCCAGGCCATAGGCAGCAAAGGCCATGGGGCCAAACAGGGGGTAGGTCAGGGCCAGCCCAAGGAGTACCGCCGAAAGTCGCTGTCCCTTCCCGGCCCCTTCGATAAACGGCCCGGCCATGCCTTCCTGGCGGGCATAAGGGTAAAAACAAATCAGCTCGACCTGCAAGGACCGGGTGATCACCAACACCCCGGCCAGCCACCAGAGGCCACGGGTCGTAACCAGTTGGGCCGCCAACTCGACCCAGGCCAAAGCGACAAACACCAAGGCCAAGGCCCCAAAGGCCCCGGTGTGCGGGTCTTTGAGGATCGCCAAGGCCTTCTCCCGGTTGGTTCCGGCCCCCAGGGAGTCCGCCCAGTCGGCTAGGCCGTCCCAGTGGAGCCCACGGGTCAAAATCACCAGGGCCAAAGCCAGAAACACCGCCTCCCCTCGCACCCAAGGATGCCAAGGGAGCGCCTCAAAAACCAAGCCCAAGACCACCAAGATCCCGCCCAACAGGGCCCCGACCAGCGGAAAAGCGTACAAGGCCAAAGGAAAGCGCTCGGTGTCCTTTCCGGGAACCGGAAACAAGGTCAAGGTCCGAATGGCGGTGATCAAGGCTCGAAACATCGCTCCCCAAGGGTTCACTTTTAAAGGGTCCCTTGACCGGTACCCCAAAACCACCTCCCCTGGCAAGCTGAGCAGTCATCTTTGACAAACCGGGCTCCAAGGGTTAGCTTGGGGCTCTTTTAACCTCACATCGAAGGCTAAGATGCAGTTGATCCTCCTTGACCTGATTTTCCTGGGAGCCCTGATGTTGGTCGCCTACAAAACCATCAACACTTGGCGTGTCCTCTTCCCCAAGGGTTTTGACGTGTGGCTGGCTGAACGAAAGGCAGAGCGGGAATCCCAGTCCTCCAACCAGGAATAGTTCTTGGGCCGCATCAAGCCCTTTTGGCCGCTCTTGGCCCTCTTGGCCCTTTGGATCGGTTTAAGCCTCCTGGCAGAGCGGTTGGACCTTGATCTTTTGGTCATCCAAAACTACTTCTACCAGCCGGACCAGGGCTTTTTTTTGGAAGACTGGCCCCCCTTCGCCTGGGCTTTTGAGTATGGCACCCTGCCCGGACTGCTGTTAACCTTGGTGGCTCTGGGGGCTTGGGTCCTGAGCCTGCTTTCCCCGGCCTGGGGCCGGTTTCGTCGGCAATGGATCGTGGTTGCCCTGACCGCCATTGTCGGGGGAGGGGTCCTGGTCAACGGCCTGCTCAAGGACTATTGGGGTAGGCCTAGGCCCAGAGAAGTCACCCAGTTCGGTGGCCGCTGGGAATACCGTCCCGCCTTGAGCCCCGGTCTTGCCGGTCGGGGGCACAGCTTTCCTTGTGGCCACTGTACCTCCGGTTTTTTGGTGGTTTCCTTAGGGGTGTTCATCCCCACCGCACCTGTGCTGGGCTCCCTGGCCGCCGGAGCGGGGCTGGCTTATGGTATCTTTGTCTCCTTGGCCCGGATGGCCCAAGGAGGGCATTTCCCGGTCGATGCCTTTTGGGCGCTGGGGGTAGTGCTGTTCACCTGTCTCTTCTTTTACCGTATCTCCGAACCCTGGGGCGCTTCCAACCGCCCCTCCAGCCTCAGTCAGCGGCAAAAGGCCGGATTGGTGCTGGGGATCGTGGTATTTTGCCTTTTGGTAGTAACGGCGTTTATGACCCGTAGGCCTTACTTTAAAACCTACTTTGAACAGTTCAGCTTCCCTCCCGAAACCCAGGAGCTGTTGCTGGAGATCAGTGAAGAGCCCCAAAGCCTCAAGATCCTTTACGGACCGGTGGATAAGGTCCAGTTGGAGGTGAACGTCCAAGGATTCGGCTGGACCCAGGCCACCCACAAGACCCACTATTGGGGGGGATTTGAGGGCACCACCGAAACCTTGAAGGTTCGGCTGGAGCCCATCGGTTCCTTTTCGGAACTGAGCCACCAGATCACCTTGACCCTGCCTTTGGCCTACAAAAACAAACTTACGGTCCAAACCAAATTCCAACTGGCCCCCCCGTTCAACTGAGCCGCCCCCATGAAACAGCTTTTTCAAATCTTGGGGGTCCATTCGGTCCGGGAACTGGTCAAGTACAAGTCTTTTTTCCTGTTGGTCTTTTTGTTGTTTTTGGTGGACCGGCTAATCAAAACCTATGCCCCCGATTCCAAGCCACCGGGCCTTTTAGAAGCCAAGGCCATGGGACTTTCGGTCGGCCCTTGGGTCTTTGAACAGCTACCGGGGCTGTTGTGGACCTGGGCGTTGGATGGAAAGGTCCTGTTGCTGCTGGGGGTGTTGTTCCTGCTCAAACAGGCGGTTTCCATTTGGCCTTCCTCGGACATGCGCCGGATGCACCGAGACGAGCGGCAGGGGTTTGGTCTTTGGGGTTCCTTAAAAAGCCTGCGGTGGGACCAAGTGGCTTGGGACTTTATCGCCGCCTTGAGCCTGACCGCTCTGACCCTGGTTTGGGCCACCTTGGCCTTTCTTGTGGCCCAAGCGCTGTGGGCGCAATGGTCCGAATTTTGGGTGTTGGTCCTTTTTGTCGGTCTGTTGGGGCTGGTAGCGCCGGTCGTCTTGGGGGGGCTTAGTTTTTCCTCCAAGCTGGCGGTGCTACACCAAGGAAGCTTTGGGGACAAACTGGGACTGTTTTTCCTGCTGTTTACTTCCTGGCCTTTGTTCTGGCGGGCTTGGCTGTTTTTTTCCTTTCGGACGGTACTGGAGGGGATTTTTGTGGGGTTGGTGCCTGCCTCGGCGCTGCTGTGGATCGACTCCTTCTGGCTACGGCTTTTGATTGCCGGGGCTTCGGCTACCCCGGTCTATTCGTTCGTCAAGATGGCCAGCTTCAAGTTCTTTTTGTACCTGTACAAGGACTTTGGGCCGGTCCGCCAAGAATACCAAGCCTACTATCGAGAACTGGGGCTTTAGCCGGATTGACGTAGTTTGAACTCTACCAAAGCCGCAACCGATTCCTCTCGCAATTTGGGAAACTGGGCAAGCAGGCCTTTGACCAGAGCCCAGTCCTGCTCCACCGCCGCCCGCTCCACCGCCTTGAGCTGTTTCCCGAAGATTTCCAGGCCCAGGTTGAGGCAAAGCCCCTTGAGGTCGTGGGCCTTGGAGGCAATGGCCGGACTGTTTTTGGACCCCAGCAGCCCCACCAAGTCCTGGTGTACTTCCAAGGCGGTTTGGCCAAAAAACTGGATGTACTCCTCAAAAAAGTCCTCCCCCAGTTCGTATCTGGCCCAGGTCACCTCTTCGTTCAACAGTTGTGGTTCCACCAGATTCCTCACCATAAAGTCCATCCACTGGTGCAAAAACAAAAGGACCAAGCCAAAACCACTCAGGCTTCGTCGGTCGGCTCAAAGGGCAGGTTGATCGGCAGGACTTGGTTGCCTTGCCTGAATTTGGCTTCATGGTCTTGGGTGCAAAACCTCTGACCCTTGGGTGCAGACTCACCACAGTAAAGGCAAAGATTGAGCGAACTTCTTCGCAAAACTTCTTTTTTCACCTTGGGGTTGACCGGCCTAAAGTCGGACTCGAAGGGGTCTGCCGGTGCCAGTGGCGGATTGAGGGTTTCTTCGGCCACCTTTTTGAGCCGCTGGGCCGAAGAAAGGTCCAAGGTTGCATTTTGCAAAACCCAATCGTCAAACCTCGCCTCAAACCGTTCCAGCCGCTCGCCAAACAGTTCCAGGTGGGCTTCCATCCGTTCCTGCCCGTCGATCAGCGTCTGGGTGGCCAAATACCACATAAAAAACCGGCGGAACAAAAAAAAGACCAGCCCAAAGAACACCAAAAACAGCGCCAAGACATCGCCAAACTGGACTAAAAACTGCATCATAAAAACTCCCTTTGGTTTGGGACATCTTAACCCCCTTCGGATTCCATTGCAAGTTGAGGAAAGACATGGCTAAGAATTTAGCTTTGGATCTGGAGGGAACCTTGTGGGTCTCTTTGGGCACAACCCTCTACCCTAGGCCGGGGCTGTACGGGTTTTTGGAGTTTGTTTACCGGAGTTTCGACCAAGTGGGGGTTTATACCCTGCTCAGCGAGGTCCGGGCCAAGGGTGCGGTCCAAGTTTTGGTGGACCAAGGGTTTGCTCCCCCGGTGTTTTTAGAGCGTTTTTTATACATCTGCGGTCCGGGCGGGGTCAAAGACCTGAACTATTTCCCAGACACCTGTCTGGAAGAGACCTGGATCCTTGACGACAGCCCCCAGGTGATCCCCCTGACCCAACGGGACCGGTGGGTCCAAATCGCCAGCTTTGAGCCTAAGGAGCGCTGCCAAAGCGCCTTCGGCTCCATCGATCCCCAGCCGTTGGACCAAGAGCTGGCTCGGGTCCAAAAACGGCTGGCACAAATTTGTGGCCTTGCCGATTGAAGTTTTTTGGACTTTTGGCTAGGCTGACAGAAAAAAATTGTACCTTAAACAAGGCCAAGCATGCTGGATGCCTTCCGCAAAAAAGGACCAACCCACCAAGAACGAGCCATCGAGACCCTGGCCAGAGGCATGGAAATGCTGCAAGGCCGGATGTTCAAGCAGGCGATGATTCAGTTCCAGGCGGCTATGGAGCTGGACAAGCCGGTGATTGTGGAGAAAATTTCCCAGTCCTTCCAGGAAGCCTACGGCAAACGGGACTTTGAAGCCGGGCTGGCCTTGGGGTTGATCCTGATCCGGGACCGAGAGAACGACTTTGAACTGGCCAACGCCATCGGCAACTGCGCCCGGCGGCAAAAAAACTACAAACAAGCCAACAACCTTTACCAACACGCCCTCAAGATCAACCGGGGGTATAAAAAGGCCTTTTACAACCTCGCCGCCAGCATGGGCAAGGTGGAGAAGTACGACGACGAAGTCCGCTTTGCCATCGAGCGGTTTGCCAACATGGCCGACTACATCCTGCCGGACTACCATTTTGACCCCAAGCTGATCGACAAGATCGAAGCCCGGCTGACCTCGGACCACCGGAGCAAGGTGGCCCAGCAGATCCAAAACTTCAAGATCGAGCTGGCCCGAGCGGAGGGCCAGGACGACTACATGGAAACCCGCCGGATCCGCATGGATCTGGAAAAACTGGCCCTAACCGCCAAAGAACCGATCCAGCCCGCTCAGGTCAAGGAGGCCTTGGTCAAACGGATCGGAGAAGCCGAACAGGCACCCGAACCCAGCCTCAAACAGATCGGCGGGGAGCGGATGAACCTGGTGATCTATTCTTTGATCAACAAGGACGGAGCTGCGGCACTCGCCCAGATCAAGCACCTCAACCAAATCGGCATCAAGCCCGAATTCATGGAGATGTGCGCCGGGATCGCCTTGGACCTGACCGGGCAGCCGGAAAAGGCGGTGGACCTGTTCAACCGGCTCTTGGCCGACGAACCAAACAACCGGTTTTTGAATGCCAACCTGGGCATTTTGTACCGTAGGCAAGGCAACGTCCTGCTTTCAACCAAGTACTTGGCCATTGCCGCCGCCCTGCTGGAGCGCTCCGATGGGCTTTACCGGTTAAGCGACCTGATCGAAATCGCCGACCAGTCCTTTGAGCAGGGGAACAAGGAAAAGGCCCAGATGCTGTACCAGCTGGTCTGCGAAGAGGTGGACAAGGTGGAACCTCTGATGAAGCTGGGGGAGATCTATCTGGCCAAGGACATGCTCGAAGAGGCCACCGGAGTCTTCAACAAGATCAAGGAAAAGGACCCGGACAACAAGCTGGTTGCTGAACGGCTCAAGGAGATCCACGATTCCTACTTTGAAAAGGCGGAATCCTTTTTCCGGGACAACAAATACAAGGCCGCCGCTGGGGTCTTTGAGCGAGCCTTGTCGGTGATGCGCCTGCCCGAAACGATCCGCAAGACCGCCTCGGTTTACCAAGTGATGCGCAAGCCCCTGCGCTACGAGGCCCTGATGGCCGAATTTGAGGAGCTGAAAGCGATTGAGCAGGCGCTTTTGGAGGAAAAGGAGCGGCAGTCCAACATCCTGCTGGGCAAGGCCTATCTCAAGAAAAAACACTGGTCCAAGGCGATCGAGCATTTTGAAAATGCCTTCCGCATGAAGCTGGACAAGGACGTGTTTGTTTATCTGGCGACCATCTACAAGCAGCTGCGCAAAAACGAAGAGATGCGGGACCTGCTCAACCGTTGGAACCGGATGGTGGAACATGAGGATAAAAAGCGCCGGTTCGGCGAAGGCTGAGCTTCCATCTCGCCGCCCAGAGCAGCAGTAGGGTCAAGGCTGCGAGCACCGCCAGCCTGGGGGCCCAACCCCAGTCCAGACCCAGACGGAACAAAAAGGGCCGGTTGAGCCAATCGGTAAACTCCAGCAGCTCCGACCAAGCCAAAGACACCAGATTGGAAAGCCCAAAGACCCACCCCTCCCCGATGCACCCGCCCCAAGAAAAGCCCAACAGCCCCACCAGCAAGGTCAACAGGTACACCGGCATCACCACCCAACTGACAAAACCTATGTGCAACAGGTTGGCGACCGGCGAAAACAACGAATGAACCGCCACGATCCGGTCCACCACCACCAGTCCAAACACAAACAGCCAGCAGCTGAGCAAAAGACTGGAGAGGCAGAGCACCCCAAACGCCTTAGCCCAGCCGAGCCTCCGGGTAGGGTTGGGTAAAAAGGGCAGTACCAAGAGGATGCCAAAGACCGACAAAAAGGAGAGCTGGAAACTCACCTGTCCCATCGCCCAAGGCTCCAAAAGCAGGATCCATTGGGCGGTTCCGGCCAGGATCAACCACAAGGGCTGGTGGTGGTACAGATGCTTGATGGAGACCCACCAAAACAACATGATCCAGGCCCGTTCCGCCGAGACCGGCAGGTCAATCATCCACAAAAATCCCAGCAACAGCCCCAAGGTCAACCCGTCCAACCAAGGCAACATCCGCCCCTTTTCCACCGGTGCCCAGGGGAAGGAAAGCAGCAGCCGAAGCCCCAGGTTGATCCACAGGAACAGGATTCCGGTGTGCATCCCGCTGATCGCCAACAGGTGGGCAATGCCCAGTTCCTTGAACCGCCGTTTGTCCTCCCGACTGAGTTCGCTCCGGTCGGCGGTGGCCAGGGCCTTAAAAAAGGGCAGGGCGGTCGGGGTCAGATAGTACCGGCCTTTGGCTTGGAGATAAAGCAGCAGCGGCCCTCGGGCGGATTTTTTTGCCAATTGCGAGAGGTTTCTGAGCTTCAAGTCCGGGGCTGCCGCAAACAGCGGGGTTGGCCCCAAAGCCTCTTGGAAACTCAGCCCTTCCAGCTGTAGCCGGTCTCCCGATTGGAACCAAAGCTTTGGTTTTTTGGGCGCTCCAAAGTCAACCCTGACCCCGGCCAACTCAATCCGCACAGGACCACAAAAGGCCGAAACCCGGATCAGGTCGAGCTGGCCCGGGTCGGAGGGGTGTTTGCTGTACCCTTCCAAGGTCCAACGGTTCTGGACGCAGGCCTGGGGGGTTAAACCGGTCCCCATGAGCCAACGCCCGTTGCTCGCCCCCAGCAACAACAGCGCCGCCAAGCCAAAAAACCGCCAAGACCGTAGAAAAAGCGCCAGACCGCTCAAGGCCAACTGTCCGGCCAAGGCCCAAGCCCACCAGCTGGGGCCGCCAAGCAGGTAGGCCCCTTGGCAGGCGAACATCAACACCAGAAAAACCAAGGGGTTTTGGACCTCTCTCCCCAGCGCCGGGCGGTTCATCTCAAGGGGTCCAATGGGCCAGGAGCGGCTGGGCGGGGGCCAATCGGCCCCGGCAGACCAAAAAAGCCAGATCGGCCAACAACCGTTTGGCTTCCTTCCCGGCGTACTTGACCCACAGGTCCCGTTCGGAAAGTTCGATCATCAGGTTTTCCAATTCCAGGACCGAAAACCGCCCGGCCTGGGGGATCAGGTCCTTGAGCTGCCAAGGTTTGTACCCCAGCCGCTCCCCAATCGCCCGTTCGGACAGCCCCGCTTCCATCAACAGACGCACCTTGAGGAGTTTACGGAATTGGTAGGTGATCAACCCCAAGAGCGGCACCGCCTCGTCGCTGGATTCCTCAAGCAGCGATTCCATCGCCTCCAGGGCATTTTTGAGGTCCCGGTCGGCCAGGAAATTGCCGACCAAAAAAACCGAAAACTTTTTGGAATGCCCGGCATTGTGGCTCAGGTCTGCCGCAGTGGGCTGGGCCTCGGGTCCCAGGCGGACCGCCAGCTTTTCCAGTTCTTGGTCCAAGGCGGCAAAATCGGCACCGGTGATCTCGATCAACCGGTCAGCGGTCGCCTCGGTAAAGACCAGCCTTTTCTCCCGGGCCCGTCCAATGACCCAGTTGAGGGGCCGAAAGTCATCATAAGCAACGGTCAACTTCTGGATTTTCCCCTTGGCCTGGATCACCTTGAGTAGTTCCTTGGGTAGTTCCTCTTCCTTCTTGAGGTTGGCACAGAGCAGAAAACTCACCCCCTCGGGCGGGTCGGCCAAAAAGTCGCACAACGCCCGCAAAAATCCGTGGGGAGAGCCTTCTTCGGGGGCCAAGGGTACGGTGGGGGGCTCAAAGGTCACCTTGGTCTTGAGCTTTTTTTCCAGGAACAATGGCACCGGCATCGACTCGGCCCCCTGGCCTTGTTGCAGCCAAATCAGCTTGTCCGCCCAAGGACGGGCGATTTCCAGATAGACCCGGCCATCCTCCAAGGGAGCGAGGTTGGCCAGCAGTTGCTTGGCGGTGCTGTGGTTGTGCCCCTGGGGCCTTTGGGTCAAGGAATCGGCATCAAACCAAGCGTTTTGCCCCTCCCAGGGCAGTTTGAACAAATGGACCGCCGCCAGCTCCTTTTCGATTTTCTCCAAAGGAGACTTCTTTTTCGGCAGTTTTTCGAGGTGCTTGACCAAAATCAACTTGTCGGACTGGAAGAAGGAGACCGTCTCCACGGCGTTCCTGAACTCTTGCAGTCTGGTCTTGGCGGTCTGTTGGTCGGCTTTGAGGAAATCGGAGCAGTCAAAGGCAAAAAGCCGGTCTTCCGCCGGTTTTCCCGCCAAAAAAGTGCGCACCGCCAACTTGACCTTCTCTTCGATTTCAAGGTCCTGGTTGCCGAAAAAGAGGATCATGGGACTGTTCATTCGGTTCCGCTTTTGGATAGACAGCCAAGCGGCATTGTTTTACCCTGGCCCAGGGAGGTTAACCCAGGTCCTCCCCCTTGGCCAAGCCGAAAAAAAACCAAAGGAGAGTCCTAGTGGAGACCACCCAATTCTACCCGATGACCGAGGCGATTTACGACCAAATCTGGCAGGGTTTTGAAGACATCGACCCCGATTTGGCCGAAGCCGACCGGTCCGCCGACAATTTGCGGATCACCTTTGCCAACAAAACGGTGTTTGTGATCAACCGCCAAGGGGCCACCTCCCAAATCTGGCTGGCCACCAAACGTTCCGGCTACCACTTCAACTACGACGAAGCCAAGGCCCAATGGGTTTGCGACAAAACCGGCACCGAATTCTTTGAACTCCTAGGCAGAGAGATCACCAAAGAAATCAACCAACCCTTCTCCTTCTAAGGAAAAATGGCCTTGGGGAAAAAGGGAGAAAACCGTTTTGGGGCGATTGGAGATTCACTGTTCGAGTCTCGGTTCGACCCCAAACAAAAGGGCCAGTTCGCCGCCAAACTGGCCGAAGCGGATGCCAAGGACCAGCCCAAGACCTACCCCATTCCGGTCCGCTTTTTCACCCAGCTGGACCCCAAGGCCCAAAACGCTTTGCACAAGGTCACCCAAACCTGTTTTTCGGTCGCCGAAAAAGCCGGGATCAGCCTCAAGCACCTGAGCCCGGAGGTGGAATTTTATGGCCCCTACGAGTGGGAACACAAAACCGGGGAATCCGCTTTTTCCATGGAGCTGCCTGCCGCCAAGTTGGACCGGTCCGGGAAAACTCCTTTGATCCAATTGATTCTGCCCGACCAAATCAAGAACAGCGAAGCGGTGATCAAGGCCGTGCGGCTCTTGGCTTCCAAACTCTTTGGGCACCTGTACTTTGAGGAAAACGTCGCCGGAAGGCCGCCCTTTTCGCTGATGCAAGAGGAGCTATCCGAATTGTCCTTCGACTTTCGGGAAAAACTGCTTTATGTGCGGTTCTTGGACCCGCCCTCCCCGGCCCTCCAGCAAAGCTTCGACAAGGAAGCTTTGGCCCAGGGGATTCGGGGGCCCAAAGCCCGAGAAATGGGCAAACGGGAATGGTTCAAGGCCTTGCTGGAATCCCCGGAGACTAGGCCCAACCAGGCGCACCTGATCGAAGACCTCTTTGCCCAATCGCTCAAGGAACTCAAAGCCAACCCGGACCCCTACCTGGAAGCCCTGGTCAGCAAGATCGACCAACATCTGCCCAAGGGAGGATTGATCCTGCCTCACGAAAAAAAGCACTTTGAGTTCTTCAAAAAAGCCAAACAATGGAACCTCTTCCATGCCCTGGAAGACCGGCTGCAACTGGTGGTTGGCTTTTGGGGCGAGGTGACCGAATGTTTTGTTTGGCTCGACCAAGTGGCGGCCCAGGAGGAAACCTTTGACCCGGAGCTGGCTCGGGCTTGGCGCAAGACCTTAAAAGAACGGAGCGCCCAACTGCGCAAACGGGGGCTGGTCAAACTTTTTTTAATGGAAGGGGCACAGCTCAACGAGCGGCAACAGGGGGACAAAAACCGGTTCCCCCTGTGGGTCTGGAAGCAAGGCCTGCTTGACCACCTGCCTGCCGGTTCCGACCCGGCCAAGTGGATCAAACGGTACCAAGACCAATATGGCCACAGCCTCTATGCCAAGCTCTTCGAGCTGTCCTTTCGGCTGGTCGAGGCGATCGAGGGGATGGAGGCCCAGGGGCCAGGCAGGCCGCTCAAGGAGGCCTCCAGGCTCAAGGCGTTGCGCACCAGTGTCTCCCTGCTCTCCGAAGGGCTTGAAGACCTGCTCAACACCACCAGGATTGCCTTCTCCTTGGCCTCCGTGGCCAAGCCCAAGAAGCACCACAAAAAAGAGATCCTCAAAAACTATGCGGAAGGCTGGGCCTACTTCGTGTCCTTCGCCTTGATCCACCAATTTTACTGGACCCAACCCCAAGGGGACGAAAAGGCGCTACAGTTTTTGAACCTGATCGGCGACTACACCCAAGCCAAGGTGGAACAGGAACCGAGCTACCAAATCGCCGGGCTGCTGCTGGAGGTTTACAAGAAAAAAGGCTTCACCTTGACCCCGGTGGTAGAGCTGTTGACCAAGGACAGCAAGATGTTGGATTTTTTTGCGATCCACCAAACCGAGCTGTTGGCCAAAAAGAACGAACAGCCTGGGGAGATCATCCAAAACTTTGGGGGCTTGGTGGAAAAATGGCAGGCGGACCGGTTCAAAAATGCCATCAATCGGGCCCAACCGGACGGGTTTGAGGTCCGGGGGTAATCGGTGTTGTTCCAAGTTTCGGTCCCCTGGGACCGGGTTTTGCGGACCCTTCTTTCCCCTCCGGCCATTGGCTTTGGAAGCGGGTCGATTGTATTTGGAGCCCAGGGGGTCAAACCCTTTGGTTTCCTGGTTTTGTCTTTCTTTCGGCTGGGGGGCTGAATCACTGGGTGCCTGTGCACCCAGGGCCGTTCCCGCCTTTATTTCCAGGAGCAATTGAATGGCCTTTGAACCACAACTTTCGGTAATCGGCTTGGGCTACGGCGGGCTTCCCATCGCCATGGCCTTCTCCAAGAAATGGCCCCTCAAGGGCTTTGACCTTGACCGCAACCGAATCAACCAACTGCAAGAGGGGTTTGACCGGACCGGACAATACGAGTCCGACCAGCTCCTGGGGGCCCGGATTCATTTTACTGCGGAAGCCAAGCAGTTGCGGGACTGCAACTTTCATTTGGTAGCCGTGCCCACCCCGCTCAACGAGGAAGACCAACCGGACCTGAGCCCCCTGGTCTCCGCCTGCAAAACCATCGGCACCTTTTTGAGCCGCGGGGACATCGTGGTTTTTCTGGCCACTGTCGCTCCCGGCACTACCGAGGACCTCTGCCTTTACACCTTGGAGCAAGCTTCGGGATTGATCGGCGGGGTGGACTTCAAGCTCGCCTACAGCCCCAACCGGATCGATCCGGGCAACCGGGAACAAAGCCTGCTCCACACTCCCAGGCTGGTTGCCGCCGAAGATGAGGCGACCTTGGCCACGGTGCTCAAGGTCTTTCGTTCGGTCGTCCAGGCGGAGGTCACCCCGGTGGGCAGCATTCTGGTAGCCGAAGCGGCCAAGGTGTTGGAGGTCACCCAAGAAGACCTCAACCACGCCTTGATGAACGAAATGGCCATTATCCTCGACAAGATGGACATCAGCGGCCACGAAGTGATCCAAGCAGCCGCCACCAACCCCTCCTTTCGCTCCTACGTTCCGGGCCTGACCGGGGGCCGGTACAATGCCGCCGCCCCTTATTACCTGAGCCAAAAGGCCTTGACCTTGGGGTACACCCCACAGGTGATCCTGGCCGGTCGGCGGGTCAACGACCACATGTCCAACTTTATCGCCGCCAAGGTGGTCAAGGAGTTGGTCCGGGCCAACCAGCCCGTCTTGGGGGCCAAGGTGACCCTGATGGGGCTGACCTTGGCGGCCGATTCTTCGGACATCCGGCACACCAAGCTCAAAAACCTGATCCGGGAATTGCAGGAATTCGGCATGGATCTCCAGTTCCACGACCCCCATGCCGACCCCCATGCGGTCAAGGAAGCCCTGGGGATGCTGCCCCGTAAGTTTGAAGACTTGGCCTTGGCCAACGCTCTGGTGGTCTTGGTGCCCCACCAGGAATACCGGGAATTTGGCCTGGAAGAATGGTTGGGCCTGATGGAGCCCCAAGGGGTGGTGCTCGACTTGGCCGGGTTTATCGACCCCAAGCCGCTGATCTCCAGAGGCCACCGGTGCTGGAACCTGTAGCTTTTCGCTTAACTTTTTAGGCTCTTTGGCCTACCATTAGCCCCCACACCCATAAGGGGCCTTCAGGGAACCGATGAACGCTGAAAACCGTTTTTTACTGCAAAGCCCCGTCTATCTGGACTGTCGGCATTTTGACGGTAGTGGGATCGGTACCTACATCGGCAACCTGCTCCGGTACTACGACAAGATCGCCGCCGGGTACCCGATAGAGATCCTCGCTCGGGAAGAGCACATCGCCGGGATCAAGTCTTTTGCCCATTTTAACATCCGGGCTTACAACGACCCGATCTATTCGATCCGAGAACAGTTCCGCTGGCTGTCCAAGATCGAACCCTTCGGGCTGCTGCACGTTCCCCACTACAACGCCCCCCTGGTCTATCCGGGCCAGCTGATCACCACGGTCCACGATGTTTGCCACGTGGCGATGCGGCAGTTTTTCCCCGGATTCCTCAAACGGGTTTACTCCAGGGACTTCCTGCGGCTGGTGTTGCACAAGGCTAATTTTGTGATCACCGTCAGCCAGTTTTCCAAGTCCGAGATCATCAAGTACTTCGGCATCCCGGAAGAAAAGATTCGGGTGATCTACAACGGGGTGGACCCGATCTTCAGACCGGTGCCCGAAGCGGAAGCCCAGATGGTTTTGCGCCGCCACGGGCTGCCCAGCGAATTTTTGTTGTTCATCGGCAACGTCAAGCCCCACAAGAACATCAGCGGACTGGTCCAGGCCTACCAAATTGCCTTGGAGCAATACCCGGACCTGCCTCCTCTGGTGATCCTGGGGCAGTACAAAAACCTTTTGACCGGCATCCCCGGCTTGAGCGAGCTGGTGGGCAACCCCAAGCTCCGGGAAAAGATCATCTTCACCGGCTACCTGCCGACCGACGACCTACCGGCCATATATTCCCAGGCGCTGATCTTCCTGTTTCCGTCTTTCTACGAAGGTTTTGGTCTGCCGACCTTGGAAGCCATGGCCTGCGGGACCCCGGTCATCACCTCCAACTGCGCCTCCATCCCCGAAGTGGTGGGAGATTCGGCCTTGCTGGTGGACCCCTACAACCCCGAAGGGATCGCCGACTCGATTCTCTCCTTGGCCGGAGACAGTGGCAAACAAAGGGAGCTGCGGCTCAAGGGCTTGGAGCACGTCAAGGCTTTCAGCTGGGAGAAATCCGCCCGTGAGCACCTGGGCATCTATGCCCTCGCACAATCGGAAGCCAGGATCCGCCGGCGGCCCGCTCCCAAGCCGGTGTTGGAGAAAAAATCCAACATCTTGTTCCTAGACCAATATGGGGACAGGGTCGGGGGCGGGCAGGTGATCCTTTTGGACATCATGGAAAAGTTCCGGTCCACCGGCAAATGGGACATCCACATCTCGGTGCCCAACGAAGGCAGCTTCACCAAAAAGTTGGAAGAGGCGGGGTTTGAATACTGGTGCGTGCCCACCTGGCAACCTTCCCCCCAAAAGGGCCTGCTGGCTGAGTTGAGCCGCTACCTGTTCAGCTCCGTCAAAAGTACCTACCTGCTCAGCAAAAAGATCAAGCACTACCACATCGATGCGATTTACTGCAACGGAGGCCGGACCTTTCTTTCGGGCAGCCTGCTTTCCTTGTTGTTCCCGCTCAAGGTGTTTTGGCACCTTCACCTGATCCTGGACCGACAACAAAAACGGGTGGTGACCTTCTTTGGCCGGTTGCCCAGCGTACGAGCCATTCTGGCGGTGTCCAACACCTTGGAACAGCAGTACAGGAACGACTCGATCTACCCAAAGATTTTTACCATCGCCAACTGGGTCTCCCCGCACCTTTTCCAAGTGCGGCGGACCTTTAGAGGCTCGGGCTTCGATAGCCCCCTGCGGGTTGGCGTGGTGGGGTTGATCTGCAAGGCCAAGGGGCAGTGGAGCATCTTAAAGGCGCTGGACAGCTGGCCTAATCCCTTGCCCATCCACCTTTTGATCTTCGGCGAGCCTTTGCTCAGCGAACCGGAAGCCTGGGAGGAATTCCAAGGGCAGATCAAAACCTTGACCGCCAAGGGCTGGGACGTAGGTTACGCCGGGTTTGAGAACGACACTTTGAAGATCTATGACAACCTGGATGTTTTGGTGATCCCCAGTATTGTGCCCGAAGCCTTTGGTTTGACCGCCATTGAGGCGATGGCCAGGGAAGTGGTGGTGCTCTCCAACCGGTCCGGGGCCTTGGTGGAGATCATCCAGCACGAGAAAAACGGTTTTCTCTACAACTCCGGCAACCCTTCCGAATTGCCCAGCCTGTTGCAGAAGCTTTTGGAAGGCCAATACAACATCAAGCGGATCCGCCAAGCAGGGCTGGAAACCGTCCAGCTCAACTACCACCCGGAAGTCCAGCTGGAAAAACTCCACGAGCTGGTTTCCCATGAGGTGGAAGCGCTCTCTCCCTAGTCCCCAGGTCCGGGCAAGGCCACAAAAATCAACAAGTGGCCCTGTTCATAACTCCAAGACACCTCTTTTCCGGTCGCTTGGTTGCTCAAGCTCAACAGGCCCTGGGGCTCCAGGGTTTCGCCGGTCAGCGGCCAAGCAAGCCCGGTGACCTTGAGTCCGGTCACCGGCCCGCTCAGGGGCAGCCAGGAAATCCGTTGACCCGGACGGGTTTGGAGCCAGCCTTGCCGGGGGGCCAAAAAGACCTCTTCCCGGTCTTGCCTAAAACTCAAAGAGAGCGAAGGGAAACGGAGGGGTAACATCAGGTTGTACAGGGTCATGTCCATCCTGAGCCCAAAGGCACCCAAGACCACCACCGCCTTGGCCCCTTGGGCCAAGGCCCAGGCCAAAGCCTTGTCGGCATCACAGCTGTCTTGGGAGGGAACCGCTATCCGGGGGACTTGGGGCAATAGGCTAGAGTCTTGGCTGTCCAGGTCGCCGATCACGCCATCGGGGGTGAGGCCCATGCCCGCCAACCAAGAGAGAGCCCCGTCCGCAGCGAGCCGAAAGGTGGCCGCAGGCCAGAGTTCCAGGACCGTCTCTGGGTGCGGGGGCTGGCCATTGAGGCAGACCAAGCCGTAGCCTTCCATTTACAGCAAGGTGATCCCGACCTGAAACAGGCCAATCAAAAACCCCAACACCCCGCCGACCCATTCGATCATCTTGAATTCATTTTTCATGATCGAAAACAACATCTCTTCCAGTTGCTCCACCTCAAAGGCTTCGATCTTTTCTCGGATCACTTCCTTGACCTGGATCAGGTCTTCCAGAGCTTCCGAAGCTCCTTCCATCAAGTGGGGCAGGAAGGTTTCAAACTCGGCCATCATTTTTTCCCGGAAGCTTTCGATAAGGGCGGCAGGCACCAAGGCCAGCATCGGGTGCAGGCCCACCAGCCGTTCCTTCAAAAACAGGTCCAGGTGTTTTTCCAGGATTGGGGTCAGTCTGCCGATAAAGGCCGGGGAGGTCAGCTTCTGGTGGATGTCATCGTGGGAAAACAACCGTTCCTCAATGATCCCGCCCAGCCGAACCGCCAACTCCTTCTGCCGTCGGTGGAAGACCCCTTGGAAGGTGATCCCCAGGACCACCACCGGTTTTTTGGGGTGAAAGAGCATCTTGATGGCCACCCAGTTGGTGGCCCAGCCGATCAAAGCTGCCACCAGGGGGATCAGGATCAATTTAATTAGTTCAACGGATTCCATGGAATTTCCTGTTCAGTTTCGGTAAACCCGGGGCACCCGTTTGGAGATTGCGCAACAAACCTCGTAGTTGATGGTGCCCATGTGTGCGGCCAATTCTCCGGCCAGAATCTCTTCGGCCCCTTGCCTGCCAATCAGGACCACTTCATCTTCCAAGACTACTCCAGGAATGTCTGTTACGTCCACCAAGGTCATGTCCATGCAGACCCGGCCCAGGACCGGAGCCCTTTGGCCCTTGACCAGAACTTGTGCCTTGCCTGAAAGCAACCGGGAATATCCATCCCCGTACCCCACCCCCACACAGGCAACCAAGGTCCGGCGTTGGGTCACAAAGGTGCCACCGTAGCTCAAGGGAGAGCCGGGCTCAAACCACTGCAACTGGACCACTGGAGCCTTGAAGGCCAAGACCTGTTTCAACTGGGGGGGCCGCAGCAGTTTAGAGGAGGGCATCTGGCCATACATGCCGATCCCGATCCGAAAAAGGTTGCCTCGGTCCTGGTCAAACTCGGTGGTACCGGCGCTGTTGGCGATGTGCAGCCACCGGGGCATAAAATGGGCATCCACCCCTTCTTGGGCGGCCCAGAAGCGGCGCAGCTGGGTCAAGGTCGGTTCCGGTTGCCCGTCATCGGCACAGGCCAAATGGCTGTCCAGCCCGTCCACCACCAACCACTCCCACCGTTGGGCCAAAAATGTCTGCAACTGCTCGGCGTTGAGCCCCAAACGGCCCATCCCGGTGTCCAGCTTCAAATGGACCTTTTGGGGCTGGCCCAATTTAGCACAATAATGCTCCAGCGCCCAAGCGGATTCGAGGTTGTGGATTGTCGGGGTGATCTGGTAGGGGGCAAAGTAGGGCAAAGCCTCGGTGGGCCAAGCACCCAGAATCAACAGGGGCATCCGAATCCCCTTTTCCCGCAGTTCGACCGCCTCTTCAACCAAGGCCACCCCGGCCCAGGCCACCCCTTCGGACTCCGCCACCTGGGCGATTTCCAGGGCCCCGTGGCCGTAGCCGTCCGCCTTGACCACCGCCATCAATTCACCGCCCACAGGCAAGGCCGCCTTATACTGGGCAAGGTTCCACCGTACGGCGGCCAAGTCGATTTCGACAAAGGTCTTGCGCAACATCGGTCAGTAGGTCTTGGAAAGGACGATCCCAACATGGTCCAGGGGGACCAGGATCGGAGGCCGGGGCTTGGTAACCCGGAGTTTGGCGGCTTTGAGGCCCGGCAGTGCGCCGAGCCGATTTAAAATCGCCTGCCCCAGGGCTTCAAGCAGCAAAAAGGGGCCGGTGGCAAAGACCTCTTGGGCCAGCGCCACCACCTGTGCGTAATTGACCACCTGGGCAGGATCGTCGGCACCCAGGTCCAGGGTCTCCACTTCCAGCCAAAAGTCCAGACCAAATTCTTGGCCCAGCTTGGTCTCTTCGGGCAAGACCCCGTGGTGCCCAAAGAGCTTCAGTCCCAAGACCTCGATCTGGTAGCGTTCCATGGCGGTTACTTGTTGCCCCTCGCTCGCCGATAGATCTTGTAAGGCAAGGCGTTGAGCCGGATGAAGCCGTTGGCATCGGCGATGTTGTAATTGCCCTTGTCCTTTTCCATGGAAGCGATGTCCGCATCGTAAAGGCTGTGGGGCGACCGGCGGCCGGTGATGGTCACGTTGCCTTTGTAGAGCTCCAGCCGCACTTGGCCGTTGACCCCCAATTGGCTTTGTTGGATCAGGCTGAGCAAAAGTTCCATTTCCGGGGTGAACCAGTAGCCGGAATAAACCTTGGCGGCAAACCGGGGCATCAGGCTGTCCTTGAGGTCGATCACGTCACGGGTCAAGGTGATCGATTCAATCGCCCGGTGGGCGGCCATCAGGACCGTTCCGCCCGGAGTTTCGTAAACCCCCCGGCTTTTCATCCCTACATACCGGGATTCCACCATGTCCACCCGGCCCACGCCGTTGGCCCCGGCGATGTCGTTGAGCTTTGAGAGCATCTTGGCTGGAGAGAGGGCCTCGCCGTTGAGCTTGACCGGAGCGCCGTCCTCAAAGTCCAGCAGCAGTTCGGTGGCTTGGTTGGGGGCCTCCTGGGGGGAAACCGAAAGCTCGAACATCTCGGGCAACGGTTTGGTCCAGGGGTCTTCCAACATCCCGGCCTCAAAGCTGATGTGCATCAGGTTTTCATCCGAAGACCAGGGCTGGCTTTTGGTGGCCTTGACCGGGATCCCGTGGGCTTGGGCGTATTCGATCAATTCCGCCCGGCCGGGGTAGGCCTTGTAAAACTTTTCGATCTTCCAAGGAGCGATGATTTTGACTTCCGGCATCAAGGACTGGTAGCCGATCTCAAAACGAACCTGATCATTCCCCTTGCCGGTGGCCCCGTGGGATACGGAGGTAGCGCCGAACTTCCGGGCACAAGCAATTTGTTTTTCCACGATCAACGGGCGAGCCAAGCTGGTGCCCAGAAGGTAGGTCCCTTCGTACAGGGCGTTCATCTGGATGGAGGGGAAAACAAACCGAGAGACGAACTCTTCGGCCACGTTCTCTACCACCACTTCTTTGGCACCGGCCTGGAGGCCTTTCTTGCGGATCGCTTCCAAGTCTTCCACCTTTTGGCCCAAGTCCAGGCACAAGGCGATGACTTCATAACCTTCTTCAGCCAGCCAGCGAACGATCACAGAGGTATCGAGCCCGCCCGAATAGGCAAGCACCACTTTTTCTTTGCTCATGGAGTCAACAGGGTAGATTGGGTTTTAATCGATGGGCTTGAGCTTTTTGACCTTTTCAAACAACTCGGCCGCAAAATTGGCTTTTTGTACCGGCGCTTGGGCCGCCTCTTCCTGGGCGATTCGGCTCGCTCGATATTCTTCCCTTAACCGGGCAAAGTCAACCGATTCCTTGGCTCCGCCGGTCCGGCTGTCCATGAACCGGGAGAATTCACCCTTGTCCACCTGGGCGATCACCCCGATTTGGGTGGGGGTCACCCCGCAGGCAAAGGCCATGTCGTTAACTTCCAAAACCACCACCTTTTGTTTGGGGCTCAGGTGAAAACTGGAAGCCAGCTTGATCTTGTACTGCCCCCGTTTGGCATTGAGGTTTTTGAGGAAAAACCGATTGTAGGTCCAAAGGGCGGCGTAGATCAAGGCCAGCACAAAGGTCAGGGCAATAAGAATTTGCAGCAGTTCAAAAGTGCTCATCTGCGGCACTTCTGCCCCCAGGCTGCTGGGGGCCGGGGTTGGGGCCTTGACGGCCACTTCCTTGGGTGCCGGTTCGGGGCCGCCGATCAGTTCGGGGCTGGGGGCATTTTTATAGACCAAAAAGGTCAGCCTCTCGAACTCCGCCTGGTGCCCTACTTTGCTGACCGCATCAAACTTGGGGTCGGCAAACCGAATCTCCAAAAGGATGTTTTTCCCTTCTTGCCTGAGCCTAACGGCTTCCACAAACTGGTTGTTGATCCTCAAATGCTCTTGGTCCGGCCCAAATTTGGCGTGGGGCAGGGTGGCGGTAAAAACGCCGGGGTCGAAGTGGTAGCTGATCGACTGGCTATAGTCTTTGAGGAAGGTGAGGTGGACTTCGGTCCGTTCCTCGGTTTGCTTGGATTCGAGTTTACGCAGCACCCCTTCGGGGGCCGAATCGGAGCTTTCGTCTTCCGCAGCCCACAAGGCCCCGGTGCAAAAAAGACTCAACAAGAGGCAAAGAAAAACCGTTGGTTTCATTCTCGCAAACTGGCCAGACGTTTGCTCTGTTCCATGATGTCGGTGATCTTGAGGGCAAACTTTTCGTGTTGGATTACGATTTCCCCCTTGGCCACCTTCTTGTCGTTGATCAGGATGTCCATGGGCTCGCCAACATCCTTGGTCAACTCCACAATCGCCCCCAGGTCCAGCCGCAGCAGGTCCTTGATCAACATTTTGGTTTTGCCCACCTCGACCCGCAAGGTCAGAGGAATGTCCATCAGGAAGTCCACCCCCACGTCGTCGGAGTCGGAGACTCCTTCCCCGCCTCCGCCGAAATCGGAGGGGAAATCGGCATGAGGCTCGGCGGTGGCCTCGGACTTGATCATCTCTCGGTTTTGTTGCAGCTCCGCTTCAACGTCCGACCAATCGATGTCGTCCGACTCCTCCATGTTGGAGAAATCCAAATCTCCTTCAGCCATGATCCCCCCTTTCCTAGTTGAGGATAAATTCAGTGATCAGGATCTTTTTGACCGGGGTCCGGTCCTTGGTTTCCGTGGTGTCCACAAAATCCTGGGTGAAGAGGCTGTTGACCTTTTTGTACAATTCCCGTTTGACCAATTCGGTCCCCGCTCGGGTCCTGAGGTCGTCGGTGTTGAGGTTTTGCAAAAAGGAAATCACCATGTCATCGATCATCGGCTCCCGAGCGGCCAAATAAAGCAAGGCCGCCGGGTCTTCCAAGGCGGCGACCAACTTGATGCTCAAGAAGTGTTTCCCGTCCCGAAGGTTGATGGTGTATTTTTTGGGTGGAGTGAACACCGGGTTGGTCAATTTGACGGCATCGGCCTGGGAGGAGGCGCTGATCTCTTCTTCCAGTTTCGCCTTGGCCATGTCCATCTCTGCACCTGCGCCCGGATCGCCTGCGGCGGGGGCCTCTTCCTTCGAGCCGCCCAAAAACATCACCGCCCCAACGGCCAGACCGATCAAAAGCAAGAGCACCACTCCGATGATGATGATCAGCTTCTTCTTTTTCCCGCCGCCTGACTCCTGTTTTTCTTCGTCTGCCATAACTCTCCCTAGCTGGTTGGGGATAAGGGGTCTTTTTTTCTTTGGTTTTTTGGCATTGTAGCCAATTCCCCCTGCCTTGGCAAAGGGACAAAAAAGAGTGCCGTTTTAAGGGTAATGCAAATTGAGTGCTAAAGGGGCCGGTCCCTTGGCAATCCCGGTTCTAACGGAACCCAAAAAATCGTCCGACCTTCTTTTTGAACAGCGCCTTTTCGATCACTTCCAACGACCGGCGGGCAGCGGAGTACCCCCGCTCCACACAAAGGTCAAGCTTCGTAAAGTCGGCCCAATGGATGTCCATCAGGTCCACCACGATCTTCACCTCCGCTTGGCTGAGGCACTTGCCCTTGAGGGCCATACGGCTCGCTTCGGAAGCCCTCAGTTGGATGTCCAGGCCCGAAAGCTCCAAGGTCGAGTCCCCCAGGTTGCTCATGGTCGGCGCTACGTCCACGGCGATCACCAGATCGGCCCCCATCTTGCGGGCCAGCTCCACCGGCACCGGGACCAGCCAAGAACCGTCCACATACCGTTTGCCGCCGATTTTGACCGGCGGGAAAATCCCCGGAATCGCCGAAGTGGCCATCACCGCTTCCATCATCGGCCCGGACAAAAATTCCATCGCTTGGCCATTCTTGAGGTCGGTCCCAATCAGGCCCAAGGGGATCTCACAGTCCTCAATCCCGATCTTGGGGACTAGGTGGCTCAGGTTGCGTTCAAAGGTTTCCCGAGAGATAAAGGAACTGCGGGTGCTGCTGATGGCCAAAAAAATTCCGTTGGTCACCATTTTTTTGAGTTGTTCGTAATAGCCATTGCTCTGAGACTTCCCCGCTTGGATCAGTTCGAGTTTGGTTTGGTTAAAGTCCTGGGAATCCAGGAAGGCATTGACGTTTTGGATCACCCGGTCGATTTGGGGGTGGGCAGCGTAAATTGCCCCGATCACTCCACCGATGCTTACCCCGGCGATGATGTTGATGGGGATCTTGGCTTCGGTTAAGGCTTGGATCACCCCCATGTGAGCCAGCCCCCTAGAGGCCCCGCCTCCCAGAGCCAGAGCCACTTTCAACGTCATGGGAAACCTCAGCTATTGGAAAGACGAACCGCCAAAGAAAGTTCCTTCAGTTGCGCCAAATCCACCTCACTGGGGGCATCGGTCAAGAGGCAAGAAGCGGTCTGGGTCTTGGGGAAGGCGATCACGTCCCGGATGGAATCGGTGCCCACCAAAAACATCATGATCCGGTCAAACCCAAAAGCCAATCCGCCGTGAGGAGGAGCCCCGAATTCCAGGGAGTCCAGCAGAAAGCCGAACTTGGCCCTGGCTTGTTCTTCGGTCAACTTGAGCAACCGAAAGACCCGTTCCTGTACATCGGCCCGGTGGATACGGATGCTACCGCCGCCCAGTTCCACCCCGTTGAGGACCAGATCGTAGGCCACCGAGCGAATCAAGCTCAGGTCGCCCTGTTCGTGGGCCTCCAGGTCCGACAGGACCGGCATGGTGAAGGGGTGATGGGTCGAGCTGAAGCTGCCGTCTTCATTGCGTTCAAACAGGGGGAAGTCGGTGACCCAAACAAAATGGAAGTCCCCTTCCTTGACCAGCCCCTTGCGCTTGGAAATCTCCTTGCGTAGGTTGCCCAGGGCATCGTTAACGATGTTTTTGCTGTCCGCCCCGAAGAGCAGAAGGTCTCCTTCCTTGGCTTCGGTAATCCGGTTGATCTCGGCGATTTCTTCTGGGGTAAAAAACTTGGCAATAGGGGACTGCCAACCTTCTGGGGTCAGTTTGACCCAAGCCATCCCTTTGGCTTTGTAAATCTTGACGAAGTCGGTCAACTCATCCAATTCCTTGCGGGAAAAGGCCGCTCCGCCGGGGACGTTGATGGCCTTGACCAGCCCACGGGGCTGGTTGGCCGCATCTTGGAACACCTTAAAGCCACAGGTCTTGCAAAGCCCGGTCAGGTCCTTGAGCTCCAACCCAAACCGCATGTCTGGAGCATCGGAGCCGAACCGCTCCAAGGCTTCCTTGAAGGTGATCCTGGGAATCGGGAAGGGAACCTTGACCCCAATGGTTTCACCAAACAGCTGCCGGATCATCCTTGAGGTGACCTCGATCACATCTTCCTGGTCCACAAAACTCATTTCCAAGTCGATCTGGGTGAACTCGGGCTGCCGGTTGCCCCGCAGGTCTTCGTCCCGGAAACATTTGACGATCTGGAAGTAACGGTCATAGCCCGAGATCATCAGCATCTGTTTGAACAGCTGGGGAGACTGGGGCAGAGCGTAGAACCTGCCGGGATTGACCCTGGAGGGAACCAGATAGTCCCTCGCCCCTTCGGGGGTGGACTTGGTCAATACTGGGGTTTCCACTTCAAAAAAATGTTCCTCCGACAGGAAATTACGCACAATTTGGGCGGCCTTGGAGCGCAGCATCAAGGTCTTTTGCATGGCCGGTCGGCGCAGGTCCAAGGTCCGGTATTTGAGCCGGTTCTTTTCGGTGATCTCTTCGTCTTCAATCTGGAAGGGCAAAGGGGAGCAACTGTTGAGGATCTTCAGCTCCTTGACGTACACCTCCAAACCGCCGGTCTGCAGCTTGGGGTTCACCGTCTCGGCACTCCGGGCTCCAACCACCCCTTGGATGGCCAACACAAATTCACTTCTGACCCCCGAGGCCCGCTCGAAGGCCACCGGCTGGTGTTGTGGCCCCAAGACGATCTGGGCCAAGCCGGAGTAGTCCCGCAGGTCGATAAAAATCACCCCGCCGTGGTCTCTACGGCTGTGTACCCAGCCCATCAAGGTCACGGTCTTGCCGATCTCTTGGGCGCTGAGTTGGGTCATCAGGTGGGTCCGTTTCCAATCGCCCAGGGTATCAAGTCCGCTCATGTTTTTTTAAGGGGGGGTTAGGTTTTTTGGGCTATCTTGAAAGGAGCAAGGCATGCCGTCAAGAGGCTTGGCCTAAAGGTACCGTTTGATTTGTTCCAAAAGACCGGGGAAGTCCTTGGCAATGTGCAGCAGGCTCAAGGCCTCTTCCTTTACAAACCCTTGGATTACCAAGAGGTTGATCTGGGCCAGCAGGGGGGCAAAAAAACCCTCGCCGTTGAGCAGGATCACCGGTTTGCTGTGTTCCTTCAGTTGGGCCAAGGTGACCACCTCGAACAACTCGTCCAAGGTACCGAACCCACCGGGCAAGACCACAAACAAATCCGAGTACCGCAGCATGATCGACTTTCGTTCGGACATGCTGTCCACCTCGATCAGGCGGCTGAGATTCTGGTGCCCGATCTCCGTCCGGTTGAGGCTTTTGGGAATCACCCCAATCACCTCCCCCTCTTCGGCCAAACAGGAATCGGCCAAAATGCCCATCAAACCGATGGACCCGCCGCCATACACCAGCCCCTGATGGTTTTGGCCGATCCAACTGCCCAAGCTCAGCGCCCATTCGGAATAGACCGGCTTGACCCCAACCCGAGAGCCGCAAAAGACGCAGATTCGCTTCATCGATCACTCATAGAAGCTTTTGAGCATCCGGCTCCGGGTCGGGTGGCGCAGTTTGCGCAGTGCTTTGGCTTCGATCTGACGAATCCGTTCCCGGGTTACGTCAAAGTCTTGGCCCACCTCTTCTAGGGTGTGGTCCTTTTTCTCATCAATGCCAAAGCGCATCTTGAGCACCTTTTCTTCCCTGGGGGTCAAGGTGGAAAGGACCGTCCTTGTAACATCGGCCAGATAGGTATTGACCACCGACTCGGAGGGCAACACCGCCGAAGAGTCGGGGATAAAATCTCCCAAATGAGAGTCGTCCTCGTCCCCGATCGGCGTTTCCAAGCTGATCGGTTCCTTGGCGATTTTGAGGACCTTGCGGACCTTTTCCACCGGTAGGTCCATCTTTTCGCTGATCTCCTCGGGGCTCGGTTCCCGCCCAAATTCCTGGACCAAGTGGCGAGAGGTGCGGATCAGTTTGTTGATGGTCTCGATCATGTGGACCGGGATGCGGATCGTCCGGGCTTGGTCGGCAATGGCCCGAGTGATCGCTTGGCGAATCCACCAAGTGGCATAGGTACTGAACTTGTAGCCCCGCCGGTATTCAAACTTGTCCACCGCCTTCATCAAACCGATGTTGCCTTCTTGGATCAGGTCCAAAAACTGGAGGCCCCGGTTGGTGTATTTTTTGGCGATGGAAATGACCAACCGCAGGTTTGCTTCCACCAATTGGCTTTTGGCTTGGCTGACTTTTCGTTCAGCGATTTTGAGTTTTTTGATCTCCGCCCGGAAGCGCTCCAAGGGCACGGCGGTTTGGGTGATCATCTTGTCGATCCGCCGGTTCCCGGCCTGGACCTTCTCCAAGATCCGCCGGGCCACCCGAAAGCCGTGGCTGGTCAAGGCCTTGACTTCGGTCTCGATCTTCTGGGCCTTTTTGGTGTTGTCTTCGGTCCAACCGGACAACAACTCCTCCACCTTAGCCACCGGAGCCCGCAGGTCCCGTTGGTACCGGGAAAGTTGGGTGAAGGTAAGGTCAATCTTGTCGTTGTGGTGCAGCATCACCTTAAACATGGTGTCGATCTGCTTGGTATTAAAATTGATGCTCCGCAAGGTTTTGAGCAAAACAAAGCTGCTTTCCTCAATGTCCTTTTCCAGGGCTTCCTTTTGTTTTTTCCCTTCCAGGGAGGTTTCCAGCTTTTTGACCAGCTTGCCTCTTTCATCAAAAATCTTTTTGGCTTGCTTGAGCTTGTTGAGCACCTGGTCGGCCGCTTGGCTTTCCTCTTCGATCACCTGATCGTCTTCATCGATCCCGCTGACGATGTCCCGAGCCCTGGCCTTACCGGTTTTGAGCTTCTTGGCCAAATCAAAGAGATAATTGACGATCAGTTCGCTTTTGAGCAGGATGTCCAACATTTCATGTTGGCCCTTCTCGATTTTTTTGGCGATCCGCACTTCCCCTTCACGGGTCAAGAGCTTGATCGAGCCCATTTCCCGCAGGTACATCCTGACCGGGTCGTCGGAGTTTTGGTCCACGTTTTGGGCATCTTCGTCTTCCTCTTCCGCCTCGAACTCGCCGGTTTCTTCCAGTTCCCCGGTAAAGTCGTCCTCAGGCTCGAAGCGGGTAGCTTGGGCCTTGCTTTTGGCGGTAGTGACGATCTCAACGTTGTTGGTTTCCAGGTAATCGATCACTCCGGCCATTTCTTTTTGGCCCAACTCGTAGGGGATCAGGTCCCCCAGCTCGTCTTCCGTCAAAAAGCCCTTCTCCTTGCCTTTGGCGACAAGGTTTCGCATGAGCTTTTCCATGTCCTTGACCGAGGGGACCGGAGCTTTTTTGCCTTTTTTTGGTTTTGCGCTTTTATCTGCCATAATTCTAGCCTTGATGCTGGTTAGCTTCGCTTGAACCTTGTGGTAAGCAGTTTTCCTTGGCCTTTTTTCTTGCCTCTGCCTGAGCTTTGGCCAGGGCTTCCGCCTCTTCTGGAGACAGGGGCCCCTTCAGCTTTCGCCTAGCCGCACTTTTTTGCAGATCCAAGACCAAGCCTTGGACTTTTTCTGCGCTGTAATCCTCGGTTGCAAATGGGTTGCCGCTGAAGATCAGCTGCATCAGCACCGAGCTGTACTCCTTAAATACCTCGGGAAGTTCCTGAGGCCCCAGAGCGCCGAATTCCTCGTCCTCCAAATTCAAGAACCGTGACAGAAGTTCTTGGAGGTGAGGATTGGTAAAACTTTGGCTCTCCAGTTTTCCCCGCACCAAGCCCAAGGCCTGGGGCTGGGCAACCAAATATTTCATCAGCCGCAACTCTTCGGGGCTGGCTTCCTTCAGATCCACCTTGGAAGGAAGAATCATCCGCTGCTCCAGGTTCACCTGGGGCTTTTTTGCCGGTTCCGTTCCCTTGGACCGCAAGGCCCCCAAGTCCAGCTGGAACCTCTTGGCGATTTGGCCCAAAAAGAGGTCCCGTTTGAGCTTGGAGGCGATTCCCTGGGCCAGGGTGATCAATTCGTCCAGCCTGCTTTTTTGCGCCCACAGCCCCTTGTCCTTGACCTCCTCAAAGGCCTGGGCCAAGAGGAATTGGTAGTCGTTGGGTGCCTCGTCCACCAGGGCGGTCAAATTGGCCCCGGTGTATTTCTTGAAAAAGTCGTCCGGGTCCAGCCCCTCGGGCAACACTGTCACCCTTCCATCGATCTCGTTTTCCAAGAACACTTTGGAAGCCTTCAGCGCTGCTGCCTTTCCGGGGTTGTCTCCATCGAAGACCAACTCCACTTCCTGGATGCCCTGGCGTTTGAGCGCCTTGACGTGCTCCCCGTTGAGCGCCGTGCCACAAACCGCAATGGCATGGCGGAACCCCTTTTCATGGAGCCGAATCACGTCCAGGTATCCTTCGACCACCATGGCCTTTTTGGCCTTGCGGATCGCATCCTTCCCTTCAAAGACTCCGTAAAAGACGGAACTCTTTTTGTAAAACTCTGTTTCCGGCGGGTTCAGGTACTTGGGGTCCCCTTCCCCGATAATCCGCCCGGCAAAGCCCAAACAGCGGCCTTGTACGTCTCTAATCGGAAAAATGAGCCGGTCTCGAAGCCGGTCGTACCATTCTCCCTTTTCCCCGGTCTTGATCAGCCCCGCCGCCTCCTGCACCTTGATGGGCACTCCCTTTTGGTTGAGGAAGTCATGCAGCTTGGTCCAGCCTTCGGGGGCCCAGCCCAGAGCAAATCGGTCCGCCAATTCCAGGGACAGGTCCCGTTTTTTTAGGTACAGCCGGATCGTGGAGTTGCTGCCCGCCCCGATCAGGTTCTGCCGAAAGTATTCCAAACTCAGGTCCAAGCACCCCCGGACCTCCCCGTGCCCTTGGTGGGGCGAAGTGGATTGCCCTCGCTCCAGCCTAATCCCGGCCCGGTCGGCCAAAAACTCTACCGCCTCGGTAAAGGCAAAATGCTCCAGGTCCATAACAAACCCGATGGCATTGCCGTGGACCCCACAACCAAAACAGTGGTAGTTCCCCCGTGAGGGAGAGACCACAAAAGAAGGGCTCTTTTCCTGGTGGAACGGACAGAGCCCCAAAAAATTTCCCCCCGAAGGCCGCAGGGGGGTGTAGCTGGAAATCAAGGCCACCAAATCCGTGGCGGCTACCACCGATTCGATCTGTTCCTTTGGAATCAGACCCTTGCCCTCCATGACTCCCTCAGCAAAACAACTCTTTTTCCTCGACCTTCTCCACCAAACCCTTTTCCAACGCCCGTTGGTACAAACCGGTTACCGCCCTTCTGCCCTCTTCCCCCAAGGACTTGGAGGACTGGTTGACATAAAGGCCGATGTGTTGGTCGATCACCTCGTCGGCCAGCTCTTGGGAATGGGCCTTGATGAACTCCCGGCCTGCTTCGGGGTGCCGGTCGGCAAAGAGGATCGACTGGGCAATCAAGGCTTCGATTTGTTTTTGGTCCACTTTGGGCAGACTGCGGCGCACCAGGATCCCCCCCAAGGGGATGGGCAGCCCGCTCGACTTTTCCCACCAGTCGCCCAGGTCTTGGTAGCAGTTGAGCCCCTGGGTTTGGTAGGTAAACCTGGATTCGTGGATGATCACCCCGGAGTCCACTTCCCCGTTGAGAATCGCCGGGATGATCCGGTCGAAGGTCATCTGGACCGGCTCAAAGTCTCCGGCTTGGGAGAGTTGGAACAGCAGGTTGGCGGTAGTCCAAGCGCCGGGCAGGGCCACCTTGCCGCCCTTGGGGGCGGTGGTGTTTTTGCCGATCCACAAGGGGCCACAGCCTCGGCCCAAAGCGGCACCGGAATCCAGCAGCTGGTATTCTTGGGTCAAATGGAAAAAGGCATGGACCGAAGCTTTGGAGACATCCAATTCGGCCTTGGCGGCCATTTTATTGAGCACCTCAACGTCGTGAATCTTGGGCAGGAAGGCGTAGGGAGACGGCAGGCGGTGGTTGACCAGAGCGTCAAAGATGTAGGTATCGTTCGGACAAGAAGAAAAGCCGAGGGTGAATTGCAACATCTTTCCTAACGCCAAAAGGGGGTCCCTTGGACCGGAACCCAAGGGACGAAAAACCGGGGCTACGGGCCCCGGGTGCAAGCAGGCTCGCCGAAGCCTTAGACCAGCGCCTTGTTGAGCGCCAAGGTGGTCCGGGATTTTTTGCGAGAAGCGGTGCTTTTGGTCACGACCCCTTTGGTTGCGGCCTTGTCGATCAACTTGTGGACGGTCGGCAGCAATGCCAAAGCCTTGTCCTTTTCCCCACCTTCGAGCAGGGCATTAAACTTTTTGATCTCGGTCCGCAAGCTGCCCCGTACGACACGGTTCCGTTGGCGGTTTTTTTCGCTTTGTAATGCCCGCTTGATGGCGGATTTGTGGTTTGCCACAGTTGCTCCTTCAGTGAAAGCGTTTTCTAGGGTCTTTAGTGTCTTCTAAAGGTCTGCTCAAAAAGCGTTTTCCAAGTGTTCCAGGCCAAGCTTCGCCCCGTCCTTGGTGACGGCAATCACGTCAAACCGGGGTTGCAGGTCCCGGATTCCCTTTTCTTCCAGATAAAACAGCCCCAGCTTGCGCAGCCGTTCTACCTTGGTTTTGGTCATTTGCAACAAGGGGTCTTGTTGGGTCCGGGTTTTGACCTCCACAAACACCAAAAATTCCCCTTTGGTTGCAACCAAGTCCAACTCCCCCAAACTGCAGCGGTAGTTGGACTCTAAAATCTTGTAGCCCTGAGCCTTCAGGTGCTTTTTGGCCGCCCTCTCCCCCACTGCGCCCAGCTCAAGAGCCGGGGTGGATTTGGGTTTGGAGAACAGCCCCACCGGCTAGCGAGGGACCATTTTCTCGGAGATCCGAGCGGCTTTACCGGCCAGATCCCGCAGGTAATAAAGCTTGGACCGGCGAACGTTACCACGGCGCAGCACTTCGATTTTTTCCACCTTGGGGGAATGGAGCGGGAACACCCGTTCAATCCCAAACCCACTGCTGACCTTGCGGACGGTGAAGGTAGCCCGAGCGTTTTTGGCCCCGCCTTTTTTGGCGATCAAAACCCCTTCAAAAGGCTGGATCCTTTCCTTCTCGCCCTCTTTGATCTTATAATAGACCTTGACGGTCGAGCCCACTTCCAAGGTGGGGTGTTCCCGCAACTGGGCTTTGTCAATTTGATCGATCAGCTTACTCATGGTCCTTCTCCAAGGGTTCTAATGATTCAGGGCCTTTGCCCTGTCCAGGGTTCAAGAGGTCCGGCCTCTTGAGCCTTGTTGTTTGCCGGCTGTCTGCTGTGCGCCAGGATTCGATTTTTTTGTGGTCCCCGCCGGCCAACACCGGGGGAACCTCCAGCCCCCTGAAAACCAGGGGTTTGGTGTAATGTCCATACTCCAAAAGACCGGATTCGTAGGACTCGCACACCAGTGATTCCCCGTTTCCGATCACCTGGGGCAGGAGCCGGGCTACCGACTCTACTACCGCCATGGCGGCCACTTCGCCGCCCATCATGATAAAGTCGCCGAGGCTCAGCTCTTCATCCATAAAACTGCCGACCCGTTCGTCGAAGCCTTCAAACCGGCCACAAACCAAGGCCACCGGGCGGTCCATCCGGGCCAGCCGGTGTGCGTCTGCCTGGGTGTAAGCCTTGGCCCTGGGGGTCACCAGGATCCGGTGGCTTCTTTGCCCCGCCTTCGCTTCTGCCGCTTCCAAGGCCTCCAAGATCGGCTCGGGCCGCAGCACCATTCCGGCACCTCCTCCGTAGGGGGTGTCGTCCACCTTCTTGTGCTTGCCCAGACCAAAGTCCCGGAAGTTGTGCCTAGCCACGACCAGCTTCCCATCTTCCAAGGCCCGGCCCAACAAGCCCGAGCCTAGGTAGGAGTCAAACAGCTCCGGGTAGAGGGTAAAAATCCAAAACTCGGTCACTCGAGCGACCCACCCTTTTTGTTCAACTCCCGCATTCCCGGCGGCAAGTCCACCACCACACGTTTGGCCGGACCATCCACTTCCTTTAGGAATTCCCCCACTCCGGGGAACAGGAAGGTGCCTCCGGCTACGTCGTCCACTTCAAAAACCCACTGGTCGCCATTTTCAAAACACTCTCTCACCTGCCCCAGCAGTTGGCCGTCCAGGTCAAAGACCCGGGAGCCCAAGAGGTCGTGGATAAAAAACTCGTCTTCCCCCAAGGGGGCCAGTGCATCGGGTTCCACGTAAACCCCCATTTGTTTGTAAGGCTCAACCAGGTTGATGTCCTGCAAACCTTCAAAAGAAATCAGCCAGTGCCCCTGCACGGGCCGCAGCCCGGCCAACTGCACCGGCTTGGGCTCCGTAGCGGCCGAGCCGTTCCAGAGCCAAACTTGCCCAACCTCATCCAAAAGCCCCAGGTCCTGGGTCAGGGGGTTGATCTTCAACTCCCCCTTCAGGCCATGGGTGCCCCAAGCCTTGGCGACTTGAACCAGTTGGTCCTTCTTCTCCAACCGAACCTTACGCCTCTTTGGGGACGGCGGTCTTGGCCAAAAATTCCACCCGTTCGATCTTAAAGCCTTCGGCGATCAAAAGCCGGTTGACGGTCTCGGAGGTCATGGCCCCGTTGTCCAGCCAGTATTGAACCCGTTCCTTGTTCAATTGCAGGTCTTTGGCACCAGGGGCGTAGGTCCCGAGTTTCTCCAGGAAACGACCATCACGCCTTGCCCGCACGTCAGCAGCGACCACTCGGTAAAAAGGCTTCTTTTTTGCGCCACCACGGGCCAGACGGATTTTAACTGCCACTTGCTACTTCTCCTGTAACGTTGATGATTGAGGTTCCCCTTTAAAAGGGACTGGAGCCACCCGGGCCGCCCATCATATTTTGGAGCGCCCTCATGCCCTTTTTTCCACCCATAGAAGAGAATTTTTTCATCATCTTCTTCATTTGGGTGAAGTTCTTGATCAAGCGATTTACATCGCTTACCTGGGTTCCGCTGCCTTTGGCAACCCTAACTTTTCTCGAACCGTTGATGATACTGGGGTTTTCTCGTTCTGGCAAGGTCATTGAGTTGATGATCGCATCGACCTTAACCAAACTTTTCTCGTCCATCTCAGCACCGGCGGGGATCTTCCCGGCCATTCCGGGCATCATTTTCATCAAATCCCCCAGGGGACCCATCTTGCGAAGTTGCCGCAATTGGTCCTGGAAATCGCTCAAGGTAAAATCATTCTGCCGGAACTTGTGTTCCATCTGCTTGGCCTTGGCCAAGTCCATGTGTTCTTGGGCCTTTTCGATCAAGCCGACCAAATCGCCCATCCCTAAGATCCGGGAGGCCACCCGTTCGGGGAAAAAGGGCTCCAGGTCTTCCAATTTTTCGCCGACCCCGATGAACTTGACCGGTTGGCCGGTAATCGCCCGGATCGACAAAGCCGCACCGCCCCGAGCGTCCCCGTCCATCTTGGTCAAGATAAACCCGGAGATGCCCAACCGTTCGTGGAAGGTATTGGCTACGTTGATCGCCTCTTGGCCGGTCATGGCATCGGCGACAAACAAAATCTCGTCGATCCGAATCCGGCCTTTGATCTCTTCAAGCTCGGCCATCAACTCTTGGTCGATCTGCAACCGGCCTGCGGTGTCCAAAAGCAAAACATCCGCCATCCGCATCGAAGCCTGTTCCAAGGCCAGCTGGGCGATGTTTGCCGGTTTCATTTGGACGTTGGAATCAAAACAATCCAACTCCAATTCCCGGGCGAGAACCTTCAATTGCTCAATCGCCGCCGGGCGGTACACATCGGCGCTGGCCAGGAATACTCTTTTGCCGTCCTTCTTGAGCCGGCGGGCCAGCTTGGCGGTCGTGGTGGTTTTCCCCGAACCTTGCAGGCCAACCATCATCACCACCAAGGGGGAATGGTCCCCGAACTTGAGGCCGTGGTTTTCGGCCCCCATCATGGCGACCAATTCGTCGTTGACGATCTTGATAAACTGTTGGGCGGGGCTGAGGGAGCCCATCACCTCTTGACCTAAGGCTCTGGTTTTAACCGACTTTAAGAAGGCGTTGACCACCCGATAATTGACATCCGCCTCCAGCAGTGCCATCTTCACCTCCTTTAGAGAGGCTTGGATGTTGGCTTCCGTCAAAACACCCTTGTTGGTGAGTTTTTTGAAGGCAGCGTTGAACTTTTGGGTCAGCGAGTCAAACATCCGGTCGGCCACCAGAGAACAGGGTCAGGTAAATCCCGGATGCTAACTGTGAAATCTTTGCTTGTCAAGCCCTCACCCGGCAGGGTTCTGCTTTTTATCGGCCTGCTCTGGCTGGGCGGTTGTGGTTTCCAGTTGAACCGAAACCAATTCTCTTTGCCCGAAGGGGCCAAGAGCCTCAGCCTGATCTCGGTGAACAACCAGACCTTTGTCTCCGGGTTGGACCTGGACCTCAAGGCCGAACTTTCGGGGCTGTTCAACCGTGCCGGAGTGACCCTGTCCGAAGGCCGCGGGTCGGACCTGGAGATGGAGCTGGTCTTGACCCAGTCGAGTAACAACCGGGAAGACCTTTCGATCTACAACAACCTGACCTACCGGTACGTGTTCCTCCACCAAGGGCAAATCACCCTGGTGGACTGGCGCAACAACCGGCCGCTCTTTGAAAAGACCCCGGTGGAAGGAAGGTTTGAACTGGAAACCGGTGCCACCCAGTTGAGCGCCGAAGAACTGCGGGAAGGGCGGCGCAAGGCGATGGTCAAGTTGGCCCAACAAATCGCCGACAAACTGACCCAAAACTTTTAGCCCGCCCCTCCAGCCTCCAGGGCCTTGGCCCGGTCGGCGAGCAATACCGGAATCCCCTGGAGGTTTTCAAATTCCACCCGACAGTTCTCGCAAGCGAGGCTGTGCGGCTTGGCAGTCAAGGGTCCTTTGCAGACTGGGCAAGCCAGCAGGGCCAGCAGGTTCGGTTCCATCCGTTTACCCCTTGTGTTGGTGGCAATACCGCAGCAATGCCGCCGTGGAAGGATCATGGTCGGGACTGACGGTCTTTTGCTTGAGGTCCGAAAGTACCGCCTTGGCCAGCTGTTTGCCCAGCTCTACCCCCCATTGGTCAAAGGAATAAACGTTCCACAACACCCCTTGGGTAAAGATCTTGTGCTCGTAAAGAGCGATCAGGGCCCCGAGGCTTTTGGGGGTCAGCTGGGGGGCCACCAAGGCAGTGGAAGGACGGTTCCCCTCAAAGAGTTTGTAGGGGATCAACTCGACCGGGCAGCCTTCTTTTTGCAGTTCCTCAAGCCCCTTGCCAAAGGCCAGGGCCTTTTGTTGGGCCAAGAAATTGGACAGCAGTTTTTCCTGGTGGTCCCCTTTGGGGTTGAGGGACTGGACAAAACCGATGAAGTCGCAGGGGATCAACTTGGTCCCTTGGTGGATCAACTGGTAAAAGGCATGTTGCCCGCCGGTCCCCGGCTCTCCCCAAACGATGGGCCCGGTCTGGTAGTCCACCGGCAGCCCGTCCTTGTCCACTCCTTTCCCGTTGGATTCCATGTCCCCTTGTTGCAGGTAGGCTGGGAAACGTAGCAGGTACTGATTGTAAGGCAAAATGGCCACCGATTGGGCCTCAAAAAAGTTGTTGTACCACAACCCCACCAAGGCCATTTGGATCGGCAAGTTTTTCTCGATCGGCGTTTCCAAAAAGTGCCGGTCCATCGCCTCAAACCCGCCGAGCAGCTCCAAAAACCGGTCCGGCCCCAGCCCCAAAACCAAGGGCAGCCCAATGGCCGAGGTAAGGGAATACCTTCCGCCCACCCAATCCCAGAACTCAAACACATTCTCCGGGGCAATGCCGAACTGGGCCACCGCTTCCAGGTTAGTGGAAAGGGCTACAAAATGGTGGGCCACCGCCTTGGGGTCCCCGCCCAGCTGGCCCAAGACCCATTCCTTAGCGCTCTGGGCGTTGGTCATGGTTTCTTGGGTGGTAAAGGTTTTGGAGGCAATGATAAACAGGGTCTCGGCGGCATCCAGCCCCTTGAGGGCTTCGGCCAGATGGTTGGCATCGATGTTGGAGACGAACCGCACGGTCAGTTCGGGACGGGCGTAGAACTTCAGCCCTTCATAAACCATCTGGGGACCCAGGTCCGAGCCTCCGATCCCAATGTTGATCACCGTTTTGATCCTTTTCCCGGTATAACCTTGGAACTTCCCGGAATAAACCTGCCCGGCAAAGTCGGCCATTTGGCCCAGCACCCGTTTGACCCCAGGCATCACGTCCTGCCCGTCCAGCACCACCGGCCCGCCCGAAAGGTTGCGCAAGGCGGTGTGCAGTACCGCCCGGTTTTCGGTGACGTTGATCTTTTCCCCGGCAAACATCCCCCGGATCGCTTCGGGAACCCGGCAGACCCGAGCCAAATTGCCCAAAAGTTCCAAGGTTTCGGGGGTCATTCGGTTTTTGGACAGGTCCAGGTGCCAGCCCGCCCCCTCCAGAGTCATCTTTTCGACCCGTTCCGGGTCCAGGGCAAAGAATTCCCGCAGGTGCAGGGCCTTGGTCTCTTCAAAATGATCTTTAAGAGCGTTCCACTCGGCGGTCTGGGTAGGGTTCATGGGCCTTTGGGGGGCTAAAGGTTCGTCGCAATTTAACCCAAATGCACGGGTTTTGCAAAGCCGAAAGGAACTTGCAAAGTTTGTGGTTCCACTTTCCCTTTGCCCACAAAACCCTTTGAGCCACCAAAAATGAACAGTTTCGATTTGATTTTTTTACTCCTTTGGATGTTTTTTTTGGTTGCCGCCTGGATGCGGGGGCCGGTTTTGGAGTTTTGTGAACTCCTGGGCTTGGGGATCGTGACCGCCGAAAAAGCTCAGGCGGCCTCCACGGGGCTCTTGGCCCCCACTTTCGAGGCACTGGGGCCTATGGCTTGGGTGCTGTATCTGGCAATCCTGGCCTTGGGCCTGTTCTTGGGCCAACTGGCAAAAAAAGCGCTCCAGCCGGTCCACCAAAAACTCCCTCCCCAAGGGGCAGCCCGGCATTGGTCTTTGGTGTTCTCGGTGGGCAAAGTCTTGGGGATCAACCTAGTGATCACCCTGTTGGTTTCCCGTTTTTACGCCACCGGAACCGCAGAACTGACCGGGTCCTTTTTTTATCCCCCCTTGGCGGCCCTTGTCTCTCTCCTAAGTGGTGCGAATTTTGCTTAAGTTTCACCTTAGAGAAGGGGATTTTCCCGACTCAAAGGAACAAGCTGAACCCACAAAGCCCATTTGGCACAAGGGTTTACAACGCAATCACAGGGTTTGATGCGCACCTATGCTTTGGCGTTTTGGCTGCTTTTGGCCTTTACTTTTAGCGCCTGCCAAACCAATCAACCAGAGCCGACCCCCTTTGCCGCCGTGCCCAACCAAGCCCCTGCGGAACTGGAGCTAGGCTTTGTCGAGCAGTGGTTCGGGAGCCTCTTTACCCTGGAAAGCAAGCCCCAAGACCAACCCCTGGAAGCCACCCAAGAACCGGCCCCCAAACCCGCCCCAACCCAAAAGGCCAAACAGGAACAATGGACCCTGATGGGTTGGGCGATGAATCTGTTTGATTCCGGCGGTTCGGCTACCTCTCTGGAGTCCTGGAAGGAAACCAAGACCGGAGACGAAGCGGCCCAAAAAAGAAAGATCCAGGAATACATCCAAGCCAAACTCTCCAACATCCGCACCATCTACGTGCAGTCCTTCACCGGGGAAAACCTCGATGAAGTGCGCAAGGGCCTTTACGCCGCCATCAAGGGGCAAGGGAAGTACAAGGTTGAGGAGATCCTGCCCGACCACATTGAAGGCATGGCGGTTTTGCGAATCAAGGTGGAAGATTTTTCCATCTGGGACAACGAAGAACGTTTTGAGGTCCCCGACCTGGACCAATACACCGAAGAAACCAAGCTCCTGTTGCCCGAAAAGATCGTCCGGCGAAACGCCCTGGTGGGGGTGAGGTTGGCGCTGTTCGATGCCCAAACCGGGATGCCGCTGGTCCGGGGAAGGTATTCCCAGCCGTTCCAGCAAATCTACGTGGGCAAGGACATCACCGACATGCCCAAGCCGGGCATGGAAATGGAGCGGCTCACCCAGATATTGATCACCAAGATCCTCAATGCCTTTAACGCCAAGGAAACCGACCTGTTCTCCGGCATGGATCTGGAGCGGGGTACCGACTGGGGCTGGTTTGCCGAGAACTTCCACGATCCGGGGGACCAACGGATCATGAAGGGCCTCAAATTGGCCAAAGTTGGCAAGGTGGACCAAGCCATCAGCCTTTGGAAATTGGTTTTGTACGCCCCGGAAGTTGAGGAACCTTCGGAGATATACCGGGTCAACCGAGCCGCCGCCTATTACAACTTGGGGGTCGTTTACCAACTCCAAGGGGACAGGCTGTTTGCGGCCAAGATGTTTTCTCAGGCCAACCGGCTGATCCAAAAACTAAAATACGCCCAAGCCTGGGGGGACAACATCCACGCTTGGCTGGACCAAAAGACCCACCGGAGCGCCGACGGCGGCATCGAGATCGTGGTTCCCGAGCCCAAACCTCCGGCACCGCCCAAGCGCAAACCCGAGGTGGTGGAACTTTTGGAGTCCAACCCCAATCTGCTGCTGAGGGCACAAGAACTCTGGCCCTTGGAACCGGTGATCAAAAACGCCGATCCCGACGACCTCAACGGCAGCCAGCGGGGCAAGCTTGACCTGCCCGCCAAGCGGTTCGACAAAAAAGGGTACATCAACTATGGCGAGGACGATGGTGCCCTGCCGTTGCCCCAGAAACGGCCCAAAACCAACCAGGGCAACTCTTCGGCGAACCCGTCCCTAGCCCCGGAGCTAAGGCAAGACAGCCTGATCCAACCGGCCAATTGACGACTCCCCCTTGCAGCCAAAGGGGGAGTTCGGTTAGTCTGAGAAAAAATTGATCCTTTCCCTTAGGAGCCCCGATGAGACTCTCCCGCCCGACCCTGTTTTTGCTTCTGTTGCTTTTTGCCTTCCAAGCCCCCCTGTTTGCTGGGGTCAAAGCCAAAGGCAGCGCCGAAATCTTCAACAACAACGAAGGGGCCGCTCGGGACCAAGCCCGGCTCAACGCCCTGCGGGACGCTGTGGAGCAAGGGGTAGGTACCTTGGTGGATTCAAACACCAAGGTCGAGAATTGGCAGGTAATCAAAGACGAGATCTACACCAGCGCCCGTGGCTTTGTGACCAAGTTTGACGTATTAAAAGACCAGCGGGAGGGCAGCGCCTGGGTGGTCGAGATTGACGCAGAAGTGGCCACCGATGCCCTCAAGGCAAAGTTGCAGGACTTAAGAATCCTGCACAAAAAGATGGGCAACAAACGGCTGATGGTGATCTACCGGCCCGAAGACCCCAAGGCGATGGAACCCGACCACCCGGCGGTTGCCGCTGCTTTGGGCAACCTCCAGACGGCACTCAACCAAGCGGGGTTTCGGGTGTTCGACCAAAAGTCGGTGGAACGCAACGCCGCCGAAAAACGACCTTCCGAAGCCAAAGGCAAGGAAGCCTGGATCAAGATCGCTTCGGAACAGCAGGCAGACATCCTGGCCGAGTTTGAACTTTCCGACAACCTGGGCTCTTATGGGGCCGCACAGATCCAGTCCGCGAGGGTGTCTTTGCGGGTGAGGATCTACGATGTGTCCTCCGGGCTGATGATCTCCAACCAATCAACCGAACAAAAACAACTGACCAACGCCCGACCCGGCAGCTTCGATTGGCGCAACGCCTTGGCCCAAGCGGCCCAAAAGGCGGCAGACCAGACCTCCGCAGCCGGGATCAACGACATCGTTGAGCATTACAAAAACATCGGCGACCTGGGCAACGCCTTTTTGATCCGGTTCACCGGCTTTTCCGAAGACGAGGAAGACACCTTGATCAATGTCTTGGAGAATCTGGACTCCTACCAAAGCCTTTCGGAACTTAAAAACGACACCGCCATGGTGGAAGTGGAATATTTTTCCGGCCTCAAGGGGGACCAGTTGCATCGTAAGCTGAGACTCAAGGCCAAGGAAAAAGGGATTGCCCTCAAGTCCCAAGAGATCATAGGCAACAAGATGGAATTCGTAAAACAATACTGAAGCCGAGGGGGGTCCCCTTACCGCTGCCCGGAAAGCCGGAACACCGCTTGCGGACCGGCCACGCCCTTGAGCCAAGTCTCGGAAGGCTCCGGTTTAAGCCCCCACTGGGCCAGCCTTTGTTGGACCCCAGGGTCGTCGAAGACCGGACGGGTGAACCAAATCTCCCCTGCCTGGGCTAGCCCCTGGACCCGGGCCGCAATGTTCACCGATTGGCCAAAAAAATCCAAACTCTGGTTGGCGTTGACTGCAATCGCCGCCCCGGAATGCAGCCCCACCTTGAGGCCTAAGGCCGCTTCGGGTCCGGCCAAGGAGCGGTTGAGCTGGGCCAAGCTTTCCATCATCAAAAAGGCGGCATCCAACCCCTGGGCAGGCTTGGAAAAGCTGGCCATCACTGCGTCCCCCATGGTTTTGACGATCGCCCCGCCACTGCGTTTGACCCCTTGGGTCAACAGCTCGAAGTGCCTACGCACCAGCTTGTAGGCAGAGACGTCCCCGGTGCGGCTGTACAGCTCGGTACTGCCTTTGAGGTCGGTAAACAGCAGAGTCAGGTCCCTCAGCTTGAGGCTCAAATCTAGGGGCAGGTTTTGCACCGGGAAAAGCTCCCGGAAGCTTTGGCTGTTGAGCATCTCCTTGCCCGAGACAAAAGGACGCATCTTGGAAGGGTGGTGGCCCAATATCTCGCAAACCATTTTGGTATCGGTCAAAATCAACAAAAATCCGGCTTTTTGCCCGGTCAGGTTGGCCACCTCGATCTCCAGTTCTCCGGGGGCCACTTCCACCGAAACCGTTTCAAAGCCTTCCGGGCGCAGTAAAGCGGACACCGGCCCGCTTTTGGCCCCGGCCACCGCCCGCAGCCAAGTCCGGGCATCGTTTTCCAAACTCATCAGCCGTAGCTGCTGCCCCGGTTCCAGGTGGGTGTAAAACCTCCCTTGGGCTCCGGCCTCTAGGGCCATAAACCCCCGTTGGGCCATGTGCTTGAGGTGTTCTTCAAACTCCTGGGACCGAATCAGGTTTTCGGAGAAACAAAAAAACTGGTAGTTCTCCAGGCTCTGGTAAGGGTCAAAGTGGGAGCCGCCCAGCTCCTTGGCCAGGGCAAAGTTGATCTCCACTTGATCGTCCAGCTCGTTGCTGACCTCCGCTTCACACAAAAGGCAATAAAAGTTGGACTCCAGTTGGTTTAAGGTGGCCAGCCCATGGACCATACTTCCGCACATCGGGCAATGGCTGTTCCAAAGCAGTTCCAAGAGCCCGGCCTTGACCGCATAAAGCAGCAACTCCACCGCCACCGGAACCTCCACCCCCAAGGTTTGGGCCAGCCAGACCGGGGAAAGACGCTCCAGCCGGTTGGCCCCCGCCTCTCCAACCCACAAGGCGAGCTTGGGAATCAGGGTTTGGTGCTGGGGGGCCAATTCGCCCAACCGGGCCAGTGCCTTGTTTAAGGCAGGAGTATCAATCATGTTCCTGGCTCCAAAGGGGGAAGAAAGGGGGGATAGTTTTTGAGTTTACGCTCCAGGATCTCCAAAACCCAGTCCTTGAGCTGCCCGGTGCGAGGGTTGGGGGCAGCGGCCCACTGGGCTTGGAGCTGTTCCAATTCCTGGGCCAGCCGGTCGGGGGAAAGGCCCATCAGCCGCCGGTAGTCCGGGTCCCCCATCAGCTTGGTCAATTCATAGAGCTGCGCCCGGACCAAGGCCAACCGACTCCGAGCATAACCGGCCAAGGTGGGCTCCAGTTCCTTGTAGGCCAAGAGATCCAGATAACCTTCCTGGGCGAGGGTCAAGAGGTGCAGCCGGTCTTCGGGGTTTTGGGCCTGCTCCGCCTGAGCCCATTCTACCCCGGCCAGATCATACCGGCCTCTGGCCGCCAAGGGCAAGGGCAGATTGGGCTGGGCGAGCCAGGCGGACAAAGGGGGAGCCAAAGCGACCCAGTCGGGGCTGGGGCCATTGAGGGCCAATTCCAGCCGGGCGAGCCCTAAAGTTTGGCTTTGCGAGGGTTCGGGAGCGGTGGCAGGCAGGTGGAGGGACCAGGAATGGAAGGTCCGGCGTTCCGCTCCGGCCAACCAGAACCCCAACCCCGGTCCCAAGGCCAGGACCAGTGCCAGCAAAGACCCGGAAAGAAACGAGGGATGGAAGGACCGGCGAGGCATAGGTTGCTCCTAAAACTTTGCACAAGTTTAAGGCAACCTCGCCCTTTAGTCAAAGATTAGCCCCACTGGGGCAAACAAGAGAACCTCAGGCCTTCGTCTTGGCTTTTGTCCAGGAAGTTCCAGTAAGAAAGATTGCAAACCGTGCCTTCCACTTCCCACTTCCAGTTCCAAAGCACCCGGTTCTCGATCAGGGTCTTTTTGGCTTCCCCGATGCCCAAGCGCCGCAGATGGGCCCAAAGTTCCTTGAATCCGATGTCAAAGCGGCTGCTGGTTTTTCGCATCACGATCACCAATCCCTTGTCCGACCAGCTTAGGACCCCGGCCCGCAAGGACCGTTGGAAGGGGGCGGCAGGCTGACCCAATTCGGTAAAATCGATCCCCGCAAGGTTGTCGAACTGGAGGTGACTCAAAAAATCCCGGGCGCTGTTCAACTGCAAGGTCCGGGGGTCCACACCGGCGTACAGGACCGGGATCAGTCCCGCCGGTAGGTTGATCTCGCTTTTGGCGGGAAGGGGGGCTACCGAGGACAATTTTTTGGGTTTGAACCATTGGGGAAGCATCGCCTTTTCCTCCGGGAATAAAACTTGGGGGTAGTTCCGTTGACCTCTCTTGCATCAAAGAGGTCTCCAGAAGGTTCAATTCAAGTTTTACACCAAAGGAAACTCAAGGCTTGGCCGGGGCAGATTGGGGGATCAACTTGCGGTCATTGTCGTAGTACAACACCTTGACCGGCTTGGCTCCGGGGCCAAAATAGACGGTGCTGAATTTGTAGCCCTGGGCCTTCGCCTTTTTGGCCTTAAACTCCACCTCTGCCCGTTCGATCTTCGAGCCGGGGGCATAAACCCGCAAAAAGCTGGCGTAGCCGTGCAGGTTGTCGATCTCATTGGGGCTGACCCGCAGGTCCTCCGCCAGATTGCCTTTACTGTCGTAAGAGACCTTTTGGTAGTCAAAACCCAGGTTGGCTGCCGCATCGGGTACCGGGTAACGCTCCTCCTGGCGGACCTGCTTCTGGCCGTCATAAAACACCCGCCGCAGGCTCAACCTGGATTTGGGGGGATTGGGGAACTCGATGGTTTGGCCGCCAAAACTGTTTTGGGCTTCCACCACTTGTCCGTCGGTACCGCAGGAAGCCAGGGCAAACAGCGCCAAAACAAACAGCAGGGACCTAAAACTCAAAGCCCAAGGTGATCTTGTAAAAAAAGGATTCATAGGGATCATTGCGTCCGACCAAGAAGCCCAAACCGGGCAAGGCGATTTCTTTGAGGAAAAAATAGGTACCCAGTCCATAAGACCGGTAGTCCACCGTTTCCAGGTTCCGCTGCGCCAGCACTATCCGCCCGCCGTCCCAAAAGGGGGCTGCGGTCCACACTCCTTGGGCAGAGTACCCTAGGGGAATCTGGTAATCAAGACTCAAAAACCGGTAGTCCTTGGCCCAAGCCCCGTAAGCGGGTACACCCCGGACCCCTTCCCGACTGCCCAATTGGCTGGCGGTCCTTGGGTCGTCCTTACGAGAGAAGAACACCTCGGCCTTCACTTGCAGGGCTTGGTCCTCCACCGTAGCCCCTTGCCACTGGACCTTGGCCAAGGTTTTCTGGTCCAGGCTCAACCCATCGCTTCGCCACTGTTGGGCCAGCTGTTCCAAACTCAGTTGCCAGCCTTCCTTAAAATAAAACCGAAAATTCCCCAGGTCAAGGCTCAGACGGACCCCCAGGCTTTGGTACGAGAGGTCGGTCCAGGCCGCACGACCCGAAGATTCGTAGTACCTTTTGTCCAATTTTTCGTAAAGCAACGTGGGGGTAAAGGCTTGGGTCACGTGGTAGCCCAGGTCGAGGGCTTGGTAAAGTCGGTCTTCGTCGTTGCCGTCGATCACCTCATGACCCCGGTACAGCAGGGCTTGGCGGCGAATCTTGGCCCAGGTCAGGCGCAGGTACAAAGGGGTAAAGCCCAAGGATTTGTCTTCGTACCGCAAAAAGACGGTAGAACTTTTTTTGCTGCTGTCCCCGCCAACCGCCAAAAGCTTGCCCAGGCCCATCAGGTTCCGCTCCACCAAAATGGCCCCGTACTTGGTATCCTGGTTCTTCTCCCCCACCACCAAGGGGATCGGCAAGAGGCTCCACCGCTCCTTGACCTCCACCACCAACAAACTGGGCTCAGCCCTCAGCTTGACCTCAAAAAACAATTCGGTGTTGCCAATACAATCCTGTACCTCCTTGAGGTCCTGGGGCTCCAGCGCTTCGTGCCCTCCCAGACAGGAGCGGGTCAGGTCTTCCAGGTAGGAGGTTTGGGAATGCCCGTTGCCCAAGATACGAACCTCCCCGGTCCAAGCCAAAGCCAAACCGGGCCAAAGGCAGACCGACAAAAAGAGGATTGTTTTTTTCTTCATTCCCAATATCCTGAAGGAGCGACAACCAACAAGAAAAAACCCCATGGCCCTGCGACCGACCCACGACCTTCTGGACTACGCCGCCCAAAAACGCAAGTTTGCCCCTCTGGCCGACCGGATGCGACCCCAAACCTTGGACCAATTTATCGGCCAAGAACAGATCCTGGGTCCGGGACGGCTGCTCCGGCGGGCCATCTTGGCGGACCAACTCTCCAGCCTGATCTTTTACGGTCCTCCGGGGACCGGCAAAACCACCTTGGCCCGAATCATCGCCAACCACAGCAAGTCCGAGTTCCTGGCGATCAACGCCGTCTTAGCAGGGATCAAGGAGATACGGGAAGCGATAAGCGAGGCGGAGGTGCTGCAAAGGGAACAGGGCCGAAGGTCGATCCTGTTTGTGGATGAAGTCCACCGGTTCAACAAGGCCCAGCAGGATGCCCTTTTGCCCCATGTGGAACGAGGCTTGTTGATCCTGATTGGGGCCACCACCGAAAACCCTTATTTTGAAGTCAACAAAGCTCTGGTCAGCCGGTCTCGGATCTTTGAACTGAAAAGTTTGGAGACCCAAGACATCCGCAAGGTACTGGTCCAGGCCCTCAAAAACGAGGACCAAGGGTACGGCAAACTCCCCTTGACCGTTACCGATGAGGCGTTGGACCATCTGGCTGAAGTGGCCAGCGGCGATGCCCGAGCGGCGCTCAACGCCCTGGAATTGGCAGTCATCTCCAGCGACCCGGGGCCACAGGGGGAAATTGTGATCGACCTCTTGGTGGCCGAAGATTCGATCCAACGGCGGGCGGTGCTCTACGACAAGGATGGGGACGTACATTTTGACGTAGCCAGCGCCTTCATCAAATCCATGCGCGGCTCGGACCCGGATGCGGCGCTTTATTGGATGGCCCGGATGATCTACGGCGGCGAGGACCCCAAGTTTTTGTTCCGCCGGATGATCATTTTTGCCTCCGAAGACATTGGCCTGGCCGACCCCAAGGCCTTGGAACAGGTCATTGCCGCCGCTCGGGCCTATGATTATGTGGGCATGCCCGAAGGCCGGTTCCACCTTTCCCAAGCTTGCCTGTACCTCTCGACCGCCCCCAAGTCGAACAGCGGTTTTGCCTTTTTTGATGCCCTCAAGACGGTGGAAACAGAACGTCCCGGAGAGATCCCCAATTCTCTCAAAGACGGCAACCGGGACCAGGAAGGGTTTGGCCACGGCAAAGGCTACCTCTACCCCCACGCCTACCAGGACCATTGGGTCAACCAGCAGTACTTGCCCCAAGGCCTGTCCGGGAAACTGTTTTACCAGCCCGGCAGTCTGGGTTTTGAAGCAGCCCTCAAGGAAGGGGTGGAAAAACGGCGGGAAGCCCAATTGGCGGCGATGTTGGAAGCGGAGCGAGGCGGACAGGCCGCTTGGGAAGAACGAAGTTTGGGCGGTGGGGGAGAGCTTTTAGGCCAAGTGCGGGACCAGCTTTTTTTACTGGCCCAGCTGGGGGCCGAGCCTTTGGTACTCTGCTTGGAAGAATCCAGCGGTCTACTTCTGGGACAAGCGATCCGCCAAGCCCCTAAGGGCAGCTTTTGCGCCCAGACCAACCGGCCGGAACAGGCAGAGATGCTAAAGGCCCAGTTCCACCGGGGCAAGCCCAGCGACCCGGTGATCGAGACCGGCTCCCTGTTGGAGGTTGCCGACCGACTGTTCAAGGCGGGGGTGAGGTTTGATTGGATCATCGGGATGGAAACCCAAACCGAGTTTTTCTCGGCTCTACTGTCCCTGCTGGCTCCCAGAGGAAGTCTGCTGTTGGCCAAACGAATCCCGGCCCAAGGGCAAAGGTTGGGGGCCTATCTCTCTGAACACTTCCGGCAAAGCCCGTTGGGACAGAAGTTCTTGGCCCTGGAAGAGGCCCTGTTTACCGATGCCAACAACCCTAAGTTCGTCGAACGGGGACCGGACCTAAAAAAGCACTTGGAACAACTGGGATTGGTGCAGGTACAGCTGGCTGAACAGACCTTGAGCTACCCGGTTAGGTTCACTCCGGGGCAAATCGGGGCTTGGCTGGACCCACAAAGGCCCTTTGGGTACGGCTCCAGGATGGCGGAATGGGAAACCGGGGAAAGGGAAACCTTGCTCAAGGAACTGAGCCTGGGGACGGGAAAACAGAAGCTGCCTTTCAAAAGTGCTTGGGCCTTTTTGAAGGCCCAAGCGCCCTAATGGAGTTCGGGACTTAACGGCCCGAGGTCAGGGGCAAACCGGCTTGGTACCAGCTCATCACGCCGCCCGAAACGTTGAAGGCTTTTTCGAAGCCTTTCTCCTTGAGCATCGCTGCGGCAGTGTAGCTGCGGTTCCCGGAGCGGCAGATGACCAAAATTTCCTTGTTTTTGTGCTTGTCCAACTGGCCCATTTGGGTCTGGAGGTCTTGCACCGGAATCAAAAGGCTCCCTTCCACATGGGCTTGTTCATATTCGGCGGGGGTCCGCACGTCCAACAATACCACTTCATTTTTCTTGGCCATCCGTTGGTGGGCTTGTTCTGCGGAGATTTCCTCAACTACGGTCCCGAAGCCTTTCATGAATCCGAACATGTTTTTCCTTTGGTAAGGGTGGCTGGTGATATAAGATTATCGTTATATCTGCATATACTATATAAAACCCTTCCCTGTTTGTCTAGTCAAAAGATAAGCGGTCAATTCATCGGCCAGTAGAAAGCCCTGGACGGTCAAACACAGCCTCTCTCCGTCCAGCCGAATCCACCCGTTTTGGAAAGCCGGGGCAAAACTTTGGACCGCCAGGGCCGGATCGGGGAAAAAGTCCGCCAACCGCACTCCTTCGGGGCGGCGCAACTCCAACATCCACCGTTCCTCCCGGACCTGGGTGACGGTCAAGGTCTCGCTCAAGGACCAGGGGTTTCGGCCTTGGTTCAGGTCCTCCTTATAATGTCGCAACGAACGGTGGTTGGCATACCTAAAGTCCCCCAGCAGCCCGTGGGCGGACAGACCTAACCCCAGATAGGATTCGCGGTTCCAGTTGGAGAGGTTTTGCCTGGACTCGAATCCGGGCAGGGCAAAATTGCTCACCTCATACTGCCGGTACCCGGCCCCGGCCAAGGCCTCGATCAGGTACAAATAAAAGTCCCGGATCCGTTGCTCCTCTGTCTCCACCCACCGGCTCCAGACTGGCAGCCGGGCGATCTTGGAACCGGGCTCGACAGAAAGGGCGTAGGCCGAGATATGCCGGGGCTTGAGGGCCAAAAACCCTTCCAAGTCCCGTTCCAATTCCGCTGCAGTTTGGCCCAAAAACCCAAAAATCAGGTCCAGGTTCAAGTCGGTAAATCCTGCGCTCTGCAGGTTTTCTATGGCCTGCAGGGAATGGCGGACCGGGTGTCCACGGCCCAAGGTTTGGAGGGACCGGGGGTCCAAACTTTGGACCCCAAGACTCACACGATTCACCCCCAATTCCTTGAGTCCTAAAGCATATCCAAGACTAACATCTTCCGGGTTCAGCTCCATGGAAACCTGCACCGGGGCCCCCAAGGGGGGCAGCAACCGGAACAACCGTTCCAAGTGGTGCAGGTTTAAGGTGGAAGGGGTTCCGCCGCCCAAATAAACCGACCCGAGAGAGGAAAAATCCAGGGCCACCGAATCTTGCAGCAACCACCATTCCCGTTCCAACAGGTCCAAATAAAAGGATTTTTCCTCCCGGTCTCGTAACACCGAAAAGGCACAAAAAGGGCAGAGGGTCCGGCAAAAAGGCAGGTGGACGTAGATCGAATGGAGCGGTAGGGCCACTTACCAGTCCTTCTCAACCGGCTCCGGGCCGGACTGGAAGACCCCCAACTTTTCCCGCCGGGCCTTTTTCTGTTCCTGGGCCTGGGCCTGCAGCTTGAGCAGGGATTTTAGGGCCTCTTTGGAATCCAAGGGGCTGGAGGTTGCGGCAGAATCCGGGGCCGACCGCTGCGGGTCGGGCTTTGTGGCGGAGTTTGGGGTCTCCGAGGGCTTGGAGGCAGAGGAATCGGACTTTTGGTTTTTCGGTTTGGGTTGGTTTTGTTTAGACTCGCTGGGCTGGGACGGGTCACCGGCGGGAGATTGTTTTTGCTCCCCGGTCTGGGGGGGTTGCTTTGGGTCCCCTTCCTTGGGGGGCTGGTCTCGGTTGGCCAAAAGATCAAGGGCGGTTTGGGTCAACTCTGCTGCTTTGGCGGCCCAACGGCGGGACTCATCCTTTCCACCGGACAAAGAGGCATCCAACCCTTTTTTTTGGGCCCCCGCCGCCTCTTCCACCGCTTGGGCAATTTCCTTTTTCCTTGGATGTGCGGCCAGTTCTTGGTCGATTTCGGTTAAAAGGGCACTGTTTCTGAGGTTCTCCACCAGCCAGGGGGAGAGCTTGGCGGCATGCGGCTCCGCCGCTTGGAGTAGCGTTCGTTGGACCGGCAAGATCCTTTCTAGACGGTCCTTGAGGGGCAGCAAACGCCGCCTGAACCGCTCGATCAGTTCGGTTTGGGGGAGGTTGGGTTGTTGGGCCAAATGGTCTTTGAGCCCTTGCCACTCTTGGGTCAAGGTCGAACCGGGGGCCACTCCAGCCATTGAGACAACTGGCTGAAAAAACAGCAGTTCAAAAAACGCCAGGAGGCCAAAAAATCGAAGGCTTCGTTTCATGACCCCATTTTTAGCCATGAACCCCCCTTTTGGCAAGGAAAGAGACCCTTTTTGACCCACAAAAAAGTGTTGCCTGAAGAGAACTTTCGTGGAAAGCTCTTTCAAAACCGCCCCCTCCCGCTCAAGGCGCTATGACCGAAAGTTCAAATTCAAAAATCATCCCCTTGCAGGAAAAACTCGGCGAGCTGTTCGCCGACCTGCCCCAGCTCGGCGGTTCCGCTTCGATGCAGGCCTTTTTGGACAAGCTCCAGCAGTTGCTGGTTGGCCTGGAAGTCCTGGAGGAAGGCAAAGTCCGGGAGCTTTTGGCCCCGCTGGCCGCACAGGGGGACAATCCCTTGTTTGGCGATCTGGCCAAGTTGTTGCGCCGGTTCCACGACCAGATGACCCAACTCCGGGACAGCCTCCCCCAACGGATCGAGCAACTGGACGCAGAGGCACTGGGGGGGATGAGCGAACGGCTCCGGCACATCTTGGAACTGACCGAAAACGCCGCCAACAAGACCCTGGACCTCGCCGAAGAGGGCCTCGCCTCCATGGCCGAAGATGCCGCCCAACTGGGGGCCTTCCAAAACGCCCTCAAACAGCTTTCCCAAGACCCGACCCTGGGCGATGCGGCCAAGGCCCTGGTTTCCCAAGGGCTCAACATCCTAGGGCAGGTTGAAAAAAGACACCTGACCCAACAGGACCGTTTCAACCAGATCCTCCTGGCCCAGGACTACCAAGACCTGACCGGCCAACTGATCCAAAAGGTTTTGAACCTGCTTTGCCAGATGGAAGGGGACTTGGTCCTGTTGGTCAAACACTACGGCCAAGCCCAGGCCAAGCCTATGCCCACCAAAGGAACCGCCCTGCAAGGCCCCCTGAAGGACGACCATGCCGACAGGCACGGCCAAGATGACGTGAATGCCCTGCTGGGCAGTTTTGGTTTTTAGGACTATGAAAAAAACCTTGGTCTTTTTTTGCGTCACGCTCTGGGCAGCAGGACTGGGGCTTGCCGCAGAAGACCCACAGATCAAAACCAAGGTCCAAACCCCTTGGGCGGAATCCCAACAAGAAGGCCTGCTCCATTCCAAGGACCTGGAACCGGAACCGGCCCCACCCAAAGAATCGGATTCGGCTATCGCCGTAGAACCTGCCGAGACAAAGCCTCTAGCGGCCCCTGCCGCCAGCCCCAAGGCCAGCGAAAAACCCGCCGCTAAACCGGCCAGCCCGGTAGCGGAAAAAGCTGAAGCCAAGGCTGGAGCCAAAACCGACTCCAAGCCCTCGGTCAAACCCTTGGAACCGGCCACCCAAAAGCCCAAGCCCCTAAAACCCTTTTGGGTACAAGTCGGGGCCTTCACCCAGGAAGACAATGCGGCCCGGCTCAACGCCAAGCTACAGTCCCAGGGCTACGGTTCCTTTTTGCACCTGACCAAGGACCTCGACCGGCAGGTCTTTCATCTGGTGCTGATCGGCGACTTTGCCCAGGAAAAGGAAGCGGTTGCCCAGGCGGAAGCCTACACCGAGAAGGAAGAGGCCAAATCGGTGGTGATCAAGGACGGAGCGATCATCCGGGTTTTCACTCCCCAAGCCCCTTTAGTGCTCAAGGACAAGATCCCTCGGGTTTACGCCCGGCCCGGCGAGAACGACCCGGACCTCTTGGAGATCCCCGAAACCACTTACAAACCCACCCACCCGCCCAATGCGGATTTTGTGTTCCAGGTTGGCGGCCTGTTCAAGGAAGCGGAAGCCAAAACTCTGATGGAAACCTTGCGCAAAAGGGGTTACAAGCCTACGCTGACCAAGAAGCAGGACATCAACGCTCTGGACTGGTGGTACACCGTTGAGATCGGATATTTTTACACCCAACTTGAAGCCGAAGCCGCCGCAACCGCTTTTTTCGACAAGGAAAACCTGCGAACCTCGGTGCCCAAGCCCTAACCGGCCTGGGAAGAGAAAAAGTGAAGTGAGGCCGACTGGTCCTAAAAAAAGGCGAACGTCTTTGGAACCCTTGAGCCCTCACCCCGATTCAGGTTGACAACTGGCCTGGATCGGCGCTATTGCGAAGGAGACGAAGAAGGGCCTCTCAAGATAGATTTATTCTTTGCTTTTAGGATGTTAGACTGTTAGTCAAGGAAAAGGACACATGCGCCAGGTGAAACGCCAGGACGGTAGGATTGTTGTTGGCCTCGACATTGGCACCACCAAAATTTGTGTGGTCGCCGCCGAAATCACCGACCGCGGAAAAATTCGGATCATCGGCTTTGGCCAAGCCCCGTCGGAAGGGCTCAACCGGGGAGTGGTCACCAACATCTCCGCTGCCGCCAGATCCATCCGCACCGCCGTTGAGGAATGCCAACTCAAAAGCGGCCTGGAGATCGACTCGGTTTATGCCGGAATCGCCGGGCACCACATCACCGGCCTGAACCGGGACGGAGTGGTGGCGGTCAGGGGCGACACCATCACCGAACAGGACATCCAGCGGGTGATCGAAACCGCCAGGGCCTGCAACTTCCCGGACAAGGAAATTCTGCACACCCTTTGCCAGGAATACATCGTTGACGGCCAAGACGGGGTCAAGCAACCGATCGGCATGGCCGGGCGCAGACTCGAAGCAAGGGTCCACCTGATCCTGGGCTCGGTGACCAGTGCGGCCAACATTGTCCAATGCTGCCACAACGCCAACCTGCACGTGAACAACGTAGTTTTGGAGCCCTTGGCCTCCAGCTTGGCGGTTTTGGAAGAGGAAGAAAAGGAATTGGGGGTGATCCTGCTGGACATCGGCGGGGGCACCAGCGACATGGTGATCTACAAAAACGGCTCCATCGTCCACACCAGCGTACTGCCCTTGGGTGGGCATCAGGTGACCAACGACATCGCCATCGGCCTCAGAACCACCAAGGACGAGGCCCTGCGGGTCAAACACGAATGCGGCATCGCCATGCTTTCGATGGTCAAGGAAAGTGAAACCGTGACCTTAAAGGGCATTGCCGGAAGGGAAGACCGGGTCTTGGACAAACGTCTGCTCGCTTCGGTGGTGCAGGCAAGGTTTGAAGAAATCTTCGGGCTGATCCTAGACGACGTTCGGCGCTCGGGCTACTTGCCCTCGATTGCCGCCGGAGTGGTTTTGACCGGCGGCTCGGCCTTGATGAGAGGGATTGCTAAGCTGGCCGAAGAGTCCATGCAAATGCAGGTGCGCATCGGCACCCCGACCCACATCGAAGGGCTCGAAGAACTGGTGGATTCACCGATCTACGCAACCGCAGTAGGGCTGGTAAAATATGCGGCGGAAAACGACTTGGACACTAGTTTTTCCAAGGATGCAAACCCCGAGAAGATCTTCACCAACGTGGTGGGCAACATGAAAAACAACCTCAAGGGGTTTTTCGACTTGTTTTAAGTTTTAAGCTCCAACGGATTGGGGCTGGTTGGGTTTTGGTTTTTTAAGTCTGGTGGTTTGGTGGCAAACAATGGGAGTCCCAAGGGGCTCCCTCTTTCCGAATAAGGGGCCTCATGGTCATTGAATTTGATAATCAATTTGAAGCAGGGTCCAACGAAACAGGGCTTCCTGTCATCAAAGTGATCGGCGTTGGTGGTGGCGGTGGTAACGTAGTCAACCGGATGGTCCGAGACGGAATCAAAAAGGTCCGGTTTGCGGCGGCCAATACGGACGTGATGGTCCTCAACAGCTCCCTGGCCGACGTGACGATCCCCCTGGGAACCCAGATCACCAAAGGCTTGGGTGCAGGGATGAAGCCCGACATTGGCAAGCTTGCCGCCGAAGAGGCGATTGCCCAGATCCAAGAATTCCTCAAAGATGCGGACATGGTCTTCATCGCCGCCGGTATGGGCGGAGGGACCGGGACCGGTGCCGCTCCGGTGGTCGCCGAAATCGCTCGGGAGAAAAAGATCCTGACCGTTGGTGTAGTGACCACTCCTTTTAAGTTTGAAGGGAACAAACGGGCGAGAATCGCCGAAAAGGGAATTGAGGAGTTGCGCAAGCATGTGGACACCTTGATGGTAATCCCCAACAACAAGCTTCTGGAAATGGCTTCCCAGAAGACCACCATGAACGAAGCTTTTGAGATTGCCGACGATGTACTCAAACAGGCGATCAGCGGGATCACCAACCTGGTGAACCTCGAAGGGGTGATCAACCTTGACTTTGCGGACCTCAAAACTGTCATGTCCAACAAGGGCCGGGCGATCATGGGTACCGGCGTGGGCCACGGGGAAAACCGGGGCCTGGAAGCGGCCAAAAAAGCGGTCTCCAGTCCCTTGCTGTCGGACAAACCGATCAGCGGCGCTACTGGGGTCATCATCAACATCGTTGCCGACGAAGCCTTCAGCCTACTGGATGCAGGTGCAGCCGCCGATTTCATCCAAGGCACCGCCGACCAGGATGCCGATGTGATCTTCGGTTTGGTCAGCGACCCGACCAAACAAGACGAAGTGGTGATCACCGTCATTGCCACCGGTTTCGAGGTCCCCGAAGAAACCGTCGTGGTCCAACGGCCTGTCCAACACGCCCCCCTGCGGGTGGCCTCCAGCCTCAAACATGTCAAAGAGGAGGAAGAGGAAAAGCCTGTCCCCAACTTCGCTGCCCAGGTGCCGGTGAGAGAATCGGCCAAAGAGGAAGTGGAGGAAACCCACCTCAAAAGCGTCGAAAAGGACCTGCATTACCCGGACCTGACGATCAGCGAAGACGTACCCTTGAAAGTGGAGGACTACGAGATCCCCAGTTTTATGCGCAAACAACGTCTTCAACGCTAAAGGCCCTTTCGACCCAAAACTGCCCCCGGCCTGCCGGGGGCAATTTCCGATCCTGACATGAAGACCTCACTCAAGCCCTACCTTTGGGCCGCCTTGGCCATTGTCTTGTCCAGCTGGGCGGCCTTGGAATTTGTTTTGCTGGTCAGCAGGCAGCTGGGCTACGGAGCCCAGGGCTTTTTGGCCGGAGCCGTCTTGGGCCTTTGTCTGGGTGCTTTTTTTACCGGGCTGGACGGTTTTTTTGGCCAGTCCCCCCTGCGCCTGGAACGGGGCCTCAAGTTTGGGGCCTTGATCGGCCTTTGTGGGGGGATCTTGGGTTTTTACCTGATCGACCAAATCGCCTTTCACTTTGAGCCCTTTTTTACCAATCCTACCATCGAGGCCTTGGCCTACGCCCAAAGGTGGGTTGTGCTCAGTCTGGCCTTGGGTGCCGCTCGGGGGGGGGCGGAGCAGAACAATTTGGCAGCTTCCAGGGCTTTGATCGCCAGCCTGCTGGCAGGGATTTCGGCGGCGGTTTTGATCGGCCTTGTCTCCGGGTTTTTGGACCGCCCTTTTGTACTCCGTGGGTTTTCCATTTTCTTGTTTTGCTTTTTGTTTTTAGGATTTCACCTGCGGTTTTTGCAGTACAAACGGGAACATTGGCTGCGAAGCCTCAACGGAAAGCATGAAGGGGCCGAGTTTGAATTGACCCGAGAACTGTATTTTCTGGGCACCCAAAGCAACGATGACATCAACCTGGACCGGTATGAAGAGGTCAACTCCACCCACGCCAAACTGCTCAAATACGAGTACGGGTACGCTCTGGTGGACAACGATCCCTTCTGCCGGACCTTCGTCAACTTTCGCAACATCACGGAACAACCCTTAAAAAAAGGGGACGTGATCAAGATCGGTAGCGCCCTTTTCCAATACTGTACCGCCGCCTAAGATGAAAAAAACTTTTGTCTCCTTATCCTTCCTCTCCCTTTGGTCCAGCCCGCTTTGGGCATTGGACAACTTTTTGGGTGCCACCGGAGAGATGGACCTGTTTTTTGTCCTTCCGGCGCTGGCGGTAGGCTTTGGGTTGGTCTTCTACTCCAAAAATCTGTACCTCAGGCCACCCAAAAAGGAAGTGGGGTTTCTTTCGATCACCCCCCACAAAAAGCAGCGGTTTTTTCCGGTTTCCGACCAACTGGAGAACATGGAACCCGTGGTGGCCGCCCTTTCCGAGCCGGACACCAACGTTTACAGCAACCTCTCCAAGATCACCTTGACCCACAAACCGGGCGGGGTTTACCTGGAGGAAAAGAATTACAAGATCTCCATCCTGATCAACCGCAGGCGCAGCCGCAGGTGTTACCTCAACGACGGGGACATCCTGGACATGGGCGAGTTGACCTTGATGTTCACCACTCCCTTGCCGCCCAAAGAAGACGAAGAAAAAACGCTCGAAGGCAGCCACCTGATCCCCCGGAACAAACGGGTCCAAGGGCGGCCGATCAAGGCCTACCCCAGTCTGATCCCGGCGGATACCAGGAAAAAGACCTACTACCTGACCAAGAACCTGACCTTTATCGGTCGCAGCGACACCTGTGATCTGGTCAGCAAGGCCAAGTCCATCGATCCCAGGCATTCCAAGATCGAGAAAGTGGCCGGTCGCTACAAGATTACCGACCTGGAAACCCTGGGCGGCACCTACGTCAATGGACGGCGGGTGGAACAAAAGTTCCTCAAGGACGGCGACACCGTGACCTTCGAGGCAGTCAAATACACCTTTTCTCTCAGCGGCAACCCCCGCTAGCCCAAGGGCTTGGCCAAAAAGCCCGTTTCTTTTTTTAATCCAACATGAGCGAAGTTTTTACCGCCCCCAAGGGCTTTCGGTTCTCCGGCACCACTGCCGGAATTAAGGTTTCGGGCAACAAAGACCTGGGCTTGGTGGTCTTGGACCAACCGGGCATCATGGGGGGAGTTTACACCAAAAACAAATTCCCTTCCGCCCATGTGGACTACTGCCGGACCTTGACCCCTTGCGATTCCTTTGGTGCCCTGGTGGTCAATTCGGGCAACGCCAATGCCGCCACCGGCGAGGAAGGGCGCAAACGAAACCTGGAAATGGCCCAAACCTTTGCCAACCAACTGGGCTTCCACTTTGAACAGGTCTTCACCTCCTCGACCGGAGTGGTGGGCCGCCACTTGCCCATTGAAATCATCAAAAAGGCCAGCTGGCAGGCGGTCAGCGAATTGAGCGACGACCCCATGTCCTTTGCCAAGTCGATCATGACCACCGACTTGACCGACAAGCTTTGCCAGCGGTCGGTGGAGATCGAAGGGCAGACCTACCAAATCCTGGGTATCGCCAAAGGTTCGGGGATGATCATGCCGAACATGGGGACTATGCTGGCCTACATCTTCACCGATGCCCCGATTCCCGCCGAACGGATCCAAGGGATCATCCAAGAGGTCGCCGACCAGAGCTTTAACCTGATCAGCGTGGACGGAGACTCCTCGACCAACGACACCTTGATGCTGATTTCCTCCCACCCCGGAGAAAACAAGGCACTGGAACGGACCGAACGGGCGATCCTGGAAGTGGCCCAGGACTTGGCTCAAAAGATTGCCGCCGATGGCGAAGGGGCCAAGCACCTCCTGGAAGTGACCATTAAAAGTGCCCCGGACCGGGCGATTGCCAAACGGGCGATCATGGCGATCCTCAATTCTCCGTTGGTCAAAACAGCGATCCACGGCCAAGACCCCAACTGGGGCCGCATTCTGGTGGCTTTGGGCAACGGCTTGGAGCCGGTTCCCGGCTTTTTCCATCAGCCTCTGGACATCGACATCCAAGGGGTTCGGGTGTACGAAAAAGGTTCGCCTAAGCCCTTTGACGACAAGGAACTGAGAACCAAAATGGCGGAATTTAAGGTGGAAATCCTGGTGGACCTGGATGCCGGGGAAACCAGCCTGACCGGCTGGGGCTGCGACCTGAGCCGGGATTACATCGCCATCAATGCCGATTACCGGACCTGATGCGCATTCTGGTTGACCGGCACATCCCCTGGGTCCAAGAACTGTTTGGCAGCCGGGGGGAGCTGGTTTTTTTCGACCGAACCCCTCCGCCCGACTTGGCTCGGGCCGAGGCCCTGCTGGTCCGTTCGACCCTCAAGATCAACGCCCAACTGTTCTCCCAACACCAACCTCGTTTTGTGGGCACCGCTACCGCCGGGACCGACCACCTCGACTTGCCGTATCTGGCGGCACAGGGGATACGGGTGGCCTCGGCTCCAGGCTGCAATGGTTTGGCGGTGGCCCAGTGGGTGATCGCCGGTTTGGTGATCCTCAAGGGCACCGACCTCAAGGGCCTACGGCTGGGGATCGTCGGGCTGGGCCAAGTGGGGCGAAGACTGGCGGCCTTGGGCCAAGCCTTGGGCATGGAGGTCCGGGCCAATGACCCTCCGGCCCAAGCCCAGGGGCAAACCGGTCCTTGGGAAACCTTGGAAGACCTGCTCGGTTGGGCCGAAGTGGTAAGCCTGCATGTCCCTTGGACCACGGAAGGCCCCTTTCCGACCTACTCTTTGTTGGACCACAAAAAACTGGCCCTGCTCCGCCCGGGGGCGCTGTTGGTCAACAGTTGTCGGGGTGGCGTGGTGGAGGAATCCGCCTTGCTGGAACTGCTGCCCAAACTTTGCCCCCCGGTGATCGACACCTGGGCCGGGGAACCGCAGATCAACCGGCGTTTGCTCAACCAAACCGGTCTGGCCAGTCCCCATGTGGCGGGATACAGCGAGGAAGCCAAGGCCAAGGGGACCTGGGCGATTGCCCAAGCCTTTGGGGAGTGGCTTGGACTCCCTCCCTTGCCCGGTCCACCGTTCCTGCCGCCCTTGGAAGTTACCGTAGGTCCTTCCCCGGCAGTCTTTTTGGCCCAGATCACCGGGATCGACCGGGACAACCGAGCCCTCAAGGCAGGCGGAGACTTTGCCCAGCTCCGCAACCAATATCCCTTCCGCCGGGAATGGCAGTCGGTCCACCTCCAAGGGGTGGGCCAACTGCCACTGTCCCAACAACATTTCTACCGATCCTTGGGCTTTGTCCTTCCGCCTTAGGGAGCCGTCGGGGCAGTGGGCACCGTAAAGCTATAGTCGGTGGTCGTGGAAGCCAGAGCATGGGTCTGGGCGGTGGTGAAGACCTGGGTGGCGGTGACCGGCGAGGTGGAATAGTACCCCTGGTTTGCCGCCCAGCTGCAGTCGTTGGTCGGAGAATAGGCGATCTTGTCCGCCGTAGAAGCCCAGATGCCGCTGGCATTGGGGGCGAGGGTCTGTTTTTGCACAAAAGCCAGGGCAGTCCTTTGGTTGCTCGGTCCCGCCCAGTTGCAGAGCATCCCGTCGATGGAAAACTTGGGGCTGTTGCTGGCATTTTGGGCAAACCCAAAGTAGGCGGTCCCGCCGGTACCGGTGGTGCTGACGTTGAAGGTCCGAGTCCAGCCGTCTTGGGAGCCGGCCTGCCAGGAGTAGGCAACGTCCCCGTAGCCACTGGAATCCACCGAAGCAATCATGGTGTTGAGATTTTGGTTCCACCCGGAGGTCAGAACCTGCCCATCGGTACCATAGTAGGAGGTCACCGTCGAGGCAAACTCGGCCAAGATCAGCTTGTAGGTCAGTTTGGTGGCAGTTTGTTCATACACCACTGAAGCGACAGTCTTGCCGGTGGTTTGGGTGCCGCCGGACCGTTCCAACTTCAAGAGGCCCTTGTAGGTGTCGTTGGAGGCATCAAAGGGAACATGGTTCAAGGTGACCCCAAAGGTCTCGGCGGTGGAGGAGCCGTTGGGGGTGTAGCTGAAGTTGAGGCTGGAGGTGTAGGAAGCGTAACCTGCCGCCGTGTCGGCGTTGCGGGTCAAGGTGCCCGAGGTGACGGTCATGCCTTTGGCCACAACTTCCGCTGCGGTCAGGTCGGTTAAAAGGTCCAAGGTGGCCCCCACTGCGGGCAGCTCCCTCCCGTTGATCCTGGCCACACAAAGCATCATCGCCGCCGAACCCAAGCCTACGTCCACCTTTTGGGCAACATTGGTGACCAAGCTGTTCATCTTTGCCGCCGAACAGGCGGTGCCGTCCGACTCGGCGGAGCTCCACAGGCCCAAATCCCCACTGGGCAGACAACCGTCTTTGGGCGCATTGCCAGCCGTGGTCGGACAGATAGCCACCTCCGCCCCGCCGGTCACCGAGGAGGTGTGGTTGGGGTGATTGCTGTAATAAAGCGAAGGCCCGTAGCAGTTGACCGCCGCCGCATTTCCCGCCCCGGCGTTTAAGGCGGAAAAACATCCATCGATAGTGGTGGCGGTGGTGGTTTCGAGCAACTTGGCTTTTTTGGTGGCATAGTCGCCGTTGCCGGTGGTGGTAGTGGCAAAGTATTGTCCCGCTTTTTTGGCGGTGCCGGCCGCCTGGGTGCTGGAAGTGACCGCCAAGCTGGTGGGCATCGCCGTCTTGTTGGTGACGGTGGTGGTGGTACTCGTATCTACCGCACTGGTGGTGGATTTGGTTTTACAGCCGCCCAAGCCCAGAGACAGCACCAGAATTGCGGACAGGACCCAGCCCCAAGAGACCTTGTTCATTTGCTTGCTCCAATCGTCGTTTTTGGTTAGAGAATAGTTTTATTGTAGAGGGTTTTATTCCAGCCCTGCAAGTATTTTTTGTCTAGAGCAAATCCACTAAATAGAATTTCTCTATCTTTTGATCAACTTCTTTGCCCAGGAAGTTGGTTCCTGCCTGCCAAAAAGCTTGGGTGCTGAAAACAGGAGAGGTCCTAAACCCTTTGAGGCAAATCTGGACTTGACATGAAAGTTGTGAATTGGGACCCTTAGAACATTGTGCGCATGGTTTGCAACCAAACCCGTTTGGGGGACAAACCCATCCTTCCCATCGCTTTTCCAAGCGATGCTGGCTTAAACTTTAAGGAGACTGAACCTGTATGGCTAAGCAATCCACGATCGTCTACACCAAGATTGATGAAGCTCCCGCTCTGGCGACCTATTCCCTGCTCCCGATTCTCCAAGCCTTCACCAAAGGCACCGGGATTACGCTGGAATCTCGGGACATCTCTTTGGCTGGGCGGATTCTCGCCAACTTCCCTGAAAATCTCACCGCCGCTCAGAAGATCGAGGACCACCTGACCCAATTGGGTGAACTGGCCAAGAGCCCCGAAGCGAACATTATCAAGCTGCCGAACATCAGTGCCTCAGTTCCCCAGCTCAAGGAAGCGATCCAGGAACTCCAGTCCCAAGGGTTTAAGATTCCCGATTACCCCGAAGTTCCCAAAAACGATGCCGAAAAAGAAATCCAAACTCGGTACGCCAAAGTTTTGGGCAGCGCCGTCAACCCTGTCTTGCGGGAAGGCAACTCGGACCGAAGGGCTTCTGCCGCAGTCAAAAAATTTGGCCAAAAAAACCCCCACAAGATGATGAAACCTTGGCCCCAAGGTTCCAAAACCAAGGTGGCCCACATGACCGCCGGGGATTTTTACGGCAGTGAGAAGTCAACCTCCGTTGCCGCCGCCACCGATGTTCGGATTGAGCTGGTCGCCGCCAACGGCGCAGTAACCGTACTCAAGGCCAAAACCCCCTTGAGCGCCGGGGAAGTGATTGATGCTTCGGCCCTAAGCGTTTCTGCCTTGCGGAAGTTTTATGCCGAGCAGATCGAAGCGGCCCAAAAGGCCGGGGTCCTGCTTTCCTTGCACCTGAAAGCCACCATGATGAAGGTCTCCGACCCGATTATGTTTGGCCATTGTGTGAAGGTCTTTTACAAGGAAGTGCTGGACAAGCACGAAGGGACACTCAAGGAACTGGGGGTCAACCTCAACAACGGCCTGGGCGACCTGTACGCCAAGATCGAAAAACTCCCTGCCGACAAAAAGGCGGCCATTGAAGCCGACATCATGGCGCTTTACAAGTCTCGGCCCGAACTGGCCATGGTGGACTCCGCCAAAGGGATCACCAACCTGCACGTCCCCAGCGACGTAATCATCGATGCCTCCATGCCGGTAGTGATCCGGGACGGCGGCCAGATGTGGGGGACCGACAATAAGTTGCACGACACCATCGCCATGATTCCCGATCGCTGCTACGCCACGATCTACCAAGCCACCATCGAAGATTGCCAAAAGCACGGTGCCCTCAACCCCGCCACCATGGGCAGCGTAGCCAACGTGGGCTTGATGGCCCAACAGGCGGAAGAGTACGGCTCCCACAACAAGACCTTTGAAATCGCCACCGCCGGAACGGTGAAGGTGATCGATGCCGCCGGGACTTGCCTGTTGGAGCAAAAGGTCGAGGCCGGGGACATCTTTAGGATGTGCCAGACCAAAGACGCACCGATCCAAGACTGGGTCCGTTTGGCTGTGCTGCGGGCCAAAATCACCGGCACCCCGGCGGTTTTCTGGCTGGATGAAAAACGGGGCCATGATGCCCAGATCATCGCCAAGGTCAACAAGTACCTGCCCAACCACGATACCAAAGGCTTGGACATTCGTATCATGACCCCGGACGAGGCGATCAAGTTTTCCTTGGAACGGGCAAGAAAAGGGCTGGACACCATCTCGGTGACCGGCAACGTGCTGCGGGACTACCTGACCGACCTGTTCCCCATTTTGGAACTGGGCACCAGTGCCAAGATGTTGTCCATCGTCCCGTTGATGAACGGCGGCGGGCTCTTTGAGACCGGTGCCGGCGGTTCCGCACCCAAACATGTGGAACAATTCCTGGAAGAAGGACACCTGCGCTGGGACTCCTTGGGCGAATTCTCCGCCATTGGGGCTTCCTTTGAACATGTGGCCAACACCTTCCACAACGACAAGGCCCAAGTGCTGGCCGATACCCTGGACCAAGCGATCGGCAAGATCCTGGAAAACGAGCGGAACCCCTCTCGCAAAGCCGGGGAACTGGACAACCAAGGGACCCATTTTTACTTTGCCCAGTACTGGGCCCAAGCCCTGGCTGCCCAGTCCAAGGACAAGGAACTGCAAAACCGGTTCAAGCCGGTGGCCGAAGCCTTGACCGCCAACGAAGCCAAAATCATCGGCGAGTTGAACGGTGCCCAAGGCAAAAAGATGGACATCGGCGGGTACTACCATCCCGATCCGGTCAAAACCTCCAAGGCCATGCGGGCCAGCGATACCTTCAATCAGATCATTGACGGTCTTTTGTAACCTGCTGCGATTTCCCAACCTGCTCTTGGCAGGTTGGGGTTTTAAGGAAAAACCCGCTGTTTGGCGGGTTTTTTTTTGGGCAAAACAACCACCGGAACCGAGGAAGCCCCTTTTTTGCGCTGCAAAAAAAATCGGATTTTGTTACCCTCCCCCCATGCTGCTAGAAACCAGAGACCTGATCAAAACCTATGGGAAACGTACCGTCGTCAAGGGGGTTTCCTTTTCCATCAAACAAGGTGAGGTGGTGGGCCTCTTGGGGGCCAACGGCGCAGGCAAGACCACCAGCTTTTACATGGTGGTTGGGGTGGTGCGCCCCAGTTCGGGGCAGATCTTTTTGGACAACCAAGAGATCACCGGGCTGGCGATGTACAAACGAGCCCGACTGGGCCTGGGCTACCTGCCCCAGGAGGCTTCGGTCTTTCGCAAGTTGACGGTGGAACAAAACCTGATGGCCATTTTGGAGACCTTGGGCCTGACCAAAGGGGAGCAGCAAAAAAAGGCAGACCAGATCCTAGACGACCTCCACATCCAGCACATCCGCAAAAACAAGGGGTTTTCCTTGTCCGGCGGGGAACGCAGGCGGGTCGAAATCGCTCGGGCTTTGGTCACCGACCCGAAATTTATGCTCCTGGACGAGCCCTTTGCCGGGGTGGACCCGATTGCGGTGATCGACATCCAAGGGGTGATCAAAGACCTTTTGGCCAGGAACATCGGCATTTTGATCACCGACCACAACGTCCGGGAAACCCTGGGTATCGTGGACCGAGCCTACATCATGAACGACGGTTTGATCCTGGTGGACGGGACCCCGGCGGAAATCATCCAAAACGAAACGGCCAAAAAGGTTTACCTGGGAGAGCACTTTACCTTGTAACCTTGAGGCCCAGCAGAAACCGATTTTTTCCCTTCAGCCCCAAAGCCCGCATCTATGCGCCTGCTCCGACTTGAACTTGCCGGGTTTAAATCCTTCCCGGACAAAACCAGCCTTGATTTTGTCCAAGATGGGGTGAGCATCGTGGTCGGCCCCAACGGCTGCGGCAAATCCAACATTGTGGACGCAATCCGCTGGGCCTTGGGCGAGCAAAGCGCCAAGCACCTTCGAGGGGCGGCGATGGAAGACGTGATTTTTGCCGGTTCCTCCTCAAGGTCCCAAGTGGGCCTTGCCCAGGTCAGTCTGGTCTTTGCCAACCCCACCGGCGACAGCCTGCACAAGTACCACCAGTACAACGAAATCTCGGTGACCCGGAAGCTCTACCGCACCGGAGAAAGCCAGTACCAAATCAACAAGACCCTCTGCCGACTGGGCGACATCCGGGAACTGTTCATGGACACCGGGATCGGCGGCAAAGGGTACAGCATCATCGAACAAGGCAAAATCGACCGGATCGTCACCTCCGGCCCCCAGGAGCGGCGGGCCTTGGTGGACGAGGCGGCGGGGATCGTCAAGTTCAAGACCAAAAAGCTGGAAGCCCAAAAGCGTTTTATCACCTCCAGGGCCAACCTGGAACGGGTGGAGGACGTTTTGCGGGAATTGCGGCTCCAGGAGGAAAAACTGGCTGTCCAGGTGGCTAAAGCGGACCAGTACTCCCAAGCCAAAGGCCGGATGGAGCGGCTTTCCCAGCTCGGCGCTGCCTACAGCTGGGCCAAGCTCAAGGACCAGGGGGAAAAACTCCTGGCAGAACGGGAAGTGCAGCTTTCAACCATCAAGGACCTGGAACTGGTGCTGACCAACCTGGGGACCCAAAAGGTGGGGCTGGGGCTCGAACAAAGCCTGCACCAAACCAAGCGGGAGGAGTTAGGCAGCAAGCTCTCCAAGTCCAGGGAAGAATTGATCAAGCTGGAAAGCCGGATTGAAAAGGACCAGGAATCACTTCGCCACTTCCACGATTGGCAGGCCCGGGGCAACCGGGAGCTGGAGCAGTTGGGCGAGCAAATCGATGCATTGATGGAACAAGAGGAGGCCCTTGACGAAGCCAATGAGGCGGTCAAGGCCGAATTGGCCCACACCGAAAATGCCATCACCGGTATTCGGCAAGAGATCAGGCAGGCCCAGGAAAACATCAGCGCCCTGGAACAGGCCCACAAGGGGTACCTAAAATTGCAGTCCGAAGCCCAGATGACCTTGGGTGGCAAAAAAGGCGAGATTGAGGCCCAGGCAGCGAGGCTCAAGGAAGCCAAAGCCAAGGGTGAAGAGGCCCAGGAACTGCTGATCCTGGCGGCGGAACGGCTGTTTTTGGCCCAAGAAAAACGGGCCGACACCACCAAAGAAGCAGAAGGAAAAAACAGCCAACGGTCCGAAGTCGCAGAACGGCTCAAACTGGCCAAGGCCAAGCAAGACGAGAAAAAGGCGGCCTTTGAGATCCAGGTCCGCAAGATCGAGGAGCAGGAACGGGAGAACCACAAGGCCCAGAGCCGGTTTGAAAGCCTCAAGCAGTTGCAGCAAAACCACGAGGACTTTGCCCCCAAGATCAAAGCCTTTTTGGACCACTTGGCCGCCTTCCCCCAAAAGGCAGCGGAACTGGGCTTTGTTGGCCCCTTGGCCGACTTGGTTGAAGTGGGCGGCAAACTGGAAAGTTGGGCGCAAAACCTGTTGGGCCGGTTTTTTAACCTCCTGGTCTTTGAAAGCCATTACCACCTCCCCCAGCTTAAGGCCTTGATGGAGGAGTTGCAAATCGAATACCTGGAGGTTTATTTCCTCGACCTTTGTGAACCGGCCAAAAGCAACCTGGATTACCTGATCCCCTGGCACAACAAACCGGCGGGGATGGAACTGATGGGCCACTACCAGGCCTTTGAAAAACGATCTTTCCAGATCGAACCGGCAGACCTCAAGACCGGGCGCAACCTGCTTTTGACCGACAAGTCCCTGTTGACCAAAGAAGGGGTCTTCCACTTGGGGCTGCCCGGCGAAGCGAAGATGCTTGAAGGTTATCTGGCCCGGCAGCAGGAATTTCACCAGCTCAGCGACCAATTGAAGGAACAAAAACAAAAGCTGGACGATTTGATTTATGACAAAGGCTGGCTCAAGGAAGAGTTGGACGATCTGGAATGGGAGCTGACCGACCTGACCCAACAGCACCAGCAACTGGAGATGGAGAGCAAAGAACTGGCCAAGGACCTGGAGCGGGCCAACCAAGAAGTGGAGCGCCTGGAGGCGGACCGGCACCGTCTGGAGGAAGCCAAGGAGCGGCAACAGGCCTTGGACCAGGAATTGGCCCAGCGCCGGTTGTCCTTGGAAGCGGAGATCTCCGAAGCCCAAGGCCGCCTGGACGCTCTGGCGGCAACCTTGGAAGCACAAGCCAACGAGATTGACAAGGCTCGGTTGGCCCTGGAGTTCAAAAAAGGGGAATTACAGCAGGCAGAGGTGACCCAAGCGGGACTCAAGGAAAAAAGCCAGCACCAAAAGGAACTGCAAGGCCGGATGAAAGAAGACCTGATCCGGCTCCGCACCAAATTGGGGGAGACCAAAACCCAGGCGGAAGACCAGGGAAAACAACGAGAGGAACTGGAAAAGGCAATCGAGACCCACCGGCTGCGCCAACCGGAACTGGTCATGGCCATCCAGTCCCTAGAAACCGACTACAAGGCCTTCAGCGAACAGTTGGAAACCCAGGGCCATAAGATCCGGGAACTGGAAGAAGCGGAGAAGGCGGAACGGGCCAAAACCGAAGCCATCAAGGAAAAGACCCACCAACAGGACCTCAAGCTGGCCCAAGTGGCCCAAGAGGGATTGGGGATCGAACAAAAGTTGTTTGAAGAATGGGCATTACGTCCGGCGGAGATTTTGGCCCTGGACACCGATTCCGACTATGATGCCGCCACCGCCACCAAAGAAATCGCCAAACTCAAGGCCCGGCTTTCCGACCTGGGAGACGTACACCTTGGTGCCCGTAAGGAGTACGACGAGCTGAAGGTGCGGCTGGACTTTTTGGAGGCCGAGTCTTTGGACCTCAACCAGAGCATCCAGGCCCTGGAAGAGTCGATCCAAAAGATTGATGAGGAATCCCGCCGTAGGTTTGAAGAAACCTTCGGGCTTTTGAACAAGGAATTTAAGGTCCTTTTCCCCAAACTTTTTGGGGGCGGCGAAGCCTTTTTGCGGCTCAGCGACCCGGCGGACCTGCTGGAATCCGGGGTCGAGATCATCGCCCAACCGCCAGGCAAAAAACTGCAAAATATGACCCTGCTCTCAGGGGGAGAAAAGGCGATGACCGCCTTGTCGCTGATTTTTTCCATCTTCCAGATCAAGCCCAGCCCCTTTTGCCTGCTCGATGAAGTGGACGCTCCTCTGGACGAAGCGAACAACCGCCGTTTCAGCGCCCATGTGCGCAGCCTGACCACCAACAGCCAATTTATCATCATCACCCACAACAAACAAACCATGGAGATCGGGGATGCCATGTTTGGGGTGACCATGGAGGAGCCGGGGGCTTCCAAGCTGGTGTCGGTGGATTTTGAAACCGGCAAGCGGCTGGTGGAAAAGGGGCACAAAAAGGGGGCCTAACCCAGGGCCACTCCAACCGGGGGACTGGGTTGCTTCAGGTGGCTCCGCTTTCCTTCCAGCGGGTCAGGGCTTCCTGGTAAACCTCCTGAATTTCGTCCAGCTGGGCCAAGTGCACCAAAGGGTTGTCTCGACCCAGGCCCGCTTCCAAGGAGCCCAAGGCAGCGGCGATGCGTTCCATCCCCAGCGCCTGCCCCACTTGCCCGATCCGCTCCATCATCTCCCTAGCCTCGAAGATAGATCCATCGATCAAGTGGTGGCGCAGTGCCGCCAGATATACCTCCCCTTGGAGCACCAGGGATTCGTCCAGCCCGTCGGACCAGGGAGAATTGGGCCGGTGGCCGACCCCCAGGGCGATGGGTAAGGTGAGGATAAAGTTGCTGCCTCTGCCCAACTGGCTATGGACCTCCAGCTTGCCGCCCAGGAGCGTAACCAACTTGTGCACAATCGCCAGCCCCAGGCCGCTGCCTCGGTTTTCCTTGGCCCCGAATTCCTCTACCTGCCAAAAGGGCTCAAAAAGCCGGTCCAACAGTTCGGGCGCAATCCCCTTGCCGGTATCGGCCACTTCCACCGTGATTCCGATTTGCACGGCCCCCTCGAACCGCGGCTCTACCTTGAGGGCTACTTCCCCTTGGTCCGTGTATTTGATGGCATTGCCCAAAAGATTGATCAACACCTGCCGCAACTTGGAAGGGTCGCCATGGAGCCAGCCTTGCAGCTTGGAGGAGACTTGGAGCCGCATGGCCAAACCCTTGTCTTTGGCCAAAGAGAAAAACAACAGCCGCAACTCGTCCACCAACCCCAGGAGGTCAAAGTCCTTGGCCACCAACTCCAGTTCCCCGGCTTCCATCCGGCCCCAGTCGAGGAAGCCGTTGACCAGCTCCATCAAGGAATGCCCACTTCGGCTCAAGGCCACCAGAAAATTCTTTTGTTCTTGGTTGAGCGGGGTGTCGGCAAACCAATTGACCATGCCCATGATGCCCGAGAGGGGGGTACGGATCTCGTGGGCCAAGAAATTGACCAACTCGGTTTTTTGCCTTGCTTCCGCCTCGGAATGCAGCTTGGCTTGTCGCAGCTTTCCCAGAAGGTCTTCCAGGACGGCGTGGCTGTTGGCGGTCGCCGCTCTGGCCTCTTGGGACAAGCGGTCCTGGTCGTTGAGCCGGTTTTTCAGCCAGATCCTTTCAAGCAGGCCTTTGGCCCGGTGTTCTTGGATCTCCGGGGCCTGTAGAGGGGCTTGTTCGTAGTGGAACAGTGGTTTTGGTGGCAACTCAAAACGGTCCGCAAGCAGCATAAAACCGAAGGGCGCTTGGTTGAGACTTTCGGCAAAAGCGGTGATCGCCGCCAGGGACTGGCTGACCACCAGACCGCAGTCCGCCTGAGCCATCCAGGCCTGGACCTCCAGCGCATTGTGGGCCAAAACCGGCTCCAGCCCCAAGGCTTGGGCCAAGGGCTCCAACGGGGGGCAGGGGGCAAGCGCAACCAAAAGATTTTTCATTACTTTTCTCGAAACCGCAGAAATCCGAATCTAGTTTTTTTTTCCGCCGGACGAAAGCTACCTAAAAGAGCATCAACCAATTCGGTCTTGACTCCTTTGAGCTCCAAGCCCACCAACTTTCGTTCCAGACACTTCTGGTGGCAAACCTCCTGGTCTTCACTACGGAAGATGGGTTCCTGTGGCTCAATCTCTCTCCCGCAAAATTGACAGCTCTCGGACATGGCTCGTTTGGGCAAGACGTGGGTAGGGGGGGATTTCTTTTTTAAATCTCTTTTTCTTTTAAAAGCAAGCTCCGAGCCAGTGCCCCCTTCACCCAGGGGACCAAGTACAGGCCGGGGACGGCGGCGTTAGCGGCGGTACTTCCGTCCAGCCTTTTGAGCTCTGTCCAACCACAATCTATCTCTTTCCCTTCAGGGTTGACTAGCCTCAACCGGCAAGGCAAGGGCAGAGAATCAAACAATTCCAGTAAAAGATAGGCCCCCTTTTTTGCTTCCAGCACCATTCCCAACGCCTGAGCAGAGGCTTTGGCCAAGGCCTCGTTGCCCAGTCTTCTCAAGGGGCGGTCGGTCCGATTGGCGGAAAAAAAACCTCTGGTGACCAGGTGGGGCCATTGGGCCTTGAGCGCCCCATAGTCTTGGATCTGGTCTGCCCCGGCGATGAGATTGATCTGCTCTTGGTGGGTCGGGAAGAGTTTCACGAAGCCCACCGGGGTCCGGGCGATTCTGTCCAGCTGGTCGAGCAGAAAGAGGTCCCGGTTGTGGAACACCAAGGTCCCGGCGGGGGTTTGGGTGATCCGAGACCTTTGCCGGGGGCGCTCCGGGTTGGAAAGTTGTTGGTCAAACCACCGGCCCGGTTCCCCCAAGAGCGGCCTGGGGCTGTAAAACACCTCCAAAGGGCCGAGGACCTGGATCTCCAGGGGCGGCAGGTCGGCCGGGGCACCGGGGGCCTGGAGCCCGCTGATCTCCTTGACCGGCATCTGGTTGGACAAGACCAACCGCTTCGGCTCCAGCGCCTTGGCCCAGGCCCGGATGGAACCTTGGTTGGGGCTGTGGGATTCCAGGGACAACTGGAGTTCCAAGGCCGGGTAGGTTTCCTTGAGGCCCAAGGCGGCTCCCAGGTCCGAAACCCGCACCGCCGCCAAAAAGGGCAGCAGTGGCCTGAGGGCGGCCAGGGCGGTTTTGATCCCTCCGTCTTTTTCCAACCGGTCCCAGACCAAAACTGGCCGTTTCCCCTTGGCTCGGACCTGCTCGCACATCCAAGGCAGGTCCAGCTCGGGCAGCATTCCGGCCTTGGAAAAGCCCGTGGCGGCCAAAAGCACCTCGACCCCCTCCAGTTCGAGCAACGGAGCCAAAAGCTCGGGAATAGCACAAAAAAGCGTTCTTTGCAGGCCCATGGATTCCTTTTTAACTTCTTTGTAAAACACCTCCTCCTTTGGGTAAAGAAGAACCTGTCAGATTGGACAACCCTAAGGGGAACAACCGGGAATGAAGCAAAATTGCGGTTGAAAGTTTTCCTTCCCCAGATTATAGTTACTCGCCGTATAAAGAAGATAGAGGTGAAAAAGCCTCTTTTTGGCGACCTGCGATTCCGCTAGTACTCTTGGACCTCGAAAAAAGACCCACACAATGAACGATCAGCTTCAATTGAAGGATTTGGACAAAGTGGTGATTCGCTTTTCCGGCGATTCTGGCGACGGGATGCAGTTGACCGGTAACCAGTTTACCTCCTCAGCTGCGCACCACGGCAACGACGTGGTCACCTTGCCGGACTTTCCGGCCGAGATCCGTGCCCCAGCCGGAACCATCGCTGGGATTTCCGGTTTCCAATTGCAGTTTGGCAACCAAAGGGTCAATACCCCCGGCGACTTTCCCGACGTTTTGATCGCCATGAACCCCGCCTCTCTGCGGGCGAACATCAAAGACTTGAGGCCGGCCGGCTTTGCCATTGTTGACCTGGATGCTTTTGACGAACGGGGCATCAAAAAGGCCGGGTACGCAGATGGGGTCAACCCCTTGGACCCCGAGCACACCTTGGGCAAAAAGGTAATCGCTGCGCCGATCACCAGCCAAACCATGGCGGCCCTCGAAAGCCTGGATATGCCCAAAAAGGACAAAGAACGTTGCAAAAACTTCTTCACCCTGGGGGTTTTGTACTTCCTTTACGATACTTCGCCGGACCTGACCTTAAACTGGATCAACGTTAAGTTTGCCAAGAAGCCCCTGGTGGCCGAGGCAAACACCAAGGCCCTGCATGAAGGGATGATCTACGCCCGGAACTCCGGTTTGTTCCAATCCCAGTACCGGGTCGGCAGTGCCAAGCTGCGGCCGGGGACCTACAAGTCCCTGACCGGGAACGAAGCCACCGGCTTGGGTTTGGTGGCTGCGGCCGAGCGGGCCGGGCTCAAGCTCTTTTTGGGCTCCTACCCGATCACCCCGGCGACCACTATTTTGGAGGAAGTAGCCGCACACAAGGACTTTGATGTCAAAGCCCTGCAAATGGAAGACGAGATCGCCGGTATCTGCTGCGCCATTGGTGCCGCCTGGGCAGGCAACCTGGCTGCGACCAACACCTCCGGCCCTGGGATCGCTCTCAAAGGCGAGGCCATGGGTCTGGCGATGATCTTGGAACTGCCCTTGGTCATCGTCAACGTGCAGCGTGGCGGGCCTTCGACTGGCTTGCCTACCAAGACCGAGCAGTCGGACTTGATGCAGGCGATGTACGGCAGGAACGGGGAGTCCCCGATTCCGGTGATCGCCGCAAAAAGCCCCGCCCACTGCTTTGACATGGCCATTGAAGCTTCCCGGTTGGCCCTCAAATACATGACCCCGGTGATTCTGTTGACCGATGGGTACTTGGGCAACGGGGCGGAAGCCTTCCGCATCCCCGATGTCAATGAACTGCCGGACTTGACCGTAAAGTTCAGGACCAATCCCGAAGGCTACCAGTCTTACGCCCGGGACCCCAAAACCAACGCCCGCCAGTGGGTCAAACCCGGTACTCCCGGCTTGGCCAACCGTATCGGCGGCTTGGAGAAGGACAAACTGACCGGTGCGGTCAGCCATGACCCGGAAAACCACGACCACATGGTTCGGGCTCGCAGAGAAAAGGTCGAAGGCATCGCCAACGACATCGCCGATCTGGAAATCATTGGGGACCAAAAGGGTGGGGACATCCTGATCATCGGTTGGGGTTCCACCTATGGTGCCATCAACAACAAGGTCAATCGCTACCGGGCGGCAGGCAAGTCTGTTTCCCAGGCCCACTTTACCCACATCTTCCCCTTCCCCAAGAACACCTTGGAGGTGCTCAAGAAGTTCAAGAAGATCGTGGTTGCAGAGATGAACCTGGGGCAGCTCAACTCGCTGCTCCGTGCCGAGTACGCCATTGACACCATCCCTTTGACCAAGATCCAAGGAAAGCCTTTCACCGAAGACGAGATCGAAGTCGTCGTGGACAAACTTTTGTAGGAGCCATCCCCCATGAATGCAGAAAGCCAATTTACCAAAAAGGACTTCGTCCCTACCGGGGAAGTCAAGTGGTGCGCCGGGTGCGGTGACTTTTCGATTTTGGCTCAGGTCCAAAAGGTCCTGTCCGAAACCGGCAAAAGCCCCGAAAGCTTCGCTTTTATTTCCGGGATCGGCTGTTCGAGCCGGTTCCCTTATTACATGAACTGCTACGGTCTGCACGGCATCCATGGCCGGGCGTTGGCCATTGCCACCGGTGCCAAGGTCGCCAATCCGGCCTTGGAAGTATGGGTGGCCATGGGTGACGGAGACGGTCTGGCCATCGGCGGAAACCACTTTGTCCACGCCGTTCGTAGGAACGTTGGGATCAAGGGGATCTTGATGGACAACCGGATCTACGGTCTGACCAAAGGCCAATTCAGCCCCACCAGCTTCCGGGGCCAGAAGACCAAAACCGCCCCGATGGGGACGGTAGAGGACCCGCTGGACCCGATCTCCCTGTCCTTGAGCCTTGGCGGCACCTTTGTCGCCCGGACCCAAGACCGGGACCCGAAACACATGGCCGAGATTTTCCGTCGGGCCCATGAACATGAAGGGTTTGCGATGATGCAGGTGTTGCAAAACTGCGTTATTTTCAACGACGGTGCTTTCGACGATTGGTGCACCAAAGGCAAGGAGGAACACACCATCAAGTTGGTCCATGGCGAAAAAATGATCTTCGGCATGGAAAACGAGAAGTGTATCATCCGGCAAGGCTTCAGCCCCAAGGTCGCCTTGGTGGCCGAAGTGGACGCAAACAACATTGTAATTCACGATGAATTTGCCGCCGACCCCGGCCTTGCAGGGTTCTTGGCCCAGTTGAACGGGACCCACGGCCTACCCATGGCCTACGGGATCTTCCGGCAGATCAAGGCTCCAGCCTACGAAGCGGAATACCGCCGGCAAAACGACGAGGCGGTTGCCAAAAAGGGACCCGGCAATCTCCAGAAGCTGCTCAATTCCGGCGAAACCTGGACCGTGTCCTAGTTTTCCTTTGGGGAAGCCCTCCGGGGCTTCCCTGACCCTGTCCCTCCCGCCCTCATGCCGTTTTTTTCTACCAGACGACTTTGGAAAATCTTAGGGCTGCTGCTGCTCCTTGGGGTAGGGCTTTTGGCCTTGGTTTTTTCGGTGTTTCGCAGCCAAACCTTGGCGACCTTTGAAGAAGAACGGCGGTTCCAAAACAACAATACGGTCTTTTACGACCTGGAAGGCCAACCTTTCCATGTGATCCAAGGGGAGGAGGACCGCAAGTATGTGCCTCTTTCCAAGACCAGCCGCAACCTGCAAATGGCCGTGGTAGCTATTGAGGACGCAAGGTTTTTCCAGCACTTTGGCTTTGACCCAATCCGCATTTTTGGGGCGACCTTGCGGTACCTGAAAAATCCCAGTGCTCCCCAGGGAGCCAGTACCATCACCCAGCAGCTGGTCAAGCTTTCCCTGCTAAGCCCCGAGCGAACCTTGTCCCGCAAGATTTCGGAACTCTGGATGGCCATTGCCTTGGAAAGCCACTATTCCAAGCCCGAGATCCTGGAGTTTTACCTCAACAAGGTTTACCTGGGCCACCGGAACTATGGCATCGAAAATGCGGCGCTCAATTATTTCCACAAATCCGCCAAAGACCTTTCCTTGGCCGAAGCGGCCTTTATCGCCGGGTTGATCAAAAAACCCGAAGGTTATTCCCCCTTTGTAAACCTCAAGGGGGCCCGCACGAGGCAACTGTTGGTCCTGATGCGGATGCAGGCTCTGGGCTGGATCAGCAAGGAGGAGTACCAAGCGGCCATCGGGGAGCACATCCTGATCCGCCAGCGCCGCCAGTCGGACCTGAACCTGGCCCCCTACTTTATCACCCACATCCTGACCGACCTCAAACAACGGTATTCCACCAGCCAAATCTACGGCGGTGGGCTGCGGGTTTATACCACCTTAAACCGCAAATACCAAACCGCCTTGGACCAAGTGATCCGGGAGCGGTTTGCCCAACCCCGGACCTTTGAAGAGCTCGGGGCAGTGAGCCTCGACCCCAGCACCGGCTTTGTCTTGGCCCTGGTGGGCGGGTCGGACTTCAACCAATCGGAATTCAACCGGGTGACCCAGGCGATGCGCCAGCCCGGTTCATCGTTCAAGCCGATCCTGTACGCCACCGCCTTGAGCCAAGGGATTCGGCCCTACGACACCTTTGTGGACGAACCGGTCCAGTATGCCAACGGTAACGGCCAAGACGAACCTGCCTACTACGAACCGGAAAACTATTCGGGCGAATACATGGGGGAGATCACCATGGCCCAGGCCCTCAAGGTTTCCAACAACATCGTCAGTGTGCAGATCCTTAAAAAAGTGGGCATCCCCAACCTGGCCAAGGTCGCCGCCAGATTTGGCCTGGAGATCCCTCCCGAAAAAGGGTTTTGCCTCGCCTTGGGCTGCGCCGAGGTCAGCCTACTCAACCTGACCCGGGCCTATGGGGTATTTGCCAATGAAGGGCAGATCAACCAGGCGGTTTTTATCCTGAAGGTCACCGACAGCGCCGGTCGGGTGTTGGAGGAATACAAACCCAGCCCTTCGGTGCCGGTCATTTCGCCCGCCCAAGCCTACCAGATGAATCTAATGTTGCAAGAGGTGGTCAACTCCGGCACTGGGAGAGCCGCCAAGCTCGACTCCGAGCCGGTGGGGGGGAAAACCGGGACCAGCGACAACTACCGGGATGCTTGGTTTGTAGGTTTTACTGCCGGGCTGGTGACCGGGTTTTGGGTGGGCAACGACAACAACCGGCCCATGGAAAAGGAAACCGGCGGCAAGACCCCGGCCCGGCTCTGGAAGGCCTACATGACTGCCCTGCCCGCCGGAGAGTTTGAGAAGACCCTGCCGGTCAATACGGAGTTTGTGGAGGTCCAGTTGTGCAACGTCTCGGGGAAAAAGGCCAATCCCTACTGCCCTTCGGTCTCTTGGTACCCGGTCAAGCGGGACGAACCTCCCTTGGAGGAATGCGACCAACATGATGAATCCACCGCCGCCGCCCAAGCGGTGGACGGGCTGGAAACTGAGCCCTACCCGGAGCCCGAAACCCTACAGCCTACCGATCCTGCCGGGGTTCGTTAGGGAGCAACAAAGGCTCGATCACCGCCAAAATCTCCTCTCGGCCCAGTTTTTTGAGGGAAGAATGGAGCAGCAGGTTCGAGCCAAAGCCCAAAGCCTTTTTGATCACCGCCGCCTGGGACTCCATCCCGGTCTTGCCCAGCTTGTCCACCTTGTTGCCGATCAGCGACAAGGGCAGCTCCGCCCGAACCAGGGCATGGAAAAACTCCTGGTCTTCCTTGCTGGGCAAGTGCCGGATGTCCAAGATTTGGAAGATCATCGACAAGGGGTAGGTTTCCAAAAATTCCCAGATCATCTTGGTCCAGCCGTCCTTAACCGCCTTGGGGGCGGTGGCGAAGCCGTAGCCGGGGAGATCCACAAAATAAAAGGACTGGTTGACCAGAAAAAAGTTGATCATCTGGGTCTTGCCGGGGGTGCCGCTGGTTTTGACCAGTCCCTTGCGGGCGACCAAATGGTTGATCAGGCTGGACTTGCCCACATTCGAGCGACCGATGAAGGCAAAGGCCGGGAGCGGGGGAAGGTCGATCCGGCTGGGGTCCACAAAGCTTTTGAGGTATTCGGCATGGGTGATTTTCATAAACTCTCCTAGAGGTCCAAAAACCTACCTGATGCTCGCCGTTTGAGGAAGGGCTTTGCCGTAAAAAGACCCTGACCCCTTGTAAGACCCTTCTTTTTCTGTGATACTGCCAAAGAAACTCAACGAGGCCAATGAACCTACCCACCACCCTCAGCTCCCCACCGATGCGCTTCTGGCCACTTTTGGTCCGTGCCTTTGGTCTTTATAAAGCCAATCTGCTGAACTTCTTTTTGCTGGGGTTCTTGAGCTATCTGCCCTTTTGGCTGCTTGATCTGGCGGCGGACTTGGACCTGAGCGACCCGGTGGAACTGATCCATGGGTTTTTGCTCGATATTTTGGTCTGTCTGGCCCTGCCGACCCTGCTTAACCATGGCCGAATCTACCCCTTTGCGACCTTAAAAATCTTCCAAGACTACTTTGCCTCGGCGGTCTTGGTGGTTTTGTCCCAGGTGTTTCTGCTGTTTGTGTTGATGCTCTTTTTCTCCGGGCTTGGCCTGCCTTTTGTGATGTTTGCCCTGATGCCCTTTGTGCTGGTGCTGTTTGTCGGCCATTTTGCGCTGGTCAACGGCAAACCGGCCATTCGCGAACTGGGGCAAAATCTGGTGGACAGCTTCCAACTGGTCAAAAGCAGCTTCTCCACCGTCTTTTTTGGTTACCTCAACATCTCCTTGTTGATGATCCTGCCGATCATGCTGTTCAGCTTGTATTACCTGGGCACCCATCCGCAGATCGAAAAATTGATCACCCAAGTGGAACAGGAAAGCCAATTGGAGCAGAGCGGCCAAAATGAGGCCCTGCTGGGGCTGGTGGAGTCTTTAAAAATCGTGGTGGGAGAAACCGGCTACCAAACCGGCAGACTGGCTCTGCACCTCCTGTTCCGGCCCTTAAAATCCTTGTTTTTGGCCCTGTTGTTTGCCCAGCTTCTAGAGCGGCTCAACCCCAAGGCACACCAGCGGTTTTTTGGCCTTGCCGAACCGCTGGACCCGCAAGAGCCCTTGAGCAGCGGACTAACCCCCAAAGAATAACGAGGCTTTGTGGCGACCTTAGACCAACTGAACAAACCCCGAATCCTGACCGAATCCGACCGGATCTTGACCGACCTTTCCAAGGAACTGGAAAACCTCAAGGACCGGATGGGCCAGTTGGAAAAGGAGCAGGAGGACTCTCGCCAGTTCATCGACCAAGTGAGCTTCCAGGAACAGCTGGCCTCCAAGTTGGTCAACTTCCAGCAACGGGAGATCGATGCCCAAAAGGAGAATTATCAGGTGATCGCCGGGGTAATGCACAACCTCAAGTCCCCTGTGTCTTCGGTGATGGAGAATCTGGCCAGCATCATCCGGGAAATCGACGACCCAGAAACCCAAGACAGCCTCAAAGACTGTATCAACACTGCTTCGAGCGTGCTGGAGGGGTTCACCGAGGTGGAGGAATTTTGCCTCTTTGAATCCGGCTCCTTCCAGGCGAACCCCAAAACCTTAAACCTCAGAACCTTTTTTACCGATCTGGTTTCCAAGTTCCAGCTGGACCCCGCCTTGGGCCGTAAGCACAGCCTCAAGCTCCTGGTGGATGCCAAGATTCCCGGACAAAACCCGGTTTATGCCGAAACCTTGTCTTTTGCCGTCCAGGGGTTGCTGGAGGAATTGGCGATTCTGGCCGAGCCGGGGGTGCTGGAGCTGAAGGTCAGGATGGAAGAAGGCCCCAAACAACCGGGGGTGGAGCTTTTGGATCTGGTGGTCGAGATTTCCATGGCCCAGGCGACCGAGCTGGCCCTCAAGGGCTCTTGGGTCGAATTTGTGAAGGCCCACGCCGTTTCCTTGCGCCAGCAAGGCTTCAGCCTGCTCAAGACCCGTGACCGGGTCCGTCAAACCGGCGGGCTGCTGGAGATGATGGAGCAAAAAGAGCAGCTCAAGGGCTTCCGGTTTTCTCTGCCGATGACCTACTGAGCCCCAAGGCCAGGTAACGCTCCCCGTCTTCCAGTTGGGGAAAGGCCTTGGAATAGTCTTGGCCGATCCGCTCCAGTGCAGACCAATCCTCCTCCGCCAAGGCCCGTTGGGCCAATTCCTCAAAGCCCGCAGGCCCCAATTCCTTGGGCGACATTTCGGCTTCGATCCGAAAATCGCTTTCCCCTAAGGCCAACAATTCCCAGAACCGACACAAGGACATCCGGGGCTCCGGCAACCCTGCCCCCGCCTGTTGTTGGCAAAGCCGGTCCAGCGCCGCCCAGTCCTTTTGTTCCTTGTAAAGGTCGATCAACTCTTCGAGCAGCGCTTCACTGTCGGGAAACAGCAGCAGCCATCGTTCCAGATCCTCCCGGTTGGGCGGAAACAAAAGTTTGGTCCAAGACTGCCGGGGCAGGTACAGCAATTGGCCTTCCAACTTTTGCCCCACCTCGTAGGCCGCTTTTGGGTCGCCTTCTAGGAGGTGGAGCCAGAAGGTCAACTCCAGCCGATCAATGCGCAGGGCCTCCTGCTCCGGCTCCTTGGGGGCGGCCAAGAGGACCTTGGCTTGGGGCAGACGGCCAAAAAACAATTCCAGCCTCGCCCGTTCCAAGGTCAATTCCTCCGAAGACAGAGGGCTGTTTTTTAAGGTCTGGTAGGCCAGAGGCGCTTCCTCCTGGTAAAGCAGGTAGCGCACCTGATAGGCCAAGGACTCGGCATCCGGGGCTTGGGCCGGGGTGTCTCGGCGCAGCTCCACCAAAAACAATCGCTGTTTCCTGGTGGCCAAGCCCAAGGGCAGGGACCGGTAGCCCCGGTGGGCCTGATCGTACCTCCCGGCCTGTTCGTTGGCCAGGGCCTTGAGGTAGTTCAGCTTGACCTGGGACCGTTCGTTGAGGGCTTCTTGGGCAAACAAAGGCAGACCGACCCAGCCAAAGGCGATGCAAAACAGCCAAAAGCGCATCTCGGTCCTAAAAAAAGAAGAAAAAAAAAGGGGCCCCTGGTGGGACCCCTTGGTTGGTGCGACCGGAGTTTAGAACCGGACCAGGAAAGCGCCCTGGTAGCTCGGGTCCCTGCGAAGGTCAAACAGGACCTTCTTGGCTTCCTCCTTGGTGTCATAAGGTCCGGCGAAGACCTTGATGGCTTCGTAGTCCTTGCGTACATGCTCCAGGTTGAACCGGACCTTTTCCTTTTGCAGTTCCTTTTCCAGGTTGAACTTCAGGTCTTTGGCCCGGTCCAGTGCCGGGAAGGTGCCCAAGGTGACCCGGTAGCCGTTGGACTGGCTGACCACGCTAGCCTCACCGGCCTGCTTGTTGATCTTGTTGATTTTTTCAACAAGAACGCTGGCCTCTTGGTAATTAAAGACCTCGGAGGTGATCAGCTCGATAAAGTCGAACTTCTCCCCCACCGTTTGGGTGTAAACCGGCTCGCCCAGTTTACGGAGCGCTTCGGTGTAGTCTTCCTTGCATTGGTCGAAAGAACAGGTGGCAATTTGCACCAAAAATTGGGCGGTCGGCACCATACGCTTGACCGGAGGTTCCGGCTCAAAAGAGGGAGGCTCAACCATCTTCGGTTTGGGGACCTCGATCCGAATGGCCGGTTTCTCGATCTTTACCACTTCTTCTTGGGGCATCGTCGGCATCTGGGGCATTGCGTCCATCACCGGAGGCGGCACCTCTTCCGGCTCGCCGGAGAAGAAAAACCAAGCCCCGGCACCGACCCCACCGAGTACCAAAAGCACTACTGCCAGCTTGAGCCATTTTTTTAAAGCCGCCGGTTTGCCGAACTTGATGGGCGAAGCCGCCGGAGCAGGCGCACCGCCTTGGGCAGGCGCAGCTTGGGCTTGGGGGGCCGCTTTCGCTTGGGGGGCTGGAGCATCGCCGTCCATGTCTTCAATGGAGCTCAGGTCCTCAAAAAAGGAATCCAGTTCCGAATCCCCAGAGTCGGACCCGCCACCACCGCCACCACCGGAGGCTTTTCCGCCTTTGGGCGCAGCGCCACCGCCATCGTCAAGATCATCGCCTAGGGCATCGTCGAGCGAACCGGCGAAGTCGTCTCCGCCACCGTCGTCGTCCAGGCCCAAGTCGTCATCCAGATCAAAGCTATCTTCTTCACCCATGGCCAACCCTTGGTTTTAAGTTCCCGTTGATTCTCTCGTCTTGGGCCAATCCGGCCAACCCTTCTAGGGTCAACGTTGGTTCCCATCGGTCGAGATGGGCAGTCTGGTCATAAAGAACATGGGCCAGTCCACCGGTGGCGATGCCAAATAATGTTGCCCCATGGGAGGCGGCAATTTTTTCCAGCATGGTTTCCACCAGCGATGAATATCCAAAAAGGATACCAGATTGTAAGGCCTCCCTCGTATTTTTTCCAATTATTTGTTTTGGGAACTCCAAAGGCACCTCAAAAAGCGCCTCCGCATTCTGAGCCAGAGCCTTGGCGCAGAGTTCCAGACCAGTAAAGATGGCCCCACCCAAAAAAACTCCCGGAGAGGCCACCACGTCAAAAGTAGTGGCCGTACCCAGGTCCACCACCACCAAATCCCGTTTCCACTTTTGCCAAGCAGCATAACCGTTGACCAACCGGTCAATCCCGGCCCCTTGGGCCAAAACCCGGAACCCGACCTGTTCCAATTCCTTTTGGCCAATCTCCAACACCGGAATCCCCAAGGAGGCCAACGCCGCCTCGAGGGCGGGCAGGGGGGCCTTAAAAACCGAGCAAAAGACCACTCCCTGGGGAGTCCCCCTTTGGGCCACCTGGGCGGCTAACAGGGCTTGGTATTCCGGTTCGGGCAAGACCGGGTGGCTGGGGAGCCGCCATTGGTCTTGCAGTTGCGGGCCCCGGAATTCCCCAAAGTGCAGGGTACTGTTTCCCCCGTCCATCACCCAGAACCTAGAAAAATCCATTTTCCTTCAAAAAGGCATCGTTGAGGGAACTCGCCTTGGCCGGAGCCTGGGCAAAGGGCAGCAGGCGCTCCACGTACCTGCCGATCAGGTCGGTTTCCAGGTGGACCGGGTCTTTGGGTTTGAGTTCCCGAAGGTTGGTTTCCTGGTAGGTGTGGGGGATGATGGCAACGGTAAACCGGTCCGATTCTAGGCTCGCCACGGTCAGGCTGATCCCGTTGACCGCCACCGAACCTTTGGGGATCAGGTACCGGGAGATTGGAGCCGGGTAGGTGAAGGTAAGGGAATAAAACTCCCCTTCTTTTTTCACCCCTCCCAGGTGTCCCAATCCGTCCACATGTCCCTGGACCAAGTGCCCGCCCAGCCGGTCCCCCAGCCGAAGTGCCTGTTCCAGGTTGAGCCGAGCCCCCGCCTTGAGGCCGCCGAACCGACTTTTTTGGACCGTCTCGCCGGAAAGTTCAAAGGCGACCGACCGACTGTCAAAAGACACCACGGTCAGGCAAACCCCGTCCACCGCCACCGAGTCCCCCAACTTCAGTCCTGGGTTGATCCTGCCGCAACCCACCTTCAACTCCAGCTGACCTGGGCCAATGGGCCGCAGGGACAGCAGGGTCCCCACCTCTTCAATCAAGCCGGTAAACATCTTCTTTCCTTTGGAACAGTTCCAACAACAGATCGGAGCCCAAAACACGGGTCGGGCCAAAATGAAAGGACGGCAATTGGGCCAACCCCAAGGCCCCCAGGTCCCCGGCAAAACCGGGAGCCGCTGGCTGGCCCATGATCTTGGGGGCCACAAACAGGCAGATTCGGTCTATCAGGTTTTGGCCCAAAAAACCAGCCCAGAGCCCGGCCCCTCCCTCCAAAAGGAGGCTGACCAATCCTTGGCGGTACAATTGTTGGAGCGCCCATTTTGGATCGGGAACCGCTTGGTCGGCGACCAGCACCAAAATACCTTGGGCCTCCAACGCTTCGAGCCGAGCTTTGCCGGCTTGGTTGCCCACCACGACAAAACGCCGCTGCGGCTGGGGGTCCAAAAAATGGAGGCCGTAGGCAAACGCTCCGGTGGAGGCAAAAACTACCTGGGCCGGTTGCCTCGGGTGGGGCGAACAACGGTCGGTCAAGCGGGGGTTGTCTTGGTTGAGGGTCTTGCGGCCCACCAGGATGCCCTGGTGCTGGCTCCGCAAACGGTGCCCAAAGGCCCGAGCCTCCGGGCCGGTGATCCATTGGGACTGGCCCAGAGCGGTGGCGATTTTTCCGTCTAAGGTCACTGCCGCCTTGGCGGTTACGTAAGGCAAGCCGGTGGTGATGTGTTTGTTGAACACCCGGTTGAGGGAGGTGCAGGCCGGGGCCAAAACCCCGGAGACCACTTCCAGGCCCTGGGCCTTGAGGTAGGCCAAGCTTTGGCCCTGCATCTTGGGATTGGGGTCCAGACAGCCCACCACCAAACGGCGGACTTTTTTTTGGAGCAACAGTTGGGTACAGGGGGGAGTGCGGCCTTGGTGGTTGCAGGGCTCAAGGGTAACGTAGAGAGTCGCCCCTTCCGGGACTTGGTCAAAGGCTTCCAGGGCCTTGACCTCGGCGTGAGGGGCACCGGCCCGCTCATGCCACCCTTCCCCCAACAGCTCTCCGGCAGCAGAGACCAACAGCGCCCCAACCGCCGGGTTGGGTTCGGTTTGGTCCAAGGTCTTTTCAGCCAAGGTGATGGCCTTGGCCATCCAAGCTTCGTGAGGGTTCAAGGGACTTTCGGTTAAACGTTGCCGGTGGACCAAGCCCGGTTTGGAGAGACTATTTCACCACGGCCAGACGTAACACCCGTTCTTCGGCCGACAGGATGTTGGTGATCTTGGCACCAAACTTTTCGTTGACCACCACCACCTCGCCGGTAGCCAAAAGGTGCCCGTTGACGTAAATCTCCAGCTCTTCGCCCACCAAACGGTGCAACTCGATCACCGAGCCTTGGCCCAGCGAGAGCAAGTCGGCGATGTACATCTTCGCCCGGCCCACCTCGAAGGTGACCTTGAGCTTGATGTCCATGAGAAAATCAAGGCTGATGTTGCTTTTGGGGTCTCCGTGGCTTTGGACCGCTCCTTTGGGGTGGCCCAAGGCCAAGGCCTTTTCGACCGGGTCTTCCTCAGGAGGCAGACCGCCTTCGCTCAAAGCCGCCTGGGCCGCCGCAAAAGGGTCGTCCGCCGCATCCGGGGCCGGAGCTCCCCCGCCGCCCAGTTGGCGCATCGCCGCTTCAAAGGGATCTATTTCTTCGGCCATCGCTGTCAATTGGCTTGGGGTTGCGGCTGGCTTTGGGGGTCAACCAGGGCCGGGTAACGTCCGATGCATTTGATCATGGTGTAGTCTCGCACCGGTTTTGCTGCCGACTTAAAACGGTCTTGGGCGATTTTTTTGCACCAAAAGGGCTCCCCATCCACCACCTTGAGCACACAGGAATAATTTGCCTCGCTGCACTCGGGGGGCCGTAGGTACTTGATTGGTTTTCGAGGGCTCCCTTGGGCCGCTGCACCGACCAGCAAGCCAAAGATCATCAGCCCCAAGGCCGCTTTTTTGTTCATCTTTTGGTTCCTTTTTGGGGATCAAGGTAACAGGTGGACTGCTGGTTTCCCTGGCGGTCACACCTCTCTCCCTAACTCCAAAGCACAATTTGGGCCAAAACCGGCGTTAAGCTCCCCTCAGGCCGGTTGGGCAAAGAAGTCGTTGCCTTTGTCATCCACAACGATAAAGGCCGGGAAATCTTTGACCTTGATCTTATAAATCGCTTCCATGCCCAATTCGGGGTATTCCAGCACTTCCATTTCGGTGATACATTCCTTGCCCAAAATGGCGGCCGCACCGCCGATCGACCCCAAGTAGAACCCGCCGTGGGCCTTACAGGAATCGGTCACCCCTTTGGTCCGGTTGCCTTTGGCCAACATCACCAGACTGCCCCCTTCCTTTTGGAAGGTTGGCACATAAGAATCCATCCGCCCGGCGGTGGTGGGGCCAAAGGAGCCGGAAGCATAACCTTCGGGGGTCTTGGCCGGACCAGCGTAGTAGATGACGTGGTTCTTGAAGTATTCGGGCAGACCTTGGCCTTGGTCCAGCCGTTCCTGGAGTTTTGCATGGGCGATGTCCCTTGCTACAATGATAGTCCCCGAGAGCATCAGCCGGGTTTTGATCGGGTATTGGGTCAAGGTTGCCAAAAGCTTTTCCATGCCCAGGTCCAGGTCCAGGTGCAGAGCCGCATCCTTGCCCCCGGCCCCGTGGGCGGGGAGGTACTGGGCAGGGTTGGTTTCCAGCTGTTCGATGAACACCCCTTCTTTGGTGATCTTGCCTTTGATGTTCCGGTCGGCGCTGCAACTGACCCCGATCCCCACCGGGCAAGAGGCTCCGTGCCGGGGCAGGCGGATCACCCGAACGTCGTGGCAGAAGTACTTCCCGCCGAACTGTGCCCCCAGGCCCAAGCCCCAGGTCATCTGCAAGACCTTCTGTTCCAACTCCAGGTCCCGGAAGGCCCGGCCCAGTTCATTGCCCGAAGTGGGCAGCTGGTCCAATTCCTTGGCACTGGCCATTTTAACGGTTTTTAAGGTCATCTCGGCGCTGGTCCCACCGATCACTACCGCCAAGTGGTAAGGCGGACAGGCTGCGGTGCCCAGGCTCCTGACCTTGTCTTTGAGGAACTCCATCAACTTGGTGGGGTTCAACAAGGCCTTGGTTTCCTGGTAAAGGTAGGTTTTGTTGGCCGATCCGCCGCCCTTGGCCATAAACAAAAACTTGTAGGCCCCTTGGCCGTGGCTGTAGAGGTCGATCTGGGCGGGCAGGTTGGTACCGGTGTTGACCTCATCGTACATGGTCAAGGCAGCGGTCTGGCTGTAACGTAGATTGTCGTTTTTGTAGGTATTGTAGATCCCCAGGCTTAAGGCCTCTTCATCGTTGCCGCCGGTGAGGACATTTTCCCCTTTTTTCCCGACCACCAGTGCCGTCCCGGTGTCCTGGCAACTGGGGAAGATCTTCTCGGCGGCGATGATGGCGTTTTCCAGGAGGTTGGTGGCCACAAAGCGGTCGTTCTCCGAAGCGGCCGGGTCCAGCAGGATCGCCTGCAAGGAAGCAAGGTGTCCGGGCCGAAGGAGGTGCGAAACGTCCTTGAAGGCGGTCTGGGCCAGCAGGGTCAGGGCCTGTGGCTCGACCAGCAAAAACTCCTTGCCGCCGAAGGACTCAAGCCTAACGTGCTCCTGGGTCAGTTTCCGGTAAGGGGTGGGGTCGGCACCCAATTGGAAGATCTCTTCAAAACGAAAATTTGGCATCCTTCGGCTGGGGAAAAAGGTTGGCGGTAAAGCTCTTTTTATTCTGCCAAAGCGGAGGGGGCTTGTCACTTCTTTCTTGCTGGGTGGTCTATCCCGTCATTTTTATATACCATTTTATATTATAAATATATTACTTGCTTAAATTGCTCGGTTTGGTTAAAATCATACCAAGTTCGGAAAACCAAAACGCAGACCTCAGGGAGAAAAACATGGGAGTTTCAGGATTGGTCGGACGGGAGAGTTACAAAAACCTCAGCGCCCAAGACATTCTCCAGTTTTTTATGGAATACGGCAAACTGACCACTCTGCCCAAAGGCAGCACAATGTTCAGCCCCGGAGAGAAAGGGGACCGGATCTACTTGATCAACCACGGCGAAGTGAAGGTTTACCGCTCCACCAACGATGGCAAGGAGATCATTTTAGAACTCCTGGGCCCCGGCAGTATCCTGGGGGACACCGAAGCCCTGAGCGGCTTGGAGTGGAAAAACACCGCCATCACCAAGCAGGACACCATCGTTCATATGGTCTCCCAAAGGACCTTGCTGGAGCGCGCCGAAAAGGACCGCAAACTCTCCGCTTGGCTCTTGGAGCGCACCGCCAGAAAACAGTTGGATACCGAAGCCTTGATGGAAGGGCTGCTGTTTAAAAGCGCCAATTCCAAGGTGGCCCAACTGCTGCTTGATCTGGCCGACCGTTATGGAGTCTTGAGCGACGAAGGGACCCTGATCGATTACCTGATCACCCACCAGGAAATCGGCAACACCATCGCCACGACCCGGGAAACGGTTTCTTACGCCTTCATGGAGTTTCGCCAAGCCGGAATGATCGACACGGTCAAACGCCGGACGGTGATCAAAGACCGGGCAGCGCTGTCGTTGGTCGCCCAGGAATAAGAGGGGTCCAGGCCCTTTTTTGGAGCGCCCGTCCTTCCCCCCTTTTACCGGGACGGGCGCTTCTCTCCCCCCCTAGCTTCAGGCTTCCCTTTTGGGGCTCTTGCACTTTCAGCGGGCTTGTGGCAGACTTCCCACTTTAAGTGCATCAATCACCCCACATCCCCAGCTTTCGGTCATGTACAGCACCAACGAGTTCAAGAAAGGCCTTCGGATCATGGTGGACGGCAACCCCTATGTGATCGTCGAAAACCAATTCGTCAAGCCAGGCAAAGGCCAAGCCTTCAATCGAGTTCGGATCAAAAACATCTTAAACGGCAACGTGATCGAACGGACCATGAAGTCCGGCGAAAAGGTCCCCAAGGCGGATGTCCAGGAAAAAGAGATGCAGTACCTTTACGCCGAAGGTGAGGACTACCACTTCATGGATACCACCAGCTACGAACAGATCGAGCTCAAAAAGGAGCAACTCGACGACGGCTGGCAGTGGCTGCAAGAACAGATGATGTGCTACGTGGTCTTTTACAACGGCCTGCCGATTTCGGTGACCGTGCCCAACTTCGTGGAACTGGAAATCACCTACTGCGAGCCGGGCATCAAAGGCGACACCGCCACCAACACCACCAAACCCGCCACCCTTTCCACCGGTGCCACCGTTCAGGTCCCCCTGTTCGTCAACCAAGGCGACAAGATTCGGATCGACACCCGCACCGGCGACTACATGGAACGGGTGAAGTAAGATGCCGGTTCCGGGCCTTGTGGCCCGAGCCCGGCTTTTGTCCGGGCTCCGCCGGTTTTTGGACCAACGGGGTTTGTTGGAAGTGCAAACCCCGCTGCTGGCCTCCTGCCCGGCTCTGGAAACGGAGATCGAACCCTTTGCTTGCGGCCCCTTTGGCCCCTATCTGGTTTCCTCCCCCGAATACGCCATGAAGCGGCTGCTGGCCCAAGGGTCCGGGTCGATCTACCAGATCGGCTCCGTCTTTCGGCAAGGGGAGTCCGGCTACAAACACAACCCCGAATTTACCTTGTTGGAATTTTACCTGGTTGGCCAGGACCAATGGGGGCTGATGGACTGTTTGGCTGACCTGTTCGAGCAGGTTTTGGGCTGGCCCAGGCCGCAGCGACTGGACTACGGGGAGCTGTTTGCCACCCGGCTGGGACTTGATCCTTTCGGGTTTTCTTTTGCCCAATTCGAGGCGACCTTGGCCGGATTGGGCCAGGAGGTTCCCGACTTTTTGCGAGACTCCCCAGCGAACCAAACCGACCAACTGGACTACCTGTTTGGCCTGTTTCTGGAGCCCCAGTTGGGCCTGGAACAGCCGGTGTTTTTGACCGGCTACCCCCACTTCATGTCCGCCTTGGCTCGACTGGAGCAGGACGGCAAGCGGTCCGCCCGGTTTGAGGTCTTTTACCGGGGCTTTGAGCTGGGCAACGGGTTTTATGAGCTTAAAGACCCGGTGGAGCAACGGCGGCGCTTTGAGGAAACCAACTTGGCCCGGACCGCCAAAGGCAAACCGGCTTATCCGTTGGACGAAAAGTTTTTGGCGGCGCTGGGCCAAATGCCCGATTGTGCGGGCATTGCCTTGGGGGTGGAGAGAATCTTGATGGCTGCGGCAGGGACCCGGCAGATCGGTCAGGTCATGCCCTTCACCTGGGATCAGGTCTGAGCTGGGTCAAGCCTGAGGCGGAACGGCGGTGTTGTATTTGGCCCGGGCGGGCTTCGGGACGGCGACCGCCGGTTTTTCCTCCACTTCCTCAGTTTCGGCGGACAGCTCTTCCATCGCTTGGTCCAAGAGGTGGCAGGCGGCTTCCATCAACTGCCGGTAGCCGTGCCCCTTTTCCACCAAGCACTTGGCAAAGCTCCGGCAGAGGATTTGCAGTTCCTGGGCCGAAGCGCCCGGCAGGGGCACCTTCGGTTCGATGGCCCTTTGGCAGTCCAGAGAGCCTCTCTCCAGCAAATCCGGTTTTTTGTCGCCTTTTTTTGCCAACCTTGCCTCCAAACGTCCAGCGCTGATGGAATTCTCTTGTAGCTCAATCCACCGGATTTGGCTCCCCTTTTTTTTCAGGCAGCCGCTCCAAGTCTTCTGGTGCTGGGGGCGAAGGTTCCGCTTGGGGTTGGCCGGTTTGGTCGGTGACCTCGGTCGGCCCATGTTCGCTTTGGGAGAGGTCCAGGGGTAAAAAATTGGCCAGACCGGTCCACCGCTCCAGCCCCTCCTGGGGGGTCTGGAGGTGGCAGACCAAGGCCAGGGCACAGCGGCTTTCTTGGACCAACTGGGTAAAAAAGTTTTCCATCGGCCCATCCAACTGGCGCAAAAACAGCTGGCTGATCAGGATCAAACCGGATTCCTGGAACCCCAGGCTCAACAGGGCAAACTTGAGCCGTTCGTCCCCCTTAAGCTTATAGACCTGCAGGTGCCGCAGCGAATAGGCCCGCAGCTCTTCCATCAAGGTTCGTTTGGCCCGTCTCCGGCCACCGAACTGCAAGAAGGGCTGGGACTCCAAGGTCAGGAAGGGTCCCACCTTTTTTTTGTACACCCGGTCCCCCAACAGCAGGCGGTCCGAATGGCAGGCATAGTCCCTGGCCTTGTAGATCCGGCCTCTGTGCACCTGATACCGGCCTTCCAAGATCCCCAGAAACCCACTCATCTGGTCCTGGTTGGCCAGAGTGATCTTGTAGCGTTTTCCCCATTCCAATTCCAGGCTGACCCGTTTGAGGCCAAATTCCTGGTCCGGGAAAAACCCAACGTTGGCAAACTGGATCAACATTCCCATCGGTCAGCCTTTCACCCAGCCCAGGCGCTCCAGCGCCAAGGCTTCAAGGCTCGCTTGGTAGGCCTTGGCTTCCGGTTGTGGTTCAGCCGGGGCCCAGACAGCAAAGTCCTTGTCGCTGGTCGCCTCGTAGGGGCCAAGCTTGACCTCGTAAAATACGCTGCCCGACTGGAGGGCTAAGATCGAATGGAAGGTCCCAGCCGGGATGTCCGCTCCAAAGAGCCCCAGGCTGGGGTCCAGGCCCAAGACCTCCTGAGGGTGTCCCGTTTCGTCAAAGGTGACCAGTGCCCCTCTGCCGACCAGACACAAAAAAACCTCGTCCTTGGCCGGGGTCAGGTGTCGGTGGGGACGGACATAACTGCCCGGCTCAATGGCGTTGAGCAGACGCTGCAAAGGATCGGAGGATTGGCGGTGAAAATTGTGGTTGGTCCGACCTCGGGGGGTTTGTCGGGCCTTGTGGGCGGTTTGGTCCAACAGGGGCCTAGTGATCTTTATGGCGCTCATAAAAGTCCGTTAATTGTTCAAACAGCCGGTCCTTGTGCCGCCTCAGCCGCAAGGTCTCCAGCACTTTAAAACCAACCAGCAGGCCCAGGACCAGACAGATCAAAAAGAGCAGCCCTGCGCCCATCCAATCCAGGTTTGCAACCAGCCAGTTTTCCATGAGGTCAGGGTTGGACGTTGCGGAAAGCATCCACAAAGGTTTTCAGCTGCCCGGCATCGTAAGGCTTGACCAACAAGCCGCTAGAGCCTTTGCCATGGAGCATGGCCACGTCCTGTTCGGCGGTGGAGATCAGGATGGGCAGCTCGGCAAAGCGCCCCATAGACCGCAGCTTGGCCAACAGGGACAACCCCCCGGCAAAGGGCAGATTTACATCAAGGACCAGCATGTCCACCTTGGAATAGGCCTGCAAGACGGCGTAGGCCTCAAAGATGTCGCTGCACAAAATGGATTTAACCCCTTCGATCCGGGTCAACATTTTGTCGATCAGCTTCAGCTGGGGAGCGCTGTCTTCAACGACCATGACCGTAAAAATTTGTTGGAACAATCCCATGTTTTCCCTCCGGAGATGGGTCCAGACTACAAAAAAGACCCTCCTTTTGCCAAGAAAATCTCCCGGACCCATAAATTTCCAGACCGATCCCGGCCCAGGACCAAAGATTGGCTGCCTTCAATGCCCCCAGACAAAGGTTCAGGGCCTCTGGAGGGATGGGCCCCCCAACACGGGGGAGGCAATCGCCAAACATATCCGTGGCTATACCTTATTTGTTTGAATCTTAAAGGTGATTTTTTTATCTTCAGTCAATAACTGTTCTTGACCAGAACTCTAGGGGGTCTTAATATGCATTTAATTGGTTGGCTTTCCTTTTCTCCCGATCCCCAAGAAAAAGGCGGTTGCCTGCTTCAGGGCAAAACAGAGTGAGGCCGTGCCAAAAGAATCAGGGAAAACAAGGATTTTTGCCCTACCGGCCCCCTTGAGCCCCCCTGACGAAACCAAGGAAGGTCCAAGCTGAAAAAAGACAACTTAACGGTAAAAACCGCTTGATCAAATCTTCCAGACCGTCCATGGTCAGCTATTCTTTTTTGTTCCACCGTTTCCTGCGGTGCCGTTCCTGAAACCTCTCGTCGGGAGCCGAGCCTTGAGACAAGTCATCCACATCATCGCAGAATACGTCGGTTGCAAAAAAGGCCGAGAATTGTTTACCAATCTTGATGCCCTGATGCAGGTCCTGAGAGCGGAAGTCAAAAATTCCGGGTTGGACACCGTCGCTGAAGCTGGGTTTTCCTTTGGAGAAGGGGAAGGGGTGACTGGCTGTCTGGTTTTGGCCGAATCCCACCTCAACATCCATACTTGGCCGGAGCGGGATTTCTACCTGAACGTGGACATTTCGGTTTGCAACTACTCTTGCGACAACTTCCCCAAGGCGCTGAATCTGGCCAATGCGCTCAAGTCCGTCTTTGAACCCTTGGATGTCAACGAAAAGATCATCAAAGGCTACAAGGACATTGAAGACGACAAATACACCGAGTACTTTTCCCCGGACTACGGCTTTTTCATCAAGCCGGCAGAGGTGCTCTACCGCAGCAGCGACGACCTCCAACAGGTCGAGGTGTACGATACCAAGGACTTTGGCCGTCTGCTTCGGATCGACAGTTTCTTCCAGACTTCCGACAAAGACGAAGCCTTTTACCATGAGCCCCTGGTCCACCCGGCCATGATTGCTCATCCGAACCCCAGGAAGGTCCTGATCATCGGTGCTGGGGATGGTGGCGTGCTCAACCACGTCTTGAAGTACAACACCGTCGAAAAGGCGGTGATGGTCGAAATCGACGACTCGGTGATCCAGGTTTCCAAGGAATACCTGCCCAAGGTCCACCAAGGTGCCTTTGACGACAAACGGGCCCAGGTGATCATCCAAGACGGCCTGGAATACATTGCCGGGACCGACGAAAAGTTTGATGTCATCATCCTGGACCTGACCGACCCGATTGGACCAGCCAGGGCCCTTTATACCCAGGCCTTTTACAAAAAGGTCAAACAGGCCCTGCGGGACGAAAGCTCGATCTTAGCCCTGCACACCGAATACCCGCAGCTTTACCCCCAGATGTACGGAAGGATCAACCGCACCTTGAAGGACACCTTCAAGTATGTGGCCAACGGCTTCCAGTTCGTGCCGATCTACGGGACCACCATGAGTTTTGCCTATTGTTCCGACCAGAGCAACCCCAAGGGAGTGACCTTGGCGGAAGTACAAAACCGGTTGGACTCCAGGCAAGTTTCGGGGCTCAAGCTTTACAACCCCGAAATGCATTTCGGCTTCCTCGCCGAGCCGAACTATGTGAAGGAGATCTTGGCCAAGGAGTATGAAATCATTACTCCAGCCAAGGGGTTAGACGAGTTCATGAATACCTATAACGTCGCTAGGACCTGAGAAGGGAGTTTTAGAAAATCGATTTGTTTTGCTTAAGTTTTACTTAAGTTTGCCTCTTCGGCAGGAGTCTTGTCCTAGGATCCAGGTAGCACCCTTTGGGCCGTTACCTGGGTGCCCCTGCTCCACAGTCAAGACCTTAGAATCTGTGGACCTGAGTAATCGGAAGGACCCTGTGCCTTCTATGCCCTAACCACAAGCAGTATCACCTTAGGAGGATGTAAGATGGAAGAAGTTTGCATGGGATCCAATTGGGGAAAGCACGTCATTTGCGACCTTTACGGTTGCGACCTGAGTACCATGACCAACGCCCAGCATATCAAGGATTTTGTCAAAGAACTGGTGAAGCAGATTGACATGATCGCATTTGGGGAGACCGTGGTGGTTCATTTTGGGGACAACGAAAAGGTGGAAGGTTTCACCATGTCCCAGATGATCCAAACCAGCATGATCTCTGCCCACTTTGCCAACCACACCAAGGCGATTTATTTGGACGTGTTCTCGTGCAAGGACTTCTCTTCCAAGACCGTGGTGGACTTGGCTGGCAAGTGGTTTAAGGCTACCAGTCACATCGTTCACGTGATTGAGCGCAAGTAAGAAGCTTGGTTTTAGAAGCTTAACTTTTAAAAACCCACCCAGGCCAACCGGTTTGGGTGGGTTTTCCCTTCCTGTTTTGCTCCTCCCTTTTCCCTCTTTTTGGCGTTTTTTTTTCGGCCCCCTGGGCCAGCCTTGGCTCGGTTTTGTCCCGGTCTTGGTGCAGCACAAAAGCCCCCCTTCCCGGACCAAAGTTCCAGACCCGAACCAACCGGTTTTTAAGGGCTCTTTTCTTTGTTTTTCCAAAGGTGCAAGCATTGGCAAAGGGGAAAAAATGACCTAGCATTGCGGTAGCCATTCCTTTATCGGCCCTGTTTTACAGAAGACGATGCCTGTCAACACTGCTAATAAAAGCTATCTTTTCAGCATATTCCTGCTGACCTTTGTGCCGCTGGCGGGGTTTATGGCCTTGCTTTTGAGCCTGTTTGACCAACATCACCGCAAGGAAACCCAGCAGAGACAGCTGCAAAAGATCGAACAACACCACCACCTGCAAACCCAATCGATCGAAACCTACCTGAACGACTGTATCTCCGACTTTTATTTCCTGAGCCAATCCCAAGATCTTTTTAAGACCATCGCCCAACACCGCCCGATCACCAATAAGGCCATTGAGCCTTTTTTTACCTTTATCGGTGCCAAAACCGGGATCGACCAAGTGCGGTTTTTGGACCTAGAAGGGGAGGAGCAGTTTCGGATCAACCACCCCAAGCTGGGCTCGCCACTGTTGGTGCCCCAGGCTCAACTACAAAAAAAGGGCAACCGGTACTATTTTTTGAACTCCAGAGACCTGGACCCGCTCCGTTATTACATCTCCCCCTTGGACCTCAACGTGGAGCACCAGGAGGTTGAATTTCCCTTTAAGCCGATGTTGCGGTTTGCCATGCCCATCTACGACCAGGCCCAAAAGTTGGGGGTCTTTGTGGTCAACTTCCTGGCCGAGCGCTTTTTGGAGGGGATCCGCAACACCGCTTACCTGAGCGGCGGGCAGGTGATGTTGCTCAACTCGGAAGGTTATTATCTGGTCAGCCCCAACGAGGGGGAAGAGTGGGGCTTTGCACTGACCGGCAGGCAAGACCTGAAGTTTGACCGGCAACACCCCAAAAGCTGGGCAGAGATCGGCAGCCACAACAACGGCACCTTTTCCAACGAAGAGGGGTTTTTTGTTTTTGACCGGATCGATCTGGCCAAGATGATCTCCTCTTCCCTGCCGATCCTTCCGGGGGCCCAAAACCTCCCGGTCTGGATCCTGGTGACCAAGGTCACTTCTTCGGACATCCTCCAGGACCACCGCAGCCAGATGATGGGGATCTATTACAGCTATCTGGCCATCTTGGTAGTGTTGGCCGCCTTCAGCCTCTACTTTGCCCGACACCAACAAAAGCTGAAGCTGTCCCAGGCGACCAACGCCGCCCAAACCAAGGTTCTCAAAAAACGGATCGACGAGCTTCATTGCCTTTACGACATCACCCACCTGACCGAAACGGAAAACCTGAATTTCCACGAGATGATGCAGCAGCTGGTCAACCAGATTCCCAAGGCCTGGGGCTATCCCCAGTACTGTTCGGTCAGGCTGGTGATCCGTACCGAGATTTGGCGGAGCGTCAACTTCCGCAGCCCGGTGCTTTCCCAAAAAGAAGAGATTTGGAACCAAAACGAGCGGCTGGGCTACCTGGAGGTAGGCTACGACACCCAGCCACCCGAAGGCGGATTCCTGGAGGAGGAACAGTCCTTGTTGCAGGCTTTGGCCTTACGGATCCTCAAGGTCTATCAATTCCAAAAGACCAAGGAACTGCTCCAGTCCCACCAAGAACAGTTGGAAGAACAGGTGGAACAACGGACCCACGAACTGGCCCAGGCGAACCAGCAGCTGACCTTTGAGGTCGCCGAAAAGCAGCGGCTGGCCGAAACCTTGGCCAAGGAAAAACAACGGGCCGAAGAGGCGACCAAAGCCAAAACCTCCTTCTTGTCGTTGGTGGCCCATGACCTGAAATCACCGTTTTTTTCCATCCTGGGGATTTTAAGGCGGATCGTCAAAAAGGAAGCTAACCTGGACCCCAAGCACCGGGAACTGTTGGTTAACTCCATCGAATCGGGCCAGCGGCTGCTCAACATGATCGACAAACTGATCACCATCAACCGCATCCAAACCGGCCGGATCAAGCCGGACTACCAGGAGATCCTGCTTTTTGACTTGGCCCAACAGGTGAGCAACCAGTATGCAGATTCGGCGGAACAAAAGGGCATTGTCCTGGAAAACCAAGTTCCCAAGGCGGTGATCCTGGAAACCGATCCTTTTTTGTTGGGCGAGGTGATGGCCAACCTTTTGTCCAACGCCATCAAGTTCTGTAGCCCTGGCGACCGGATCAAGGTCACCTGGGAACTAGGCCTGGGGTTGATCGTTGAGGACACGGGCTTGGGGATCGAGCCGGAGGTGGCCCAATACCTCTTTAAGGAACAGTTTTCCACCACTACCTTGGGAACCATGGGCGAAAAGGGGACCGGCCTTGGCCTCCCCTACTGTTTCGACATCATGAGGCTCCTGGGCGGTGGTATCGATCTGGATTCGGTGGTCAACCAAGGCAGTCGCTTTACCTTGAGCTTCCCCAGCCACCGGCTGAGGCCCTAACCTTTCCCCCGGCACCATGGACAACCAGGAACTGCAAAAAAGCATCGACCGCTTCATCCGGGCCCAACGGCGCAGGCGGATCACCAGCGACAATCGGGACCTGCTTTTGACCCAAATCATCGACCAGGCCCCGGACCTTGAATTGGGCTGGGTGGACGGTGCGCTGGCCCATTTGACCTTGCTGCAACGCCAAAGGGTCGAAGCCCCGGCCTTGGGGTTCTTGGAAGCGATCAAAAAGCTCAACAGCCTCAACAAAGCCAAACGGTTGTTTGCCTTGGAGACCCTCAACCTCTTGGGGGGAGCCGAGCAGATCCAAGGGTTGGTCGAGACCCTGACCTCCGGGCTGGCGGAAAACCGGAAAAAACTGGCCATGAGCCTTTTGCTGTCTTTCCGGGGCACCGACAAGGTCACCGACCTTTTGCTCAACAGCCCCACCCTTTTTACCGCCAAAACGGCAGACTCCCAGAAACATGCCTTGGTCTCCTTTCGGTTTGAAATGGCCGAAAAGCTGATGGCTCTGTTTACCAAGCCTTACCTAGCGACCCAGTCCAAGACCCTGGGGATCGACCAGGAACTCAGCCTGGACTTGTTACGAGGGATTTTGGCTGACGCAAGGTTGACCGACCTTTCTCGGTTTTTGGAGTCCGACGAGGTGCTGACCCTCAAGCTGGGGGAGGTGATTGCTTCAATCCAAGGGCACCGGATGTTGCCGATCTACGCCAAAAAGCGGTACGACTACCTGCGGGATTTTTTTGTCCGCCTCTCCGAACCGGCCCGCTTTCTGGGTGTTGACGGCTCCGACCTGTCCAAGGTTTGCGCCGCTTTCTTGTGGACCAATCTGCAATTGACCCCGCCCCAGTCTCTGGTCGGCAAGATGACTGACCGGGCCTTGTACGCCTTGCCTTCCACCAAGACCGAGCTCAACCGGTTCCTGGAAAATCTGGCCCCCAGTACCCTGGATGCCTTGATCAAAGACATCAAGGATCTGATCAACACCCTTTGCCGGGCCACTGATGCCGACCTCAACCAACTGTTCGCCACCGCCAAGGCCAAGTACGAACTTGGGGAGCCGGACCACAGCCTGTTCGGGCAGATCTACGGCGGGTTGATGGAGCTTAAGGTGATGGGCTTGGTGGCGCTCAACCAAGTAGAGGAGCTGATCGACAAGGTGCGCCGGGACATCTCCGGCGAGCCGAAGGCCCAAAAAAGTTTGGACGAGGTCTTTGACCAAGCCCCGGATGTGGACGGAGTCGAGGGCCCCCAACAGGTGGAAAAAAATCCCGACTTCAGCCGCCTGTTCCGGGCCATCCGCCCCGTCTCCACTACGGTGGTTGGCTTTCGTGGCCCCAAGGAGGGTGCAGGGAAGCGGGCGACTCAGGTCAACCAACGGGTCTTTGGCAACCAAAAAAGCCTGCTCTCCTTCAAGGATGGATTGGAGGTCCTGATGGATTATTACCGGGCCAAGGGGCACCATGTTGACCAGTTTTTGTTCCAACCCAAAAACTTCCCCAAGCCAGTGGTAGAGACGCACCTGACTTACCTCTCCAGCAACGACGAAGACCCGCTCTTGCTTTGTTGCGGGATCACCTTTTTTGAACAGGACCGCCCGATTCCCGCATCGGCGAATGCGGAAGACCAGATGGAGACCTTGGCGGAGCAATACTTCTTGCCCTACTACTTTACCATGGCCACCGGCCACTTCCACCCGGTCTTACATGCCCGGTCCCGCAAAATCATTGGCCGGGAAGAAGGGAAAAACGAGGAGGCCAGCTTCCAAGCCAACCTGTACATGCTGGAATTCAAGGGCCTGGACATGGGGCATTCCGAATCGCTCCGGGTGGCTTCCAAACAAATGCTGGCCCTGTTCCACGGGCTGCCGGACAACCTCTGGCGGCTGCCGGAGGTCCAGGAATCGGTCAACTTCCTGATGGGCAAGCTCAAGCTGGCGCTTTAGAGGTCAACCGGCCCGCCGGAGGCCTTGTACCTTCCAGGTCAATTGGGCAAGTGGCCCAGCCCCGATTGCCTCTGGCCGCCGACCTGGGCCGAAACCTCGGTGACCATGTCCATGAGCATCTTGGCCTGGGCGCTCAGTTGCTCTACCGCTGCCGCCGCTTGCTCAGCGGTGGCGGCATTGCCTTGGGTCACTTCGCCCATCTGCCCCAGCGCCTGGTTTATCTCCTTGGCCCCTCTCGATTGGGCGGTAGAAGCGCTGGAGATTTGGCGCACCTGGGACTTCATCTCTTCGATCCCCTTGGCTTCCTGGTCCGCCTGCAAGGCAATTTCCTCCATAAAGCCAACCACCTTTTGGCTCTGCCCAAAAATCTCCTGCAATACCGTTTGTCCCCGGCTGGCCAGCTCGCTGCCCTTGGCCGAGTTGGCCGAGTTTTCCCGGATCAAGCTGGAAATCACCTTGGCCGCCGCCTTGGAGTTTTCCGCCAAAGAGGCCACTTCGTTGGCCACCACCGCAAACCCCTTGCCCTGCTCCCCGGCCCTGGCGGCCTCGATAGCGGCATTGGTGGCCAGCATTTTGGTTTGTTGGGTGATCTCGGTGATCACGGCAACGATGTCCCGAATCTTTTCGCTCCCTTGGTTGATCGCCTCGACCGCCTCCACGATTTTGCCCATCGCCGACACCCCGGATTCCGCCGACTGGCTCGCTTGCTTGGCCAAGACCGAAGCCTGCCGGGCGGAAGTCAGGGCAAGTTCCACGATTTGGGAGATCTTCTCCATCCCCCCTACGGTGTTTTCTGCCGCCTGGGCGTTGTCTTCGGACTGTTGGGTCATCATCTCCATGCTGGCGGAGGTTTCCTCCAGGCTCGCCGCCTGTTCCGTTGCCCCGGCCGCCAGGGCGTTGGCGCTTTTGGCGATTTCATCAGAAGCCGAAGCCACCTCGGTGGAGGCATGGGCCAAGTCGGTGATCAGTTTTTCCAGCAAACCGATGATCTGCTTTCCTTGGACCATCCCAACCGCCAAGGTCAAAAGCACCACCAAACTGCTCAAGAGATACACCAACAAAATGGCGCTTTGCATCGCCTCCGCTTGGGCCAGCAGATCTTGGGTCAGGTGGTTTTCCACCTGTTTGAACAGGTCGATTTTGGCGGTCATTTGGGTAAACCAATCCCCCGAATCCACCTGAAAATTGGGCTTGGAAAGCTGGGCCAACCCATGGTCGATGGATTGGCGATTTTGTTCGACCCAACTTTGCAAAGCACCGTTTCTTGGGCTTTCAGCCCCTTTGAGGCTGCTCTCAAGGGACCCCAATTTTTGGCTCAGCCCCTTGAAGGTCTCCTGGTCCCCCGGTCCCAGGTTCTCAGACTTGAGACCCGAGACCCATTGAGTCAAACCGGCCAAGGCCTGCTCCTTGTTTTGGGTTGCATAAATATCAACCCACCAGGAGAACGATGCGGCCCCGGTGGCAAAAGACAGGGTCTTTTCCATCTCAAAGACCGCCCTGTGCTGCATCTCCCCGACCTTTTCAACCACCGGCCCCACCAAGGTCTGGCGGTAAAAGGTCAGGTTCGGCTCGTTGGCTTGGGCTTCAAAGATGGCAAGGTAGGTTTCGTGTTTGGAGAGCAGGTCCAAAAACCTGCGGTACATGCCCGGTGCAAACTTGCCTTGGGCAAAGGTGTTGTTCATCACCGCCCGGATGATCCCCGCCCGCTCCTTGGCCTGCAACAAAGCTGTATAGGCCGAGAGTCGGCGGACGACTTCCGGGTCCGGGGTGATTTGGATCGAGGTTTCAATGGCCCGCAAAAACAGGCCGATGGTGTTGCTGTAATAACCCAACACCTCGGGCAAAGGGATTTTTAGGCCCTCTACGGCCTGCCGTTTTTGGTTGAGTTCCTCCAAGGCCGTAAACCCAAGGGCCGTGGTTTTAAGAAAGTCGGGGCTGCCCAATTCGGGCTTGAATCCAGCCCAGGCGGTTTTGAGCACTGCATACCGGTGGTCCGTTTCCTGCCTTTGTTTGTCCAAGGCCTCGCCGAACAGGGTTCCTTTGGAGCCCAGGTACCCGGAGCTTAGGCCCCGCTCCTTCTGCATCTCATGGACCAAGTCCCCAGCCAAAACCCCGAACTGGACCAGAGCCTTGACCCGGTCGATCTCGCCGGACAGGCGGTTTTGGTTGAGGATCTCGTTAAACGCAAAACCGGTGACCCCCAACAGAGGGATACCCACCATCAGCAACAATTTGATCTTGATGGTCAACCGACTCTTTCTTGCTTCCATGCTTTGGCTCGGAAAAGAGGTTGCACAGGGCCGGTGTTGAGCCCGCCTAGTTCAACCTACCTTAAAAACCAGACTTCTCCAATCTTTTTGTCGGCAAAGATTCTTCGTTGGGGCAACCAGGGAAACAAAGCGGGGGATTCAGGCGCTGAGGCCTTCGAGGAACAAGTTGATCACTTGGTTGGCCTGGGCTTCCAGCTTTTCCAAGGGCAAAGGAGAAAGCATCAAAAAATAGGGCACCAGGAACTTGACCAGACCGTCAAACAAGGTTTGCCCGACCAGCTCCGGGTTTACCACCTTGAAGCTGCCGCTTTTGGTCCCCAAGTAAAGCACCTGGACCAAAAATTCCCGTTTGATCCCCATGTGTTCCTTGGCCATGCCCGGATGTTCGGTGGAGATGAACTGGATCAGCTCAAACAGGTGGATCTGTTCGGAAAACACCCTGTGGTTGAACCGCAGGGTTTCCAAGACAAACCGGCGCAACTTTTCCACTTCGCTCAAACCGGAGTCCCCCAGCACCTGGGCGGAAAGTTGCCGACTGAACTCCACAAACCGGCGCACTACGCTGACCCCGATGTCCCGTTTGTTGGTGAAGTACCGGTACAGGTTGGCAGCAGACATGTCGCAGTCCTTAGCAATTTCAGCCATGGCCGTCTTTTTGAAGCCATACTGGATGAACCGCTGTTGGGCAGCGTCCAAAATCTTGTCTTGTTGGTCGTCTCGCTTTTGGTTCACAGGCTTTACGGTTGGGGGGGAATCACGGTTCCCGCCGACTTTAGCAACACTACACCAAGATACCCATGCCCAAGGGCCAGGGTCAAGCCTGCGGTTTCCAAAAGTCCCGAAGGGGGAAACAAACAACCTAACAGTAAAAGAACCAGAGAGAGTTGGAGCAAGGCACAGTCGGCCCACATCCGGGGTTGGGGTAGGATGTCACCCAACAAAGGCACCCCGGGCTGGCCGATTTGGCTGCTGAACCGGTGGAACCACACCAAAAAGGGCAATATTTTGTACAACATCCCATGGGTAAAACTGAGCCCAAAGCCCAAAAGCATCACCAAACCCGCTCCGTCCAAGGCCCGTTCCAGCCCCAGGTGACCCGCCACAAACAATCCCGAAGCCAGGGACAACCAAGCAAAGCCGACCCGCACCGCCCCTAAGGCAGGGTCGATCTTCTTGCGCCTCCTTTGCCGGACCAACCGGGACATTTTGATCCCATAACCCCAAAAACCCACCACCCCCAAGGCACCCGTCGAGAGCAACCAAGGCCCCTCTACGCCCGAGGCCAAGGCCAGTGTGGTCAACGCCAGGCTAAAGCCGATCAGCCGGATCAGGCCAAAAGCGGTTTTGGAGTCGATCGGCGGGCAAACATAAAACATCGGGACCAAATGAAAACTGACCCCCAAAACCAACAGCCCCACCCAGCCAACCAAGCCAAACATCAGGTGCAATTCCCGGATCGGCCCCGGCAGCCCCGGCCCGCCCAGGTGTTCAACCAACCGAGCCAACCCCAGCACCCAGACAATGGCCAAGGAGCCCAAGGAAAGGCGCATTGCACTCAAGGTGGGCCGCACCTCGCCTTTGACCCGCCACAAGGCCAGGGAGGTTTGGGCCAAAAAGAGCCCCAGACCCACCCCCAAGGCGGTCCAACCGATCCAACCCAAAAAGGGAACCCAAAATTGAAAAAATCCCACCAGCCCCAATACGCCCACAACCAAAAGGCCATGCACCCACTTGGAGAGAAAGCCCCAAGGCACCTGCCCCCCGATCATCACCGGGATCATCTGGTAAAAGGCTCCCACCATCACCATAGCCAGCCAGCCCAAGGTCCAAAGGTGGACCCAGGCAATCGCCGGACCGGCCAGGGGCACCGCCCAAAGTTCCGCTCCGCCCAAAGCCAAGGCCAACCCACCCAAAACCCCAAAGGCCGGGGCGGTCAGAAAAAAACGCAATGGCACCGACAACGGCGGCGCTTGGTCGAGGCTCAGGCCTTGGTACATCTCTGGGTGAGTCCTTTGGAAAAATGAATCCAGGAAAATTCCCCGGAGGTTCGTTTTAAGGTTCGGGGGAACCCTTGTGCCAGATCAGAAGCTCCACCAAAGACTCGGTACAGGTCCTGAACCGGTAGGAAAAACCACGGGCGGTCAAAATCGGCAGCAGGTGGACCGGATTGTGCCGGTGGACCATCAGGACCTGGTCCCCCTTCCCCAGGCTTTCCAGGGCGGTCAAGACCTGGACCATCGGCTCCGGGGGGGCCATTTGACGGCAGTCGATTTCCACCCAGGCCACCTCAGCCCTCCAAAACCTGGGCCAACCGGCCCATCAGCTCCGGGCCACCCAGGTGCATGTCCATCATCGGGTAGAGGATGTTTTCTTCCTTCAGGTTGTGTTGCTGCATCAGGATCAACAGGGTTTCCAAGGGCCGCTTGGCTGCCTTAAAATTGTTTTGGTCCAAGGCGGTCTGCATTTGGGACAAAAGGCCCCGCATCTGTTGGTGCTCTTCTCGCATCACCTGAGTCGGCCCCATGCCCTTCATGCCGGTAAACTCCTCGAAGGCCGGAAAGAGCAGTTCTTCTTCCGCCAAAAAGTGCCGGGCCATGGCTTTGAGAAAGCGCTGGGTTTGCTCTCCCCCTTGCCCTTGGTCCAGAGCCTCTTCGGCAGTGGCAAAGAGTTGGTCGCAATGTTGGTGGTCTTGGTGCATTACTTTGGCAAGGCTGGTCATTTTCCTCCTCAAGGTTGGTGTAGGGCCAGTTTAGCGGACGGAGGAAAAAGGGGCAATCAAATGTGAATATTTTGTATTTTTATTCACTCTTCCTCTCAAAAATTTACCCCCAAGGAGAGGCTGGCCCAGTCGCTCCGGTAGTCGGACAAAACCGGCGTGTCGGCGTACTGGTAAAGCCATTTGAGGTACATCGGGCTGTCGAAGAGTTGCACCTCCCCTTGGTAGGTAAACTGGTTTACCAACTGGAACCCGGAGCCAACGGTCCGGTAGGGAGTGGTGGTTCCGCCGTCGTCGTAGGTGGTTTGGAGGCTTTTGGCGGTCATTTGGTAGGTCAGCAGGTTTTGGGAGCTACCCAAAAAGAAACTGAACTGACTTTCGATCCGCACCTGCCCTCCGGTGGTGTCCCCAACGGCCAAGCTTTCCAGGTGGACCTTCAGGGACTTCCAATAAGCCTCCAGGTTGGGCTTGACCGGCAGGTTGTTGTAGTAGGTAAACCCGGACAGTGGCACCACTTTGTCGTTGGCTGCGCTGGGGTAATACTCCAGCCTTTGCCGAGACCAAAGCCGCCAGCCCTTGTAGTTGCGGTTGTAGGCCCCCAAGGCCACTTCTCTCCACTGGTACACCTTCCAGCTGATCTTCGAGTCCTGGGCCAAGGCATGGTCCATTTCGGTACCGCCGTTGAACTCAACAAATTCCCGATTTTTCTCCACCTTGGCGGTAAAAAAATCCAACGGGTACTGGGTTTTTTCCGGCTCACCGAGGCTGTAGGTGCCGGATTGGGACTGGGGCTGCTCAAGGGTCCGCCAGATTCCCAGCTCCAGATTCTGGGTTTTGTAGTCGAACCGCGGGGTGATTTTTTCGACCACTCTTTGTTCGAGCAGGTCGCCGTTTTGGTTGAAATGGCGCAATGTGACCGTCTCCTTGCGGGCCGACCAGACTTGGTCGTCCCAAGGGAAGCTTAGGTAGGCCCAGGTACTTTGTTCGTCGGAGCGGTGGTCCAAGATTCGGCCATTGAGCAGGGATTCTCGGTGCCAATCCTTTTGCACCAACGAAGACCCGCCCACCTCTGCCTCCAGCGCCAAAACACGGGGCGCAAGCCCGCACCAAAGCCCAAGGGCCAGGAACACACCAAGATTACGTAAACCCCATTCCTTCATCGATTGTCCAATTGAAACCGATCACTGTTTTCCAGGTCCTTGAGTACAATGTCCCTGGCCAACCGAAAGCCGACCCGCCGGTCCATTTCTTCGGCGGTGATAAAGGTCCGTTTCGAGCAACGAAGCTCCGCAGCAGCACCTTCAAAATGCCCGCCCCGGATCACCTGGGCCGCACTGGGACCCAGGACCGGCTTGGGACTCAAATTTCCATAGGCCTTGGAGTTCCAAGGGTCGGCGACCAATTCTGCAACGTTGCCACTCAGGTCGAAGATCCCCAAGTTGTTGGGTCCAAACATACCCACCGGAACCGTCTCCTTCCAGGCCAACCGGCCCTTGTGGATCGGTCCGTCTTCCTTGAGCATCCTTCGTTGAGAACCTTCCTCCAGGCTCCCGTTGTAGGCCATTTGGGTAGGGTTGGCGACATCTTGGCCGTTGCCGAACCGCACCTTGCCCCCTAAGTCCCTGCAAGCATATTCCCATTCCGCTTCTTTGGGCAGCCGGACTGGCCAGCCGGTGGCCTGGGCGTAAGCGGCGACAAATTTTTCCACCTCTTGGGCGCTCAAGTTTTCCACCGGCAACACCATCGTTTTGTCCTGGTGGGTGCTGGGGTTGTAGCCCATGAGCTGGACAAATTGGGCTTGGGTCACTTCCTTTTTGGCGATAAAAAAGTCTTCTACACAGACCAGGTGGGGCTCGGTGGAAAACCCCCGTTCCTCTCCAAACAGGTCGCCCATGGTGTAACAACCCATCGGGGCCTGGACAAATTCCATCTGGGTCTTTTCTTCGGTGATTGTCGGGAACAGCGCTTTGGTGAAGGTTACCCCGGTAAAGTCGGTCTTGTAGAGCAATGCCTTGGAGAAATCGGTCTGGGTTAGGTTGGCTCGGGTCAGTTTGGAATCCCGCAGCAAGGTGTCTTCCAAGGTGGCGTAAGAAAAGTCGGTGTCGCTCAGGTTGGTCCCAACGAAAGACACCCCTTTGAGCCAAGCGCTCCGAAAGTTCCCGGCAGAAAAGTCCAACTGCCCAAAGGCGATCCGGTTGAGTTGGGCCCTGGCGAACACGGGCCTGGGCAGGTGGGCGTTCTTAAACACCACCGCATCCAGGTAAACGGCAGAAAAGTCCACCCCTTCCAGCTCGGAGGCCTCAAAACTGGTTTTGACCAGTTTGGCCCCTTCAAAGCTGGCCCCTTTGAGGTTGCACCGGAAAAATCTGGTCCCGGTCAGGTTGGCCTTTTGAAAGTCTGCACCGGAAAAGTCCCGGTCCATAAACTCCATGCCCGCAAGATTGCTGCCCACAAACTTGGCCTTTTGCAGCTGGGTAAACCCAAAGCGGCTGAACCGCAGGTCGTTGCCGGAAAGATCGACCTCTTGCAGGTCTGCCCCGGTGAAGTCCACGTCTCGTAGGTTGGAGTTTTTAAAACTGGCCCCTCGCAATCTTGCGTTCTTAAAATTGTACCCCTGCCAGTTGATTTGGTCGTAAATCCCAAAGGTCAGGTCCGCCTCAAACAACCTGGCCAGGGGCAGGTTGCTTTGGGAGAAGTTGGCCTGGGCCAGCTTGGTGTTTCTGAGGTCCGCTCGGGCGAGGTCGGAAGAAACAAATTGGGCACCGGTCAGATCGGTGTAACGAAGGTTCGCCTCATGGAGGTCGGACTTGGAAAAGTCGAAGTGCCGCAAGTCCCAGTTGCGAAAGTCCGCCGCCGGATAGGAACCGCCACCGGCCTTTTGCTCCAAAAACTGCTCGGACAAAGGCTTGGCGCACCCCCCCAGGCTCAAGAGCAGGACGGTCAGCAACACCGGCTTCAGATTCACGTTTGGCTTCAACTTTAACTTGAAATAGAGGCGCATTCCAGTCCTTTGGGCGAATCGACTTGCCTCGATACAAGGATCATGCCCCAAGCGGCAAAGGGCCAATCGGATCAACCGGGCAAAAGCAAAAACGCTAGCCCCACCCAAAAAAAAGGTGTTATCTTGGACACGAACCCTATCCCAAGAAGGTAAACATGCCGGACAAAATTTACAAGAAAATCGAAATTGTAGGCACTTCTCCGGTTTCGATCTCCGAAGCGGTCAAACATGCCATCGACAAAGCCGGGGAAAGCCTGCGGCACATGTCTTGGTTCGAGGTCAAAGAGATCCGAGGTTTTATCGACGAACACAAGGGAAACGAGGTGCTCTTCCAGGCCACCTTGAAGGTGGGGTTCCGGCTGGAGGACTAGATAGTGTAGTCACGAGATTGTGGCCCAAAGAAAAATGCACCTGATATGAATT